>ENA-ORXT01000021-ORXT01000021.1-marine-metagenome-genome-assembly--contig:-NODE-21-length-223327-cov-63.373814_pt1 | contig 223327 bp, 200 predicted proteins | sample MGYA00237868_ERZ511482 | MGnify/ENA metagenome assembly ERZ511482
AGCGGCCGATGCCGTGATTATCTTGCGTCACGATGAGGCCGGAGCGTTGTGGACAAGCTGCTCCGATGGCCGTGATTCTGCGTGCGGTTATCGAGCGCCGCGTCGAGGTCCAACCGGCTGGAGTGTGCCTAGGCTCCGCAGGACCCTTACGCGATCGTCGTGGGCAGGGTTAGGGGAAATTCCCGACACGCTGTCGAAGGCGACAGCCCCGTCATAGGCAGCTTCGAATGCGTGCAACAGGTAGAGAAAGTCGTTGAAGTGATCCATAGCCGGATTGTCTGGGGCCAAGACTCCGTATCGGGCACTGCAGGACGCGATCACCTCTCGGTCGTCGCGGTCCGCCGCGAATATGTCTGAGATCTCCTGCGACTCGAGCTTCACGTATGGCTCACTGTCGCGATAACTCTGAACAGGTAGTCAGAGAAGTCGACCTGTAGCTGTCCATTTGCCACAGCGACGGTTGGGGCCAGCGACTTCTGAGCGAAATAGTTCTGCAGCGCCGATCTCGCTCGGTCGAGGGTCACCTCGGCGAGCGGCGGGAACAAGATCATGACGTCGTACATTCTCTGACGGTCGCCCCCGACCGGGACTATTGCTCAGTCTCACGGGTCCATCGACGCCCCTGCGCGTCGGGGAGGACTTCGACGGCGATTCCCTCGGTCGCGCACACGTCGAGGAGATGGGGGTCACTTGTTACTACTGCCGTGCCATTCGAGCGCGCCGCTTCAGCCACGATGCAGTCAGCGAGGCTGATCGCACATCGTGTCCGGTGATATCGCCGTGCTCGCAAAAGGCCCGCGGCTGCGGCAACCGACACCTCTAGTGGCTTTGGATCGGCCAGGGAAAGCTGAGCCAGATCCAACGCCGCCTCTTCCTCCTCGATACCTCCGAGGCGAATGAGTCGGTCGAGCACTTCGGCGACACCCACAACGGTCAATGACGCGCCTCGATTGCGGACCAGTAAAGCCTGGACCTCTTCCGCGGCTGGTTCGTCACGCAGGAACGCAACCACCGCATGCGCATCGAGGATCACTCGCGGAGCTCACGAGCAGCTGCGGCTCTGCGTTCGACCTTCCGTGATTCGTCACTGTCGGGGCCGATGCCGCGGTACTTCCCTCGCAGCGAACTCACTGGATCATCAGGTAGCGGTCGGATCACGATTCGATCTCCAAGATCGACGATCACCACCCGGTCGCTATGCCATCGCGACCGCGTGTCCGCAGGAATCGAGACCTGACCGTTCTGGGAAACCTTCATCACGTAGCTCGTTGGCACTTCAGACCTCCGAAAGTCCCGCGTTGTATGATACTGCTCCGTCATAATATAACGGGTCCGACGCACAACGGCAGTCGCACACCCTCACGCAACACTCACGACGAGCCTAGTGGCCTCGGCGTTTGGTCCTCGGCGTCGGCACCTTGTTGGTCTCGCCAGCGGGCTAAAGCGCCGAGCGAGCCGGCAGGAACACCCGATTGACCGTCGGCACCTTTTTGGTCTCGCCAGCGGGCTACTGAACCGAGCGACCCGGCAGGATCACCCGATTGACGGTCGGTACCTTTTTGGTCTCGCCAGCGGGCTACTGCGCCGGGCGAACCGGGAGGAATACCCGGTTCGCAGTTGGCACCGCGTTGGTCTCGCCACTGGTGATGTTGATAGCGACCAGCGACCGCTGATCTGGATCGCCGAACACCAGGGTCGAATCGTCGGCTTCGCAGGCAATGACCCACTGCACGGCAAACTCCAGACAGATGACCGAGCCATCCAGGGTCCAGCGCCCGACTTCGTTCCCCGTGGCGATATCGCGCACCACCACAACCGAGCTCCAGAACGCCGACGTGGCTGCAGGATCGCTGTGGTCGACATAGGCGACGTGAGCGCCATCGGTCGAGAGCACCGTGGTGCCCGCTTGGTCACCGTCGAGCAAATCAACGCCTGAGCCGGACAGCAACTGGGCCAGGTTGCCCTCGGCGTCGCGAACGCTTGCCAGCACGGTGCCGCCGCGTTCGGTCATCCATGCTGTTTGCGATTCCCCGACGCGTGGGAAATCGGCCAAGGCGTCGACCGGCGCACCCGTCGCCACTGCCACCAGCGCCCATTCGTCTGTGACACAGCCATCGATGGAGAGAACCTCGCCCGCACGTTCAATCAATTGGGCACAGCGCAGGTCCAGGATCTGCTCAGGGTCGCTGACGGCGAAGGCACCTTGAGAACCCACCACTACGTCACCTTCGATCTGGGTTGCCGTTTCTGCATCGAAGTGTGTCAGCCACTGCGTGCCGTCGCCGTCCCAAATCTCGAACGCCTCGAATCGTTCGACGACCACGTATTGCGGCGGCGATGCGCCGAACAACGTTTCGCGAAACGACGACTCGTTGGTGCCGGCAACCAGCGGCGGCAGGTTGCCGATGACGCGCTGACCCTGAAACGTCACGATGGGCATGCGAGTCTGCTGACCGGATGCAAGATGTGTCACGACCACCACGGCCGATGCCACCATGGTGTCGGGGTCGATGAAGCCGGGCTGACCCTGCACCAGATACGGACCCACACACAGGTCGCCAACGCACGAGCGGGCCAGGAATTCGGCGCCTGTCTCGTCCGCCGTCTGGCCATCGAGCAAGATGCCGTTGCCGAAGGCCGGCCACGCGGCTTGCTCATAGGCCCCGGCCCGCAAAGCCTCGAGATAATTCACCATGTCGCGGGTTGACTCGGCGGCGGACCAAGCAATCGATGGGTCTCTCGGAACTACGGTCGGTGTTGGCAGCGGCGTCGTCGCTGGCACCGGCGACTGTGCGTCACCCGCAGTGGCGTCGGTGTCGACTTCGACGTCGGGCGGCTCGGGATCAGTCGCGCCACCGGTCGCTCCGCTGGTCTGCCCGTCTTCGGGAAGCAGTTCAAATGCAGCAGGCGGCGATGCCTCGACCGAAACCGCTGCCTCGACCACCTGCTCGGCAAACACCGTTTCCCCCGAGCTCGACGAGGAACACGCCGCCGCCAACAGCAGCACCACGAGAACAACCGACCGTTTCACCGTCACTTGTCTACCCCACGCAGGGCTTGCCTCCCGGTCGGGCCCATTTGTTCCGAGGCCGCCGGTGCTTGCATGAGATTCGCTACCAGCTTCCGCCGCCACCGCCACCGAAACCACCACCGAAGCCGCCACCAAAGCCTCCACCGAAGCCGCCGAAGCTGCCGGAGTCCCATCCACCGCCACCCCAGCTGGATCCGCCACCACCGCCGAAGCTGCCGCTTCCTGTTCCGAAGCCACCGCCGAACCAAGAGTCTCGGTCGCTCTGCCATGACGGATCGCTGTACACGGGTTCCCAACCCACCCGGCCACCGGAATAGCTCGCGGTGGTGATCCAGTGCAGATAAAAGAAGGTGAAGGGGTCGAAGCCGCGCAGCATTGCCGGAAGCGGAGCGCCGGTCCAGGTGTCGTTCTGGCGACTGGTACCCGTGTGGGCCAATTCGGGAGCGAAGCGGTCGGCGTCGTCGATCGCAGATCGTGACAGCGCCTGACGTTGCGCGGCGTAGGCCAGGGCGAATTTGCGGGGGCCGCGTGCGTCGCTGGCACCAAAGGCGGCAGCGATGTCGGCATAACTTCCGACCAGACCCAGCTCACCGAGAGCCTTGCGAGCGTCGAGCCAGCGGCGTTCGGCTTGTGCGGGTTCCAGAGACGCAGCCAGTACGCCAGCGATCGTGCGGCGCGAGTCGCCTTTGACGTCGTGCTCGATCAAGTCTCGTTCGAGCTCCTTGTACACGGCGATGCCATCGTCGCGGTTGCGCATCAACGCAGCCACGATGGCGACCGGGATGCCCTCGCCATCGGCATATTGACGGACCCGGGCGATCTCACGCTCGGTCGTGAGTCCAGCAAGAGCGTATTCGACTGCCATGGCCGGTTTCATGCGGTTCTCACGATGTACCCGGTACAGCTGCACGAACTCATTCACCGAGAGCTCGTCGTTGTTCAGCAACAACAGCGCGGCGATCGAGTCGATATCGAGCTGGTCTCGCTCGAGCAGCTTGGAGCGAGCCTTCAGGTCGCGGCGTACTTGCTCATATCGGTTCACCGCCTGCGACGGATCGTCGTCGAGGTCGGTCAACGCCGCCGCCACTGCGGGTCGGGCTGCGCTGTCGGGCAACCGGTCATGAATCACGTCGAGGCGCTGCACCTTGGTCTGCGCTTCGAGATACGCAGCATCGAGCTCGGCGAGACCGTCGTCGAGGGTCTCGGCATCGATCACCGGTACGGCCTTCAGGAAGCGCTCGCCTCGGTCCGACACCACGGTGGCGCCGAATGAGGTGGCCGTGACGCGGTCCAGGACGGTCTCGGCGAATCGACGGCGGGTCTCGGCCACCCGGTACGGGCGAACGCTGGCCACCAGGGCCTGCAACTCGCGGAGTCGGACCTGGAAGCCGTTTTCGTCGCCCTTCTTGACTTGCAACGCCTCGCGGGCGGCATCCTGCACGGCGTCGTCGAGAAGATCGCGATCATCGCTGGCGCGCATTTCCAGCGGTACCTCGGTGTCGGCCTCGAGTCGCTTGGCATCGATGACGTCGAGCAGATCTCGTGCCCACAAGTCCTGCAGCATGTCTTCGTCGTGTGAGCTCGCCCGGTCGGCGACCCGCCGCAGCGCCTCGGCTCCGGCGAGCAACGACGGCTGGCCGGTGATAGCAGGCTCGGGCACTTCGTAGCTTCGCAGGTCCGGCAGGTCTGCTGCGCTGGTTTCGAGGCGATCGAGTGCATCGTCGACCTCTTGTCCCCGACGCTCTTTCTCCAGGTCCCGCTTCTCGCCTCCTTTGCGGCGGCTACCCATGCTACTGAAACCAACGAAGGCCAGGCCGCCGAAGATCACCAGTGGCAACAACGCAGAACTGCTGCCGGTACCGGTGTCGGTCGAGGTATCGGTGCTCGTTGTCGTTCCGCCGCTGCTACTCCCGCTGCCCCCGCTGACGCCGCCGCGAGCTTCGATCTCGAACGATGCCTCGATCGTGCCGAGAATGGCCGCGACACCGGCGTTGTAGTCGCCGGCGCTGAAGCTTGGCCCCGCCACATTGGCCAGCGTGGATGCCGAAGGGATCACCCCTTGCAGCGCAGGACCGGCGGTGATCCAGAGCTCTCGCCCCTCGGGATCGATGACCACCACGACACCGCCCGCCTCGCCGTCTCGATCTTTCACGACCCAGGTCTCACCGATGCCGATGGCGAAGTCCTCGCGTCCACCCGGTGGATCGTCGATCAAGACCACGGCAACCTCGTGCCCGTATTGCTCGATCATGCCGTCGACGACTTCTTCGAGCGCCAGGCGATTGTCCAGGACCCCCGCGACATCGGTCACGAACCCTTCGCAAGTGACGCCTTCATAGGCCGGGCAGAGCAGTTCGGACTCTTGCGCCACCGCCGCGTTGGCGGGCACCAGGATGGGCAGCATCACTGCGGCCATCACGATCACGCGACTGAGTATCTGACGTATGTTTCCCTTGGTCATCGGCCTTCACGATAGGTCCCAAACCGACAAACTTCGGCCCGGGCACATCCGATGCGCCTAGTCGACCAGGGTCACACCTGCATCTGCCATGGCGTTCAGTGCAGTTGCGGTGGTGTCCCGGGCGACACCTGCGCAGTGCTCGAGCAACACCGTGGTCGTGAAGCCGGCCGAAACCGCGTCGAGTGCCGTTGCCCGAACACAGAAGTCCGTGGCAATGCCGACGATCTCGACCTCGTCGATGTCTCGGGCCTGCAGCCATTGTCGTAACGGGGTCTGGTCACTGTCGGCTCGGCCTTCGAAGCCGCTGAAACACGCAGCGTGCTGGCCTTTGCTGAAGACTTCGTCGGGCGTGGCGACCAGATCGCGATGAAACGCTGCGCCGTGGGTCTCGGCTTGGCAGTGCACCGGCCAGGTGTCGACGAAGTCGGGTTCGTCGCCATTGGCTGCCCAATGCTCGCCGGGATCGATGTGCCAGTCCCGGGTCAGCGCTGTTACTACCCACCGGTCACGGTTTGCGGGATCACCCAGGAGTCGGGTGATCGACGCAGCCACCGCTGCGCCGCCGTCGACCCCCATGGATCCACCCTCGCAGAAGTCGTTCTGCACATCGACAACGATCAGCGCTCGATTCACGATTTCTTCCTTACCTCTGTTGGTTCATGTCGACATCGAGTTCGATACCGACCCAGGTGGTGGGCACCGCGGCAGTGACATCGGGACCGATGCGCCGGAACTCGGGACGCAAACGGTTGCGCCGGTCGAGGCATCGATCTCTGGCATGTTGCAGCTCGAAGGAAGCTTCGACACGCCCCGATCGAATCAATGGCACCTGGGGCCGATGAGCGGTCTCACTGAGATCGACCGGCAGGACCGACAGCACTTCGGCGTCCCAGTAGCCGTTGGCGTCGAGCGTACGGTGCACGTTCTTGCGCCCCCCGATCGTGCGTTTGCCCAGCGAGAGCTTGCCGACAGCTCGCATCTTCTGGTCGGGGCTGTCGGAGTCGGCGATCGAGACCAGCTTGTAGACCATCGATGCGGTCGGATGGCCTGAACCGGTCACCAGTCGGGTACCGACCAGATACGCGTCGATCGGCGCGTCTGCAGATTCGAGTTCGGTGACGCGATATTCGTCGAGATCGCTGGACACGACGATGCGACAATGGGTGGCCCCCAGGTCATCGAGCAGCTTGCGAGCTCGGCGGGCATCGTCGAGCAGATCACCCGAATCGATACGAACGCCGCCGATATCGGCACCCACGACCTCGACGGCGTTGCGGATGCCCTGCTCTACGTCGAACGTGTCGACCAGATAGGTCGAGTCCGTGCCCATGGCCCGCAATTGCGCGGCAAAGGCAAGTTTCTCGGTGGCATGGGCCAGCACGAAGGCGTGGGCGGTGGTTCCACCCGTCGGGATGCCATACCGGCGACCGGCCTCGAGGTTCGATGTGGTGTCGAAGCCGCCGATGTGGGCAGCGCGGGCAGACGCGATGGCGGCGTCGGGGTCGGTGCGTCGACTACCACCGTCGATCAGCCGACGCCCGTTGGCGGCGTCGGTGACACGCGCCGCGGCACTGGCCACGGCACAGTCGTGGTTCAGCACCGAAAGCAACACCGTTTCGAGAACCACACACTCGGCGAAGCTGCCCTCGACCGTCAACACCGGGCTGTAGGGAAAGAACAGCTCGCCATCGGCGTAGCCCGTGACGTCGCCGCGAAAGGAATAGTTGGCGAGCCACTCGGTCATAGGACCCGACGACACCACACCGGACGACACCAGGTGCTCGATGACCTCGTCGCTGAAGCGGAAGTTGCCGATCGCTTCGATCAGCCGATTCATGCCCGCCACCACGCCATAGGCGCGCCCTGTGGGCAGGCGTCGAGTGAACACCTCGAAGACCGAGTCACGAGTAGCAACACCCGACTCGAGCGCCGATGCCACCATCGTCAGCTCGTAGTGATCGGTATGAAGGGCCGTAGCCGCGCCTTGGTCCACGACCTCACGCTAGTGGTTGCAACCAGCATCGTGTCAGTGGGTTCTCCATCTATGATCGGGTCGGACCGTTCGGCTGGAGGGCCTATCCGGTGGACACCGTGCAACTGCTTATCGATGTGCTGGGTCCGGTCGTGGTCATCGTTGCGATCGGTGGGATCGTGGCTCCGCGGCTGGGTCTCGACACCGCCAGTCTGTCAAAGCTGTCGTATTGGATCCTGGGCCCCGCCTTTGTCTTCAACATATTCTCCACCACCACACTCGAAGCAGAGACCGCCATCAAGTTGGTGGCTGCCGGCACAGCAACCGTCGTGGCCGCTGCGGTTGTAGCGACCGCACTCGCACCCGTCTTTGGCGTGCGCGGTACTGCAATGAGTGCGACCGTGATGTCGAGCGCGTACGGCAATGTCGGCAACGCCGGCCTTGCGATCTCTGTCTTTGCTCTCGGCGAGAACGCGCTCGATCGCGCCGGCGTGCTCATGGTCACCATCATGTTCTTCGGCACGCTCTTGTCGGTCTGGCTCGGCACGCGGCAGACGCAGTCTGGTTCGAGGGCCGCTCTAGAAGCACTTGTGTCACCCATGATTGCGGCGGCCATTGTCGGCTTCGGGTTCAACATCGTGAACACCGACACGCCCGTACTCATCGACCGAGCGGTATCGACGATCGCCCAGGGGCTGATTCCCGTGATGTTGCTCACGCTCGGGTTGCAGTTGGCCACAACCGGTCGACCGCGACTGCTGCGATCGACCAGCGTGGTGACCATCGCCAAGCTCGTTGTGGCCCCCGTGGTCGGGTGGGCCATGGCCGAGGCGTTTGGCCTGACCGGTGATGACCGTGGTGTCATCATTCTTCAGGCGGCGATGCCACCAGCAGTCTTCTGCATGGTGCTGGCGCTCGAGCATGACCTGGAAGCCGAGCGCACGACAAACGACGTCGTCATGGTCACGATTGCGTCGTTGCTCACGCTGCCGATTGCGCTCACGCTGGTGACGTGACCACCGCAGAGCCAGCGAGTTCTCGAGGTTCGCGACCCAAGGTGGGTATGTCCAGCAGCAGCTCGACATCAGAGGGGTTCGCACACTGCCACGACGGAACCTCGCGGCCGCTGAGGGCGTCGAGAATCTCGCTGGACGAGGTCGCCCACGACGCGTCTCGCCGCGTCGACCGAGCAAAGACGATGCCAACCAGATTGTCATGGCTGTCCACGATCGCCGCTCCGCTGTCGCCGCCTTTGATCAACACGCTGAGCTCATAACCGCTGCGCTCGGTCGTGCGTTCCATGTCGCCGATCGACTCTGTCGTCAACCGAACTCGTCGCAACACGGCGCCCGAGTTCGTGCCACTCGCGGCACCTTCGACCATGCGTACCAGGTCATCGGGCGCCGGGCGACTCGTGGCCATCGGCGGTGCGATCAGACCCGGAACGCGAAGCACGACAATATCGCGATCGAGATCCATGTGCAGAATGTCGGGCCGGTGCCAGCGACCAGCGGAATCACGGAGTGCGAAATCGCGCGATTCGTAAATCGCGTGCGCGACCGTGACGACCAGCCCGTTCTCGATGACGAATCCCGACGAGGTGTTCTGCACACTGGGCTGACAGGGCAGCGCAGCGATGACCACCGCTCGCTCGTCTACGTCCGCAAAGTCTGCGGATGGTCCGGGTAGCAGCACCACCGAGCCGAGCCCCAACGCAAGCAGCGCCCCCAGTGCTCGCCACCACATAGCTGGGACGCTTCGGCGTCAGGCCTGGCGTCCGACGAGGGCGAGGTACCGGTGCAGGACCGGAGCATCGTCGGCCACCGCAACGACAGGACCGGTGCGATTGGTCTCGACCAACATGGCCGACATGGGAGCGACAACCTCGTGACAGGCTTGCACCAGCGGATCCTCGAGCCCGTGATCCTGCCCCACGGCTTGAGCGAGGTCCCAGGTGTGGGTGACGGCGTCCCACATGACGATGCCGATCATGTCGTCGACGGTGGCGGCGTCGAACCAGAACGGGCCCTGCTGATTGAGGACGCCCTGTTGATCGATCGCAGTCAGGACTCCGTTGCGGGTCTCGCGCCAGGACGCCTGCGGGTCGCTCATGTCGGCTGGCGGGGTGGGCGCAGCCATCTGCCCCGAACTCGCCACGGCGGTGACGCCGTTCAATACCGCACACTGATGTTCGAGCAGGTCGAGGGCACTCCAGCCTTCGCACGGTGTTGCGTTTTGCCATGCCGAGTCATCGGTGCGCTGCACCACCGCGTCAAAAGCGTGCACGGCCTGGACAAAGTTGCGTGAGTTCTGGCTCATCGGTGGTCTCCCCTGGTCTACCCAGATCGGTCTGACAACTGCTGCGCCGACACTAGCAGGGTGCCGAAAAACACATGCCGGACGGCTCGAATCCGCCATTCGAGATCGAGCAACGACGGCTCCCGCCGCCTTGCGCAATCCTGCTGGCGAGAGCAGCGACGACCTCAGCTCAACGACCAGAAGCCGAGTGTGAATTGACCAACACCGGGTGACTCACCAACGACGTACAACCGGGTGCCGTCGCGACTGAGCGCCAGTCCCTCGGGCTGCTCAAATCGGCCCTGCGCCAGCACCAGATCCACTTGCTGAAGTTGCCGCACGGTTCCGTCGGCCTCGATGGTCAGACGAACGACGACGCGGCCCAGATCGCTGACCACCCACACCGTTCCGTCTGACGATGCGAAGACGTCGGAAACGTCTTCGACACCCAGCCGCAGCGAAATGCTGCTCGTTGGTGCACCGTCGTCGTCGACAAGGATCAGCCTGGGCGGTTGTTCCTCGACCACGATGAACTCGGTGTCGTCGATCGTCTCGACATCAGCCACGCCTTCGATTCCGTTGCCATCGACCCCGCGTACCTGGGTATCGATGATGCGTTTCACGTCGGACTCGCCGACCGTGGTTTGTGTCTCACCGATCTCGACCACAGACAGCCGTCCCGTGACTTCGTGAGCGAGCACGTAGGTGTTGCCGGAGACCCACGAAATGCCCTCGATATCGCGATCATCGAACTGGGCTACCAAGGCGCGCCGCGCCGGCACGATCGGCAGGCTCGCGTCATCGAGGTCGAATTCGAAGAGTTGGCCCTCGTCGTCGGCGATCATGAGGCGGTCCGTGTCTTCGTTCAACGTCACCGCCGAGAATTCGGTGGAACCGGTGCCCAGATCATCGTTGAACAAAACCGGCTCGGAGAACACGACCCGACTGGGATCGCCCGATAGGACCGTGACGGCAGCACGAGTGGCAACGGGCGAGGGCCCAGATTGGGGTGCAGCGTCTGCTGCCGTTGCTCGGTCCGCAGAAGCCGACGATGTTGCGGGCTCGGCGCCGGTGGAGATCAACCAGATCCACCACGTGAGACCGGCTACAGCCAACGCAATTCCGGCCGCGACAAGCCAGTTCAACGACCTGACTTCATCGGTCTTCTCTTCCATACTGGGTACGGCCTACCTAGCTCTGGGTAGTCAATTCTGCCCGGGTCGTTGTCTCTTGGTGCGCGACAGGCGACCATAGAGCGGTGAACCTGTCCTCGTCGCGATCGGAAGCCTCACGCGCTCAATCATCGCCCGATGGAACCGGTATGGGCACTTCCAGGTTCACGAACAGTCTTCGCAGCTCGCCGGTCAGGATCATGACCCGTCTGCTGTCCGAGCGAAAGGGTCTGTTCGCAGGCAATCTCGCTCTGCGGTTGGTCAAGGATCTGCTGCCCTTCTTGAGCCCGATCCTGGTCGGGATGGTTGTCGACCTGCTCAGCGGAGTTGCCGGGCGAGACCGCAACCTGTTGGGAATCGAGCTGACCCAGAACGACGTGCGTTCGATCGTCATCATTGCCTTGTTCATGGGTGGGCTCGCTCTGGCCAAAGCCGCTGTGGGCTATGCCCACACGATCGCTGCTGCCCACCTGGGGCGCCATGTGGTGCAGGCGGCCCGACGTGACCTGGCCGACGCGGCGATGCAGATGTCGCTCGACGAGCGGCGCCGTTTCAATTCGGGTGACCTGCTCGATCGTTGTCTGGCCGACTCGAAAGGCCTGCGCGGCTTCACGCAGAACGTCATTATCCGCGTCATTTCGAACACCGTAAGAGCGGTGTTTCCCGTCGTGTTCATGTTCATGATCGACCCCTTGCTGGCCGTCGTGGTGCTGGCGGTGATCCCAGTTCAGTCGAGCATCAGCGCCATCTTGCAACGCCGCCTGCAACGACAGACTCACGATGCCCGCTCTCGCGAGGCCACCCACACATCGGCGGTCAAAGAAGCCATCGATGGCTGGAACAACGTGGCCTCGGTGGGCGGTCAGGAGTGGGCGGCCAAGGGCATCAACGCCACCGCCGCTGCGAGTGAAGACGCCAAGATCGTGAAGAAGCACACCACAGCTTCGATCAGTACGGTCATTTCGCTGTGTACGGCATTCGGTATCGCTGCGGTCTACGCAATCGGCGGCTGGCAGATCGTCTCCAGCGGCGTGCTCGATGGCACCGGCAATGTCGCCGAAGGGGCCCTCACGCTGGGCACGCTGACCGCATTCGTGGGCGTCGCCAAAAAGACCTACGCACCTTTCCAGGCCTACACGAAAATTGTCAGCAGCTATCGCACTGGACTCGTCAATCTCGAACGCATCGCCGACGTACTCGATGCCCCCATGATCGATCCTCGCCATGATGGACCAGACCTGACCATAGACCGAGGCGAAATCACCCTCGAGAATGTGAGCTTCACCTACGACGACGGCGAACAGCCCACGTTGCGAGCGCTGACGGGATCGATACCGGGTAGTTCGCTCACGGTGATCACCGGTTCCAGCGGCGCGGGCAAAACCACCCTGCTTCGACTGTTGCTCGGTCTCGACGTACCCGACACCGGCAGCGTGTCGATCGATGGCCAAGACATCAACAAAGCGAAGTTCTCGTCCGTTCAAGCGGCAATCGTGTTGGTGCCGCAAGAGCCTGTCCTCTTCACCGGCACCCTCAGCGAGAATCTGCTGCTCGGCTTGGAAGGCAGTTCGACCAAACACCTGCTGCAAGCCTGTGATCGCGCCGGTCTTCTCGAGACGGTGCGCAAGCTGCCCAAGGGACTCGAAACCGAAGTCGGCAGTGGCAAACACATGCTGTCGGGCGGGCAGTTACGACGGATGGCCATCGCCAGGGCACTGTTGCGCCAGCCCGCAATACTGCTGCTCGATGAGCCCACCACCGGACTGGATGTACAGAACAGCATGTTGATCTTGAACACGTTGCGCCGGATCAGCGACCACACAACCGTGGTGATGGTGAGTCATCGCAGCGAGCCGCTCAAGGCATCGGATCATCATCTCATCTTGAGCGATGGCGGCTGGATGAACAGCGTCGATCACTACGCTGCAGTCGCCGCTGCTGCTGCTTCGGTAACACGTATCCAGGAGAAGACGACGCATGCCGGCTTTGGCATGCCAATGCCAGTTGACGAGCGACTTGCGAAGGCCCTGTCGACCGTGCCGCTGAATACGGAGTCGGCGGCTTCGAACGGTCAACGCAACGGCACTATGTCGAACGGCTCGGGCGATGGCAATAGCAACGGCACCACGTCGAACGGCACCACGTCGAACGGCGCCACGTCGAACGGCGCCACGTCGAACGGCACCACGTCCAATCTTGACGCGCTGCGCAGTGGGCGCCGACGCGACCCGCTCATGCGACATGAGCAGCTCGATTTTCAAGTCCTTGCGCTCTCGGCAATGGGGCGACCCATCATGTTCGGCGGCGTCGACAGCAGTGTTGCGACCACCCGGCTCATGTTGGTGAGCGGACAGCGGTCGCTTCTCCACCCGATAACAGGTATTGCATCGGCGATCTTCGCCCGCGCCGTGGCCGACGACAGCGCGACCGCAGCGATCGCCAGCATCGAAGACGTCAACCCCGACGGAGAGTTCTCGCCCCGCCGCTCGACTGCACTCGGTGTCGACATCACCACCGATCATCGAGCCCGATCTGCAGTCGAGACCCGTGCATGGCACACGGCGATGGACGAGTGGTTCACCGACCTCGTCGTCGACATGGCAGCCAACCCCGCACTCCTGGACGATCCCTACGATGTCGAAGTGGTGGTGCGTTTCACTCCCGACGCCGACGGCCAACCCTCGGGCGAGACGGCTGACTTCGCCCGCCGTATTCGAACCCACCTCGACGAGTCATCCTGCTCGTACCGCGTCACCATGGCTGGGAGCCTGGTTGGCTCTTTGACCGAGGTCCGCGCCATCCCAGTCGTAGAGCTCACCGCCAGCTCGCCGAACGATCACGCCATGGTGCAGGCCATGATCGTGGCCGTGGTCGCGATATACCGAGCCGCCAGCGACGTACCGGAGCCGACATACAGCTAATGGGACTTGATCACGCTTGACACTTACACCCCTGGGGTGTCTCGCTGTCCCGCGCTATCAGACTGTGGGAGCGCCGTGGCGCCCGGCACCGTCGCGAAAGCGGGCGGCTCCTTCCTGCGTCTCGCCGGTGCGCAGGGTGGCGAGACCGAGATCCATCTCTTGGGCCAAGGCCTGGCCCGCATCGAGCGACCACTGGCCGAGCGCTGACAGGCGATCGCTTCGCAGGCAGTTCTGTGGCAGTTCCGCAAGCTGATTCGCAAGCGCCAGAGATTCGTCGAGCGCCGAGCCGGCCGTAACCACGCGATTGGCCAGTCCGATCTGCAGGGCTTCCTCGGCGCCGACCTCGCGACCGGTCAGGATCAAGTCCATGGCCCGGGACTGGCCGATCAGCCGAGGTAGTCGAACCGTGCCCCCATCGACCAGCGGCACGCCCCACCTGCGACAGAAAACACCGAAGGCGGCATCTGCGGCGCAGACCCGCAGATCACACCACACCGCAAGTTCGAGTCCGCCGGCGACGGCGAAGCCCTCTACGGCCGCGATCACCGGCTTACCAAGCTGCAAGCGGGTTGGTCCCATGGGTCCGAGCGAGCCCACGATCTCATCGGGACCGTCGTTGTTCATGCGATTGCCTCGACCGTCTGCGACGGCTTTCAGGTCAGCGCCTGCGCAGAACATATTCTGTGCTCCTGTGAGCACGGCGACGTGCTGCGATTCGTCGGAGTCGAAATCGGTGAATGCGTCGTAGAGCAATTGTGCGGTGGCTCCGTCGACCGCATTGCGGACTCGCGGCCGGTTGATGGTCACCAGCGTGACCGCTCCGCGCTTTTCGACGGTGACCGTGGGTTCTTCCATGAAAGCTCCGTTCGCCGGATTGATTCGGCGTATCTGTTTGGCTCAGCTTGCGTGAGATCGCATAACGGCGACGTTGCGCTGACTGACTTCGATCAGGTCACCTTTGCGCACCACGAACGAAACAACAAGATCGACCTGATGTTGGCCTGACCGCAGCCGTCCGCTGACGACGTCGAGTTGCATTCCTTCGACCGGAGCCAGCAGTGCCACCGCCCGAAAGCCGTCTTCCGCGCCGGGAGACGAACGCTTCTGTTCGTGAATCAGTTCGTGGCTGTCCCAGATCCAGACATCGTCGACCGAGACGAAACGGCACGTGTGGCTGCCCTTGCGCTTGGAGACCATCGCCCCCGGGCACACGATGAACGGGCCCTCGAGATAGGGCAGCACGCCCATGCCGTCTCGGCCGAAGCCATGATCGAATGCCTGATCGATGACCGACTGCTGGTCACCTTGGTCGACCGCTCGGCGGCGGGTTTCGTCGGCCAAGGCCGCAGCCAAGTGAACCATTACGTCGTCGTCGAGACGTTGCGCCAATTCGACCGCGGTTGCCGGGTCATCGGTCAGGTGTTTCACAATGGTGCCATAACGTCTCGTCGCCACCACCCCATCTTGGTCCAGCGGTACGACAGTGTCCCACCGCTCCGCTCGGGGCGACGTTCGTCGCACATGCTGCCTGGTCGGTTGGAGTGCTCCGTCCCTCCGCACTTCTCGCTCGTCCCTCGCTCCTACCTGGGTCCCACCGCTCCGCTCGGGGCGACGTTCGTCGCACATGCTGCCTGGCCGGTTGGAGTGCTCCGTCCCTCCGCACTTCTCGCTCGTCCCTCGCTCCTACCTGGGTCCCACCACTCCGCTCGGGGCGACGTTCGTCGCACATGCTGCCTGGCCGGTTGGAGATCTCCGTCCCTCCGCCAACGTGTCGGTGCCTGGCACCGACACGGCGAGCTCCTTCGGCTAGTACATGGATTTGTCGGCTTGGGCGGTTTCGCCGCGAGCTCGGGCGAGCTCGGCTTTGACACCAGCGTTCATGGCGACATTGTCGGCGGTAACCGTGATCATCTTGAAGCCCTGCTCGAGCCGCTTGGGGGTCAGGGATCCCGAGCAGTGGATTCCGGGGACCACACCGGCGTTCTTGCAGGCTGCCACGATCGTGTGGAGTGCGTCGGTGAACTCGGCGTCGTCGTCGTTGTTGCCCGGTGGCAAACCCAGGCTTACCGACAGGTCAGCGGGCCCCACGTACACGGCATCCACTCCGGGTGTGGCCACAATTGCGTCGACGTTGTTCAACGCTTGCACGGTTTCGACCATGACGATCGTGGCGATCTGTTCCGACGAAGCTGCAAAGTAATCGTCGAGCCGAGGTGCGGCTCCACTCGGTCCCCAGCTGCGAGCACCGAGTGGCGGATAGCGACAGGCGTCGACCGCAGCCTTGGCTTCTTCGGGACTGTTGACCATGGGCACGATCACACCCTGTGCCCCGGCATCGAGCAGCTTGCCGATGATGCCGGGCTCGTTCCACGGCGCGCGGGCGATGGGGTTGCTGCCACCCACGATGATGCCCTGGATCATGCCCACGCTGGCCTGATAGTCGATCAATCCGTGCTGATTGTCGCAGCACACATAGGAGACGCCGGAGCGGGCGAGCGACTCGGCCACCATCGAACTGGGAATACCGGCCCACAGGCCGAAGGTGGTTTCGCCGGCACGCCAGAGATCACGTAAAGAGTCCATGGCCCCGGTCTAGCACCTTGGGCCATGTCGACCCTGACGTCAGCCGAGCTGCACTGCGCGGACCACTCAGTCCTGCAGCCAGCCACCGGGTTCCGCGTCAGCGAGCTGCGTGCGGAAGATCGCAGCGATGTCGTCGGGCTTGGTCCTCCGCATCGACGCTCCGCGTGAATGCGAGCTCACCGTTCGCCAGCTTGAGTGGCAGTTCCGCTGCGACGAGCTGCGTACATGACCGCGCCTGCTGCTGCGACTGCTGCCACGCCCACCCCCACGAACAGCGCCGTGGAGCTGGTTCGTGCCGAGTTCACCTGAGCGATGAGGTCCTGTTCGAGCGACTGGTCACGCACTGCTATGTCGGGTGAGCCGAATGCAGCGTCGAGCACATCTCGCTGCCGGTCATCGATTTGGATCTCAACGAACTCGGCGGTGCTGACCACGGCGTGATACGTGCGAGTGCCTTCAGGCTGGCCAGACGGCCCCCACGGGCACGTGGACGGTGGCGCGCTGCTGCGGTCCTCGGGTTTGATCGCCACTGGACTGATGTCTGCCGGCCACTGCCCCCACATCTCCATCGGCACGCTCACCGAACCCGCTGACCAGTGGCCGTCGGCGCCCACCTGGTAGATCGTCTCATAGACGTACACACCCTGCACTTCAATGGTGGCGTTGCTGTCGCCAGACCATTGGCGGTAGGCCCGAGCCATCTCGCTGTCGGCGTCGTTGAAGCCTTCGTCTGCCAGATGCTCGGCGGTCACCACGAACGGGACGACCATCGAACAGGCCTGAGCCGCAGGCGCATAGGTGAACAGGGTGCCCACGAGCAGCAGCACCGCCGTCACCGACCCCATCACCCACGCCATCAGCCTCGTCATGGCGACACTGTAGGACACGTGCGAAATACGCTGCGTTCGCGCCGCGCCGGATCATCTTGAGCCCAAGCACCGTTCGGAAGAACACCATCTCGCCGAGCGAAACTATGGTCGCTCTATGGATCTTCGTTTGGACGGCAAGACAGCACTCGTGACCGGGGGTTCCCGCGGTATCGGCAAGGCCATTGCCAAGGCGTTCGTCGATTCCGGCGCCGACGTGATGATCACGAGTCGCAAAGCCGAGTCATGCGAAGAGACCGCCAACGAGATCGGCTGTGTCTGGGAAGCCGGCCACGTGGGCAACCCCGAAGACGCCGAGCGTGTCGTCGACGCGTGTATCGAGCGCTTGGGGGGTGTCGACATCCTGGTGAACAACGCAGGCACCGGGCCCTACAACGGTCCGGTGATCGATGCTGATCTGCCTCGGTGGAACAAGACGTTCGAGGTCAATCTGACGGCGCCGCTGGTATTCAGTCAGCTGTGCTGGCACAAGCACATGAAGAACACCGAGGGAGGCTCGATCATCAATATCAGCTCGGTCGGCGGCTTCAGCACCCATCCGAGTATCGGCGTATACGACATCTCCAAGTCGGCGCTGATCCACCTGACCAAACAACTGGGCGCCGAACTCGGCCCGCAGGTCCGGGTCAATGCGTTGTGTCCTGGCTTGGTCAAGACCGACCTGTCGCAATTTCTGTGGGAAGGCGAAAAAGGAGACCAGGTTGCGCAGATGTACCCGCTGAAGCGGCTGGGCGAGGTCGAAGACATGGCCGCAGCGGCCGTATGGCTCGCCGCCGACAGCGGCCGCTGGATCACCGGCCAGTCCATCGTGCTCGACGGCGGCGGCCAGGTGAAGTTCACTGTCGAATAGCGTCGGTCAGCGCTTGTCGTCCCAACCCATCATCACCGAAGTGATCAACCGACAGCTCTTCGGGCGATGCCTGGTCACCAAGGGCTCGGTCATCGTCACTTCGCTAAAGTGCAGCCATCGCTGATCCAATGCAGGTCGACTGGTTCGACGAATTGGTGCTCGATCCCGAGGCCCATCCGGTGGCCATGGGGACGCGGGCGCTGGGAGATCGGCCGTGGCTTGTGCCCGACGACAAGTGCGACGACGAGCTGGCCTTGAAAGCCGATCTGTTGATGACCCGTCGTGAGCAGGTGCTGTTCACAACCGAGGATTCACGTGAGGCCGCCGATCATGTCGCGCGCCTCGTCGGAGCCCAGCACAATGGGGAACTGCACCCGATCGAACAGGCGGGCCGAGCAGTGCAGGAAGACCTGTGCCTGTTGCGGCGCAAGGCAGAGGGATGGCATCTGGATGCAAGCAGCTTGTGCTTCCCGACTCGGTGGCACCTTCTCGACAAGGTGGGTCAACACATCGCGCTGGTCCACGGTCCGGTGCGTGGCTACGACCCGCGGATCACGACCAAGGTGGATCAGTTGTTCGATCGGTTGACGGACCGCCCGGTCTGGCGCCGCAACTGGTTCCTGATGACCGACACCACGCTCTTCCAGCCGGACCGTCCGGCCACCGAGACCATCATCGGTGCCGACCGTGTGCTCGATGACCTCTACATCCGCAGCGAGCGCCAGACGTTGCGTCGCGTGATCAACGACTGGATCGTGTTCACCATTCGCGTCCAACAAGAGCCGCTGCGCAAGCTGATCACCACCGACGAGCGTCGCTGGTCATTTGCCGATTGGGTGACCAGTGTGTCCGATGATTTCGGTGCCCGCCGTCATCTGACACCACCGCAACGCACCGAGCTCCTGGCTGGGCTCCAGCGACGCTTCTCCTAAACGCACACCGGTCACAAACGTTGGCCTTCTAGGATTGTCCGCCATGGCAGACGCAGCGCCCGAAACCGCATCCACCGACACGCCGGCGTGGCGATACGACGCCACGCTTGCGCAAGACATCGAGTTGCGCTGGCAGGCCACCTGGGACGAGAACAAGACCTTCGAGACGCCCAATCCGGCGGGCCCATTGGCTGATCCCGAAGCGCTGAAGAGCCGGGGCGAAAAGCTGTTCGTACTCGACATGTTTCCGTACCCGTCGGGAAGCGGCCTGCACGTCGGTCACCCGCTGGGTTTCATCGGCACCGATGTCTACAGTCGTTATCAGCGCATGCTGGGCCGCAACGTCTGTTACTCGATGGGCTTCGACGCCTTCGGCTTGCCTGCGGAACAGCACGCTGTGGCCACCGGCGAGCATCCATCGGTCAGCACCGATGCCGCCATTGCCAACATGCGGCGCCAACTACACCGCTTGGGCTTGAGCCATGACCGGCGTCGCAGTATCTCGACCACCGATCCCGAGTACTACCGGTGGACGCAGTGGATCTTCCGCGAGATCTTCGAGTCGTGGTACGACGACGATGCCGACAAGGCCCGCCCGATCGCCGACCTGGTCGCCCAGTTCGAGTCCGGCGAACGCGCCGTAGATGGCGACCATGCGGGCTCAGCCTGGTCTGACCTGACCCCAGCACAGCAAGCCGAGGTCGTCGACGGTCACCGTCTGGCCTATGTCTCCGACGCACCGGTGAACTGGTGCCCAGGTCTGGGGACGGTCGTTGCGAACGAAGAGGTCACTGCCGACAACCGCAGCGACCGGGGCAACTTCCCCGTGTTCAAGCGCAACATGCGCCAGTGGATGATGCGCATCACCAAGTATGCCGATCGTTTGATCGAGGACCTGGAGGTTCTGGACTGGACCGACGCCATCAAGGCCATGCAGCGCAACTGGATCGGGCGTTCCGAAGGCGCGTCGGTCGACTTCGCCAGCGCCGCTGGTCCGATCACGGTGTTCACGACCCGACCCGACACGCTGTTTGGTGCCACGTTCATGGTGTTGGCCCCCGAGCATCCTTACGTCGACGAACTGACCACCGCCGAGCAGACCGATGCCGTTGCTGCCTATCGTGAAGCTGCCGCAGCCAAGAACGACATCGACCGCCAAGACGACACCCGCGAGAAGACCGGCGTGCCGACCGGCGCAACGGCTATCAACCCGGTCACCGGCCAAGAGGTGCCCGTCTGGATTGCCGACTATGTGCTGATGGGGTACGGCACCGGTGCCATCATGGCGGTGCCATGCGGTGACCAGCGCGACTTCGAGTTCGCAGGCAAGTTCGGCCTACCGATCCCCGCAATCCAAGAGCCGCCAACTGCATGGTTCGAAGAGCATGGGATCGAAGCCTCACTCGACACCAGCACGTGGCCCGTCGCCTTCGTCGGTGACGCGCCCTACGTGCAATCTGCGAACGACTCGCTGGACCTGAACGGCATCAGCGATGTGGCAACGGGTGTAGCGCAGACGAACGACTGGCTCGAAGCGAATGGCCACGGTCATGCCACCATCAACTACAAGCTACGCGACTGGCTCTTCAGTCGCCAGCGCTACTGGGGCGAGCCCTTCCCCGTCGTGTACGACGCCGATGGCAATCCGCACACCATCCCAGCCGACATGTTGCCGGTGGCGCTACCCGAGACCGAGAGCTTTGCACCGCGCACGTTCGACCCCGACGACGGTGACACCGAACCCGAAAGCCCGCTGGGCCGTCTGACCGACTGGGTCAACGTCGAGTTGGACATCGGCAACGGACCGCAGATGTACACCCGTGACACCAATGTGATGCCGCAGTGGGCGGGCTCGTGCTGGTACGAAATGCGGTATCTAGATCCGACCAACTCCGAACGCTTCGTCGGCCGTGAGGTCGAGGAGTACTGGATGGGCCCCCAGACCGACCAACGTGCCGATCACCCCGGCGGCGTCGACTTGTATGTCGGCGGCGTCGAACACGCGGTGCTGCACTTGTTGTACGCCCGCTTCTGGCACAAGGTCCTGTTCGACCTCGGCCATGTCAGCTCCAAAGAGCCCTATGCACGCCTGTTCAACCAGGGCTACATCCTGGCCGATGCCTATAAGGACGATCGAGAGATCTACGTCGACGCGCTCGAAGTCGAAGAGCAGCCCGATGGCGGCTTCACATTCAACGGCGAACCTGTCACCGTCGAAACCGGCAAGATGGGCAAGAGCAAGAAGAACTCAGTCTCGCCCGACGAGATGTACGACGCCTACGGCGCCGACACCCTGCGTCTGTACGAGATGGCCATGGGGCCTCTTGACCAGTCACGTCCGTGGGAGACGCGTGATGTGGTCGGCATGTATCGCTTTCTTCAGCGCTTGTGGCGCAACGTGGTCGACGAGGATTCAGGCGAACTGGCGGTCACCGAAGACGCGGCAGACGAAGCGACTATGCGGTCGCTGCACAAGACCATCGAGGCTGTGAGCACCGAGATGCTCAACCTGCGCTTCAACACCGCCATCGCCAAGCTGGTCGAGTTGAACAACGACGTCACCAAGCTCGACGCTGCGCCTCGCGAAATCATGGAGCCCATGGTGTTGATGCTGGCACCGCTGGCACCACATGTGGCCGAAGAGATGTGGCAGCGCCTGGGCCACTCCGACACGGTGACCTACACACCGTTTCCCGTCGCCGACCCCGACATGCTGGTCGACGATCAGATCGAGTACCCGGTGCAGGTCAACGGCAAGGTTCGAGGCCGCATCACCGTGGCCGCCGACGCAGACAACGACACCATCGAAGCTGCGGCCCTGGCCGAAGAAAACGTCGTACGCACCCTCGGCGGCGGCACGCCGAAGAAAGTCATCGTCATCCCCGGCCGCATGGTCAACATCGTGAGCTGAGTTTCTTCGCTCCGCTCGGGCCGACGTTCGTCGGACACGGCTTCTGGCCGTTTGGAGCGGCTACGTCCCTCCGCCGCTACCGCACGATTCTGTGGGTGGGCCTCGCCGGCTCTACCCTCGACTTCGATGACCGGGCAGATCTCTGTAACGACCGAACATGTTGACTCGACGCGCGATGTCACCTTGGCCGTGCACCATTTCGGCGGCAGTGGCCCCACGTTGCTGGTCAATCACGCAACGGGCTTTCACACTCGCTGCTACTTGCCGATGATGGCTGTGCTCACCGAACACTTCGACGTGTGGGGCGCAGACTTCGCTGGCCACGGCGATTCGACGCTGCCACGGGACGACGACTTCTCTTGGGCTGGCTTCGCGGACGACGTACTGACCGTGATCGACACCATTGGGGTCGAGTCCGTGCGAGCGTTCGGCCACTCGATGGGCGGCGCCGCCACGCTGATCGCCGCGCAGCAGCGGCCAGGTGCCATCTCGGCGGCATGGCTGTACGAACCCATCATCTTCCCGCCGGACATCGTGCCTCGGAACTCGATGATGGCCGAGGCGGCAGCCAACCGCCATCGAGAGTTCGATTCTCGAGCCGAGGCGTTACGGCGCTATGCCGGACGTTCTCCGCTGGGCGTCATGCGAGCCGACGCACTGGCTGCCTATGTCGAGTACGGCTTCCACGACACCTGCGACGGCACCGTCACCCTGGCGTGCACCCCGGAGTCCGAGGCAGCGACGTTCAACAACGCGGGCACCAGCTGCGACGACATCCGGGGTCTGGACCTGCGAGTCACGATCGCCCACGGACAGGCCGAGCACGAGCCCAGCCCAGCAGGTTTTGCCAAGGCTGCAGCAGGTGTGTTGCCCAACAGTGTGTTGGCCAGCTACGAAGGAATCGGCCACTTCGGGCCCATGCAAGACCCCCAGCGCATCGCGGCCGACGTGGTCACATTTCTCAGCTGAGGCGTCCAGTAACGCCATAACCTGGGGCTCTTGACAGCAATTCGAAGCATCTGGCCGTGGATGCGGCCGTATTGGAAATACGGCGCCGCCGCCTTCGTGGCCATGTTCGTGTCCGTCCTGATCAATCTTTCGATTCCGCTGCTGACCTCGCGAATCATCGACGATGGCGTGGCCCAAGACAACGGTGGGTTCGTGCTTCGATTGGCGATCGTCATGGTCGGCGTGATCGTGGCGGGCATGGCGGCATCGGCAGTCGCCAGCCTGATGGGTGTGCGGTTGGCGTTCAACACCATCACCGACCTTCGGCGTGATGTCTATGCCAAGACGCAGACGTTCTCGTTCGGCAACCTGGACGAGCTCACGTCGGGCGAGATCCTGACCCGCTTGTCCAGCGACATGACCAAGGTGACCATGCTGCTGTCGATGGGCCTGTCGTTCATCGCGCAGATTCCCATCATGTTCGTCGGCGCACTCGGCGCCATCGTGTTGATCGATGCATCGCTGGTGGTGATCGTGCTCGTTATGATCCCGGTCATCGGCATCTTGGTCGGCTACACGATCAGCCAGTCGAACGTGCTGTACGACGCCGTGCAGCGACGCATAGACCGCCTAAACACCGTGCTCCAAGAGAACATCCAGGGCGCCGAGGTCATCAAGGCGTTCGTGCGCCAAGACCACGAGACCAAACGCTTCGACGAAGTCGCCGACGATCTAGCCGGCCACGCCACCAGAGTCAATCAACTGGTGGCATCGTTGTTCCCCACCCTGATCGTGATCTCCGCCATGGGTATCTCAGCGGTGTTGTGGCTCGGCGGCGGCAACGTCATCGACGGCACCTTGACCGACGGCCAACTCGTCGCCTTCATCAGCTATATGGCGCTGGTCGCCATGCCCATGATGATGTTCGCCTTCCTGCAACCCATGATCTCGGCGGCGTCGGCGTCGATGGCTCGCATCAACGAGATCTTGAGGACGGTGCCCACGATCATGTTCGCTGACGACGCTGTGGACCTGGCCACCCGGCCGCACCCAGGCGAGATCGAGTTCGACAATGTGAGCTTCTCCTACTCGGGCAACGACCGAAGCGCCGAGGCCGGCAACGCACTGCACAACATCAGCGTCAAGATCGAAGCCGGATCAACTGTCGCAGTCCTGGGCGCGACAGGTTCAGGAAAGTCCACGCTTGTTCACCTGATCCCTCGTTTGTACGACGCATCGAACGGCACGGTTCGTGTCGGCGGGGTCGACGTGCGCCAGCTCAGCAAGAGCTCGCTACGTCGCAACGTCGGTATTGCCCTGCAGTCGCCCGAACTGTTCAGCGGCACGGTCGCCGACAACTTGCGCTTCGGCCGCCCCGACGCAACCGACGAAGAAATGGTCGCCGCCGCAATTGCGGCGCAGGCGCACGATTTCGTGACCGCCATGGCCAACGGCTACGACTCCGCCATCCAACAGGGCGGAGCCAACCTGTCGGGCGGCCAGCGCCAGCGACTGGCGATTGCCCGCACCCTGCTGCTCGATCCAGCGATCCTGATCTTGGACGACTCGACCAGCGCTGTCGACCTGGAAACCGAGGCGCACATCCAGGCCGCATTCGATGAACTCGAAGGCACCACGGTGGTGCTCGTTGCCCAGCGCATCAGCACGGCGCTGGGTGCCGATGAGATCATCGTGCTCGACCAAGGTCGCGTCGCCGCACACGGCACACACCACGACCTGCTGGCGAATTCGAACATCTATCAGGACATCTATCGAAGTCAGCTCGGCGAGCCGGCCGATGCCGGGCGGCCGTCATGACCAGCGTGCAGAGCAAGCGAGGCAGCGCCGACCTGGCCGCCCGCCGTGGACCCGGAAGCGGCGGACCGATCGGCAGCGCACAACGCGACGAGAACTCCGGCCGCACCTTCCGCCGCATTCTTGGCTACCTGGCCCCGTGGCGGTTCCAGCTGGTCGTCGCCGCCGTACTGGTCGTGGTCTCCTCGGTCGCTGCACTACTCGCGCCATGGATCCAAGGCCTGGCGATCGACAACTACATCGCCGAGCGAGATCGGGTCGGGTTGCGCTCGATCGTGCTGGTCCTGGTCGGCGTCTATCTCGTGGCATGGATCACGTCGCTGATATACAGCCGACTGATCGCCCGCATAGCTCAGCGCGTCATGGCAACGATGCGCCAAGATCTGTCGGCGCGTTTACAAACGCTGTCGATGCGATTCTTCGACAAGAATCGCACCGGCGATCTGATGAGCCGTGTCACCAACGACGTCGATGCGGTCGATCAGCTTCTCAGCCAGAACTTGTTGACCATCTTCTGGGCGTTCGTGCAGATCGCGTCGCTGCTGACGATCATGATCGTGTTGGACTGGCGCATGACGCTGGCTGTGCTGATCCCCGTGCCGTTGTCGATGTTCATCGTGGCCCGAATCGGCAAGGCATCAGGTCCTCGGTTCGGCGCCTACCAGCGCTCGATCGGCACGATGAACGGCATCGCCGAAGAACGCTTGAGCGGCCAGCGCACCGTGATTGCATTCGACCAGCAAGCGCAGACCGAGGCCGAATTCGCCGGGGTCAACGAAGCCACCCGAGAGCAGGGCATCAGAGCGCAGAGTCTGACTTCGATCATGATGCCGCTCATGTTCGGTATCGGGAACCTGAGCACCGTGTCCGCAGTTGGCGTCGGCGCATGGCTGGCAGTGAATGACTACGGCGTGTCGATCGGACTCATTGCTTCCTTCGTGACCTACGCCGGTCGTGTGGGTCAACCACTCGGCCGCATTGCTGGCACCATCACTTCGATCTACTCGGCGCTTGCGGGCGGCACCCGGGTGTTCGAGCTGCTCGACGAGAAATCCGACTTGAACGACAAACCCGGCGCAACCGAACTGCCGCCCGTCAAGGGGCGGGTCGTCTTCGAAAACGTCGACTTCTCCTACGATGAAGACGAACCAGTTCTGCGCAACATCAGCTTTGTCGCCGAACCAGGAGAGATGGTTGGACTCGTGGGGCCGACCGGCGCTGGCAAGTCGACGATCATCAACGTGCTCAACCGCTTCTACGACATCAGCGCTGGGTCGGTGACGATCGACGGTTATGACATTCGCGACGTGGCCAAGGACTCACTACGAGGCCAGCTGGGCATTGTGCTCCAGCGGACCTATCTGTTCACCGACTCCGTGCGCAACAACATCAAGTTCGGCCGCCTCGATGCCACCAACGCCGAGGTCGAAGAAGCTGCTCGCTTGGCCAACGCCGACCACTTCATTCGTGCACTCCCTCAGGGCTATGACACGGTGGTTACTGAGGGCGGGAACAATCTGTCGCTCGGGCAACGACAGCTGCTCGCCATCGCCCGAGCGGCACTTGCTAACCCGGCGCTGCTGGTGCTGGACGAAGCCACCAGCTCGGTCGACACCCGCACCGAGCGTCAGCTGCAAGACGCACTGCTCAATCTCATGCACGGTCGCACCAGCTTCGTGATCGCACACCGACTGTCGACCGTTCGCGACGCCGACAAGATCTTGGTCTTGCAGGACGGGGAGATTACCGAGTCTGGCACGCACGACGAACTGCTTGGCCTGGGTGGCTTCTACCACCAGCTTTACACCAGCCAGTTTCGAGAGAGATCGTGAGTCTTTCGACAAGCTAGACCTGGTCGAGGAGCGAGATCTCCGAAGAACCGCCGTGCGGTGGGACACATCATTTGTAGCGATTCATTGATTCGCATTGAAGGCCGCGTTGGGCATGCCATGAGTTGGCCGATGGATCTATAGTCGCCTCCGTCTTAAGACACCATCCGGCTCCATGGGGACTTTATGCTCTGGAATGATAATATCGTTGGCGTTGGGTGATATTCACTCTCGAAACAACCACATCAGTCCAATCCTGGCCTCTGGCATGGGGTTTCCTGCACTGATGACGGCAACTTACTTATGACTCGACTCTTGGCGCTCGCGCTTCTCTTTATTGCTGTTGTCAGCTGCAACTCCAGCGATGGCGCTACCAGGACTTCCTTGAGCTCGGTGGTCGATCCGTCCGTCCAAGGCGACGACAGCGGCGCCATTGCTGTGCAACCGGATCCGGAGCGTACGACACTCGTGGTCACCAGCTGGAAGGGCGCCGACGAGGCAGACTCGTCGGGCATACCCGAGGTAATAGCGTCGTTCGAAGAGAAGTACCCCACTATTGATGTCAGCCTTCGGCTAGTCACCCGACTCGATAGCGACGTCGTGCTCGTCCAAGAGATCCAGGACGGAAACCCGCCTGACGTGATGATGAGCGATCTCGCCCTCACCAAGCTGCTTGCTGATCAGCAACTTCTCCTCGATCTCGGAACCGACAGTGCCTGGTACGGCCGGATTTCTGATGACTTACGCTCATCGTTGACCTTCGACGGCGCAGTCTTCATGGCGCCGATGAAAAGTGAGGGGATGGGCAACTTCGTCAATCTCGACCTCCTCCAGCAAGTGGGCATCACCGAGGCTCCCACGACCATCGACGAACTCATCGAGGCATGCGTGCGCCTGACCGCAGCAGGCATCAAGCCCATGACCTTCGCCGGAGGCTTCTCTGCGCCGCTATTCGTCATCGCCAACGGATTGGCCGACACGACGCAGTCTCCCGAGATGTTCGGCTCAGGAATGGCCCGTTTCGCCGATGACGCTGGTTTCTTGCAGGGAATAGAATCGGTCCGCAGCCTCATCAACGCGCAGTGTTTCGAGCCAGCCGAACAAGCAAGTCTCGATCCTTGGAGCGTTGCGCTGACTACATTTCGCTTAGGCGAGGTGGCCATGATGCCCCATGGCGGGTGGAACATCCCCGGCTACGATCTCGAACCCGACCTCACCTACGTTGTAGCCCCCATCCCAACGCGTAACGAGCCTGGAGTCGTCCTCGACCTCCTTGGATTTGGTTGGTCAGTTCCTTCGGGTGGCGAGAACGCCGAGGCGGCTCGAGCCTTCGTGGACTGGATGGCTCGGCCCCCGCAAGTACAGACCGTCGTCGAGGCAGATACTGGTTACACGCCCTTTGATGATGCGACCCGCTCCTTCTCGACGTCGATGGCGCCGTTGTGGGACAGTCGGTCCGAACATGGGTCGATCGACTACCCCTTCGGCGTCCTTCAGTGGCCCAAGCCTCTCGAGAATGAGATATGGAGCAGCATGGGGGACTTCCTTCTGGATCCGTCGCTGCTGACGAACGAAGAGGTCCTCAACCGCTGGGATGAGGCGGTCGCCGAAGCGCTTGGTTCTCCATGAAGCGGTGGTCTGGTCGATCGGCCCAGTTTTTCATCGTAGGCTGCGTGATCGTGGCGGGGCTGGCCACAACGGCGCAGTGCCGCCAAGCGCAGGCCGATGATGCGAACGCCGAACAAAGCGCCAGCAACGTGCTGGCCGCAGATTTCCTGAGTGACCAAGCTTCTGCCGGCGTTCGCGACTCGATCACCGCTGCCCAACGAGGATCATTGTTGACCGTTGAACAGTGGCCCAGCGCCGAGGAGTACGCATCAGCATGGGACGACTTCACTTCCCAGCTCGACGGGGCCGCCACTATCACGACGGTGGTAGAGGTCGAACAGACCATGCTCGATGGTTTCGCTGCCGCCGAACGTGAACTCATACCCGGCTACGAGCTCGAACTGACAAGTGAAGGCGACGCAGCTGGTAGCCATCTCATCATCGCGCGCTCGGTAGACCCCGACGTCGTGGTCGGGACAGAGGTTGATGCAGCATCCGAGTTCGCCCGGCGACTGCGAGCGCTGCCTCCCTCGCGCATCGACGCCGTACTCGGCGAGCCATTTGCCGAAGTCGCTAACATGAGCGTCGACGCCAGCAACGAGGCCACTCTGACGCTCTTGATTCGCCAACGGGCAGAGGGGCCAGCGGGTTCACGACTCGAGTCGTGGAGCATCATCGAGCTCGACTTGGAGCCGACTCTCGCGAAATCGCTCAGCTCTGTTGGCGAGGACCTTGGAGCGACGTTCGTCATCAGGGATCTGGGATCGGCTGGTAGCTTCGGAGCGCCGAGGTCGACAGACGCGGACGTCGAGGCGCGAATTGCCTCAGCAGGGCTGGTGGTACTCGAGATCGAGAGCTGGCTGGGCGCCAGCGAAAGCTCCTCGGGTTTGGTCGTGGCCACCGGGTTGACCGGTACCGCAATTTTGGCTTTGCTCGCGTCGTTGGGCTTCGGATTCCTGTCGCAGCGACGTCGGGCAGGCATCAGCGAGCTCGATGCACGGCGCGATCATCTGACCGGAATCTCCAATCGCCGGTGGATCAGCGAATATCTCATCGACAACGAGAACGTCGCCAAAACGGTGCTCTTCTGCGACCTCGACCGCTTCAAGATCGTCAATGACAGTTCCGGCCACGCTGCGGGTGACGAGATGCTGTCCGAGGTCGCCGCCCGCATAGAGGACTGTCTCGACGACTTTTCACACGTCGCCCGATTCGGGGGCGACGAGTTTCTCATCGTGGTCGTGGGTTCGCCGAACCCGGTCCAACACGCCAATCAGATCGCCTCTCGCATCCACCGCGCCTTTGCTCATCCGTTTCAGGTAGCCGGCAAGGAGTTTCGCACCACCATATCGATCGGCGTTGCTGCGTCTGACGCCGTCGGCGCAGGATCGGGTGAGGAGCTCATTCGAGGAGCCGATGTCGCACTCGGACTGGCCAAACAGCGCGGCAGGAACCTGACGGTGGTGTACGACGATCGACTACGGGCTGCTGAACTCGACAGTCTCGGGTTGGAACAGGACCTTCAGCGTGCCCTGGATCAGGAAGCGTTCACAGTTCACTACCAGCCGATTGTTGACCGAGACGGTCAGCCACTCTCATACGAAGCACTCGTTCGATGGGAACGATACGGGGACCTAATGCAGCCAGGTCAATTTCTGCCGATCGTGTCCGATATTGGCCGCATGGCCGACCTCGGTGCGGCAGTCTTGCGAATCGCCCTGGCAGAGTTCGTTGCGGGAACCGCAGGAACAGCTGGGATGGGCGCTACCACAATTCATATAAATATCGACGAGACGCAACTGCGCAACGAGACTTTCCCGGCGACGCTCGCCAGCCTCATAGGTGCATCGGGCATCGATCCCGCCCGGGTCGTGCTCGAACTCACCGAAGGCGAGTGGATGGAGTCTTCTTCGCTGATCGACTCCACACTCTCGGACATCCAGAAGATCGGGGTCGGGTTCTCGATAGACGACTTCGGGAGCGGACACTCGACGCTCGCTCGGACGTTCTCGGTAAACGGCGTTGCCGAAGTCAAGCTCGACCGATCGCTCCTCTGCCTTCTGCGAAGCGAGCGAAACCACGTGTTCCTGTCAGGTTTCGTGCGCAGCGCTCAAGAAGCTGGCATGACCGTCGTAGCCGAAGGCATCGAAACCGAAGAAGAGCTGAGGGCCGCTGCAGCCGCCGGAGTCGAGCAGTTTCAGGGGTACTTCTTCTGTCGACCTCAGCCAGCCGATGTGGCCTTCGCCCACGTTGGCCCATATCCACAGCGGGCCTCGGCAGCGATTGGTGGCCCATCACGCTCTCCATTGCACGACGAGTTGGCCTGAACCATCCGAATGTACGACCCGGTGAAGGACGGCGTCGAGAAATCGGCGTATGGCGTCTCGTATGCAGAAGTGGCGCCACCGCCTCATCTCTGTGAGCTGGTGCACTGTTACTGGCAGCTGCAGACCGACCACGACCTGACCCAGGACTTTACGCTGCATGCGCTGCCCGATGCCTGCACCAATATCTTGTTCGATCAACTGCACGTCGGCGTCGCCGGGCTAACGGCGCTGCAGACCACTCATGTCGAGCTGAACCTGGGTACACAATTCCACTTTGTCGGCATCCAGTTCTATCCAGGTGTGTGGAACGACCCCGACGCCACAGTCGATCGTTATGTGGGCGAGCCGTACCTAGGGACCTTGCCTTTGATCGAAACGAATAACCGATTGGTCGAAGTCGGCTTCGAGGCCAAGGTGCCGATCTTGACTCAGCTTGTCGACGAGCTTCGGGCCAGCGGCCTCGCGGTTGCGAATCCACTCACCTCACGGATCCTGACCAACCTGGACAGCATCCACACCGTCGCCGACATGGCCACCTTCGCCAAGCTCTGCACTCGTCAGCTTCAGCGCACGCTCAAGAACACGACCGGGTTCACACCCCACAATCTGCTTAAGGTGTTGCGTCTTCAACATTCGTTCCGCAACGACTATCACCTGACCTTCGCTGATCAATCCCATTTCACCCACGCCTTCCGCAATGCCACCGGCTACACACCCGCTCGCTTCTTCAAGAAGTTCGATGTCTGATATCTACAAGCTTTCGTAGCCGACAATTACTACGTTGTCGCTGCACACCGAATCCGGGCGCGGCGCCCGGCGTGAAAGGACACGCGATGCGCAAAGTTGGTTGGTTCGATATCTACGTCGACGAGATGGAACGAGCTCACACGTTCTATGAAACCGTGCTCGACACATCACTCGCCGTCATGGACGACCCAAATGATCCAGGCGCTCAGATGCGCACGTTCGTCGACGACTACCAGTCACATGGCGCAGGCGGTGCACTGGTGAAGCTCGCGCACGCCAAGCCCGGGATCGGCGGCTCGATGGTCTACTTCTCCTGCGACGACTGCTCGGTTGAACAAGGTCGAGTGTCGGCCGCCGGCGGCCAGGTCATCCGGCCGAAGTTCTCCATAGGCAACCATGGATTCGTGTCGCTCTTCATGGACACCGAAGGCAACATGGTCGGCCTGCATTCACTGCGGTAGGCGTTCCGCCGCCAAGAGGCCACGGCAGTGGGCGTCAGCCGCTGATTCGTGCGGCGTCGAAGGTCGACGCGCTATCGGCGACTCCGAAGCTTCCCAGGTCGACCGCAGCATCGACCGCCCACGAGATCTCGTCGGGATCTGCGGCGTCGAGATCCTGAGCGACATACAGGGCCGTCGAACCGTTCTCGATATCGCTGCAGATCAACGCGTCGCCGGTGCAGTCGACCACGGTCTGGGTTCCACTGGCGGTAGCCAGGTCAAAGCTCCCGGTGGTGAAGATGGTGGCGGTGCCGAGCGCGTTCTCGATCTCCTGCACGATGGCGAAGCTGAGGTGGCCGTCTTCCAGGATGGCATCACCGGTGTAGGTGTACTCGGAGTCGACCAGATCGGCATCACGTCCGGACAGTGAGCCGCTTCCGCTGATCATGTGGGTGGGGTCTTCGAGACCACTGAAGGGCAATGGTTCGACAGCAACATCGAGGTTGTACCAGCGTTTCACGGCGTACTCCCGAGCGTTGTCGCGATAGAAAACCACGCTCGGCGTCGTCTCGACGAATGAGGTCCATGGGGTATCGAACTCGGTCACGATCACCTCGGATGCGCGGTCCACCGGGACGTCGAGCGTCTCGGCGTCGTAGTAGAAGAGGTCGCACACGCCGCTGCGTGAACAGATGCTGTCGCCAGCTTCGATCCAGTCGAGCGAGAGAGCCTGCTCGGCGACCGCAGACGTGCCGACCGAAGCCTGAAAGGCGATCGTCGGCGAATACAGCGTGGTCGTCATGGTGTCGCCGTCGATGTTGTGGTCTACTCCGCTCGGCAGGCTCAAGATCGTTGCCGGGTCGAAGCCGGCCTGTTCGGTCATGCTTGCGATGAGCAACATATGCGGCGGGCGTCCGGAGCCGTCGTCGGCATACACCGACCACTGGGCTCGCATCCCCTCGGCGCTGCTGTCGATCTCGAAGACCGACAGGGTCAGATAGTGCGCTGCCTCGCTGCCGTCGAACAACGCAATCGGCGCCAATGAGAGTTCGGGTGGCAGATCCAGCGCAGCTTCGAGTCCGTCGGGGTCGGCGATCTCGAAGTGGTAGTAGGTGGCCGGCGTCTCGTTGCCGATCTCCATCCCGACAAAGGGATCGCCCTCGCCCAGGAAGAGTTGCTCGACCGCTGAGCGCATGAGCCCGTCCTGGTGTCCGTTGGTGGTGAAGCTGACGAGGTTGGCCAGCCAGTCGGGTGTGATGTCCAGAAACTCCGAATCGAGATTCGCCATGGGCGACGCCACATAGTGCAGGTTGTTGACGTAGTAGACGGCGTCCTTGATCTCGGGCGCCAGGTACTGCGACCAGCGGTCGGTTTCGGTGGTGAAGCTGAGCTGCTCGACGTCGACCAGGTAGGCATCATGGTTGAACGTGGTGGCGTTGTAGAGCACCCGATCCAATACGCCATGGTCCCAGTAGATGTAGTCGTTTCCGATGGCCATTTCGCGAGTGAACCGCGCCACGTCGGCTACCGCGGGATCAGGAACGGGAAACGACAATTCGAATACGGGTACCTCCACGCCGTCAGCGTCGAATCGAGCACCGGCGGATACGACCGTTCCGTTCACCAGGTCATGCGACAGTGGCTCGGCGGGTGTCAACAGGTTCCCGGCATCGGCAGAAACCTCTTCGGCGAGCAAGTCGACGACCATGAATCGGGGCCGCACGCCTGCGTTGGGATCGGCGCCCTCGGGTGGGTGCACGAAGACGTCCCATTCGGCGCGAGCACCACCGACGATCGAACCGCCGGCTGCGTTGTACAGGTTGAGCGCGAAAAAGATCTCGCCTTCGGGGTCGTCGCTTTCGATGAAGCGCGTCGGTGCCAGCCGGAACCCGGCCGGAAGCTCGTTCTCCTCGAAGGCGGCGATGGCGGCGTCGTCCTTGAACTCCCAACGTATGTAGACCGACCCCGGAGACACCGGCTCGCTGAGATCGGCTTCACTTTTGACCACGAAATCGAGCCATGCGGGCTCGGAGCGATCGGCCACACCGCTGGCGTACTCGAGAGCGTCCATGCCGACAGAGAGCTTCTTGAAGAACGCCAGCGACGACGCCGTGCCGTCGGCGTCCGGATCGAGAGGAATCGGCGGAAATATGACCACGACCCGCGATAGGTCATCGACCACCGGATCGTCGGCTGCCAGGGGAATCTCGGCGCCGCCTTCGGTCGACGCACGATTCATTGCGTTGAATGCGTCGACGAAATTCTCCCCGCCTTCCATGTGGAACGTCAGCGATCCGGCAAGTGAGCCTTCGACGATGTCGAGCGCGCCGACCACGGCTTTGGCGGCGACCAGTGTGGAGGCTGCCGTGAGGGTCTCATCGAACATCGCCGGCAGCGCGTACACGAATCCGATGTCGCTGTCGTAGCTGATTCGCTCGAGAAAAGGGCTGATCGAATTGGCCTCGGAGCTTACTGCATCGGCGACATCGATGATCGATTCGACGGCGCTGGCGGTTCCAACGACAACCACCCCTCCTGGCAGCAGGGTCAGCTGGTTGCCGGCCGCGTCGAGATAGAGCTCGTGTTCCGAGGGCCCATAGGTCCGGTCGAACGGGGGCATAGGCCCGTCGACGGTATCTTCGAGCGTGGCGCTGTTGACGCTTGCCAACAGTGCCGGTCGGCCGGCCTCGCTCGTGTAGACCACCAACGCGCTGCCAAACCGGTTGAGTACGTCGATCGACGAGCCGAGCAGACCAATGACCTCGAGCGGCTGGACGAGTGTAGGGTTCGGGCTCTCGCCGATGAGCAACGGGGCTACATACTGGGCGGAATCACCGGAGAGCAGTGCTCGGACGTCGACAGCAAACACCTGTCGAGTATTCGGCGGCAACAAGGCGGCAAGCGTGGCGACCATGTCACCATGATCAGCTGCGGTGACCTCTTCGGTAGTGCCGCCGTCGCCCGACTCGTCGCCTGCTGCCGGGTCTTCGCCCGCTGTTACCGCGTCATCGGTGTTGACTGCGGCAGAATCTCGGGCCGTGTCGATGTCTGCTGCTGCCGCAAAGACGGTTGGTTCGACTGGTGCACCATCGCTGGCGGCGGCGTTCGAGTCATCGCCCGAATCGCTGCCGGAGCACGCTGCTGCCAGCAATACGACGACGATCACACAGTTCGCGAGCCTCGAGGTGTAGGGCTTGCGCGTTTGCCGGTGCATGTTCATTCCGTGTCCATCCCCTTCAGAGCAGCTCGCACGATACGACGGCACACACCTCTTCGGCGAACCGCAGCGGGAGATGCAGAGCCTCGTTGCGGCTGAGGTGAGGCGTGCCCGCTATTCGCTGGTCGGTGGTGGATGGTCGGTGGGGTGTGCCGTGGGTGCGCATTTGGCCATTGGGGTCACGGATCCAGATTACGCGCAAGCGTTACCGGGTTGATTCGAGCGGCTTCAGGATCGGGGTGTCATCGGGCAGTTTCGCATCGGCTTCACAGGACTGCGGTGGCGTCGATGTCGGCGACGTGTTCCAGTATGCGGGTGGAGTAGGCCTCGACCATGGCGGCGCCGCGTTCGTTGCCGGCATCGAAGGTGCCGATCAACGACATTGCGCCAGACAGGTAATACATGGCCGATTCCTTGTAGTGGGTCACGCAGTCGCCCCATGAATAGTCGATGCCCGCGGCGGTGATCCCGTCGTGCCAGCGATGCAGAAGTCGTTCCCAATGTGCTGATCCGTCTTGGATCGACATGCTGGTGCCGATCAGGTAGCAGATATCGGCGACTGCTCGGCCGCGCAGCGCCAGCTGGAAGTCGATGAGCGCGACCTGATTGGACCCGTCGGCCGCAAAGAAGATGTTGTCGAGGCGGGTGTCAGTGTGAATCACCGTGCGGGGTTCGCCGGCGCTGCGCTGCATGAGTTCTTCGAATTTGGGGTCCACCGCCTGGGCGGCAGCGATTGCCGCCCCCGAGACCCGGTCGGTCCACTCGCTGAGCAGCACCGGTAGACCAGCGCGATAGATACCCGGCACCGCTGCCATGTAGGCAGGCGCGTTCGGCACCGGCAGCCAATCCATGTCGTCGAGTTCGGGCTTTTGCCACCAGTGGGCATGGAACGGGATCAACGCATCGACGACGGCATCGGCCTGCTCGGGCGTGGCGCCTACCACCTGATCACCAACGACAAATTCGCCGGACAGGTCCTCGATCAACAGCACAAATCGGCCGTCGTCGTCGGTGTGTGCCAAATAGCTGGCGGGGATACGAAACGGTAACTCGCCAGCGAGTTCTTCGTAGAAGCGAAGCTCACGTTCGTAGATGCCGAGCGCCTTCGCAATCGCGAGATTTTCTGGCTCCAGGCAGGCCATTTTGGCGACAATGCACCTTGGCGACTCGGTTGCGAGGTCGGTGTCGGTGTAGGTCAGATCCAGTCGAGAAATCTGACCAAAGATGCCGGTTCCCTCGCCGATGTCGTGATGGGCTACCGCTGCAATGTCGGGCCAATCCTGCAACGCAGCGTTCAGCCATGCTGAATCGATATCCGCAGGAGTTTCGGGAATCGTGATTTCGCTCATCGCGCCATCGTCGCGCACGGCACGACGATGGCGCGAATGACGATGGCGCGATTGACGATGGGCTACTGGCTACTTTGCGTGACTGCGAGCGAAATTCACCGTGCGGAGGATCTCGCTGGGCCTGACCCGGCCGATTGGACCCGATGCATGCACCGTAGTGGCGATCTTGCCTTCGGGGTTGATCAGGAATCCGGTGGCATGCAAGAAGGTACGGTCACCCGTCTGTGTCGAGGCGCCGGTCGACTCGGCAACCGCAGGCGGCGTCGACTTCGGCGAACATCGGGAAGCCGACGCTCGACCGCAGGTCAACTCGACCAGTGCCGCAGCCAGCACCGTTTGCATGGGTCTGCACACGACCGACGATCAGCTGGGAACGGCGTTCTAGATGGGAACGGCGATGGCGACGATGTTCGATTCGTAGCTGTCGAGCTGCTCGTTGAACGCACCGCCACAGGTGATCAACGCTAATTGCTCGCGGCCATCGAGTGCCCACAGCGAATCCGGTAGCGCATCTTTGTCGTACTCGGTGACGTCTTCGATCTGGTACCGAAGCGTGCTTCCGTCGTCGAACTCGATGACCACCACGGAACCTATTTCAACATCCTCGAGGTAGCGGAACACCCCGTCAACGCCGTTGTAGGCGATATGGGCAGCAAGCACCGCTGAGCCGGCCTGGCCGGGCAGCGGGCCGAACTCGTACCACCCCACCTGTTCGGCAGGTGGCACCTCGAAGCTCAGGTCTTCTTGGTTGACACCAACGGGGATGATTTCGGCATCTCGGACATCGATGTTCTCAATCGCCATGGAAACGGGCTGCGGGCCCGCTGGCGTCGCAGCGATCAGGCCCTCGAAACCAATTCGCGCTGGGGGCAGCGTGGTGTTGGCCATTTGAAGCGGTGTGAATGTGGGTTCCAACGGTGCTCGAGCGCCAGCGTCGGGAACTGCAGCAGCCGCCGATGCGGCGGAGTCATCTGTAACGGCATCGCTGTGGTCCGCGTCGGCCAAGTGAGGCTGGTCGGGTTCGACTGGGTTGGCCAGGGCTCGAGCAGCTTCGCCGTACGACGCCGAGGAACCACATGCGGTTGTGACGACTGCGAGCACGGCCACGCAGAGAAGTAGCCGATGGGAGACGCCAGAACGGCGTCGACGTTTGGCGGCTGGGGGCTTTACGTCGACGCCGTTCTGGTTCATTTCAGGTATTGGCTGACAGGTGTATCAGTTGCGGGTGCGAGCAACGGCAGGGACGGCGATTGCCGCAGCCAGCGCGATGCCGACAATGGCAACCAGAGCGAAGTTGAGACCCGATTGAGCCGCTTCGACCGGGCTGTTACCCGTGTTCACAGCCGAGGGAGCCGCAGCGAGTCCGCTGATCGATTCGGTCAGTACGGTCAACGAGTCTGCATCGAGCGAACCGACGGCGTAGACGGTCAGGCTGCTACCTGCGGTGATCGGCAAATCGGCTGGGCCGATGACAACTGGCTCACTTGCACCGGCAGGAACAACAGAAGCCGAAATGGTGCCAGCCGCCAGGTCTGCGCTTCCCTCGGCACCATTGGGCACGTCGGCGAAGGCAACATCGCCGTTGGCGAGAATGTCGACGTTGGGTGCAGCTGCGGCGTGACGAACGACGAGGCGCCCGCTACCGGCGTCGATCGAGGAGGTGTCATTCTCGAAGACCGCCAGAGCAGGGGTTCCCGAACCATCGAGGTGCGCAACAATCGTGTAGTTGCCAGACGACGGCAGTGCAACATCGCCAGCATCGATGGCCACGGTGTCGGTGCCAGCGAGCTTGACCATCACACCTTCGAGCGTGGCGCCGGCAAAGCTGGAGAGGTCTTCGGTGTCGCCGAAGGAAAAGCCTTCGAAGACATTGGCGCCGCCGGCCTCGACATCGACGTCGGTGTCGGGAATGCCGTGCAGCAGGTGTATTCGTGCGTCCTGGGCCGAGGCCGGGACGGCAAACGCTATGGATGCAAGTGCGATAGCCATGAGGGCAGTGAGTAGCTTGCGCATGTGATGGGTGTACCTTTCAATTGATTATCCGCTTTTACGACCCTGAACCCGATGTGGATGCACATTTCTCAAAGTTTTTGGCGCCAAGAGAATTTTCGGCAGAGTGCATCTAAATAACTCCCCGCTACGAAGTCTCTATATGTGCATTGCTCCATCGCTGTCGACCCCACTGCTCGTGGATTCGCTCTCGATGACTTCTGCTGTACGGTTCAGCCCTGTGCATGTCGGTGATGCAATCGAAGACGGGTTTCGGTCCGGCAGCGAGCAGGGATTGGCCGCCGCCTACCAGGCGCACAGCGCACTCATCCACACGCTGTGTGCTCGGGCCCACCCCAAGGCAGCCGCCGACATCACCCAAGAGGTATTCCTCGCTGCATGGAAAGCACGCGACCGCTTCGATCCGAGCCACGGCCCTCTCGCTGCCTGGCTGGTCGGCATTGCGAAGAACAAAATCATCGACGTCTATCGCAAAGAAGGCCGTCGGGTGCCGGAGGCATCCAACGGCGATAGCGGTCGCGTGGAACGTGTGCCTTCCACCGGAGCCCCCATCGAACTACTTGCCGACAAGCTTCTCATCAGCGAGGCGCTGGCCACCCTGCCAGAGCGACCGCGCCAGATCGTCAAACTGGCGTTCTATCAGGATATGACGCACGAACAGATCGCCGAAGCGACCAACGTGCCACTCGGCACCGTGAAGAGCGACATTCGCCGTGGCTTGGCCCGACTACGGCGCTACCTCGAGGCGGAGACATGAGTCTGTACGGCTCGGCCCCTCGGGCGTTCAGCGACGACGAGCTCATCGCGCTCGCGCATGACCTCGAGGCCGAGTACTTCGAACGAGTTGCTCCACCACCCCACGTTTGGGACAACATCGCGGCCGAGCTTGGGTTCGGTGACACCAAGCATGGCGGCTCGGCTCACCGCGGGGCAATGCCAATCGCGTCACCGAGTTGGTTCAGTCCTGCTCGTCTCCTTTCGATCGCAGCCGCAACCCTCTTGATGGTGGGGGTCGCGGTTGCGGTCGTCACCAATGCTGCCGACGACTCCGCAGTGACCGAAGTCGCTGCGGCCATGATGACCGACGAGGGCTTGCCGGTCGCGACCACCGCAACGGCCGATGCGGTTGTCCTCTGCGAAGACGATGGCTGCTATGTAGAGGTCACGTTGTCTGCTTTGCCCGACGCTGGCGAAGCAAACCTGGAGCTGTGGGTTATCACCAGCGACATCGATGCCGTGCAATCGTTGGGCAACATCACCACCATCGACGGCCGGTTTGACCTGCCCGCAGGCGTGAGCGCCGACGACTACCCGATTGTCGATATCTCGATCGAGCCCAATGACGGCGACGAAACCCACAGCGGGCAAAGCGTGTTGCGCGGCACGTTCGATCAGCCGTAGCAATGTGCGGGGCGCGACCCGCCGAAAACCTCCTCCCGTTCGAGTTTCTGCACCACGACGCCACGCCATAACCTCTGAGTCATGGCAAACGATGAGATGGCCGAGCTGGAATCCTGGCTCGAGGCAAACTGGGATCCTTCACTGACGGTTGGCGAGTGGTGGCAGCTTCTTGCCGACAGCGGCTACGCCAAGCCGAGTCTCCCCGAGAACGCCTATGGCAAGGGGTGGGGCAACGCACAGGAAACCCAAGCCATGCGCCTGATGGCGTCACGCGATGTGCTGGGCCCGCCGCCGGGTTTGGGTTACATGCTGGCCGCACCGACCATCGCTGCCCACGGCACCCAAGCGCAGATCGACCGTTACATCCCCCAGATCCTCAACGGTCGAGAGGCGTGGTGCCAGCTGTTCTCCGAACCGGTTGCCGGGTCCGACCTGGCTGGCCTGCAGACCAAGGGTGAACAGGATGGCGACGAATGGCATGTGACCGGCCAGAAGGTCTGGACATCGCAGGGCCACGCCGCTGACCTGGGCATGCTGATTGCGCGCACCGATCCCACAGCACCCAAGCACCGAGGCATGTCGTACTTTGCCGTCGATATGCACCAAGACGGTGTCGATGTTCGACCGCTGAAAGAGATGACCGGACGCACGTTCTTCAGCGAGGTCTTCATGGACAACGCCATCGTGCACAACGATGACCGTCTGGGCGAGATGGGCGACGGCTGGCGGGTCGCCAACACGACCCTGACCGTCGAGCGCACTTCGATCGGCACCGGCTCGACCGGTGTTGCCATGGCCGCACCCGGCCAGAAGATGGATTCGTTCGGTCGTATCGCCGGCGACGTGGTGCAGAAGTCCAAGGAAAGTCGCGCCGAGGGCCATGCACCGGGCGTGGGCATGAAGCTGTTCGATCGCTACGTCGAGATGGCTCGCAAGCTGGGCCGCGTCGAGGAGCCCGTCATGCGCCAGGACCTGATGAAGCTCTACACCATGCTGCAGGTCAACCGGCTGAACATGCAGCGTGCCCGAGTCAAGAGTCAGCGCACCGGCGGCGAACCCAACATCGCCAAGCTCTGGAACGGTGAACATCACCGTCAGTTCCGCGACATCGGCCTGAACATCATCGGTGCCGATGGCATGTTGGCCGCCACGGCATCGATGACCGATCCGGCCGTGGTCAACGTTGCCCTGAACGCCCAGGCGCCGCCGATCTACGGCGGCACCGACCAGATCCAACGCAACATCATTGGTGAGCGTGTATTGGGGCTTCCCAAGGAACCCGGCCACGACCGCAACACCCCCTTCAACGAGCTACCCAAAAACGTCTGAACAAAATCCAACATTCAAACGCAAACACGCTCGCGTCGCGCCGCCCCGGTGGAGCTTCAGTCGACCCCTGCCATGCAGAGGGTGCAGGTCGAACCAGCAGAACACACCGAGGTCAAACCCATGTTCACGCTTCAGTCGAGCCGCCCCATCCCCAGGTAGCCGCTCAATGGCACCCCGAACGGCCTAACGCTGGCTGAGCTGGTCGCGTCCTCAAGTGGAAATCTCACGCCGAACTGCTTGATGTGGAGCCAGTTCGGTCGCAACACCGGACCGTGCCGGACGCGATATCACGTCGGCTCGACGACTGAACCGCCCGATTTTGGACGCTGCTCAGTTCCCTGAAACTGAGTGCCTGGCGCTTGGGCGGCATAGCCATATTGGCCTCGGTCTGTTCCAGCCACACTACCCCTGAGGGTCGACCCGCCGAGTATGACATGGCGACATCGGCGCGTGACGTCTAACTGCGTTTGAGCATCAGGGCGTTGCGCACGGCAGTGCACACGAGTGCGTCGTCTTGATTGAATGCACGGTGCTCGAACGTCACGATGCCACGGTCGGGTTGCGATGTGGATTCGCGAGCGGCGAGCACTTCGGTTTCGGCGTGAATGGTGTCGCCGTGGAAGACCGGCGCCGGAAATTTCACCGCTTCGAAGCCCAGGTTTGCCACGGTTGTGCCATGCGTCAGTTCGTGCACCGATAAGCCGACAAGTAGCGCCACGGTGTACATCGAATTGACCAACACTTTGCCGAACTGCGTGGTCGCCGCATACTCGGCGTCGAGATGAAGCGGCGCAGGGTTCATAGTCGACACGGTGAAGCCCACATTGTCGGCTTCGGTGACGGTCCGTGTCAGCGCGTGCTGCACCACCAAGCCCGGTTGTAGTTCCTCGAGCCACATCCCCTTCGGAATGATCTCACGTGCCATCTGTCCTCCTGGTGTCTAGCCGTTGCGGGGGTCGATGCCGGCGGCAGCCAGAATCTGTCGGGCCTGTTCGGCTAGCGGTTCGTCGACCATCTGGCCTTCGAAGTCGATGGCAGCTACGCCCGATGCCACGCCGATGTCATACGCCGCGAGCAGGCGTTCGGCCCGTTCGATCTCGGCATCGCTGGGCGTGAAGCCGGCATTGGCCAGCGCCACTTGGTCGGGGTGGATACAGAGTTTGCCGGCGAAACCCATAGCACGGGCTTCGAAGGCCTCGAGCGACATGCGCTCGTTGTCGCGGAAGTTGGCGACGATCTGGTCGATGACCGGCTTGCGTGCGAGCCGACCGGCCTGGGCGACCGACGCCCGCGCAAACTGCACTTCGACATTGTGTTGGGTACGGACTCCACCGAGATCGGCAACGTAGTCCTCGGCCCCGAAGTAGCCACCGATGACTTGAGCATGCGCAAGCAGATGACGAGCATCGGCAACGCCACGAGCCGTCTCCAACCCGGCAACGACGCCCAGGTGACCGAGGTCAGACGCGGCCAGCGCCTTGGCAACCTGGTCCAAGCCTTCGAGCGATTCCACCATGGGCACCACCACCCCGGCCAGGTCGCGATGCAAGCCATAAGCAATGTCGTCGACGAACCATGGCGTTCCCGGCGGATTCACTCGAGTGAAAACCCTGCTTCCTTTCCCCATGATCGTCGGGGCCAACTCCACGGCGTTCAATCGGCCGGTTGCCTTCTGGCTGACCGGCGTGGCGTCTTCGCAGTCGATGACGACACCGTCGGCACCGCTACGGACCAGCTTGGGAATGAGATCGTCGCGCACTGCAGGTGCGAACAACAGCGAGCGAAGCCGAGGCAGTTCTGCGGGAATCATTGGTCGCGAAGTCATGATGCCGCAGCGTAGGACCGCTTGGCGACTTCTTCGAGCATGACCTCGGTGGCACCGCCACCAATAGGCAGGATCCGGGCGTCGCGATACATCCGTTCGATCGCCGACTCACGCATGTACCCCATGCCGCCGTGGAATTGCACGCAGTCGTACATGACCTGGTTGACGATCTCGCATCCAAATGCCTTTGCTCCCGACATGGCCTTGACGTTGTCTTCGCCTTGATCGCCGAGCCACGCTGCGTGGTACATCGATGCCCGGGCCGCATCGACCTTGGCCTGATTCATCGCCATGCGTTGGCGGATCGCCCCCAAGTCGTACAGGTGCCCACCGAAAGCCGGGCGATTCTGGGTGTACTCATTGGTCAGGTCGATCGCAGCCTGGGCGGCGCCGACGCCCATGCCGATCAGGACCATGCGCTCGTTCTGGAAGTTCTTCATGGTTTCGTAGAAGCCGCGGTGCGCAGTACCGAGCAGCTGATCGTCGGGCACGAAAACGTTGTCGAGCGTGAGTTCGGCCGTGTCGCTACAGAGCCAACCGTGCTTGTCGAGCTTCTTGGCCACCGTGAAACCTTCGGTTTCAGCCGGCACCAGGAACATCGAGATGCCGTATTTGTTGTCGTTGTCTGTACGGGCGGCGACGATCGTCATGTCGCCGTAGACCCCGTTGGTGATGAAGGTCTTGGTGCCGTTGATACGCCACCCATCACCGTCCCTGACGGCCTTGGTGCGGATGCCAGCCACGTCGGAACCAGCATCGGGTTCACTCACACCGATCGACAAGATGAACTCGCCGCTCAACATTCCCGGCACGTACTTCTCGAGCTGTTCGGGCGATCCTGAATTGATCAGATGAGGCCCCGCCATGTCGGTATGGACCAGAGCCGTGACTTCGAAGCCAGCGAACGTGGACGCGCCAAGAGCCTCGCTGAACGTTGCCGACGCCAAATAGCCCATACCAAGGCCACCCAGCTCCTCCGGGACACGCAGACTGAACATGCCGAGTGAGCCCATCTTGTGCAAAACGTGGCGTGGGACCTTGCCATCGTGTTCCCATTGCTCACCGTGGGGTTGCACCTCGTTGGTCACGAAGCCGACCACTTGGTCATATATGGCTTGCAGCTCATCGGTCATGTAGGCATTGCGGTTGCTCATCGGGGGGTCTCCTGAGACGGTTCTTGGGGATCAGAGTCAGTTCCGGATTCAACGGTGGCGAAGGTGACCAAGATGTCGTCAGTGCCAACCTGGTCGCCCGGCGACACTCGCACTTCGTCGATGGTTGCTGCGCCGCTGGATCGAAGCGAGTGCAGCATCTTCATTGCCTCGATCACCACGAGAACCTGGTCGCCTTCGATGTTCTCTCCAGGCGCCACGTTCACTTCGCTGACCACTGCGGGGAAGGGAGCCACGATGGCATCGCCGCTGCCTTTTCGGCTGGCCACGCTTGGTGCCCACCGCTCGGTTCGGCTGGGCACGGTAAAGCTGTATGTGTGCCCGCCCTCGTTCACGGCAACTCGCCGAGAACCAAGGTCGACAAGCGTCGGCGGTAGCTGCTCGCCGACGAGATCATCATTCATCAGCGCGATCTCGTAGGTCTCACCTGCAGGATCGACCAGCCCGAGATTTCGCTTCATCTCATGGGGCGTCAGCGAGAACGATGAATTCAGCCACGGGCTCGTGTCGTCGCGTCGGGCTTCGTCGGCCTGGGCCCATGCAATGGCTCCGGCAGCAAGCGCAGAGGTCATCTCGGCGCGCGAGCGCACCGGCAGTGTCGCCTCGTCGAGGAACCTGGTCGTGATTCGACCGTCGATCAACGGCTGCTGATCGAGAAGCCAGCGATGCAAGCTCGCAGTAGTGGTTACACCATCGATGATCAGACCGTCGAGGGCCCGTCGGAGCTTGGCGAGAGCTTCGCCGCGGGTTCTGCCGTGCACGATGAGCTTGGCAATCATGGAGTCGTAGTGCGGCGAGATCTCACTGCCAGCCTCGATGGCTGAATCCCACCGGACATCGGCAGGGACAGCGATCTGACTCACCGTGCCGGTCTGGGGTGCATAGTCATTCTGGGTGTCCTCGGCCACGATGCGCGCTTCGATCGCATGGCCCTCGAAGCGCAGATCGTCTGCGCTCAGCGGCAACCGCTCGCCTGTCGCAACGCGGATCATGAGCTCGACCAGGTCCACGCCGGTGATGGCTTCGGTCACCGGGTGTTCCACCTGAAGTCGGGTGTTCACTTCGAGAAAGAAGTGTTCGCCGGTGTCGTCGTCGACGATGAACTCGACGGTGCCTGCGGAGTCGTAACCCATGGCCTTGGCGAGCGATTGCGCCGACTCGCGGATCGCCCGCCGAGTTTCTGGTGTCAGATTCGGGGCCGGGGCTTCTTCGAGAAGCTTCTGATAGCGCCGTTGCACCGAGCATTCGCGCGTGCCGAGTTCGGCGGTAGCCCCATGCTTGTCGCCCACGATCTGCACCTCGATGTGCCGAGGCCGCTGCACATAGCGTTCGACGATCACCTTGCCGTCGCCGAAGGCGTGTTTGGCTTCGGCCGAAGCCTCGGTCAGTGCCACACCGAACTCCGATGGATTGTTGGCGATGCGAATCCCTTTTCCGCCACCGCCGGCCGATGCCTTGACCAGTATCGGGTAGCCGATCTGCGCCGCAGCCTGTGCCAATTCGCCCGGCGACTGTGACTCGGACCAACCGGGAATCGTTGGCACGCCGGCTCGCTGGGCAATTTTGCGGGCTTCGATCTTGGAACCCATGGACGCTATGACGCTGGGGTTCGGCCCGATCCAGATCAAACCTTGCTCTATGACTGTTTTGGCGAAGGTGGCGTTCTCGGCGAGAAAGCCGTAGCCAGGATGGACCGCGGTGGCGCCCGATGCCGACGCTGCTGACATGATGCTCGTGATCGACAGATACGACTCGGCCAGGCTGGCAGGGCCGATGGCCACCGCCATGGTCGCCTCGCTCACATGGGGAGCGTCCGCGTCGGGCTCGGCGTAGACCGCAACGGTGTCGTGGCCCAGCCGATGAGCCGTGCGGATGATGCGGCGAGCAATCTCGCCTCGGTTTGCAATCAGAATGCGCATACAGGCCCCTTTCGAAAACTCGACACCCCGGCGGTGTCGACTATTGCTTTGGTCATCACGGCGATCACATCCGGTAGACCAGGCCGGGACCCGGGGCTGGTTTCTCGTGGCGGGCAGCCAGAGCCAAGGACAAGCCAAGGGCTTGGCGGGTGTCGACCGGGTCGATCAGACCGTCGTCCCACAGGCGACTGGTGGCGTAGTACGGATCACTCTGCGTCTCGTATTGCCCTCGGATATGCGCCCGTATTTTGGCCAGTTCGTCGTCGGTGGTCTCTGCGCCCTTCATGCCTCCAACCCGGATGTCGACCAGCACGGTTTCGGCGGTATCGGCGGCCATGGTGGCAATTCGCGAGTTCGGCCATGCGAACAGAAAGCGGGGATTGAAGCCACGGCCGCACATGCCGTAGTTGCCGGCGCCGTAGGAGCCACCGATCAGCACGGTGTACTTGGGGACCGTGGTGTTGGCCACTGCCGCCACCATCTTGGCGCCGTTCTTGGCTATGCCGCCCTTTTCGCTGTCACTACCGACCATGTACCCGCTGGTGTTCTGCAGGAAGACGAGCGGCACCCGGCGCTGTTCACACAGCTCGATGAAGTGGGTTGCCTTGAGCGCCGACTCGCTGAAGATGATGCCGTTGTTCGACACGATGCCGACGAGGTGGCCCCAAATGCGAGCGAAGCCACACACGATCGATTCACCCCACTCGGGTTTGAACGCTGCGAAGCGGCTGCCGTCGACGATGCGAGCGATGATCTCGGTGGCATCGAAAGGAATACGGTCATCGGCGCTCACAATGCCGTAGATCTCTTCGGGCGCATAGGCAGGAGGTTCGGGTTCGACCCAGTCGAGCCAGCCGTCGCGTTGATCGATGCGACGCTGATTGGTCGTCTCGCAGATCTCGCGCAGCTTGCCGTACGCCTCGCGTTCGTTCGAGGCCATGTAGTCGCTCACGCCGCTGACCCTCGTGTGCAGCACAGCACCGCCCAGATCATCGGGCTCGATGATTTCGCCCAGCGCAGCCTTCACGATCGGCGGGCCGCCCAGGAAGATACGGCCGATGCCTTCGACCATGATGACTTCGTCGCTGAGCGCTGGTACGTAGGCGCCGCCAGCCGTGCACCCACCGAGCACCACGGAGAGTTGCGGGAGACCCTGCGCAGATAGTCGAGCCTGGCGATAGAAGCTGCCGCCGAAGTGATCCTTGTCAGGGAAGATCTCATCTTGCAACGGAAGGAAGGCGCCACCGGAATCGACCAGGTAGATGATGCCGAGTCGATTTTCTTCCGCGATCTCCTGGGCCCGCACATGTTTCTTGATCGACGTAGGAAGCAGGCTTCCGCCCTTGACCGTTGCATCGTTGGCGATGAAGACCCACGGCACACCATGGACGATGCCTACACCGGTCACGATCCCGGCACCCGGTGCTTCGTCGTCGTATTGCCCGTAGGCACTGAGCGTGGAGAACTCGAGAAACGGCGTGTTGTCATCGGTGACGAGATCGATGCGATCTCGCACCATGATCTTGCCGCGATCCAGGTGCCGTTGAATCGACCGTTGTCGGCGCTCGCCGCCGTCGATGACCTGTTGCTGGCGCGCTCTGAGCGTCTGCAGCTCCGCTGAGTACTTCTCGCGGTTGGTCGCGAACTCGCTGGATCCAGTATCGATCTTGGAGTTGATCCGGTTCATCATCGTGGTGGGGTTCTCATTGGGTTGGGCTCGATAACGCAGTCAGACACGGGGTTCACAGCTGGTCGACCCCATGGTGGGATTCCCATTGGGTTGGGCTCGATAGCGCAGTCGGATACGGGGTTCACAGCTGGTCGACCCCATGGTGGGGTTCTCATTGGGTTGGGCTCGATAACCCAGTCAGACACGGGGTTCACAGCTGGTCGACCCCATGGACGAATTGGTTGCTGATACTGGCTGCGAGTTGATCGACCGAGAGGCTTCCTGCGGGGTCGTACCACTCGGCGGTGGCGTTCATGGCCCCGAAGAGAATCAGTCGACGCAATCGAAGTTCTTTCGGGTCCGCAGCCGGCCACAGTTGCTCGAAGAGATGGTTCCACTTCTGTTCGTAGCTGTCTCGTTGCGGCACTACTGCGACTCTCACCTCGGCAGGAGCCCCGAAGAACGAGGTGACGTGGGCCGTGGTGTAGGGCCCGTTCTCGAACACGGCGCTGAGATGGGCTCGAACATGACTCTGTATCTGGGTGTCAAGGTCGTCGGTGGCGGACAACGACGTGTTGGCATGGTCGAACGCCTCGATCATCACCACGATCCCGTCGTGCAGCACGGCCACGAACAACGCTTCCTTCGAAGCAAAGTGGTGATAGATCGAGCCGGCTTTGATGCCTGCGCTTTCGGCAATCTCGCGCAACGTGGTGCCCGCATAGCCCTGCTGTACGAAAAGTGCGGCCGCAGCATCGAGGACGCGTTGGCGCCCGGTGGTCGCATCGGCGTCTCGTGCGACGGTGTTGACGGCTGACGTGGCGCGGGGCACACCAGAGAACCTACCTAACGCTTGTTAGGTAGTCAACACCGTGTTGGCGACCAGCAGCACGCTCGCAGTGGCCACTGTCGTCGGGTTACAGACCGCCAACGCCGGCGGCGGGCTACACACGCGCCATGATGGAGCCGTGAGTGCGAAACTTTCAGTTCGGGCAACAGTCATGCAGACGCCTCGACGCAGCGAGCTGCAAATACTCGAGAACGTGATCGTCGACGTCGACGAGGAAGGCGTGATCACGGCGGTTGGCCACCGAGATGGGCCGGTAACTCACGATCTGGGCCGAGACAGTGTGCTGCTGCCGGGGCTGATCGACACCCACCTTCATGCGCCGCAGTGGCCACAACTCGGCACCGGACTCGATCTACCTCTCGAGCAGTGGTTGATGGAGCACACGTTTCCGCTCGAGAAGCGGCTTACCGAGCCCGAGTTCGCCGCAGCGGTGTGGCCCCAGATGGTGGCCACGCTGCTGGCACACGGCACGACAACCGCGGTGTACTTCGCCACGGTCAGTGTCGAGACCACCACCATGCTGGCCGAATCGTGTGCGGAGCTGGGTCAGCGGGCGTTCGTGGGGCGGGTCGCCATGGACCATCCCGACGGCACGCCCGAGTGGTATCGAGATGGAGGCGCTGCACAGTCGGTCGAGAGCTCACACGCTTCGATTCAAGAGATCCAGGCGCTCGGCAGCGAGCTGGTGCAGCCGATCATCACGCCGCGCTTCACGCCCGCCTGCAGCGATGATGCGCTCAGAGGGCTGGGCCAACTCTCCTTGGCCACCGGCGTACGATTGCAGACGCACGCCTCGGAGAGCGATTGGCAGCACCAGTATGCGATCGAGCGGTTCCGCACGTCGGACACGAATGCGCTGGCCGAGTTCGATCTGATTCGACCGAACACGATCCTTGCCCACGGTGACCACCTGGGCGATGCCGACCTCGATGTCATCCGGCTGGCGGGCGCCGGGGTGGCGCACTGTCCGTTGTCGAATGCGTACTTCGCCAACGCCGTGTTCCCTGCTCGGCGGGCAATGGATGCCGGAGTGTTGGTCGGACTCGGCACCGACGTCGCCGGTGGCGCCTCACCCGGGCTTCTCCCCCAGTGCGCACACGCAGTTACGGCGTCGCGCTATCTCGAAGACGGCGTGGACCCTGGGCTGGCTGCAATCGCTCGGGGCGTCGCCGATTCACGCATCGCCATCACCGATGCCTTCTACATGGCCACGACCGGTGGCGCTGAGTTACTCGCCCAGCCGATCGGTCTACTGGCCGCCGGCCGCAAGTTCGATGCGCTTTCGGTGCAGCTGAACCGGCCGGGTTCGCCGTTACAGACTTGGCCCACGATCGACACTGGCCCTCGGATCTTCGAAAAGGTGGTGCGCTTGGCCACACCCGACGACATAACCAACGTATGGGTCAACGGCCACCGCGTCGCCGGCACCGCCTAACCGAACCTTCTGGGTCAGACCCAGAAGATACGAGGTGCGTTGCGTCGGCGTTCACTGTCACACCCGAGATCTAGCGTCATCGTCATGCCTCGACAACCACGAATCGACTACCCCGGCGCCTTTCACCACGTAACCAACCGGGGACAGAACCACCAGACAACGTTTCGCGATGACAGCGACTTCGAACTCTTTCTGTTGCATCTCGGCTACGCAGTCCGCGAGTTCAAGATTCAAGTTCTGTCCTTTGTCTTGATGACGACCCATTACCACTTGCTCATCAGATCCCACGAAGGAGCGCTTTCCGAAGCTATGCAGCTGATCGGCGGGCGCTATACCCAGGACTTCAATCGGCGATACTCACTTGACGGATCTCTGTTCAAGGGGCGCTTCTTCTCGAAGATCATCGAAAACGAGGCATACCTGCTCGAGGCCGCACGTTATGTCCCGAACAATCCGGTGAAAGCTGGCATGGTCCAACGGGCACAAGACCACAAGTGGTCGAGTTATCCCGCCACGCTGGGCCTCACTCCTGCGCCCGACTTCCTGAGTCCTCTGGTGATCGTCGACGAACACTTCAACGGCAACGTTTTGGCATTCGATGCGTTCGTTCGCCAGCGCGGTAGGGCGAAGAAGACCGAAATCTTCGCCCACATCGCCGAGGCTGACCGTCCCGAGCAGCACCTTGCCCAATCCATTAGCGCTGTAGAACATGCGGCCGAACGGCTGAACACGTGCGCCGTCCGTGACGCCAGCATGCTCTCTTTTCGAGCCGTAATCTTCGAGTTTGTTTGCAGCGAACTAAACCTCAGCATGCTCGAACTTGCGAGCCCGCGCTCTCCTCGCGAACACAACGGGCGTCTATTGCTTCTCACGTTGCTTCACCGGCACCAGCTGTCGAACAGCAGCGACTTGGCAGTCGCGTTCGGCTTTGGCTATGGGAGTGGCGTCGTACGAGCCATTCGACGCTTCGAAGCCATCGCCGCTGCGGAGCCCGAGCTCAGGGCCACCCTTCATGCAGGTTCGAAGCTGTTCGTGGCCGCTGCTTAACCCTCCGTATCTTCTGGGTCTGACCCAGAAGATACGAGACCGTTAGCGCCGCACATGCAACGACCAGCCCGACATGGCGGTGATGGTGGGACTTCGATTAAACGCCATGGCGACGACGTGCCCAAACCAATCGTCGACGTCGCGGCAGCACCCAACGCCAGTAGCTGATACGGGTCGTCCTTGGTCTCCTCGACCCGCACTGCATCAATGCCCAGTTCCTCTGCCGGGCGGCGCCGGACGCGAAGTCGCCGATGTGGAGCGGCGTGTCGGGTTCGCGTAATCCAGGGTCCAGTTCGCCGAGCGGAAGCAACGTCTCTACGAGACATCGACCCGTGGTCGCAGCCAGTCAATCAGCGGAACCAATCGGGACAACTTGGGCTGGGAGGGCGGTCGAGTGACAAGATCGTGGCATGAAGAACCAGGTCACCGAGATGTTCGGTATCGATATGCCAATCTTTGCGTTCACGCACTGCCGCGACGTGGTCGCAGCAGTAACCAAGGCGGGTGGCATGGGTGTGCTGGGCGCTGTCGGCTCGTCACCGCGCCAGCTCGAAATCGACCTGCAGTGGATCGAAGACGAGGTCGATGGCAAGCCCTATGGGGTCGATCTGATCGTGCCCGCAAAGTACGCGGGTTCCGACGAAGGCGGCCTCACCGTTGGTTCGATCAACGAGATGATCCCCGACGAGCACCGCCAGTACATCGACCAAATCCTCGAGAAGTACGACGTGCCCCCGCTCGAGCCCGGCACGAATACCGGCGGCCTTGTCGGAGCGAAAGACGATGCAGCTGGCCCGTTCTCGGCCGACTCGCAGATGCCAAATCTCGAGGTTGCGCTGGCATTCAAGCCGTCGCTCATGGTCAACGCACTCGGCCCGCCTCCTGCCGCCATGACCGAACGATGCCACGCGCAGGACATCAGGGTCGGAGCTCTCGCGGGCAAGGCCCAACACGCAGAGCGCCACGTGAATGCCGGTGTTGACCTGATCATTGCCCAGGGCTACGAAGCCGGTGGCCACACCGGTGAGATCGCGTCGATGGTGCTGATCCCCGAAGTCGTCGACGCCGTTGGCGATACGCCTGTACTTGGTGCTGGCGGCATAGGTCGCGGCCGCCAGATGGCTGCTGCCATGGCACTCGGCGCCCAAGGGGTGTGGTGCGGTTCGGTGTGGCTCACGACCGAAGAAGCAGAGACCCATCCGGTCGTCAAGGAGAAGATGCTCACTGCGACATCGTCGGACACCATCCGTTCGCGGTCTCGCACCGGCAAGCATGCCCGCCAACTGAAATCCGCCTGGACCGACGAGTGGGAAAACCCGGAAACACCCATGCCGCTCGGCATGCCGATGCAACCAGTGCTCATCGACGAGGCCATCACTCGTATCAACCGCTCGGCGCACCGCCAGGGCTCGGGCGCCGCCGACCTGGCGAACTACTTCGTTGGTCAGATCGTGGGCAACATGAACAAGACCAAGCCAACCACCCAGGTGGTCTACGAAATGATCGAAGAATTCATCGAAGCAACCGAGGGCTTGAACATTCAGATCAACGGCTAATCCCAATACGACACCGATGTCAGATCTGCATGTCGCCTTCGAGAATCTTGCGACCGACCTGCGCGCCGCAGCGGATCCCGACAAGGAACCGCAGATGGTCGCCTACATGAAGGACCAGTTCGCCTTCTTGGGTGTGACCAGCCCGATCCGCAAGTCCATCGAGAAGCCATTGATGGCCGTGGCACGCACAGCCGAACCCGACGACGTGCTCGATGTTGCCGGCCTGTGCTGGGAACAAGACGAACGCGAGTTCCAATACACCGGTTCTCTGCTGCTGCGAGCACGGGCAAAGACATTCCATGTCGAAGACCTCGACCGCCTCTATACCTTCATCACCACCAAATCCTGGTGGGACACAGTCGACGCCCTTGCAGCTCACCCGGTCGGGACCATGGTGATGAGGTACCCCGAGCTGGGCGCCACGATGGACGAGTGGATCGACGACGACAACATGTGGGTTGCCCGGGTGGTCATTCTGCATCAGCTTCGTTTCAGAGACGCACTCGACGAAGCTCGACTCTTCGGCTACGTCGAGAAACGCGCGGCCGACACCGAATTCTTCATTCGCAAGGCCCTGGGCTGGGCACTGCGTGACTACGCACGAGTGGCGCCCGACGCCGTTCGCCAGTTCGTGCGCACCCATCACGACAAGCTTTCGGGCTTAACCCGACGCGAAGCAATGAAACATCTGGCCTAGGGGCACCCAACTGACGCAGCCGGAGTCCATACTTGGCTGCGATGCTCGTAGACCAGGTCAGTGCCATCATCCGTGAGGTCGGAGCTGTCGAAGTCGTCCCTCGATTCCGTTCGCTCGCCGAGGGCGACGTGATGGAAAAGGGCCCCGGCGACCTGGTCACCGTTGCGGATCAGGAATGCGAACGGGTGTTGACCAATCGCTTGCGCTTCGTTCGCGACATCCCCGTGGTGGGAGAAGAAGCCACGGCGGCCGATCCGGCATTGCTCGACGTAGTGGCCACCGCCGACGCGACCTGGATCATCGACCCGATCGATGGAACGTCGAACTTCGTTGCTGGAAACTCGAACTTCGTGGTGATGGTGGCGCTGGCCGAGAAGGGCGTCACCACGGCTGCCTGGGTGTGGCATCCCGAGACCGACACCATGTTGACCGCCCAGCTCGGTCAGGGTTTTCAGCGCAACGGCGTCACCGCAATGGCGGCTCCGCGCGCTGGCACTCCCAAGGGAATACTCAAACGCAGGTACATGCCCGAACCCGCTCGAACTCGTTTGGCCACCTTTCCCGAGTCGGTCGGTTCGCTGGTGACGGACTTCAAGAGTGCCGGCATCGAATACGGCGCATTGATCGACGGACGAATCGATTTCCTGATGTACTGGCGCACCCTGCCATGGGATCATGCTCCCGGCGGGCTGTTGGCAAGCGAAGCCGGATTGCGCGTGGCGCGATTCGACGGCTCCGCCTATCGACCTGGCGACGGCCATCGCGGCTTGCTGGCAGCAACCGATTCGACCTGGGACGTCATCGCTTCGCAGATCCGCATCGCGCTGACCGATTGAAACGGCCAGGGTTTACTCAGCCATCTTCGAGCATCCTCATCGTTACCAAAAACACCACAATCGATCCCGAGAAACGCGCTGCGCTGCGCTGACCGATTGAAAACAGCCAGGGTCTACTCAGCTATCTTCGAGCATGCTCATTGTTGCCGGAAACATCACGATCGATCCCGCTCACGTCGACCAACTGCGTAGTGCAGCTGCTGCGATGATGGCCGCCACGCTCGAGGAGCCGGGCTGCGTCGAGTACGTGTTCAGCGTCAGCGTGGCCGATCCTGGCACGGTGCAGATCTTCGAGATCTGGGAGTCGGCCGAGGATCTCGAAAAGCACTTCGAAATGCCACACATGGCCACGTTTCGCGAGACCATGGGCCGACTCAACGTCACCGGCCGGGATCTGTCTCGCTACGAAGTCGCCTCCCACGAACCAATGTGAGGCCAGCGCTACCTGCAAGCATGCCGTAGGCCACATGGCAGTGACTCTTGGCCACAAATGAGGTAAATGGACGGCCAGCGAGCATCCTTGTTCCGTGAATTCTTCTGATGCTGCGCTCGACGCCGCCACCGCGCAGCGCGACGATATTCGAAACGTCGCCATCATTGCGCACGTTGACCATGGCAAGACCACGCTGGTCGACGGCATGCTCCACCAGTCGGGGGCCTTCGGGGCCCATCAAGACATCGACGAACGCGTCATGGACTCGATGGACCTCGAGAAAGAAAAGGGCATCACGATCCTGGCCAAGAACACCGCGATCCGGTGGAACGGTTACAAGATCAACGTGGTGGACACCCCCGGTCACGCCGATTTTGGTGGCGAGGTCGAACGTGCACTGACCATGGTCGACGGCGTGTTGTTGCTCGTGGATGCCAGCGAGGGCCCGCTACCCCAGACCCGCTTCGTGCTGCGCAAGGCGTTGCAGCGCAACCTGCCCGTGGTGCTGGTGATCAACAAAATCGACCGCCCCGATGCCCGCATAGCCGAAGTCGTTACCGAAGTCGAAGACCTGTTTCTCGATGTCGAAGCCGACGAGCATCAGATCGACTTTCCAATTGTGTACACCGTTGCCCGCGACGGCCAGGCCACGCTCGACCTCGATCATCTCGAAGACGACCTGACCCCGCTGCTGCAGACGATCGTCGACCATGTGCCCGCGCCGACCTATGACCCCGAGGCCCCGCTGCAAGCCTGGGTGACGAACCTCGATGCCTCTGCCTATGTCGGGCGTCTCGCCATCTGTCGCATCATGAACGGCGAAATCAAAAAGGGCCAGACCGTCGCCTGGTGCAAGCTCGACGGCACCGTTGGCAGCGCCAAGGTCACCGAGCTGTACGTGACCGAGAGCCACGAGCGAGAAGAAGCTGCGTCCGCCGCTGCCGGCGAACTCGTGGCCGTTGCCGGCCTTCCTGAAATCACCATCGGTGAAACTCTGGGGGATCCTGCGGATCCGCGACCTCTGCCGATCATCACCGTCGACGAACCCAGCTTGTCGATGACCGTAGGCAGTAACACCTCGCCCCTCGCCGGTCGAAGTGGCGACAAGATGACGGCCCGCCAGGTCAAAGATCGCCTGGACAAAGAACTGATCGGCAACGTGTCGCTGCGGGTGCTCGAACTCGGCCGCCCCGATGCGTGGGAAGTGCAAGGTCGCGGCGAACTCCAGCTGGCGATCTTGATCGAACAGATGCGCCGCGAAGGCTTCGAGCTCACCGTGGGCAAGCCTCAGGTCGTGACCCGCGAGATCGACGGCAAGCTCCACGAGCCGGTCGAGCAGGTATCCATCGACATCCCCGAAGAATACGTGGGCGCAGTCACTCAGCTCATTGCGCCCCGCAAGGGCCAGATGCAAGAGATGGTGAACTTCAGCGCCGGCTGGGTGCGCCTCGACTACCGCATGCCTGCCCGTGGTCTGATCGGCTTTCGCACCGACTTCCTGACCGAGACACGCGGCACCGGTCTGCTGCACCATGTGTTCGACGGCTGGATTCCGTGGCAGGGCGAAATCTCTGGTCGTCACAAAGGCTCACTGGTTGCAGACCGCACCGGTGTGACCACCAGCAACGCCATCTTGAATCTGCAAGAGCGCGGCGCGTTCTTCGTGGGGGTCGCCGAAGATGTCTACGAAGGCATGATCGTGGGCGAGACCCCCAAGCCCGGCGACATGGACATCAACATCTGCAAGGAGAAGGCGCATACCAACGTGCGTGCCGCCGCCGCCGACCAGACGGTTCGCCTCACCCCTCCCAAGCTCATGTCACTCGAGCAGTCGCTCGAGTTCATCGGCGACGACGAGTGCATCGAGGTCACGCCCGACAAAATCCGGCTGCGCAAAGTCGAACTCGACGCCACCACCCGACTCCGCCTGGCCAAGAACCTGAAGAAGTCCCGCGAGGCCAACGCATAGTAAGGCTGTCCAGCTTCCACCTCTACGGTCCCGGGCCGCTTCGCTACCTCGAAATGCAACGGTGCCTGGCACCGTTGCATTTGCTCGTAGTCTGATCAGTGCTGACCGTGATGGATGACCTTGTATGACAACTGAAGATGCTGCTCCCACCACGTTTGCCGAGCTTGGCGTGTCCGACGAGATCGTCGCTGCGCTCAGCGAGCGGGGAATCACCGAGGCGTTCCCGATCCAGACCGCCTCCATCGAAGCTGGGCTGGATGGTCGCGACATCTGCGGCAAGGCACCAACCGGATCCGGAAAGACGCTGGCGTTCGGTATTCCGGCCGTCGATCTGAGCAGCATGGGCACGCCTTGGTGTCCCGCGGTTCTCATCCTGGCACCGACCCGTGAACTCGCTACCCAGATCAAGGACGAACTCGAACCGTTGGCCACGGCCAAGGACCGCACGATCCTGACGGTGTTCGGCGGCACCAACATCGAGCGCGACATCAAACGACTCGAGAAGGGCATCGACATCCTGGTCGCCTGCCCCGGCCGCCTCGAAGACCTCATCGGTCGACGCTGCTGTGATCTTCGCAACGTGGAAATGGTGATCGTCGACGAAGCCGACCGCATGGCCGACATGGGCTTCCTGCCATCGGTCAAGCGACTGCTGGACCAGACGCCGAGCAATCGTCACACGCTGCTGTTCTCGGCCACGCTCGATGGCGATGTCGACATGCTGATCAAGCGGTACCAGAACGACCCATTGACGTTCGAGGTCGAGGAACAGGTCGGCGATATCGGCGATGTCGAACACTCCTGGTATCTGGTGCAGCCGGTCGACCGTATTCCTCATGCCATAGCGGTGCTGAAGCGCTACGAATCATCGATCGTGTTCTGTCGCACTCGTCGCGGCTGTGACCGCGTGGCCAAGGTGTTCGCCAACAAGGGAGTGAACGCCGTCGCCATTCACGGCGACCGCAGTCAACACCAGAGGGAACGAGCGCTGGCCGAGTTCACCAGCGGCAATGCCCAGGTGCTGGTCGCAACCGATGTGGCCGCCCGTGGGATCCACGTCGACAATGTTGCCCTGGTCATGCACTATGACCCGGCCGGCAGCGACAAGGACTACATCCATCGCTCGGGTCGTACGGGCCGAGCGGGTCAAGACGGCCGTGTCATCTCGATGGTGGTCGAGGACAAAAAGAAGACTGCCCGTCAGTTGCAGAAAGCTCTGGGGCTCAAACCCGGTCTCGAAGTCCTCGACGTCGACTCGCTGGGCCCGATCGTGAAGCCGCCCAAACCGGTCAAACAGGCGAAGCCAAAAGCTCGTGACGACCGCTTCGACGATGACACCCGCGACGGCAAACATCGCAACGACCGCGACAAGCACCGTGGCGGCGGTGGCGGCCGTGGTCGCAACCGCAACGACCGTGACGGCAAGAGCGGCGACAATCGCAGGTCCCGCGACGACCGCAACAGCCGTGACGGCAACAGCAGCGACAATCGCAGGTCACGCGACGACCGCGACAATCGCGGTCGCAGTGACCGTGATCGCAATCCACGGCGTGGGCGGGGCAACGACGAACGGCGACCCGACGGCAAGCGCAAGGGCTTCCGCCGTGGCGCAAACGATTGGTACCCACCGGGCTTCCACGACGACAAGCGTGGGGACAAGAGCAGCGACGACCGTGACGACGAGCGCCGGGGCAAGGGTCGCGATGGCAAGAGCGCCAGTGGCAAAAGCGGCGGCAAGAGCAGAACCGCGCCGCGAGGTGCCAATTCGGCGAGCGGCCGTAACTCGACACCGAAGAAGAAGCGCAATGCCAAGGGCCGCCACGCCGACAAAAACGCGTCGAAGAACAAGGGCAAACGCCGCAATCCCCGATCTCGCTAGCCTGATCATTCGTTCCTCTTGATGTTCGCGGGAGATCTCGATGCGACCTGACAAACCAACACTGGCCGATCGCAACCCCAAATTGGCCGCCGTGTCGGTCACGGTGCTGGCGGTCTCTGCCATTCAGGCGGGTGCTGTCGTTGTCGGTGTCGGCGAATTGTTGACTGCCGACGGACCCCGATTCGACCGCTACCTGATGGGCCTGGTCCCCATGGGCGTCATCTGGATGCTCGTCGCCATCGTTGACCTTTTGGCCTTTCCGTCCATGCGCATGACCCGGCTACTTATTGGACCAGCTATCGAGGTCGCGGTTATCGCCACGCTCGTCACCACCGCCATGAGCGTTGCACTCGGGGTGGCAGAGGGCACCTTGGCGATTGGCACCGTGTTTGCTGACAACGCTGCCTTCTTCATCTTGGCGTGGGGACTCGCCTCGTTGTGGAAGCTGGGTCGCGAGTGGCTGCGTAGTGCACAAGGCTCTGATCGCAGCCTGCGTGACTCAGTCGCACAGCACAGCTGAGCGCATTATCTCGGGCAGACCCAGCCGTTGTGGGGTGTATCTTCTGGGTCTGACCCAGAAGATACGGGCTCAGCGGTTGGGCACTGTGAAGTCGGTTCCGTCGAAGACTCGCACTTGACCGCTGGCGATGTCGTAGACGCAGCCCGACAGAGTCAGCGAACCGACGTCGACGGCCTCGTTGATGAAGGCGTAGGTTCGCAGATGCGCCAGCTGGGCCAAGACATTGGCTTCGACGGCCCTCTCGGGCTCTTGGTGACCGCCGTGGTCAGCCCACTCGAGCCATTTGGTGACATACGGAAGCGACGTCAGCGAGTCGGGGTGGAGTAGACCCTTGATTGCACCACAGTCAGCGTGCCCACATACCACGATGTCGGACACCTTTAAGGCGATCACGCCGAACTCGATCGACGCAATCACGCCGTCGTCGGAGAGGCCGGAATCGCTCGGCGGAACGATGTTGCCCGCATTACGACAGACGAAGATGTCGCCCGGCTGGCTCTGCGTGATGAGCGATGGGTCAACTCGAGAGTCCGCGCAGCTCAAGAACAGAACGTCGGGCGATTGACCGTGCGCCAAGCTGTCGAACAGCGGCTGGTTCGCAGGATGCACTTCGTTGGAGTACCGGGCGATTCCATCGATGAGTCTTTGCACGACAACCTCACGGCGATTGGGTCTGCTCAGTATGCAGCTCAGATGCTCGGATCGGCCAACTCGATCTCTTGGTTTCGCGGGTCGGTAGTCGTGGCGGGAGTCCACGGGCGGGACTCCTCGATCTGGATCGCCTGCTCTCGGTCGATGCTGGTGCTGTCGACGGTGACCACGCGCGCTCCTACCAGACCGCCCGGTTGTTCGGCCATGAAGGTCAGCACCTCGTTGGGTAGCCGAACGTGGCCCGACGCCACTTGTTGGCCCATGAGTTCGGGCTGGTTGGTGCCGTGGATGCTTTGCTTCGGCAGTACGCCGCCAAATGTGGTCAAGACATCATTGAACATCGGAATCGACAGCAAGTACGAGCCGAAGGCAGGCGACAGTGTTTCGCCACGAACCACGACATCGATATACGACGCACCCAGAGGCGTCGGGCGGCCTTCACGACCCGACACGATGATGTTGCTGATCAACTCGGTGTCACCGTCGAACAGGGTCAGGTTGCCTTGGCCTGCGATGTCGATTTCGACGCGATAGTCGGTGTAGCCGAACTCGAAGTCACTGGCCCGCACCCACACGGACTGGCGCTGCGGATGAATCGGTGCTTGCACCCGAATCCACTCTTGATCGGGGGTGACTTCGAGCGGCCACAACACCAGCGGCTCGTCGCGCCATGCAGGATTCCGAAGCGCCACGCGAGTATCGAAGCCGTCCGGTCGTCGATGCACCAGCGTGCGGGGCTCGCCATCCGGTATGTCATAGACAGCGATGACGTTTGCGTTTGCCTCTTCGCTGAACTCACCGGCATCGGGTCGGGCGGTGATGTAGGCGTAACGCCCCTGCTCGCTCGGCATCAATCCCATTCGACACAGCAACTGGCCGGCTGCGACCGCCTCGGCCGAAGGGCATCGATGCCACAACTGCGGCGTGACATCGGTGACCAGATCCGCCGCCACGTCGCCCCCGTCGAGGAAGTCGATGGTCGAGGCCGGCGTCAGAGTCCGTTCGATGATCGCTTGCTTGTTTCCTGTTTCGCTGCTGCTGTCGAACATCAGCACCGGGGTCCCCGGCACGATCGTCTCGATGACCTGATCCAGGATGTCGTTCGGTACCCGGATCTCGCCCGAGCTCACCCGCTGGCCCATCAGCTCGGGCTGATTCGTGCCATGCAGAAAGTTCTCGGGCATGCCATTGCCAAAGGTGCCGAGCACCTCACTGAAGCTTGCCATCGACAGGATGGCTGTCCCGTAGGCGGGCGACACCGCTTGACCTCGAATGCCTCGTTCGATGAAGGTGACGTGCGTCGGAGTCGGCCGGCTATCTCGGCCGTGCACAATTGCGGTCCGCAACAACTCGTCGCTCCCGTCGAACAGTGTCAGCCCCGCACCTTGGGCCAGATCGATCTCGATCCGCATGTCGGTGAACCCGAAGTCGAAGTCGCTGCGCCGCACCCACACATAACTGTTGTTCGGACGAGCCGGTGCCTGCACGATGAGCCAGTCATCGTCGGGGCCACCGGCGATGACCCGCAGCACGAGTGCGGCCTTGCCATCGGACCAGTTCGTGAGACTGACGGGTTGTTCCACGTCATCGATCTCGTTCACGTCGAGCAAGGTCCGAGGGGCGCCAAAGGGCGAGTCGTACACCGGGATCTCGAGCCGTACCTGCTGGCCATCCACGTTTGACCATTGAATCCCGGCCCCATCGCGCGCCACGACATAGGTACCCAGAGGCGCCAAGTCGATGTCGCCCGCTACATCGACTTCGGGCCGCCCGCGGCCGGGTTCCGAGGTTGCACTCGGCTCCGAGGGAGCTGGCGTGACGATCGTCGAGGTCGGCGCCGGCTCCGGGCTGACCGCCGAGTCGACCACGTTCGGTGCTGGCGATTCGGCCGCCGCCGTGCTCGGGCTGGCAGTGGGCGGTGCAGCTACACGACCACCCGCTGACGAGCAAGCCGTCGCCAGCAGCCCCAGCGCAAGGAGAGTGATGAACCAACGGCGCATCAGCTATAAGCCGGCGTCAGTACGTCGGGCAGGTTCGTTTCGTCGAGCTCGACGGTCGCCGCCGGTGTCCACGGCTTGTTGCGCTCCAGCGCAATAGCGGCCTCACGCCCAATGCCAGAACTGTTGTAGATGATCGCACTGGCGCCGATGATGCCGGGTTGGGCGTAGACGAAATCGATGACTTCGTTCGGAACTCGAATACCTCCGCTGCTTACTCGTTCGCCGACCAGCTCGGGTTGATTCGTACCGTGAACGCTCTGGCCTGGTTCACCGCCGCCGAAGGTGCCTATTGCTTCGCTGTAGCTAGCGATCGTCAGGATGTAGGTGCCATAGGCGGGGCTCAACAGAGCGCCCTCGAATGCTTGCTCGACATAGGTGTCGTGCAACACGGTCTCTCGTCCCGGGCGACCGTAGACCGTTGCGTTGGTTATCATCTCCTGTTCGCCGTCAAAGAGCGCAAACCGGCCTTGCCGGCCGAGGTCGACTTCGATACGCAAGGTCGATTGGCCGAACGCGAAGTCCTTGGTTCGAACCCAGACATACTGGCGGTGCGGCCGCACCGGCGCTTGGACCAACACCCACTCGTCGCCAGCCGTGCCTGCAATGACCCGCAAGACGAGCGGTTGGTCGAACACCGTCGGGTTCCGCAACGGATAGGTCAGATCGATGCGGTCGATCTCGTTGCGAGCGACTAGTGCTCGCGGCGCTCCATCCGGCACGTCGTACACCGGCACGATGAAGGCGCCGCCGTCCAGTGGAAACCCTGCATCTGGTAGTGCCCTCACAAACGTGCCGGGCGCAGCGGGTACCAGGTCGCCAATGGCATTCACGCCTGGTAGTGGCGGAACCGGCGTGATCGTCGGGTCGGGTTCTCGTGCTGGCACTGCGGTTTCAGCGGTCGGTTTCGGCTCAGCGGTTGGCGACGGGACAGGGCTCGCAGACGGCACCATTACGATTGCCGTAACGGTTGCGGTTGGTTCGACGTTCGCAGCCGGAAGGCTTGTTGCCGGTTCGTCGCTAGCGCTGCTGCAAGCCGCCACGAACAAGGCCGCGGTGAACACCACAGCGCAGCCTTTTCGCCATTTGCCTCGTGATCCTCTGCCGGTCACACCGTGCTCCTCGATTGCCCACACGCAGCTTGGCAAATCGAAACGACGATCTCGTTGCGTTCGGGGTGCAACTGGATTACAACCGAGACTTCGGCACCAGCTCGCCGTTCGCAGGCCCCCTATCGCCCCGAGTCGCCGCCGTTCTGGGGCTTTCGCACGCTCAGGTTGTCAACGAACTGTCACCAAGCGTCCGCTTCTGTCGTCAGGTTGTGATGTGTCAGCCCAGAAGGTCCGTCACGGTGTCCAGATAGAGCCCGGTGGTGAGACCGATCGATTCCACGTCGATGCGTTCGTTGTGGCCATGGAAGCGGCTGCCGTATTCCGCCGGGCTGAGCTCAGGACTCAACAGACCAGCGCCATAGGCCACTGCGCCCAGATTGCGGTGCACCCGCGCATCGGTGAAGCCAACGATGATGCCGGGCGACATCTCGGTCGTCGGAAACGCATTGCTGACCGCCTTTTGCAGCGAGTCCCACAGCGGTGTGGCCGTCGGGCTCATCGACGACATGTCGTTCATCAACGGCGTAAACTCGACCTCGGCTGCCAGCTCGGGGCCGATGGCGTCGGTGATGTAGTGCTGCACATCTTGTGGTGTCTCACCCGGCATGGTGCGCACGTCGATATCGATGTCGACCACGTCGGGGATCGTGTTGGTCTTGGTCGGGCTGACCAGCACATTGGGGCTCAACGTCATATGGCAACACGAATGCAAATGACCGCCGATACCGAGGGGCATCGACGCGATGGCCTCGTCGACCGAGTTGGGGTCGAGCAGCATGTCGACCAGATCACTCTCCAGACCATGATTCTTGCCCAGGTCCTCGATCTGGTTGCGCCACAGTTCATGGAAGCGAGGCGGCGTGCGGTACTCGGCGACCCGTTGCACGATGGCTGCCGCCTTGATCAGCGCATTGTCGGCGCCATAAGGACGAGAACCATGACCAGGTGTGCCCTTGACCCGCAGCCGGCGCCACGCCACGCCCTTCTCCCCCACGTTCATGGTGACCGTAGGCCGGTTCTCGGACCCGCCGTGCAGTCCCCCATTCTCGGTCAGCACATAGTCGGATCGAATGGCATCGGCATGATTGTCTGCCATCCATTGCGCGCCGTATTTGCTGCCCGATTCCTCGTCGGCCACGCCGAAGAAGATCAGGTCACCTTTGGGGCGAAAGTTTGTGTCGGCCAGGTGGCGAAACACCACGGCCATCGACGACGTCAGCCCCAGCATGTCGATTGCGCCCCGACCCCAGACCTCACCGTCGATCAGTTCGCCACCGAACGGGTCACGGTCCCAGCCATCGGCGTTCACCGGCACCACATCTAGGTGTCCGTTCAGGCACAGGCTGGGTGCATTCGGGTCACTGCCTTCGATGCGGGCCACGATCGAGGTACGCCCTGGCGCCGCGTCGTATCGTTCGACCTCGAGCCCAGCGCCTTCGATGTAGGCCTGTAACAGGTCGGCATTGCGCACCTCTTGACCTGATTCCTCGGTGCCCTCGTTGACACACTCGTTTCGGATCATGTTCTGCAACAGGTCGACGGTCTTGTTCGTCAGATCTTGGGTAGTAGGCATGATGCGCTCTCTCAGCTAGGCCTTCGATCCTAGACAACGCGCCTCTGCAAATGCATCGGTGCCTGGCACCGTGCATGTAGATGACACTGTTCGTTATGTGGGGAAGGGCGGGGTGGCGCCCGCGGGGAGTTCGACTTCGAAGGTGTTGAGCGTCATGCAGACGAGCACGTAGAAGCCGAGTGCATGGATGAGATCGGCGACACCGGTCTCGCCGTGCACGGCAACCGCAGCCGCATACGTTTGATCGTCGACTCGCTTGTCGCGGTGCAGGGTGGTGCACAGCCGCCACGCCGTCTCATCGCCTTCGTCTTCGAAGACCGGTTCCTCGCCGACCTTGATCGCTTGGATCACGGCCTCGGGTAGCCCTGCATCGCGGGCCATGGTCTCGTGGGCCCACCACTCGAACTGTGCTTGCCAGAGTTGCCCCGTCACCAGGATGGCCAGTTCGATGTAACGACGATCGATCGACGGCTTGTTCCTGATGGCACCCCCCAGCTGCCAGATGCGTCGACCGATGCTCGGGTTCAGCCCCCACCCGTCGAAGGGTCCACCGATGCGGCCGTCTGACACATCGCGCCCCTCAGCCATCTGGGCGAAGAACTCCGCCTGCTTGGAGTCCATGTCGGCGGTCGTGCGTGGGGTCAGTCGTGTCATACGAAGAGCCTCGCGCATCAGGCACCGGGTACGCCACGTGACCAAATAACCTCTTTTGAAATAGTTGTATTTGAATACAAGCATTGCTCTATAGTTGCCCGTTGGTGATGGAAGCCATCGCCCACTCGCCGCCCTCGATCGGCACACCAGATCACCACTTACCGAAAGGTGTCGCCCATGGGAAACATCGTGTCGCTGGCTGCCGACAACTTGATATCACCAATCATCCTGGCCTTCGTGTTGGGGTTCGTGGCTGCGCTTGCACGCTCGGACCTCACCATCCCCGAAGCCTTCGCCAAGGCCATGTCCATCTATCTGCTGTTCGCCATTGGCTTCAAAGGCGGTGCGGGTGTTGCGGCTCACGGAATCGACGCCACGCTGGTCGGCACTCTCGTTGCGGCGACGGCGCTGTCGTTCGCTCTGCCCTTCATTGCCTTTGCGCTGCTCGGAGCGTTGACCAAACTGCCCTTGCTCGATCGAGCAGCGGTGGCTGCGCACTATGGGTCGATCTCTATTGTCACCTTCGTTGCTGCCACTTCGGTGCTGGAAAGCGAGGGCATCGTTGCCGAGGGCTACATGGTCGCAGCCGCCGCAGTGATGGAAGCTCCCGCAATTCTCTCTGCGTTGTGGCTCGTTGCCCGTAAGGGCTCCAAGAGCGGCAGTGTCGATTCGGAGCTGTATCGCGAGATTCTCCTCAATGGTTCGATCGTGTTGCTGGTCGGCAGCTTCGTGATCGGAACCGTGACAGGCGAGGAGGGCCTCGCATCGATTGCCCCCTTCATCGTCGATCCGTTCCAAGGCGTGCTGTGCCTGTTTCTGCTGGACATGGGGCTCGTTGCCGGCCGGGGTCTGCTCGGAAGTCGAGGTGACCTCGGAGCCGGTGCGATCGGCTTCGGCATGATCATGCCGCTGGTCGGCGCAGCGATGGGGCTGCTGGCAGCGCTGCTCGTCGGGCTCTCCACCGGGGGCGCCGCGCTTCTCATCACCTTGTCGGCGTCTGCGTCGTACATCGCGGTACCCGCAGCGATGCGAGTAGCGCTACCCGAAGCGCGGCCTTCGATCTACCTGACGTTGTCGCTCGGCGTAACGTTCCCGTTCAACCTCGCGGTGGGCATACCGATATACATCGCAGTGGCCGAAGCCGTGATAGGGAGTAACTGATGGACATGCACCTGGCCAAGCGAGTCGAGGTCATCATCGAGTCGCCGCTCGAACGCCGCCTGACCGATGCAATCGAGGCAACCGGCATAACGGGTTACACCGTCATGCCGGTCCACGGCGGGTCAGGTCGATCCGGGCGATGGACACGCGATGGGCAGATATCACCGGGCCGGGGCATGGTCGCGGTCATCTGCGTGATTCGACCCGACCGACTCGATGCGCTACTCGAAGCCGCGTTCGACGTGGTCGAACCTCATATCGGAGTCGTCTCGATCACCGACGCCCACGTTTTGCGAGCCGAACGCTTCTAACGCGTTGTCCCGGTCGGCGGTAGACGCACCCTGGGGTTGTCCCGTAATCGTCGTTCAGACGGACGCCCAGAAGGATTCGAGGGTGGCAGCACCGATCTCGGGAGCTTCACACATCCACCAGTGGCCCACGCCCGCCAGATGCACGACCTGAGCCCCTGACCGGTCGGCGCTGACCTGCGCCATCTCGTCGGTGCCGACATAATGATCGTTCTCTGCGTTGATCATGAGCCCTGGCCGGGCGCGCAACACCTCGGCGTTGCGCCCCAACTCGGCCAGCACCGGTTGCGCAGCACTGCGGTAGAGGCCGAGCACGGCGGCACCCATATCGGTGTTCACCGCGGACGCAACGTCGGCAGCAGCTTCGGCACTCATGCCCAGAGCCTCGTACATGGCGGCCAGGTCACTGGTCGGCGCGCTCACCATGGCAGCGATGTTCTCTTCGCCGATAATTGGCGTCTGCCACACCAGTGCGGCGTCGTGCCAGACATAGTCGGGATGCAGGATGCCGATCAGGTCCACGCACCAGCTGCGCACCGCTTCGGGATTCTCCAGCAGATAGCCGAGCACATGACCACCGCCCCAGTCGTGCCCCACCAGATCGATCGGTCCGTCGATGTCCTCGAGCTCTGCGGCGAGCCACGCAACGTATTCTTCGCGCGTCGCCTTCCAGCCTGCAGGTGTGGGCGCACCGAATCCCGGTGGACTCAGCGCGATCAGATCGTCGCGTTCGAGTGCAGCGAACAGCGCACCCCAAATGGCCGAGGTCTCCGGATTTCCATGAACGAATACAGCAGGCATGACTCCAGTTCAGCATCTGAGAGGGTGTCACCCCGCATGGAGCACCGTCACGCATGGTCAGGCAAGAAAGATCTTGTGCATGCGTCGGATCGTGAGCCAGGTGAAGAGCGCGCCCGTGAGGACCAGGTAGAGCACGTGGCCGACGTCGTGCCAACCAACGAGCCCGGTGTGCAGATCGCGGATGAGTGCGACTCCGTTGTAGAGCGGGGTGGCCTGCACGATGGGGTGGGCCCAGTCGGGATACACCGCCAGCGGAAAGAACGTGGTCGAGCACATGAACATGGGCAGGATCGCAAGCTGTACCAGATCGAAATCGGCCCAGGTGCGGATGAAGGTCGTGATGAACGTGCCCAGCGCCGAAAACATGACGGCGATCAGGACCGCCGACGGAAGCGAGAACAGCGCCCACCACGACTCGACCGTGCCGAAAGCCAGCGCAATCACCAGGAACATGGCCGAATACACGCCGCCCCGGGCAACCGACCATGCCACCTCGCCCAGCAGTACATCGCGCATGCGCAGCGACGTGTAGAGCATGGAGCCCACGGTGTGGGTCTCTCGCATCTTGAAGAAGAAGTTGAATGTCGACTCGAAGATCGCTCCGTTCATGGCCGACGATGCCAGCAGACCTGCGGCCACGAACACGGGATAGGACACGAGTTGGCCTTCGAGTTCGACATCGCCAACCAAGCCACCCAGTCCGAGTCCCATGCCGAGCAGATAGAAGATGGGTTCGGCCACGCCCGAGAGCAGCACCCACCATTGATGACGAAACACCAACGCATTGCGTTCGAAGACCGGAAGCGGCCGCAGACCGAGCGCTCTCATATGTCCAAGTGCTTTCGGAATTGGCGTTGCACCAGGAACAGTCCGGCGGCGCACACCACGATCAGAAACCCGGCATGAACGGCGTCGGCCTGGCCGAGGTCTCCAGTCGCCAGGTGGCGCGCCAGTTCGACGCCATGCCAACTGGGTGTGATCTTGGCGAACGCGCCCACAGCGCGGGGCATGTCTTCGACGGGAAAGAAGGCGCCGGAGAACAAGAACAACGGGAAGATGACGACCCGGCTGATCATCGGGTACACGTTCTCTTGTTCGAGGCCGACCGTCAACGCAACCAGCGGCGCAGCATGCGCCAGTGCAACCAGCACCGCAACGAAGGCGATGAACACGCCGAGCCAGCTGCCGATGGCCCCGGTCAGGGCCAGCACCACCAGGAACGAGGCGCCGGCGACAAAGGCTCGCAAACCCAGCCACAGAACATGGGCCACGCCGAGTTCGGCGCTGGTGATGGGAGTGGCCAAGACGGCCTTGTACACGCCGCCCCAACGCAGCAAGCCCATGGTGGGCCACAGACTTTCGGTGGCCGCGATCTGCATGGCCGTCACGATCAGGACCCCGGGTCCGATGTAGTTCAGATACGAATCGACACCAAGCGAAGCCAGTTCGGCGTCGTCGATCTGTGAGCCCAGCCCCGCGCCGATTGCGAACAAGAAGAGTGTGGGCGAAGCGAGCCCGGCCGCCAAGCTCGACCACCACGACTGACGGGTGCGCCGCAATTGATGAAGCAGCACCGCTGTCATCGCCACCCATCGACCTGTGCGCAGTCGCGCCGGCTGATCCGATCCCGTTGAAGCACGGCGTGCTGAGGCGGTCGTCATTCGTTCAGACTGCGGCCGGTGAGTGTCAGGAAGACATCTTCGAGCGATGATCGACGAACATAGGTGCCGAGCGGATTGACGCCGACATCGCGCAGATGAGCGATGAGTGCGTCGCCGTCGTCGGCGTAGACCAGGTGGCGGTCCGGCAGCTCGTCGAGACGGAGCCCCGCTGCGGCTGCTGCAGGCACCAGGCCGGAAGCACGGTGTTGATCGTCGTCGAACCGCAGCTCGACGACCTCGCGTGTGGTGTGCTCGGTGATCAGCTGTGATGGAGACCCCTCGGCGACGATGGCGCCGTTGTCCATGATCACCAAGCGGTCGGCGAGCTGTTCGGCTTCGTCCATGTAATGCGTGGTCAGCAACAACGTCACGCCCTGTTCCTTCAACCGGTACAGGCGCTCCCACAACAGATGGCGAGCTTGTGGGTCGAGACCCGTTGTCGGCTCGTCGAGCAGGATCATTTCGGGGTCGTTCACCAATGCCCGAGCGATGGTCAGTCGCCTCCTCATGCCCCCGGAGAGTGGTTCGACCTTGCTGTCGCCCCGATCGCCGAGCTGCATGAAGTCCAGTAGCTGATCGGCCTTGGCTCGGGTCTGCCTCCACGGCACACCGAAGTAGCGCTGATAGATCATGAGATTCTCACGAGCTGTGAGATCGATGTCGAGGATGTCTTCTTGGGGAACAACGCCGAGTCGCGTGCGAATCTCACGGCCGGCACGCTCGGGGTCGAGCCCGAAGATCTGGAGTTCACCACCGGTACGGGGGCTGATGGTGCTCACCATCTTCATGGTCGAGCTCTTGCCCGCACCATTAGGCCCCAACACGCCGAAGGTCTCGCCTGGTTCCACCGAAAAACTGATGCCATCGACGGCAGTGAAGTCACCAAAGCGTTTTGTGAGCCGATTGGCTACCAGCGGTAGATTCACGATGACCCACGCTAGCGGTGACCACCGCATGGCCTTGCTGCTTTTGTGCAAAGAACAGTCCATTGGTGGCAGTAGGGTCATTCGGTGACCGATGAGCAGGCGCCCATTCTGGATTTCGATCCCCGCACGGCGTCGATCATCGAACCCGGCGCTCTACACCCCAAGATCGATGGTTTGCCGCACCGCTGTGTGATCACGTGGATGGGTGACGCATTTGCTCGCTTCGAGAGCAGCCATGATCTGGTGGAACGTTACCGATTCACGCTGGAATCCATCCGTAACCCCATCTATGAGTACGAGGTCGACGGCGAGAAAATCCTGGTGACCATGGCCAACGTGGGTGCACCAGCAGCCGCAGCGTTGTTCGAAGTACTCATCGCCCTTGGCTGCAGCGAATTCATCGCGATCGGCTCATCGGGCGGACTCGTTGCCGCACACGCCCCCGGCACCGTTGTGATTCCCGAGGCCGCGATCCGCGACGAAGGCGTCTCGTATCACTATGCGGCGCCCGCAACACTTGCCCACCCAGATCCCGAGATGCAGACCATCGTGCACGACGCATACCTGGCGGCGGGCAATCACGTCGCCCGCGGCATTGCGTGGACCACCGACGCCTTCTACCGAGAGACATCGGCGAAGGTCGCACAACGTGTCAGCCAGGGTGCTATCGCCGTTGACATGGAACTGGCTTCTCTGGCGGCGGTTGCTTCTTTTCGAAACGTGCGCCTCGGCCACGCGCTCTACCTGGCCGACACCCTGCACCGCGATCAGTGGGACCCGAGCGAGCTGGTCGACCGCGACACCACGTTCCGCTATGAGCTCTTGCTCACCGCCACTCGAGCCTGCGCCACGCTGTAAGCCCACGATATGAATTCACCGCGAGCGGCGCGCCAATCGAGCGCGTTCTACGGCTGGTACATGCTGGCTGCGTGCACGATCGTGCGGGGCTTCACCGCGCCCGGTCAGACCATTGGCGTCTCCGCGTTCACCGATGACCTGATCGAATCGCTGGGCACCACCCGGTCGGCGGTGTCGACCGCGTATCTCGTGGGCACATTGACCGGTGCCGCAGCGTTGCCCTTCATCGGGCGTTGGGTCGATCGCGCCGGAGTCAAGCGCACCCTGACCGTTGTTTCGGTTGGATTCGCCGCTGCAGTGGCGCTCACCGGCACTGTGCAGAACATCGTCATGCTGGCGTTGGCGTTCGTTGGGCTACGCATGTTGGGGCAGGGCTCGATGAGCCTGATCGGCACGCAAGGTGTGGTCATGTGGTTCGAGCGGCGGCGGGGTTTCGCCCTGGCCTTGAACACGATGGGCTCGGTGGCGATTCTCTCGTTGGCGCCGTTGACATTCGCTGCGCTCATTCGCGCATTCGGCTGGCGAACCACCTGGCTGTTGCTCGGTGTCCTGGTCATCCTCTCGGTGCTGCCCATTGCTCGCTTCCTGATCATCGACCGCCCCGAAGACATCGGCCAGGTCCCCGACGGCAGGGCGAGCGATCAGCCCGCCAGGGCCGTGCGGGGCCGCTCTTTCACCGTTTCCGAAGCCATCAGGACGCCTGCGTTCTGGACGCTGACATCGATCGGATTCATGGCCGGTGCGGTCAGCACAGCACTGACTTTCCATAACACCGATCTGCTGGGCGAACAGGGCCTGACCAAGACCCAGGCGGCGGCAATATTCATTCCGCAGCTCGTCGGCAGCGTGGCGAGTAGCTTTGTCGTGGGGTCACTGACCGATCGGTTGCCCGCTCGGCCCCTCATGTTCTTCGGCGGAATCATGCTGGGTCTGGGAACGTTTCTGGCCACGGTGGCCGAGCCCGGCGTGATGGCGTCGCTCTACGGTCTGGTGCTCGGACTCGGGGGCGGAGCAATCGGGGCGTTGTCCGGTGCGCTCTACCCCAAGTGGTTTGGCGTGGATCACATCGGCTCGATCAAGGGCATCTCAACGACCGCCAACGTCGGCGCTTCGGCCGTCGGGCCATTGATTTTGTCGATTGGCAACGACGTGGCCGGATCCTATGAACCAATCGTGATCGCGTGTGCGGTGGCTTCGGCCGTGGTTGCAGTCGGCGCATTGATCGTGCCCACCCCTACCCGCACGTGACAGGGCGGCACCCAGGCCGTAGCCGGTAACGATGGGAAGTCTGAGCGGGCGCAGCGGTGTTCCTCGCGGCACTAACTGGCAGGGAAACGTTCGTTGGCAGACATGTCGACCATGGTGAAGAGCTCGCCGTCGGAAACACGCGCCGTGTAGATCCCCGAGTCGCCGTCCTGCGCTGTCACCCGCTCGAAGAGCACGAACCGATCATCGCTCCATACAGGAGCGTTGCCGGTGGCGCCTTCGCCGAGCAGACGGCGTGCTGGCTGGTCACGGCTGGTGGGAATGACTCGGATATCCCACTCGGCGCCATTGCCCTCTTCGTCAGGCGCTGAGAACTGTGAACGCATCACGATCTGGCTGCCGTCTGGCGAGAAGCGGGGCTGTTCGTCGAACACGTCGTCATTGGTGATCTGGATCAGCTCACCGCCGGCTGCAGAAACTGCAAATACTTCGCGTTGCTCGTTGGCGCAGGAGGGTTCGGGACACGCCCCGAACAGCACGCGCTTGGCGTCGGGCGACCAGCTCGGATAGGTGCTGTCGCCAGGAATATTGACCAGATTTCGGACATCTCGCCCGTCGATGCTCGTGACCCAGATCTGCATACCGAGCGGACGTTCGCCCATCATCACCAACTCGTTACCCAGCGGCGACCACTCGGCGCCGCCTTGCTCGGTCCAGCCGTGTGATTTCACCGGCAGCACCTCGACCGGCTCGCCACCCTGGGCGCCGATCATCCAGAGCGAGGCTTGAGACAGATCCGTATCGACGACGCCCGCTGGTGTCCGGTAGAACAGCACCGTTGATCGATCGGGGGACAATCTCGGGCGCCAACTGTCGAACGAGGGATCAGTCGTCAGCGGTATCGGCGCCCCCTGCAGGGGGTTGACAAAGATCTCGAAATTGCCGCTCGTATCCGAGGCATACAAGAAGTCGCCGTCGAGGGGCGTACCAACGGGGACCTCTATCGAGACAAGTTCAGCCTCTTCGAAAGGCGAATCGAGCCGGCGATCGGCAACGAAGACCGACAACAACAGCAAGGCCAAGCCAGCGACGAGAACGGTCGCCGCCCATGTTGCTCGCTCTTTCAGATCCATACAGTTCACCAGCCTGCCATGTTCGGACAGTGTCGTGCGGCAATCACTTCTCCATATCGGACCAATGGGCGTGAGCAACCGTCTTGTTGCGATTGCAGTCCACCGGGGGTTCGGCGGTCCAGCGCTAGCGAACGCCCTGTTGACTATCGGTTCCGTCTCGGCTGGATCAACGTCGACAGGCCCCAACTCGGGCGTTGGCGGTTCACCGGTGCCCACCCAGGTAGCGAGCTCGGGGGCGAAATCTCAGTGGGGCCTCGCCGTACTCCTCTACCGCATGAGCAAGCCAACCGGCTGTTCGGCCGATGGCAAAGATCGTTTCCCCCGCGTTGGGGGCCATCCCCGCCAGCCACGTGAAAGCGCCCAGAGCAAGATCGACATTGGGGAAGTCGTCGCGTCGCGCACCCACCACATCTCGCACGCGATAGACGTGTTGCAGTCGCGAGTCATCGGCCCAGGCATCTACGACCAACGACATCAGTGCGCTGTAGCGGGGGTCTTGGTGGGTGTACAACGTGTGACCGAACCCAGGAACCCGACCATGCAGGCGCAGCGAATCGCCAACAGCTTGCGCGGCATCGCCCATACGCGATGATTCGGCGAAGAGTTCGTGAACCGACGCACTCGCAGCGCCATGGAGCGGTCCGCCGATGACCCCGAGTCCTGAACCCACGACCGAATACGGGTCCGCACGTACCGATGCAGCGATTCGAGCCGCGAATGTCGATGCAGCGAGTCCATGGTCGCACAGCAGCGCCAGTGCCACATCGAGCGTGGCTCGCTCTTTCGGCGAACCTCGGCGTCTCGTCAGGCGGCGCCACAATGCGGTGGCAATCGACCTATCGCGACCTTTTGCCATCGCAGGCATGCCGTAGGCCATGGCGGTGATCATTCGCCGACCTGCGGCGCGCACGCTGTGGGGCGACAGGTCATGGCGTAACGGATCCGACGCCGAAGACGCAGCCAGCAGGGTTCGCAACCCGTCGATACCCGTAATCGAAGTCGTCAAGGCGGGTTCTGGATCCGGCCATGGTTCGTCTTCGGGGGTGAGCCACAACAGATCTGCGATGGCGGTGAAACCCATCTGCTCGCTCACCAGCGCAATGAGATCGTGGCCTCGAATCAACAGGCCGTCGTCGCTGACCCTGGTGACTGCGGTCGCAATAACCGTGCGAAGTTCTCCCTCGGTACGGTCTCGCTTGCCTTGCCGGACTGCCTCGAGTTCTGCCGGGTCGAACAGGCTTGTGCGTCCGTCGAGCGCTACCTGGCGGTGCAGGATTCCACGGCTCACGTAGGCGTACAAGGTTTGCCGCTTGACGCCCAGGCGCGCCGCTGCCTCGACTGCGTCGACCAAACCTCCTTCGTTCATCTGGCCCTTCCCAGTGGGTTCGTTCTTGGCAACGCCGACCGGCCAGGCAGATGGATCGGTAGCTGGTTGACTGAATCAACATTGACTTGATCAATGTTGTCAACCTGAGGCGTTCGTTGCATGGTAGGCAGATGGAAACACTTGTTGCACCTCCCGGCTTGAAGGGCCTTGTCGTAGCCGACACCATGGTCGGCGCCGTCCGCGGCGAAGAAGGGTTCTTCCACTATCGCCACTACGACGCCGTGGAGATCGCCCGTCATCAAACGTTCGAAGCCGCAGCCGCGTTGTTGATCGACGGCACGCTTCCCGACCAAGGCAGCGAAGGGGTCTTTCGTGCCGAACTGGCACACAACCGGCGGCTCGAGCCGGCGACGTTGCAAGCGTTGGCCTCAATTGCTCCCCACGTCGGCGGACCACTTGCCGGCCTGCGAGCCGCAGTCTCGCTGGTGGTCGATGATACGCCCACGCTCGATCTATCCCCTGACGAGCGACGAACCCGGGTACTGCGCATGATCGGCGCAACGCCGACGATCCTGGCGGCGCTCTATCGCCTGGGCCGCAACGAAGCTGCGTTGAATGCAGATCCGAGTCTGAGCCATGCCGCGGACTACATCCGTATGGTGACCGGCTCGACGCCCAATCCCCGATTGGCCCGGGCGGTCGAGACCTATCTCCTTCTCACCGCCGATCACGGTTTCAACGCCTCGACGTTCACCGCTCGGGTGATCACCAGCACCGGGGCGGGTGTCGGAAGCGCCTATGCGGGTGCGGTGGGCGCGTTGTCGGGACCGCTGCACGGCGGTGCCCCGAGTCGCGTTCTCGACATGTTGGGCGCGATCGGTGATCCGAGCAACACCGAAGCCTGGGCCCGGGCCGAGCTGGCGTCTGGGCGCAAGCTCATGGGTTTCGGTCATGCCGTGTATCGCGCCGAAGATCCACGCTCGTTGCTGTTGCGTGAAGTCGCCGTGGGACTCGGTGGCGAACTCGTCGATCAGGCCATCGAGATCGAAGAACGCATGCTGGCATTCCTGGCCAGGTCGAAACCCGATGCCACCATCGTGACCAATGTCGAGTTCTACGCCGCCGTAGTGATGGACCTGGCCGGCATCGACCAGGACATGTTCACTCCGACCTTCACCAGCAGTCGCGTCGTTGGGTGGGGCGCACACATGCTCGAGCAAGCGGCCGACAACAAGATCATGCGTCCCAAGGCCCGCTACGTGGGGCCGCCCGTGGGCTGAAAACCGGCAAGCGTTGCTGCGGATGGTCAGGTGCCACTGTGTTTCGACCACGCGTGTGGCTCGCCGTCTGCAACAGTGGAGGCATGCAACCCGTATGGGACCTGCCGTTGACCGCGGCAGGCATCGTGATCGAACTGCCTCAAGGTGGGCGGGTGCGTATCCGCCCGGTACGCGCAACAGACGACGAAGCGATCAAGATCGCTTTCGGTCGGCTGTCCGAAGAATCGCGCTACAACCGGTTCTTCAGTGCCAGATCCCAGCTCAGCGACAGCCTGGCGACATCGCTGACCGACATCGATCACACCCATCATTTTGCGTGGGGAGTGTTCGACCCCGATGCCGCATCCGAAGTCGGTGACGAATCCGGCCTGGGAGTTGCTTCGGCCCGGCTGATCAAGGACGAGGACCCATCCTCGGCCGAAGCTGCCCTGACGGTCGTAGACGAGTACCAGCGTCGCGGCATCGGTCGATTTCTCACGGAGTTGTTGATCGCCACCGCGGCCGATGTCGGGGCCGAGACGCTGCGCTTCGAGATACTGCGCCAGAACCGGGCCATGATCGGACTGGTAGCCGGCATGGGCGGCGAACGCCATGAAATCGAGGGCGACCGATCCGTCGTCGAGTATCGACTCACCGTCCCCCCACCCAGCGCCACTGCCGTGCCGGCCGGCGCGCTCTACGAACTACTGCGCCACGCCGCGAGGTCCGAGAACCCCGACGCCTAGACATGCCTGTGAAGAGGTCAGGCGGATGGATATGAGCCGCCAGGCCTCGACACAGATCGTGCCGCGCTTTCGATGCAACTGTCGGAGAGGTCTGCGCTCGACTACTTGAAGAGGGCTGCGGCCGCGCCGGAGTCGAGGTATTCGTCGGTGCGCGTGATTTTCCCGTCGGAGTTGAACTGCACGACCACGCAGATATCGATGCGCACCACTCGGCCGTCGGGTTTCGTGAAGACGGCATCGTGCATCTCGGTGATGTGGTCATGGCCGCCCACCCGGCGAACGTTCGCGTACTTCAACGTGGTGCCGTCGGCGGTGAACTGCGGCAACGTGGTCATTGCCTGGTCGATGGTTTGTTCGGTGCCCACATTCTGCTTGAGTACTGCATCGTCGGCGAACTTGGAGCGAAAGGTCACCCAGTCGCCTGCTTCGGCGGCGGCGAACAACGTGTCGAGAACAGCGGCATGCAGCATGATCAAACCCTAGGACACCGCCGAGCACTACATGCCGACGTCCCAACGACCATTCAACACCGCAACTGGCCGCCGATACGAAACACCGGCATTGCTCCGCAGCGTCCTGGTGCCGCATCCGGCTGCGTTTCTAGGGCATGAGCGGCACTTCTTCGCCGCAGCACTCGCTCGAAGGGCCCACCGATTTATGCCGATCACGGCCTCACGCCTTGCACCGGAGATGGTTGGCAATCAGCCGGGCGCAGGGCGGGTGGCGATCGAGACGAGATAGTCCGCAGTGTCGTCGAAGGGGTCGCCGGCCCACGTGCTGCGACGCTCGATCGGTTCGAGCCCGGCCGAGCAAAGCCAGCCTTCCCAGGCATCGGCAGTCACGCCGCGAGCCAACGAAAACCCCGCCACCAGATGCCCACCGGCGGCAACATGGCGCACGGCGCCCGCAACACACGCCTCTTCGGTGCCCGGTTCGACGAACAGGATCACGTTGCCAGCCATGACCACCAGGTCAAAGGTTCGGCCCATGTCGAGCGCTGCCAGGTCGGACTGGACCCATGTCAGCTCGGGGGCTTTGGCTTGTGCTTCGGCGAGCATCTGGGCATCGATATCACTGCCGGCAACATCGAGACCGCGAGCCGCCAACTCGATCGCCACCCGGCCGGTGCCGCACCCGGCATCGAGCACCGAGCTCGGATCGAAGCGCTCGATGAAGTCGGCTTCACCATGCGGGTTCTCGCCGGCCTGCGCCATCTGCTGCCACTTGGTGTCGTAGCTCGATGCTCGGTCACCGTCCCAGCGGGACCGGGGTGCTGGCGACCCCTGCTCAGGCAACGGGCGTGAATTCGACGTCGAGGTGCTTGATACCGTTTATGAAGTTCGAACGCAGATAGTCGGGTTCGCCGACCACGGCAATATCGGGCAAGCGGGTCAAGAGTTCTCGGAACAGCACGTTGATCTGACGGCGAGCCAGGTGAGCCCCCAGGCAGAAATGAGGTCCCGGGCCGCCGAAACCGATCTGCGCCGAATTGTCGCGAGTGATGTCGAACGAATGAGGATTCTCGAATACCGCTTCGTCACGGTTGCCAGAGCCGTACCACAGTACGACCTTGTCGCCTGCGTTGAGTTCTTGGTTGCCCAGCATGGTGCCGTCGGTGGTGACGGTACGGCGAAAGTGCATGACCGGCGACGCCATACGCACGATCTCCTCGACGGCGTTGGACATGTGAGCGTCGAGGTCGCTCGTCAGCAATGCTCGTTGGTCGGGGTTGTCGGTGAGCATCTTCATGCCGTGGCTGATGCTGTTGCGAGTCGTCTCATTGCCGGCGACACACAACAAGATGAAGAACGAGCCGATCTCGTCGTCGGTCAGCTTCTCGCCGTCGAGCTCGGCGTTCAGCAGTGCAGTGGTCAGGTCGTCGGCTGGGTTCTCGAGGCGGTCGGCGGCGAGCTTTTTCATGATGTCGGCCAAGATGGCGCCGGCCGTGAAGATGGCTTCGATCGGGTTTGCATCCTCGGGGATGTACTCGGGGTCACCGTTCGACAGGATCACGTTGGACTGTTCGAAGACCGTGTCGTAGTCCTCTTCGGCAATTCCCATCAGGTCACAGATCATTGCCAGCGGAAGCCGAGACGCAATCTCGGTGACGAAGTCGCACGAACCCTTCGATGCCGCCGCGTCGATGATGGAAATGGCTTTGGCTGCGATGAGCTCGTCGATCTGCTGAATCACGCGGGGAGTGAAGGCTCGCGACACGATGCCGCGCATGCGGACATGCTTCGGCGCATCCATGTTGATCATGTTGCCGAAGAACTCGTTGAACTCTGGGGGCAGGTCGGCAATATTGCTGCCGTGTCCCGAGCAGAAGAGCTCGGGTTTGCGGCTGGCTTCGACGATCTCGGCGTGGCGCACGACCGAATAGAAACCGGGGCCGGGCGGTAGCAGCATTTCGCCGTCGAGTTCCATGCCACGTTCGTTGGAGAAGTACATGCCGTCGAGCTGACGCAGCTGGTGAAACACCCCTTGGCGCACATCGTGCGGTTTGGCCCAAAACCCTTCTACATCGGCTAGCGAGTCGGCGTCGAAGGTGGCGGTGAGATCTGGCTGCATGCCAGCATCTTAGGAGAGAGCAATAACGACCGCTATTGCGGTTCGGAAGATTCCGTCAGATCAGAGGTCATAGCTGGCAACCGTGCAGCCGACGGCAAAGATCGGGATGGGCTCGTAGAAGTGCACCGTGCCGGTTGCTCCGGCGGCAGCGCCGCTGACGGTGATGAAGGTGCGGATCTCGAAGCCCCCCTGGCCAGCGTCGGCATAGACGGTGGCGTCGTCGTAGTCGAGCAGCGCGTCCTGATCATTGCGGCACCAGCGATCCATGAAGTCTCGATCCCACGCTTCGTTGATCTTGCCACTGTCGGGTGTGGCCGGCCAGTGGGAGATTCCGCCGGTACCGACCAGTGCAATTCGTTCGGGCAGGGCATCGGCCGCACGTCGTAGCGCCTCGCCGAAAGCCCGTGCTCGTGGCAGTGGCGTCAGTGGCGGGCCCTGGCAGTTGATGTTGGCGGGGATGATGGGCAGGTCGAAGTCGGGCGTCAGGAAATGGAGCGGCACGGCGATGCCGTGGTCGAACCTCCACTCTTCGGCGTAGCTGACGTCGACCGTCTGCATGACCTCTTTGATCAATCGCTCGGACAGATCGCGATCGCCGGGGGCCCGGAACTTGTCGATGCCGAGCCACGCGGCGTCTTCGATGGGACCGTCGTAGAAGTCGGCCATACCCAGGGCGAACGTGGGCATGTTGTCCATGAAGAAGTTGGCGAAGTGTTCGGCCGCGATCACGATCAGCGCATCGGGCTCGGTCGCTTCGATATCGGCTCTCATCTGGTCGAACGCGGCGTAGAACGCATCGCGTACCGTGGGATCGGCCTGATCGGCGCGGCCGGTGATCCCCGGGGCATGGCTGCACACGCCTGCATAAACGAGCGGCATCAGTTGTCTCCTGGGTTGCGGGTGGCTGACTCTTGACCCAGGCTCTTGGCGTGGGCGTCGGTTCCTTCGTAGCCGGTCATGGCGTACACACCTTCGCGCACCGGGCCATGTGCCGTGATGCCATCGCGCATGCGCTGCAGATAGTCAGCCCATTCGATCTGGTGCAGCGCCGCAAAGTGCATGAGTATCTGACCGTTCACACCCAGGTGGAACAGCAGCCCGATATCGGGCTCGATGAGTGCGGTGCGTTCTTCGTTGGTGAGTTCGAAGCCGTCGAGCGCCGCCGTGCGGTCGGCGATGTAGGCCTGCTGTTTTGCTTCGTCTCGGTTCAGCTCGTAGAGAAACTTCTGCACGTAATACAGACTCATGGTCGACCTCAGCCGCCCAGCTTCGGCACGGCATGAGTGTCGAACGCAATGGCGATGTTCTTGGTTTCCATGTAGAAGTCGAAGCTCCAGTCGCCGCCATCGCGACCGATCCCGCTGATTTTGGTGCCACCGAACGGTGTTGGTAGGTGGCGCACGTTTTGCGAGTTCACCCAGATCATGCCGGCCTGAAGCGCACGGGCAACTCGGTGCGCTCGACCGACGTCTCGCGTCCACAGATACCCGGCCAGTCCGTATTGGGTGTCGTTGGCGATCTTGATGGCGTCGGCTTCGTCGTCGAACGGAATCGCCGTGAGCGCAGGGCCGAAGATCTCTTCTTGGGCTATCCGCATGTCGTTGGTGGCTCCGGTGAAGAGCACGGGTGTGACCCAGTTGCCACCTTCGGGGGCGTCGGCCCACGCTTCGCCTCGGATCACGGTGGCCCCGTCGGCAACGGCGATGTCGTGATAGCTGCAGACCTTTTCGTGGTGGCGAGGGTGGATGAGTGGGCCGATGATGGCGCTGGGATCGAGCGGGTGACCGACCGGAACGCGCGACATCTTCTCGGCCAGGCGTTCGGTGAATTCGTCGTAGATGGTCGACTGGATCAACACTCGACTGGAACTGGTACAGCGTTCGCCGTTCAGGCTGTAGATCATGAAGATGGCAGCGTCGAGTGCTCGTTCAATATCGGCGTCGTCGAACACGATCACGGGATTCTTGCCGCCGAGTTCGAAGTGCACTCGTTTGAGTGTCGGGGCACCTTGGGCTTGGATCATCGAACCGGTCGACGATTCACCGACGAAGGCGATGGCCTTGATGTCGGGGTGTTCGGTCAGGCTCTTACCGGCGGTCTCCCCCCTGCCGTGGACCACATTGAGCACACCCGGGGGAAGGCCCGCTTCGAGCGCGATCTCAGCCAGCAGGTGGGCGGTGAACGGACTCCACTCTGCAGGCTTGTGCACCACGCTGCAGCCTGCAGCAAGCGCCGGCGCGATCTTCCAGGTGCTGAGCATGAACGGCGTGTTCCACGGCGTGATCACGCCGACGGGGCCGATGGGTTCGCGAGTGGTGTAGTTCAGATGATCGGCAGTTGGCAGCGATTGTCCGTCGTTGGCGCCGGGCGCCTGGTCAGCGAAGAATCGAAAGTTGGCGGCACCACGAAGCGCGGCGTGGCCCATGAAACGCATGGTCTGGCCGGTGTCGATGCACTCGGTCACGGCGATCTGGTGGGCGTTCTCTTCGATCAGGTCGGCGACCTGGTGAAGGATGACCTTGCGCTCGGCACCCGACATGGCGCTCCATATGCCAAAGCCCTGCACGGCTGCGTTGGCAGCAGCATCGATATCGGCGGCGGCGCCCGCGGCGACATCGCCCAGATGGCGGCCATCGATCGGTGACTGGTTGGCGAACGTCTCACCGGAGACCGACGGTGCTGACTCGCCGCCGATCAGGTGCAGCAACGGCGCTTCGGCGAATCGGGCCAGATAGCCCGGCGCGGCGGCCAGGTTCTCGTCGTAGGTGGTGGCGTCGGCCATCAGTTCTGTTCCTTCTGTTCGTTCAGGCGGCGGCGTACATGGTTGCGGTTGATGCGGAATTCGGGATCGATCTCGTTGAGCTCGATCGACCACGCGATTGCCAGCGATGCGCCTTCGCTGTCCGTTTGGGATTCGGCAGCATCGAGCACTGTCGCGATGAAGTCGCTCTTCGTGGAGGCATCTCGCCCGGGTCCGATGCGAACGGCAATGGCGATGAACGCGAGATCGGGTGATCCGTCGGCGACCAGGTAGTGGTCGCGTTGCGCGGCACGGGTGCGTAGACCATCGGTGGGCGGTAACCCATGGTCGAGTGCTGCGGTGTGCACGGCGGCAACGAGTGCATCGATGTCGTGATGCTCGGCCACGTTGGCCGAGTACTCGATGGTGATGTGCGGCACCGACGGTGCTCCCCAGGTCTACGGCTGTGACATGCTCTTGCCATAGATGTTTAACATGTGTACTATCTCGACGCAACGTGATCTTCGAAGAACTGGGGACATCAGAGTGAGAACGAGCGTGCAGCAGGCCCCATCCGCAGAGCAGCCCGAGCGAAGCAAAGCTGCGACTGCGCCGCAAACTGTGCAGCCCGAGCGAAGCAAAGCTGCGATTGCGCAGGTAACAGCCGCGTGAGGTTCCTCTCCTATACCGCGGGTGATGCTTGTGGCTACGGCATGCTCACAGGCGATGGCACTGGCGTGATCGAGCTGGGCAGTGCGCAACGGCAGCGCATCGAGGGCATCACCGATCTCGGTCAGCTGGTTGGGCACATGCGTCTCGAAGAAGCCCGGCAGTTCGCCGACGAGCCTGGCGATCACGCACTGGCCGATATCACCTATGAGCGATTGCTGCCGTGGCCGCAGAAGATCTTCTGCATCGGGGTGAACTATGGGGGCCGTAGTGCCGAGTATGAAGACAAGAGCGATGCGGCGTGGCCCTCGGTGTTCGTGCGCTTTCCCGATTCCTTCACTGGTCACGATCGCAACGTGTTGCGGCCGCCGGAGAGTCCGCAGCTCGATTACGAGGGCGAGATCGTGGTCGTGATCGGCAAACCCGGCCGTCGCATTCCGGTGAGCGAGGCTCGCGGCCATATCGCTGGCCTGTCGCTGGGTAACGAGGGCACCATTCGTGACTGGGTTCGCCATGCCAAGTTCAATGTCACCCAGGGCAAGAACTGGGAGTCGACCGGTTCGATCGGGCCGCACCTGGTCACCATCGACGAGATCGGCGACTTCGAAGATCTGCACTTGACCACGCATGTCAACGGCGAACTACGCCAGGACGACACGCCGGCCACGATGAAGTATTCGATCGACTATCAAATCCACTATCTGTCGACGTTCACCATGTTGCGACCGGGCGATATCATCTTCAGCGGCACGCCGACGGGGGCGGGCGCTCGTTTCGATCCGCCGAAGTGGTTGGTGCCCGGCGATGTGGTCGAGGTGTCGGTTCCTGAGCTCGGCAGGCTGCGCAACACCGTTGCCGACGCCTTCCCCGAAGGCGCCGATCATCAGGTGCCCGAGCCGCAATGAGCGCATCAGCCGACACCAGTTCCCGCGATGCGATCGCCATGCGCGACTTCTCGGCGTCGTTACCCATGGCGCTACTGCAGACCAGAGAAGCCACCATGCAGCTCTTCCGTCCGTTGCTCGCCGAGCATGATCTGACCGAACAACAGTGGCGAGTACTGCGGGCGCTCTCGGCGAGCGTCGAGCCCCTCGAAGTCGGCGCGATCGTCGACGCCACGTTCCTGCTGGCGCCGAGCTTGTCCCGGATCCTGAGGGATCTCGAAGCACGCGAGCTGGTGCATCGAGCACCGGTGGCCACCGACCAACGACGGGCCCAGATCACACTTACCTCCGCCGGCTACGAGCTCGTCGCCCGAATCGCCCCAGAAAGCGAAGCCATCTACAACCAGATCGAGGACGCCTTCGGCGACAAGGCGCTGCAACGTCTATTGCGCGAACTCGCCGACCTGCGCGCCAAGACCACCCGAATTGTCCATGCGCCAGGCGCATGGACAATTGGAGGCTCCGAATGATCAGTCCTGAGATCGCAGCTGGCGAAGCGGCGTTGCTGGACCGAGCCGAAATCGATGCCACGCAGATGCGCCAGACGACGGCCGAGTATCCCGAGCTGACGATTGACGATGCCTATGTGATCCAGGCCAAGTGGCAGGAGCTCAAGCTTGCTCGGGGTGAAGAGCTGGTTGGCCACAAGATCGGCCTGACGAGTCGAGCGATGCAAGCGGCGATGAACATCACCACCCCCGACTCGGGTTTTCTGACCGACAAGATGGTCTTTGCGCCGAACACCGAACTGGCTGCTGCAGATTTCTGCGATCCCAAGCTCGAGGTCGAGCTGGCGTTCGTGCTCGGAAGTGATCTGGCCGGAGCGGATCTGTCCGTCGACGACATCTTGGGTGCCACGGAGTGCGTCGTTCCTGCAGTCGAGCTCATCGCTGCTCGGTCCTATCGCCGAGACCCCAGCACCGACCGGACCCGCACGGTCATCGACACGATCAGTGACAACGCTGCCAATGCTGGCATCATCATGGGCGAGCAGAAGATAGCTCCCCGGGAGATCGATCTTCGCTGGGTCAGTGCCATCGGCAGTCGCAATGGTGTGATCGAAGAGACCGGCGTTGCTGCCGGCGTGCTCGGCCACCCGGCCAAGGGCATAGCCTGGCTCGCTCGTCGCTATCACGAACAGGGACTGAGCCTCGAGAAAGGCCAGGTCATCTTGGCGGGCTCATTCACTCGGCCGATCGACATTCGTTCCGGCGATGAATTCCACTTCGACTACGGCCCGCTCGGTTCGTTCAGCATGAGGTTCAGCTGATTGCGCCTCACCGCACCCTCGCGAGTTCCGACAAGATCGGCGTTGTTGGCCGATCAACCGGCACCCCCGAAGCGAGGGATGGGTCGGCTCGAGGAGTAGAAATGGCTCTCGGTTGAGAGCTGAGTTATGGTCGAAGTGGTACAGATGTGCCACTAGCTCAAGGGGGGCTTCCAATGCCATTAGGACTCGACAAACTCGAAAGCATCACTGCAGACGTTCAGGCAAACGATCTCGACTGGGTCGAAGTAGCCGAAGGTTCGTACTTCAAGGCGCTGACCGTTCACGAGCCGACCAATACCGTCGCGTATGCATTCCGCATGGATCCGGGTGCACCCGACTTCCCGTCGCACTTCCACATATGCCGGGCGATGTCGTTCACGACCAAGGGTTGGTTCGGCTATCGCGAAGGCACCAACCAAGTAATGAACGGCATGTTCTCCTACGAGGCAGCTGGTTCATTCCACACACCGTTCAGCGACTCGCCAGTCGGGTTCGAAGCCCGGGGCGTGTTCGAGGGTGACACGCCGATCTTGCTGCAGAATCACGAAGCACCTGATCCACACAGTGACGTGGTCTCCGAACTAAAGGTCAGCGATTTCATCGACATCGCTGCGCCTGAAACTCACATCGTTCGCATGGACGGCACCGTGACCGGTGACCCACATTTCAAGTACGACTTCACCGGCGGCATCGACGTCTTCGAGTAGTCGGTAGTGTCGAGGCTGACACTGCTTCGACAAGGCTGGACTATGGCTGGCGACAAATATCATCAGGAACGACCGGACGCTCCCCCGCCGCCAGCTGGCTGTCCCATGCACGCAACATGGAGCCCGCTGAACGAGGACTACCTACAAGAGCCATACCGCATTGCGTCGGAGCTGCGCGACGAGCACCCGGTGTTCTATGCCGAGGAGCTCGGCTATCTGGTGGTCACCGAGATGCGCGAGCTCGAACGGATCTTTGCCGATCACGAGACGTTTGCCTCGGTGAACGTGCAGGACCCGGTGTTTCCGCTGACCAATGAGACCAAGGCAGTCTTGTCGGCTCCGGACTTCAACCCGGTTGCGGTCATGTCGAATCGACCCGAACCGGACCATGGCCGCATTCGCAAGTACACCCGTCAGGGCTTCTCCAACAAGCGCATCAAGACCCTCGAACCGTTCATGCGCCGGCGTGGAAACCAGCTGATCGACGAGATGCTGGCCACCGGATCGCCTGCCGAGTTCGTGGAGCAGTTTGCCTTCCCGCTCCCTGGCGAAACCGTGTTCCGATTCATTGGCTTCCCCGAGGAAGACGACGAGATGCTCAAGATCTGGTGCGGCGATCGCAAGGCGTTCTCGTGGGGCAAACCCACCGCTGCCCAACAGACCGAGATCGCCGAGCAGATGTTGGCGTATTGGCGCTACTGCCGCGAGTTCACGGCGTCGAAACGCGACAGTCGGGGCGACGATTTCACCAGCGAGTTGATCACCGCTCACGAGGCAAACCCCGACGACATCACCTATCGCGAGGTCGAGTCGGTCGTCTACGGGCTGTCGTTTGCCGGTCACGAAGCGGTAACAGCTGCGTTCTGCAACACGTTGCAGTGCTTGCTTCCCCGCCGCGATGTGTGGGCCGAGATACGCGCTGACCCGTCGCTGATTCCGAATGCGATAGAAGAGGTCATGCGGTTTAACTCCAGCCAGATCGGCTGGCGACGCCTGACTACGGTCGACACCAAGGTCGGTGACTTCGACGTTCCCGCAGGCACACCCATCTTCATGAACTTTGCCGGTGCAAACCGCCAGCCCGACATCTTTGACCGCCCTGACGATTTCGACATTCATCGGCCCAACGCCGCCCACAACATTTCGTTCGGCAAAGGCGTGCATTACTGCCTGGGAGCTCGCTTCGCCAAGTACGAAACCCAGGTCATGACCGAGATGCTGGCCGAGCGCATTCCCTCGCTTCGGCTCGTCGAGGATCAGGAGCTGACGTACTTCCCCAACATCAACTTCCGCGGCCCCACCACGCTGCAGGTCGCCTGGGACTGAAGCTGCGATGACGTCGGACTTCGGGCCGTGGCGACCCCTCGGCGTCGCGGCCGTGGCCGAGCGTTTCGCCGATGCACCGTTTCGCTGGTGGATCAGAGGTGGACATGCTCTCGAGCTTCACCTTGGCCGCAGCTGGCGAGACCACGATGACTCCGATGTGAGTTTCTGTCGCAGTGACGCGGCTGCTGTCGCCGATGTACTCGACGGGTGGGAGATCCATCTGGCCGCAGCCGGCGTCTTGGCCGCAGCTGGCGAGACCACGATGACTCCGATGTGAGTTTCTGTCGTACTGACGCAACTGCTGTCGCCGATGTACTCGATGGGTGGCAGATCCATCTGGCCGCAGCCGGCGTCTTGTCCGCAGCTGGCGAGACCACTATGACTCCGATGTGAGTTTCTGTCGTACTGACGCAACTGCTGTCGCCGATGTACCCGATGGGTGGCAGATCCATCTGGCCGCAGCCGGCGTCTTGTCCGTATGGGATGGATCGCCGCTTCGAAGCGAGGATCACCACAACAATCTGTGGGTGCGACCGGGATCCGATGAGGCGTGGGCTCTCGGCCTCACGATTTCTGATGGCAACAACGGTCGTTGGATCTACCGTCGTTGGATCTACCGTCGACAGCCGGCGATATCCGGGCCTTGGGCCGAGGTGGTCCTTCGTGAGCGAACCACCGGTGTGCCGTACCTTGCGCCTGAGATCCAGCTGCTGTTCAAGTCGGTTCACCTTCGACCCATAGATCACATCGACGCAGCGCAGGTGATCCCGGCTCTGGCCACCGACCGGGCAGCCTGGCTTTAGGCCGTTCTGCCGCACTACCACCTATGGCAACAGATATTCCTGAGCCAAGCTCGATGACAGGGTCAGCGTTCGTAAGACAGGTCACCGGGCTGCACGTCGACGAAGTCGGGCGCTGGTAAGGCAGGTAGCCGCACGGCATCGATCACCTCGTGGCCGTCGAGTAGGGCGCGAGCGATGCGATGCATGCCGTCCATCTCTCGACCATCGGGGCCCAGGATGATGGGGAGGCGAGGATCGACCTCGGCGATAAGCCGGGCGTGCTCCACGACCGCACGAACCGTCGCCGGGTGGTTGGCGTCGAACCAGTAGGGCGAATCGATCTCGCCAATCGGGTCGAGTGGCACGAGCTCGGCCGGCAGACCACTTGCCAACTCGATCGATCGATCGACGTCCCATGCGTCGCGGCCTTGGCGTCCCGGCCAAAAGTGATACTGCTTGCGCATTCCGCTGAGATCAGCCACCGCTCCAGTCTTGCCGACGCCGGAGATCTTCTTGGATTTCTTTCGAATGAGCGCTTTTTCAGGCCGAGATTGTCACACCCCCTGGTCATGATGGAGGTATGGCAGCGGTTCTGAACTTCGATCGAGACGACGGCCCGTCTCGTGAGCAGGCCGATGCCGCCATGGGTGTTGTGCTCGATCATGTGTCGCATCTGCCAGCCCGTCTTGCGGTCCCGGTGTTGGCGCGATTTCGCAACCAGCTCGACGCCGCCGAAGCTCGTGCATTGGCAACGGTTGTCGACAGCACCGGCAGCACCAAGGTGGCCGAATCGATCGCAGGGAAGAGCGGTAAGACCTCCCGGGCTGCCCGTCGTCGCAGCGCCAAACGAGCTACTGCGGTCAAAGCGAACAAGGACCTAGCCGACAAGATGGACCAAGGCGAGCTCTCGGGTGAACAGGTCGACTTGCTCGCCGACTCGGCCGACAAGACCGGCGGCGCCTCGCTCACCGACAAAGACCTGATCGACAAGGTCGCTGCCGTCGATCCCGACAAGGGCAAGTCGGTGATCGACGACTTCGTCGCCAAGAGTTCGTCGTCAGACAAAGAGCAGTCCCGTCACGATCGCCAGCGTCGCAAGCGACGGGCATCACGCTTTCGCACCAAAGACGGATGCGACGCGGTCATGTTCGCTGGTGACCGCGAAACGATCGACCAGATCTGGGGCCTTGTCACCGGGCGATCAAACTCGTTCTACAAACACGATGGCGGGCGAGATCTCCCGTTCAACCATCACCCCCGCAGCGGCGACCAACGTAGGTTCGACGCAGCAGCCAGTTTCTTCACCACCGGCACCCACACCGCTGACGCTGAGACCGAACCCGGGTCATGTGACCCTGCAGCATCAGCCCCGCCAGCTCGTCCGAGCAGGCGATACACACCGAAGCTCACCACGACCCGACCAGTCATCGTCGTTGGGGTCACACTGGAAAAGCTGGCAGGGCTCGACCACAGCCAAGTGGCGCAGGTGATCGGCAACGGCCCCATCGCCGACTCGGTGCTCGCTCAGTACCTTGGCGCCGACCCCTACTTGGTGGGCGCCATCTTCGACAACGATGGTCAGCCGTTGTGGCTGGGCCGTCAGGTGCGGCTGGCATCAGAAGGCCAGATCATCGGCCTGATCGTTCGCGACAAGGGCTGTGTGCTGTGCGGAGCGCACCACAGCAGATGTCAGGCTCATCACATCATGCCTTGGAGCTCGGCAGCTCGAGGGCAGACCAACATCGACGAACTCGCCCTGGTCTGTGAAGACTGCCATCGCCGTCTCCACGCCGAAGAGCAAACGTTGTTCAAAGACCGCCGTACAGGTGAATGGAAGCTACGACCAGCGCTCCGCCACGAACTGCCGGCACAACGACCGCCCAAGCCTGCGAATGGCCAAGCCCCGCTCTTGACATGAAGCCAGCGCTGGCAGAAATCTCCGCTGCGCACCGGCCTGCAGCGCCCTCGGTGTCGGCCGGTGCCTGCTTCGTGACCCGCGCCCAGACTCTGCACATCTCACCACTACCTGAAGCCGAACACTGGAAGGGCACTCCCGAACTCACTGGCGCGCCCAGCCACAGCCCCCGTCGCAACCCGAAACCAGCGAACGCCAACCTCCACCAGACTCTGCGCATCCCCCCACTACCTGAAGCCCTGAGCTGGCGAGGTGTCGACAGTGTGATCTTTGGCGTGGTCCCCTTCGATTTCGACGGCATCTTGTGGCAGGACTACCTGGCCGAGCATGCCGAAGGGCAATGGTGGCGCTTCGGGGTCGAACCCGATCGCGACATGAAGCTGGCGGCGTTCGAACCACGAGAACTCGGCGTCGAACCCGGACCCGACATCATCACCTACCTCGACGAACAGCATCGAGTCACCGAATCGGGCCTCGACGAACAGTATCGAGTCACCGAATCGGGCCATGCCAACTACCGCACCGCAGGGCAAGTCAACCAGATCACACCGACCAGCCAGTTCGAGACCGGGCGATACGCCTACTTCGACTACGAGAACAACGCCGGAGTGATCCTGAGTTCGAGCGATTCGACCCTGGCCCATGGCTCACCTCGGTCGGTCACCATGTCAACCCCGAGCAGTAACCGTGACCTACATCGCCGACATCTGACTTTTCTGAACCGATCGGGCGAGTAGTTGCGCCAACGGTTCAGAAAGCCTGGGCTCAGGCGATGACTGCTCCTGCGACCAAGAGTGCTTGTCGGCGCACGGTGAACTTGGCTGGCAGCGAACCATAGTCTTCGCCGTCGGCACGAAGATCGAGGTCAGCCCCCGCGAGTTCGATCTTGCTGGCTCGATGCACGGTGACATGGCGGCTTTTGACATGACGACCGCTGAAGACCGTCGGCAACACCGCGGCGAACACTGCTCGAGACGCCGGCCCGATGACCACGACGTCGAGTTCGCCGTTGTTGAGTCGAGCATCGGGGGCGATCTCCATGCCGCCGCCGAAGTACCGGGTGTTCGCCACCGCGATCAAGTTGGCCTCGATCTCGTGTTCGACACCATCGAGCGTCAACTCCATTACATGTGGTTGCAGTCTCGGAAGCTCGATCAGCGCGGAAAGGGTGTACTTGGCACCGCCTTTGATTCGGCTCATCTCATTCGCCCGATCGGTGACCGACGCACTAAACCCCGCGGTGGCGACGGTGACCGCAAGCCCGGCTCGCGACTCGATCAGATCGATCGCCACCGGATCTCGCATGGCCGCCCGAGCAGACTCGTCGACGTCGTCGGACAGACCCAACGATGTCACCGCATCATTGCCGGTGCCGGCTGAGACGATGCCGAGCACCGTGCTGGTTCCGACCAGTGCATTAGCGGCATGGTGAACCATGCCGTCGCCGCCCACCACCACGATGCGTTCGACGTCGCCGGCAAGCTCGTGCATGCGGGCTCGAGCCGACGCGGCAGAGTCCGGCCGATGCAGCGACACGTCTGCACCCAGTGCCCGCAGCGTGGCCAGTGCCGCGCCCAGCCGCATGGCCGAGCGCCCAGCCGCTGCAGCTGGGTTGAAGAACAGGTGAACGTCCAAGACGGTGCAGCTCGCCAGCTACCCGGCGTGGCGGATGAGCCGCCCCGGCAACTCACCGGTGGAAACACCGTGGTGATAGATCTCTCGCCCGGCGCAGATGGTGTGCACATAGCCGGTGGCACGCTGCAACAGTCGCCGCCCCCCAGCGGGCAGGTCATGATGAATCTCGGGGCGTAGCGCCTGTAGATTCTCGAAGTCGATCACGTTGACATCGGCACGTAGACCCGGAAGCAGCTGCCCTCGGTCGCTGAGACCCACCGCAGCAGCGGTGTCCTGGCAGTGTTGCTTGATGAGCTGTTCGATCGGAATACGACCATGTGATCGGTCTCGACCCCAATGCGTCAGCAGCGTGGTGGAGAAGCTGCCGTCGCAGATGGTGCCCACATGAGCTCCTCCATCGCCGAGCCCAGGGATCGTCAGCGGGTGATTGAGCATCTCCTCGACCACATCGAGGCTGCCATCGAGATAGTTGGCGAACGGCACGTACAACAGCCCTTGACCGTCTTCGGCCAGCAAGATGTCGAGCGCCATTGCCTCGGGAGATGTGCCGGCAGCGGCGGCGCGAGCCGCCAGGCTGTCGGAGGGTGCCGGTTCATAGTTCGGCGGGTCAGCCAGTTCGAACATGATGTCGAACTTGGCGACCAGCTTGGCGCCGAGCAGCGTGCTGCGAGGGCCGCCCATCTCGCTCAATATCGCCGCTCGCGTATCGGGGTTTCGAAGCGCTGCCACCTTGCCGTCGAGCGACAAATCGGCAATGTCGGCCCAGGCGTTGGTTGTCATGAACGGATTGAGCGTGAGATCGAGGCCCAAGACCAACCCGACAGGCCGAGGAGCAACCTGGCCACGCACCCGCAAGCCAGCTGCGTTGGCAGCCTCGATATGACCAAGGGCCATGCGATGCCATTGCGGAAGTACCGGCGTGGCCACCAGCGAGACCGACAGTGGCCGGCCCGATCGCTCGGCCATGGTGCGCAGCATGTCGAATTCGTGATCGCCATCGAGATGGTCGCTGACCACCTGCAGAACGCCTCGGCCAGCAGCGCCGACACCCTCGGCGATACCGATGAGCTCGTCGGCCTCGGCAGTCAGCGTGGGCGTGAGCTCACCTTTGCTGGTGCGATGGTTCGCCGTGCGGGAGGTGGTGAAGCCGACACCGCCGGCCTCGATTGCTTGGCGTGCCAGGTCTGCCATCTCGCCGATGTCTTCGGCGGTGGCCGGCTCGCGGTTGGCACCACGCTCGCCCATCACGTGTAGCCGTAGCGCTCCATGCGGCACCTGCGCGCCGCAGTCGATGTCGTGGGGCACGGCTTCGACAGCATCGAGGTATTCGGCGAAGCTGTTCCAGTTCCACGCCAGGCCCTCGTGCAGAGCGGCTCCGGGAATGTCCTCGACCCCCTCCATCAGTTCGATGAGCTGGTCGTGGTCTTCGTTGTGGACTGGCGCAAAGCCGACGCCGCAGTTCCCCATGATCACCGTGGTCACCCCGTGCCATGACGACGGCGCCAGGTGATTGTCCCACGTGGCCTGACCGTCGTAGTGGGTGTGAATGTCCACGAAGCCGGGCGTGACCAGCGCGCCAGTTGCATCAATCTCACGCCTGCCAGTGCCGTCGACCTTGCCGACCTCGACGATGGTTTCACCATCGACGGCCACGTCGGCGGTTCGGGTTTCCCCACCCGTTCCATCGACCACGTTGCCGCCCCGAATAACCAGATCATGTGTTGCCATCAGCAAACCCCCAGAGAAACGAGCCTAGGACAGATTCACGGTCGACCTCCAGCGCAGGCTTGGCTCGGTCGCCTGATCAGATCTCAACGACCTCGATCGGCATACCCCACAGATCTCGCAGCGCCCCTCTGTCACTTCGGCCCGAGGTCACTAGGGCATCACCGCGAATGCCTGCACCAAGCACCACCGATGCGTCTACAACGTCAGACGTTGCTGCCCGCGCACACAGGAACCTCGAATCCCTCGAGCAGTTGAGACAATCGGGCTTGTGTCCTTTTTCGAGCGACTCGCCGGCTTGCAGCTTGGCAATCACCTCGCGCGATCGGAGATGGGGAAGCTGCTTCACATCGTGGCAGTGCGGCACGACAATGAACTCGGCAACCTGCGTAACTGACCTGGTCGGTTACGCAGGTTCAGGCGGCTTGCATGCGTGCGACGGCCTCGGTCAACTCGGCGACACTGCCGGTGGCGAAGCTGAGCCTGGCGTAGTTGTCGAGATCACGGCGCACGGCGAACGCTGATCCGGGCACGAAGCACACGCCCTGATCCAGGCACCGTGACAGCCAAGCCCTGGTGTCACCGATGCCGACGAAGCGAACCCACAAGAACATTCCACCTGCTGGCGTGGCCATCTCGACCTGGTCGCCGAAGTTCGACTTCAGTGCCGCGATCAACGCATCGCGCTTGAGGCCATAGGCCTGGCGCAGGCTGTTCAGATGTGCACCGAACCACGACGACGCCACGACTTCGGCCACGATGGCCTGACTCAGCGAACTCGTGTGCAGATCCACCGACTGTTTGGCTGTGATCAATGGGTCGGTGAGCCAGTCTGGACCCGAAAGCACCCCGATTCGCAGACCCGGCGCGAGTGTCTTCGACGTGCTTCGCAGCTGCACCGTCAACTCGGGATCACCCGCATGTTCTGCTGGCGCGACGCCGCCATAGAAAAGCTCGCAGTACGGATCGTCTTCGATCACGAGGAAGCCGAACTGCTGCGACAGCCCGTCGAGGTGCTCACGACGTTCAGCGCTCATCGTGGCACCGGTCGGATTGTGAAAGTGCGGCACGATGTAACAACACGTGGGCCGAAGCCCTCGCTGCAACTCATGTTCGAGCTGGGCGGTGTCCATCCCATCTGCATCGATGGCGATCGGCCGCAGGTCTGCGCCGTAGCTGCGAAAGACCTGCAGCCCGCCGAGATAGTCCGGATCGCCGACCACGACCTGATCGCCCGGGTTCACCACAGTCCTGGCGATCAGGTCCAGAGCCTGTTGTGATCCGGTCGTGACCACCAGCCGTTCCGCGCCTGTACCCGTACTTGCGCCGAAGAGTGCTATCAGCGCCCGTCTCACCTCGGGCGCGCCGGCCGTCACGCCGTATTGCAGGACCTCCTGACCGTGATCGTGAACAAGCCGTTGTGCTATCACTGCCAGCGCCTCTGTCGGAAACAACGTGGGGTCGGGCAAGCCACCGGCCAGTGAAATCATGCCCGGCCTCTTCGCCTGATCGAGCAGATCGCGAATCGCCGACGACGATCCTTGAGCGGCGCGATCGCTCAACTGTGGCATCGGCCGGGCGTGCATAGATGAGGAACTGGTCGAGGGCATCGCTCCACTCTGCGCTACAACCGGCCGGTTGAGACGACCCTCGACAATGGTGGTACCACCAGTGGTAGGACAATGGGGCGGCGGCGCGCCATGCTGGAGGCCATGATGCGTGCTTCTGAACTGGGCGACTTCCTACGCACGCGCCGCGAGCGACTCGACCCATCCGCAGTGGGTCTGCCCGGCGGCTCCAACCGTCGGACCCCGGGCCTGCGTCGTGAAGAGGTAGCCGTGCTCGCCGGCCTGGGTGTCTCTTGGCTGACTCGCCTCGAACAAGGACGAGCCAATCGCGTGAGTGCCGAGGTACTGGGTGGACTGGCCGCGGCGCTTCGGCTGAGCGCTACCGAGCGGACTCACCTGTTCAGCCTGGCCGGGGTGAGATTGGCGGCCGAGGCCATCGACTCCTCTCCCAATCGGAGTCAACGCCGGCTGCTCGATGGGCTGAATCCGAACCCGGCATACCTGCTCGATCATCATTGGAATCTGGTCGCCTGGAACCGAGCAGAGGAAGAACTGTTCCCCCTACTCAAAACCAGCGGCGAGAACCCGAACCTGCTCCGACTGTTCCTCGAGCACGGCGAACTGCAGGACTTCATCGATGACTGGCCCACCGAAGTCGAACGACTCACCCGCCAATTTCGGGCCCATATGGCGTTGTTCCCCAGCGAAATGTTGGTCGAGCTGTCAGTCGAGCTGCGGGCCAAGCACCGCTCGTTCAGCGACGCCTGGGACCGCCATGATGTTGCGCCGCTGGTGCCCAAGCTCCGGGTGATCAACCACCCCACCGGCACGCTCTCCTTCGATCAACATCGACTGTCGCTGCCGGATCATCCTGGCTGGCAGCTCGTCCTGTTCATCTCGATCGACTGAGCCCCTCGGGCCGCCAAAATCGAGGCGGAAGCGTCATCGGATCACCTGAAATCCAGTCCATGGCGCGCTGCCGACGCTCGCCAGATGCCTCTGCTCCAGCCCTTCACCGACGCCTGACGCTCCGGGTTTTGCACGTGTAGCCCTCCCGAGAGGACGTTACATGTTCACTCGTCGTGCCCCGAGCGCACCAAAGAGTGGCAAAGAAGCAAATTTCACATGCCTGCCGCCACGGCAGACCTCGAGCTGGACACGACCACTCCTGTCGACGTTGCGTAGGTCGATGACTCGGCGACATCCGAGAAGTTCTCTTCCCACACGCCGATCTACTTCTTCGTCGTGTCGGCATCGCTACTGATCGCAATTGCCTTCCTCGGCAACAACCTGATCCTGAACATCAATGCGGACAACACCGACATTCGCATCGACCGTGCCGGTCGAGCAGCGGCGGCAGGTTCCGTGCAGGAGACGACCACCCCCCTGCCGTGTCGCTCTTCGGAATCGACCGCTTGAAGCTTGTCAACGACTCCCTTGGTCAGCAAGCAGGCGACGAACTACTGGTCGCATATGCCCATCGGGTCAAGAGACTGCTTAGGGAGTACCTCGCACGAGTGGGCGGCGATGAGTTCGTGGTTGTCACTCCGGTCCAGAACCTGAACCGGCACTGGCCCAACGAGGTCAACGAACGCATTGCGAGAGCCACCGTGAAGCCCATAGCCACAAGCGTTGGCGAAACTCGGGTTTCGGTAACTTCGGGAATTGCCCTCGCTCGGCGTGACGGCGCCGACCCCGAGAAGCTGTTGGCGAATGTCGATCTTGCTCTCCAGGAGGGCAAGCGAAATGTCCGCGGCTCCTTCCAGATCTTCCATCCACGCCTTTCGCAAGGCTTCGAACGTCGGGTACACCTGCTTCCCGAGCTGCGTAAGGCCGTCGCGGGAGGCAGCCTCGATATGGCCTACCAGCCGATCTTCGATCGCACCGGACGGGTTGTTTCTCTCGAGGGCCTCACCCGCTGGAACCACCCAGAGATGGGTGTCGTGAAACCGAACGACCTCATCCAGCTGGCCGATGTTCGCCAGTAGAGACCCAGATGGCCCGGACGTCGAGCTATCGGGTTCCCTTGTCGGCCGGCTCTCTACTGCAGTTGGGTGAAGCGGCCACCGTCGACTGGAATCGACACGCCGGTGATGTAGTTCGCCTGCTCGGAGCACAAAAAGGCCACCACTTGTCCGAAGTCGGTGGCGTCGCCGATTCGCCCGGTCGGCTGCAACGCCGCCATGTCGTCGAGGTTCCCCGAGTACAAGTCGGTCACGCGAGGCGTCAGGTGCAGACCGGGCTGCGCCGTGTTCACCGTAATGCCGTCGCCAACCACTTCGAGGGCCAGCGTCTTGAGTAGCGAGGTCAGACCAGATCGGGCCGTATTCGACAAGATCAGGTTCGGCATCGGTGTGTGCACCGAGGTGGAGGTGATCGCAACGATGCGACCCCAGTGCTGGTCCTGCATGCCGGGCACCACACGCTTGACCATGGCTGCCATCGAGACCAGGTTCATCTCGAGTGCTGCTGCGTAGTCGCCGATATCGGTCTCGGCGAAGTTGCCGGGCGCAGGGCCGCCGGCATTGGTAATCAGAATGTCGACACCGCCGAGGGCGTCGGTTGCCGCTTCGATGAAGGCTTCGGCGCCCGCGCGGGTGGACAGGTCACCTGCGACCGGGATCGAGCCGGTCACCTTGGGCACCGTCTCGGCCAAACGTCCTTCGGTCCGCCCGTTCACCACGACCTTGCACCCGGCGTCGGCCAGCGCGATCGCCGATGCCAGGCCGAGGCCTGACGTCGATGCAGCTACGACGGCACGTTTGCCTGTGATTCCCAAGTCCATGGACTCAACCTAGTTGGACGTGCTGTGTCCCGCGCAGTACCGCGTGGAGCACTCCCGGCGAGTTGCATGCCATCCGCAGGTTTGCCTCTACCGCTGGCTCGGGTGCGGCACTAGTGTGCAGATCGTGACGGGAGTGGAGATCGCCATCATCTTTGGACTGGCGATGGCCGGCGCCATCGTGCACGGGTCCATAGGCATCGGCCTCGGGTTGGTCGCTGCGCCTGCATTGGTGTCGATCGACCCGGCATTTGCACCGGGTCCACTGCTTCTCGCCGGACAGATCGTCGGCATACGACACGTCTTGGCCGAGTACGACTCGGCTGATCTTCAGGCATGGAAGAAGGGGCTTCTGGGCGTACCGGTTGGAGTGATCGGCGCGCTACTCGTTCTCGAAATGATGTCGGACAAACTGCTCGCCATCATGGTCGGATCCCTCACAGCCATGGCGGCGGCGATGCTGTTGGCCGGCTGGACACTGGCGCGCACACCCCGGGCCGAGACCGTCGCCGGAGCCGTCTGTGCCTTCTCGTCACTCACCGCAGCCCTGCCCGGACCTCCACTCGTTTGCGTATATTCCGACATGAAACCTTCGATGATGCGACCGACGGCATCGCTCTTGATCTTGTCGGTGGCAACGATCGGCTTCTTCACGCTGTTACTCAGTGGCAACTTCGGCCGCGAGGAAGCGGGCTTGCTGGCCTGGCTGATGCCGGGTGTCATCGCCGGGCTCATCGCCAGCCGCTGGGTGCGTCCCCATCTCGACCGGCCATGGTTTCGCCCGCTGGTGTTGGTGATCGCACTTGTCGGCGGCCTGGCACTCGTCGCCCGACAGCTCCTGAGCTGATCCGCCCGACCACTGGTGAGCTGATGAACGCTCGTTCGCGCCCAAGCACTGATAGCCCGACCACTAGTGAGCTGATGAACGCACTCGTTCGCGCCCAAGCACTGCTAGCCCGACCACTGGAGCTGATGAACGCACTCGTTCGCGCCCAAGCACTGCTAGCCCGACCACTAGAGCGGATGATCGCACTCGTTCGCGCCCAAGCACTGCTAGACGACCGCTCCCTGAGCTGATCTCACCGAGCGTTACGTCAGCGCCGGAAGTGATCGATGATGCGTGCGAAGTTGTCCGCTGACCCGTCGAGCCCGATATCGGCCAAGGACACGATCACGGTGTCTACTCCGGCATCGGCCATTCGCTCGAAGCGGCCGATGTGGTCCTGGACGGTGCCGGCATTCGTTCGACTGGCGAAGGACTCGGGGGTCATGCCCTGATTCAATGTGGCGGTGCGGTGTGCGAGATCGTCGGCGTCGGCCGCAACGCGCAGATTGGACAGTTGCGTGACCTCGATCTCGGCCGGATCACGGTCGAACTCGAGACAGTGCCGGCGCAGCACGTCGACTTTGTTCGCCACCACGTCGGGTTCGCCGAACAGATTGCAGGCGTCGGCGTACCGAGCCGCCAGACGTAGCGTGCGTTTCTCGCCAGAGCCCCCGACCAAGATCGAGATGTGCTGCTGCGACGGCCGTGGGTATCCGATCGCTTCAGGGGTGCTGAATCGTCGCCCGGTGTAGGCGGGAGCGCCCGGTCCCCACTGCATCGGCAGATACTCGAGCGCGTCCTCGAGCAGCTCGTACCGGTCGCTGGCCGACGGGAAGGTGTAGCCATAGGCCCGGTGCTCGCGTTCGTACCAACCCAACCCCAAGCCACAGCGAGCCCGCCCTGCGCTCAGCACGTCGAGCGTGGCGATGATCTTGCCGAGATGGCCCAGGTTGCGATGGGTGATGCACGACACGAGCGCGCCCAGCCCGACTCGCTCGGTGTGCGCCGCCAGATAAGCAAGTGTCGTGTAGCTCTCGAGCATGGGATCCCATTCGCGACCGACCTGTGGGATCTGCATGAAGTGATCCATGACCCAGATGTTCCCGAAGCCCGCCGTCTCGGCTTCGTGGGCAATGGCGGAGAGCCGACCGGGAATGGTGGTGGCATCACCCCACCCGAACGCCGAGATCAACAGATCGAACCGAAGCGCACGCGGCGTGTCGGCAGCCGCAGCCGACGGCAGGAGCGATGCAGGCACCACCCGCGCCGGTCCAGGTTCGTGTACGTGCCCAAAGCCCGCCCCGAGATCATCGGCAACTTCTGACCACTTCTGCAGCTGGGCCGCGAGCACCTTTGGGGGAACCCCGCCAGCACGAGCCTTGTTGCGACGGCGGCACGTGGCGGCATCGGTAGTGAAGCGCACCAGGTGCGAGGGTCGGTCGTGATCGGCGGCCATGGCCAACCATGCTTCCCGACGCTCGGCATCCATGCCAAGGGTGTCGACCACCGTGAGCAGGCCTCGTTTCAACCTCCGCTGCACGATCTCGTCGAGCAGTGCAAAGGCATCGTCACTGGCTCGCAGATCGCCCGGGTGTTCGCCCACCACGCCTCGTAGCTGGTCCGACGAGACGATCTGGCCAGGTCGGAACCATTGCTCGGCCCAGGTCGACTTGCCCGAGGCAGATGGGCCAGCCAGCACCACCAGCGCATCGGCTCGAAGTCGGATTGGTTTGTCGTCCACGCCTCCGTTGTAGCTCAACGATGAGAAGTAGTCCTTACCTCGGGTGAACAGTGCTGCGTCGAGCAGACCTTGCGGTCGTGACAACATGCTCGTGACCGCACCTGTGCTGGACTTGCTCCGTCCCCTTCCCGTGGCACCGCAACTCGAGGAGTTCTCGGCTCTCGTAGTCGTTGCTCGAGATCATCTCATTTGTACTCATCACTTTGTACTCATCACGATCTGAAGCATGCGAAATACACACAGTGGTAATCAAGTCCTGAACCTAGGGCCGGCGTTTGCTGGCAGACTGCACCCATGAAGAAACTGCTGGTTGCGAACCGTGGCGAGATTGCCATCCGAGCCTTCCGAGCCGCCTACCAGCTCGATATCGAGACGGTCGCGATTCACACGTTCGAAGATCGCAACAGCCTGCATCGTCTGAAGGCCAGCGAGGCCTACCAGATCGGCGAGCCCGGTCACCCGGTGCGGGCGTACCTCGATCCTGCTGCCATCGTGGCCGCCGCCAATGAAGCCGGCGCCGATGCCATCTATCCCGGCTACGGCTTCCTGAGCGAGAGCCCCGATTTCGCCGAGGCATGTGAAGAAGCTGGCATCACCTTTGTTGGCCCCAATGTGCAGGCGCTCAAGCTGACCGGCAACAAACAGCGGGCCCGTGATGCCGCCGAGGCCGCCGGCCTTCCGGTACTGAAGCAATCGGTCGCGCTCACCGCCGAAAGTGATCTGGTTGCACTCAGCCAGGACATTGGCTTTCCGCTCTTCGTGAAAGCAGCTGCCGGTGGTGGCGGCCGAGGCATGCGCCGGGTCGAAAGCCCGAACGAGCTGGCCGAAGCTGTCGATGCTGCCAAACGCGAAGCACTCAGCGCATTCGGCGACGACACCGTGTTCCTAGAAGAAGCAATGACCGACGTCCGCCATATCGAGGTCCAGGTTCTGGGTGACGACCAGGGCAATGTCATTCATCTCTACGAGCGTGACTGCTCGGTGCAGCGCCGGTTCCAGAAGGTCGTCGAGATCGCACCCGCACCGAACCTGACCGCCGCCATGCGCGACGCGCTGACCACCGATGCCGTCAGGTTTGCCAATCACATCGACTACGTCAATGCAGGCACGGTCGAATTCCTGGTCGACGAGAGCGGCCGCCATGTCTTCATCGAGATGAACCCACGTATCCAGGTCGAGCACACCGTCACCGAAGAAGTCACCGACGTCGACCTGGTCGAAGCACAGTTGCGCATCGCGAGCGGTGAGACGCTGGCTGACCTGGGCCTGAACCAAGAAGCGATCGTGCTGCGGGGCTTTGCGTTGCAGTGCCGCATCACCGCCGAGGACCCGGCCAACGATTTCCGACCCGACACAGGCCGGTTGCTGGCGTACCGCACGCCCGGCGGCGCAGGCGTCCGCCTCGATGGCAGCGGCGGGTTCGTCGGCCACGAGATCACCCCCTATTTCGACTCGCTGATCGTGAAACTCACGTGCCGAGGCCGCTCGTTCGACGATGCCGTCCGCCGAGCCGAACGATCGCTCGCCGAGTTCCGAGTACGAGGCGTGGCCACCAACCTGGCCTTCCTGCAGGCGGTATTGGCCGACCAGGACTTCCGCTCGAGCAGCGTGACCACCACGTTCATCGATCAGCGACCCGAACTCACTGCTGCGTCGGTCGGCGCCGACCGCTCGACTCGGTTGCTGCGGTACCTGGGTGACGTCACCGTGAACCGCCCCCACGGCACCGCCCCCACCGAACTCGATCCGCACACCAAATTGCCCCAGGTCACCGGTACCCCCGCCGAGGGCAGCAAGCAGCTTCTCGATCGACTCGGCCCCGCAGGTTTTGCTGCATCGTTGCGTGACCAGACTGCGCTGGCAGTCACCGACACCACCCTTCGCGATGCCCACCAGTCGATCCTGGCCACCCGAGTGCGCAGCATCGACCTGACTCGCGGTGCAGAAGCGATCGCCCACGCCCTGCCGCAGCTACTCAGCCTCGAATGTTGGGGTGGCGCCACCTTCGACGTGGCCTTGCGCTTCCTGCACGAGGACCCGTGGAAGCGGCTCGAAGCGTTGCGCGAGGCGGCCCCGAATCTCTGTCTGCAAATGCTCATCCGTGGTCGCAACGCCGTTGGTTACTCGCCGTACCCCGATGTCGTTGCGCGCACCTTCGTGGCCGAAGCTCACCGCACCGGTGTCGACATCTTTCGAGTATTCGATGCGTTCAACGACATCGAGCAGATGCGCCCGGCAATCGAAGCGGCCATCGAAGTCGGCGCAATAGCCGAGGGCACGATCTGCTACTCGGGCAACCTCACCAACCCGAGCGAAGAGCTGTACACGCTCGACTACTACCTGGGCGTTGCCGACGACCTGGTCCAGGCCGGCGCCCACATCTTGTGCGTCAAGGACATGGCCGGTCTGCTCCGAGCACCCGCTGCCACCGAGCTCATCAGCGGGTTACGAGAACGCTTCGACACACCAGTGCACCTGCACAGCCACGACACGTCCGGCGGCCAGCTTGCGACCTATGTTGCTGCGGTCGATGCCGGCGTCGATGCCGTCGACGGCGCTGCTCCCCCGCTGTCTGGCATGACCAGCCAACCATCGTTGTCCGCCATCATTGCCGCCACCGAGTTCACCGAACGCGACACGGGATTGTCACTCGACGCCGTCGGCCGGCTCGAGCCCTACTGGGAAGCGGTACGCGCCATGTACAAGCCGTTCGAGGCCGGCCTGACGGCCCCTACTGGCACCGTGTACAAGCACGAGATTCCCGGTGGCCAACTGTCGAATCTTCGTCAGCAGGCAATCGCCCTCGGTCTCGGTGATCGCTTCGAAGAAGTCGAAGATTTGTATGCGGCGTGCAACGTGCTGCTCGGGCGACCAATCAAGGTCACGCCCAGCTCGAAGGTCGTTGGCGACCTCGCACTTCACCTGGTCGCATCAGGGGTGACCCCCGATCAACTCGAATCCGACCCCGAGTCCGTCGACCTCCCCGAGAGCGTCATCAAGTTCTTGCACGGTGAACTGGGCACGCCGCCCGGAGGCTTTCCAGAACCGTTCCGCACCAAGGCCTTGGTGGGGCGCACATACACCCCCACTCCCGTCGAGCTCGACCCGGCCGACGAAGCGGCACTACAGGGCGACGATGTCCGTAAGGTGCTGAATCGCCTGCTGCTGCCCGGTCCGGCGGCGAATCACGAAGAGCAAGCCGCTCGCTACGGAAACCTGGCGGTGCTGCCGTCGCGCATCTTCTGGTACGGACTCGATCTGAATCAGGGAGACCGCACCGTCGAGTTACGTCCCGGCGTGAAAGTGCTGGTCGGCCTCGAAGCGGTCGGCGAGCCCAATGACGATGGCAATCGCTCGGTCGTGTTCCGGCTCAACGGTCAGTTCCGGCCGATCGATGTACGCGACCGTCAGGCGTCGTCCAACCTGGTCGAGAGCGAGAAGGCCAGTGCCCAGAATCCTGGCCATGTGCCCGCACCATTCCGCGGTGTGGTCAATGTGAACGTGGCGCCGGGCGACGTGGTCGAAGCCGGAGAATCGGTGGCCGTGATCGAAGCCATGAAAATGGAATCAGCCATCTCTGCATCGGTCGGCGGCACCGTGACACGCGTTGTCGTGCCGCCCGCAGCCGCGGTGGAACCCGGCGACCTGCTCATCGAGATACTTCCCGCCGGCGTGGCCGAAGAGATCTAGCAGGGTGCGGAAGAATGCCGGGTGAGCTAGTGACGGTGGTTCAGGCGCAGGGGTAGGTCGGCGAGTTGTCGACAGCCGGTTTGGGCCATGACGTTGATGAGTTCGTCGGCGAGCACGTCGTAGGCATGGCCGGCGCCGGGTGCGCCCAGAGCAGCCACACCGAACAGGAAAGCTCGACCGGCAAAGACAAAATCTGCGCCCATGGCCAACGCTCGGGCCACGTCGAGGCCGGACCGTATCCCACTGTCGAAGATGACAGGGACGCGCCCATCGATCTGCTCCAGGATTGCCGGCAAGGCGTCGATTGCTGCGAGCGCGCCGTCGAGTTGACGCCCGCCATGGTTCGACACCCAGATGGCGTCGACGCCGCGATCCAGACTTTGCTCGGCGTCGTTCGGGTCCAAGATGCCTTTGACAACGAGCGGGCCCCGCCACTCGTTGCGAACATCGGACAAGTAGTCATAGGACAACGTGCCGCCCAGGCTGGCGCCGACGAAGCCGGCGATGTTCTGCATGGTTGCCTTATCGACGTATTTTTCGAGCGTGCGGAAGCGCGGCAGGCCGTGACGCAGCACGCCCATCGACCATGCCGGGTTCATTGCCGACTGAGCAATCAGCTTGGGACCGATCTTTGGTGGGACGCGGATCCGGGCCTTGACCTGGCGCTCGCGTCGGCTGCGAGCAGGCACATCGGCAGTCACGACGAGTGTGGTGAATCCCGATTCCTGGGCCCGTTCGATCAGATCGATTCGCATGTCGGCTTGGCGAGGCGGATAGAGCTGGAACCATCCCATGCCGTCGGCTGCGGGTCCAGCATCTTCGGGCTGCGTGGTGGACACAGTGCTCATGCAGTACGGGATGCGGCGGTCGGCGGCAGCAACAGCCAAGGCTTGGTCGGCACCGGGCCAGATCAGTCCGGTCAGTCCGACCGGCGCAATACCGATCGGCGACGCGTAGCTGATGCCGAAGAGTTCGGTCTCGACTGCGGGGTCGAACTTGCCCTTGAGCAATTGAGGTACCAGCGTGATCTCGGCCAACGCATCGGCGTTGCGTTGCACCGCCTGGTCAGCTCCGGTGCCGCTGACCAGATACTCCCAGCTGAAGAAGGGCATGCGCCTGCGAGCACGTGCCTCGAGATCACTGATCGATGGGTACCGATCCATCAGGGGTGCAGCCATGGTGACAGTCTGCCTCCTGCCTGACTGGATAGAGAAGCTGCTCGGCTACCAGTTGGCGGCGATGTATTGGGTTTCGCAGAACTCGTAGATGCCCTCGCTGGCACCTTCACGCCCCAGACCCGACTGCTTCATGCCGCCGAATGGTGCTGCCGGATCGCTCATGGCGCCGCGGTTCAGGCCCACCATGCCGCTCTGCAATCGTTCACTGACCTGCAGGCCTCGCCGCAAGTCCTCGGTGTACACGTATGCCGCCAATCCCATTTCGGTGTCGTTGGCTTCGGTGATCATCTGGTCGGTGTTGGTGAACGGAATGACCGGTGCGATCGGGCCGAAGATCTCCTCGCCCGCAATGGGTGAGTTGTGGGCCACGTTGGCGAGCACCGTGGGCTCATAGAAAAAGCCGGGGCCATCGATCGGGTTGCCACCCAACTCGGCGACCGCACCGTTGGCGACCGCAGCCTGCACCAGGTCATGTATGTTCTCGACCGCCTTGGCGGTGATCATCGGTCCACAGTCGACGCCGTCGGCCAAGCCGTTCCCGACCTTGACTTCGGACATGGCGGCGGCAAGTTTGGTAGTGAACTCGCCAGCGATGTCGGCATGGGCGTAGAAGCGGTTGGCAGCCGTGCAGGTCTCGGCGCTGTGTCGCATCTTGGCGACCATGGCGCCGCTGACCGCAGCGTCGATGTCGGCGTCGTCGAACACAATGAACGGTGCGTTGCCGCCCAGCTCCATCACGGTCTTCAGGACCCGATCAGCAGAACGACGTAGCAACATACGACCCACGTTGGTCGAGCCGGTGAACGACACCATGCGGGTCGCCTTGTTCTCGACCGCAGCGTCGAACCATGCGCCGGGATCTTGCGCCGCGACGACGTTGATGAGACCTGCGGGCACACCTGCCTCTTCGCACAATTCGGCAACCCGCAGCGCAGTAAGTGGGGTCTCGGCCGGTGGCTTGATCACCACCGCATTTCCCGCGGCCAGTGCTGGTGCCAGTTTGCGAGTGATCATCGCGGCCGGGAAGTTCCACGGAGTGACGATGACCACCACGCCTATCGGCGGGTGCTGCACGATGATGCGCTTGTCTCCGCCCGGAGCCATGCCAATCGACCCCTGGATGCGAACAGCTTCTTCGGCATTCCAGCGGAAGAACTCTGCGGCGTAGGACACTTCACCCACGGCATCGGAACGAGGCTTGCCGTTCTCTTTGACGATCAGGTCGGCGAGTTCATCGCTGTGCTCCATGAGTGTTTGCCAGCAGTTTCGAAGAATCTCGGCTCGCTCTCGTGGCGCCGTCTGCGCCCAACCCGATTGTGCTGCCGCCGCGGCGTCGACAGCAGCCGACGCATCGGTGGCATTGCCCGCAGCCACCGAGTCGATCACCTCGCCGTTCGACGGATCGACCACTTCGATTCGCTCGCCGGCGCTTCCGGGGCGCCACTCGCCACCGATCAACAAGTCAGTTTTCACAGGGTCTCCCAGCATGTTGCAACAGAGTGGCCAGTCTGCCACCCCACCAGGCGAAGACGCTGCATCGAGCCAGCCCTGCGCCAACGCTCGGCACTACGCAACCGATTCCACCACCGGTACACCGGACAAGAGATCGATGAGATCATGGGTCGCCAGCGGGTGTTCTCCGTCGGCGTGATGCCAGTCGACAGGTGGATACCGATTGTGACAACTCAGGCATTGGGTGTCGTGCCACACCTTGGCGCAGGCCGGATACACACCGCCGGTGTCGAACGTGTTCCAGCGGTAACGACAGCCGCCTGCGCAGACCCACCTGGGTGACGGTTGCGGCTTCCATTCACAGCCGGGGACCAGATCTTCGTCGACACACAGTAGTGCCGAGATCCAACCGGCCAGACTCGGTGGAATTGCCCCGCCTTGCGACTGCGCTCAGCCGGGCCGGCGTGGCGTGCGAACTGCATGTGTACCCCGGAACATTCCATGGATCACAAGGGTTCGTGGTCGACCATCCGACGTCGCAACGTGGGTGGCCGACGAAGAAGCCTTCCTCGGCCGAGCTCTCGCCGGCGACCTGGCGAGGCGCCCGGGTAACAGCTACAGGACCGGTTCTACCGTCGAGGCATCAGCTACGAGATCAATCAGAAGATCCGACGTCGGCTGGTGATCTCTGACGTCGACCTCGTGGTACCAGTCGCGGTGCCGATGCAAGGTACGACACGCCGGGCATGCGGTGTGATGCCATTGCCTGGCACACGCCGGGCACACGCCGTGCGTTTCGAACGTGTGCCATACATGAGAGCAGCCCACGGCGCACCGCCATCTCGATGACAGTTGAGGCTTCCATCCACATCCTGGGCACATAATCTCCATAAAGAGACAGTAGCACCTGGGTCCACCCGTCGGCATCACGTGCACTCCGAGCGGCTCAGGATCATGAGGCTGCAGGGGCTGGGCACCATCGCACCACGCCCGACTCGTTCAACCACCCGTGCATCATCGCGAAATCACTGACGGCGAATGGGCGAAACGTGAACGACAGTTCGGCGTTCATGAACTCGGTGTCAGCGTGCTCGCTCGACATAGCGAGCCACGAGGTTCTCGAGCATCTCTTGGCGGCCCGACACCGGCGTGGGCTCGACGCTCACCTGGACATGGTCACGCAACGACTCGAGTGATGCGTTGCCCGCCATGATGTCGTGTCCGAGCGTGCCACTCCACCCTGCATATCGCTCGTGGATGACGGCGCTGAGTGTTTGGTCGTCGATCATGGCATGGGCAGCAAGCAGTGCTCGGGCCATGGTGTCCATGCCGCCGATGTGAGCGTGGAAGAGGTCGTCTCGCGCGCTCGACTGGCGCCGCAGTTTGGCGTCGAAGTTCAGACCGCCGCTGGTGAACCCTCCGCCGCGCAAGATCTCGTACATGCCCAGCGTCATCGACTCGACCGACACGGGGAACCGGTCGACGTCCCAACCGAGTCGATCGTCGCCCGCGTTGGCGTCGACACTGCCGAAGATGCCGGCGGCATGCGCTGCTGCCACTTCGTGCGCAAAATCATGGCCGGAAAGGGTGGCGTGGTTGACCTCGATGTTCACATGGATCTCACCCATCAGGTCGTACTTCTCGAGAAACGCATGACACGCCGCGACGTCGTAGTCATATTGGTGCTTTGTCGGCTCGAACGGTTTTGGCTCGAGCAACAACATGCCCGGGAACCCGATCTTGCGTTTGTGGTCGACGACCAGGTGCAGAAATCGAGCCATCTGATCGAGCTCGCGGGCCAAGTCGGTATTGAGAAGCGTCTCGTACCCTTCGCGCCCGCCCCAGAGCACATAGTTCTCGCCATCCAGCCGATGCGTGGCTTCGAGACATTGGCTGACCTGCGCTGCCGCGTAGGCGAATACCTCGGGATCGGGGTTCGTCGCCGCGCCCGCCTGGAACCGTGGATGCGAAAACAGGTTGGCGGTGCCCCACAACAACTGAACTCCGGTGCGCTCCATATGGCGAGCGGCTTCGTCGACCATTTCGTCGAGATGGTACGCATGTTCGCGAAACGTGTTGCCCGAGGGAGCAATGTCGACATCGTGAAAACAGAAATACGGCGCGCCCAGCTTCTCGAAGAACTCGAACGCCGCCGCCATCTTCTGCTTGGCTTGGTCGATGGGATGCGCCCCCTCCTTCAGCCATGGGCGATCCATGGTCCCTGCGCCAAAGATGTCGAAGCCATCCCAGTTGAAGCTGTGCCAGTAGGCCACGGCAAACCGCAGATGCTCGGCCATGGTGCGCTCGCCCACAACTCGTTCGGCGTCGTACCACCGGAACGCCAACGGGTTGTCGGAGTCGGGGCCCTCGAAGGCAATCGGTGAAGAGACGGTGGTGAAGAACTCGGTCATGACGCGAGAATCACGCCACGCTGGCGGCGAGTTCGGCCACATGGCCAGCAATGATCGGCCAGTAGAAGGCAGGCAGATCGTGACCCATTCCTTCGAGCGGGATGAACGTGGCGTTCGCCATGACCTCGGCCGTGCGTTCGCCTCCGGGTGGCGTGATCAATGAGTCGACGGTGCCGTGCATGACCAGGGTGGGCACCGTGACGGTGCGTAATGCGTCTTCGCGACGAGGCGACTTCACGATGGCGTTGTACTGGTGCACGGTGTTGCGGGGCTGCACGCCGTAGTCGAACATGAGCGCACCCTTGGCCCGACTTCCGGCTTCGGTCCAGTGATCAGGTGATGCCCAGATCTGCTCGGTCTCGACCCGCTGGTCAAGCCATGCTTCGCGCTCGGTGGGCGACGGTTTCAGCAATGCGGCCTGGGCTTCCTTCGTGGCGCTGCCGAACTTGGGGTTGCCGGTACTCGACATGAGTGAGGTGATCGAGCGAAGGCGATCGGCATGGTCGATACCCAACTGCTGCACGATCATGCCACCCATCGACATGCCGAACACGTGGGCTGTTTCCCACCCGACGGCGTCGATGACAGCGATGGCGTCGTTGGCCTGATCTGCAAGCACATAGCCGCCACTGGTCGACGTTGCCCGACCGGCGTCGCGGTTGTCGAAGCGGACAACGTCGAACCCGCGCTGGTTCAACTCGCTCACGAACCCCTCTTCGTAGGAGACCAGCGGGCTACTCAAGCCATTGACGAGCAGCAGCGGCTGACCACCACCGACTTCGTGCCGTATCCATGGCAATTCGATGTCACCGTTACGAGCTGTCCCTGAGCTGATCTCGACCATGCGCTGACCTTAGTTGTTCTCGAGTTGCTGCTCGCCTACAACTGCCCTGCGTGACCACTCGCACTCGACTGCCCCTGCTTCACCGTCCGCCTTCGATCGCCCCGGCATTCGCCAGATCGGCGCACAACTGGAACGCATGGACAAGCAGCTTCAACGCTTGTCGGGCGGCACTGACCGGGCCGCACTAATCCGGGCCGCAGTGCAGGTAGCGCAGACCCTGGCTGACTGCAGCTCCGATCGTGGAGCTGTGCGATTCGGCCGGCAAGATCTGGTGCGCCAGTTCGAGCCCGAGATAGTTGCGTGACTCCAGCTGGGCGGCCATCTCGATCACGTTGCCACACATGTTGAAACCCGTGAGCGCGTCTTCGTCTCGACCTGCCGACAGAAACATGCGAGCGGGCAGATCATCGTGCGTGGCGGCGTAGTCGGCTTCGGTGTCGAGCATGGTGCGTTCATCCCACCAGATCGAAGGGCTCGCCAACAGATATTTGTCGAACAAACGCGGCTCATGAAGCAAAGCCCGCAGGCCGAAGAGCGCGCTGAAGCTGTGACCGACCAGCCAGGTTTCAGAAACTCTCCAATCGGTGCGCAGCCTTGGCAGGATCTGGTCTCGGATGAACGCCAGATAGGTGAGCGCCTGGCCGGTGTCCTCGGGCCCTATGTCTTTCACACCGGTCTCTTCGGGTGGCACCCACTCGGTCGGGCTGAACCATCGAGCTCGACTGCGTAGATAGTCGCCCATCGAATCATCGGTGAACGACAGACCAGCCACGACGGCTTCGGGTGCTTCACCGCTCATGGACATGATGCGGGTGGCGTCTCGCACCGTGCCCGCCGTCCACGCTCCGTCGAGGCACAAGATCAACGGTGCTGCGTCTAACGACTCGTAGCGGAAAGGAGTCGTGACCGAAACGGCGTGCGCAGTGCCAGTCGATTCACAGGTCATGGTGAAATCTGTCGCCGTCCAGGTCATGTTGCAAAAGCTAGCTCGCCACCGTCAGCGCGTGCATGGACATGCACGGCACTTCGACGCCACTCATGGCGTTACCCGAAACCACGATTGCGCCCCGAGGAGTTCCGGTTACTGCTGCCTCGTGAGCAACGTCGCTGCACTCGCCCAAACCGCACCTCGTCACCAGCTACGACACCAGCTATGGCACCTGCTCGGCGAAATAGTGCCCGCCGCAGGTTGCAGCGACCGACCGGCACGGGATACACGGGAGTGTGTCTTTGGGGCTGTTGCTGACATCATTCACGCTCGGGCTGCGCCATGGCGTCGACTGGGACCACATCGCTGCAATTGCCGACCTGACCGGCACCGCAGAGACCCGCCGCCGTGGTTTCTTGCTGTCGATGCTCTATGCGGTGGGCCACGGCATCGTGGTATTCGCGCTGGGGACCATTGCAATTGCGTTTGGGCTTGCCATCCCCGACGGGTTGGACATGTGGATGGGTCGAGCCGTTGGTGTCACGCTCATCGTATTGGGTGGTTGGATTCTGATCGAGCTCATGCGCAAAGGTCGCGACTTTCGATTGCGCAGTCGCTGGATGCTCATGATCGACGGCACGTTCGCAGGCATGCGCAAGGTGCGCGGTGCCACCACGAGCGATCGCACGATCACCGTCGAACACGATCACGACCACGACCATGATCATGGGGCGCTCACCACCGGCGATCATGATCAGCACCATGCCCATGACCATGCGCACACCCGGCCACACGCCGACGCCCATATGGCTGCACTCGAACCAGCGCCGGCGCTCACGGGTTGGCGTGCCGCTCGTGAGCGGTTGAGCCACGGCCATAGTCACGGTCACAGCCACAGTCACGAACTTGCGTTGCCCGCCGATGCCACGGCTCGCTATGGCAACGGCGCAGCCACAGGCATCGGCATGCTGCACGGCGTGGGTGTCGAGAGCCCGACCCAGATCGCCATCTTCGTTGCTTCCACTGCCGTGGTCGGGGTCTCGTTCGGGCTGATCCTGCTCGCCACCTGGGTACTCGGCTTGATCATCGCCAATGCGATAATCGCCGGCATGGCCGGTGCCGGGCTACTACACGCTGAACGCAGCTTTCCCGTCTACGCCACCCTGGCAGTGATCGTCAGCGTGATGAGCATCGGCCTGGGCGTGTTGTACCTGATCGGCCTCGACGTCCTGCCTGGCATATTGACCTGAGCCTGCGGCGCTTCTTCTGTCCGACGACGAGCCCATTAGGGTCGGAGGCGGAAAGGTCTTGTCATGTCGACTCCCGCCCCACTCTCGAACTGGTCAACCAGGGCAATCAATCTGGCCGACCATGCCGACAACCCCATTCACACCGATGCCGGCGCTCGGGCGGCCGGGTTTCCGGGCGCACTTGTCGCCGGCACCACGATTTACGCCTACATGACCCATCCCCCGGCAGCCGCGTGGGGAAACGACTGGCTCAGCCGAGGTGGCGGCGAGTTGCACTTGCGTCGGCCGGTTTTCGACAACGACGACATCGAGTGCGCCGTCACGACCACCGACGAGGGTGACTCAGTGGTCAGCGCATGCGTAGCTGGCGACGCCAAGTCATCGCTGCGACTGTGGCGACAGGCCCAAGCGCCCCCCGTGCGAGATGGCGAGCCGTTGCAGGCGCTCACAACCCGGCTCGCCGACGAACACATCGACTACGCCCTGCGATGTGGCGATGACCTGGCGATCTACGCCGAACAACAGATTGCACACCCGGTGACGTGGGCACAACTCGCCAACCAGGTCTTCATCGACAACCTGGTGACAGGGCCCTGGATCCATGTGCGCAGCAAGATCTTTCACGAAGGCGTCGCCGCGATCGGGGCCGAGGTCCGGGTCGAGTCGAACCTGCTACAGCGTTTCGACTCCCGGGCCGGCGAGCGTGCCCTGGTCGACATGCGGATCTTCGCCAACGACGAGCCCGTGGCCACCATCGAACACGAAGCCATCATCGTGCTGGCCCGCTGATATCGATCAGACGACGTCGAGATAATGAAGCGGCAAGGCTGTGGTCTGCTTCATACGTTCCATGACGAAGATGGTGCGCACGTCGTAGAGCTCCACGGCATCGATCAGACGCTTGTAGAACTGATCGTAGGAATCGATCGACGGTACAACGACTCGCAGCATGTAGTCGATCTCGCCGCTGGTGCGGTAGGCCTCGACCACTTCGGGGAACTGATCGACGGCACGGTGAAATTGCTCGAGCCATTCGGCACTGTGATCATTCGTTCGCACATGAACCAACGCAGTGACGCCGAGATTCACTGCAACGGGATCGACCAGCGCCACTCGTTTGGTGATCACTCCCGCAGCTTCCAGGTTCTGCACCCGCCGCCAGCACGGTGTCGGCGTGAGGCCAACGTGCTCGGCCAGCTCACGTGCCGTCAGGCTCGCATCCTCTTGCAGTAATTGCACTATTTCCCGATCAACTAAGTCCACAATAGATGATTATTGCAGAACTAGCTCCAGAAACGGCACTTGCTTGCAGCTAAGGCTGCGATGCGTGCAATATTTGCGGAGATCTTCTCCGCCATTCTGGCCTACTCTTGCGAGATGGCGATCAAGAGCTACTTCACCGAGCATCCCGAGTCCGCAGGCGAGTCCTACGGCGAACACTTCATGGTGGCGATGTCGATGAGCCGCCAGCTGCTCGGCGCCGGACTTGCCGCCGCGGTGCACGCACTGTTACCGAACTTTCACGAAACGACAGCCAGCGAGCGCATTCACAGCCTGGCCCATTGCCTCGAAACCGGAAACCGAGACGCCATCACGCCTCTGCGCAAGGTTCCGTGTCGCGACACCCTGCGCCAGGCCAGCTGACCCGTTCCCAACCCCGACACCGGCACCGGCACCGGCACCGGCACCGGCACCGACCTACTTTGGCGTGAACCAGATGCCCACCGCGGTGCGGTCCCCGCGAGCGTCTTCGAGCGGGAACGACATCAGCTGATCGAATTCGACCTCGGATACCGGCGTCTGCAGCCCTTCCGAGAATGACGACGCCACGTCGGCGTGGGCCGAGATCGGACCGGCAACACCATCGGCGACGAGGAGAAGACAGTTGGTGTCGAGGTCGAGTGGCTCAACGTCGGCCTGGATGGTGCGGGGGAAGACCGCGTCGGCGTCGCCGGTGGCAGGACCGAACACCGACGTCCAGCCGTCGGCTCCGGCAATCAACAGATCACCGTCACCCACACGGAATCCAGCAGCAGGGCCACCATCGACCGGTGCGATCAAGCCGACCATGGTGGTCGCGATGGTTCGCAGCTTGGTGCCATCGGTGAACCGTAGATCGAAGAGCTGTTGCAGCTCCTCGCGGGTTCGCTCGAGCATATTCTCGATACCCGGAACCCCATCGCGCAGGTGCTGATCGATCGAGCGAGCCAGCAGACGACTGGACCAATAGGACCCGTAGTGCGCGTTCTCGGCCCCACCATCACCATCGGCGACCACCACGACGAGATAGCGGCCACCGGCGGCGCTCGCCACCACATAGTCGTCTTGGCGTAGATCGTTCAGAATCACGTGGTCTGACCCCCGTCGGCTCGAGGCCCGAACCTCGAATTGGCCCAAGGTGTACGCACCGCTGACATTGCTCGGCGGTTCCACCGTGGTCGAGACCTGTAACGCGCTGGCGTCGAGGGGAAGTTGTCCCAGGGCATGAACGGGAGCCACCGAATCGACGTGTGCATCGCCGCCGATCGACGGCAGATGCGCCGGCTGAGGAGTTCCCGGGCGTTCAGCCGACGGCGTATCGAAACCCACCGCGGCCCGAGGTGCGCCGCGCAAACCTTGTCGGGGACCGGACTCGGGCTGACCCGCAAATGCCGACACCGTGCTGACCGCCCCGGACCCGGAACCGCCTGCCTGGGTACCAGCCGTGGTGATGGCCGGTTCGAGCATTTCGATGCGCGGCGACAGCAGCACCCACGTGCCGATCATCGCGATCGCCACACAGACGATCGCAACGGCGCTGTTGAGCCCGGATCGTGCGGCCAGCCCCGCGAGCAGAGCCATCGCAACGACTAAAAAAGCGATGGAAACAAAGGGATTTCGGTCATGCGTTTCGGGGGTCACCCCACAATGGTAGGCCCGCAACTACTCTGAAGAAGTGGACCTCTGGAGGATGTCATGACGCTGAGCCGCTGGCGCCGAGTTGTTACTGGTGTTGCTGCTGGGTTAATTGTCCTGCTTGCCGCGCTCATCGGCGCCTCGTTCAACAACGACAACGGTGGGGTGTCCATCGCCTCCGAATTACGACCGCAGAACGTCATTCCGATCGAGGAGGACCCGGTCGAGACCGGCGACACCGGCGACTCTGGCGACACGGCGGTGGAGACCACCGACGACACCACCGACTCGGCCTCCACAGACGACGCCGCAGACGACACCGACACTGCAGTCGACTCTGACGACGGCGAAGCCGACAGTCCCGTCGATACCGATGACGTTCTGACCGATCCGGTCACCGTCATCGAAACCGACGATCTCGCCACTGCCGACGAACCCGACCAAGACGAAGCCGACAGTCCCGTCGACGAGAGCACCGATGACGCTGCCGGGTCCCCACAGGGCGCGCCGGAAGGCGAATCCACCGATGCGGGCGAGACCGCCTCGACCGACACGACACCAGAACAAGCCCCTACCGCTACGCCGGTACCTCCGGCGCCTGCCGCTACGCCGGTACCACCGGCGCCTGCCCCGCAACCACCTGCTGCTCCATTGCCCGCCAACGATGGCTCGCTCGGAACCGGCGGCGGGGTCAACGACGCCGAATGTGCTCTCGACCGATTGGTCATCTACGCCGGTGCTCGTCAAGGTGGCGTAGCCGGCAGCATCCGGGCCGCGCTTGCTCAGGCCGGATTCGGTGCCGGATGTCCCTCGCCGGTCACGGTTCTGGCATCAAATTGTCCGTTGCAGTTCTCGGGTGTGCTCGGCGCTGGTTCGGGTTATGACCCCAACCAGTCGTTCGTGGCGTCCAATGCCAACGTAGATCGCGCCACCCTGTCCGCGGTGATGAGCACGGTTGGCTACTCGGGTAGCCAGATCAACATCCTCGATTTCGGATTCGTCAACCCGGACCGGCCGGGCGAACAGTGGATGGCGATCTTCATCCCGCCGAGCTTCGAAGGCTGGCAGAATCTTGCGGCACGTGCCGGGGTTTCTCCCACGGCAAGCTCGTTGTGTGCCCCATCGGGCCAACTGGCCGGCTGACCAGCAAATCCTCGATCCGAGTCCGCTAGAGCGCTTGCAGCTCTAACCCAGGCTTGCAGCCAGGGCCGCCACTGCCGTATCGGCGCCCTGCTCGATCGGCTCGCCGTGGCCGACCAAGAGCGTATTGAACGTCTGCGCAGCCATGGCTCGAATACTCTCGCGCGACTCGGGCACATCGGCGAAGAAGCGCGCCGGGCCCTCGACAACACCACCGTCTTCGGTGAAGATGGCGTCGCCGGCCACGAGCACGCCAGCTTGATGATCGATCACCGCCATGTGGCCGGCGGTGTGTCCTGGTGTTGGGAGCATTTCGAAGCCGAAGATGTCTTCGCCGCCCACGAGTCCGCTGATATCACCGGGGATCGATCCCAGGTCGGCCTCGCCGGCATAGGCGGTGGCATTGATCGCCTGAGCCAACACCTCACCGATCGACCCGGCGTGGTCACCATGGTTGTGCGTCAGGATCACGTGCGCCACGTCGCTGTAGTTCAGTCCCAAGGTGCCCAGCGTCTGCCCGATGGCATCGGCGCTACCGGCAACGCCGGTGTCGACAATCGCGGCGGTGTTCCCCCGTGCCAGCACGAACGCCGACACGAAGCCGAGGTTGGCTCGGGCCCAGACCAACGGGCTCTCGTTGGTTTCGTCGGCTGGCGCCGATTCCACGGTGTCATCGGCGGGCGCAGCCGTTGGATCAGCGGCGGGCGCCGAGGTCGGATCGGCAGTGGGCGCGGATGTGGACACAGGTGGTTGGGTCGGGTCAGCCACGGCAACCGAGTTGGTCGATGCATCGTCGGCGCTCGATGAGCAAGCGCCGACCAGAGCCGGCGTGACCACGGCCATGGCCAGAGTCCCCCTGCCGAAGTTGCCCAGGAATGCGCGCCGTGACTTCGGGTGCGGCGAAGGGCGAAAGATTCGCTTCGCAGGCCCGTGATGGTGCCCGATCGGTGTTCCGTCATGACTGTGATTACCGCACATACCTGAAAGCTAGTGGCTTGACCCGGCCTGAACAGGTCGCTTGGCTTCTCTGCCGCAACCGGCAACATGTGCATGAGTGTGGGCGACACCTACGCTGCTCGCCGCGTTCTCCACACCGCCATTTCACACCAAGAAGTGCCGATTCCTGCGGCCTGGCGAGAAACGCCGCTGCGCTCGCTCACACCACCTATCGCTACCGGCCACGGCACTAGACGCTGTGGGGGCGGTCCTGGCTAACCGGATAGTGGGCGCGCCACAACAACATGCGTGTTGCGGGTGCCGGCCTCGGCGAGTAACGGCGGCTGCCACCGGGCCGCCACTGGTTCCAGGGCCGCCAAGCGTACGGATCGATCGCCGGACACGTGTGCCGCCTCGGCTGCGAGCAGGCCAGAGCGCATCTGCCACACATCGACGCGCAGATGTTCGCTGCGATGCAAGACAATGAGATGGCCACGTTGGCGAAGATGGCAGGACGGTTCACCCGATCGGCGATCTGGCCAGGTCATCTCGTAGATCGATGACCCGCAGCCGCATGATCTCATCACCAAAGGAGCGAGCGATCTCATCCGCCTTGGTTGGTAGGCCCGTTCCTTGCTCGGCTGTCCCCGCTCGTCCACGCTCCTCGAGGGCTGATCAAACGGTAATAGTCGGCACCGATTTGCGCCTGTTCCAGGCCACGAAAAGCGATCTATGCAACCGAATCGCCGGAGAACGTAGTCTGGCGTCATGGCGAACATCGACATCGTGGTGCCGAAACCAGCTGCACTGGGCGAAGGCCCCGTGTGGTCCGAAGCCGAGCAGGTGCTCTACTGGATCGACATCGCTGGCCGAGCCGTCCATCGCTATGACCCGAGCTCGGGCGTCGACAACCAACAGTCGACGCCCGGTCGGCCGGGCTCGCTGGCATTGACCAGCGAGCCGGGAAAGCTGTTGATGTCGACCGAACACGAGGTGGTCTGGTTCGACTGGACCAGCGGGCAGACACAACCGTTCGTGTCGGTCGAAACTCCTGGTGTTGGTGTTCGGATGAACGACGGCCGCACCGACCCCGCCGGTCGTTTCATCGTTGGCAGCATGTTCGAAGAGCCGTCAGCACACAAGTTCGTTGGATCGCTGCACCAGATCGAAGCTGACGGCAACATCACTGCCATGCGGCGCGCCGTGGGCATTACCAATGGGCTCGCGTTCGATGTGGATCGCAGCATCATGTATTGGGCCGACACACCAACGCAGCAGGTTCTCGCGTGGGACTACGACAGCGCAACGGGCAACCGCAGCAACGAGCGAGTCTTCTTCGACTATCAGACGGTCGAAGGGTTTCCCGATGGCGCATGCGTCGACGCCGACGGGTTCTACTGGTCGGCTTCGGTGAACGGCTGGGGCCTGACTCGGATCGACGCCGATGGCACCGTCGACCGCCGTATCGAGCTACCTGTCGAGCTGCCGACCATGCCGTGTTTCGGGGGGCCGAACCTGGACATCTTGTTCGTCACCTCTATAGACGCCGGTGGCAGCGACGAAGCGAGCGCCACCCGACGCCGAGGGGTGGCGGCCGGGTCGTTGTTGGCGATTGACTTGAGCGCCGAAGGCATCCAAGGCCGCACCGACGCCCTCTTCGGCGGCACTCACCCCCAGCTATAGCTGCTTGGTCCTGTTGGGTCAGGCGTGGACCTCGACCAGATCGTGCTCGGTCGTGCTGCAGCGCAACGCGCCGTCGTCGAGCACGACCACGATGTCCTCGAGCCGCATACCCCATCTCCCATCGAGATAGATACCCGGCTCGATGCTGAATGCATGCCCAACCGCAACCAGTTCCTGGTTGCCGGCCTTGACGTAGGGCTGCTCGTGAACCTCGGTGCCTATGCCATGTCCGGTTCGGTGGATGAAGTTGTCACCGAAGCCGGCATCGGCAATGACCGAGCGGGCAGCGGCGTCGACATCGCTCAGTAATGCACCGGGGCGGGCGGCATCGACCGCTGCCTGTTGAGCCTTCTTGAGCGTGGCGTACGTTGCCGCTACGTCGTCGGGAATGCTCCCGGTGAAGACACACCGGGTGATGTCAGAGCAGTAGCCGCGATGTTTGCCTCCGAAGTCGAAGAGCACCATCTCGTTGGGCTGCACGATTCGATCGGTCGGATGGTGATGAGGCGAAGCCGAGTTCGGGCCCGACGCAACGATGCAGAACTCGACCGTTTCGTGGCCGGCGGCGATCAACCGGTCCATGACATCGGCCTGGATTTCGAGCTCGGTCTTGCCGACCAGTGGAACTTCGCCTCGTTGAATCTGTGCCGCAACGCCGTTGGCGAGCCCGCCCACGGTTTGTAGTGCATGCATCTCTACATCGCTCTTGATCGAGCGCAGGCCACCCAGGCTGTCGCTCAGGGAGACAAAGCGAGTATCGGGCATGAGCGCTATGAGACGAAGTAGGTAGTGCCCCCAGATCTCATCGGAGACCAGCACGCGGCGAGCCCCGTCGAGGAGCTCGGCGATCATGGCCACGGGATCTTCGTCGTCGGTCCAGCCCTCTACCGTAAACGTTGCCGCGGTTGGCACCTCGGGCATCTCGATCTTTGGCACCAAGAGTGTTGGTGTTGACGCATCGGGCGTTGCGACGAAGGCGGTCAAACGCTCACTCTCTCGAGCCTCGTAGGTGGTGAGATAGACCAGGTCGAAACCCGTGCTCACGATCAGTGCGTCGGCGCTGTTGGAGACCAGGCGGGCGGAAATTGCGTCCCACCGGTTTCTCAGAAGATCGGAATCAGTCATACATTGACGGTATCGGAAGCGCAGAAAAGGACTCCCACCCCAACAACCCTCTCTCTCGGCTGACATCGGCGTTTCCCCTGGTGAACAACCACCCCGATGTGGCCGGCGTGCTGCGCGATCCCGAACTGCTTTCACTGGTGGGCAAAGCGCTTGCCGATCCATTTCGTGAGGCAGGCGCCACCGTTGTCGTTGCCCCCGAGGCCCGAGGTCCAATACTGGGTGCACTGGTGGCCGTCGAGCTCGGCGTCGGCCTCGTACTCGCCCGCAAGGCCGACCGTAACCATCCCGGGGCCGACGTACCTGTCGAGTCCGCTCCGACCTGGCGAGGCAGTTCGGAGATCTTCCAGGGACGGTCCTTCGATCTGGGGGTCGGCGACAGAGTGGTCATCGTCGACGACTGGATCACCACCGGGAGCACCATGCGGGCGGTACACAACATCCTTCGTATTCTCGGTGCCACCTACCTGGGAAGCTCGGTGCTGGTGAACAAGGCCACGCCGGAGACGATCGAGGAACTGCAGGTCCATGCGTTGGTCGCTTTCGACGATCTGATGAACAACTCCGGCTGAAATCGGGCACGTGGATCGCGCGTTGTGGGCGATACAACCCAATTGACCATATGGTCCTCATGCACGACTGGCCGGAGCCGATCGAGATTGCATGGCCATTGCAGTCTCCACCCCCACTCTGCGTTCCCAGAGCAGCTCCCGAACCCTGGCCGCAAAATGGACCGCCATCAGCGCCGGGGTTGCTCTGCTGGCAACCGTTCCACTGGCTTGGATTCTGACCCGGCCCCTCTCTCAACTGGTGTTCGTTCGTGGCAACGAGTACGACGGCAGCTGGGGCTATGTGTTCATGATCGCCTTGATCCTGACGGCGCCTGCCACCTATGCACTGTTCTTCGGCACCGCAGGCGAATTGCTCAAAGCTCGAGTTACCGTCGAGGCCCACAAGATGACGACGCGCGTGGCAGCTTCTGGCATGGTCCCGTATCTCGTGTTGGCAACCATCGCCGTGTACTGGGACAGCGGTCCTCAATTCGCCTTGCTCGTGACGGCTGGTCTGACGATCCCCATGGCCATGGTCGGCACCATCTGGGTGTCAGCCCAACAGCTCTGACACCATCGAACATCGCCCGCCATCAGCAGGCTGATTCAGGCTGATTCAGGCTTGGTCGACGTGACCGGCGGCCCCGAACACGCGGGTATCGCCGGTGTGGAATCGATTGACGGACATGCCCGAGGTGGTCTGGCCCGCGTCGACGACCAACGTGTGACCGCTGACGTAGCGCGATTCGTCGCTCGCCAGATACAGCGCGGCGTTGGCGATGTCTTCGGGAAACCCGGCATACCCGAGCGGTGACCCCTTGGCGATGTACTCGCTTGCGCCTTCGATATCGGTGTGGTCGCCGGTGCCGACCCCGGCGGTCATTGCAGTAACCGTGTTGCCCGGCGAGATGGCATTCACACGCACGCTGTGCTGAGCCAACTCGTTGGCCACCGACTTCGTGAGCCCGATCACGGCATGCTTCGCTGCGGTGTAGCCATGAGGACCAAGACCACCCATGACGCCAGCAGTACTCGATGTGGAAATGATAGAACCGGACCCCTGTGGCCCCATGACCCGTGCTGCGTGCTTCACGCCGTAGAACACGCCGTGCAACAGCACGTCGATCGTGCTTCTCCAAGCGTCGCCCGATGTCTCCGAGATCGGGCCGACCACGCCGACAATGCCAGCGTTGTTAAACACGACGTCCAGCCGGCCCCACGCGTCGACGGCGGCGTCGATGGCGGCGGCGACCTGGTCTTCGATGGTCACGTCGGTGTGATGAAACAGTGCGGCATCGCCGAGTTCCTCGGCAAGCGCAGCGCCTGCGTCGGGTTGGAAGTCAGCAATGACGACCTTGGCTCCCTCGGCAACGAACCGGCGGGCGGTGCCTTCGCCAATGCCACTCGCTGCGCCAGTTACGACGGCGACCTTGTCTTGCAACCTCATGAGGTTCCCCTGTTTCGTGTCTCGCAATGGTCCCAAGTGCAGCAATGCATCTCCAAATCGGGAGGCGGGCAGGTCAGCTCAACAGGCTGTCGGGGATCGGCACGAACCGCGAGCGCAACCATTCACCTACGGCCTTGGCCTGGCTGTCCTGTCGGGTCGATGCCGCCACCCCTTCTTCGAGCAACCCGCGTATCAGGAAGTTCATCGAGCGGATCTCGGGCAGGCGGTACTTCTCCACCACCATGCCTGCTGTCTCGGGCAGCAAATCCTGCAGCTTCTCGACCGTCAGGAAATGGTCGAGCCAGGCCCATCCCGCATCGGTGCGGGCGTAGACACCCACGTTGGCATCGCCACCCTTGTCGCCGGAACGGGCGCCGGCGACCGTGCCAAGCGGCGCCATGGTCGTTGGTTCGTCGGCGGGCGACGGAGTGGCGGCAACTTCGATGTCGAGCGCGGGGCCGGCAGGTGCAACCGAGTCGATTTGTACGGTGTCGCCGCCGAGCATGTGCACATACTGCGGAACCAGATCGTTCGGCACCAATGCAGGCCGGTAGACGCCGTAGGGCGAACCCGCGCCGGGGCCCCCACTCAAGCCGTACATGCCAGGGATCGAGCTCAGGGCGGTATGCGTGTTGGCGTTCGAGAACGCACGGCCGACTTTGCGTTCGTCGTGGTCTTTCACGGTGACCCGCCAGATCGCCGTCGCTTCTTCCTGGGTGCCAGGGTCTTGCTTGTCGGTCCGAATCAGCCGAGTGGTGATCGACTCGAAATCGTCGGCCGTATACGGGCACGCATCCCAGAACGCTGCCTCGGCAAAGGCGGCCTTCTCTTCCACGTCGAGTCCGGTGAGCGCCACCGTGAAGCTGTTGCGATAGCCACCCATCTCGTTCATCGCGACCTTGAGCGTCGCGGGCGGCGCCTCGCCCTTGGCCCCCGAGATGCGAACCCGGTCTCGTTCGACCTGCTCGAGCTCGATGGTTTCGAACCGGGTGGTGACATCGGGCCCGAGGTAAGACGGCGACCCGATTTCGTAGAGAAGCTGACTGGTGACTGTCTCGGTGTTTACCGTGCCCCCGGTGCCATCATGCTTGCCGATCACGCATGAACCGTCGGCGGCGACATCGGCCCAGGGGAAGCCGAATCGAGCGCGGCCACCGACTTCGGTGTAGCCCTCGATCTCATGGAAGAAGGAGTAGTTGCCACCGGTTGCCTGGCCGCTGCACTCGATCACGTGCCCGGCGACTACCGCGCCTGCGAGTTGATCGAGATCGTTCTTGCCCCAGCCATGGTGCCAGGCGGCGGGGCCACACACCACGGCAGCGTCGGTGACGCGGCCGGTGATCACGATGTCGGCGCCCTTGTTCAGTGCCTCGACGATGCCGAAGCAGCCCAGGTAGGCATTGGCGCTCACATAGTTCGACAGGTCGCCCAGGTCGCCGCCCTCGTAGAACGGACGCAGCGCACCGGCGGCCGAGAGATCGTCGACCCGAGGCAACAGATCGTCGCCATCGACGTAGGCGATCGTCGGTGACAGCCCGAGCTTGTCGGCCACTTCGGCGACGGCATCAGCGCAGCCATCGGGGGCTAGGCCGCCGGCATTGGTCACGACCTTGATGCCGCGATCGAGGCAGGTGCCCATGACGTCTTCCATCTGCTGCACGAACGTGCGGGCAAAGCCACCGGTGGGATGTTTGGCCTTGATGCGACTCAGGATCAGCATCGTCAACTCGGCCAGCCAGTCGCCGGTCAACACATCGATATGACCACCGTCGACCATCTCACGGGCGGCCGATGGCCGGTCGCCAAAGAAGCCAGAGCAGTTCGCAATACGAATCGGTTCGGTCATGGCCCCATTCTCAGCGCCGAGGACACTGCCACCCAAACCGGCGCCAATGAGCGAGGTTGTTGTGCGCAGATACACCGGGATCTGGCGCGCCCTCCCCCGTTTGCCATGGCGCAATTTGGGTTACCGCGACTCATGGAAACGAAGCGTGGAAATGTGACATCGACGACGGACCCCAAAACGTTCGGTTCGATTGGACTTACAGGAGCGGCCGCCGAGTGGTCTCGGTCGACGGCGTCGAGCGCCACGAGAGCATGATTCCGACGCGATTCACGTCATCGCAAACATGTGATCTCAAAGGAACCCTCTCGTCGTGAAGACCGAACCGGCCGGACCACCGTGGGTCAAGTTCGACATTTCGCTGGAGATCCATGGAGACCCGGTCGAAACGCAGCCTGGCAAGTCAAAGTGGGAAGCCTGGAGCCCGCGTCAGCTCATGACTCCAGGCCGAACAACTGGCCGACGTTCTTTCGCCACAGGCCGTTGGTCGACGCGTGAATTGCTTGCCACCCGAACGCTCGAGCAGTGTCGACGTTGGCGAGCTTGTCGTCGACCAACACCACGTTCGATCGTTCATTCACCGCAAGCTCGAGCTCCTCGGACGCAGCGGCAAAGAAGCGTCGGTCGTGCTTTTGGTGCCCTAGGTCAGCGGAATACAACACGTGTGCGAGAGGCACGACAGCGCCGATCCGCTCTGCGAGATAGTGCGCTCTACGATGTTCTTGATTGGTGGCGAGCACGACCCGGCGGCCATTTCGAGCGATCCGGCGGGCCAGATCGAAGCTTGCGTCGAACGGCACGAAGTCGGCTTCGAACCAACACTCGAGAACTTGCTCAACACGCACTTGCGATCCCATGTCGACCAGCGCCTGTGCGAGTGGGTCTTGAATGGATCGCCTGCCAGTGACCACATCGGCCCAATGGCGAGCGAAGAAGAACTCGCCGAACATCGCCGCCTACTTCTCACCCGAACAGCCTCGTGGCGAGGAAGTCGACCCTCGCCCGCCCCGTATCATCTGGGTCAGACCCAACTGATACACGCCTTACCTTCTGGGTCTGACCCAGAAGGTCAGAAGCGAGGCGAGCTGACAAAAGACAATAGAGTCATTTGATGGCTGAACAGAGCGTGGCTCATCTGGTTGTCGAGGCGTTGAAGCGCAGTGAGATCGATCAACTCTTCTGCATTCCGGGGGTGCAGAACGACGACTTCTTCGATGCGTTGGTGGATTCGCCGGAGATTCGTCCGATCGTGACTCGCCATGAACAGGGCGCGGCGTACATGGCTATGGGCGCGGCTCAGGTCACCGGTAAGCCCGCGGCGTGTTGCGTGGTTCCCGGCCCTGGCATGTTGAACGCATCGGGTGCGCTCACCAGTGCCTATTGGGGATACGCACGGGTGCTGGCAGTGATCGGCCAAATCGCCACATTTCAGCAGGGGCGCCATTTCGGTGCGCTCCATGATCTCCCGGATCAAACGGCGATCTTGCGTCAGCTCACCAAGCACACTGCGGTCGTGCATGATCCAGCAACCGCGGCAGCCGAGATTCAGACAGCGGTCGACGCAGTGCACTCGGGCCTTCCCCGCCCGGTCAGCATCGAGGTTCCTGTCAACGTGTGGGCCAAGCCGGCGCCGGGTGCGATCGTCACCCCGAATGCCACCATGCCAGGTCCCGACCCTGCGCAGATCGAGAAGGCGGCGGCCATCATTGCGTCGGCCGAACGCCCGCTGTTCGTTCTCGGCTCGGGCGCGTACGGCGCCAGCGAGTCGGTCACCGAACTCGCCGAGCTGGTACAGGCTGCGGTCACCACCCGACGCATGGGTCATGGTGTCTTACCGACGAAACATCCGTTGATGATTCCCATTACGTCGGCGCACGATCTGTGGCCCACCGCCGACGTTGTCGTGGGAATTGGTAGCCGGATCGAGTGGCCGCTCGGCGGCTGGGGCTACGACGATGAACTCACCCTAATTCAGATCAATGTCGATGAGACCGAGCTCGACCGTCATGGCATCACCGACGTCGGCATCCACGCCGACGCGGATGCGGCCTGCCGCGCGCTGATCGACGCCATCGGCCCACTCAGCCGTGCGTCTCGTGTCCCCGAACTCGACGAGCTGCGAGCATCGTTCAAGGATCGCACCTCGCACCTCGAACCACAGCTGTCCTACACCGCAGCGATTCGCGACGTGCTGCCCGACGATGGGGTCATGGTCGAAGACGTCACCCAGATCGGCTTCGCAGCCCACCTGTTCTATGACCATCTCCAACCCCGCACGTTCCTGTCGTCGGGCGCAGCGGGCACGTTAGGGGCTGGTACCGCCGTGGCCATTGGTGCCTCGGCGGCGACGGATCGACCGGTTGTGGGCGTGACCGGCGATGGCGGCTTCTTGTTCACCGCAACGGAACTCGCCACTGCGGTGCAGCACGACATCCCGTGCAACATCTTGCTGTTCAACAACAACGCCTATGGCAACGTGAAGCGCATCCAGCAGGAGCGTTTCGGCGATGAACGCACCATCGCCAGCACGCTGCAGAACCCAGACATGTCCAAACTCGCGGAAGCTTTCGGCGTCAAGTACTGGCACGCCGACTCTCCCGAAAGCCTGCGCCCCGCACTCGGCGGGTCGATCGACCACGACGGGCCATGCTTGGTCGAAGTCACCGTCGATGCCATGCCGAACCCATGGCCATTCCTGCGACTACCCAAGGTCCGCGGTAACTGAGATCGGCTTCGAGTGCCGTAGTCGGTAACGATGGGTGGTTTGAGCGAGCGCAGCGGCGTTTCTGGCAAGGCCCCGGGAATCGGCACTCCGTGGTCAGCAATGGCGGTTTCGAGAACGAAGCAAGCAGCGTCGAAGTCTCGCTCACACCCACGCAACCGTTGCCGGTTGCGGCACTAGCCCAGAGCTAGTGCCGCGTCAGACAATTTTTGCGTTTCGCCGGACCGGATCACCGCTCGCGTTGTTGCCAACTCAACAGGGGACCCACCCTGTCATCGATTCGGCGCCTAGCGAGCGAAGATCCTGTCTCGGCGCCGACACCCCGAACGTTGCCAGACGCGGCACTAGCGGCGGCCGCGGGTAGTGGCCCAGATGGTGGCGATGTAGGCAATCGAGGTGGCTGCTGCGGCGACATAGGTCAGAGCCGCAGCGGTAAGCACTTTGCGGGTGCCTTCGCGTTGTTCTGGGTCGGTGAAGCCGAGCTCTTCCAAGTTGTCCATCGCTCGCTTGCTGGCGTTGAACTCAACCGGCAGGGTCATCAGCTGGAAGACCAGCGTTCCTGCCAACAAGAATGCACCCCATCGCAACAGGGTGCCGCTTCCCAAGAAGATGCCGCCCATGAACAGGTAGGGCGAGAATCGGCCGCCGAACGCCGCTACGGGAACCAGGAATTTGCGCAGCTTCAGGCGGATATCGTCTCGATAGTCCTGAATGGCGTGGCCGGCCTCGTGGGCGGACACGGCCATGGCCGCAATGCTGATGCTGTCGTGGTTCGTTTGCGAGAGCCGCAAAATGTCCTTGGTCGGATCGTAGTGATCAGTCAAGCTGCCCTTGACTCGCTCGATCCTGACGTTGGTGATGCCCTTCATCTTCAAGATGGCGGCGGCAGTTTGAGCTCCGGTGATCTGAAAGGTGTTCGGCACCTGGCTCCACGTTGCATAGGTGCGCTTGAGCCATTGCTTGACCAGCCAAGAACCTCCGAAGGCCACACCCGCCACGATGTAGACGAGGGCGGTGCTCACGACTCCAGGGTGTCCTGAACGTCGGAGTCCACGGTGATTGGCGAGTCGCCATCGCCATCGTCGCCGTCATCGAGGCCGATGGCTCCGGCGACGCGTTCGGCGGCGTCTTCGGCGTAGTCGTCGATCTGTTCCATCAAGTCGCCGATCTCGGCCCCGGCGGCTTGGAACGTGGCGATCAGGGCTTCTTTGATGAGCTCGGCAATGGCACGAACATCGGCTTGCACGGCATCGTCTTTGGCGGCGTTGCCGAACGAGTCGAACGCGTCGGTCACCTGGCCGGCAAGCTCTTCGAACGCGTTCGAGGTGTCGCCCTCGGCCCGCTCGTCGACGGCATCATCTCGTTCCTGCTCGAGATGCAGCTTGAGCTTCAGTCCCAGCGACTCGACCTTGTCGGCCACGTCTTTCCAGGATTCTCTTACGTCGGTCATGTGTTTCTCCTCATAGGCGATCTTGTGTTCACTATCGCATGAAACGCTCGACACGACGACGGAAACAGCTCGGCGGGCTTGCAAGCTACCCTCGCCCGGTGGCTTGGTACGAGGCAGTCCTACTCCTCTTGGGAGGCGCCTTCGCTGGAGCAGTGAATGCCATGGCCGGCGGCGGTTCGATGCTGACCGTGCCGCTTCTGGTGCTGGCCGGTGTGCCGGGTGTGGCCGCCAATGGCTCGAACCGCGTCGGCATCTTGACCTCGAACGTGTCGTCACTGCAGTCCTACCGCAGCGAAGGCGTGAAGGTCCCGAAGAATCTGGCGCCGATCATCGCCCCGGCGATCATCGGCTCGCTGGTGGGCGCCTACGGAATCAGCCGACTCACCGACGAAGCATTCGAACGTGTCTTTGGTCTGATCATGATTCCATTGATCCTGCTCACAATCTTCAAGCCCAAGGTCGACACCGACACCAAACCGTGGTCACGCAACGTGACCGTGGCCGTGTTCTTCGGCATCGGTCTCTACGCAGGCGCGATCCAAGCTGGTGTGGGGCTGGTGCTGCTTGCGGCGCTGAGCCGATCCGGCTACGACCTGATCAGTGCCAACGTGGTCAAGGTCATCTTCATCTTCTTTGCCACCGTGATTGCGCTGCCCGTGTTCATCATCCAGGGCGAAGTCGAATGGGGACCAGCGATCCTGCTGGCCATCGGCCTGACCTTGGGTGGATGGATCGGCGCCAAGTTTGCAGTACGTGGCGGCGAGAAGTGGATTCGCATCGTCATGGTCATCGCCGCACTAGCACTCGCTCTCAACCTGCTCGGCTTCTGGGACTGGCTCTTCTAGGACTGGCTCTTCTAGGACACTGCGGGTACTTCGGGCCAACCGGCTACTCCTGCGCTACCAGCAACTCATCGATCATCGCGTTCGCAGCACTAGCGTCGCCGAGATCGCCAATGGTCAATGCCACAGATGGGTACGGTTCGAAGAGCTTTTTGATGAACGTAGCAAGCACAACTTTCACCTCATCCAGGTCGAAGCTCGTCAGCCGGTCGATCTCGATGACCGGGACCGCCAACACTTTGTGATCGATCACATCGTTCTCGAACTGTTCGAGTAGACCAATCAGATAGCAGTCGACAACCTCACCGGACTTCAGCGGCCGCTCACCGAGCACAAAGCAGTCGAGGCAACCACCGTCGGCGGCGACGATGCCTGGCAGGAACCCGTACGCATAGGGGTACGGCGCGTTGACATGGTGCTCAGAGATGGGAACGAGACGAACCTCGTCATGACGGATCTTCGTTTCCGCCCCGGCGGGGTTCTCTACAAAGACCCGCCGCACTGGTTGCGGTGTCAAGGGCGATTCTTTATTGCATGCCCCGATAACGGTGGGCCATCAGGGCTAGCTCGTCGTCAGCTCGCGGCTTCGAGTGCTCGCTTGGTGAGCACCTGCGCCAGGTGGCTTCGGTAGGCCGGGTCGGCGTTGTTGTCCGATGGTGGTTCGGCGCCGTCGGCGGCGAGTGCGGCTGCGTCGGCCACCGATCCTCCCCCAGCGAGCGCGGCTTCTGCAGCCGCCGCTCGAACCGGCGTGGATCCCATGTTCACCAGCGCGATACCCTTGCCGCCATCGGCGACGGCAACGCCGACGATCGCCCAGTCCTGGGCTCGACGGTTGAACTTCTGATAGTTCCAGCCACCGGTGTTGGCCGGTACCTTGACCTCGATGATCATCTCGTCGGGCGCCAGCACCGACTCGAAATAGCCGGTGAAGAAGTCGGTCGCTGCGATCTCACGCTGACCGTTGGGACCTTGGGCAACGATCGTGCCACCGAGGGCCAGGACCGCCGCCGGAAGATCCGACGCCGGATCCGAATGCGCCAACGTGCCACCCAAGGTGCCGCGATGGCGAACCGACGGGTCACCCACCAATGCTGCAACATGGCCCAGCAAAGGAGCTGCCGACGCAATCACGTCGCTCGCCTCGAGCTCGGCGTGCTTGGTCATGGCACCGATGGTGACATGGCCATTGTCCTGGCGGATATAGGACAGGTCGTTGATCCGACCGACGTCGATCAACTGCGTCGGCGCAGCCAGACGAAACTTCATCATCGGGATCAACGAGTGACCGCCGGCGAGAAGCTTGGCCTCGTCGCCGTATTCGCCGAGCAGCTGGATTGCGTGCTCGGCATTCTCGGCGACCGTGTAGTCGAATGCTGCGGGAATCATGCTGCACCTCCGTTGATGGCATTCCAGATTCGTTGTGGGGTTGCTGGCATCTCGATATCGGTGACGCCGTAGGGACTCAGTGCATCGCAGACTGCGTTGATCACGGCCGCAGCCGAGCCGATCGTGCCCGCCTCGCCCACGCCTTTGACTCCCAAGGGATTGGTCGTCGACGGCGTGACGGTCGAATCGAGTTGGATGTTCGGCATCTCCATCGCCGATGGCACCAGATAGTCCATGAGTGACGGGTTGGTGATATTACCGTCTGCGTCGTAGACAGCTTCTTCGAACAGCGCCTGGGCAGCACCCTGCACGATGCCACCGTGTACCTGGCCCTCGACGATCAACGGGTTCACCTGAATGCCGCAATCGTCGACGCCGACGTAGTCGATCAGATCGATGCCACCGGTCTCGGTGTCGATCTCCACGACCGCCACATGTGTGCCGAAGGGGAACGCAAAGTTGGGCGGGTCGAAGTTGACCTGTTCTTGCAGATTGGGTTCCATGCCGTCGGGCAGATCATGGGCCGCAAAGGCAGCAAAGCCCAGCTCTTGGATGTGCACCGACTTGGACGGTGAACCCGCCACCGAGAAGCTGCCGTCGACGAACTCGATGTCTTCGGGCGCAGCCTCGAACTGGTGGGCAGCAATGAGCTTGGCCTTGTCTACGACCTTGTCGGCCGCCATGGCAATGGCGACGCCACCCACGGCCAGCGAGCGAGAGCCATAGGTGTCGAGCCCGAGCGGACTCAGCGCCGTGTCGGAGTGCAGGACCTCGACGTCGTTGGGGTCGATCCCCATCTTCTCGGCGATGATCTGTGACCATGCCGTCTCATGGCCCTGGCCGTGCGGGGTCGAACCCGACACGACCTCGACCTTGCCGGTCGGCAACAAACGCACCGTGGCATGTTCCCAACCGCCAGCGCCATAGTTCAAGCCCCCCAGCGCTCGTGATGGCGCCAGACCGCAGATCTCGACATAGGTACACATGCCGATACCGAGTTGCTTGGCTTCACCGGCGTCGCGACGGCGAGCCTGTTCGGTGCGCAGCCCGGCCACATCGGCCATCTCGAGGGCACGATCATGAGCCGGCTTGTAGTGACCAGAGTCGAAAGTGAGCGTCGACGCAGCATCGAAGTTCTCGAAATGCTCGCCGCCATTGATGTAGTTACGGCTGCGGATCTCTTCGGGGGTGATTCCAACCTTGCCTGCCATCATGTCCATGATGCGTTCGATGGCGTAGCTGGCTTCGGGTCGACCTGCGCCGCGGTAGGCGTCGGTCGGCGTCAGATTGGTGAAGTACCCGTCGCAGCTGAACGACAGGTTCGCAATGTCGTACACACCGGTGTACAAGAAGCTACCGAGCAGCGGCACACCCGGCGTGATGAGCATCATGTAGGCGCCCATATCGGCATCGAGATGCACCTTTACTGCCGTGACCTTGCCGTCAGCGTCGGCTGCTGCTTCGACATGTTGGATTTGGCCGCGTCCTTGGTGAGATGCTCCGGCACCTTCGGAACGTTGCTCGGTCCAACGGACCGGCAAGCCGAGGTGATTGGCCAGCGTGACCGCAAGCAATGCGTCGGCATCGACGTTGAGCTTGCCGCCGAAGCCGCCTCCCACGCTGGGGGCAATCACTCGGATCTTGTTCTCGGGAATGCCGCTGGTTGCGGCGATCATGACCTTGAGAATGTGCGGCACCTGGGTGGCCGAGTAGAAGACGATCTCGCCTCCGGCAGGCGACGGCACGGCCAAGCAGCCACGCGGTTCCATGGGCATGGGCAGAAGCCGCTGCTGCGTGAACGTGGCCGTGACCGTGTGCACTGCGTCGGCGAACGCGGCAGCGGTGCCTTCGGGGTTGGGGTCGAGCGGCCAATGAAATGCCTTGTTCGTGTCCAGATCGCTGTGCGCCATTGCCTTGCCGTCGACGGCGTCTTGCAGACTTGCTGCGGCTGGCAGTGGCGTGTAGTCGACCACGACCTGCTCGACGGCATCGGCCACGCTGTAGCGATCGCTACACAGCACCACGGCCACGATGTCGCCCACATGCTTGGCTTCGCTGATCGCCACCGGATAATGCGGCGGATTGACCATGTCGTCGGTCACCGGCCAGGCGCAGGGCAGCGGGGCCTGCCACAGACCCATCTCCGACAGCTGCGCCCCGGTGAGCACGCTGTGAACATTTGGCATGGCCTCGGCGGCGCTGGAGTCGATCGAATCGATGGTCGCATGGGCGAACGTGCTGCGAACCATGCCCATCCACAGCTGACCCGGCGCCTTGATGTCGTCGATGAACTGGTTTTCACCAGTGAGGAGTTTGGGGTCTTCTTTGCGCAGCATGCGCGTGCCGAAGCCGCCCTTGGTTGGTTCCATCGTGGCGGTCATGCTGCATCTCCGGCGGCGCTCTGGACGGCCTTGACGATGTTGTGGTAGCCGGTGCAGCGACAGAGATTGCCCTCGAGCCCTTCGCGAATCTGGTCTTCGGTCGGATTCGGGTTCTCGTTCAGGAACGACGTTGCTGCCATGACCATGCCTGGTGTGCAGTAGCCGCACTGCAGCGCGTGGCACTGCTGGAATGCTTCTTGCATGGGGTGCCAGTTCTGGTCGCCGGTGGCCGAACCGTCTGCTTGTGCTTGGCCGGCAAGACCTTCGATCGTGGTGATGGCTTCGCCTTCGGCCTGCACGGCGAGCATGGTGCACGACTTGACCGACTGGCCACCGACATGCACGGTGCACGCACCACACGACGAGGTGTCGCACCCGATGTTCGTGCCGGTCAGGCCGACACCTTCGCGAATATGGTGCACGAGCAGCGTGCGCGGCTCGATGTCATGGGAATGGCTGGCGCCATTCACCGTCATGGATACCTGCATGAACATTCCCCCGAATGAATCTGAGTTACAACAACGTGAACTGTTGCTGCCGACACCGTTTTAGCTCATCGGGGGACGCCGTGCTCAGCGAGCCAACCAATCGTCGATCAAGGCACGGGCGATGCTGGCACGAGGCGGAATATTTGGCAGGTCGTCTTTGGCGAACCATTGAGCGTCGGCGATTTCATCGGGCGCAGGCGTGATATCGCCGCCGGCGTAGGTGGCGAAGAAGCCCAGCATGAGCGAGTTGGGAAATGGCCACGGCTGGCTGTCGAAGTAGCGAACGTTCTCGACGAAGATGCCGACTTCTTCCAGGATCTCGCGGTGCACGCAGTCTTCGAGGGACTCCCCCGGCTCGACGAACCCGGCCAAGGTCGAATACATCGGCTTCGGGCCCCGCCACGCCACGTTCGTCGCCAGCAGCGCTCGACCATCGCGATGTTCGACCAGCATGATCACTGCTGGCGACAGCCGCGGGTACGACACCAGCCCGTCATCAGGGCACTTCATCGACCGCTCGTTCTCGTGCATCTCCATCTGCGCCCCGCATCGTCCGCAGAACTGATGGTCGCGATACCAGTCGGTGATCTGGGTGGCTCGGCCAGCCACGTTCCAGATCGCAGGATCCAACGTTCCCAACAGCCGTCGTAGGTCCGAGAAGATCAACCCCGGGAACGGCGCATCGAATGGATCGAACTCGTCGGACACCTGACCGGTCCACCAGTGGGCGGTCTCGTCGTCGAAGCGGCCGAGCACCAGCGGCCGGGCGACATGATCGACGATCCGCTCAGCCTCGTCGGTTGTCAACGGTCGTGGGCCGGACGTCATGTCGTCGACCAACAACACCTGCCCACCCCGTGAGAACAGCCACGAGTCGTCACCCTCGGGGTCGTCGGGCAACTCAGCAACGGGAACGAACTTCGACGTAGTCATCCCTCGCAGGATCGCCTGCACCCACGCACATTGCAACCAACCCGCCCCGATGAGCCCACCATTGAGACACTTTGCATACACGTCACCGGTGGCCATATTCTCGGCGGGACGACAAGGACCTGCCATGACCCCTGACACCTCGACCGTCGACTTCCATTTCGATGTGCTGTGCCCCTACGCCTACCAGACGGCGAAGTGGATTCGTGACGTTCGACGCCAGAACGGCATCGAGATCAACTGGAAGTTCTTCAGCCTCGAAGAAGTCAACCGCATGGAAGGAAAGAAGCACCCATGGGAGCGCGACTGGTCCTATGGCTGGTCCATCATGCGCATCGGCGCAATTCTGCGCCGCACTAGCATGCAGGACCTGGATCGCTGGTACGAACGGTCGGGCCGGGCCCTGCATGAAGAGGGCCAACGAGTCCACGACCCCGAGGTGGCCCGCATGCTGCTCCGCGAACTCGACCTGAATCCTGATGTGGTCGACCAATCCATCGCCGACCAGACGACTCACGATGAGATCAAGGCGGACCATGCTCGAGTCATGGATGCAGGCGGCTACGGCGTACCCACACTGTTCTTCGGCGAGCACGCGCTGTTCGGTCCCGTTCTGATCGACCCGCCGATGGGCGAAGCTGCGCTCAGGCTCTGGAGCGCCGTGACAGCATGGACCGAGTTCCCCCACCTCTACGAATTGCAACAACCGAAGCGCAAGCGGGACGAGCAGGCCATCGCCACCACGTTCAAGCCGTATCTCGAAGCCCGCGACTGGATCAGCATCAACCGTGGCACCGAGGTCGGCTTCACCGAAGACGGCTTCGAATCTCGAGGGCCAGCGGCCGAACACGCCAGTCGTACCGCAGAATCTGTGACCGAACAAGGAGACGACCAATGAGCCTCGAAGCAATTGCGCTGCTGAACGACTGCATGGACTCCGTCGACGAGCTACTTGACGATCTCAATGATGATCAGTGGGCGACGCAGTCCTACTGCCCTGACTGGGACGTCCGCGGCACCGCTATTCACCTGGCGGCGATCGAACACATGCTTGCCGGCGACGAGCCCGGTTCGTGGACCGACAGCGTGCCGTTCACAAAGGTCGACGACTACGTCGCCCAGGTGAGCGACCTGAACAATGCCGATCTCCTGGCCGCATACCGCAGCACCATCGTCGCTCGGCGAGAAGAGATGGCTGGCTATACCGCCGAACAGCTGGCCTTGCCGTCGATGACACCGGTGGGACCCCAGACCTATGGCCGCTTCATGGCCATTCGCGTATTCGACTACTGGGTACACGAGCAAGACATCCGAGGCCCGCTCGAGATGCCCGGCCACGAAGGCGGACCCACAGCCGAGATGGCCCTCAATGAGATCCAGATCTCGCTGCCCTACATCGTCGGCAAGAAAATCGGTTTGCCCGACGGCAACAGCATGACCATCAACCTGACCGGCCCCGTCGAACGACAGATGCATGTCAAAGTCGACGGCCGAGCCAGCGTGGTCGATTCACTGTCAGATCCCGACGTGATACTCAACGCCAACTCCACGGCGTTCGCGCTGCTCGCCTGCGGCCGCATCGACCCACAAGGACCCATAGACGACGGCCGAGTCACCTGGACCGGCGACGACGAACTCGGCGAAAAAGCAGCCCGCTCCCTTCGCTTTACCATGTAGCTGCGTACCACCGCTCCGCTCGGGCCGGCGTTCGCCGGACATGGCTTCAAGTCCATCTGGTCGCCTCCTCCGTCGGCTCCCCCCGCTCGTCCCTCGCTCCCACCTGCGTACCACCGCTCCGCTCGGGCCGGCGTTCGCCGGACATGGTCAGGCACCGATGATGACCACACAAGTGTGTCAATTGGGGCACAGTCGCCCGGCGGCTGTCGACGGGCTTGGTTGTGAGGCCGAGGTCTGGCAGCGTGGTGCGGAACGAGTGAGGGAGCACGCTATGGGTCGGTTAAATGGCAAGGTGGCGCTGATCACCGGCGGGGCGCGCGGTATGGGAGCCGAGACAGGCCGGGTGTTCACCGCCGAGGGAGCGACCGTCGTTTTGACCGATGTACTCGATGACGACGGCCATGTCACCGCCAGCGAGATCGACGGTGCCAGTTATCTGCACCTGGATGTACGCAACGAAACCGGCTGGCAACAAACCGTCGACGCCACCATGGCCGAACACGGCCGCATCGATGTGCTCGTCAACAACGCCGGTGTCGATCTGGTCAAGAAGCTACTGGCCACGACCATCGAAGACTATGAACGCGTCACCGGGATCAACCTGCGAGGAACGTTTCTCGGCATGCGCACCGTCGCCGATGCCATGACCAAGGCCGAGCTTTCCTGTTCGATGATCAACATCAGTTCGGTTGCCGGGTTGCAAGGTGTGGCCAACCACGGTGTCTACTCGGCATCGAAGTTCGGTGTCACTGGCCTGACCAAGGCTGCGTCGAAAGAGTGGGGTCGTTTCGGCATCCGGGTGAACTCGATTCACCCCGGCATCATCGAGACTCCCATGACCGCGGATCTGCGGCCCTTCACCGACGCCGACACTCGGGTCCGCACCGAGCGCACCGTGCCATTGCGTCGTTTGGGTGTCGCCAACGACATCGCCACCATGGCCCTGTTTCTCGCCAGCGAAGAATCCAGCTACTGCAGCGGCCAATCGTTCATCGTCGACGGCGGCGTACACCCGTAGGAGCAGAGACGAACGAATACCGGCGAAGCGACGGACGTGCACCAACCGATCCCGGATCAGTCCGGCGAACGCCAGTCCAAGCGAAGCGGTGTAACACGGCGGCGTTCACCCGTAACCAGGCCCTCTAGAGTCGTCATATGGCCGCTACCGAGCTGACGTTCTTGTCGTGGAACCTGGCGTTACTCGAGCGCCCCGCACCGGCGCCGCTGTTCTGGGAGATCAGCAACACCGAAGCCGTCGTGCGAGAACAGGTACTCGAGGCAGCTCCCGATGTGGTGTTGTTCCAAGAACTCCCCGGCCTGGTGCCCTTCGTAGAAACCCATTCGATGATCCCAGCCAACCCCAAGAGCCATAGTGGGAATCTCGCAACCCTTGTCAGCAACGAACTCGCTACAACCGAACTGAAGGTCGACACCGTCGAGGGGTCTGCGATCCTGACGACGTTCGTCGAACTGGACTTCACGATCGCCAACGTGCATCTTCCCGCCGGAAAGGGCGCAGCGCCCGAGCGGCTGATGCACCTGTCCAAAGTCATCCAGGCCAGCCCGACCTTGCCGCTTCTCATCGTGGGTGACACGAATATGCGCCTAGAAGAAGCCGACTCGTTCATGGCAATGGGCTTCGGCGGCGACAAGCCACCTCACGCCACATGGGATAGTCGTCGCAACCGATTCCGAGAGGGCGCATACGAATTCAGCGCCTATTTCACGCGTTGGTTTGCCAGCCCCGGTGTTTCCCTGTCAGACGTGCATGTGTATCGCGACCCAGTCGAACACGACGACCGCTCGTTCTTCGTTTCGGATCACTACGCGCTCAGCGGCCGGGTGTCGTTCTAGACACCGACGAGCTGTGGATCGCGCCGCACGACATGGCCGCCTTCCTGACCCCGAAGCCCGCGTTGCGATCTCGGGCGGAGGTGAGCAGGTCGAGCGCTACTGGTCACCATCGCTGGCGACCTTGATCGGTGTCTGGCCTTGCTCGGACCGCCGAACTAACGTCACGACCATGACTGCCTATGTCATTGCCCGGGTGAGCGTCACCGACCCTGATCAGTACGCCAAGTACAAACTGCTCACGCCCGCGGCGATCGAAGCGCACGGCGGCACGTTCATCGTGCGCGGTGGTGAGCATCAGGTTCTCGAAGGCGCAGCCGACGATCGACGCATCGTGGTGCTCGAGTTTCCGACCAGCGTCGCCGCCCGAGCCTTCTATGACTCACCCGAATACGTCGAAGCCAGAAACGTGCGTTCCGGGGCCGCCGAGATGGACATGGTCGTCGTCGAAGGCGTTTAGCAAGGCAACGACTTTTGCTAGCAGGGTGCGGAAGAATGCCGATGGATGCCAGAGCGGCCAGGCGCCGACCACGCTAGGAGAGGTTTTCGGGCACTCCTTGGATCGGAATGGCCGGAAAGTTCGACGCAGCGTGGCCGGATGGATGGTCGTTCTGGCGCCGCCATGCGTTTTTCTGCACCCTGCTAGGGCTCGATGACCGTGGCGGTGGTATTCACGTCGAGCGATTCCACGAACTCCGTGAGCACTGCGGCATCACCTGCAGTAACGACAATCGAGCCATCAGCGATCAGGTCCGGCAGTGCCGGCGAGTTGTAGCCGATCTGCACGATCGAGGCGTGGGTGGCGTCGACCGCCACATCGGCGGACGCCAACTGCTCGGCCGGCGGTTCTTCGTGGTGATGGATGGTCTTGTTGGCCACGCCCATCAGATGCGTCTCGCCCCGGTCACTGATCGTCCACGCAATCATCGCCGTGTCGCGGAATTTGTCGGGGTCGAAACGCACGCCGAGCATGTCGATGAGTTGCACACCCGTCATGGCGTCGGCCACGCCCGGCGGACGCACTGCACCCAGGTAGTACGACCCGTGGCGCAGTTCGTGAGCGGCACTCAGATATGCGTTGCGCCACGTCGATGATTCGGACTGATAGCCGAGTTGCTCCATGGCATCGGCCGACAGCGTGCGAGCGGCACGATTCTCGGGATCAGCGAACACCAGATGATTCAGCACCTGTGCGACCCAGCGATAATCGCCGTCGTCGAATGCTCGTTGCGCGCCGACGACCACGGCGTCGGCGCCACCCATCATCTCGACGTACCGCTTGCCGGCTTCGACCGGTGGGTGCGGATCGAGCTTGGCCGGGTTGCCGTCATACCAACCCAGGTAGCGGTCGTACACCGAACGCACGTTGTGCGACACCGTGCCGTAGTAGCCCTGCACGTGCGACTGATGCTTGTAGTTCGCCGGCATCCGCAGCGTGGCTGCGATGTCGTCGGGCGTGAGTCCCTGGTTGGCCAATCGCAACGTCTGGTCGTGCATCCACCGATACACGTCGCGCTGCAGTGCAATGAAGTCTTTGACATCAGCTTGGCCGAAGCGAGGCCAGTGGTGGCTGGCGAACATGGTGTCGGTGTCGTCGCCCCACATCACCAACGCTTCTTGCAGATATTTGCTCCACGCCAGCGAATCACGCACCTTGGCGCCGCGCAACGGGTACAGATTGTGCAGATTGTGCGAGCAGTTCTCGGCCATACACAGCAGCCGCTTGTCCGGGAAGAAGAAGTTCATCTCGGCCGGAGCTTCGGCATCCGGCGTGTTCTGAAACACCACCCGCACTCCCCCGATGTTCAGCTCGGCGCCGGTGTCCGACACCGTCTCGGTCGGGGCAACCAGGCTGCGTTGCCCGATCGGCATGTCGACACCAAGCCCGGTGTTGACCTTGCCCGTCGGCCCGTGCGGGAGGAGCACGCCGAACTGGTGAATGGCCCGCCGCATCATGATCGGCCCCGCCGTGCCGTTCTCGCTGACGGCCTCGGTCAGAAAGCCTTCGGGAGCGATCACCCGGCAGTTGCCCGCGTCGACATCGTCGCGGGTGGTGACACCAAGGATGCCGCCGTAGTGATCGACATGACTGTGCGTGTAGATGACCGAACTGACCGGTCGCTCCCCCAGCGTCTCGTTCGCCAGTTCGAGACAGGCGCGAGCAGTGGGCTCGGTGGTCAGCGGGTCGATGATGAGCCAGCCATCGTCGGTGTCGATGAACGTGATGTTCGAGATGTCGTAGCCACGCGCCTGCCACACACCATTGCCGACCTCGAACAAGCCGTGGATGGCATTGAGCTGGCCTTGGCGCCACAGACCCGGATGCACCGTGTCCGGCGCTTCGGATCCGTCGCGCAAATAGTCGTGACGGGTGCCGTCCCACGCCACACCGGTGTCACGGCCGATTACCGTGGTTGAATGGGTCGCAATCAACCCACGGCGAGCGAACTCGAAATCGGTGGCGTCATCGAAGCTCAACACCGCTGCACTGTTGGCGTCTTGGGTGAACTGGGTCGCAGGCTTCGGCGTCAGGTCTTCTTCGCTCAGGTCTTCTTCCATCACCCCATAATGCAGGACCGACGCTCACCACACCTCTTCGGCGAGCGTCGACTCGCCGCTGCGAGGTCAACCGATGTCAGTCGACGAGCCGTGGGACTTGGGCGAAGCGGATCTCGAAGTCACCAACGTCTTCGATGACGTCTTCGTCCAGACCCTGCACATCGAAGCAGACCAGGACCGAGGTTGCATCTTCGGGGACGAGGCCCGGCTCATCGAGCGGAATCCTGAGGGCTCCGTCATCGGGATCGGGATAGATGAACGACCCATCAGCGGGAAAGATCGGCGGCGATTCGGCGCAGTTCTCGTCGCCTACATATTCGGCGACGCGTACGCCGAATACATCGAACAGGCTCAGATCGATGGCACCGAAATCGAGCTCGCCCCAGCGGAATCTCAAGCCGTCACCGCAAGGACAGCGATCAACCTTGGCTGGATCTATCTGCGCATCACACTCTTCGCCGAAGTCGCTGGCCTTGAAGCCCCAGAAGAACGAAGTGTGGCCCAGCGCGAACACACAATCGCCTTTACTGATAAATCCGTAGTCTTCGGTGGAAGTGATTCCTTCGGGATTCGGTGGTACCTCGCCGGTGAGATCCGTGCGCTCACTGCACAGTCCCCTGTCGTCGAAGTCGTAACAGATGATTCGGGATGTGTCGTGCTCAGTCGGGTAGAACAACCGGTTGGTGGCACTGTTCCAGTGCGGGTCGCCCCATGCGCCGGGGCTGATGCCGGTGTAGACGCTGATCAGGTCGCGTACACCGTTCATGGCGTTGGTCATCGAGCTGTCGAAGTTGCCGCTGCCGATCTCGACACAGGTGACTTCGATCGAATCGGGATCGAAGTTGTTGTCGCCCGGCTCGTTCCACGAGCTGTAGCCCGATGAGCACACGCCTCGCTTCGGCGCATCGCCACCCGGTTCTGGTGCCGGGTCGTGAAAGAACCACAGCCGCCCGCTGAATCGAGTGGCATCGGCGTGGATCGGCGAAGGTGTCCCTGGGGCAGCGCCGGCAGTACCACTGACGGCGAAACCAGGGCACGGGCCCGCAAACCCGGACACCACGCCCGTGTCGTAGCAGTGCATCCACGTGCCGTCGTCGAAGTAGTCAGGACTGGCGTTGACCTGATCAGGATCGATGCCGCACTTCCAGTGGTAGAAGTTCCATTCGGCTTCGAGAACACCGGCGGGGAACTCAGCGCCTTCTTCGAGGACGCCGTCGACATCGATGATGGTGCCGGCTTCGTAGTTGTCGTTCTGACTGTTCAGGTAATACGCATCGTTGTCGCCGGACACTACCGCGTTCCAGCGGTCGTCTTCGCCCCGGTCGACACTTGTGCTCGGGAACAGTTCCGGTCCCGCGTCGAGGTATTCGCCATGGGCAGCCGATTGCAGGCTGATGGTGTCGGCGCCGAAGTTCTCGATGTCCCACTGTGCGGCCTCGCTTGCACCGTCGCCAGCAGCAAAGACGCTGTCGGGGATGTCCGAAGCGAGATAGCGGCCGGTTGCCTGATTGACGATCACGACACGTTCACCGGCCGGGTCCGGCAGGGGCGTGCTGCAGTCGAAGTTCTGGGCAAAGGGAATGTGCAGAGTCGAATACACACGTCCGGTGGTCTCGTCGACGATTCGGTCGATCGACGAACCATGATTGCCATCGACCGGACTGCCCGCAGGGAAACCGGCTTCGCCCAGCGCCGTTAGATTTCCACCGTTCGAGTATTGCGAGCAGGTGTTGTTGATGGCTGGATCCCAACAATGGATGCGATGATCATCGGTGAACGAGAACACCTTGTCACCACGCACGGTGAAGGTTCCTCCGCCGCGATTCTCGTCTTTGAAGTTGGTCAGGGCGTTGTCATCGTCGCGATTGTCGAATCGAAGCAAACTGCTATTGAGCACCACTGCGCTGGTACACGGAACGTCGAGCCCTGCCGCGGTCTCCCAACAGAACAGTCGGTGCCCGTTGGATTTGTCGGTGGCCGCCCAATAGATCCGCGAACCAACCACGGCGGTATGAGGCATTTCTGGGTTGGGCGAGAAGAAGCCGGCCCCGCCGGAGTACGCCTGGCGAGCGGCACCATCGTCCCAACAATGGGCCTCGGTCACCGTGTCGATGCACACGATGTTGCGGTCGTTGCTGTTGTGGTTGATGGCGTAGAGGTGCTGACCGACCAGGATCGGCTTGTACCCATCACCGTTGCCTCGAGCTTCCACGGTGCCAAAGGACTTGCCGATCCTGACGATGATGTTGCACTCGTTCTGGCATGCGAGGAACTCGGCTGTTGCGCTACGGGTCACCGCCGAACGACGGACTTCGTCTACGAACAAGCGATTGGGCAAAAACTGATCTGGAGCCGAGTCGGTGATGCTTACCCGCAGCCTGGAACCGTCTGCAGATGAATCGAGCGCGACAGCGATGTCGCCGGCCGCAGGATCGATCCCGTTCTGAGCCATGACTTGTTCGACAACTAATTCCGCCGCCGCCTCGGCGCCGGCAAAGTCGAGCGGATTTTCAAGGAGATATTCCTGATACTCCACCACGCCCGCCAGCGCCGCAGCATCGCTGGTGTTCTGCAGGTCTTGCGCCCGCTCACCTTTGGCCGCGAGGTCCAAGGCGAGCGTCGCCACTGCCACGAATATTATGAGAAAGAAGATCATCATGAACAGGACAGCGCCCCGGTCATCATCGGTTTTGATCGCTTCTCGGACTGCTGCCTCGCGTGTCCGCACGCGACCAGATTACCCGTTGGCCACGAAAAGAAAAGACCATCTGGCCTATCGCGCCTCATCTGGGCCGAATGGTTCACGACCAAAGCTGAGACCGCACGCACACACTGACCAGAGGAGCCCAGGACAAGAGGAGGAAACCTTGATGGGCTCGTGACGCACCGTCATGACCAAGCACAGGCCGCTATTCGCAATCTTGCTAGCGTCACCGTTCAATGAAGGATTCGGCCCAGGTTGTCGTCGTCGGGGGCGGTGTCGTTGGTCCGAGCGTGCTCTACCACCTGACGAAAGCCGGCTGGACCGATGTCGTACTGGTCGAACGCGCCGAGCTGACGGCGGGCTCTGCCTGGCATTCGGCTGGCGGCATGCACACGCTCAACGGCGACCCGAACGTGGCCAAGCTGCAGCAGTACACCATCGAGTTGTACAAGGAGATCGAAAGACCCAGAGCATTCTTCAACCAGTCGGATAGTCGCAAAGTCAGAGAAAGCAGCCAGCTGTGCCAGAAATAGTCATTGGTTCACGCAATCAGAAATCGCCCTTCTTCGATGCAACGATGCGCGCCGGGGCGTCCGCGTTCACCGTCTACAACGGCATGTATCTGCCCGCCAGCTACGGCGATCCCGCCGCCGAATACGAGCGATTGACCCAAGGCGTTGCGTTGTGGGATGTCTCCTCCGAACGCCAGGTCGAGATAGCCGGGCCCGATGCCTTCGCCCTCACCAACTACCTGTCGGCGCGTGACCTGACCGGCATGAAGGTCGGCCGCGCCCGCTACGCACCGCTCTGCGATTACCACGGACGCATCATCAACGATCCGGTGATCTTGCGTGTCGCCGAGGATCGCTATTGGTTGTCCTTGGCCGACAGCAATATTCTGCTGTGGGCACGGGCTGTTGCCGGTGGGCGTGGCGACGACGTGGAGATCTTCGAAGCCGCTGCGTCGCCCTTGGCCATCCAGGGGCCACTTGCCAATGACCTGGCTCGTGATCTCTTCGGCGCGGACATGGTCGACGCACTCGGCTTCTTCCACCACTGCCCCGCCGAAATCGATGGCATGCCGCTGGTGCTCTGCCGATCGGGCTGGAGCAAGCAAGGCGGCTTCGAACTGTTCCTGACCGACGAATCCCAGGGCGAGCGTCTGTGGGCGCTGCTGATGAATGCGGGTGAAAAGTACGGCATCGGCCCCGGCGCTCCCAACCATCAGGAACGGATGGAAAGTGGTTTGCTCAGCTATGGCTCCGATCATGATCGAGACACCGACCCAATCGAGGTCGGCCTGGGGGCCTACACCTCGCTCGACGGCGACCACCAGTTCGTGGGGCGGGCCGCACTCGAAGAACGGTTGGCACGACCGGTACGTCGCAATCTGGTCAACGTGCGGCTGACCGGCGATGTGGTTCCCTGCCAGCACCCGTGGCAGGCATCGATCGACGGCAAACCAATCGGCAAGCTCCACAACGCTATGTGGTCACCGCGGCTCGACACATGGATCGGCATTGCGCAACTGACCACCCCTCACGACCTGCCCGGTATCAGGTTCGATATTGCTCACCCCCAGGGATCCTCCCTGATCGCCACCGTGCACCACGAAGCTTTCGGGACAATACAAACTGTCTGAGACGGTTCATCGAACGATGTCGCCATGCAACGCCATCTCGCGGGCAGCAAGGTCAAAGCATCGCTTGTCGATCATTCGCAAGAGAATCTCGCAGCCGCCGACGAACTACATCACCTCGTGCTGGGCCCAGGCGATGCGCTGACCGCCGAATGGCAAGCTGATGGGCTCATGCTCCCTTGACTCGCTGACGATCTCAGCGCTTGCGGGCGAGTGTCATGGCGAAGTCGCCGGCCTGGTCCGTCCACTGCTTGACAACGTCGAGGCCGGCAGCTTCGAGTTCAGAACCGATTCCGTCGAGGTGAAACTTGGCACTGATCTCGGTTTTGATCTCTTCACCGGCAGCAAAGTCGGCCACGAGATCGAGATCTCGCACGTGGACCGTCTGCGCGATCTTGCTGCGAACACGAATATCTATCCATTCGTTGGTTGCGTCCCAGTCGGCCAGGTGCTCGAACTGATCGAGATCGAAGTCGGCGTTCAGCTCGCGATTGATCATGGTGAGCATATTCAGATTGAACTTTGCGGTCACGCCCGGAGCATCGTTGTAGGCCGCCCACAACCGGTCTGGGTCCTTCACCAGGTCCGTCCCGAGCAGGAATGTGCCACCGGGCTCGAGTGCCTCGACCACGTCGGCGATGAAGCGTGTGCGAGCGCTGGGCGCAAAGTTGCCAATGGTGCTTCCCAGAAAGGCCACCATGCCGGTACCGCCGATCGGCACAAGCGGGATGTGGCGATCGAAGTCGCCAACGATGCCGTACACCTCGATGCCCGGGTAGTCGGCGTTGATGTCTTTGGCGGCCGAGCGCAGCATCTCTTCGCTGACATCGAACGGCACGTAGCGCTTGAGCACGTTGGCCTTGGCCATGGCGTCGAGTAACACACGGCTCTTCTCGCTTGTGCCCGAGCCCAGTTCAACGAGTGTGTCTGCGCCGGATGCAGCGACGATCTCATCGGATCGCGTGGCCAAAATTTCGCGCTCGGCCCGGAACGGGTAGTACTCATCGAGCTTGGTGATTTCGTCGAAGAGTTGGCTACCCAGCTCGTCGTAGAACCACTTGGCGGGAATGCTGCGCGGTTCGGCCAGGAGCCCCGTGCGCACGTCGTTCTCCAAGGTGGCGCGCCACCAACCCGGTTTCAGGTGGACGTCGATGCGTGTAGATGTCATGAAAGATTTCTCTTGGGGGATGCGGCACTGGGCCGGGGATGCGGATGGTGGCGTCAGACGTTCCGGGCAAGTCGCACGCCCGAGAAATGCCAGCGTGTCGCCGGCATGAAGAAGTTGCGGTAGGTCGCCCGAACATGGCCGGGTGGCGTGGCCACGCAACCGCCACGGACGACCCAGGTGTTCACCATGAACTTGCCGTTGTATTCGCCCACCGCTCCGGGAGCCGCCTGAAATCCGGGGTAGGGCGAGTACGAACTCGAAGTCCACTGCCAAAGCTCGCTGAACATCTGACGCAGCGCGCCGCTGGCACCAGGCGCCGCCACGGGGTGTACCAATGCCCGATTCCCTGCATCGACCGGGATGTCGGCGGTAGCCGATGCATGTTCCCATTCCGCTTCGGTGGGTAATCGTGCGCCTGCCCATGAGGCGAACGCGTCGGCCTCGTAGTAGCTGATGTGGCTGACGGGTTCGGTCGGATCGACCGGACGCAGGCCGGCCAGCGTGAAGATCATCCACTGCCCGTCGACCTCGTACCAATATTCGGGTGCACGCCAGCTGTTCTTCTTCACAGTGTGCCAGCCGTCGGAGAGCCAATGCACTGGTTGCTCGTAGCCACCACTTTGCATGAACTCGATCCACTCGCTACAGGTGACCAGGCGATCGGCCAGATCGAAGGGATGCAGCAGCACGTCGTGTTGTGGGAGCTCATTGTCGAAGCTGAAGTCGGCGCCTTTGTGCCCAATGCGATGTATGCCGCCATCGAATCGATTCCACGACAGCTCGGTCGGCTCGCTGGCCGCAACCACTGCAGCATTCTCGTAGTAGGCAGGCGCCATGGGATTGAGTGAGAACAGATGCTTGATATCCATGAGCAACAGTTCTTGATGCTGTTGTTCATGATTACATCCGAGCACCACCAGATCGGTGGCCTCTGCCGACAGCGGCTGCGAGAGTAATTCGAGCATGGCCTGGTCGACATGGTGGCGGTACTCGGCGACCTCGTCGACCGTCGGGCGGGTGATCATGCCACGTTCGGCCCGGGTATGTCGGGGCCCAGCCGCCTCGTAGTACGAGTTGAACAGGAAGGCGTACGTCGGGTCGAGTTCTACGTAGGTCGAATGAAACGGCTTGAGCAGAAACGTCTCGAAAAACCAGGTGACGTGGGCTCGATGCCATTTCGTAGGACTGGTGTCGGGCATCGACTGCACCACCTGGTCCTCGGCACCCAGCTTCGAAGCCAAGGCCTCGGTGTGGGCCCTCACGTTTCGGTATTGCTCGGCAAGTTCCGTCATAGATGCGCCAGTGATTGCTCTGTGCACGCATAACGAACCGTAGTGCGGTCTGATTCATTCCCTATACCCGGGTGACGATTAGCCGTGACCGCTTTCTGACCTACATCGTCATGAATGTGGCACTGTCACAACCTGGCGCACCGAGGCGGCCACGATGTCGTCATCGACAGCGAGCCCCTGCACGATAGAGACCACCTGGTCACCGAAGTCGACGCCGAAGTCGACGCCGCGGTCGACGAAGAGCAGCGGCTCCGGGGCTCGCTGGCAGGCCACCACAACCGCGTCGCGACCGTTGCGACTCCGGCTGATTTCGTACCCACTGACGGAGCGAGCAACAACCGGAGCGATCCCTCACACACCAACCCGACGGCACGTCCGTCGATCCGGCTGTTGCAAGCGAGCGCAATTCCTACTGGGTCCGGCTCGACGGTGGCGACGGGTCCTGGCGTGGCCGTTGCCGCCACCGTGGGGGTGGGAACGACACTCGTCGCTGTCGCCTCGACCTGATGCTGGTCTGGGGCCGGCGCGAACCGTCGTTGGCGTTGCAGTGGGCGTTGCGGTCGAGGTGGTGCCGCCGTTGATGAGGTGGCCGGGGCGGGAACACCCGGACTACACCTGGGCGAGAAGTTGTGTGTTCACTCACCAAGTCGAAGTAAGTCGCTTGGATCGAACGGGCTCGAAAACTACCCAACCGGCTTTACCGGGTGTGGTTGGGGCCGATTGGTTACTTGTTCAACCACGGCACAAGGTGCCACTCCCCAGAAGGAAACACACAATGACCAACTTCATGGTTCGCCTCCAAAACGACATTGCTGACCGCGAAGAGCGCGGCGCAGCCATGGCCGAATACGGCCTGCTTCTCGCCCTCGTTGCCCTGGCAGCAATCGCCGTCCTGGCACTGTTCGGCGAAAGCATCAGCGACGTCTTCAGCTCGGCCAACAACCGTCTGAACGACGGCATCGACGCTGCAGCCGAAGAAGCCGCAGAGTAACGACCGCCATTCAAACTGAGCTGAATTGATGCCCGGCCAGGCGGCCGGGCATCAACGCGTTTGGCGTTGTACCACCCAGCCCACACCGAGAACCAACGATCGTCAGGCACCCTGCAGCTCCGCCGCTCGAGCCGATGACCATTTGGTGTGAAGGGTTGACCGCAGGTGGCGGCGACCAGTTCGAACAGCCCGCTTGTCACGCGGATCATTCGGGCGGCGACGACCATCATGTTCGCATTCGGCGAGACGCTGGCCGAAACGTTCGCTTTCGCCAACGAGACATTGCAAAATTTGCCCGCCCTCACGAGTTGAGCGCATTCGTTTCGCGTTGCTCGTACGTTCCTGTAGCATTGTTCGGGAACTGCAGGTCTCACAGATGAGACCTCGAAGCGTCGAACTCGAAAGGCATCTAAACGACATGACGGAACTACTGGTTCGCCTCCAAAACAGGATCACCGATCGAGACGAGCGTGGCGCCGCCATGGCCGAATACGGATTACTTCTTGCTTTGATCGCTTTGGCAGCAATCGCTGTTCTAGCCCTCTTCGGTGGAAGCATCAGCGACGTGTTCAGCTCGGCCAACAATCGTCTGAACGATGGCATCGACGCTGCAGCCGAAGAAGCCGCAGAGTAACGACCGACAGTTCAAGCTGAGCTGAATTGATGACTGGCCCAGGGCCGGTCATCAACGCGTTTCGACAGCGCTGCACCGCCCCGCTCGAACGGACCTGCGTCGGCACCTGGCGAGACGCTCGAACCCTCTGCGACGTCAACCCCTGCGCGGTCCTCGGTTGCAACCCTCCTAGCGAGGTGAAAAGCACTTCACCATCGTCGACGCAAGCGTCTCGAACCGGCCGGGCGGCGAGCAACGAGTCGAAGCAGCAGTGCTAATGGCCCATGCGGACGATCGCCTTTGCGGTTGCCGTCATACTCAACCGAGGGCATGTTCGATGCGGGGCGTGACCAACGGTGGGTAGGGAAGGTGCAAGTCGATGCTCGCCACAATCCTAAGATGGGTGAAACCGGCTCGCGGGTCTCATCCGGGTGTGGTTGGGGCCGATTGGTTACTTGTTCAACCACGGCACAAGGTGCCACTCCCCAGAAGGAAACACACAATGACCAACTTCATGGTTCGCCTCCAAAACGACATTGCTGACCGCGAAGAGCGCGGCGCAGCCATGGCCGAATACGGCCTGCTCCTCGCCCTCGTTGCCCTGGCAGCAATCGCCGTCCTGGCACTGTTCGGCGAAAGCATCAGCGGCGTCTTCACAGCCGCCAACAACAGCCTCAACGACGGCATCGATGCAGCAGCCGAAGAAGCCGCAGAGTAACCACCCACCAGTTCAACCGAACTCGATTGATGCCCGGCCAAACGGCCGGGCATCAACGCGATTTACCGAGTGCCACCACCCCCGACCTACTGCAGCCTGTTCCGTGATACGGTACTGTTCCACAATGCGGCACGGTCTGACAGTCGCAGTATCGCTCGTGTTCGAGCACTGATCTCTATAAGGCTGAACCATGGCTGACAACAACGCACTCGAGGACGACGACGAGATCATCTTGGCGGATCTCGATGACGACGATCTCACCGCGCAGATGCACGACGATCTCTATGACGGACTAGCTGAAGAGATCGCCGAGGGGACCAACATCTTGCTTGGTCGGGGCTGGTCAGCTGACCGGGTTCTCAATGACGCGCTCGTCGAAGGAATGCGTATCGTCGGCATCGACTTCCGCGATGGCATCTTGTTCGTGCCCGAAGTGCTGCTGGCAGCCAATTCGATGAAGGCAGGAATGGCAATCCTGCGGCCGCTACTGGCCGAGACCGGGGCCAAACCTGTTGGCAAGGTCGTGATCGGCACCGTCAAGGGCGACATCCACGATATTGGCAAGAACTTGGTCGCCATGATGATGGAAGGCGCCGGGTTCGAGGTTGTCGATCTGGGCATCAACACCGATGTCGATGAGTACCTGGCCGCACTAGACGAACACCAACCTGACATTCTGGGTATGTCCGCATTGCTGACCACCACCATGCCGTACATGAAAGTCGTGATCGACACCATGACCGAGAAGGGCCTGCGAGACGACTACATCATTCTCGTGGGTGGGGCGCCTTTGAACGAGGAATTCGGCGATGCCATCGGGGCCGATGGCTATTGCCGCGATGCTGCGATTGCGGCCGAGATGGCGACCACCATGGTCAGCGCTCGCCGCTCTGCTGCGTGATGGAGTCCGCTGACGCGCCTCGCCGGCGCCGTCGTGCCAAGAGGAACGAGATGGTCACCATCTACTGGCGAGACATCCCTGCGCAGGTCACTGCGACCGCTGATGGTGAGAAAGGATCATGGCTGCTCGAAGAGCGCTTCCAAGTGGCCATCGACCGCGCTGCGGGCGTTGCCGGGCTGACCGATGCCGATGACTATGTACTGCAGTGGCGTCGGGTCAGTGGGCCGTGTGTTGGTGACCCCGAAGTCGTGGCACGCTCCGAGGCCGAACGACTGCAGCAGCTCTACGACCGCGACTCGATCAGCGAACTGGTCGACAACGGCGGGCTCGACCCGAAACCGCGCCCATGAAGCGCATCACCACCAACGACCGACCATCCACAAGGTGGCCCGATCGAAGCGAAGCCCCGATTGCGAAAGACACAAAATGACCGAAACCGTTATCAGCTCGGCCACAAAGGACGTGGTGATCGGCTTCGACCGCCCGTTCGTGATGATCGGCGAACGCATCAATCCAACAGGTCGCAAGCTCCTGGCTCAAGAGATGAAGGACGGCGATTTCAGCCGGGTCGAAGCCGACGCACTGGCCCAGGTTGCCGCTGGAGCCCACATGCTCGACGTGAATGCCGGAATCCCGCTGGCCGATGAGCCGGCGCTACTTGCACAAGCCATCAAGCTGGTGCAGTCGGTGACCGATGTGCCGCTGGCCATCGATTCCTCCATCATCGATGCGCTCGAAGCCGGCATCGAGGTCTACCAGGGCAAACCGCTGATCAACTCGGTCACCGGCGAAGAAGAGGTACTCGAGCGAGTACTTCCTCTGGTGAAGAAATCGGGTGCCGCGGTAGTCGCAATCAGCAATGACGAGACCGGTATCAGCGAGGATCCCGACGTGCGTTTCGCCGTGGCGAAAAAGATCGTCGAGCGTGCTGCCGACCATGGCATTCACCACTCCGATGTCGTCGTTGATCCGTTGGTCATGCCGATCGGGGCAATGGGTACTGCCGGCCAACAGGTGTTTCGATTGGTTCGCCGGCTGCGCGAGGAGTTGCAGGTCAACACCACGTGCGGCGCATCGAATGTCAGTTTCGGCCTGCCGAACAAACACAACATCACCGGCGCGTTCTTGTCGATGGCGATGGGCGCGGGCATGACGAGCGCCATCATGAACCCACTTCATCCGGAAGTCACGACCGCAATAATGGCTGCCGACGTTCTCGCCGGCAACGACGAGAACTGTGCCGCGTGGATCGCGGCGAATCGCGACCCGAATGCGGGTGGCGGCGAAGGTGCGGCGCGCCGACGCGCCGGCGGTCGCCGCCGACGCAGTTGATAACCGGCCCATCATGACCGAGCTTCGCGCTGTCGCCGAACCTGCAGCCTCTCGACTCGTGGTGTTTACTCCGTCGGGGCTGAAGGGCGAAGTAGCCAATGGCACCACCGTGCTCGATGCTGCCGTGCAGCTGGGCGCCGATCTCGACACCGTGTGTGGCGGCCGGGGGATCTGTGGGCGCTGCCAGATCGAACCAAGCACCGGCGAGTTTGCAAAGTGGGCGATACGCGTCGACGCCGATGCGTTGTCGCCATGGGGCATTCTCGAGGAGAACTACCAGGGCAAGCGACGAATCGTCGATGGTCGTCGTCTGGGTTGTTCCGCCAAGATCTGTGGCGACGTGGTCATCGCCATCCCGGCCGAGAGCCAGATTCACAAACAAGTCATCCGCAAATCGGTCGACGTCGGCGAATTGGTCATCGACCCCATCTATACGCTGCACTATGTAACCGACGTGGCCGAAGCCGGCGGTTTGCACGCAGCGCTCCAGGCGCAGTGGGGCCTCACGCTCGGTGAGCCTGGCACCAAAGATGGAATCGCTGGCATGGCAGACGACCTGTCCGTCGCGGTCGAGCATCGTCGCCAGGGCGGTCCGACGATCGGTGCAGTTTGGGCCGGCTTTGTCGACCGCATCATGGGTATCGCAATCGACGTCGGCTCAACCACGATCGCTGGTCATCTGATCGACCTGGCAACGGGTGAGGTGCTCGCCACTTCAGGTCAGATGAATCCACAAATCCGCTTCGGCGAAGACCTGATGAGTCGGGTCAGCTATGTGATGATGAATCCCGGCGGTGAAGTCGAATTGACCAAAGCCGTCAGGAGTGCGCTGAACGAGATCGTGACCGAACTCTGTGCCATCGCCGATGTCGAGCCTGGCCATGTTGTCGATGTCACCATCGTGGGCAACCCAATCATGCATCACCTGGTGCTCGGTCTCGACCCCACTCCCCTCGGCCAGTCCCCGTTCCCGCTGACGATCGATGGCCCGTTCGCAGCTCCCGCTTCCCACATCGAACTCGACCTGCCCAACGCTGCGCTCTATGTTGCTCCCTGCATTGCTGGTCATGTGGGCGCCGACACCGCCGCCGCCATCTTGAACGAGGGTCCTCACCGGTCCAGCGCCATCCAACTTCTCGTCGACGTCGGCACCAACGCCGAAATCGTGCTCGGCAACAACGAACGCCTCTTCGCCTGTTCCAGCCCGACTGGACCGGCCTTCGAGGGAGCCCAGATCAGCTCCGGTCAGCGGGCCACCGCGGGTGCTATCGAACGGGTGGCGATAGATCGCACTACCTTCGAGGTCTCTTTCAAGGTCATTGGATCCGACCTGTGGTCGAACGAGCTCGGCTTCCGGGAAGCAACCGATGCGTCGGGTATCACCGGTATCTGTGGTTCGGGCATCATCGAAGCCATCAGCGAGATGGTGAGCGCAGGCATCATCGACCAAGCGGGAGTGATCCGAGGCGAGCTGGCGGCGAGCACGGGCCGCATCGTGCAGGATGGTCGCACGTTCAACTTCCAACTCGTCGATGACCTATTCGTCACTCAGGCCGACGTACGGGCGATTCAGCTCGCCAAGGCCGCGCTGAAGGCCGGCATCGAGCTGCTGATGGAGCACGCTGAGCTCACGTCGGTAGACGAGATTCGCCTGGCAGGTGCATTCGGCGCTCACATCGACCCGGCGCACGCGATGATCGTCGGCTTGATACCCGAGATCGCGGTCGACGATGTCCAAGCCGTAGGCAACTCCGCAGGCAGCGGCGCGGTGCGGCTGCTGCTCAGCGCAGCCCAGCGCACCCAGGTGGAAAACGTGGTGAACGACGTGACCAAGATCGAGACGGCGACCGAACCTCGCTTCCAAGAACATTTCGTGACTGCGTTGGCCTTCCCGCGATCCACCGCTCCGCGAACCACAGAGCCAGGCGGGCGTCGTCGGCGCTCGCGCCGCAGTTGATACCCACCCGTAACCAGGAGTTCTCACATGTCTGATGCACCCGCTCGCAAGGGCCGACGCGGCGGTGGCCGGTCTGGTCGCCAAGCAGCCCGCGCCACCAAGGCAGAGACCGCAGCCTGGCTCGAACGGAGGCTTCCGCCAGTCGACCTGATCGACGACGAGGCCTACGCCAAGATCGAAGCGAACGCCGACATCATCTTGGAGGAGGTCGGTATTGCCTTCCAGGACTTTCCGTCTGCCCTCGAGTTGTGGAAAGACGCCGGTGCCGATGTGCGCGGCGACATGGTGCACTTCCCCCCAGGCATGTGCCGCCAGATCGTGCAGGACCACGCCCCCAAGATCTTCACCCAACACGCCCGCAATCCGGCACGGAGTGTGCAGATCGGCGGCAACGCGACGGTGTTCGCACCGAACTACGGGTCACCGTTCGCCATGGACCTCGACAACGGTCGCCGCTATGCCACGCTCGAGGACTTCGAGAACATCGTCAAGCTCGTCTACCAGCTGCCGCACCTTCATCACTCGGGCGGCACCGTATGTGAGCCTGTCGACGTCCCGGTCAACAAGCGCCACCTCGACATGGTGTACTCCCACATCAAGTACAGCGACAAGCCCTATATGGGATCGGTCACTGCCGACGAACGAGCCGAGGACTCCATCGAACTGAGCCGAATCGCGTTCGGCGGCGACCTGCAAGACCGTACGGTCATGACGTCGCTGATCAATGCGTCATCGCCCTTGCGCTGGGACGGCACCATGCTGGGTGCAGCCACGGCGTATGCCAAAGCCAACCAAGCCGCAATCTTGTCGCCGTTCATCCTGGCAGGTGCAATGTCGCCGGTGACCGTTGCTGGTCTGGCCGCCCAGTCTCTGGCCGAGGCGCTGTCGGGCATGGCCTACTACCAACTGGTTCGCCCGGGCGCGCCCGTCATCTTCGGCACCTTCGCCAGCTCCATGTCCATGGCCACCGGCGCGCCGACCTTTGGCACTCCCGAGGCTGGGCAAGCCATTCACGTCATGGCCGGGCTCGCTCGCCGAGTGGGTGTGCCCTTTCGCTCGGGCGGTCAATTCACGTCGTCCAAGTACCCCGACGCGCAAGCTGCCTACGAGTCGGCCCACAGCCTGCTGCCCACGGTGCAGGCCGGCGTGAATTTCGTGTTGCACGCCGCTGGCTGGCAAGAAGGCGGACTGGCCATCGGATACGAGAAGCTCATCCTCGACGCGGATCAGCTCGGGGCAATGTCGGTCTACGGCCGAGGCATCGACATGTCCGAGAACGGCCAAGCCATGGAAGCGTTTCGAACCAACGAACACGGGCAGCACTTCTTGGGCAATGCCCACACGCTGGCAAACTTCGAGTCCGCGTTCTGGCGCTCGGAGCTGGCGAACAACGACAGCTTCGAACAGTGGGAGGAAGAAGGCAGCCTGACGTCAGCACAGCGCGCCAACGCCCGCTGGAAGCAGCTGCTGCTCGAATACGAGGCTCCGGCGCTCGATTCAGCAATCGACGAAGAGCTCCTGTTGTTCATCAAGAATCGCAAAGACGAAATGCCCGACGCCAGTTACTGACCAGCTCAGCATGATTGGTTAGAAGTCGCCCGAAGCTGTCACACACGTACTCGTGCCGCGTGAGGTCCTGCTCGCTTTGGCAGAATGGATGGTGATGGACGACTTCATGCACACAGCAATCGACGAGGCACAGGCGGGGCGAACCGAAGGAGGCATTCCCATCGGGGCTGTTCTGGTCCACGATGGCGCCATCTTGGGTCGAGGCCACAATCGTCGCGTGCAGATGGGCAGCGCGATTCGCCATGGAGAGACCGACGCCCTCGAGCGCGCCGGCCGCCAACCAGCCAGCGTCTACCAGAACTCGGTCATGTACACCACGCTTTCGCCGTGCTCGATGTGCACCGGCGCCATCCTTCTCTACGGCATCCCCAAGGTGGTGATCGGCGAGAACCAGACGTTCTTGGGCGAAGAAGCTCTGCTCGCCGAACGCGGCGTCGAGGTCGTGGTGCTGAACGACGAAACCTGCATTCAGATGATGCGGGACTTCATTCGCGACGAGCCCGCGCTGTGGAACGAGGACATAGGCGTCTAAGTCGTGCCGTCGGCGAGCTCTCGAGGGCGGATGAGTTGCACCAGTTCACTGGTGTCTTCGCGGAGCTGGTCCCAATTACTGTTCACCCGGAAGTGGGCGATGGCGGCGGTCGTCATGAGTTTGCCCGATACCGACATTGGTGCGCGACGACCCGATAGCTCGTCGACCAAGTCGTCGAGGCCCGGGTTGTGGCCGCAGATCAGTATTCGCCCCGGTTGTTGCTTGGCCAGTAGCTGTCGCCATGTGAACGCGTCAGCGAGATAGCCATCGGTCTCGAACTCGAGCCGGCGGCGGTCGATGTCACACTCGGTCACCACTGCCAGGGCTGTTGCTCGTGTCCGGGCAGCAGGTGAGCTCACCACCCGATCTGGACAGAGTTCATGGTCCAGGAGCCAAGCTGCCATCTGATCGGCGGCGCGTCGACCGCGATTGTTCAGCGGGCGGTCGAAGTCACTCACGCCCGCCGACCAATCCGACTTTGCATGGCGCATGACGAGCAGCTCGTTCACGGCTGAAGGATCCCTGCGAACGCCCGCAGGTGTCGATGCCAGGATTCTGAAGCGGTCCTGATGCCGACGGGCGCTTCGTCGAGGTGATGCAGCCAGTAACGCAGCGCGTCACTTCTTGCCTGCAGCCCGATGTCGACCAGCATCTCCGATACCGGGTGTTCGGCCGAGGCCTTGTAGGCACCCAGGAACCAATGTCGGAATTGACGATATTCGTCACTTGGCTGATTCAACGACGGGCTGGTGTCGAACAGCGCCATGAACAACGTGTTGCCGAGCTCGAACTCGACCGGCCCTTGACCGGAATCATCGAAGTCATAGATCCACAGCCGTCCCTCGCTGTCGAGCAATAGGTTCGACGGCGCGAAGTCGCCGTGGAGCAGCTGGTGGTTGTCCTTCAGTCCTTCGATGGGCGGGCCGGTGCTGAGCGCTCGCACCGGCGGCAGCTCGATGTGCACCAGCCGCAGCGATTGATGCAGACGCGCCATTGCTCGGCCCATGCGCTCGACATCGGGGCGATTTATCACATCGAGAAAGCGTCCGTCGATATGCGGCGATGCAACGACCAAACAGTTCTCGATGCGATTCACGACTTGACCACCGAGCGGCACGATCGGGACGACTCGATCGTCGTAGCGCGACGCCTCGTGTCGTACCCGAAGTCGAGCGAGGGCGTCGGCGCGATCTCCGCTCGACACGTCGATCAGCTTTACCACCAGATCGTGGACCTTGCTGCCATAATGCGAGGTCGCCAACCAAACACGCGATCGATGACCGCCGTGTAGCTCTCGATCCAGCGTTACGCCGAGTCGCTCGAACTCGCTGCGCCGCGGCAGGTCGAAGGCGGGCCGCTGCTCGCTGTGGTCGAAGGTTTCGATACCCGCATCATTGCATGCCACCGCGGGTTCGGATGTGACAGTTCAGCGCCACATGTCCTCAAAGTTGAACCGGAAGAACCGGTCTTGGGTCGACTGAGGAAGGTGCGCCACTTCGAGCACTCGTTGCGACGCAAACCCCTCGATCCACCCGGGCGTCTCCCCTCACATGAGCATCGGCGTCGTAGATCATACGGTCGGTCACCTATGCCATGGCCCGAGGTTGCCACCGCGATGCGGGCCCGTCTATTCGGGTGTGGCATGCCGGAGTTATGGGCGCGTGCCTGCGCGCCCGAGCCGTCAGCGCTCGATCAACGCACCCGCGTCGAGATGCCAGTGACGGTTGGTGGTCACGTTCTCGATCAATCGTCGATCGTGGGTCACGAGCAGCACGGTGTGTGGGAAATCGGCCAGTGCCACCTCGAGCTGCTCGATTGCAGGCAGATCGAGATGGTTGGTGGGTTCATCGAGTACCAGCACGTTTGCGCCGCGGGCGGCGAAGAGACCCAGCGCAGCGCGGGTCTGTTCGCCTGGAGAAAGCTCACCGACAGGGCGATCGATGCGTTCTCTGTCGAGACCCAGCTTGGCCAATTGGCTGCGCGCCGCTTGATCGTCACCGCCGACCGCGTCGATGAAACCACGCAACAGCGACGGCGCATCTGCGAAGAGTTCTCGTTGTTGGCGCAACGTCGAGACTTTGACCGACCGGCCCACATGTTGGGTTCCTGCGGCCAGTTCGACCTCGCCGAACAGCGCGCGGAGCAATGTGGTCTTGCCTGAGCCGTTGGCACCGGTGATCATGATTCGGTCGCCTGCGGTGACGGCGACATCGATCGGGCCGAGCACGAAGTCGCCATGCTGCACCGTGGCACCGTGAAGCACACCAACGTCGGTGCCAGAGCGTTCGGCTTGGGCAAACTCGAGCTGTAGGTCCCACGGTTCCCAAGGCGCATCGACGCGCTCCTCACGCTCGAGCCGCTCCAACGCACGCTCTGTCTGCTTTGCCTTACCCGCGACCTTCTCGCTGGTCGCGATGCGAAAAGCCCGAATGTTCTTGTCGGACTCGGACTTGTCGCCCTTGGCTCTGCGCACGCCTGCTGCGGACCATTGTTGCTGGGTTCGTGCCCGCTGCTGCAGCGCCGACCGTTTGGAGGTGAACTCGTCGAAGGCGTCGTAGTGCTGCTGCCGAGCCACCTGACGATCGTGTTCCCAGGCAGCGAATCCGCCGTTGAAACGAGTGCCGGTGTGGGCGTGATCATCGAGTTCGAATATCCCGGTGACCACCCGCTCGAGAAACGCTCGATCATGGCTTACGACTGCCACGGGTCGATGACCGGTCAGCAACATGTCTTCGAGCAACGTCAGCCCGTAGTTGTCGAGGTCGTTGGTCGGCTCATCGAGCAGCAGAACATCGAAACTCGCAAGCAGCATGGCAGCCAGGTTCACCTTGGTGCGTTGCCCCCCAGACAGCGTGGAAGTCAGCTGCTCGGGACTCAGCTCGCTCAGGCCGACCTGCATCAACGCCTGCTCGGCTGTCGTGTCGAACGTGGCGGCGTCGATGTGCAGATAGCGCGCAAGCGCGACGTCGTAACGATCGTCGGCGCCGGCAGTTCCGTCGGCGACGGCCGCCAAGGAAGCCTCGAACTCCTTGGCGACCGCCTCGACCCCGGTGACCCTCGACAGGAACGCAGCAATGGTCTCCTCGGGAAGGTCACCGAGTTGTTGGTGCATCAGACCGACCGTGGCCGACGGCGGATTGGCAGCGACCGACCCGGTTTCGGATTCCATTTCGCCCGCCAACAACCGCAGCAGCGTGGTCTTGCCGGTGCCGTTCGGCCCAACGATTCCCAGCCTGTCGCCGGGCGCAAGCGTGAGGGCGATCTCGTGCAGTATTCGCCTGGGGCCATAGGCGAATCCGAGCCCGGAAGCAACGAGTTGCGCTGATGTTTGCATGAGAAAAGAGACCTTCCGATGCGAACACCTTGCGGTTCGCACCATCGACGACAGGGACAGGTCTCAGTTCTTCACGACGTAAGGCTATCTCGTCGCCTCGCTTGTCAAGGCACGTTTCCGTGGAGCTCCAGCAACTCGTCGACCTTGCTGGAGTGGGTGGGCCCGAGAATCCTTGGTCTAGCGTTGGCCATGAAACGACTGTGTTTGGGGATCACATGGGACACGCAGACAACCGCACCTACCTCGATGCCGACAGCCACATCATGGAGCTGCCGGACTTCCTGACGAGCAACGCACCGCAGAGCCAGTTGGCCCTGGTACCTCGCGTGCCGGTCGAAGGAGGAGCCCGGTCGGCCGACGGCTTCGAGCTGGCGATGGAAGTGCGCGCCCAGCCAGCCGACAAGGTCGAGGAGATGATTGCCCTCGGCGACCAGCTGATCTCGGGCCCCAAGGGCTACTTCGCGCCCGGCGCATTCAACAACACCGAACGCACGCAGGCACTTGATCAACTCGGCTTCCATCGCCAACTCGTCTTCAGCACCTTCGCTGCACCCATGTGCTTCAACGCCGACTCAATCCAAGCCCGGTATGCATCGGCGGCCGCCCACAATCGCGGCATCGCCGATTTCTGTGCCGACGACGATCGTCTCATGGGGGTGGGCGCACTGCCGCTCGATGACTCCGCAGCGGCAACGGCCGAGATCGAGCACATGATCGACGGGCGATTCGAACGCGCACTCGACGGCCACACCGCCCAAGCGCTCGACCGCTTCTACGCCGACAACTTCAGCCGAGTGTTCGGCAGCCAGGCATGACGGCAACGAGCCAGCAAGTGGATCTCGACCTCCGCCCGATGACCGGCAGCTTCGGCGCCGACGTACATGGGCTCGACCTGAGCCGCCCTCTCGGTGGACCAGCGACGGCAGCAGTCCAGGCAGCCTTTGCCGAACACATGGTCTTGGCATTCCGCGATCAAAAACTGACCATCGATCAGCTCGAAGCGTTTGCGCTGCAGTTGGGTACGTTCGGCGACACCCCATTCATCACGCCGGTCGACGGACACCCGAATGTGCTGGCCGTCATTCGCGAAGCCAACGAGGACGGCGCCCTCTTCGGTGGGTCCTGGCACAGCGACTGGAGCTTCCAGCAGGCTCCGCCTTCGGCCACGATCCTGTATGGCCATCACGTGCCATCCGCCGGCGGCGACACCGTTTTCACGAACCAGTATTTGGCCTACGAGACGCTGTCCGACGGCATGAAACGTATGCTCGAAGGCGGGTACGCCGTGCACTCCGCACAACGCAGCTACGGTCCCCAGGGTGTGTTCGGGCGACCAGATCCGAACGCTGCCATGCATATTCAGGGCGGCGAAGAAGCCTTGGCCACCCAAGTGCATCCGCTGGTACGCACGCACCCGATCACCGGCCGCAAGCTGTTGTTCATCAACGATGTCTACACCATTGGGATCCAAGACCTGAATAGGGCCGAGAGCGAGGCACTGCTCGACTATCTACTCGCCCATTGCAAGCAGGTCAGTTTCTTGTGTCGGGTGCGTTGGCACACGGGAACACTCACCATGTGGGACAACCGTTGCGTGCAGCATCACGCAATCAACGACTACCCCGGACAGCGTCGCGAGATGTACCGAGTCACGCTCGCAGGCGAGGTTCCTGTCTAGCACGCTTGCTCGAGCCCGACTGCTCAGCGCTGCAGCTCTTCGGCAACATTGACGAGGGCGGCAGCAAGCTGACTGCGCGCCACGCTGTTCTCGGTGAGTTGGGCCTCGGTCGTCTCGATTTGCGCGGTGAGATCACGGCGGGTGGCTTCGAGTTCGAGACGCTGATCGGTCACGGCCTCGCTGATGGCCTTATCGAGCTTGTCGGTGCCGGTGTCGAGGCCTTCCTGCAGCTCCTGCAGTTGAGCTTTGTTGGATTTCGCGTCGGCCGTGACACGATCGGCCACATTCGTGACTGCAGTCGCCCGGTTCGCCTCTTCGGCGATGATGCGCTTTTCGAGTTTCCCGATCTGGGCTGACAGATCGGATTGGAGATCTGCCATGGCCCCCAGCAGCGCTTGCTCGAGGGTGTCGATCCGCTCGTGAGTGCGCTGGGCATGATCACCGAACAGGATTCCCTGCAGACGACCCAGATCGCCCTCGCCGAATTCTGTGTACCCACCGCCGGAGGATGTCGGGGTGTATGCACTCGTTTCCGTTTCTGATGATTCGGTCATGCCAGACTCCCTTTGCCAGAATTCCTAAAGTGGATGACGCTTCGCAGGCGTGAGCGCTCTTGATGCTTCGACCCCAATACTAGGGTCTCTATGCGCATGTTTGACCATTGGACCACCCCCGAAGGGTAGTTTATTCTCTGCTTTGATCAACGAATCCGAGACGTTTGGTCAGAGCGACTGGGCGGCTCCAGACTCATTTCGAGTTCTGGCGCCGCCCTGCTTCGACCGGTCTGCAGCGCATGAGTCAGAGCACTCAACCCCAATTCCGGTGTCATCCGGGTAGTCGACGCCCAAGCTCAGCGCCCGTCGGTTACTGTTCGATTTGCTGTTCTGACGATGGGCTCCCGCCGCCCGCTACATATCGCTCAGAACACATTGGCGGCGACCCAAAACCCACCTTTGGGTCGCCGCACCTATCTCCCCGTTACGATTGGCGGGAAGTGACAGGCATCCGAGCCAAAGAGCAAGAAGATGGTTGAGTCTCCTGCGGTGATCAAGGACCTCCTTTCTCTTGCCGCGGCCTCGCTCGGCGCCGAGGATGCTGAACTGGCGTTCGTCGACGAATCTGGCGCAGTAGAGGTCATCCATCGCGTAGGCACGCACGGATCGATCGGTGGCGACTGGTCCACCGGCCATCACTTTGTCAGGTACAACCGTCCTGCCGAGAACGACGATTGCTACCAACCCTGGGTCGGCTCGAGCGTCGCCATCTCGATTGGTGGCCCGTCAGCCGAGTCGGGGTGGCTCGTCTTTGCGCATCCTGAATCAGGCCGATTCGACGACTTCAACGCATCGTCGCTCGAACCCGCTGGTCGACTGGTCGAACACTGTCTTGATCGAGAGGTCGAGCGGACCCGCTTCGACGAGATCGGCATGGAGCTGCGAGAACATCAACGCAAGTTGCGCAGCGCGCGCGATCAGCTCGAATTGTCGAATCGTGAGCTCGAGCAATTCGCCTATATCGCGGCCCACGAATTGGTATCGCCGCTGCGTGCGGTTGCGATCTACGCCGAAGTCCTGGTTGCGAACGGCGCTCAGCCAGGTAGTGACGACACGACCATCGACTACGCCGCCGAGATTCGCAGTGGTGTCAGCCAGATGACCGAGCAGGTGCAACACCTGTTGGCACTGTCCCGCAATCACGATTCGATTGAAGAACTCGAACCCGTCGGGGTGTCCGAGGTCGTTCAAGCAGCACTCGACACCTTGGCCGAACCAATCGAAGAGTGTGGCGCCCAGGTGACGGTCGCAGAGATGCCCGTCGTACATGCCAAGGCCGTTCCGCTACAGAGTGTGTTCGCCAACCTGTTCACCAACGCCATTCGCTATCGCCGAACCGATCAGCCCCTCGAGGTTGCAGTGACGGCAACCCGCACGCCTACCGGTCTCAGAGTCTCGGTGGCCGACAACGGTTCGGGAATCGGCGAGACCGACCGAACACGCGTATTCGAAATGTTCGAGCGGGCATCGTCGGATGTGGATGGATCTGGTATTGGGCTGGCGCTCAGCCGCCGGATTCTCGATGTCTTCAATGCACGGATTGGTGTCGACGAGAACGATTCCGGAGGGGCAACTGTCTGGCTCGAATTTCCTGAACCCTCTGACGAGGCGACGGCCTAGTCGGTCAACGCCGGTGAGCTCACCCTGGGCTAGGAGTCGTCAGCGCCGAGGCCAGCGCGGCGAGCCAAGCCCCAGGCAATGGTCGTGAAGAGTTCATCTACGCCATCGCCGTTGAGAGCGCTCGTCTCATGAGGGGTGCTGTTGGTGACCGTGCCCAGTGTCTGGATGTCGCCATTCGATGCATCGCTCGCCATGAGGTCGGACTTGTTCGCCACCGCCGTGGTGATGGCACGTGAGGACTGCTCGGCGACCCGCTGCAACAGCGAAGCTGCGGTCTTGGCAGTTTCTGGACGCGTGGTGTCGAACACGCCAATGGCTGCACCCGCACCCCGCAGATAGCCCGGCGGCACATCGAGCCCTTCGGTCTCACCATGCATGTCCCATAGCACCATGGACACCGCTGCGCCATCGAGCATGACCAGTTTGCGGTCGACCTTCACTCCCAGCGTCGACGAGTACTCGTTGCTGAAATTGCTGTGTACGAATCGGCGGACCAGGCTGGTCTTGCCCACATCAGGAGCGCCGACCATCACGATCTTGGCCCGGATGACTTCTTGTCTGTTCTCAGAGTTCACCGTTGCCTGCTATCTCAGAAGACGACGATCAAGAGCACGACGACAAGAATGAGCACCACGATCGCCAGTGCGGCAAATGCCACCGGATGGCGTCGAACGACGAGCATTCTCGGCGTGGCCCCTTTGCGCAGCGCATCGAGCGACACCGAGGCAGGCGCAAAGGCTTGTATACGACCGTCGAAATTCTCGAGGGCCTGGCCATGCTCGAGATGCAGTCGTTCGAGGGTTTCCGCAGCTGCATGGCGATAGTCGTTGGTGGGCACGCCCTTGACGACGCTGGCCAGGATCGCCTTGGGACCCCATTCGACCAATACCGACGTGTCGCCCACTCGCAGGTCACGCAGACCATCGTGCTCGGGCGAGTCGAACGCTTCTTCTACGAAGAGCCGAATCGCATCGAGCATGCCCGAGACGATGTCGCTGTCGTTTTCGTCGGACAGGGAACTGCTCGACGAGGCAAGCAGAACGCCGGATGACCGTTCGATCAGCAGGAGTTCGGAGACCACGAAGAGTTCGCCGCCACCGGGATCGGCCGTGAACAGATTGGCGATCATCTTGCGGATCGCCGGGCCCATAACGGGATACAGAGCCTCGGCCAGAATGGTGCTGTCGACACGTGCCGAATCGTGCAGGGCGTGCTCGACCTCGGGTTTCAGCACGCCGCCGAGCACACCGACATCGCGACCGACCGTCGAGACGGCTCCGACCAAGACTTCGCTGACCGCCTCGGTTCTTCCGTCGAGGGTGCCGACAAGCTCCTCGAGATCTGTGAGCTGTTGCTGCAACTGCACGTGGTGCTCGCGCAGCTGTTCGAGTTGCTGGGTGATCTGCACTTGGAGTTCGGAAAGCGGTTGCAGCGCGGCATGGTGCTGGTCGACCTTGGTGCTCAAGTGGGCCAGGTCGTCTACCCGATGGCCCAGTTGAACCAATGCATCTCGTTCGGCGCCGAAGAGAACAGTGCGAACCTGCTCGATTCCTGCCTCTTTGGAGGTCGCGCTCACGGTCGCATCCGCACGTGCCACGAAGATGTTGCACCGGCGGTGTTGCAGCTCATGTCGGAGGCACGAGCAGGCCGCGCCGAGTTGCCACCGCGATGGCTTCACTTTGGCTACTGACAGCCAGCTTCTGATGGATAGCCTTGATTCGCGAACGAATCGTATGCAGCGACAAGTGAAGTTCGGTTGCAATCGCCGCGGGCGCATGTCCGTGGTTGAGCATCTCGAGCACCTCGAGTTCTCCTGCCGACAACTGGGTGTCCTCGTCGCCTCCCGCTGCCAGGCTCGGTTGAACCCCGGCGATCAGCGCACGCAGGTCGGTGACGATGTCGGTGATGCCACTGTCTTTCGACATCACGTGCACGCCGTCGATTTCGCCGGCTTCGCGGTGTACCTGGGGTGCAGCAAAGCCGGTGAGCAGGGCAATTGGACCCAGGTATCCGCTATCGCGCAGACGCGCCGCAACCCGGGTGCCGGTATCACCGGCGGGCAGGCGGTAATCGCACACGACCAGATCTGGTGTGAGGGTGGTGCACAGGTCGACGCCGGCATCACCATCTGCAGCGCGGGCGACCAGCATCAGATCGTCGGTGAGCGAAAGCGCTATCTGAAACGCATCACCGTACGACACCTGATCTTCGATCATGACGATCCGAGATGTACCGGGCATGGTACGACTCTACTTGGCGAAGCCGCCTCCGGCAGTTTCCCTGTTCAGCGACAGCCGTTCGCCCTACGACGCCAGCGCACCGGCCAAAAGGCACACCAGATTCGACATGACCGAAGGGCGGTGGGTCAGCCCGGCAGAATTTGATGGATAGCGGCGGCAAAGATCCGAACAATGCCGCCACTATCCCAAGCCTCGCGGAGCACATGCCCTGCGGCAGATGTCAAGATACGACCAGTCGGAGCGAAGTGTGGCCTTGGACACACACTTCTACCAATTTTGGGGGTGTCACGCTCGCAACCAGGCGTCGTGTGTCAGACGCCCAGGATGGCCGCAGCCTGTTCGGCACGCGCTTCAACGCCCTCTTTGTATTCGTCGAGGTCGAGTTCTTCTTCTTGTTCACCCTGCTGACCATTCAGGTAGCGGGCGTACACCCCTTCGGAGATACATGCCAGTCGCCATGCGGCCCAGCCGCGGTAGTAGTCGACCTGGTCGAGCGAAACGCCCATCTGCTCGGCATAGAGACCAGCCATTTCTGCCTGGCTCAACCAGCCTTCGGCGGCCGTGATCTCGGCGTCGCCCTTCTCTTCTTCGGTGCTTTCGGGATCGTGCCAGTAGCCGAGCAGACCAGCCAGGTCGGCCATGGGATCTCCGAGCGTGCAGAGCTCCCAGTCGAGCACGCCTGCGACGGGGCCGGCTGGGTCCATCATGCAGTTCGACAGCCGGTAGTCGCCGTGGGCAATCGTGGTTGGTGCGTCGGCCGGGACGTTGGCCCGCAGGTGATCAGCCACTCGATCGATGACCGGGAGCTCGCGCGTCTTCGACTGTTCCCACTGACCTGACCAGCGCTTGATCTGACGTTCGATGTACCCACTTCGCTTGGCCAGATTGCCCAGGCCCACCTCGTCGATGTCGACTCGGTGCAACGTGCAGAGCGTGTCGATGAGTTCGTGACTCATGCGTGTGCGGGTTTCCACGGGGATCGTCTGGCCGATGTCGGCATCTCGCACGACCACGCCGTCGAGGAAGTGCATGACGTAGAAGTCACGTTCATTGACCGCATCGTCTTGGCACAGTCCGACCAGCCGCGGCACGGGGACATCGCTGTCTTGCAACGCATGCATGAGTCGATGCTCGCGAGCGACGTCGTGGGCACTGGGCAACAGCGGTCCCATGGGTGGGCGGCGCAGCACGAACTTGCGGCCAGCTGCATCGCTGACGGTGAACGTCATGTTCGACCGGCCTCCGGCGATCAGACCGAAGTCGAGCGGTCCGGTGGTTTCGGTGTGGTCCTGAAACCAGCGGGTCACATTCTCTCGGTTGATGCCAACGGGCGTGTTCTGCTCACTCACGACCGCAATTGTGTCACCCCACGAGTGCCCGGCCGAAACCGGCGCCGATTGCCAGCAGGGTGTGGTACCTAGGATGCGCCGATGAGTACGCCGTCCGCATCCGCAATCTCTGTTTCCGACGACCTCGAGCTGCGTCCGACGACCCGCCGCGATCTGGCAACACTCCGTGGCTTCTTCTCGGACTCGGGGCTCAACCAGCAGTGGGGCGGCCGGCCACTGACCGACGACGAGATCAGAACCAAGTACATCGGGCAGCGCAGTCCGCAGGTCGAGTGCTTTCTGGTTGAGCAAGGTCATGCACCGATCGGCTTCATTCAGTACTGGGTAGACGAACATGGCGGTGAAGGCGGCGGTATCGACTTCGTACTGATGCCAGCCGCTCGGGGTGTTGGCATCGGCACGATGGTCGTGCAGGCTCTGGTCTAGTACCTGCTGACAGAACATCATTGGCCACGGGTCACCGTTGACCCCGACATTGCCAATGTGCGTGGTGTCAACTTCTGGAAGGCGGTGGGATTCAGAACCGAGCAGCTCATCGACCACGACCCCGAACGCGTTCCCTATCAGCTGATGTCGTGGCCGATCGAAAAGTGATTCCCCCGGCGGGAAAACGGTCTTTCAGTTACCGATGGCAAGGAGCACGTGGCGCATTGCTCGCAGGGAGTGGCCCGAGAGCATGACATCGCAGTGTGGTAGTGCAGCCGCCATACCACCAACGAGGGGTTCGAATCCGTCGGCAGCTGCTCGGGGGTTGACCCAGATGACCCGGTGCGCCATGCGCGCCAGTCGCTGCATACGACGGTCCATATCGTCGGCTGAGTCGGTGTCCCAGCCATCGCTGGCGACTATCACGACCGACCCTCGCAGCAGCGTAGACCAGCTCGAATGCGACATGAGGGTCTGCAAACTGGTGGCGATCTTGGTGCCCGAGAAGCGATCGTCGACCAGCTCCGAGGCCGCAGCGACCGCCTCGGTCGGGTCGGACCGTCGCAGGGCAGGGGTGATCCGCGTGATGGTCGTCGAGAACGCAAACGCCTCGGCGTCGACATGTGTCGATAGTGCCCGCAGCACGTGCATGTAGGGCCGAACGAACGTCTGCATCGAGCCCGAGACGTCGGCCACCATGACGACTCGGCGGGTGCGGCGGCGGCGATCGTTCCACATCAGCTGGACCGGGTCGCCTCCGGTGCGACGCGCTGCCGAGAGTGTGCGCCGTCGATCGAGCCGACCCGCATTGGACTGCTTCATTCTGCGCACGGGTTTGCGAGGCCAGGCAATAGCAGCTTGCTCCAGCCATGCGCCGATGGCGGTGAGTTCGTCGTCGCTCAGCAGATCGAACGGCTGGTCAGCTATCTGGGCGAGCTCGGCCGGAAGCAATTCGGGCAGCACCATCTCGTTGTCATCATCGGGTGGATCGTCATCTTCGGGTGACGCTGACGGTGCCTGAGACCAAGGCACTCCCCCGCCGACATCGGCCTGTTGATTTCGTGCGGCCCGACGTCGTTGTTCGGCGCTCGGGAACGATGGTTCTTGGTGCGTGTTGGACTTGCGAGCGCTTCGCCCCGTGGGCAGCGCGCCACCCTCGAACACCACGTCGAACACCCGGTCGAACGCATCGAGGTGGCGAGCGTCGTGGACCAGGCACACCCGCGACACCCAATACAGCTGGGTGCGCCGAGTCGGCTCGGTCGCAGCGAGCGCGCCTGCATATCGCTCGCCAGAGTGTATCGATACCGGAAGTTCAGCCTTGCGCAGCGATGCCACAAAGGCCGAGGCGAAGATGGCGCGATCGATGTCGGGAAGCAGCGACGGCTTGTTCACCGTCGGCGCACTCGGCGAACCCAGCTGGCAACGGCCCACAACACGCCACCGGATGCGAGCACGCTGTACTCGACGATCAGCCACGCTTCATGGTGCGCCACAAGCCTGATCATGAGCCCAGCACCTGTTGCAGTAGCGCCACATCGTCGGGGGTCTTGGCCAACGAGCCCAGGGTGCGCATTGCGTTCTGGTCGACCAACGAAACGCCGAGCACCATCAAGGCGCTCACCCAGTCGATGGTCTCGGATAATCCCGGCGGCTTGTCTAGCCCACGTTCTCGTGCATCACCGACGAACGCCGTCGCAGCTGCGATCAAGGCTTCGTCGGCATGGGGCACGTTGCGACGCACGATCTGCGCGGCGCGGTCTATTTCGGGATAGTCGATCCAGTGATAGAGGCAGCGGCGCTTGAGTGCATCGTGCAGCTCGCGGCTGCGATTCGATGTCAGCACCACGATGGGCGCGGTCACTGCCCCAATGGTCCCCAACTCGGGAATGGTGATCGATTGCTCACCGAGGAACTCGAAGAGCAGAGCTTCGAACTCGTCGTCGGCCCGGTCTATCTCGTCGATCAGCACCACCGCTGGCGTCTGGCCCCGATGGCGCAAGGCGGCGAGCAGCGGCCGTTCGACCAGGTAGTCATCGGTGAACAAGTCGGCATCGGTGAGTTTCTGACCGTCGGTCTCGGACATGCGAATGGCCAGCAGCTGGCGCGGGTAGTTCCACTCGTAGAGCGCTTCATTCGCCGCGATTCCCTCGTAGCACTGCAACCGCAGCAGCGGCGTGTCCAGCGCGTTCGCCATGGCCTTTGCCGCCGCGGTTTTGCCGACACCCGGCTCGCCTTCGAGTAACAGCGGTTGGCCGAGTGATTGCGCCAGATACAAGGCCGTGGCCAGCCCTTCGTCGACCAGATAGTCGACGCCGTTCAGGGCGGTGGTCAGCTCGTCGACGCTCGCAAAGCTCGTCACCGCTGGCCGTCGTTGCTTGCCGATGGCTTGGTGGGTGATGGTGAGCAGCGCGTACCCGGTCGCCAGTTGAGCGTTTTCATTGGTCGATCTCGTCGTGGGCAAGGAGGGTCTGGTAGTCACGCCAGGTGTCGACATCGAGCGGGATCGGTTTGTCGACAGGCACGTAGGTCACAGGGTATGTGCCCAATTCGAGCAGCTTCCATACGGCCTTGTCACCTTGGAGCTGTGCGAGATCGCCGAACACCTGCCGCCCGAACCAGAAGGGGTGGCCGACGCCGTCGCGGTAGTTGCACACCGCCAGCGGCGCGATTTCGCCTGTGCTGGTGGCCGCTGTGACCAGCCGGTCGATCGCGTCGAGCGTGACTCCTGGTTGATCGCCGAGGAGCATCACGATGCCCGACGCTTGCGGCGAAACAACATCGAGTGCCGACACGATCGAAGATGAACAACCGTTGGTGAAATGCACGCTGTCGACCACATCGAATCCGTCGAAGTCGATGACATCGAGCACCTCGCCCGCCGCACCACCAACGGTGACAAGGCGCTGTGAGAACGGCGCCGAGCGCGCCACGTCGAGTGTTGCATCGAGCAGGGTGCGTCCCTTGTATGGCAACAGTTGTTTGGGTTGCCCGAGTCGACGCGACGACCCGGCAGCGAGAAGAAGGCCGGCGACGTGCTCGGTCACGCGCCGGCCCCGATTGCGAGATCTTCGGTATGGCGACTGCGACAGCCGACATTGCAGTACCAATAGTCATCACCCTCGTGATGCAGGTGCGGTGTCTGATCACCCACCACCACAGTCATGCCACAGATCGGATCGATCGCCTCGGCTGGTGCCGGCGGCGCATCGAACTTGGGTGGTGTCAGTCCGCGGAGGCGCACTGCAGCCGTGACCTCGGCCAAGACCGAGAGCGCGACTTCTTCGGCCGTGCGGGCGCCGATGTCGACCCCCACGGGTGAATGCACGACTGTTGCCTGGTCATCGTTCAACCCGAGCGAGGCAACCACTGCGCCGCCCCGCACGCGACTTGCCACCAGGCCAATGAATCCGACCTCGGCTTCGAGTGCCACCCGGATCGAGTCCTCTTCGTGACGGCCATGACTCGAGATCAGGACCGCCAGTGAACCCGATGCGTCGGGTACGCCGTTCGGCACATGGTCCATGGCATAACCAAGCTGCGTCCCGAACTGCACGAGCGCCTCGGCGATTGGCGTGTTACCGACGACGGCGATGCGAGCCGCCGGCAGCTTGGGCTCGAGGAAGACCTCGATGGCGCCACCCGACAAGCATGGGTTGACCACGGCTTGAGCGCCGGGGCGATCGGGGAATCCCTCTTCTTCGGCGGGCAACACCCGCAACAGCAGCGGCTCGCCCGACGCAAGCACCCCCATGGCAGCCACTTTGACCGATTCCTCGGCGCACTGACCGCCCACGAATCCATCGACCACCCCATCGGCCAAGATGATCGCGGCATCGCCGGGCCGGGCTGAAGTAGGCATCTCGGCCCGAACAACCGTGGCCAGAACAAACGGCACACGCGTCGCAACCAGCTCACCGACCCGCTGAGATGTCCGTCGTGATGATGACAATGTTCACCTTTCAAGTTTCGCAAGCGAAGCGAGGGATCAGCAGCGGAGGAGCCGCACCAAACGAAGGGCAACCCTGCCCGACGAACGCCGGCCCAAGCGGAGCGAAAAAACAAACACTCTCTAGATCGGTGGGGTGTGGTTGCCTTGCATGGCTTCCCATACGCGCGATGGCGTGAGTGGCATGTCCGCGTGGCGGATGCCGAACGGCTTGAGTGCGTCGACCACGGCGTTCACGACGGCGGCGGGCGAACCCACGGTGGCCGACTCGCCGATGCCTTTGGCGCCGATGGGGTGATGGGGCGACGGTGTGACCGTGCTGCCGGTTTCCCAGTCGGGTGTCTCGAGCGCCGTCGGAATCAGATAGTCCATGAGCGAACCGCCCAGGCAGTTGCCGTCTTCGTCGAACGAGATCATTTCCATGAGTGCCATGCCGATACCGTCGGCGAGCCCGCCGTGCACCTGGCCTTCGATGATCATCGGGTTGATCTGCGTGCCACAGTCATCGACGGCGATGAACCGACGAACCTTGACTTCGGCAGTACCGGGATCGATGTCCACGACACAGATGTAGGCACCGAATGGGTAGGTCAGATTCTCGGGGTTGTAACAGATCTGGGCTTCGAGCCCGCCTTCGAGACCTTCGGGAAGATCGCCAGCACCGTGTGCCTTCATGGCGATGTCCTGGATGGTCACCGACTTGGAAGGGTCACCCTTCACATTGAATGCGCCCTTGGTCCATTCCAGGTCTGCGACCGAGACTTCGAGCATGCCGCTGGCGATGATCTGCGCCTTGTCCTTGACCTTGCGAGCCACCAGCGCCGCCGCGGCGCCCGACACCGGTGTCGAGCGCGAGCCGTAGGTTCCCAGGCCGAACGGCGTGTTGTCGGTGTCGCCGTGGACGACATCGATGTCTTCGGGAGGAATGCCGATTTCTTCGGCAATGATCTGGGCGAAGGTCGTTTCGTGTCCTTGACCCTGGGTCTTGACCGACAGCCGAACGACGGCCTTGCCGGTCGGGTGGACCCGCAACTCGCAACCGTCGGCCATGCCCAGGCCCAGAATGTCCATGTCCTTGCGGGGACCTGCGCCGACGGCTTCGGTGAAGAAGGTGACGCCGATTCCCATGAGCTCGCCGTTGGCGCGCTTCTCGGCTTGCTCGGCCCGCAAGTCGTCGTAGCCCGCCATGTCCAGCGCCTTGCGCATTGTTGGTTCGTAGTTGCCCGAGTCGTAGGTCCACCCGGTCTTGGTCTCGTACGGGAACTGCTCGGGCTGGATGAAGTTCTTGATACGCAGCTCGGCCGGGTCCATGTCGAGCTCGTAGGCCAGACAGTCGACCAGCCGTTCGACGAAGTAGACAGCTTCGGTGATGCGGAACGAACAGGCGTAGGCCACGCCGCCTGGCGCCTTGTTGGTGTACACGGCCTTCATCGACGAGTACGCCGCTTCGAGATCGTAGGAACCGGTAAAGACACCGAAAAAGCCGGCGGGGTACTTGACAGGCGCGGCCACGCCGTTGAATGCGCCATGGTCGGCGAGCACGTCACCGCGAACGGCCAGTATCTTGCCGTCGCTGGTGGCGGCGATATCGCCTTTCATCACGTAGTCACGGGCGAAGCCGGTCGACACCAGGTTCTCGGTGCGGTCTTCCATCCACTTGACCGGCTTGCCGATCAACAACGACGCCACGATCGAGCACACATATCCTGGGTAGATCGGGACCTTGTTGCCGAAGCCACCGCCGATGTCGGGGGCGATCACTCGGATCTTGTGTTCGGGAATACCGGCAACCAGCGCATACACGGTGCGATGTGCATGTGGCGCTTGGGTGGTGGACCACAGCGTGAGCTTGCCCGAGACACGTTCCATGTCCGCCACACAGCCACACGTCTCCATGGGAGCCGGGTGCACTCGGGGATAGATGATCTCTTGGCTCACCACCACATCGGCGCGCGCGAAAGCGGCGTCGGTCTCGGCGGCGTCGCCGGCTTCCCAGTCAAAGCAGTGGTTGTCGGTTTTCCCATCGAGGTCGGTGCGGATGACTTCGGTCTCGGCATCCATGGCGGTGCGAACGTCCATGACCGCAGGAAGGATGTCGTACTCGACGTCGATCAGCTCGAGGGCATCGCGCGCCGAGTACTTGTCTTCGGCCACGACGAATGCGACCTCTTGGTACTGAAAGCGCACCTTGTCGGTTGCCAGCACGGCCTGCACATCGTTCGACAGCGTGGGCATCCACGCCAGACCGTGTTCGGCCAGGTCGGCACCGGTCACGACCGCCACGACCTTGGGGTGTGCTTCGGCCGCGGACTTGTCGATGTTGACGATGGTGGCGTGCGCTACCGGCGATCGCAGGATCGCCAGGTGCAACATGCCGGGCAATACGACATCGTCGCAGAACTGACCCATGCCACGGACCAGGCGAGCGTCTTCCTTGCGAAGCATCTTGCCGAAACCCATGGGGTTACCTTCGGGCGACAGGCCCTCGGTTGGCTCTTCGGTAACGGTCATGATGCACTCCCGATGGTGACGGCGGATTCATGGTTGGCGGCCCACTGGACCGAGCGGACGATCATGGAGTAGCCCGTACAGCGACAGATCTGACCCGAGATGGCTTCGCGAATTTCTTCTTCGCTGGGATTTGGGTTGCGGTCGAGCAGTGCGCGACTGGTCATCAACATGCCGGGAGTACAGAAGCCGCACTGCAGTCCATGTTCTTGAATGAAGCCCTGTTGCACCGGATCGAGCACATTGTCCTGCTCGAGATCCTCGACGGTACGTACGCGATGACCGCCGGCCATGGCGGCCAGGACAGTGCAGCTCTTGACCGGTTCTTCGTCCATCCACACCACACAGGTACCGCAGTTCGAGGTATCGCAGCCCCAGTGGGTGCCGGTCAGCCCAACTACGTCGCGCAGGAAGTGCACGAGCAGCAGGCGACCTTCGATGTCATGGGTCTGGTCGACCCCATTCACGTTGACACTTACTTCCATGATCTCTCTCCTGCTCAGGCGGTGGCTCGGGCGACGGCGTCGCGGAGCGCTCGTTGGGTCAGTTCATTTGCGAGGTGCCGCTTATAGTCGGCGGTGCCTCGGCCATCGGTCTGAGGTGAACAGGCAGCGGCAGCAATGGCGCCGACCTGGGCGTACAACTCTTCGGACGGGGCAGCGCCAGCGAGCGCAGCCGCCGCGTCGGGGATCGACGCCGTATTCGCTCCAACCGCAGCCAGACCGACTCGGCCTTCACTTATCACGCCATCGTCGATCCACACGGCAGCTCCGGCGGATACGACCGCCCAGTCGCCGGCTCGGCGTTCGACCTTGTGATAGGCGCTGCTGCCGTTCGGTCGAATCGGGATACGGATCTCGGTCAGGAACTCGGCGTCGCCCACGGCGGTCTCGTAGGGCCCCACGTGGAAGTCGTGCATCGAGACGACGCGCTCGCCTTGGCTACCGCGAATGACGCACTCGGCATCGAGTGTCGAGCAGACTGCTGACAGATCTTCGGATGGATCGGCTTGACAGAGTGAGCCTCCAATGGTGCCTCGGTTACGCACGACGGGATCGGCGATGACCTTCTCGGCATCTCGAAAGATCGGGAAGGCGGCTGCGAGTTCGTTGGACTCGAGCAGTTCACGGTGGCGAGTCATGGCACCGATGTACATCGTGTCGCCCTGGGTACGGATGTAGCCGAGTTCGTCGGCGAGATCATTGATGTCGATGATGTACTCGGGGTTGGCCAGCCGCAGCCTCATCATGGGCAACAGGCTGTGGCCGCCGGCAATCAGACGGGCTTCGGATCCCAGACGTTCGAGCAGGTCGATCGCGTGATCGACGCTCGTGGCTCGTTCGTATTCGAACGGAGCAGGTACTTGCATTTGGACAACCCCCCGGTTGATGTATTTGCTCACACTGCCAGCGCGCTCGACTACGGTCAAGCCGACTTAAGCTCTTCCTTAATTCACTCTCGGCGCAGAGAAGCCGCAACATGACACCAACCCAACTTCGCAGCTTCGCCACCGTTGTCCGCCTGGGCACCGTCCGCGCCGCGGCTGTCGAGCTGGGAGTGAGCGAAGCGGCAGTGTCGGGAAATGTCGGCGCGTTGCGCAAGGAACTCGACGACCGGTTGTTCCATCCGTCGCACAATGGTCTGGTGTTCACCCCGGGCGGAATCCGTTTGGCGCAACGGGCAGTCGAGATGCTCGGCCTGCAAGAGCAGACACGCCGCGAGGTCAGCGACGCCCATGGCGGTCGTCGTCATCTTCGAGTGGTGGCAACATCGTTGTTCGCCGAATATGCCGCGCCCGGCTTGATCGAACGGTTCTCGACGCGAGCCGACGACCTCGAAGTCGAACTCGTGGTCGATTCGTCGGATCGCTTCGATGAACTCCTGTCGAGTCACACCGCCGACGTCGTCATCGGCCCTGTGTCCAAGAGCGCCACAATCGACGGGCTGACATCGACCGAGTTCCTCCGCTACGGGGTGGTTGGGGTCTGCTCGCCAGAAGTTGCTGTCACCGACATCTCGCGGGCGCAATGGCACCTCGGTCCGTCGGCGGTGGAACCTGCCGGCGTTTCCAGAACCATCGTCGAACGCATGCGTGTCCCCGAGGACAACCAGCGCATCTACACCAGTCATGCCGCCGCGTTGGCCAAGGCCCGAGACGGCCATGGCGTGGCGTTGGTGCCGAAGTTCGTGGCTGACCGTTCGACGACAACCGGCGAACTGGTTCTGGTCAACGACCGAAACTGCGCCGCCACCGGTACCTGGACGGCGCGAAGCTGGCGCAGCGACCGCGCATCGAGCGCGGCACGCGAGCTGATGCGCTTCGTCACCACACCCCAGGCAATCCAGGCGATGCTCGCCGGTTCAGGTTCGCGGATCGGCCGATTCAAGCCGCGCGTCCACATCACCCTGTGGAGTTAGTGCTTCTGCCCAATCCGCTAGCCGTACTCGGCCGTCGGCGCGCGGAAAGGTGCCGGGGGCGGCGCTAATAGCGACACGCTCAGAGGTTTCCGGGCTCACGTTCTCGCTCGTGTGCGCAAACAACCCGCAGGGCGGCACTCACGGGCAGCTGAACCTCTGGACCACCAGCTGCTGTCAGCTGACCCAGGACCCAGTGGCGGTGGTGACGGCACTGCCGTCGATGTCGCTCAGGCTCATGGCGGCGAACATGGCCGAGCGTTCCCCGGTCTGGTAGCGGAACTTGGGTTCGTCTTCGGCAACGACCGACGCGATCACATCGGCAATGTCTTGTGGCGTCTGCGCGGAGCCGGGTGCGAACGCCTCGGTGATGTGTTTGACATAGGCCTGCACTTGGGGCGTGTAGGCGTCGACGTTGTTCATACGTTCGGCGACCGATTCGCCCGCATTGTTGATGAACTCGGTGGCGATGGCGCCGGGTTCGACCACCGAGATCTTCACGCCGTGCTGAGCAGCGACGGGATGCAGGCTCTGCATCAGTCCCTCGACCGCGAACTTGGCGGCGCAGTATGCGTCGTTGAATGGTTGGCCAACGACACCGCCGACACTGGTCACCGTGATGACCCGTCCGCCCCCGTTGTTGCGCATGTGTGGAAGCACCTCGCGAGTCAGCCGGGCAACGCCGGCGAAGTTGACGTCCATCATCCACGCCAGATCGTCATCGGTGATCTGCTCGAGCGTGCCGATATAGGAGGCACCTGCATTGTTGACGAGTACGTCGATCGTGCCGTGTTCGGCAATGACGTTGGCGACCACCTGCTTGATGGCGGGCGCGTCGGTCACGTCGAGTGCTTCAGCCTGCACGTGCACCCCGGCTTCGACTGCGGCCGCCTCCAGCGCCTTGCCCTTGCTCATGTTCCGCATGGTGGCCACAACCGTGTAGCCGGCTCTGGCCAATTCCACCGCAGTGGCCAGGCCAACGCCCGAGTTCGTTCCCGTGATGAGTGCAATCATGCCAGGACCCTAATCGTGTTGCGTCGCACCGAGCGCACTCGGACCGAAGCGTGCCCGCCCTTGGTGGCCGTCTCCCAGGCTGCCCGCTGCGCCATCTTGTCGAGGTGTGTGAGACAGCTGAGCATGCCGTTCCCGTTTGCACTAGACATCGAGCGAATCGATCTTTGTGTAGCCATGGCCGAGGCAGATCCAATGGACTTCGAGCGTCGAGTGATCGAGGGTGCGCACGACGGCGGCACTGCCGCCGGAGGTCACGCCCTTGATCATCGGGTGGCTCGCCAAGACCTTGGCCGAACCCACCAGCTGAACGGCAATTGTCCATGCGCCTGGCGCATGGACAATCAGGTGGAGCGGCGGCTGGACTCCACGTCGTTGAGGTCGAGGTGATTGCGCATGTATTGTCCGCGGGCGCTGGTTGACGGCTGGAAATCCCATGACGAGTACCGGCCTGTGCGCAGCGCCTGGTCGACCACTCGACGGTTGGCCTGGCTGTCGAGCACGTCACGACGGATCTCTGCAACGTCCCATCGCTCTCGCACCTCATTGCGAAAGCTGACGACCTGATCCAGGTGGTCAGCTGATTCGGCAAGACTGTGGAGCTCGCAGGGATCGGCGTTCAGGTCGTAGAGCTGCTCGCCGTCGGGCTCGCTGTAGATGTATTTCAGCTCGCCTCGACGCAGCATGAAAATCGGAGCGATGGCCCCCTCGCCGAGATATTCGCCGGTCACCGTGCGCAGGCTGTCCTCGACGGCGCCGAGTTGCGGGACCAAACTGTGGCCATCCATCGCAGTCGGCACCTCGATGCCCGCCAGATCGAGCATGGTCGGCGCAATATCGAGCAGGCTCGAGAGCGTCGCCACCCTGGCTGGCGAGAAACGCTGCGGAGCGTGAACGATCAGGGGCACGCGAGCACTGTGTTCGAAGAAGTTCATCTTGTACCACAGGCCCCGCTCGCCGAGCATGTCGCCATGGTCGGCCGTGAAGATCACGACCGTGTCGTCGGCCAAACCGTGGTGTTCCAGCGTGTCGAGCAGCTGCCCTATCCAATGGTCGACATAAGAACAATTCGCCAGATAGGCCCGGCGAGCCGTCATGATCTGCTCGTCGGTGACCCTGGTCGTGTCGGCACAGATCACCTTGCGTAGCCGTGCGCTGTGCGGATCGATGTCGGCATCGGCGAGCGGACCGACCGTTGGCATGGGGATCTGCACGTCGTCGTAGAGATCCCAGAACTCGCGGCGGGCCACGTAGGGATCGTGTGGATGGGTGAAGGACGCGGTCATCATGAACGGCCGCCCATCGGTGGTTCGGGCCAGATCACGCAGCTTGCGGACTGCCCGGAAGCCGACCTCGTCGTCGTAATCGAGTTGATTGGTTGCGTCTGCGACACCGGCGTGGGTGACGCTGTCGAGGTTGTGGTACCACCAGTCGAAGCGCCCGTCGGGGTCGAGCCAGTCGGGTGTCCACCCGAAGTCGGCCGGATAGATGTCGGTCGTGAGCCGCTCTTCATAGCCGTGCAGTTGATCGGGTCCCACGAAGTGCATCTTGCCCACGAGCGACGTCTGGTAGCCGGCTGAGCGCAAGTGATGAGCGAACGTGGGAACTGTCGACGCCAACTCCGAGGCGTTGTCGTATGCACCGATCTTGCTGTTGTGCTGACCGGCCATCATGGCAAACCGGGCAGGTGCGCACAGTGGCGAGTTGCTGTAGGTCGTGTCGAACACCACGCCCTTCGCAGCCAACCGATCAATGGCCGGTGCAATGGCGGGTCCGCCCCACGGGGCCATGAAAGGCGCCGCCATCTGGTCCGCCATGATCAGCAAGATGTTGGGAGGGGTCACCATCACAACACTATGCCCGATACGAAAAATCGAATGGTGGCGGGGCTATTGCTCTGGATGGCAGAGAGCGGAAGAATGCCGGTGGATGCCAGAGCGGCCCGGCGTCGACCACGCGAGGCGAGGTTCTCGGGCACCCCTTGGATCGGAATGGCCGGAAAGTTCGACACAGCGTGGTCGGATGGATGGTCGTTCTGGCGCCGGCATGTGTTTTTCCGCACCCTGCGAGATATCGACGTAGACCGCGATGACATTGCCTTCCGGCTTGGTGAAGAAGAGCGCGTGTGAGCGAGCTCTTCGAAACTCCGACTTTGGCTCCTGCGGCGCTACAGCGATTTCGCGAAGCTGTGGATGTCGCGGATGGTTCCCAGGTAGACCTCGGGCAGCGCGTCGCGGAAGATGGCATCGCCTGCATGCACCGTGCCGTTGACGGTACGACTGCTCACCGACACGCCCGCCGCCAGCAGCTTGCGGAAGTACGCCAGGCCTTCGTCGCGTAGCGGGTCGAGTTCGTTCACCGAGATGATGTGCGGAGGCAATCCTTGTAGGTCCTCGACCGAGGCGTGATACGGCCACGCAAGTGGATTGGCGTCGGCTGAGCCGTCGGGGCTGTACATGCGCACCATGGCGCCCATCATCGAACAGTTCAGGAAGTAGTTGTCGTTTTCATAGAGCGACGGCAGCGCCGGGTCCTTGTCCTCGTAGGCGCCGGAGATGTAGGGGCACTGGGCATAGACGCCGTCGACCATGTCGAGCACGCCTTCGCCCTTGGCCTTGAGGGTGGTGGCCAGCGAGAGATTGCCGCCACCCGACTCACCAGACAGAACGATCTTGGAAACGCCCAGACTGTCGCGGTTGTCGTGGACCCACGAGAGTCCGCTGAAGCAGTCGTTCAACCCGGCAGGGAATGGGAACGGTCCGAGCTTGCCGGCGGCGTTGCGAAACTCGACGCCGACGACCACGAGGCCGGTCGATGCCAGTTCATCGCGCCAGCGCACGTAGCCGCCGCCAGACGCTTCCATGATGACCATGCCGCCGCCGTGGTAGTGGACGATCGCTGGCATTGGACCCTGGACATTGGTGGGCACATGAATGTACAGGCTGAGGTCGTTTCCGTCGATGCCCCGGATGACTTCGGTGCGGCGCTCGACATTGGTGATCGGTGGCGCCTGGGCGGCAAAGATGTCGCCGAGCATGCCGAAGCCCTCTTCTGCGCCGGTGCTGAACTCGAGCAACGCCTCGATCGGCGAGTTGATGTCGACGGGCGCGGCTTCGGGCGCTACGTCCATGCCAACCGAGGCCATGGCCGCGACCATGCGTGGATCCGCACGAGGGTCATCTCGCAGTTGCATGGCAGGGTCGCCGAGTTGGCCGGGAAGTATCGGTGCGTCAGTCATGAGCCGAGTCTTTCAGAGACGGCGTGAGGCTGCACAAACCGACCTTCCGTTAGCGAAGCAACCAGCGACGAGCTCACAGAATTAAATGTGTGTTTTGCTTGCGGCTGGCTTAGCTGCGGTGGAAGACATGGGATCTGCGGCGAGGTGAACGCCGGCCTTGTCACCCGGCCAACCAGCCATCATGGCGAGATGGCCACCTTTCTAGGCCAGCACGAGCAACAGACCCCGGAATGGGATTTTTCGAGGGGTCGCCACGGCCTCGAACCCGCACGTCAGCTGACAAAGCGACCTGCGTCGGGTGCGCGATAGACGTCGACATCTTCGGCGGCAAGTTGTTCTTTGCCCAGGATCATGTCGGCGCATCTCTCGGCGATCATCATGACCGGCGCATAGATGTTGCCGTTGGTCACGTTCGGCATGACCGATGCGTCGCACACTCGCAATCCGTCCACGCCGTGCACGCGCAGCGTTGTCGGGTCCACGACTGCCATGTCGTCGGTACCCATTCGGGCGGTACACGAAGGGTGGAGTGCAGTCTCGGAGTCGGTGGCGACCCACGCCAGGATCTCTTCGTCGGTCTCCACGGCTGGTCCCGGCGAGACCTCGCCGCCGTTGTACTTCTCGAAGGCCGGCTGGTTGAGAACACGCCGAGCCGTGCGCACCGCTTCGATCCATTCCTTGCGGTCATTGCCGGTCGACAGATAGTTGAATCGCACTGCGGGATGTTGCCGCGGATCGGTGCTGGCGATCTTGACGGTGCCGCGAACGTCGCTGTACATGGGCCCGACATGCACCTGGTAGCCGTGGCCCTCGGTCGCTTCGGATCCGTCGTAGCGAATCGCAATCGGCAGGAAATGGAACATCAGGTTTGGGTACTCGACGTGGTCGTTGCTGCGTAGAAAAGCACCGGCCTCGAAATGATTCGTGGCTGCCGGACCGCGGCGAAACAGCCACTGCAGGCCGATGAACGGCATCCGCCACGTGGCGTTGTACGGCTGCATCGAAACAGGTTCCTTGCAGGCGTACTGGATGTAGACCTCAAGATGGTCTTGCAGGTTTTCGCCCACACCTGGCAGATCGGCGACCACGTCGATACCCAGTGACCGCAAGTGGTCGCCATCGCCGATGCCCGACAGCTGCAACAACTGGGGTGAGTTGAAGGCGCCTCCACAGCTGATGATCTCGTTGCCGCGCACCGTATGTGTGCGACGACCTCGGCGGTATTCGACACCAACGGCACGGTTTGCCTCGAAGACGATCTTGTTCGCCTGCGCCAGGGTGAGCAAGGTGAGGTTCGGTCGATCGAGCACCGGATGCAGGTATGCCCGGGCCGCGCTCAGCCGGCGACCACGTAACACGTTCTTGTCGAACACGGCGAAGCCTTCTTGTTGGTACCCGTTCACATCGCTGGTCGAATGGAACCCGGCTTCTGGGCCGGCCTCGAGCCACGCGTGGAACAACGGGTTGGTCGCCGGCCCGGTCTCGAGCTGCAGCGGCCCAGACTCGCCCCGCCACTCATCACCGCCGACCAAGCGGTTCTCCATGCGCTTGAAATAGGGCAGGCAATGCTCATAGGCCCAGTGCTCCATACCGGGTTCGGCCGCCCACTTGTCGTAGTCCATCGGGTTGCCCCGCTGGAAGATCATGCCGTTGATGCTGCTGCTGCCGCCCAGGACCTTGCCGCGGGCGTGGTACACCTTGCGGCCGTTCATGAACGGTTCGGGCTCGCTCTCGTACTTCCAGTCATAGAAGCGACTGCCGATCGGATAGGTCAACGCCGCCGGCATGTGGATGAAGACATCCCACTTCCAATCCTTACGACCAGCCTCGAGTACCAGCACCTGGTTCGAGGGATCGGCGCTCAGTCGATTCGCCAGCGCGCAGCCAGCCGATCCCCCGCCGATGATGATGTAGTCATAAGTCGTGTCGGTGACCTTGGCTTTGCGACGTCGCACCCTGCGCACCGTATCGACCCAGCACCCAACCGAACGTGTCGGTGCCAGGCACCAAGCGGTGAGAGCAAAACGCTCGGATGGACAATGCGGGCCAACCGACCAGAAGCCATGTGCGACGAACGTCGGACCGAGCGGAGTGGATCAACACAGTGCAACACTGGCTGTTATGAGTACAGCACCGATGGTTACCGTTTCACTGAACGAGATCGAAGAGGTGACCCGGGCCGCACTCGAGCGCCATGGCGCTGCGCCCGCCATTGCCGCACACGTGGCCGATGCTGTGCGAGTCGCCGAGCAGAATGGCAATCGCATCTGCGGGCTCTACTACCTGGACAGCTACTGCAAGCAGCTCGTGAGCGGTCGGGTCAGCGGCGACGTCGACCCGGTGGTACATCACGACAAGCCGGGCGCGGTTCGTGTCGATGCGCGATTTGGCTTCGCCCAGTCGGCCTTCGCCGCTGGCTTCGACACCGCAGTCACGGCCGCAGAGGCGAACGGTGTATGCGCACTGTCGATCGAACACAGCCATACATGCACCTCGCTCGGCTACTTCACCGAGCAATTCGCACGAGCCGGCCTGATGGCGATCGGCACCACGAACTCGACGCCCCGGGTGGCGCCTCCCGGCGGGTCGGTACCTGTGCTCGGCACCAACCCCATCGCGTTCGCGGTACCCGATGGTCACGGCGATGTTGCCTTCCAGTGGGACTTCAGCACCAGTGCGGTGGCCCTCGGCAAGATCACCATGGCGGCAGCTGCGGGCGAATCCATTCCGATCGGCTGGGCGGTCGACGCCGAGGGTAACGACACCACCGACCCCGACGCAGCCTTACAAGGGTCACTGCTGTCCGCAGGCGGCTACAAGGGTTACGGCCTGAGCTTGATGGTCGAGCTGTTTGCCAGTGCGCTCACCGGCTCGTTGCCGAGCGCCGAATTGGCCCCACTCAAAGCCGCAGAAGGCGGGCCTCACGACATCGGTCAGTTCTATCTGGTCATCGATCCTGGTGCGTTCAGCGGCCAACGCTTCTTCGATTCCGTGGCTGAGCTCGGTGAGCGAATTGCTGCCCAGGAAAGTGCTCGGCTTCCGGGAAGCGCCCGCCTGGCACCCAGCTCCGTGGAGCTTGCCGCCGATCTATGGGCATCTACGATTGCGCTCGCCGCCGACCACTGACCAGCTGCGAACCGCTGCCCCGAGTCAGACGATTTTTCCGCTGCGCATGTCGTGGGCGACCGCCACGCGATGCATGACGCGCCGGTGCGGCAAGTAGTCAGCCACGGCGTAATGCTGGGTCCCTCGGTTGTCCCAGATCGCCACCGTGTTCGGTCCCCAGGTCAACCGCACCTGATGTTCCGGACGGTTGATGGTGTCAAACATCATCGTCAACAAACGGGCCGACTCGGGGGCCGAAAGGCCGATGATCCAGCGGGTGAACGACTCGCTGACATTCAGGTATCTGCGGCCACTCACGGGATGGGTGGCGATCACCGGGTGCACCGCCATGCCCGCTTGGCTCATTGCTTCGACCATGGCGGAGTTGCCGCCGGCCAAGTAGGCGCCCGTGCGAAACGCGCCCATGTCATGCACTGCGTGAAGGTCCGAGAGTTCGCTCTGCAGAGGAGCGCTCAGCGAGTCGTAAACCGAATACATGCTGGCCCAGAGCGTGTCGCCTCCCACCGGGGGAAGCTCGATGGCTTGCAGTATCGACGCGAACGGGGGAGCCTCTCGATACGTCATATCGGCGTGCCATTCCGCAGCGTCTGGCTTGTCGTCGCCTTGCCAGGCGAGGACCACGACATCGGCCGATTCAGGATGCGTAACATAGCTGTGATGGCGAGCACCGAGTGGCCCAAGGGACCGCCCGAGTCGCACCAGGTCTTGTGGTTGCAGATCGGCGTTGCGCAGGATCACGACCTGATGCTCGATCAGCGCCGTGTACACCACTTCGAGGGTCGCCGGGTCCGTGAGTGCGGTGGCGCTGAGCCCGGTCATTTCGGCACCGAGCGCTGGCGTCAGCTGAGTGGTATGCAACATGGACCGATGGTAGATCGCTTCGGGCGTCACTGGTTGGGCACGAGCGGACGCTCTATCTGAGCTGGTGAGCCCGCCCGGTGGGCGTGGTATCTTGCGGCGGTGACCGAACAGTCGATGGCCAGAACGATCTGAGTACGGCGTGTATCGCATCGACTGTCTCCAGTTCGCCAATTGGTCCGAGGCGATCTTTTGTGAGATGCGTTCTGGCGGCGTCGACGCGGTTCATGTCACCATCGTCTATCACGAGTCATTCCGTGAGACGGTCGATGAGATCACCGCGTGGAACCGACTCTTCGAACGCCATGGCGACCTGATTCTGCACGGCAACACGGCCGCCGACATCGACGTGGCGAAGGCCACCAACCGCACGGCGATTTTCTTCGGCTTTCAGAATCCCTCGCCCATCGAAGCCGACATCCACCTCGTTCAGATCCTGCACACGTTGGGCGCCCGGTTCATGCAGCTGAGCTACAACAACCAATCATTGCTGGCGACCGGCTGCTACGAAGCCGAAGATCCCGGCATCACTCGCATGGGCAAAGAGGTCATTCGCGAGATGAACCGAGTCGGCATGGTCATCGACATGAGCCACTCGGCTGATCGATCCACCATCGAGGCCGCACAACTGTCCGAGCGCCCGATCGCCATCACCCATGCCAACCCTCACGCCTGGCACCCGGCGCTTCGAAACAAACGTCACGACGTCATCCAGGCGGTCACCAGTCGTGGCGGCATGATGGGCTTCTCGCTCTATCCCCACCACCTCCGCGACAAGAGCGAGTGCACGCTCGAGAGCTTCTGCCAGATGGTCGCCGACGCAGCGGCCACCTACGGCGTAGAACACTTCGGCATCGGCAGCGACCTCTGTCAGGACCAACCCGACAACATCGTCGAGTGGATGCGGGTCGGCCGATGGACCAAGTCCGTCGACTTCGGCGAGGGGTCAGCCGCCGCACCCGGGTTTCCGCCCCAGCCCGAGTGGTTCACGAACAATCGAGACTTCGACAACCTGGAACGAGGCCTGGGCGAAGTCGGCTTTACAGACCTCGAAGTGGCGGGGCTGATGGGTGACAACTGGTATCGCTTCTTCGCCAACAACTTCGGGCCCGCACAATGACCGCCACTGTTGAACGACGCCCACCCGAAACGGTCATGACCCTGGCGCGCATGGGATCGTTCCATCAGTCACGACTGTCGTTCATGCGCACATTGTTGCGTCGCATGAAAGCCGAGCGCTGGACATTCGACCGGCCCTGCTTCGACATCGACGAAGCTGGCGTGGGAATGGCGCTGTACTCAGCCACCACCGCCGAACGCACCTACACGCTGGTGGCCTTCGCTCATGACCTGCCCGATGAGATGAGATCGGATCGCGTGATCGCCACCCAGTGGGACACCACGTTCACCCTGCACGATGGTGTGCCTTCCGAGGCCGATATCGAACGGCTCAGGGCGAACGTGCCCCTGCAGGAAGCCGGGCGTATCAGCGAGTCCGAACTCACCTTGTCGCGCGCCAATCGTTCTACACGGCTCTTCTCCTATGTGGTCGAAGAACTCGCAGCTGGCCGCCAACCCGATGCCGCAGCCATCGATGGCGTGGGGTACCTCATGCGCACCACCGCCGTGTATGGCAGTGGCAAGTTCGGTGCAGCCGACCGTGCCGTGATCGCTGACCGAAGCGAGTTCGAGGCCCCGTTTCAGGTCGAGATGCTCACCGTGTATCTCATTCGAGCATTCGTGCTGGACCTCGTGGAGCACATGGCCTCGCTGGCTTCGGACCACGCAGTCCCACTCGAGCCTGCGGTCCGACGACGTTTTGGCATCGGAAACTCGACCGGGCTGGGTATGGCTCCGTTCCTGCTGACCCATCCTCGGTTGATCAACAATTGGATCGCGGCCCGTGAAGAGGCACTGGCTCGTGTCCGCTCGATCGAACGTGCAACAACCGACGAGATCGACTGCTTCGGCTCACACCTGCAGCGAATTCGGCACACGCTGGCTGCCTGGCACACTAACCACCCCATCCAGCTGCAGAAGATCGGCGAGTTGTCAACCGACCTCGATCGGCTCGACGTCTATGTCGAGGCAACCGACCTGAGCCAGCGCTCAGCCTGGGACGCGCTGGCCACATGGTCCGGCGAAGCGCTTTCGCTCGAAGGCCAAGAGCTGGTGGTTTCTTTGCTGCTCGAGCCCTACGGGCACCTGGTCGACGAGCTCACCGCCACCATGCACGCCGACGAGTCGACCCCGATCACCATCGATGGCTCGCTGACGATCGCCGAGATGCAGACACGGATCGAGCAGCAGTATCGCTGGGCGCTGAGTATCGACTGGTCGAGTAGCTCGGCCGATGCGCGGGCCTGGTACGTGTCGCAGGAAAAGCTCGAGCCTCGCTTGGGTGAACGACACCTGGAACCCATCACCGAGTTCGAGCAACCGCTGCAACCCGGTCGCGATGCTGTGCGCATGCTCGACGATCTGCGCCGATGGCCTGACCATGCCACGCTGGCCACCTTTCTTCGTTCCCACCCCGAGCATCGGCACACGGCTCGCCGCACCCTGTTGCTGGCACATGCCCCCTATGGCGAGATCTGCGATAACACCATCGATGCCGCAATGTTGCCTATCGATCTGCTGCGGGCCAAGCTGAGTTTTTTCGGTGCAACCCACTTCGATCCGCGGTCGGACCGATGGGTACGCATCACGATGTATCAAGGCGCACCGTTTCCTCACGAGCTCGCCGACGCGGACCCAGACTCGTGGACTTACTCTGTCGCCTGCTGATGGACCTGGACCTGTCACTGGGAGAGTTCGAGGCGCTGGCAGCCAAGGCCTTGCGTGGCACTGGCTATTCGTGGGGTGCAGCAACCGACGGCGCCCATGCAGCGCTGGTGCTGGCGCAGAATGGGCTACCCGCTGCCGAGATCGCGCTTCGGCTGGTCACGCACGTCGAATATCACGGACCTGGTACCTCCGTGCTGCAAAATCCAAGTTCGGGCCGGGCAACAGCACCCATCTGCGCGGTGACCTATGGCGCAGCCCTCTCGGACCTGGCAGGAGCCGCACCCGATCTGGTTGCCTCGGTCGCCAAATCGCGCCCGGTGATCGAACCACTCCTGCTGGCTCCCTTTCTCACCAACTGCGTCATTGGCTGGGCTGATGGCAGCGTCTGCGTCACGCACCGAGGGATCGAACTCAATGGCTCGATACCAGTTGGCGCAGTCCATATCACCATCGACTTCGACGGTTATGCCGGTACCGATCTCGAAGACGGCTGCGCTGTCAGGAGCCACAAGGGGTCCACCCGCGCCGTCGTTACTCCCGCCACCTATTGGTCCCTGCAGGCATTTGCCGCACGCACCTACGCGCCAGCAAGCAAACAGAGTCGCAGCTCGGGGGCTGGAGCAGACTGACATCGGCACCAAGGCGTCTGCTCTCTGCCCTCACCGAGCATGCTGCTCGCACGTCTGATCTGGCGGCAATCATCATCGCAGTCCTAGTGTCGTGATCATGACTGCAACGGCATCCAACGATCTGCGGGTGCTCAGCCCCGAACAAGTGAGCGCCTATCACCGCAACGGCTACCTGCTGATCGAAGGTGCCGTCAGCAATGACTGGCTGAAGCGCTTGCAGGCCGCAAGTGACGAGTTCGTCGACGAGAGCCGGACACTGACCGAGAGCGACAAGAAGCTCGATCTCGATCCAGCGCACACCCCGGACCGCCCGCGCTTGCGGCGTCTCACCAGCCCGGTCGACCATCACCGCGCCTTCGCCGAGTTCACCCTGCAGGGGCCCGCCGCAAGCATCGCGCTCGACCTGCTGGGTTCGCCTGCCCGCTATCACCATTCCAAGCTCAACTACAAGTGGTCGGGCGGAGGCGAGGCCGTCGAATGGCACCAGGACATCCAGTATTGGCCACATACCGACTTCACTCCCCTGACGATCGGTGTCTACTTGAACGATGTCGATGAAGCAATGGGGCCCATGGGCATCGTGCCCGGCAGCCACACCGGCGAGTTGTACAACCTGTACGCCGACGACGACCTCACCTGGACCGGCTCGATCCGCCAGCAGGACCTGCCTCGTGTCGATCTCGACTCTGTCGAGTATCTCAAAGGGCCCGCCGGGTCGATCACGGTGCACAACTGCGGATGTGTCCACGGCTCGACTCCCAACAAATCGGGTCGGGTTCGACCCTTGCTGCTACAGACCTACTCGGCCCACGACAGCTACCCGCTGCTGGGTGTTGGCGCCAACGGAGCCACTGGCCGGGCTTCGGGCATGCTCATTGGATCAGGTGATCCCGCTCGGTCGCTGACCATCGATGGCCGCACCATGCCCGCAGCGCCCGACTGGTCCCGCGGCGGTTACACCACCATCTTCGACGTCCAGCAAGACAGCAAATAGCCCACTGCACTTTTGTCATAAGCGCCGCCGTCCGCCGACGAGTACGTTTACCGCACAGCGAACTGGGGGCAACGGTGAAACTTCTGGCCAAGCGAGATCCATCGCCGACTGTTCAGACACCGAGTGTGCAGACGTTCGCTGGTGTGCACGTCCACCAGCAGCGACTGGTGATCACCGACGTCGGCGGAAACCAGCACGAAATCCCAGCGGTCTGGTTTCGAGACAACTGCCTTTGTACCGAGTGCCGTATTGCCGCCACTGGTGAGCACCGTTATTTTCTCGGCACCACTCCCGAACTGCCCGATGCCACGTCGGTGCAGTTGCAAGACGGCACGATGACCATTGTGTGGTCCGATGGCCACAGCACGACGGTGTCGGCCGAGGATCTGGCAACAATCAGCCACATCGCCGATCGCACGCTGACGCCAGCGCAGCCTTGGGGCGCAGGCTTCACTCCCGCAAGGTTCAATCGCGCCGACATCGTGCGAGACACAGCGACATGTCACGAGTTTCTGACCACAGCTTTGCGTGACGGCATAGCAATCGTGACCGAGATGGGCATCGAGTCGGGCGAGTGCATTCGGTTTCTCGAAGACCTCGCACTTCCGGTTCGCGACACACCATTTGACCGCCTCCACGACGTCTTCTACCGCATCGACGGCTACAACGTGGCCCACACCGACGAAGCACTTCCTCCACACAACGACTTCGCCAGCTATACCTGGCCGCCGAGTGGGCAGCTGATCCACATGCTCGTGAACGAGGTCACCGGCGGTGAATGGGTCAACGTCGACGGTTTCCATGTCATTGCCCAGCTGTGGCAGATGCATCCTGATGCGTTCCGGACCCTGGCCCACATACCCATTGCGTTCCGTGAGCACAGCGACACCGCCGAAAGCTGGACTCGAGAACCGCTGATACGAATCGACAGCCTCGGCAACGTCACCGGCTTGCGCTTCTCGAACCAGCTCATGCAGCCGATGTCGCCATTCGATCCCGACGTGCAGGAGTTCTACGAGGCGTACCACCTGCTGGCCAGGGCCATCTGTGATCCGGCGAACCAGATCGAGTTTCGAGCCGAACCCGGCACCATGCAGTTCCTGCACGGCCACCGAGTGCTGCACTCGCGCCGAGCCTTCGACGGTTCCTCCGGGGCTCGCCATCTGCAAGACACCTACTTCGACTTCGACGACGTAGCCTCGCTTGTTGCCCTCATGTCTGGAGACGCCCGATGACCGAACCGCGAACCGTCACCTGGACGTCCATGCAAGACGGCGAACGGGCTGACTACGAGATGCTGACTCCACAGTTCGAAGAGCATGCTCGCGGCGCGCTGGTCGGGAATCTGCTGACCATGTTGGACATGCTGAAGGGTCCCACGCTCGGGTATCAGATCGATCGCTACGACCATTCGCTGCAGTCCGCGACCAGGGCATTTCGAAATGGTGAACGGGTCGACCTGGTCGTGGGTGCGCTGCTGCACGATGTGGCCGATGCCTTCGCCCCCGAGAATCACAGCGACGCCGCCGCCACACTGTTGGCTCCCTACGTCGATGACGAAACCCATTGGATCGTCAAACACCACGGCATCTTCCAGGGCTATTACTACTTCCATCATCTGGGCGGCGACCGCAATGCTCGCGACCGATATGTCGAGAGCCCCCACTACGACGCCTGCGCCCACTTCTGCGCCGAATACGATCAGAACTGCTTTGATCCGCTCTACGAGAACATGGCGATTCAGGACTTCGTGCCCTTGCTCGACGAAGTCTTCGCTCGGCCTTCCAGGGTGCCCGGCATCGCACCGATGTAGAACTACCTGGCCGGCGTGCACCCCGAGCTTGCGGCAACAGATTCAGACCCGTGCCAAGCCGACAACCACCCGTGATCGGATCGCCCGTGGGCGACAAAGGGGCGGCTTACAGACCGGCAGAACACGCACCGAAGCCAGTTAGATCGTCTAACCGATTGCGGTCGCGCCGGATTTGGCGCTACTCTCGGCAGCACTATTACATAGATACGTTCTGAGGGGTTCAGCGTTTTCTGGAATGTTGGTTGTTTGGGGGAACAGCACATATGACCGGGAGTTTGCTCAAATTGGTTCACACACCAATGGGTCCTTCGTCACGCGGCTTTGTATCGGTTCAAGACCACAAACGAAAGTGAACCCAATTCATGGATTGGAAACGATTCGATTCACTGCGATCAACCGCAGGACCAATCGAGCTCGATCTCGTCGAGGCATACGCCCAGAACAGGATCGGCCGGCGCGACTTTGTCAAGCGCGGCACCATCATCGGGCTCTCGGCCCCCTTCATGGGCGCCATCATCGCTGCGTGCGGTAGCAGCAGCGACGGCGAGGCTGCGGCCGAGCCGACCGCCGCCGCGGATTCGGGCGGCTCGACAGATGCAGAACCCACCAGCGCTCCCGCTGCAGCCGAAACAACCTCCGGCGGCAACTTGATCGTCGGCAACCAGTTCGGTGATGCCAACTCGGGCCTTGACCCTGTCGCCATGCTCGACCTGGGTACCTACAACATCATCTCACAGACATTCGAGTACTTGGTGGGCCTGGGCGCCGATGGCAATATCTCCGACAATGCGCTCGCTACTGGCTGGTCACCGAACGGCGACGGTTCGCAGTGGACATTCGACCTGCGCGACGACGCGGTATGGCGCGACGGCAGCCCACTTACTTCTGCCGACGTTGCCGCAACCATGGATCGCATGGTGGAATTCGGGAACTCGGGTCTTGCTGGCGTCATCGAAGCAGGATCAGTCGACTCGTCGGATCCATCGAAGGCCGTCATCAGCCTGGTTGAGCCAAACGGCAACTTCCCGGTCCTCGTGTCGATTTTCAACCCACAAAGCTGCATCACGCGAGCCGACTATTCCAGTGGCACCACGCTGAACGAACGCGACGAAGGCACCGGCGCATGGATGCTCGAGAGTTTCGACCCCTCGACATTCGACGCGAAATTCGTGCCGAACCCGAACTGGTGGGGTGGCTCAACCATCCTGGACTCCCTGGAGCTTCGTGGCTTCGCCGACATTGGCACTGCAGTCACCGCTATGTCGAGCCGTTCGATCGACGTGATCCAGAACTTCAGCGTCATCGGCGGCGAAGGCCTCCTCGACGACGCAGCGTTCTCGGTCTTGACACCTCCATCCTCGAACCACCGCCAAGTCTGGTTCAACGTGCAAGAAGGCGATTTTGCAACCAGCAACCTCGTCCGCCAAGCACTGGGCTGGTGCCTGGACCGCGAACAGATGGTTTCGACCCTGTTCTCGGGTCGGGCCGAAATCGGAAACGATCACCCGATCCTTTCGTCACTGCCGTTCTTCGATGCCGACGCAACGCCGCAGCGCACCCGCGACATCGACATGGCCAAGTCACTCATGGCCGAAGCCGGAGTCGACGAAGTCAACGCCACGTTCACGTGTGGCGACCTTGGCGAGGTACCCGACCTGGCCAACATCATCAGGGCGAACGCAGCCGAAGCTGGTATCAACCTCACGGTTGACGTGCAGTCCAACTCGACCTTCTACGGCAACTCGTGGTGCCCAGGACCGAGCGAAACCGATCCAACCCAGCCATGTGCTGGTTCCGGTTCGGTCGGCGCCGTCGACTACGGACATCGCCCGATTCCCGACATCTTCCTCAGCTCGGCGCTCTCGACCGGCGGCGTGTGGAATTCGTCGAACTACGCATCGGACACCTTCGACGGCTTGCTGTCGGACTATCGCACCGCTCCCGATGTCGCCAGCCAGAAGACGGCAATCGGCGCTATCCAGAAGTTGATGCACGAGGACCAGCCTGCGCTGTACCCGTACTTCTTCAACTTCTTGGCTGGTCACGACGAGAACGTCTCCGGTATTCAGGCAACTGCGCTGGGTCACATCGTGACCAGCAAGGCTTCCAAGGCCTAGTTCATGAACTGGTGGGGCCGAAGCGAGCGCTTCGGCCCCATCGGTGCTATTCCTATTACTGCCATCTATAGATAGAGACCCCGTTGCTCCGGTATATAGCTCGACGATTAGCGCTGTCGCTGATAACCCTGTTCCTGATCCTGCTGATCGTCTTCTCGCTTACCAGAGTGTTCCCCTCAGAGCCTGCTCGACAGCTTGCGGGTCCATTTGCTTCCGAGGAGCGGGTCGAGCAACTGACCGAGAATCTGGGCCTCGATGACCCGCTACCCACCCAGTTCGGGCGGCTCGTCCGAGACGTCGTGACCCTGGACTTCGGCGAGTCGTTCTCGCAGCCAGGCGTACGAGTGCTTGACCTGATCCGTCCAGCTTTGTGGAACTCGGCCAAGCTCGTGATTCTGTCGCTACTGCTCGTGCTCCCGATTTCCATATTCGGTGGCATCATGGCGGCCCGCAAGAAGGACACGCTGCTCGATAGATCGATTGTGTCATTCGGGCTCGCCAGTGCGTCTATTCCCGACTTTGTGTCGGGCGTTTTGCTGCAGTTCTTGATCGGTGTCAAGCTCGGCTGGCTACCAGCGGTGTCGAACGCTCCCGACGACGCAGGCTTGCTCACGGGTATCAAGTTCATCCTCCTTCCGGCACTGGCCATCTTGTTCGTGTATTTCGGCTACATCGCTCGCATCACGAGAGCTGGTGCTATTGGAGCGTTCGAGGCCGACTACACCCGCACGGCCTACATGAAAGGCATGTCGAGCTCAAAGGTAATCCGTAAACACGTGCTGCGAAATGCGCTACAGCCCACCGTTGCGGTGACCGGCACCCAGATGGGTTACCTGTTCGGCGGTCTTATCGGCCTCGAAGTCGTGTTCAACTACAACGGCCTGGGTGGTCTCATCTTCCGAGCGGCGACTGCGCCAGACTTTCCGCTGCTGCAAGCAGCAGTGTTGAGCGTGGCCATCATCTTCATGTTGTCCACACTCGCCGCCGACCTCATCATTGCTTGGATGAATCCGCGGGCACGCCTCGACCTGGGAGATGACTGATATGTCCATCAACGAGCCACACGACCCCGCTGTCGAAATCGTCGATATGGCAGCAGTCGCGCGGGCACCACTCGAACCGGCTATCCCGGCGACCGATCGCAAGTCGATCAAACGCGAACTGCGACGAGAACTCTTCCGCACGCCTTCCTTCATAGTTGGGGCCGTCATCTCGCTGTTCTGGGTTGCCTGCGCAGTTGCACCGGGAATCTTCACGAAGTGGGGAGAAAGCGACTTCGTCCGAAACTCCGACGGCGCGAGTATCCCCCGCGCCAGTCCTCGGGCCGACGCCTGGTTTGGCACCGACACAATTGGTCAGGACGTGTTCGCTAGAGTCATCTACGGCGCCGACAATGTGCTCATAACCTCACCGATTGCAGCGTTGATAGCTGTCCTCGCCGGAGCTGTGCTGGGCTTGGTTATGGGCTATTTCCGTGGCTGGGCCGATGAAATACTCAGCCGAGTTCTCGAAGCAGTCCTGTCTCTGCCGGTGGTCTTGCTCGCCATCATGGCCGTCGTGACCTTCGGCAGCACTCGTCTCGTCCTGATCCTGACAATCGCAACCCTCTTTACGCCAGTCGTTGCTCGCACCGTTCGATCCGCCGTGCTGGCCGAGGCGCAACTCGACTACGTTACCTCTGCGAAACTGCGCGGTGAGCCGGCGCTGTTCATCATGTTGCGCGAGATCTTTCCCAACATTTCCAACATCTTGGTGGTCGAGTTCACGGTGCGGGTCGGCTATGCCATCTTCACCGTGGCCACGCTGTCCTTTCTTGGCTTCAGTGTTGGCAGTGCCAGTGACGCCGACTGGGGTCGAGACATATCTGATACCTACTCGCTGATCCAAGCTGGCCAATGGTGGCCTGCGATCTTTCCGGCCCTGGCCATTGCGTCGCTCGTGATCGCCATCAACCTCATTGCAGACTCCGTCGACAAGGTGTATTCCTCATGACCGCCACGACCGCCACCGACACCCAGCTCGACCGCGGCGATCCCACTACCGCTGCTTTGTCGGTCGATGGCCTTTGCCTTGCATATACCGTTCGCGGCACGCCGCGAGCGGTGCTGCGGGGCGTCACGTTCCAAGTGCGTCCGGGCGAGGCGTTCGGCCTCGTGGGCGAATCCGGTTGCGGCAAGTCAACCACGGCCTATGCCGCAATGCGCTACCTGCCCAGCAACGGCAAGATCACGGCCGGGCGTGTCCTGGCTGGCGGCCTGAACGTCACCGACATGTCAACCAAGGAACTGCAGCAGTTTCGTGCCAGTCATGCCGCCATGGTGTACCAAGATCCCGTGCAGGCCATGAACCCAACCCTGCGCATCGGCCGTCAGGTAGCCGAGTGTTTCCAAATCCTCGGCTTCGACAAATCCGAATCCGAAGATCGCGCGCTGGCGTCGCTGGAACGAGTCAAGATCGCAGATCCCAAGAGTGTGATGGATCGGTATCCGTACCAGCTGTCTGGCGGCATGTTGCAACGCGTCGTGATCGCCATGGGTCTCGCCGGGGATCCCCAGCTGTTGGTACTCGATGAGCCAACGACGGGACTCGACGCCACCGTCGAGGCCGAAGTGCTCGACTTGGTTCGTGACCTTCGCGAAGAGACCCAGGCCGCGGTGCTGTTAATCGCACACAACTTGGGCGTGATCCGGACCATGTGCGATCGGGTTGGTGTGATGTACGCCGGCAAGATGGTCGAAGAAGCGTCATCGGAGGAATTGTTCGAAGAGCCACGCCATCCCTACACGATCGGTTTGATGAACGCGATCCCGCGTCTCGGTCTGCGAAAGACAGATCGGGCACTCTCGACCATTCCTGGCAATATGCCATCGATCGGCACCGACCTTCCCACTTGCGTCTACGTGAGCCGCTGTCCTATCGCGACAGAGCTGTGCAAGACCGACGTACCCCCAATCGTGCCCCTCGGCGAGGGCCGCTGGACTCGCTGCCATCACAGCGATGAGGTCAGTTCGATCGAGGATCCAGACGCACTCGTACCGCCGTACCAAGTCGGTAAAGACCGTGTGGTCGAGCTCAACGGCGTCTCGAAGACCTTCCGCCAACGCGGCCACGACATTCCCGCTCTCGTGTCGGTCGATCTCGGCTTCGCCGAGGGCGAAACACTCGGTCTTGTCGGCGAGTCCGGCTCGGGCAAGTCCACACTTGCCAAAACCATGCTCGGTGTCCACGGACCCGATGATGGCAGCGAGATCACGCTCGACGGTGTGCCCATGAAAGGCCTGGCGACCGAACGGCGAGATGGCGCAATTCGCGCCATCCAGATGGTATTCCAGAATCCTGATTCGGCATTGAATCGAGCGTGGACCGTCCGACGAATTCTGACTCGCACGGTTACCAGCCTGACACCACTCAAAGGCGCAGAAGCTGACAAGCAGGTCGAGGAGATCGCCGAAGCTATGCGGCTGTCTCCGCACCATCTCGACATGCGACCCCGACAGCTCTCTGGCGGCCTGAAACAACGTGTTGCCATTGCCCGAGCCTTTGCCGGTGATCCTCGGGTGGTGGTCTGCGACGAGCCGACTTCGGCGCTCGACGTCTCCGTGCAAGCTGCGATCTTGAACCTGCTCGCCAACGTGCAGCACGACGAGCGCACGAGCTATCTGTTCATCACCCACGACATCGGCGTCGTGCGCTACTTGGCCGATCGCATTGCGGTGATGTACGTCGGGCGCATAATGGAGAAGGGCTTCACCGAAGACATCTTCAACGGTCCTGTGCATCCCTACACCGAGGCGCTGTTGTCTGCGGTTCCCAATGTCGATGGCATGGCCTCGACCCGCATTCCGCTACAAGGCGACATTCCAAGCCCCGCAGATCCTCCACCGGGATGTGTCTTCCACACCCGATGTCAGTACGCGATACCCGGCACATGTGATGTCGAGCTTCCGCCCGATGTCGAGGTCGGCCCTCAGCACATTATTCGATGCCACTTGCCACTCGAAGAACTTCCGACGCCGGTGACGGTTTCGATCTCGGAGAAGAGCTGACACCGAAGCTCAGGTTTGCAGCGACAGCACCTCCGATACCGACTCGACCGCAGCAGCCCAATCCTGCGGCGGCTCCGCCGGGCGGATCACGAATTTCGAGAAGCCGACATCGAGGAATGCGTGCATACGCTCGGCCAAGCCCGATGCTCCGCAGCCAATGACCTGCGCCGGGTCGAACCCGGGTCGGCGGGCTTCGACACTGGCGATGAGTTCGTTGCTCATTGGGCCGTCGACCCAAGAAAGATTCATGCCGAAGTGCTCGTCGTCGATTTCTCGGCCGGCGGCAGTGGCCTCGGCCAGAACGACGCGACGCATTGCGCTGGCTTCTTCGGGGGAGCACAGTCCCGGCATCCAGCCCTCGCCGATGCGGCCGCATCGGCGAAGAGACGCTGGCACCTGGCCGCCGAGCCAGATCTCGAGCGGATCTTGCTGGGGCTGAACGGCGAGTTCTACGCCGTCGTAGGAATAGAACTCGCCCCGGAACTCCAAGGGTGTGCCCGACCACAAGGTGCGCATGACGTAAAGCGCTTCTTCGAGCATCGCGGATCGCTGTGACGCAACTACGGATTGAGCGTCGAGTTCGTCGGGCTGGTTCAGACCCAGCACGAACAGCAACAGCAACCGACCATCGCTGAGCTGATCGAGCGTGGCGAGCTCTTTCGCCAGGCGAACCGGGTCGCGCCCGGGCACGATCAGATGTGTCCCGACTTTGAGGCGTTCGCGCCGGCCAGCAGCAACGCTGAGGGCTGCGATGGGATCGAAGATACTGGCCGTGATCACATCGGGAACCCAGATCGAGTCATACCCGAGATCGTCGAGCGCATCGACCAATCGAAGGAAGCCGTCGCTGTCATCTGTTGCGCCTGCGCCTGCAGCTACACCGATCCGAACCTTCACGTTTCGCAACCTAGTGCAGCGGTGCGCAACGAATGGCGCACCTACTCGCCGAACTTCCAGCCGTCTCGCAGTGCCATGCCGAGCCACAGCTCGATGCTGGTGGCCCACTCGCGAACGTGGGCAGGCGAATGCAGCGCCAAGGCAGCGTCGACGACCTCGCCCCATGCGACATCGTCGGGCGGCACCGGTGCCAACAGGCGGTGCCCGGTTTCACCAAACGCCACCACATCGCCGGGCAAGTAGCCCTCTCCCCGGGGAAGCACCCACACGTTGATGGGTTGTTTCGGTCGTGGTGGCACATGGTCCCAGACCGGTAGTTGTTCGCCTATCGGCTCCCACCGCTCGTCGGCTTTGCGGAATACCCGCCCCTGGTTCACCAGACGAATCTACTCTTACTTGTTGACGATCTTGCCAGAGGGGATTCCGTTCTCGTTGCGGCGTCGACGCGGCACCAGATTGGCAGCAACCGACGAAGCCCGAGCCGGGAAGGGCACATACTTGCGCTGTCGTTCTTGGGGAAGCGGGTCCTTCGAGAGAATTCTGAAGAGGATGAACGCCGCTGCGGCCGCGAAGATCGCGCTGATCGACCAGAAGAACAATCGTGGGCCGAACGCCGACATGAGCGAACCCGCAATGAGTGGTCCGGTCACCGCACCGGAACCGTTCACTCGCACCAGGGTGCCGCTTGCGGCCAGGATCTCCTTGGCCTCGAGCCAGTCGTTCGCATAGGCCAGCGTGAGCGAATAGAAGGGAAAGAGCGCACCCCCGACCAACACCATGATCCCTACTGCCAGTGGCGACCGTTCGGGAACGGCAAGCGCCATCAACGGTGTGATGGCTGCGGCAATGCCGACACCCAAGAGCACACCGCGTCTCGGCAGGCGATCCGACAACCAACCAATCGGCCACTGGAACAGGATTGCCCCGACCATCGGTGCCAGCAGGAACAGCGAGAGCCGACCCGGCGCCATGTTGATCTGAGAGCCGTAGACCGCACCCATACCGAGAAGCGCTCCTGCGCCCGCTCCGCTGAAGAAGGAAGAGACGATTCCGGTGGGAACACGAGTGATCAGTGTTCGAAGCTGCATGGACTCGGCCACGGCGATTGGCGGTGCACTCGAAGCGGACAGGGTCACCGGGACCAGCGATATCGACACGAGCACCGAGATCAGGATGAACAGGGTGAAACCGCTCGAATCGTTGATGTTCAGCAAGAGTTGCCCGGCGCCCACGCCGCCCATGGAGACCATCATGTAGACCGACAGGATGCGGCCCCGAGTCTTGTTGGTGGCCAGATCGTTCAACCAGGACTCGACCACCACATAAATGCCGGCCATACAAGCGCCGAAGAGGAAACGAGTGAAGATCCAGGTCGGCGGGTTGATCGAGATTGCTTGCAACAAGACAACGCTGGAAGCCAACGAGGCCAAGGCGGCAAAAACACGAATATGGCCGACGGATTTGAGTGCTCGTTCTGCGTACATGGTGCCCACCAGGAAGCCGGCGAAATAGGCGGCCATGATGATGCTGACCAAGGTGGCGTCGAAGCCGGCGGCGTCGCTACGCAGACCCACGACCGAACCGTTCAGCCCGTTGCCGATCATGATCAGTCCGAGCCCCACGAACAATGCCCAGGTTGCCGCTGCTACCGAAGTCGATCGAAGAAGGGGTTGACCCGAGTCCCCGAGATCGTCTCGATAGCTCGTGACGGTTTTCAGGTCAGCCATCGTCATCATCCGCGCAGGTGAAGCTCTCGACGAGTGCGGCGTGTAGCGCTCGCACTGCCCGGTCCCGCGAGCGTGGTGACCGGCGCGCAATCAGTTTGACTTCGGGCAGGGTGTCGGGCAGGCCGAGTTCCTCACCCCTGACCGCCGCATGGGCCGCCACGGGATGTTTCACATTGAGCACGGCGACACCCAACCCAGCTTCGACGGCTGCGATGACTCCGCTCGTGCTCTCGCACTCGACCACCACGCGGTGCTCGAAGCCTGCATCTCGCAACAGCCGCTCCGCGACCGAGCGGTAGAAGCCGCGTGGCCCAAAGGTGACCAGGGGAACCGAACCGTCGGCTTCGAGCGCAAGATCTGGCGAGGCGAACCATCCGAGTCGATCATGGCGCAAGACCGTGTCATCACCTTTGACATCGTCGGCGAACACCTGGATGATGGCGAGGTCGAGCTCTCCGGCACGTAACCACGCACCCACTACGCTGCTCAGACCGATTCGTGTGTGCACCCCAACCATTGGATGCTCGATCCGGAATGCCCGGATGATGTCGGCCACCTGGTCGACCTGGGGTTCGTCGTTGCACCCCAAGCGCACCGTACCGGTCAGCTCTCGCAGCTTCAGGCTGGCGACCGCTTCGTCGTGTGCGTCGAGGATACGTTCGGCATGCAAGAGCAATTCATCGCCCATTGCCGTGGGTTCGATCGTCTTGCCATCGCGAATCAAAAGGGCGTGACCGAGCCGTTCTTCCAGCCGTTTGATCTTCCAGCTGACTGCCGATTGGGTCAGGTGCAGACGCGCTGCAGCACCGGTGAAGCTGCCGGACTCGACGATTGCCCGCAGCGTCCGAAGCGAGTCGATGTCAAGTCGCACGCGGGGATCTTGACTGATCGGGCAAACCAACGCAAGCACTTATTTTGGTGCCCGCTCGGCGAGGCGATTGTCGCGCCGATCCAGGCGGCGCTCAGCGGAGACCCCCTCTTCAGGTCGGTCGGCCATACTCGGGTGTGGCCGTGACGTTTTCGTCCAGCGGATAGATGGGTCGCCGCACGTTCTCGAAGCTGAACAGGCTGTTGTCCGAGCTGGTGACACCCACCCCATTGCACGGGATGTCACGGGTGGAGATGTCGTGGAAGCCCGCCCGATAATGAATGCGGGACTTGAGAACGAGGTAGCGCATATGCGTTGGTTCGATGCCGACGCTGCGGAAACATCCAGGATCCCACGGCTCGACATTGCGAGAGATCACGACGATCTTGACCGAACCGACCTGGAGCACTGCCGTTGGCCCCATATCGGTCTGCGTGCCGCGACCCATGGCCACGGTCACGCTGAACTGGCCGTCGGTGATTGCCCGAACCCGCCCGGTCACATGCAGAGGTTCACCAACTCGACCAATCGCCGGCATGTCGGTCTTGCCGCCAAGTTCGAGGGTGATATCTCTGCCGACACCCGCCTGGGTCATCTTCTGGACCGCTGCGGGGTCACAGATTGCGAACATGGCGACGTCTTGCAAGCCCTGTTCCAAGACTTCGGCCAACACGGCGACCGTGTCCTGGGTTCCACCCGACGCCGCGTTGTCGGCGTGGTCGAGCAAGATGATCGGGCCGTCGTCCATTGCTTTGGCGCTGGCGATGGTGTCGGCCAGCGGTTCACTCTCGAACATGAATTCGGATCGCTCGGCCCAGGCGGCGTCGAGCAACACGTCACGGGCCTGCTCGGCCTCGGTCTGATTCCTGTCAGCGATGGTGACCACCGACAGTCCCGCGTGCCAGATATCGGCCAACGGAAAGCCGCCGAAAACCGACGACGCCAACATGCCCCGCGATTCCTGCATGCGTGCCATTTCGAGCAGCGGGCCCATCGGCTCGTCCTCGTGACCCATGCGCAAGGTCTGGGCCAGGATCGGCCGGCTCCCCCACACCATCACCGGCGCGATGTCGCCGGCCATCATGCTCACCAGCAATCGGCCAGCGTGCTCGCCAGCTTCGTACATGTCCAGGTGCGGATAGGTCTTGTAGCCAACCAGCACACTGCAGTTGTCGACAATGGCGTCAGTCATATTCGCGTGCAGGTCCAGGCTGATCGCCACGGGAAGATCGGGCGCGATCGATCCGATGCGGGCCAGCAGTGTGCCTTCGCCGTCGGTGGTGGTCTCGGCCACCATGGCGCCGTGAAGATCGAGCATCACTGCGTCGCAGCCGGCATCGACTGCCGCACAGATCTGGTCGCTCATGTAGTCGTAGGCGTCGGCGTGGACTTTGCCGCTGGGTGCAGCATTACCGGCAATGGGCGTGACGATGTCCCAGCCGGCGGCGTCGGCAACGTCGAGCAGCCCTCCGATACCTGTGCCGGTGCCCTTGAAGCGGTCGTACGCGGCTTGGCCTTCGGGCACGCCGAAACCGCCCCTTCCGAAACGCTCGAGCGGTGTCGGCACCGGTGAGAAGGTGTTCGTCTCGTGTTCCATCATGGCCACGACCACTCGGGTATTCGCAGAACTGCTCATACTCGATCATGCCCCAAGCATCGGCACACCACGAAAATTCGACGCCTTGGGGCGTCAAGTTTTCGCAAGAACTGCTAGTCGTCCTTGCAGGGGTCGTGGCCCCAGTTCATCAGGCTGTAGCGCCAGTTGCTCTCGGCGATGTCGCCGTCGGGGCGCTGCGCCAGGTGCCGGTGAACGTAGCCGATGACCTTGACCATGTGATCCCACTGGTCAGTCGTCAGATCGTCCTTGTTCGTGCGCTTGATTTCGACGATTCGCCGGCCGGACTTGTGCCCGGTGCTCTCGCCGGAATCGCTGTCGCCGACCGACTTGGACTCGGCGGTTTCCAACCATTCCTCCAACTCCTTCGGCTGCAGGTTCACGCACTCGTAGAACTCGGTATAGGTTTCGTCGTTGGAGCGATCGGCCATCAGTCGTCTTCTCCCGAAGAGTCCGACGCAGTTTCGGGCAGGTCTGACAACGCGGTCGACGCCATCTCCTCGAGCTCGCTCTCGGTCATGCTGTCGTACATCTCCACCGATGCGCCTTCGAGATCAGCCTTGTCCTGCTCGCCACGCTTGGCCGCAAGTGCGGCACCTGCCGCTCGTTGTTGGGCCTTGCTTGTTGCTTTCGGCATGCCATCGAGCCTATGTCGAGCGCTCGCCACCCTGGAAGTCGAGCCGGAGTCGAGCGATCTCGGGTTCTCCCGCCGTCGCGGCAATGAAGGTGTCCGGGCCCATGGGCCCGGACACATCAGGTTCCCTTGTAGTTCAGACTCGTCTCGAGGCGATGTTCGACCTTGACCAGATCGCTCTGATTGGCCATTACCTCGCCGATCATTGTCCGAGAGACAGCTGAGTTGCCCGAAAGTCAGGCAGTGGCGACCCAGCGACTCCACTCGGAGCTGCGGGCCGGAGTGAGCACGATCGATCCTCGCGGCGCGATCGGGCGTCGCTTGAGCCTCCAGCCGAGTTCATCGAGCAGCTTGTCGCCCTTGCGTGAATTGTGCGCCGGGCACATGAGCACGCAGTTCTCCCACGACGTGTCGCCGCCGCGCGAGCGTGGGACGAGGTGATCGACCGTCGAGCCGCGCTCGTCGCACTTGGCGACCTGGCAGCGCCGATCGTCTCGAGCCATCAACGCCGACTTCGAGAAGCGAGGCGAACGGTGGGCTCGCATACCAGCGAAGGTCACCATGTTCATCAGCCGAACGACGTGCGGGAGCGGAAACTCTGCGCCGCCGGCAGATCGAACAACCCGGTCACCCGCTTGTTCCACCATCTCGGCCCGGCCGCTGATGACCAGCGTCATGGCTCGCTTCCACGAGACGACGGTCAGCGGTTCATAGGAGGCATTCAGTAGCAATACAGACATGGCAGTCCTCTCTATGTGTGATCTCGGTCCGTGCGCGCAACGCCCATTGTGGCCCACCAAACGATGTGATGCAGAGCAATATGGCTGGTTACGGGCTCTTCGCACGTGGCGGAGGTCAAGCGATCTGGCCCGTGGGGTCCAAGTGCGTGGCCCGCCTTTCAACTGATTGCCCGCACTAACGCGCTTGCAGGATCAGTGGGCCGACGGTCACCGCCGTCCTATGCGTCGCCGTGTGTGGACCGGCGCTGCGAGATGCCGGGTCTGCGCTGAAGCGCCCATGCTCCTGGGGATCAGAGGTGACTGTCAGTCGCGGGTGCGTGCGTCGGCGATTGCTTTGATGCGACCCGCCAGCACCGGGTGCTCTTCCATGAGCTGGCCGAAATCCCAAGTCATTATTTTGGCTAATTCGCACGTTTCGAGGGCAGTCACGGTGGCATTGCGTTTCTTGCCCGTCACGAGCGAGACTTCGCCGAAGCAATCGCCTGCCTCGATGGTGTCGATCTCGTCGCCCCCGACGTCGACCTTGAGTCGGCCGTTGATCACCAAGAATAGCGAGTAACCGAAGTCGTCTTCCCTGGTGACGCGTTCACCCGCAAGGCGGCGAATTGGTTCGAACAGCTCCACCTTTCGAGCAAGCTCGTCGTCACTCATTCCTTCGAAGAGTTCGAAGCGACGCAGCGTCTCAATGTCCATGTTGATGCTCCCTATCGTCGGCGCTGGAAACATAGCCGTAAATGCGCTGCGATGTTGGACTCGCACCTGCGCGCTCTGGCATCCAAAGTAAGCCACGCCTCCAAGGCTCGGGGGGACCGAGCGGCCACCAGTATGGCGACATCAGTGAGTTGTGAGCCCCGGGCGAACGCCGAGAGCAAGGTGGCGGACGCAGGGTTTCGACCAGCTACTCACCCATCTGAGCTACCAAACCAAGAAAGAGAACCGGCTGGGTCCGGTAGCGTCTTGATATGAGTCTCGATCCATGCCCTCCGTCTCCGAACTGCGTTTGCTCGCAGGAAGATCCTTCCGATAGCGAGCACTACATACAGCCACTCCCCTACATGGGGCCGCCCGATAAGGCGATAGCCGCGATCACCGAGGTCATCGAATCGTCGCCACGCACCACCATCACGAATCGATCCGAGAATCGGATCGACGCCGTGTTCGTCAGCGCCATTTTCCGTTTCAAGGACGACGTGTCATTCTTGGTCGACGCTGCTGCCAACGAGATTCATTATCGCAGTGCGTCTCGTGTCGGCAGCAGCGATCTGGGAGCGAACCGCAAACGGATGGAATCGTTGATTCCGCAGATCCAGGCCAAGTTGTAGCGCGTTCGCCGGGCGCGCAATCCTGGGTCTGTCCTGAACCGACATGCGTGCAACGTGCAACATGCAACTATCTATTCTTGTCAGCCAATCAGTTTCTCCGGATCGCGGCGTAGGCGCTTCATCGACTTGGCAAGTGCCGTCGGCAACTACTTGGTGCGGCGAGGGATGTAGTGCTACGCAAGATCGACTGTGCATCTCAACCGATTGAGTCGCCGTCATGTGTTCGCGACCCGGCCGTCGGCGCCGCCTGAGACCTCGACCCTTGGCCGTCTACCATGATGCTTCCCCCCGCCGTTCCAAGGAAGTTCGCCGTGTGTCTTGCCCTTCGAAAGTCCGTTGGATCCACAGCCGTCGTGCAATTCACCGTCATTGGTTTGGCATGCTTGCTGGTCCTGTCGGCCTGTAAGAGCACTGCGACCGTCGAGATGATGGACGGCGTCGAAGCCGCCGGTGAGACGGTGCAAGACATCGACGCGGACACGAGTGAGCCGCCACCACTGGTTGAAGCATCGCCGCCTGCTCCGGACGGCACTGCGAGATTCGTCGTCGAGGGCGAGTTGCCGCTGACTACCGAGGAAGTCAACGCACTGATCTCGTTTGTCGAAGAGGACACGGGCCGTCCGTTCTTGCGACCTCCGGTCATAGTCGCGCAGTCGGGCGACGTCTTCACCGAGGCGCTCGCTGATGAGCTGGGCGACTTCCAAGCAGAATCCGACATCAGTGTGCGCAGCTTGCAGGCGCTGGGATTGACCGACAGAGGAGTGGCCGAAGTGAGCCAGGCATTCCAGGATCTGTTGCTGTCACCCGAGGGCGTGTTGGGCTACTACGACCCCGAGACCGACGAGCTGTACGTGCCGGTCGAGACCGATGGCGGCGACGAGCTTCGCAGCTTGCTGGTGCACGAGCTCACCCATGCGCTCGATGGGCAATACACCGATCTGACCGTTCTCGACGCCTTGGTCGAAGCGGGCGACGAGACCGGCAACTACGAGCCGGTCTTCGGGCTGCAGGCAGTTGCCGAGGGGCGTGCCACGTCGGTGCAGAACCGGTGGATGAACGAAAACCGCGTTGCGCAGGAGCTGCCCGATGATCTCGGTGCGCTCGAAAACGTTCCGCCTGCACTGGTGCTCGGCCTGAGTGTTCCGTATGCGTTCGGCGAGCAATACATCGAGCGCCAGGGCGGAGCGGCCGCAACCTGGGATCTGTTCGACACTCCCCCGGTGTCGAGCGAGATCTTCATGGTCCCCTTCGGTGATGCCAGCGACGAACCCATCATCGACGTGCCCACACCCACCGCCGACGGCCCGATTCTCGACTCAGCCGTGTACGGGGCCGCCGACATATTGACATGGCTGCTGGGCGAATCCCTCGAACCGGATCCGTCAACGGTGTTCCCCACCATCATCGCCATCGACGGTTGGGCCGGCGGGCGCTACGTCCTGTGGGGCGACGAGAGCGAGTCGTGTATGCGCATAGCCATCGCCGCCGATACCGCAAATGATCTCACGGAGATCGAGGAAGCCATCATGCTCTGGGCCGCAGGCGGCCAGGATCGAACAGTCGCAGTCGACGATGACCTCGTTGTTGTCACCGGGTGCGCTCCATACGTGCCGTAGTCATCAGACGAACCGAGGCGAAACGCTCAGGGCGCTGCGAGCTGTCGAGTAGAACCACCAATCGTTGCAGTGCGAACTACGGTTCCGGCCGTGACTGCTACTCCAATCAGGGCCGCGGTATGTCGAGCCTTCGGCGAACCACTGTCGATCGAGAATCTCCTCCTGGCCGAACCCCAGTCCGGTCAGGTGCAGGTCCAGGTTCTGGCGTCGGCGGTATGCCACAGCGATATTCACTTCTTCGACAATGCATGGGGCGGCAAGCTTCCTGCAGTGTGGGGTCATGAGGCGGCTGGTGTGGTCGAAGTTGTGGGCGACGGGGTGGCCGGAATCGACGTTGGCGATCATGTGGTGATCACCCTGATCAGGTCATGCGGGGTGTGCCGCAACTGCCGAGCGGGCGTTTCCGTGGCCTGCACCGACGAGCTGACCACGCATCCCACTCCCCTCACCGACGCCGATGGTCACCCGGTCGCCCATGGCTTGGGCACTGCCGCCTTTGCCGAGCGCGCCGTGGTCGACCAGTCACAGGTCGTGGTGATCGACACCGATGTGGCCATGGGACCAGCTTCGCTTTTGGCGTGCGGTGTGATCACGGGTGTCGGTGCAGCAACGAACACCGCCAAGATCGAGCCCGGTTCGACGGTGGTCGTGATCGGCACCGGTGGTGTCGGGTTGAATGCCGTGCAGGGCGCCAAGATCGCAGGCGCAAGCGTGATCATTGCCGTAGATCTCTCCGACGACAAGCTCGAAGCAGCTCGCACCTTTGGGGCTACCGACGTGATCAACAGTTCGACCGGTGATCTGGTCGAAGCCATCACGGCCGCCACCGGCGGCGCCATGGCTGACTATGTGCTGGTCACCGTGGGTGCACAACAGCCGATCGAACAGGCGCCTCTACTGTTGGCCCCGAACGGCACCGTCGTGATCGTCGGCATGCCGGCAACTGGCGTGACCGCCACGATCGACCCGGTGACGATGGCGGCGCTGAACCAATCGATACTGGGCTCCAAGATGGGTATGTCCACGATCAAGGTGGACATCCCGGAGCTGATCTCCAAGTATCGCGACGGCGAGCTCCTGCTCGACGAACTGATCACTCGCACCTACGCACTCGATGAGATCAACGACGCCATCGAGTCGGTGAAGAACGGTGAAGCCGTGCGCAACGTGATCGTTTTCGACCAACCAGCAACCAATGGAGCCAGCTGATGCACATTGCAGAACTCGAGACATTCGTCGTTGGCAATCGACCCGGCGAGTTCGGCGGCGAGTACTTCATCTTCGTCAAGCTGATCACCAACACCGGCATCGTCGGGTACGGCGAGCACTATGGCGCCAGCTTCGGACCCGACGTCGTGCCATCCATGATCCACGACATCGCAGAACGCCATCTGGTCGGCAACGATCCGTTCGAGATCGAACGCTTCTGGCATCGATGCTTGGGGTCCGGGTTCTCGCACCGTCCCGATATCTCGCTGATGGGATGTGTCAGCGCACTCGAAATGGCGTGTTGGGACATCATCGGCAAGGAAGTCGACAAGCCCGTGTACCAACTGCTCGGTGGGCGGGTTCACGACAGCCTTCGCTCCTACACCTACCTCTATCCCGAACCCGACGACGCCGCCGACGTGTACGTCGACCCCGCAACCGCAGCCGAACGCGCCGCATTCGAGGTCGCCCGGGGATTCACCGCAGTCAAGTTCGACCCGGCTGGCCCGTACTCGGCGTTCGACGGCCATCAGCCCACGCTCGAGCGGCTCGACCTGTCCGAGCGTATGGTCGCTGCGGTGCGTGAAGCCGTGGGCAACAAGGCCGACATATTGTTCGGCACCCACGGGCAGTTCACCGCGTCGGGGGCACTGCGACTGGCCCGTCGGCTCGAGAAATATGACCCGCTGTGGTTCGAAGAACCGGTGCCGCCCGACAATCCCGCCGAGATGGCCAAGGTCGCTTCCCAGACCACGATCCCGATCGCCACCGGCGAGCGGCTGACGACCAAGGCCGAGTTCGCCCGCCTGCTCGACGTGAAAGCGGCGTCGATTCTGCAGATGAACCTGGGCCGTGTCGGCGGCCTGCTCGAGGCAAAGAAAATCGGGGCCCTTGCCGAAGCCAACGGCGCTCAGCTGGCTCCGCATTTGTACTGCGGGCCCATCGTGGGCGCGGCCAATGTGCAACTCGCCACGTGCTCACCCAACTTCTTGATACTCGAGAGCATCCGCGACTGGTCCGGCATCCACGCCGATCTGCTCGTCACGCCTATGCCGTTCGAAGACGGTCAGGTCATTCCGCCGATCGCTCCAGGACTGGGTGTCGAACTCGACGAGGAATTCGCACGAGCCAACCCGTACACCGGCGATCGGCTGCACCTGCAAATGGATCCGAATCCCGTCACCCCGACCAGCGATCCGCTCTGAGCGAGCGACGCGCAGAACCCCGGTGCTGCAAAGCAGCACCAGCGGGAACAAAGGACGAGCGGGAGCGGGGAGCGCCGAAGGCTCGTAGCCGCTCCCACTGACCCGACACCGCATCCAACGGCCGTCAACCCAAGCGGAGCAGAGCAATCTTGTGTGAACGACACTGCAGACACCGGTTCGCGTAATGGCGACGATGAATGCAGCGGGCGACTTCCGCACGCACAATCGAGGATCGGAGACGTAATGTTTGGCGCACGGGTGAACACGAGAGGTACACGGCGCAGAGCCGGTCAGTCGGCAGTTGCAACGTTGCACCGTTGTGCAGGCTGACGGCACCGCCGTCCCGTCACGCTCTCTTGCCCAGCGCGCCGTGTCGGCGGCAGTTGAACTCCATCTCATCGAGCCGACCGAGGTCGATTCGGGTTCGGTCCAGGTTCAGAGTCTGAACCACTCGAGTAGTGTCGGCCGCTTGATCTGCGGGGACAGGGCATGGATCGTGAAGAACGCAGGTGGAACGCCGAGGCCGGGCAACGACTGGCGCGCCGAGCTCGCCGTCTACCGCTCCGCCCCGCTTGACTCTGATCGCAGCGCCGTGCCCGACCTGCTGGGCTACAGCCAACACGAAGAAGTCGTCCTGATTGAGTCACTCGACCGAAACTGGCGACGTCTGGACAGCTTCGAGCTCCGCAGTCCATGGTCGATCGAGATCGTCTCTCGCGTCGCCACTGGGCTGGCCCATTGGCATCAAGCGAGCCAGTCGCTTTGCGATATCGCTGGGGCAGAGGTTCCGTTCTTCGCAGAGTCCGACGCCTTTCTCGGCCAATCGCCCGGAAGCCAGCGGCTGCACGAGGCGATCCGGGACGTTGAAAATGCATGGGTGACCTCGCATGTGATGCATGGCGATGTCTGCCTGTCCAATGTCATGTGCCACGACGACGGACCCATCCGGTTGATCGATTGGACGACAAGCGGCTGGGGCGATCCTCGCTGGGACCTCGCCGGCCTGTTGCAGGAACTGCACTCCGCCGAGATCGAACGCGGCATAGACACGGCGGCGCATCGGGTGGCAGTGCTCGGTTCCTATGCCGAACGAGGACCGAGTCCTTCGGTGCTGGCCGAAACAGACCCGATGCTTCAGGCGTTCCTTGCCGCTCGGCTGATCCGGCGAGCAATCCAGATCCAGCAATCACCGACGGGAACCAGCGATGGCGTCGCCGCCCACCTTGCCGCCGCCCGAGCTGTCCGATCCGGTTAGCCCCAGAGATGGGTGATCGGGTCGGACGAAGATTTTGCTGTGACGAGTTGACATAACCTGACGCTGACGCGTGTGTTGAATGTGAAGACCGCGTCAGTGAGGGCTATGGGCATTGGCGATATCGACAGCGAGAACGACGTCCTGTCCGCCGAAGCTGAGTTCGAGATCTTCTATCGCCGAGAGTTCGCCTCGCTGGCCGTTGTCGCTGGCACGGTTGCCGCTGACCGCTCCATCGGCGAGGACATCGCGCAAGAAGCCCTGTCCAAAGCGAGCGGGCAGTGGGCCAAGGTGTCCGTCTTGGACAAGCCCGGCGCCTGGGTGCGAAGGGTGGCGATCAACCTGGCTATTGGACGCAAGCGCCGCAGCGTGACCGAAGCCAAGGCCTTGCTCAAGCTGGGACCAACGGCTGCCGTGGCGGGCGAAACCCGCCGGGGTGACCCTGCCGTTTGGGCTGCGGTCGACCAGCTGGCTCCCAAACAGCGAGCGGTGATAGCGCTGCACTACCTCGAAGACCGTCCGGTGGCAGAGATAGCCGAGATCCTGGATATATCGGTCAGCGCTGCCACCTCGAACCTGCACAAAGCCCGCACCAACCTGGCCGACAAGCTCGGAGAGTCCCATGGCTGATCAGCCGTCCTCCAACGATCCGCTCGACGATCGCCTGCGCGCCACTTTCGCCGCCGAGCACGCCGACATCGAACGCCGTCACCTGGCCGATGAGCCTTCGACGTCATCATCGGTATCGTGGAAGTGGGTCCCCTTCGCTGTCGCTGCTGCACTCATCGCCATTGCCGGCTTCGCGTTTGTCGCCAGCCGCGACACCGACCGAGCCGTCGACCTCGACATCGCCGCCCAAACCCCCGACGACGAGGTACCTGGCGTGACCGAAACCGGGGATCCAATGGTCACTGCCACGCAGGTTGGACCAGCGCCCACTCCACCACCGTCCAGCGTGGCTGCCTCAGTCGAACCAGCGCTGGTCGCGCCCAACGCCGTGACTGGTCACGACAGCCTGGAACTTCGGCCCTGCACGCAGGGCGGTGCACCAGAAGTCAATCCCGAGAACGACCAGCTGTACCTGCCGACCTCTGCGGGAGACCAGAGCTCAACGGCTGACCATGTGCACGACATCCGCACCGAGTCCAACGACACCTGCTCTCGAATTGTCGTCACCTTCGGTGAGAACGCCAACGAGGACGCCGACGGCCCAGCAGCGATTCTGCCACCGATCATCGTCTACAAGGGCGACGAGTTCGTGCGTATCTCGCCGAACGGGTGGGCGATGGAGTCGGCGTTCATGGATCCCGATCGCATCGATTATCCCAGCGGCATCGGGCTGCTGGCGATCAACCCTGGATTCAACTTCTCGGTGGAGCTGATGCACCGCGAGATGGAACCGCATGTGCGCTTCCTCGACAACCCAGCCCGAGTCGTAGTCGACTTGTTCCCCGTCGAGGCGCCCGACCCGACCGTCACCGGTCCATTCGGTGAGCAATTCGTGCTGCGTGCGCCCATCCAGTCGAATCTCACCGGTAACGAGGTATTCGGGTTCGGCCGGCCATTCGAAGCCGCCGGGCTCTACCGCATCTGGTCGGTGCCCGACGACGTCGATGCCGATGAGTTCTTGGCCGAACCGCCCGCACCGGACATCGAAGCATTCTTCCCCACAAGCGGTTGGGCCGAGGGCTGGGGCTCTTTCAACGTCGACCTGCCCGAGCTCGCTCCTGGCACCTACATCGCCGTCTTCGGCGAGCTTCCCCCGACCGACGAGATCGGCTTCTACGGCACCGGCCAACTCTTCCGAATCACCGAAGCTGGCACCGTGGCACCCGATGCCGTCCTACTCCCCGACGTCCAACTTCTTCCGGAGTAAATGCAACGGTGCCAGGCACCGTTGCATTTAGAGGGCGGCGATGGACTCGGGAGTCCAGCCGAGTTCGGTGAGTAGTTCGGTGGTGTGCTCGCCTACTCGGGGGGCGTGGCGTCGCAGAGTGGGTGAGTCGTCGGAGGCGAAGCTGACCGGGTCCTTGACCACGCGGTAGTTGCCCTCGGTCGGATGCTCGGCTGATTCGAACAAGCCAACGGCGGCAAAATGCGGATCGTTCTCGAGCTCGCTGAGTTCGTTGACAGGCATGCACGGGATCGAGTTCGCTTCGGAGAAGGCCATCCAGTCGGCGGTGGTCTTGGTGGCAGCGAACTCGTGCACGAGCTCGTACAGCGCGTTGATGTTGGCAACTCGACTGTTGACCGTTGCGAAGCGCTCATCGTCGACCAATTCGGGTCGCCCACACTCGACGAAGATGTCGAAGTAGTTCTTGGTGCTGTACGGCAACAGATGTACCCATCCATCGGCTGATCGCTGGGGCCGGCGATGTTCGGTCTGCAACCGTTGATAGCTGAACGGCTCCATCTTGGGTTCGAAGGTGTGCCCGTTCAGATGCTCGACCAGGTTGAACGAGGCAAGCGCTTCGGCCATGGGCACTTCGATGACGTCGCCCGACCCGGTCGTGCTCTTGCGCACCAGGCCGGCCAGGATTGCGTACACGATGTGGAGCGCGGCGATCTTGTCGGCGATCGTCGACGAGACCAGCGTGGGATCATCGCCCGACCAGCTACGCATGGTGGCCATGCCCGACACCGATTGGATCACATCGTCATAGGCCGCCCGGCCGGCATAGGGGCCGTCGGCACCGAAGCCGACCGCGCCGCAATAGACCAGCTCGGGCTGCACCGCCAACAGGTCGTCAGCCGCCAGATTCAGTCGCGCAAGAGCCGCCGGGCGCATGTTTGTCACGAACACATCGCTACTGGCAACCAGGTCGAGCATTGCCTTGTGCCCGAGCTCTGATTTGAGATCGAGCATCATGCTGCGCTTGTTGCGATGCAGGTTCATGGTGATACCACCCATGCCCGCATTGCGCTTGGGCACGAAATCACGCATGAAGTCCGAATCTGCGCCCTCGACCTTCACGACATCGGCCCCCATATCACCCAGTATTCGGGCTGCCATGGGCGCCATCACGACCGTGCAGAGGTCGACGACACGGATGCCGGCGAGCGGGCCGGTGTTCTCGGAAGACATCCGGCCACGATACGTGACGCGCCCATGATGTAAGTTGTCGAGGGCGTTCGGGGGGAACCGGCGCCAACACCAATGGGGGCATTGATGACCGAACCGTGGATTGTTTCTACGACGCCGCACGAGAAGTTCAACTTCTACACCCGAGCCAATGTCGGCGAGGTGTTTCCCGACCCGGTCGCACCGCTGTCCTTCAGCTGGTTCGAAACCGACGGCACGATCGGCGGCAGCGAGATCGGCTTCCGCGAGGCGTACTACCGCATTGGTGTCATGACCCCCGACGAGCTTCCACCAGACGAGGCCGTCTTCCTGGGTGTCAGCAACGGCTATGCCTATCTGAACGCATCGGCGTTGCGCATGCTCGGCCACCGGGCACCGGGCATGACCTACAAGGACATCGACGATTCGTTCTTCGGCGATGCCCCCGGCGTGCCGGACTTCAATCCTGGCCCCGGCGACGACCGACCCGAACTCACCGAAAAGATCGGCGAGACATTCGGCTGGGTGCTGACCACTCCTGATCTGCCCGACGTGCTGGCCGACGAGGCGCGTGTGAACGAGCTACGAGCCAACCGTCCCGATTTTGCTTCGATGTCCGACCGCGAGATCGTTGACTGGGTGTGGACCGAGTTCGAAAAGTCCTTCGCACACTTGTTCACCGAACACATCTTCATCAGCTTCCTGGCGACCCTTCCGATCGGCATCATCACCGCCGTCTGCACAGCCGTGGGCAAGCCCGAAGCAATCCTGAAACTATTGGCGGGCCTGGGTGACGTCGAGTCGGCTGCTCCATCGATGGAGATGTGGAAGCTCGGCCGAATCGTTGCCGGCTCCGAAGCGCTCAACGCGCTCTTCGACCAGGGCAGCACCGGCCTGGCCGACAAGCTCTCCGCCAGCGACCATGACGACGCCGCCACCTTCAACGCCGCGTTCGAGACCTTCTTGTTCAGCTATGGCTGTCGTGGCCCCAACGAGTGGGAAGTGCGCTCGCCAACATGGGAAACCGCGCCCGACCTGGCGCTGGCCGCCATCGACCGCATGCGGCTGTCCGGCGACGACGCCGCTCCGCAACTGCGCAACGACGAACGAGCTGCCGAGCGTGAAGCGCTGGGTGCCGAGATCGCCGCCATGGTCGAAGGTGACCCCGAAACCCACGGCCAATTCATGGCTGCACTCAACTCGGCCACCGTGTTCATGCCCGGTCGCGAGCGAACCAAGACCAACTGCATCAAACTCGTACACGAGGCCCGCGTCGCACTATCGGAGTGGGGACGCCGATGCGTGGAAGCCGGCACGTTCCCCGAAGTTCGCTCTTACGGCATGTTGACCAAAGACGAGCAGTACGCATTTCTCGACGATCCCTCTGGCTTCCACGACACGCTGGCCCAACGCGAAGAACACATGGTCGAAATGGCCGCGTTGCAAGAACCGTTCCTGTTTGTCGGCGACCCCGGTTCAATCGATGACATGCCTCGCCGCGATGCGGTCGAGACCATCGACCTGACCGCGACCGAGGTACTCCAAGGCGTACCGGGGTGCCCGGGTACCGCCCGAGGAATCGCGCGAGTCGTGCTCGACTCGTTCGACCCCACGGCGCTTGAGCCCGGTGACATCTTGATCGCACCGATCACCGATCCGTCGTGGACACCGCTCTTTGTGCCCGCCGCCGGCGTGGTGGTCGACGTGGGCGCGCCACTCAGTCACGCCATCATCGTGAGCCGCGAACTCGGCATCCCGTGTGTGGTGTCGGCGACCGATGCAACGAAACGGATCCCCGACGGGGCACTCATCGAAGTCAGTGGCGACACCGGCGAAGTGACTATCATCGAACTGCCCTAGCAGGCGCCCTCAACAAGACGGATTGGCATGGTGGAAGGCCAACTCACGGGAATATCCAAGCTTCTCGATCGGGGACTCGGACCCGCGCGTCTGGCGTTCGAACGCACGCGTCGATGGTCGGCCCTCATCGCCTCCACGGCATCGCTACTGGCGGGCGCCACGGTCATGCTGGTCGGCTATCTGTTGCTCGACGGCAAGCGCAACGAATACATGGCTGCACAATTCGCCACCACCGACCAGCGGCTGAGCGACCGCATCGCCGAGTTCGCAGCCGACCCGACGCAGGCATTGAGCTTCGACATTGCCCAGCAGGCCCAATGGCGCGGCATGCTGTTCGCCGCAATCTGGGGATTGATCGGCGCATCGCTGTTCCACGTCTTCTGGCGCCGCTGCTGGCATGTTGGTCCGGCCATCAAAGACATCGTCTTGAAGTCCATCGCCACTCTTCCTCTAGTCGGTTCAGCGTTTGCCGTCGTCGAGAAGTCGCTCACCTTGATTGCCCAGACCGAGACCGGCGATGCGTTCGAGCTTCGCCAGGGTTTCGCTCCGGTGATAGTCACGCTGGCCTGGGCGAAATGGGTGCTCGCCGGGACGACGGTTTTGTCGGTGATCGCCATGATCGTTGCGGCAGCTACCGGCGCATTTCAGCGAGGATTGCGACCCGACGATCAGTTCAGATCGACCGTTCGGATGCCGATGTCACGGGGCACCGGTGTGAGCTGCTCGGGCGGAGGAATTCGCGCCGCCAGCTTCTCGCTTGGTGCGATGTCGGCGCTCGAGCGATGGCCGGCCGATCCTCGAAGCAGCACCCCCGTGACGCGGGTCGCAGACAGCCTGCTCGGGTCAGCAAACTACTTGTCGAGCGTGAGCGGCGGCGGCTATGCCGCGTCGGCTTGGCGAATCGCCGCGGGCACCTGCGCCAAACGATTTGCCGTCATGCCACCGCTGATTGGCGACCCGAACGAGCTCAGCACAAACCCGGGCGATGCCGACAAGGCAACCAACCTGCTCGAGCATGTTCGCCACCATCGCAGCTTCTTGGCAAACGGGCGCGGTGGACTCCCGCTCGCCGCCATCCGCTACGTGCTGCAGACGACGTTCCACCTGGCGCTCTTACTCGGCTTCGTCTACATGTTGAGTTGGCCCTTCGGCTTGCTGATCCGAAGCTGGCCGGTCGGCGCAACCACCACGAACGACCGGGGCAGCCTCGATTTCCTGTTCGGCGCGCAACAATGGGTGCCTCCGCTTGCCTGGACGATCGCTGCGGCAATTCCCTGGCTCATTCGCCTGACAACCACACGCGGCAAGCTCCGCCGGGTGCTCGATGGGCTCTTCGGCGTGTTCGCCACCTTCGCAGTGATGAGTGCGTTCATCCTGATCGCCGTGCCCTGGATGACGGCCAACATCAACATCTTCCCCGACGATGCCGCCAGTCAGCTACAGGTAACGGGCATCTATGCCACCGCAGTCACGGCGATCTGGCAGGTCGCCAAGCGATACCTGGCCCGTCAGGCCAAATACCTGGGCGGTGTCCTGCTCGCCGTCGGCGTCACCTTGTTTGCGCTACGAGCCGTCGAAGAGGCCGCACTGAGCGCAGGCTGGATGGGCCGACTGAGCACCTATGTGATCGTGAGCGGCGCGGTGATCGCCGCATTCGTGTTGGCGAACCCCGACAAGTGGTCGCTGAGCGACTTCTATCGCAAACGCCTGGCAGGCACGTTCGTGACGAAACTCGACGAGAACTTCCATCCATCGGTGCTCGACGAAGACCAAGCACCTCGTCTGTCGGACTACATCGGGGCTCCGGGACCCGAGCCTGTCGTGTGCTGTGCAGCTTCACGCAAGGAGGAGACCGAAACGGGAGTCGCAGCACTCTCGATGACCTTCGAGCCTGCCACCGTCACGGTGCACAGTTGGCGCGCTGACGACGACGAAACCGGCTTCGAGACCGAGGCGCGGTCACTGTCGCACATCGAGTTCAAGAGACGGCTGCCCCATGGCAAGCAGGGCGACCGGCTGGCCAGCCTGATCGGCGCTGCTGCCATTTCCGGGGCAGCGGTTGCACCGTCGATGGGGCGAATGAACATGAAGACGACGAACGCCCTGCTGGCGGCGTTCAATGCCCGGCTCGGTGTGTGGGTTCCGAATCCGGCGAGCAAACCCCCTGACCGCATGGCTGCGCCACGGGTGGTCAACATGTTCAAGGAGATATTCGGCGTCTATGGCGACACCGACCCCAACGTCTATGCCACCGACGGTGGCCACTGGGAGAACCTGGGCCTGGTCGAGCTCGTTCGCAAACGTTGCGATCTGATCATCGCCATCGACACATCGGGCGACCTACCCGGCACGTACAGCTCGTTCAAGGACTCCATCGCGCTGGCCTTTCTCGAATGCGAGGCCTCCATCGAGATCGATGAGTCCGAGTGGCAGGCCATGGTGCCCGAAGAAGACGGTCTCGTCCCTCGCAACTTCGCCCGGGGCTCGATCCGCTACGCCGATGGCACTACAGGTGAGATCTTGTACGTGAAAGCCGCCGTCTCCCGCTCCACTCCCCTGGCGATCCAAAGGTATGCCGCTGGCGACCGTTCCTTCCCGAATTACTCGACGGCGAACCAGATGCTCACCGACGCGCAGCTCACCAATCTGTTCAAGCTCGGCTTCGCCTCGATGCAAACTGCCCTCGAGACCCGAGGCAAAGATCTCCGCATCGCCGCCGCAGCTCATGAACCCTCGAACGCCAGCCACGCCGGCGCTTAGCTCAGCCTTCGAGCGGCAGGCTGAGTTCGTCCCAAGTGGTTCCGTAGCCCAGAGCGATGAGCTCGTACAGCTGAGCGCGATCACCGACGCCATCGGTCAAACTGAGCATGAAGTTCTCTTCGTTGTCGTCGATGAAGGCCGAGGTGAACGGCAGGTCGAGAAACCAGCTTCCGGCGACCGCTTCGAACCGCATCACCTGGGTGTCTTCCAACACCCCGAATGCCTCGTCGCCCTCGACGTCGATCCGGTCGAACTGCAAGGTCGCGATATTGTCACCTACCAATCCTCGGTCGACGGCAATCACGAAGAGCTCCCCGCCATCAGCCACATCGAGTAAATCCGGACCCAGTTGCGCGCGCATGGCGAGCACACTCAGGGCTTCGCTCAGAGAAGTCGTATTGAGCAGTTCGTCGCGATCGGCGTTCAGTCCGGCGTCGAGGATCCGGTCGTAGAACGCAACGGTCGACTGGCTCACCACCTGAGTCGCGCGCTGGCCATCGAGCTCCAGCAGCGCGGAACGGTACTCCTCAAAGACGAGGTCAACCGCTTGGGCAGCTGCGTCTTGGCCAGCGACGTCTTCGCCTGGCGGACCGGCAGGGGCGGGAGTCTCGAGCGGTACGGGCGTGAGTGTCGGTGTTTGGGTCGGGGTGGGCGGAGGCGGTGTCGGCGTGGCGGTGTCAGCACCCGGGATTGCCGTCGGAGCCGCATCCACCCCGATCTGGACTGAATTGTCGACGTCGAGCCCAGTGGTGATCGAGTCCGAATCTGCGTCGATGCTGCACGCCGTGACCGCCAGCAGCGCAAAACCGGCAGCTGCCACAAATCGGAACGGTTGGATCGAGTTCACCATTGGACCGTAGCGACTGGGCCGAGCAGCTACGTCGTCTGGCCAACCACGCGGGCGGCGTGAGAAGCTAGTGCCGCGTCCGACAACCTTTGCGCCGACACCCCGAACGTTGCCAGACGCGGCACTAGTCGTCAGTCCCTCCAGGAGAAGCCAATGCAAGCTCGCACCGACGCCGTGAACGCCGCCATGGACGACATCCGCCAGATCGAGTCCGATCATGGCGTAACCCGCGAGGCGGTCCAGTCGATCCGTGACCGACTCGTGGAATTGGCCGCACAGCGCGATCTGTTCCCGCTCGACGACTTCCCTGCGCCTGGCGCCGACGACAAGCGGTCCAGCTTCCTCTACCGCTTGGCCCAAGACGACGATGACCGATTTGCGCTGTATGCACAGTCGAGCCGGGGTCAAGCCGAGACACCCGTGCACAACCACACCACCTGGGCCGTTGTGGTCGGCTTCGACGGCCAAGAACACAATCGCTTCTTCGAGCGGACCGACGATGGGGTGAACCAGATCCATGACCACATGGTGCAAGCAGGGACCGGTGTGGCGATGCTCCCCGATGATCTGCACTCGATCCACATCGATGGGCCGGCGCTGAACTTCCACTGCTATGGACTGGCACTCGAACAACTCAGCGAGCGCGAGTACTACAACCCCACAGAAGGCACCTGGAAGATCTTCAAGAATGTCAGTGGCATCCGCGAAGGCCGCACCAACCTGCAGGCCTGCTGATGGCAGCAGCTCCTGTGTCCCCGGCGATGGTTGATGCATCGACGCTCAAAGAGTGGATTCTCGATGGTGACGAGTTGGCGCTGCTCGATGCACGCGAACAAGGTGTCTTCTTTCTGTCGCACCTGTTTCACGCCGCTTGTGTGCCACTGTCGACGCTCGAATTGGTCATGCCGCGAGCCGTGCCGCGAGCGAATACGCGCATCGTCTGGTGCGACGGCGGTGCCGACGGTGACGGACCCGATCTCGCCGTGCGAGCTGCGAACAAGGCAGCAGAGATCGGCTACACGAACAACCATGTGCTGCAGGGTGGGATCGCGGCATGGGCTGCGAACGGTGGCGAGTTGTACGGCGGTGTCAACGTGCCGTCGAAAGCGTTCGGCGAATACGTCGAGCACACCTATGACACGCCTCGCATCCCTGCTGCTGAGCTCAAAGCCCTGCTCGATGCCGACACCGACATGGTCATCCTGGACTCGCGTCCCATGAACGAGTTCCGCCGCATGAGTATCCCCAATGGTGTCGACTGCCCGGGCGCCGAGCTCGTGCATCGGGTCAAGGAGATGGCACCGGACCCCGACACTCTGATTGTGGTCAATTGTGCCGGGCGCACGCGCAGCATCATCGGCGCACAGTCGCTGGTCAATGCCGGACTGGCCAACCGAGTCGTGGCACTCGAGAACGGCACCATGGGATGGGAGCTCGCTGGTTACCAGGTAGCTCGTGGCCACGAGACTCATGCACCTGGCCCAACCAACACTTCACAGGCGTGGTCGAAGGCGGCCGCGGCGCGGGTTGCCGAGCGCTTCGGTGTGCGCGAGGTCAGCCTCGACGAGCTCGAAGTGTGGCAGGCCGACGCAGACCGAACCACTTACCTGCTCGACGTGCGCACGCCCGAAGAATTCAGCGAAGGCCATATCGGCGGCAGCTTCAGTGCCCCCGGTGGCCAGCTGGTGCAGGCGACCGACGAATACGTGTCTACCCGCAATGCTCGCCTGGTGCTGATAGACGACAACGGCGTGCGAGCCACCATGACCGCGTCATGGCTTCGCCAACTCGGGTGGAGCGACGCCGTCGTGCTGGCCGAAGGCATCGCCGGTCACGAACTGCGAAGCGGACCGGGCACCCGCCAGCGCGTGCCGGCGGTGGCGACTTTGAAGGTGGCCGAGCTGGCACAGCGTCTCGAGGACCACCCCGATACGACGACCGTGCTCGACATCGGCTCCAGCCTGAAGTATCGCAAGCGAGGCCACATCCCTGGTGCGTGGTGGGGTGTGCGCAGTCGACTCGATCAGGCACGAACCGCTATTGGCGATACCGACTACCTGGCCATCACGGCAAGCGATGGCCAGCTCGCCAAACTGGCCGTGCCCGAAGCACAAGTCCTGTGGCCCGACGCCACCGTGGTGGCCCTCGCCGCCGGAAACAAGGGCTGGCGTCACGCCGGCTACGACATGGAACCCGGCTTCGACCGCGCCACGACCGAAGCCACCGACGTCTGGTACAAGCCATATGACCATGACGACGGCAAGGCCGAGCAACATATGCAGGACTATCTGACCTGGGAAATCGCCCTGGTCGATCAACTCGACCGAGACGACACCGTGAGCTTCCCCACCTTCACCTGACGCCAACACGTTTCTGACCGTTTGAGCGACTATTTAGGCCAATCGGTTCAGACGCGTCAGGGTGGGGTCAGATGGAGCCGCCGCAGCGCCAGTATTCGCCGTTGCCCCGGTCGAGGAACTGCTCATCGACGAGGTAGCGACGGGTGGTGGCGACGTCGTCGTTGAAGACTTTGAGCATGGCGTTGACTTCGGGTTCGGTGTAACGCTTGCCGATGTCGAACTGCTGCGCCAGATGGTCGAGCACGATCAGCCGCTTGGACCGCTTGGCCGGCCACTGCACAAGCTTGCCGTTCTTGAACGCAAGGTCGAGGACGCGGGCGACGTCGTCTGGCTGGTCAGCATGCTCTGATGGCGGACTCGTGGGCGCCTCGGCTCGTGCTGCCTGTTGGAAGACCGCATCGATCAACGTGTAACCGTCGCTATCCCCTGCGACGAGACCGCCATTGACCAGCCGACTGACTGCATCGACCACGTCTCGCAGTTTCATCCCTGACACATCGGCAACCTCGGCTGCCGATGCCTGCCGCTGCATAATCACCAGCGCGGCCACGACCTGGCGACGTTTCGCATCGGCGAGCAACCGCACCAGTTGCTGTGAGGTCATTGCTGCTTCCATTGCTCAAAACTACTCGGCGATGTTCGGTCGCGAGCCAATAGGGTCGTGGGGTGAGCGCCATTGTTGTATCCGAGCTGGACTACGCACCTCCAGCTGCCGATTCACTGTTCTTCGATGTGAGCTTCGGCGTATCCCCTGGCGATCATGCAGCAATCGTCGGGCCAAACGGTGTCGGTAAAAGTACGATATTGCGCATTCTGTCGGGCGAGCTCGAACCCGACGGTGGCGAGGTCTCGATCGGCGGAACCTTCCTGACGATGAGCCAAGACGTCGGCATGGGTGACCCCAACGCTGGCCTGCGCGAGATGCTGCTCGACGTTGCCGAACCGGCACTGCGGGCCGCAGGCAAAGCCATGGTCGCCGCCGAAAAGGCCATGAACGACGGCACCGACGACGGCATGCTGTTCGCCGAAGCCATCACCACCTGGGGCGACCTGGGTGGCTACGAACTCGAAGCTCGCTGGGCCGCGGCCGCAGAGCGGAGCATCAAAACCCCAGTCGAAGACTTCGCCACTCGCAAGGTCGGCGAGCTCTCCGGCGGCGAACGCAAGCGACTCGTGCTCGACTTGCTTCTGACATCGGGCGCCGATGTGTTGCTGCTCGACGAGCCCGACAACTACCTCGACATCCCGACACGCGTCTGGCTCGAAGAACAGATCATCAACTGCCCGAGCACCATCTTGATGGTCAGCCACGACCGGTCGCTGCTCGAACGAGTTGCCACCAAGATCGTGGTGCTCGAAGGCTCAGGCTGTTGGGTGCACGGTGGTAGCTATGCCACATTCCCCGAGGCACGAGAGAAACGCCAGGCACTGCTCGGTGACGCAGTCAAACGATGGGAACAGGAAGAACGCCGCCTGTTCAAGCACATGAAGGTCATGAAGGCTCGGGCGGCTGCAAACTTCAAGAACGCCACCAAGGCGAACGCCGCCGAGACTCGCTGGGAGAAGTTCGTCGCCAAGGGCCCGCCTCCTCCCCCGGTCCCTGACCAGCAGATCATCGTGGCCCTGCGCGGTGCTGACTCGGCCCGACGGGTGGTGAACATGATCGATGTTGCTATCGGTGACCTGTTCTTCCCCTTCTCCGACGAAGTCCACTTCGGCGAACGCGTCGGTCTGATAGGCCCCAACGGCACCGGCAAGACCCATCTGCTGCGAGCTTTGGCCGGTGAGATCGACGCCGACGAAGGCACCATTGGGCTCGGCCCTCGCACCTCGATCGGCACATTTAGCCAGATCAACGACCGGCCCGACTTTCTCGGGCGCGAAACCCTGGACATCGTGCGCGAACGAGTCACCGAAGAAGTGAAGGCCATGAAGGCACTCGGCCGTTACGGCTTGGCGACCCATTCCCGCCAAGAGTTTGAGACCCTGTCCGGCGGCCAGAAAGCTCGCCTCGAGATCCTGTGCATGGAGCTCGAGGGTCACAATGTCCTGCTGCTCGACGAACCCACCGACAACCTGGACATCGAGTCGTCCGAGGCACTCGAACAAGCGCTCGACAGTTTCATCGGCACTGTCATCGCGGTGAGCCACGACCGCACATTCCTCGCCGGCCTCGATCGCTTCGTCATGATCAACGACGACGGTGCGGTCTATTCGCTCCCGGACTACGACATAGCCATGCAAGCCCTGAGCAACCCCGAAGCCATAGACCAAGTAAAACTCGCCAAGATCCTCACGGAGTAGGCGCCAACCCGACGACAAAACATCGGCACGAAGTGGCGCTCAACACCGACAGGATTGTCGCTTGCGCAGCGCTGCAAGCCGAAGCGACACCCGTGATCACGAGTTAGCGCGATTGGGCCGTGATGCGGCGCTAGTGAACCTGAACTTGCCGAGATTCTGGGCGTGGTTATCGAGTGCCGCCTATGAGACACCTCGGCCCGGCGAGGCCGAGATAACACGAAAGGACTGCAGGCGTAGGGATGGGGATCCTTTTCCGGATGCCCACCGTTGCACAGCGCTTCAGGTCGACCTGCTCTTGGCCGGAACCTAAGGTGTGGCAATGACCTTTGATCCGATGCAGCCCTACGGCGAGGTGCTTGAGACGACGGTCCGCGTGGCGTCCTGGAACGTGTGGAGTCGATTCGGGCCATGGGAAGAACGCGAACCTGTGCTCGTTGCCGCGCTGTCTGACCTCGATGCTGACATTGTCTGCTTCCAAGAAGCGTGGAGCGTCGACGATGACACCCAGACCGATCGATTCATGACCAAGCTCAATCTCGAACACGGGGTGCAGTTCGGCGAACACGAGTACCTCGGCATCGCCAGCGGACAAGCCGTGCTCTCTCGATGGCCGATCAGCGAGAGCACCTCGCTCAAAATCGATGCGGTCGACAAGGACGGCAGCGGCGGGGGCGCAACGTTCGCCCGAATTGCCGGACCGAGAGGACCGATCGACGTCGTTTCTCTTATTCTCGAATGGCGCCCCGACCTCAGCCACGTGCGCAGTGATCAGCTGACAGAAATCCTGCAATGGGCGAAAGAGCTAAGTGACCCCTGGCACCCGCTGTTCATTTGTGGCGACTTCAACGCAACCCCAGATTCCGATGAGTTGCGTGCCTTGGTCGGCCTGGGCCCGGTTCACGTGCCAGAGATGGTGTTCTACGACGCCATAACAATGAGAGCCAGCGGCGACACCACCACGTGGAGCGAACGGAACCCATTCGCGAAAATAGGCCTCTATCCCGAGAAACAACTCGATCACATCTTTAGCCACTGGCCGAAGGCGCATGGCGCCGGCCATCCGGTCGCTGCGTCCATCATCGGCAGTGACCCAGTCGATGGCATTTTCGCTTCCGACCACTTCGGCGTCACGGCCGAACTTCGGTACTAGACCCCAGTCGTGCGACCGGGGCGAACCTGAGCCATGCACGTACGGATACGGATCCGCAAACGTACGCGTCGAACGCAATCGCAAAGTTGATTGCCCACCATCATCCGGCCACTACTCCCACCCCGTAATCGCGAGCAGGAACGCCAGCGATCGCGCTGAATAACCGTCGAGATGTGCGGCTGGAGTGCCCGATATGGGATCGCATGCCGAACGCTTCGCAAGCTCATCGCATCGAGTGGTCTTGAGAATCTAAGGCGGTCCCATGGATGCGGCCGCAATAGGACCCTCCGCCGCCGCGAGGATGGTCGCTGACTGGTCCCGGCTTCAGAGGTACCGGCAGCTCGCACCGGAGCGAAACGCAAAGAGTACGAAGTCACCGCACTGGGCGAGACGTTTCTCCAGCGGGTGGACGCATTGCGGATGAATCTACCTGGACCAGAATCCGGACGTGCCGAGTTGCGGCGAGGCATGACGCCAACGTCCTCGAAGCGCATTGGATAAGGGTCAACAGCAACTCTGCGGAGCCGCTCTGGCGGGTCGAATACCACCGTCGGTCAAGTCGGTTGCATGCCGGTCGCACAAGTATTGCGCCTGTGACGCAGACGCGTTGCATCTTCATACTCAAAGGTTCATACTTGCCGCATGGCTTCAGTTCGACGAACCATCTCACTTCCGCCAAACCTTGCTGACCAACTCGACAAGGAAGCCGAACGCCGC
>ENA-ORXT01000022-ORXT01000022.1-marine-metagenome-genome-assembly--contig:-NODE-22-length-217969-cov-20.649657_pt1 | contig 217969 bp, 206 predicted proteins | sample MGYA00237868_ERZ511482 | MGnify/ENA metagenome assembly ERZ511482
GAACGAACTCATAACCCGAAGGTCGCAGGTTCAAATCCTGTCCCCGCCACCAATTTGAAGGCCCGGAATCTCAACGGTTCCGGGCCTTTCTCGTTGTGAGACGGCTGGCGGGCCAAGTCGCAAAACTCACAGAAAGCTCACACGATTCGTGCTGTCCGAGTAGAAGCGACACTCTGGGCTCGCATCGCAGGAGTCACGTCGTGAAGTCGAGAGCTAGGCATCTCCGAGAACTTGACCGCCAACCGCATCGTGAGTGGCGTCTGTATCAAGTCGCCTCGGAGGCCGATCAAGCGGCGACAATCGCTGTGCAAGCGAATCGGCTGCTTGCAGCCAATCCGCCGCTTGAAGGAAAGCTAAAGAAGCACCCGGCCATTGGCGTCGAGGTAGCGCTCGGTCCAGCCCTCGGCTCGGCGACCGTGTCCTGCCCAGCAGCGGTCGTGGTTGCCGGCGAGGAGCAACTTGTGGCCGTTGAGCTCGCCGGCGATCGGGAGGGTTTCGGCGATCTTGCCGAGCGCGAAGTCGCCGAGCACCCAGACGGTGTCGTCCTGGCGCACGGCGTTGTTCCAGTTGTCGATCAGGGCGCGGTTCATCGCATCGACGTCGGCGAATGGGCGGTCGCAGTAATCGATGATGTTGGTGTGGCCGAGATGGAGATCGGCGGTGAACCAGGTCGCCATGGCGCCCATGATCGCACCTTGCTGCCCTGGCTTGTTCGCAGTTTCGGACAGCTCCCGAAGGCGTGCGGGGCCTACTTCGAGCCCGCTGCCACTGCTCGTGCGGTCACCACGCAGCGTTGGGCGCGTTCGACCGCCTTGGTGGCGACGCCCGCGGCGACCGCGTCGGGCTCGTACTCGGCTTTGGTCTTCAGCGGTAGTAGCCGGCGGAGGTCCTTCGCAACGTTGGTGCCGTCGGGTCCTGCTTGCTTGAGCAGCGTCAGTACCTGGTCGTGGTCCTCGCCTGCTGCGCGTTGACCGACCCGTCCACCGCAGACCGCATCTGCCGCGTTGATCGCTGCGTGAATGGCCAGGCTGGTCGCGGCGATGTAGCGCTTGGACTGGAGCTCGCTTGCGGCCGCCTCGACGTACTCCTCAGCCTTGCTGGCGTAGGCGCGGACTTGCGACGCGGTGACGGGCCGGGTCCGCATTGGCCTAGGCATTCACTGCGCCGCGTAGCTCGTCGAGTGTCGCTCCATGAACCACGACGCCGTCACTTGAGATGTCTCGCCACACCGATCGGTTACGGGCGAGCTTCTCGGCGGCCTCAGTGCGATCGGCCTCCACCACCTCGACCGGGTTGCCGGTGATTGCACGGACCTGTTCGCGCCACTGCTCGATTCCTGCTGCCCAAGTCTCGTCGTCTTCGTCGACATTGTCGGGACGAACGATGAGTACGTCGATGTCGCTGTGCCGGTCAGCTTCGCGTCGCGCGAACGAACCGAAGATGATCACGCTTGTGGGCGACACGGGCAGGTCGCGCGCTGCTGTCCCGATTCGCTCGACCGCGATGTCGCGAGAACGCGCAAGCTCGATTACGGCCCGGGCGGCAACGTTGTGACGGTTGAGCCGAAACAGGGAAGAGGGGGGAACCTCGCGTCGCTCGACGAGTCCCAGCTCGACCAGGCCGGGAAGCACCCGCGATGCCTGAGCGGGACTGACGCTGGCGAGTCGAGCCACGGTGCGAAGGTTGAGTTCCGCTGTGGTCTCGGTGAGCACGGAGAGAACCCGACCCTGGGTTCCGGGGATCACCGCTTCAACAGCATGAACGAAGTCCATTCATGTACCGTACCAGATAGGCAGCATTAATGAAACAAATGTTTCGTATCTGCATCCATGACCGAAGATGTCGCGTCGCTCGCAGTCAGCGCTGCCCAGGCTGATCCGCTGCGTGTGACCAACGCAGAATCGGGCTCATTTCAGGATCACTGAAACAGCGCCGATCGTGGAACACTTCTAACGGACGGTCCGTCAGAGGCTGTTAGCCACAGGGACGGGCCAACACGCTGACCAGGTAAAACGCCTAGTCAGCGGCCCTTTCCGGCACTGATCGACATCGGTCGATATGGGCTTTCGCCGACCTCATAACCCGAAGGTCGCAGGTTCAAATCCTGCCCCCCGCCACCACTCAGAAGGCCCGGAAACACTGCTGGCGGAATCGGAACGATCGAACCGCTCGGGATCAGCTTCGACCCAGTGTCCCTCGCCGCCGCTGAACTCCACGCCGTCGACCACCTGATCGCCAACGCATTGGACACCTCGACCAGCCCACCCGCAGAAGCCTGGGCCGACGAGATCCGAGCCACCGACCGGATCGCCCAACCCAACGGGAACGGAAGCCACGGAGCGACGGCGACCCCGACCGACCCGGACACCGGAGTTGCCGCTGGCAACGATGCCCCGGCCGAAGTCTCCGAAGCTGCGCAGGCTCGCATCTCCGAGATCACCGAACCGCGACCAGTCGAGGTTGGAATCCTCGGCCGCAAGCCGACCGTCGAAGGCTTGGCCGACACCGGCTCTCAGAAGATCGAGGCGATCATCGTCTACCTCACGTTCCATCGCAGCGTTGTGAGCGAACGGTTCCGCGACTCCAACGAACGATGACCAATGAACAAGATCCGAGTCCAGTCGCATCTTCGCTACGAGATCGAAGAACCAACCTCGTTCGCGTTCGCATCGCCGCAGCCCGAACGCCGCACCAGACGGTCGCACACGAGCTACTCGAGATCAGCCCTGAGATGCCACGGGCCACCAAGCCTGGCGGCCCGGAATTCAAAGGGCTCGTCAGGCTGACCGTTGCCGAAGACGCTCTCGACATCTCCTACTCAGCGACGGTCACCGTTGCTGCACAGTCCGAACCGCCGTACTGCCTGGATCAAGTGCCGTTCGACGAAATCCCCGCCGACGTCATGCCGTATCTCAACCCCAGCAGATCCTGCGAATCTGACCGGCTCGGAGACTTTGCCTACCGCCTCTTCGGCGATGCACCACCAGAGACGGTGCGGAGCGCACCGACCCATTGCACAGGCGTGAGCGATGCCACGTAGCGATCTCCTTCGGTCGAGCCACCTTCATACCCGGACCGGCGAATGCGCCTCATCGGTCGGTCGATGCCAAGCGACACACCGGCAACAATGCAACCGTAAACAAGGGGGAGCAGCCGGGAGCAGCGGGGAAGTAGTGGCTAAGTGACACGGCGAGGCGACTGCCTCGCCGCCAGAATAAAGCGAGGCCGTGGGGGTGGGCTCAACGGATCGTCGTGGCGTCATCGGCAGACATCAGTCTCTCGACGTCGGCACGAGTCACCATCGAGTTGTCGCCGGGCGTTGTCATGACGAGGGCGCCGTGGGCGGTGCCCCATTCCACTGCTTCCGGGAGGCGCCGTCCCTCCAGCAAGGCGAAGATCAGGCCGGCGGCGAACCCGTCGCCTCCGCCGACTCGGTCGTAGATCTGAAGGTCGTTGTACTGCGTTGCGTGGTGGAGTTCACCATTGCTCCATGCGGCGGCGGACCAGTCGTTGAGGGTCGCCGAGGTTGCCTTGCGAATCGTCGCTGCCACCGTGGTGATGTTGGGAAAGGTGTGGGTGAGCTGCTCTGCTGCGTTCCCGAAGTTGATGATCGGGTCGTCGGATGTCGTGGTGATGTCCATTCCGAGTGCGCCGTTGAAGTCGAGTTCGTTGCCGATCATGACATCGGTGTGGGAGGCGATGTTCCGGTTGGTCTCGATGACCTCTTCGGAGCCAGCGTGGCGATTCCACAAGGAGGGCCGGTAGTTGAAGTCGTAGGACACGGTGACCCCTGCGGCTCTTGCCGCCGCTACCGCGGCGATCGTGGTCTCCCCCGTTGTGCGAGACAACGCAGCGAAGATGCCGCCGGTGTGAAGCCATCGGACTCCCTCGGCCTGGAAGAGTCGCTGCCAGTCGATGTCGTTTGGAGTGAGTTGAGCGGCGGCGGTGTTTGCCCTGTCGTACATGCCAACGCCTGGGCGCACCCCGAAGCCCCGCTCAGTGAAGTTCAACCCAACCCGGTTGGTTTCTCCGAAATCGTCGAACGGCGCCCACAGAATATGACTCGTGTCGACGCCGCCCGCTCTGATGAGGTTCTGAGCGAGCACGCCGACCTCGTTGTTGGTCAGCGCGGTCAGCACGGTGGTGCGCATGCCGAACGCGGAGGCAAGTGCGCGGATCACGTTGTATTCGCCGCCGCCTTCGTACACATCGAACTGGTGGGCTGAGCGAATGCGCGAGTGTCCGGGATCGAGACGGAGCATGACTTCTCCGAGAGCCACGGCATCCCAGGCGGTACCTCCCCGTGGTTCCGTCATGGTGTCACCGCCGCCGCCAAAGTCCGCGATGCGCGTGCGGTGAGCTGTTCCCAGTCCTTGTTTGTAACGACCTCAGCGTCGACGAGTGCGGAGCCGACACCGACAGCAACCGCTCCGGCGTCGAACCACTCTTGCATCTCGTCGACATCGGTGGTGATGCCGCCGGTCGGCATGATTCTCAATCCGGGGCATGGGGCAAGGACGGACTTCACGAAGGCGGGCCCGCCGAGTTGTGCTGCCGGGAAGGCTTTGACGATATGACTTCCGCGGCTCGCCGCGTTGAGCATCTCGGTAACCGTGGCACAGCCAGCGATATTGAGCACCGAAGACTCCGCACATGCGTCCATGACGTCGCCCACGAATCCGGGGCTGACAATGAAATCGGCCCCGGCATCGATCGAACGCTGGGCGAGAGGTCTGTCGCTGATGGACCCGATGCCGCAACAGACCTGCGGCCATGCGTCGTGGACTGCCGGTACGAATCGGTCGAGGATGTCGCCTGCATTGTTGCGGCGGGCGGTGAACTCGACGGCGGTGATGCCTCCTTCGACAAGTGCCCCGACAATCTCAAGTGAGACGTCCAACTCGGGATGGTCGAACACAGCGACCAGGCGAGCAGCCTCGATCATCGAAGAGACGGTTCGAGGACTTCGGGCGCTCACGGCCGCGTCTTGAGAAGGTTGAGAACTTCGATGTCGACGGCGGGGTAGCCACTCATCTCCACAAACTTCGCTCCCGGGCGATTGTGGCCCATGATTCCGAATGGGCCATCGAAGTTCCACAACGCATAGCCCCAGCCGAACTCGTGGAAGATGCCGATGAGGTCCGTGAGCCATCGGATGGCGTCGTCGTTCGGTGTTTGTTCGAAACAGCCAAACTCGCCGACGTGCACGGGTGTTCCGGATGCTTCAACGGCTCGCCACGGGTCGTACACATCGACGATGTCTGAGCGAGTCCAGCGCTTTCCCTCGAACAGCACCCCGGGATAGGACGGCTTGTTGCCCAGCTTCCATCCATCCCACCAGCTGGCTCCCCAGTGCGAAACGGGGTAGGGCTGATAGCCGCGGGTGCTGTGGGTGGTTCCGAGATCAGCGAGTTCCGGCATCGCCAGGTTCCCGCCATCGAGACCGTCCAGAACGATTGGCCGGTCCGGGTCGATTGCTCGGATTGCGGAGATCGTGCGACGCATCAGTTGCTCGTGGATGTCGCGGGTGAAGCCTCGCAGGTCGAGTGCTGGCGGTTCGTTGAGCAGGTCAAAGCTCAGCAACTCAGCGCTGACGTGGGAGTAGCGCTCTGCCCATCGTTCCCACAGGAAGACGAAGGCATCCTGGGCGACCTGGTCGGTCCAAAGGTTGTGTTCCTCGCGATCAGCTCCGGTGATGCAGTACCCGGGAGCTCGGTGGAGGTTGAGCGAGAGGTGCAAATTGCGACTCACGCAGGCCTCGATGTACCCGTCGATGAGGCCGATGACCGACTCGTCAGGGTGGAAGTAGTCGGTGCCGTCGGTCCACATCATGTAGTTGGTGGCAATTCGGGCGAAGTTGAATCCGTGTTCGACGAGGAAGTCCAGTGCCTTCTCATCAGCCTCGACCGGTTCGAGAGCGTCGTCGAAGAGCCATTGAAAATTGAATCCGTAGTGCGTCATGGACGAAATCTCCTCAAGTCTACTTGATAAAAGTTTTAGTGAAACTTATAGTAACGTGACATGCGGCACATGCCGCAAGCCTGCAGATCAGCAATCTTGTGGGCCAACGACAAGTCCAGGGGAGAAACGATGAGAAACCGATGGGGTCCGATACTGGCCCTCCTTGCAGCATTGGTCATGATCGCCAGCGCGTGCGGCAGCTCGAGCGACGGCGCGTCAAACGCTACGGGCGATTCGACGGGCGCGGCGGGCACCGAAGAGGGCGCCGAGTCGGCGGATTCGAGCGGGTTGTCTGGAAGCATCACCGTGCTCACAAATCGAACCGACCTCGTCGACACGGTGTTCGTCGAGTATCGAGATGCTTTCAACGAGGCCTACCCGGACGTGGAAGTCTCATTTGAGGCGGTGACTGACTACGAAGGCGAAGTTCGCATCCGTATGAACACCGACGACTACGGCGATGTCCTGCTCATTCCGAACAGCGTCACCGCAGACCAGCTCCCAGACTTCTTCGAACCGCTCGGCTCCGTCGACGATCTCGGGTCCACCTACCGATTCATCAACGAGCAGGCGTTCGAAGGTCAGGTCTACGGCATTGCCCAGACCGGCAATGCGACAGGCTTCGTCTACAACAAGGCCGTCTGGGCCGAGGCGGGCGTGACTGAACTGCCCACGACGCCAGACGAGTTCCTGGCCGGTCTCCAACTCATCGCAGACAACACTGACGCCGTTCCGCTCTACACCAACTACGCAGCGGGCTGGCCGCTCGGTCAGTGGGAGTCCATGCGGGGTTCGATCTCAAACGACTCGCAATACCTCAACGACATGGCTCACACCGATGCGCCGTGGAGTCCGGGCGAAGACCACTTCACCATCGACAGCCTGTTGTTCGACTCGGTCGCAGCCGGGCTGGTTGAAGCAGACCCAACCACCACTGACTGGGAGACCTCGAAGGTCGATCTCGGAGCTGGACGCATTGCGACGATGGCCCTTGGCTCGTGGGCGATCGTCCAAATGGAAGAGGCCGCGGAGAACCCAGACGACATCGGGTACATGCCGTTCCCGACTCAGGTCGACGGCAACTTCCACTCGACTGCCAACGGCGACTACAAGGTCGCAGTCAACAAGAACTCTGACAACGTCGAAGCAGCCCGAGCGTGGCTGGACTTCTTCGTCGACGAGTCCGGCTACGCCTTCGATCAGGGCGGCATTCCCCCTCGCCTTGATGGCGAGTACGCCCCGCAGCTCTCGGGCTTCGCCGACCTGGGTGTTGTCTTCACCGAACTCGCTCCTGCTCCGGCAGGTGAGGAGGGCCTGGTGTCGAACATCGACACTGAAGCCGAAATCGGTGCGTTCGATCCGATCTATCGCCAACGAATGATCGATGCGGCACGAGGTCAGACAGACGAGACCAAGCAGGACATCTTTGATGACCTCAACCAGCGTTGGGCCAAAGCACGAGCCGAGCTCGGCGTCGTCGACCGATAACACCGCTGCCGCTTCCGGGGGTGGTGCGAACCATCCCCGGACAGCGCCAGCAGCAACGGCAAACATCATCGCAAGGGAGATGCCTCGTGGCTGTCACACAAGTGCTCGATCGATCCCCTGGTGGATCCAAACGCTTGCAGCGTCCCAAGCCGCACGCAATCGCGCCGTACGTCTTTCTGATCGTGCCCGTTGTGCTGTTGGTGGCATTCACGTATATCCCCGTGGCGAACATGTTCTGGTACAGCCTCACCTCGTGGGATGGGCTCGACAAGTCCAAGGAGTTCATCGGCTACGAGAACTACCAGGACGTCATGACGCGACCCGAGTTCTACGGGGTTTTCAAGGTCAGCCTCTATTACTTCGCAGGTGCGTTCCTCCAGCTCGGTCTCGCCCTCTACTTCGCAACAATCCTGAGCTTTGACGTTCGATTCAAGAACTTCTTCAAAGGCGTCATCTTCTTCCCGTACCTGATCAACGGCGTCGCCATTGCCTTCGTGTTCCTCTACTTCTACCGACCAGGCGGCGTGCTCGACTCGGTCCTCGGAGCGGTGGGAGCGGGAGGTTTGCAGCGGCCCTGGCTCGGTGATCGATCGACGGTGAACTACTCGCTGTCGGCCGTTTCGATCTGGCGCTACATGGGACTCAACTTCGTGCTCTTTCTTGGAGCGATTCAGTCGATACCTGCAGCGCTTTACGAGGCTGCGGACCTCGATGGCGCCAACCGATGGCAACAGTTCCGATACATCATTGCGCCGGGGATCAAGCCTGTTGTGAGCCTGAGCTTCATCCTCGCCTTCGCCGGAGCGCTCAGCGTGTTTGAGATCCCCTACATCATGCTTGGGGGCGCCAACGGGTCAACAACCTTCGTGATCAAGACCGTCGACACCGCTTTCAAGTTCAACAAGGTCGGTCTGGCATCGGCCATGGCCGTCGTCCTGCTCGTCTTGATTCTGTTCGTGACGTGGATTCAACGAAGACTCGTCCCCGATGAAGGAGGTGAGTTGGTGTGACCGCCATGACCGCATCCCCCGAACTCCGCGACAGCACGTTCCACCGTCGCCGACGCCTTATCACCGCATTCGCCGGTATTGGCAAATACACATCGCTGGCGATGGTCACGATCGTGGCCGTGCTTCCGCTCTTCGTGCTCGCTCTTGCATCGGTCAAGACCGACACCGAGTTTCAAGCCGACGGACCATTCGACCTGCCAGACGGCCTTCGAACGGCCAATTTCGAAACAGCCTTCAACGACGGGCGCATGATTCAGGCCTTTCTGAACACGGTGATCATTCTGATCATCTCGCTCATCGGCACGGTCCTGATCGGCTCGATGGCAGCGTTCGCAATCGACCGCTTCTCATTCCGCGGGCGAGGCGTGGTCCTCGCCTTGTTCCTGCTCGCCACGCTCGTGCCCGCTGTTACGACACAGGTCGCGACGTTCCAGGTCATCAACAGCCTCGGATTGTTCAACACGCGGTGGTCAGCGGTCGCGCTCTACACCGGTACCGACATCGTCTCGATCTACATCTTCCTCCAGTTCATTCGAGCGATACCGAAGTCGCTCGACGAGGCTGCGTTACTGGACGGTGCGACATATTGGACGATCTACCGACGCGTGATCTTTCCGCTCCTGCGTCCCGCAATTGCCACGGTGACGATCATCAAGGGAGTGCAGGTCTACAACGACTTTTACATCCCGTTCCTGTACATGCCGAGCCGCGACCTCGGTGTCATCTCGACCGCACTGTTCCGGTTCAAGGGCCCATTCGGCACGCAATGGGAGGTCATCTCCGCCGGAGTGCTCATCACCATCCTGCCGACCCTGCTGCTCTTCGTGTTCCTGCAACGCTACTTCTACAACGGGTTCACTGCCGGTGCCACGAAGTAACGCACTGGCAATAGATATCGGTGGCACAAAGACGGCGGTTGGCGTCGTGGCGTGCGATGGCTCCGTCATCGCTCGAGCCCAGGCCGCAACGATCGTGGGCGGAGGGAGCGAGGCGGCCTGGGCTCCGGTCGCGGGTCTCATCGAGTCGTTGCTCGACCACGACATCTCGGTTGCCGGGATTGGATCGGCCGGGCCCATCGACACCCGATCAGGAACAATCAGCCCGCTCAACATCGAAGACTGGCGATCGTTCCCGATCGTCGATCGAGTCCGCGATCTCACCGGGCTCGAACCAGTGCTGGCAGGCGACGCTCAGTGTGCGGCCCTGGCCGAACTCGTGCTCGGTTCGGCGAGGAACAGCCGAGTTGGGATGCTGATTGTTGTCTCCACCGGGATCGGTGGCGGCGTCTTTGTCGATGGGCGAGTCCACGTTGGACGCTCCGGAAACGCTGGCCACATCGGCCATGCCGTGGTCGGTAGCTCCGATCGCCAATGCGCATGTGGCCAACTCGGTTGTGTCGAGGCGATCGCAAGCGGCCCATCGATGACCCGACGAGCGGTCGAACTCGGATGGCAACCCCCTGGCGCAGTCGATGCGTCAGCAATGATGGACGCTGCTCGACTGGGCGACTCCAGAGCTCAACAGGCAGTCGACGAAGGTGCCGAGGTGTTGGCACAAGCAATTCTCAACGAGGCCGCAGTGCTCGATCTCGACATCGCAGTATTGGGCGGCGGGGTCATGGAGAGCCATGACGTCATGTTGCCAGCGCTACGTCGAGCGATGGACCGGCGTCGGTTTCTCGACTTCATCGATGGACCAGCACTTGTACTCGCAACGCGCGGAAGCGACGCAGGCCTTGTCGGTGCAGGACTACTCGCCCACGACCCCGACCGGATGATTCAATGACTTTGCGCCAAAGACTGCTGCTCCACGAGAACTGGCAGCTCGTGATCCACGACGAGGCCGGCAAGCACCTCGGAATCGCTGAAACCTCGATCCCCGCCCACGTTCCTGGCTGTGTTCACACCGACCTGCTGGCAGCAGCGCTGATTCAAGATCCGCTCGTCGGGCAGAACGAGTTGCAGGCCCAGTGGATCGGAGATCTGAACTGGACGTATCGGCTCTCCTTCGAAGCAGCGCCGCCCGCCGACGGCGAGCGAGTCGATCTTGTGTTCGACGGACTCGACACGCTTGCGACAGTCACGCTGAATGGTCAAGTGCTTGGCCAGACCCGGAACCAACACCGCCGCTACCGCATCGACATCGGCACTCAACTGGTTGATGGACCGAACCAACTCGACATTCGATTCGATTCACCCGTTGCTTATGCGCTCGCCCAACGAGCGTTGCTTGGCGACTTGCCGAATCCCTACGGCACGCCATACAACTTCATCCGCAAGATGGCCTCCAACTTCGGTTGGGACTGGGGGCCAACCTTGACCACGGCGGGAATCTGGCGCCCGGTGGCACTCGAGCGGTGGCACGCGTCTCGCCTTTCCACCTTGTTGGTGCAAGCAGTGGTTCCATCCGCCTCACCCTCTCCCGCAGAAACAGGAGTGGTCGAGGTCGTCGCCGAGTCCGAGCACGCTCTGTTGTCAAACGGCGGGTCCTCCGGCAGCGGGACCTCCAGCAGCGGGACCTCCAGCAGCGGGACCTCCAGCAGCACGGAGACGCTGCGAATTCGGGTCGAGGACCCAGCCGGACAGCTGGTCGCCGCTGCAAGCGTCGAACTCGACGAGGGCAAAGCGAATGCGTCGATCGACGTTCCAGAAATCGAACGCTGGTGGCCCGTCGGTCGGGGCCTCCCCAACCGATACAGCGTCCTCATCGAGCTTTGCGTTGACGGTACCGTCGTCGACCACGCCGAGCGGATGGTCGGCTTCCGCCACGTCGAGCTCGATACACAAAGCGACGACGACGGCAAGGGCTCCGCCTTCTCCTTCGAAGTCAACGGAGAGCGAACGTGGATTCGCGGATTCAACTGGATCACTGACGACTGCTTCCCGTCGCGAGTCAACCCTGCACACGTTCGCAACGCCATCGATGAAGCGACGGCGATGAACGCAAATCTCCTCCGCGTCTGGGGCGGCGGCATCTACGAAGACGCAGCGTTCTATGACCACTGCGACGCCACCGGCGTGATGGTCTGGCAGGACTTTCTCTTCGCTTGTGCTGCCTACCCGGAGGAGGCACTCGCCGCCGAAGTCGAGGCAGAAGCGGCCGACAACGTCGAACGGCTGATGCACCATCCCAGTCTGATCGCTTGGAACGCAAACAACGAGAACCTGTGGGGTTACCAGGATTGGGATTGGCAGCGGGTCATCGGAGACCGCTCCTGGGGTCTCGGTTTCTACCACGGCGTGCTCCCGCAAGTTGTCGGCCGTCTGGACCCTCGGAGGGTCTACATCGACGGCAGCCCGACGTCTCTTGACAGCGGCGCACACCCCAACGATCCCAACCATGGCGCGATGCACCTGTGGGATGTGTGGAACGACGTCGACTACCCGCACTACCGCCACCACCAGCCCCGGTTCGCAGCTGAATTCGGGTTTCAGGCGCCAGCGACCTGGGCGACGATGGCCGAGGGCACCGGTGAGATGAGCCTTCCAGTAGATGACCCAGCTCTCATTCATCGTCAACGAGCCTTCGAAGGCGTCGACAAGCTGGATCGTTGGCTGACCGCCTCCTTCGGGGCGATCGAGGACTACGACGACTGGCTCTATCTCACCCAGGTCAACCAGGCGCGGGCCATCGAGGTTGGTATCGGTCACCTTCGCTCGCTCCACCAACGCTGCTCTGGCGTGATCTGGTGGCAGTTGAACGACTGCTGGCCAGCGATCAGCTGGTCGGTTCTCGACTCCGCAGGTAGGCGGAAGCCGTCCTGGTACGCAGCTCGCAATGCCCTCGAGCCGCGAGCAATCGTCATCACACCCGACAACGACACGGCTCGAGTCGTTCTTATCAACGACACGGCGGAGCCGTGGACCGAACGCGTCGAGGTGGCGTGTCTCCGTCCCGATGGTTCGGCGGAGACGATGACTGTCGACGTCTCGGTCGAGGCCGACAGCGCTCAGACAGTGCAGCTCGACTCCGGCGTCGGGCAAGCCAATCTGATCGTCGCCACCGCCAATGCCAGACGAGCAGTACTCGAGCACAACCCAGGTCCCGTTGCTTTCCCGCAAGCCTCGATCGGCCTGTGGAAGACCCATGATGGGGTCGCCGTTGAGATCACTGCCGTCGGCCTCGTCCGCGAGCTCTGCCTGTTCGCTGACCGAATCGATCCCGGCGCACGCTGCGCTGATCAGCGGCTGACGCTGCTCGACGGCGAATCGTTCGTCATCCACGTTGCAACCGACGTGGTCGACGTCGAACGCTGGCGGAAGGAAATCGGCGAGCTCGGAACATCAGTTGCCCTCAGGGCGCTCGGCGACCGGAGACGCCTACCGTGAGCTGCACGCGCCGTGCCGCCAGGGCAAACGGCCATCGAGCTCGAGGAGCGGCCACGACATGACGGCACGCGAACAGTCCACCAGCCCCAAAGTGACGCTCGGCGACGTCGCCATCGCTGCGAACGTCTCGCCTGCAGCAGCATCGCTTGCGCTTCGGGGGCGCCGAGGCGTTTCGGACGCCACGCGCGAGCGCATCATCGAAACGGCCAACGAGATGGGCTATCGGTCTCGCTCGGCGATCGCCCGGGCCGAGAACCTGGTTGTTGGTGTACTACTCAAGGCGAAGCGTGAAGCGCTCGTCGATGTCGATGCCTTCTACGGCCCGGTTCTGGCTGGAATCACCACCGAGGCGTCCACTGCCGGCGTCGAGCTCCGCCTTGACTCGCTCCTCGTCGACGATGACTTCGACCCGGTCGAGGTGCCACGGTCAGTTCAGTCAGACGATGTCGACGGGCTTCTCGTCCTTGGTACGCACCTGACCGAACGATCTCAGAGCATGATTGCACCCAACCCAGTCGTTCTGGTCGACGGCTACGCAGACTCACCCTGGTCGTTCTCATCCGTCGTAGCCAACAACAAGGCCGGCACACAGGCAGCCACCCAGCATCTGATTGACCTGGGTCATCGGCGCATCGCCATGGTTGGGACTCGACCCGACTCCTTCCCGTCCATTGTCGAGCGGCGCCTCGGTTACGAAAGTGCAATGGTGAACGCTCGGCTCGATCCGGTGTTCATCGACTCCGATCACGATGAATCCGAACTCGCCGCCGAACAGTTCATGGTCGAGTTCGAACGACAGCCGGGTCTCAGCGCCGTTGTCGCCGCGAACGACGATGTGGCAATTTCTCTGATGAGATCTCTCGGGAGCGAAGTCCCCAACCGCATCTCGGTGGTTGGCTTCGACGACATCACCGCCGCTTCTCTCATTCGACCTCGTCTCACGACCGTCACCGTCGACAAGCCTGCGCTCGGGCGGCTGGCGCTGTCGCTCGTGACCCACCGCATCCGTCACCCAGAGGACCCGCCGGTGACTGCCATGGTCCCCGCGGTACTCACCATCCGCGAGAGCAGCGTTGCTCCACCCCCGGGCTACTGACCCCAACTACACCAAAGAGACTTCATGCACATTGCCACCCAACCTTCCACCATTGCTGCCCTGACCAGCGAATGGCAGGGATCACGAACCGAAGACGGTCGCCCTCTGGTCGCCGACGTCGTTCTGGATCGCCTCCGCCACGCGACGATTGAGCAGGCCTGGCAGGTTCTCGACGCCGCTGGCTACCAACGCCAGTTCGCAGGAGATTGGATTCGCTCCCATGAGACCCGACCGCTCGTCGGTCGAGCGGTGACCGCCCAGTTCCTTCCCCACCGACCTGACTTCGACGCAGCCGTCGTCAAGGCCGGTGCCGAAGCCGGCCACCACGAAGCGACGCAGCAAAATGCGTGGCTCATTTCCATGCTCCAAGCGGGCGACGTGATGGTGGCGGACATGTTCGGCAAGGTCAAAGACGGCACCCTGGTTGGGGACAACCTGGGAACAGCTGTCGCCACCCGCACCGGCACAGGGGCGGTCATCAATGGCGGAGTTCGAGACTTCGACGGACTACAAGAACTCGACAACGCCAACTTTTTCTGCCGCGGCATCGACCCGTCGGCCATCGCAGATCTCGTGCTCGCCGGCGTCAATCATCCGATTCGGATCGGCGAGGCAACCGTCCTCCCAGGCGACATCGTGCTCGGCACAGCCACCGGTGTGATCTTCATCCCCGCACACCTCGCCGAAGCAGTCGCAGAGGCGTCCGAAGACATCGCGAGCCGCGACGTGTTTGGGAAGGCCCGCATCGCTGAAGGCGTCTACACCGGCGGAGAGATCGACGTTCCGGATTGGCTCGAACACATCGAAGCTGACTACCAGGCCTGGCGTTCGGACGGGGCCAACGCGTGATCCAGATCTCAGAACACCTGCCGCCAAGCACCGCGGATTCGGGATTGTGGCAGCTGATGCGCCAGACCGGTATCGAGCTGGCCGTCGGCTCACTTCCGCCAGAGACAAGTCTGTCTGCCGGCGAGCGACCGTGGGACTTCATGCCGTTGTTGAGGCTGCAACAGCAGTACCGCGATGCCGGCTTCGAGATGGTGGTCATGGAAGATCGGCCGCCGCTCAACTTGGCAAAGCGCGGACTGCCTGGCCGCGACGAAGAGATCGAGACCGTCTGCACCCTGATCGAAAACATGGGACGGCTCGGCATCGGCGTCTGGTGCTACGAGTGGATGGCCGACTTCAACTGGCTCCGAACCAACATCGCCAAACCGTCTCGCGGCGGTTCCCTGGTCAGTAGCTTCGATCAACGGCTGCTCGAAGATGCGCCACCCACACCAGATGGCTCACTGAGTGAAGAGCTGCTCTGGGAAACTCTTGAGTACTTCCTTCGCCGAGTCATCCCCGTCGCCGAGAAAGCCGGGGTACAGCTCGCCATGCACCCCGACGACCCTCCACTTTCACCCATCCGTGGAGTCGGTCGAATCATGCGAAGCGTCGAGAACTACCAGCGGCTCATCGACCTGGTCCCCAGCCCGGTCAGCGGCATCACGCTATGCCAAGGCAATTTCGGACTCATGACCGATGACTTGCCGGGGACCATCCGGCACTTCGGGAGCCAGGGCAAGGTCTTCTTCGTCCACATGCGAGATGTCGAAGGCACGCCCGAGGCGTTCCACGAGGTGTGGCACGACGACGGGCCAACCGATCTGGCGGCCTGCATGGAGGCCTACCGAGACGTCGGTTTCGATGGGGTCCTGCGCCCTGACCACGTCCCGACCGTTCACGGTGACAGCAACGCACACCCCGGCTACTCCCACTACGGACGACTGTTTGCCGTCGGTTACTTGAAGGGCCTCCGCGAGGCCGTGTACCGAAACCCGCCGATGCAACCGGCGAGCACGCCATGCTGCTGACGATCACCGGCGCAGCAGGATCCCTCGGACGCCACCTGGTTGAAGCGGCAACCTCGACAGGTCATCGAGTCCGCGCTGTGGATCGGGTTGGATCGGGACTACAGGCACAACCGTCGGTTGATGCGTTCGAAGTCGACCTGCTCGACGGGAACGCCTTGGCCGGAATTGTCGACGGCTGCGACGCCCTCATCCATCTCGCTGCAATCACAAGACCAGGCGATCAGCCCGAACCGATCGTGCACAACAACAACGTGGTCGCAAGCTACAACGCGCTCAACGCAGCCGCGGTCGCCGGCGTCGACCGAGTGTGCTTCGCCTCGAGCGTCAACGCTGTGGGCGGGCTGTACGGAACCGCTCCACAATACGATTACCTGCCAATTGACGAGGAGCACCCGGCCTACACCAGCGACCCCTACAGCTTGTCCAAACGAATCGGTGAGTTCCAGTGCGACGACTTTGCTCGCCGGCATCCGGCCGCAACGGTCGTCTCTCTACGACTCCACGCGCTCATGACAGATGAGACGAGTTATACGAAGTGGGCAGCGGACAACGACGGTGCGACGGGACGTGACCTCTGGGGTTACACCAAGATGCAAGACGCGACAGAGGCGTGCCTGCGATCTGTGACGGCATCCAACCCGGGACATCATCTCCTCTACCTCGTTGCCCCAACCACAGCGTCGCGCCATGCGACCGAGGCGCTCTGCGCGAAGTACCATCCGGGAGTTCCACTTCGCTGCTCGTTGCCAGGCAACGCTGGTCTTTTCAATTGCAGCCGCGTGGAAGCAACTCTCGGACTGACCCCGTCATCGTTTGCCTGACATGTTCGTTTGCGTCGGGAGCTACACCTCGAAAAACGGTGCAACAGGCCTGACAACTTTCTGGCGAGACGCGACCACCGGCGACTTCGAGAGGGCCAGCGAGGCACCGATGGATTCTCCATCGTTCGTCGTTGCTTCCCCAGACAGTGGGACCCTTCACGCGGTCAATGAGATCGACGCAGGGGCCGTCACGACCGCCCGCGTCTCATCTGACGGAGAGCTCGACGTCGTCTCACAGGTGGCTGTCGAGGGCAGCGGTCCCTGCCACGGCGCACTGACCCCCGATGAGGCCTACCTCATCACCGCCAACTACAGCGACGGGACACTCAGCGTGTTGGCAGTGGATGCATCAGGCATAGCGACGCGAGTGGTCAGCGTCTTCCAGCGATCGGGGAGCGGGGCCGACAACGAGCGGCAACGTAGCCCCCACCCGCACATGATCTTGATGCTGCCGACCGAATCCGGGCGCGTGTCGTTCCTCGTGGCAGACCTCGGGACCGACGAAATAGTCCGCTACGGACTGAGCGGTGACGGCGTCATCGAGCCCCAATGGGCGCTGCCTGTTCGGCCAGGAACCGGTCCCCGTCATCTCGCATTCACCGCTGCGCCTCACACGTGGGTGGTGAGCGGCGAACTCGATTCGTCGTTGCTCACCATCAGCGAGACCGAGACAGGTCCGGTCATCGTCCAGCAACGACCCTCGTGCAGCGACCCGGGAGAGCAGGCGCAGAGTCAACCGTCGCACATCCTCTCTGTCCTTGGTATCGCTGCGCCGCGCTCGCAAACGGTGTTGATCGCCAATCGCGGAATCAACCAGATCCGTGAGCTTGCGCTCGAACAGTCACCGACCAGGGTCCCGATCGACATCGACGTTGGCAAAGAGCCCCGGCACTTCGCGTGGATCGACGGCGACGTCTATGTCGCAGCCCATCACTCGAACCGAATCGAACGGATCACGGGATGCGGACAAGACCCGTCGAGGCCCCGGACCGTTACCAAGGTCGCAGACCTCCCGAGTCCGACTTGCGTTGTCCAAGTCAATCACTGATGGTTTGGTCGGCGCCGGAGGTATCACCGCTCAGCGCCCTGGTGCGGTCAACCGTCGAGGCACAGGTTTCGCAGCACGGGATCGCGGCCAACGCGGACTTGTCGGAGCGACCGATGGTGCAGGGCAAGAGGTGGTCATCTACGTGGCCGGTTTGGCCGGGTTCTTGTTGGCGAAGTGTGCAGCAGCGGGGCAGCGTCGAAAGGCCAAGGACTGGAACGACATCGCGTTCGTGTTGATCAACAACGACGTAGGTGGACCGACTGGCGCAGCCGAGTAGCCCTTCGATTCCGGTGCCGAGCAGTTCGCAGGACTGGTGTTCCGGCGGAGCCGATTCACCGATGTCGAGCTCGTTGAGCAGCGTCGATGCCGGTTGGAGTAGGTAGGTGTCTCGATGAGGCATGTCTCAGCTTTGCGCTTGCGAGTAAATCTCGTCGGCTTTGTCTCGAAGGTTCGTGGCAGCGACGTGGGTCTTACGGATGAGTTGCTCGCGGGACGGGTTCGGCACGTAGTCGAGGGTGTCGAAGGAGTCATCGTGAATTGAGAGCTGCTCGACGAGGGGATGGCACATGTGCCCGAATGTCTGATGAATTGCCTGGGTCAGTTGCTGAGCTTCGAGATGGCCGTACAGAAAGCCTCGGGTCATCGCTGTCGCGGCGAGGACGTCGTTGTTCGGGTCGTCATAGCCGAGACAATCAAGCCCGAGCTCATCGAGTGCAACAGGCAGAAGTTCGCCGAGTTCGGCTTCTGCTTCAGCCTTGGTCAATCCGGCGATGAGAGTGAAGGACACCGATTCGATTCCTTCGAGGAGGGCTTGCACCGCGACGTCGACGACATCGGCTGCGGAAACTTGGGCGCGTCGCCACAGTGCTGCTTCTTCGAGGAAGTAGCGGAACGTTGGATTGTCGACCGGTCGTCCGGCAGCCTTGGATTCCACGGCTTCCAGCATGGAGCCAGAATCGGCACAATGCAGACAATTCTCAAGCCTGCGTCCTCCTGGTCGACCACGATGGTGTGATGGAGATACCGCCGCTTCCGGAAACGACAATCTTGATGGTAGAGGTTGGGTCGACCGCGCACGGCACCGGAATCGATGGCGGTGAGGATCACGACCAGTTGGCGGTCGTCGTTGAAACACCGGAACAGCTACTCGGTCTGGACGAGCACGGCTTCAAGAGTGTCATGCAGCGAACCCAGCCCGAAGGGTCACGTTCCGGGCCAGGGGACATCGATCGGACGTTGCACTCGCTGCGGCGTTTCGTCCGGATGGCAGCGGCTGGGAACCCGTCGATCCTGATGACGATGTGGGCACCAGTCGAATATTCGACACCGATGGGCGACGAGCTGCAAGTGCTCGGGGAAGCGTTCGTCGGCCGTCACGTCGTGCCTCGCTACCGCGGCTACATGCAGTCCCAGGCCCGCCGTCTGCTCGGTGTCGCCGGCGGCGGTCACGGTAAGCGGGGGAGTGGCGGCCGCGAAGAGTTGATCAACGAGTTCGGGTACGACACCAAGTACGCGATGCACTGCGCGAGGCTCGGGTTCCAATGCCTTGAGCTTCTGTCGACTGGCAAGCTCGAACTTCCGATCCAGGGAGAACCAGCTGAATGGCTTCGCTCCGTCCGCTACGGCAAGATCGATTTCGATGAGTGGTGGGAGCGCAGCCTCGAACTCGATAGCCAGCTCGAAGCCATCGGCAATGACGAGTCGATCCGCCCGACACCTGAACGGCAGAAGATCGATGCGTGGTGCATCAATGCACATCATCGGACATGGTCCGGAGCAATGAGATGAAACTCGAGGAGATGCGCACCGCACTCGCGGACATCTGTAGGAGCCATTTGTCGGAGGACGACGCCGCCTTGCTGATCTCGTTGGCGCGCCCTGCGGTGCGGCTGCAACACACCGGCTCGGCAACGTCGACTCATCTTGGAGGTACTGCGCAGATGAGCTCGACCACTGCGTGGCCATCCAACGCGCAGGAGAGAGCATTGTCGCTTCTATGCGTGCTCGACCTCGCCGAGCTGGAGGCCTTCGAGACTGATGCATGGGTATCGACAACTCCGGTCTCCAGGAGGCAATTGTGGATGCGCAGCAGACCTTTTCTTCCGAGTTCCTGTTCATCGGTTCGGACATGATTGACCGGATCTACACTCTTCTGGCCAGGATCACCGAGCTGATGGTTGATTTGGTCGACCTTGAGACGAGCACCGTGAACGAGAAGGCGAGCATCGAACAAGTTCTTATCTACGAGGCGGCAGAGAGTTGTGCCGATGTCATTGCGACAGTGCACGAGACTCTCGTCGCTGAGCAGGTTGAGGCAAATAAGGGGCGGCGAGATCTGCTCGTACGCAAGTTCTCAGCCGAACAGATCGACAACATGCGAGGGTGTTGCGGGGTGGCCCCAACAGCAGCGCAAAGAGCGATGGCCGAAGAATTCAAGAAGCTGGCAGAGAAGCGAGCGGATCGCGAAATTCGCGAGTACTCACAACGACAGGTTCAGTCGCCATCAAAGTGATGGTCAGCAAGGCCGTAGAGCAAGCAGTCCTGGTACCCGAGATGAAGCGAGCAGCGAAGCTGCGTGTGATGGTGTCGCCCATTCGAGTACTTGAACGACGTCGCCATACACGTCGTCGACCGTGAAGGTTCCAATCGACCCGCCGGGCAGGCCACGCGTCCAGGGCTTGGCGATCGGCTCGTGGTGAGCGATGCGATTGCGGAGTCCATTCAGGTTGATCATCGACTGTTCAAGCGCCCGGCGCCTGTCACCCGGAGCTGTGCCCGGTATCCCGCTGAAGGCAGCGTCGAGTGCCGGAATCCAGAACGACTCTTCGTAACGACCTGCGACGACATATCGCCAGAACCCGAACATCAGCTCGGCGACAATCGCACCATGCGTTGCGTTTCTCCCACCGGCTCGGTTGCGGGCCTGGTTGAGAATGCGCTGGCCAGCGCCGTTCCACCAGTGACTTCCTGTAGGTAGCCAACTTGGGTCGAACAACCAATCGGTCACATGAGGTGCCGTTGCCGCAACGTGGTTGGTGAGCGCTTGGTCGACGAGGTTGCGGAAGACAACTTCTAACGTGCGGAAGTCGGTGATCAGCGCACCTGCCAGATCGCCGGTCCACTCGTACAGGTCATGTGCCAGCAACCGATCTCCGCCAGCAAGCGCCACGTAGGTCGCAAACCTGGGTTGAGAGATGAGGATCTCTAGATCGTTCGGGTCAACCACGTGTCATTCCTAGTGGAAAGTGCCTTTCCATCTGACGATGGTTCCGGTAAGATGGTCAACGACAACCCCGAGGGGTCGCTCTTGAGCGGCTTCCGGGGTTCAGTCGTTTTCGGGACCTGCAAACCACGGCGCTACGCCAGAATCTGACCGACCCGGCGGGCGAGATCTTCCATCATCGTTGGGGTGACGTGGCCGTAGACGTCCATAGTGAACGCGGGGGATGAGTGGCCGAGGACTTCGCTGATGACCCTGATCGGCACGTTGTTCTCAAGAGCGAGGGTGGCGTCGGTGTGGCGGCAGTCGTGATGAAAGGTCGCGAACGCGACGGCGACTTTGGTCAACGGGGTCAGTAGCCGCCGCCAAAGGCTCCACCAGCGCCGAAGAGCGAGTCCAAGCCGAAGCCACCTCCGAAAGACTGAACGCCCTTTGGTGCTGAGGCCTCATGCCAACAACCGTTAGCAGCATCTTCATCTTCGTAGCGCTCCTCATGCCGGGATTTGTCTACCGCTCCGCCGCTCCGCTCTGCGATCGCTCGTCGACGCCGGTCGTCGATTTCCCCTGAGTCCGGCTGGGGTTCAGCTTTCTTCCGGTACCCGGACCGCATTGTCCATCTTGGCCTTCGACTTCGCGACGGAACGTACCTGTACGGCCGACTGTTGGAGTTCAACCCGCAGATCGAGGAGAGCGACGACCGAAGCCTCCAGCTTGCGGGTCCGGTCGAGATCCGCACCCCGACAGCCGACCGGGTCGAGTTGCTCGACGCCGACGCAGTGGTCATTGCTGCGAGCGAGATCAAGACGATCTCCGTTCACTACCTTCCTGAGGATTGATCTTGCCCAAACACGGCGTTGGCGGATGTGGCGGCGGCTTCTGTTGCATGCCTGGGAGGATGTGTTGGTAGACGGTCATGGTGAATGCTGCGCTGGCGTGGCCGAGTCGCTCGCTTACCACTTTCACTGGCACACCTTCTTTGAGCATGATCGTGGCATGGGTATGGCGGAGGTCGTGAAGTCGGATCCGGGGGAGCGAGCTTTGGGCGATGAGTCGTTCGAAGGTTTGGCTCATGAAGTCGGGGTGAATAGGCGTCCCGTCGTCTCGGGCGAAGACGTAGCTGTCGTTGGCCCGGACTCCGTTGGCGAGCTGATCCTCGATCTGTTGGCGTCGATGCCGACGAATGGCTGCCACGGTTCGTTCGTCGAGGTCGATGGTCCGACGGCTTGTGGGCGTTTTGAGGTCGTCCTCGATCAGTTCGTACTCGACGGAGACGATCTGTTGGTTCACTCGCAGCCGCATCGTCTCGAGGTCCATTCTTGCGGCCGCTCGATCCAATCGATGGGGGGTCGGCGATATCAGCAACGTTTCGGATCACGGTGCCCTTGCGAGTGGCGTCGGAAAGAGCGGATTGGATGGTGGCGTGCGCGTTGCGCACCGTCTTGGCCGACAGGCCGCCGCCTGCACCGTTGCGACGCCCGTCGGTCAACAAGCGCACGTACAACTCGTCGAGGTCTTCGGGCTGGAGCTTCTGCAAAGGGATATGCCCGATGTAGGGCGCGACGTGCAGCCGGATGTTGGCCTCGTAGGTGGCAGCGGTTGAGGCCTTGACCCGTGTTCGTTTCGATGGGAGGGTACTGTCAGACTCACCCAAGTCGTCTCGTTCGAGCGAAATGCGAAGGCGCGGGCGGCATGTGTTCGTGAATACGGCTTGGACTGTTCGGCGTGCGGTATGAACTTCGCAGAGCGGTACGGCGAGATCGGCGATGGGTTCATTCACGTTCACCACCTCCGTGAGATTTCTTCTGTAGGCGCTGAGTACGTGGTGGACCCCGTCGAAGATCTGAGGCCGCTTTGCCCGAACTGCCATGCGATGGCTCACCGTCGAAAGCCTGCCTTGTCCGTCTCCGAACTCCGCTCGCTCCTTGGAAAGTGAGAGTCGCTTGGGTGACCGCTGGGCCAATCATCGGAGCTGACCATCATGCTTCCTGAACTCGACGTAGCCAGAGTGCGGAAATGGGCGCACGATCACACCCCGCCCGAGTTTCGCCATGAGATGTTGGTCGAGGTCGAGGAGACTGCGCGTGGGTTGATCCTTCATGACGCCCGACCGCCGTGGGACGAGAAATACGGACCGGAGTGGATCAGAACCCCGTTTGCGCGACTTCTGTATGTGAACAAGCGGCGGGAGTGGACGCTCTACTGGGCTGATCGAAATAGCAAGTTCCACCGCTACGAGCTGGCCGCGCCGACGCCGCACATCGGGGACATCCTCACCGAGATCGATGCCGACCCGACCAACATTTTCTGGGGCTGACGTGACGGCGCCCGCCCCCTGGTCCTGCCGGTGAGGAAGCAACCATCTGGACGTTGTTTCAGAATCTGACCCGTTTCGCCTGCACTGAAACGCAGTCGAGCCAGTCGAGTTGAAGCGAGGCTCGCTCGGCTCACAGGTGCTACTCGATGATGGATCCGAGCAGCTCGCCGGTGTACCCGATCATCACAGCTGCGACCGTCGCTTCGTCGATGATCCCTGCGAGCGCCCTCGTCGCGAGGTCGATGCCAGGGCTGCGTGGTGTTGCAAAGAGTTGACGCACGAAACCCAAGGCTGCATTGACAGCGGTTGATGATCGCTCGTCTGCGAGCAGCTGCTTCGTTGCGGCGGCCATGTCTTCGACTGAGGTGGCGTCGAACAGTCGGTAGATGTCACCTGCGTCCTTTGGCATGAGACCTCGGGAGTGGCCAGGCGTTCGCCAAGCTTGTCTGCCTTCGCCACCAGCAGAGCCGCCGGACCTGCGACGTTGACGACAACGGTTCGATCGTCAGCGGCCTCGAACGAGGCGATCTCGAACTGGTCGAAGTCCACGATCGCCCCGGCGACGCCCTCGCTCTTCCGGGCAGCGGTTTTGCCGTGATCACCTGGGAGCCGGGCCCCGCGTCGCCTAGCCTTCGAGACGAGTTCGGCTGGGACGATCAGATCGACAGGCACAGTGATGTCGCCGTCGAAGCCTGGCCGTTGGAACCGTTGTTGCCAGATGCCCGGTTCGGCCGTGAGTTCGAAGCCGGCGTCGAGCATGGCATCGCCGAGGAGCGGAAGATCGGCCAGCAGGGCTGGGTCTAGCGCGAGGTCTGCGTCGGTGGTGAATGGTTGGTAGGTCGAGAGCCGACCGGCTGTGCGGAGATAGACGGCTTGGGCGCCGATGAGGACGATCGCTCCGATGTGTGGCTGAAGGGCGGTGAGCGCATCGAGGAGCACTCTTCGAGCTTCGACGTATTCGATGCGTGGCTGATCAAGACTCATCGCAGTGCGGCCTCGTTGCTCAGCGACGGCGCCTGCCAGCGGTTGGTATTGCCGGTCATCCATTTGATGAGGGCTTCGCCTTCGGCGGGCATGCGCCCCGGCCCGGTGAGGCAATCGATGGCGGCCTGGACGGGGGAGACGTAGATCATGTTGTCGGTCGTGGCGGTGCGTTCGAACACGATCTGATCGTAGGGACGGGCTATGACAACGTTCCCACCGTTTTTGACTTGGCGAAGCCGCAGCGTGTCGGCCACACGTTCAGGGTCGTCTGCGTACACAACCGCTATCTCTGGTGCTGCCACCGAGACGGCACGAGCCGCAACGAACGAACCGGTGACCGCCCATTGTTTGAGTTTGCTGGCGCCGAGGTCATCGAGGAACTGTTCGGGGCCCGCCGAAGCAATCCAGTTTGTTGGTTCGTTCGCGTCGAGCAATGAGTAATTCGTGGTCAGTTGCCGGAGGAGTGCTTCCCATTCGACATGTTGGACCTTTCCTCTTGGCGGCCGGGTGATCAGCAACTCATCGGACAGGGCGGTGAGGACGCGAGAGACGTACCCAGCGTCGGTGTCGACCGCAGCAGCGAGTTCGCTGACGGAGTATGGAGGACTGACTTCGACAAGTGTGCGGAGCAGCGCCCATGCCTTGGGGCCTCGAAGGTTGGGTCCCTTGCTTGGTTTGGGTGACGGGTCTTGGGTGGCGCCGTCGAGGCGGATGTAGATCTCGGGTGCGGGGAGGGACAGCAAGGTGTTGCCGGTGTCATCGCCATAGCTGAAACCGCAGTCGGAGAGGATCGCGCGAGTGCGTTTGCTGAGCCATCGGGCGAAAACGAACGTCGGCCGTGCGGGATCATCTAGGGCGACAGCGGATCGGGGGTCGAGTTCTTCCCGGACCACAACATCGAACTCACCCGTCGCGCCGCTCGTGTTGGTCGCTTGCACCATCCCGCCGGCGTCGGAGCGGCCTACAACTTCAAGTCTCCACCCTGGAGGCAGGATCGAGGTGAGGGTGTCGACGGCAGCGTTGAAGCGCCGTCGAATGCGTTGGGGTACAGGCCTGCGGCCCATGAGCGCTCCCTTCAGATCAGTCCGCTCGCCATCCTACGTTAGGTTGACCAGAATACTTAATTGTCTGATGCAAACAAATCAATGTTCTAGACAAGACTTCCAAGAGATCTTCCCACGGACACTCTCGCACGGCCCGTTCATTACAACGACCGGCCATCACGCCCAACCGTCGAAACTATTGAAAACACGGGCCTGGATGACACCAGAGGGGGACAACGGATACCAGCTGGCATGGCCCCGAACGAACTCTCAACCCGAAGGTCGCCGGTTCAACCTGTCGCCGCCACCATGTGAAAGCCGTGGATACTCGATAGTTTCCGGCAACAAATGTGGAGTGGAGAGGACTGCGGAATGTGCAGCGACGCACACCTCAACACCAACCCGTTCGCAGATCTGAGCCACGAGCCGCCAACCCCGTGCGCTCAGTTCCTCGACGGCGAGCGCTACAGCAAGATCGGATAGAGTTTGTCAACCCAATTATCAACGAGCTTTTCCACCGAGGCGTGATCAGCGCTACACGCATCCACCGCAGCTACCACATCAACAAGGCCCCGTACGTCGGCGTCGCGCCGGATGACCCAAAACGATCTTCGTCGCCACCGACCTCGACCGTAACTCCGACATCATCAGCGAACTCAGCGAGGTGACTTCGTGACCGAAGAAACGAACAATTGCCGCTGTGAGCGTGGATCGCTGGCGAGGCGGAGCTGAGCGTGGAGCCCAACTTCTGTAGGTGGAGCCGATGGTGTGGCGGCGGTTCGTGCTGCCGTCGGAGACGAAGCTGCCGAAGTTCAACCGGATGCTCGAAGCGGTGATGGGCTGGGAGGGCTACCACCTGCACATGTTCGAGATCGCCGACCTGCGCATCGGGCTGCCCGACGAGGACGATGATGACGTCATCGACGAGCGGCGCATCACGGTCAAGCAGATGTTGCCGCGGAGGGGGTCGCAGCTGCGGTGGGCCTACGACTTTGGCGACAACTGGCAACACGATGTCATCGTTGAGACGGTCGAGAAACCGTCACCACCGCGCGCTACCCGATCTGCACTGATGGCGAACAGGCATGCCCGCCGGAGGACTGCGGCGGTGTGAGTGGCTACGAGGAGTTGCGTGAGGCGCTGGCCGACCCGACTCACCCGGAGCATGAGCACCTGCGGGAATGGGCCGGTGCGGGTTTCGAGCCTGACGAATGTGACCAGGTCGCAGTGAGCAAGCGTCCGTGACCAGATCCATTATGAGATCGACGTGACCGACCGCGCCATCACCGCGCTCAAATGCCATCCGCCCTGGCGTGAGGACTTCGGCCCTGAGTGGACCCGGTTCCCGATCTGCCGGTTCCGCTACACGAAGGTCCGCTGTCCGCGGTCTGAGATCAGGTCAATGCGGCCACGATCGGTGCCATTGCTTCAATGTCCCGGCTGACGAAGTAGCTGATGCCCCATTGCTGACGGATACGGGTGAAGTGGTCCACGATCTGGCGGTGCGTTCCGACCGCCATGTACGGGGTGGTCAGCGCCTCCTCTGCGGTCATGGTCTCGATCTCCGCGGCCATGTCGGCGGCGGCCCGCTGACGATCATCGGTGATCACGATGCGCTGAACCAGAGCGTTCAACTCCGGCACGTCGACTCGACCCGTTGCGGCCTCCCGGATCGTCGTGATCTGGTGTTCCAGCCAGGACTCGGCAAACTTCACCGTGTGCCGTTGACCATCGGCCAGGGTCTTACCGAGGCCATTCAGCCCGATGATGTCGCTGTGGCGAGCGGCATGGGTCAGCAACGCCGTCCCGTTCCCTGCTTCCATGATCGGTACGCGCTCCTGAAGGGCGGGCCGGATGCTGGCGTTCTCAATCGTGTAGTGATCGCCGTCGAAATTGACCGTCTCTCCGTCAAGGAGAGGTCGGATGATCTGGATGGCTTCGAACAGCCGCTGCTTTCGCTTTGCCGCCGGTGCAAGGTCCAGTCCGGTGGCCGCAAATTCATGCGACGTGTGGCCGGCGCCCAGGCCCAGCTCCAGCCGCCCGTTGCTCAGCCGGTCCAAGGTCGCGGCCTCCCAAGCAAGCTGAACCGGGTTGCGCATCTCGTTGTTGAGCACGAACGTGCCCAGGCGAATGGTGCTGGTCTCGCGGGCGAGCGCAGCCAACACGATCAGCGGCGAGTCCATCGTCTCGCCAATGTGATCGGGAAGGGTGACGGTGTGATACCCGGCGGCTTCGGCCTGTTTCGCTTCGGCGATCATCACATCGATGCCGTCGACGGATCGAAGCTGATGGCCGAAGCGGAAGGCTCGGGTCACGGAATTTACCATGACCATTTATATCACATTTGATATACCTCCCCGACCTCTTCGCCCCCAGACCGATACCACATTCGATATAAGGTGAGGCAGTGACTGCATCGGCTTTCCCAGGGTTCAATGCGTTCAGCGCGGATCCGGATGAGGTGGGTGCGTCGCTGGCCGCAAGGAGACGGTCGCTCGGACTGAGTCAAGCCGAAGTCGCCGAACGGATGGGAACCTCGCAGCCGGCAGTGGCCCGCTTGGAGGCGGGTTCGACCAACGCTCGACTCTCCACCGTCTCGCGTTACGCGCAGGCGCTGGGCTGCACCATTGAGTTCTTGATGCAGCCCGAATCAACCGATGGGTGATCCATTCGCCAACGCTGCTTTCGGCGGGCGCAGTGCGTCCATTGATCAGCGTCGAGTGATGCTCTTCGGTCCGCTCGACGCAGGCGCTGCAACCAAAGCGGCCGCGACCATGATGTTGCTCGATGGAACCAGCGCCGAGCCGGCGAGCCTGGTCATCAACAGTCCCGGTGGTCCGCTTTCTGATGCCTTGGTGCTGGTGGACACCGTGGCGCTGATGCGGGCCCCGGTCACCGTTGACGTGCTGGGCCGGGCCCATGGTTCTGCAGGTGGGGTTGTCGCCTCGGCGCCGGGAGTCCGTCGGATCAGCCCGACCGCGTCGCTCTCGTTGCGACTGGACCCGGTGCCTGTGTCTTCGGCCCGAACGGCCAATGAACTCGCCACTGTCGCCCAATCCGTGGCGGACACCCGGCGGCGGCTGGCGCACCTGGTGGGCTCACGCACCGGTCACACGATCGAATGGGTGACCGAACAGTTTGATTGCGGCGGTGTGTTTGGGCCGAACGAAGCAGTGGAACTTCACCTGGCGGATGAAGTGCGCTAGTCGGCCGCGCCGGGGACTGCTCAGAGAACGATGGTCGACCCGGTCAGCAGGTCGGTTGACTCTGGGATGCTGGCCGGTGGCGCAAAGTGGTAGCCCTGCATCAGGGTGACTCCCACCGCCAGAAGTGCGTCCACCTGGTCCTGCGTTTCCACGCCCTCGGCAATGACCTTCAGGTCACATTCGCGGGCCAAGTGGACGGTGGAGGAAACAATGGCTCGCGCGGTTGGGTTGTGTTGCATCTCAGCCACAAATGAGGCGTCGAGTTTGAGGCCGGTAATGGGCAATCGCAGGACGCGGGTCAGCGAGGAATGAGCTTTGCCAAAGTCGTCGAGGAACACTTTGAGTCCCATGGCTGCGGCCCGACGGACATGCCGCTCGGTGTCGGCGTAGTTGTGAACAATCTGACTCTCGGTCAGTTCGACGGTCCAACGGCTTGGGTCGATGGATTTGTCCGCCAGCCAATCGAGAAACGGCCCCAGATCGCCAGCCTCAACATTGACGCCCAGACGAGGTGATTCTGCCGGGCCCAGCGCAATGGTGAGATCAATCAGTTCGGTGGCCACGGCCCGGGTCACCGCCGGGAGAAGGTTGCTCCGTTCGGCGCTGACAATGAAGTCGGCCGCCGGTATCACCTTCCCTTTGCGGCTCCAACGACCGAGAGCCTCGTAGGCAACAATGCGTCCGAGCTCCACGTCCACGATTGGCTGCAGGTGGGCGGAGACTTCGCCGCGTCGCAGCGATGCTCGCAGCTCAAGTTCGACGTCTTGTTCCCGCAGCAGCTGCTCATGCATCGCTTCGTCAAAGAGTCGAACCGAAGCACCGTCGCGTTTGGCCGCGTACATCGCCGTGTCGGTGTGGTGCAGCAACTCCGTTGCGCTGATGCTGCTTCCGTCCGACCAGACCACGCCGATGCTCGCAGTGATGGCAACGCAGTGTTGCAGCAGCTGGAACTCATGCTCGAAAACCGAGGTCAGCTTTTGGGCGATGGCCATGGCTCCTGCCCGGGTCACGTCCTCAACACAGACCGCAAACTCGTCGCCTCCCATTCGGCCGATGAGATCGGCAGTGCGAAGCACGCCACGAAGTCGTTCGGCAACCGCCGCCAGGAGTTGATCGCCAGCTTGATGACTGAGCGTGTCGTTGATCAGCTTGAACCGATCGATGTCGATAAAGAACAGGCACGCGGGCTGTCGCAGAAGCAGTACGGCCTCGACCTGCTCCATGAACGCGGTGCGTCGGAGCGTGCCGGTCAGCGCATCGCGCTCACCGGCGAGACGCGCCTGTACGGAGGCGTCAACGATGTGCTGCTGCTGGCGACCGCTTTCAATCGCTTGCATGGCGGACAAGGGCGCGACCCAAATGATGGACAACTGCGGTATCGCACTGGCAAACATGTGGTCGGCGAGCGACCACGCAACGACCGATGCCATGCAGATGCCGGCGAGCCAGACCGATGCGAGGACCGGCTTCGCCGAAAGCGCGAAGGCGGCCAGCGGCATGGAGAGTAGAGCTAAAAGCAACAGCAGGTACTGGCCGGCTTCGCTGCCGGGCATGGCAACCAGTGGGACCAGACCAGAGGCGGCAGCCCACAGGCCGTAGAGCGCCAGCGAGCGGGGGTCGCCGGCGGGCACTCGTTGCGTGAGCACGAGGGCGTGCGGGATGCATCCAAAAAGCATCACGACCGAAAGAACCAACCCGGTGACAAGAGCGTCGACCAACCAGAAGGTGAATGTGGCAGCAAGGACGTTGAACGGCGTGCTCGCGGCCCATCGCATGATCAGCCCCCGGAACGCCTGATCCATCAGCTCCCGGTCAGCTGCTTCGGCCCGCTGCTCGCTCATCTTGAGGCCCTCCCACCCGCGCCGAAACCCTACCCGGACCCTGGAGCGCGCATGTGAACTCCGTCGCCACCACTACCTTTGGGGGATGGAGTTGAACTGGCATGGCGATGATCCGGGGCTGACTGATTGGCGAATGCTCGACCGTGATCCCGGCGACGATCTGATCGACATGGATGTGGTCCTGACGTATCGCCGGGACCGGGTCCGCCAGGAGATGGCCCGGTACGGCGTGGACTGCTGTCTTCTGTTTGACGCAGTCAACATTCGTTATGCCACTGGTGCGCGGAACATGCAGATCTTCACGTCACGGAACGCCCCGGCGCGGTACGTCTTCCTGCCGCTCGATGGTCCGGTGATCCTTTGGGAGTTCACCGGTTGTGGCCATCTGGCTGACGGCTTGGACACCATTGACGAGGTTCGGCACGCGGTCACCGCAAGCTTTGTGGCGGCGGGTGATGACATCGCCGAGCGGGAGCGGATCTGGGCTGCAGACATTGCCCAGGTCATTGGCCAGTACTGCGGCGCAGATGCAAACGTCGGTATCGAACGCATCAACGCCGGCGCGGCCCTGGCCCTGGCCGGCAAAGGCTTCAACCTCGTCGATGCCCAGCAACCAGTGGAGCGGGCACGAGCCATCAAGTCTGACGAAGAGATGAAGTGTGTGCGGTCGTCCATCCGAGCCACCGAACTGGCGGTTGGAGAACTTCGCTCAGCAATCCAGCCGGGCCTGACCGAGCAACAACTGTGGAGCGTGTTGCACCAGGCCGTCATCGCTCAAGGCGGCGACTATGTGGAGACCCGACTCCTGAGCTCCGGAGAGCGGACCAACCCATGGTTTCAGGAGACGAGTCATCGCGTCATTCAACCCAACGAGCTGATTGCGCTGGATACCGATGTGGTTGGCTGCTTCGGGTACTACGCCGACTTCTCTCGCACCTTTCATGCAGGGCCGGATGAGCCGACCGCCCAGCAACGCGAGCTGTACGCAGTGGCGCACGAACAGGTGCATCACAATATGGGAATCATTGCGCCGGGCGTGAGCTTCAAGGAGTATTCGGACAAGGCGTGGAACATCCCCCAGCAGTTCGAAGCCAACCGGTACTACCTGTCGGCGCACGGCGTGGGCATGACCGGTGAGTACCCGTACCTCTACCACCATCGGGACTACGAAGCCGCGGGCTATGACGGCGTATTTGAGCCGAATATGACCATTTGTGTGGAGTCCTATGTCGGTTACGAGGCTGGCCGGGAGGGAGTGAAGTTGGAACAGCACTGTCTGGTGACCGAGAGCGGCTTGGAAGTGCTGTCGACTTTCCCATTCGAGACCAGCCTGTTGCCCACCACGTAAGCTCAGCCGATGCGCAACGGCAGCGCACATCGCTGTGCCTACTGCCATGTCCGGGCTGTTTCTGGGCATCACCCCGCGGCAATCCCGAAGAGTCGATCTTCGTCTACCGAATGCAAACCGAAGATCCCGGCGCCGTGATGCCCGAACTCGGACGCGCCGTCATTCATGACGAGGGAGTAGCGCTCATCTCCGAGTGGATCGAATCGCTGAGTGGGGATTGCCAGTTCTGGACGCCGGGCTCAGGCGCTCAACTCTGCGGCCAGAGCTTCGGCCTGCGCGTGCACGGCCTGCAGGCACCCCAACAGGTCCTGGCTGGGTAGCGGCGCGTTCCATTCGCGGATGTGGCGATCGGTCGGGATGGCGGCGTGGTCACAACCGACACTGACCAGGATGTCGGCGGCGGCGGTGTCTGATTCAGTGACCTTTCGCGGTTGCCAACCAATGCTGAAGCCCTGTTGCTTCAGCGCGGCGGCCATGGCCGGCATCGGTACGTTGTCGGGCTCAGGGCCGGCGACATTGACGGTCACGTCATGACCCAGACGAGCGGCGGCCGCCCGAAAGTAGGTGGCCGAGGCAAGGCTCTTGGCCGCCGCATGGGGGCACATGAAGAGAACAGATGTGGTCATGGGGACTCCTGGATTGAGGGCGGGTGTTCAGATGAGGAATTGATAGATCACGCCAACGACGGCGGCGGCGGTAACAACTCGCAGCGTCTTGATCTTGAATGTGAAGATGGCGATGCCGGCGGCGATGGCGATCACCGCCGCCATCCAGTTCAGTGAACTCAGGTCTGGCTCATAGAAGAGCGCTCCGAACCGGCGGTGTTCGGTGACCGTTTCGAACAGGGTGAACAGCGCAAACCAGATGGCGAGGTTGAGCACCACGCCTACAACCGCGGCAGTCACCGTCGACAGAGCCGACGTGAGCGATGGGCGCCCGCGAAGATGTTCGATGAAGGGTGCGCCCAGGAAGATCCAGAGGAACGATGGAATGAAGGTCACCCAGGTTGCGACCACCGCGCCGCCGATTCCGGCTTGCAGCGCGGAGAGCGAACCGGGGTCGCGATACGGACCCATGAACCCCACGAACTGGACCACCTGAATGAGCGGTCCCGGTGTGGTTTCGGCCATACCGAGTCCGCTGATCATCTCGCCGGGTTCGAGCCAGCCGAAGGTGGTGACCGCTTCCTGGGAGATGTAGGCCAAAACCGAGTACGCGCCGCCGAAGGTCAGTACGGCGGCGGTGGAGAAGAACCAGGCGACGTCCACAAACACCGATGACTTGCCAAGGAGTGCGAGCATGAGCAGCACCGGTCCAAACCACAGCGCAAGTCCGCTGCCGAGGACGGTCAACGCGCGGGACCAGGAGGGTCGGCCGCCAACGTTGTGGTGGTCGCTGACCAGCACGTTGGCGTCGTCGACCACGCCTTCGTCGTCATGGCCGGTGATGAGGTTGAACCACTCGGGTGCCAGCTTGCCGCCAACCAGGCCGATCACGATCGCAACAAAGACGATCAGGGGGAAGGGAAGCTCGAAGAAGAAGATGCCGACGAAGGCGCCGGCCGCAATCAACAACATGGCCGGGTTCTTGATGACCCGGCCACCGATGCGCAGCACCGCACTGGCGACGACCGCAATAACTGCGGCCGAGATGCCAAAGAACAGGCCTTCGACCCAGGTGACGTCTCCGTAGGCCGCGAAGAGAATGCTCAGGACCATGATCGAGACGAAGCCGGGCAGGATGAACAGCGCTCCGGCGAAGAGTCCGCCGATGGGGCCGCGAAGAAGCCAACCCAGATAGGTGGCCAGCTGCTGGGCTTCGGGACCTGGGAGCAGCATGCAGTAGTTCAGGGCGTGGAGAAAGCGTCGTTCGCCAACCCAGCCGCGTCGCTCGACGATCTCGTCGTGCATCACCGCGATCTGGCCGGCCGGACCGCCGAAGCTGTTGGCGGCAATCGTGCCCCAGGCCGCCCACCAGTCTTTGCGAGCAATGACGTCGCCGGGCCACACCTGCTTGTCCGTTGTTTCCACCACTTCCTGCAAACTGCTCACCGGACACCCCGGCCCTGGGAGTTTTCTCTGTAACCGTGGTTGCCCAGCCGCTGCATGGCCGCAGGGTACGCCGATCGAGGGGCTTCACGCTGAGGTGTCGAGGTCAACGGTCCGACGGTGCGCCGCCATCGTCGCTCGCTTCGCGGCAGAAAACGCCGCGACCACTTTCGTTCGGCGCGGCGGGAAGAAGCCCGGATCGCCATCATGGGACATGGTGGATACCACCCTCGCCTGACCGTCAACATCGCCCAGGTGAAGCCATCTACTCGGCGTTGACGGTGTCGACCAGGTCCATGAGTCGGTCCAATGAGTCCAGCTTGGACGTCTCGTCGCCACCGGCAATGCTGACGCGAATGGTTCCAACGCCGACATCTCGATAGCGGCGGAGTCGTTCGGTAACGGAGTCGTCGTCGCCCAGCAGGTTGGTGTGCATGCCGATCTCGATTGGCACCTTGGCTGCGGCGGCATCCCGCTTGCCGGACTGCCAAAGTTGGTGCACTTCTTCTATCGCTTCGCCAAAGCCCTGACGGGTGAACGCCTGGTTGTAGAAGTTGGTCGTGGTTGAACCCATGGCGCCGATGGTGAACGCGTAGCCGCCGGCGTGTCGGCGGCCAACTTCTTCCAGATCGTCGGAGAATTCCAACGTGGCGGCCACGGTCAGATCCACGTCGGCGGGGGCCCGGCCCGCCGCCTCGGCTGCGTCTCTGATGGGATCCAGAAACACCGCTGCTGTTTCGGGCATGAACGCGGTGCCGATCCAGCCGTCGGACATCTCACCGGTGAGGCGGAGGTTTGCCGGGCCCATGGACGCCACATAGATGGGAATGGATGGGACGGTGTCCCCGGCCACCGGCGAACGCAGTGAGCGACCTTGACTGTCAGGGAGGGGCAGCTGATGGACCTTGCCGTCGTAGGCCAGCCGCTCACCGGCCGCGATCATGCGAACGATCTCGATGGTCTCCCGGGTCCGGGTGAGAGGGCGCTCAAACCGCACGCCATGCCACCCCTCCATCACCTGCGGTCCGCTGGTGCCAATACCGAGCACGAATCGATTGTCCGACATCTGCTGCAGTGCCAACGCGGACATGGCCAACATGGCCGGCGAGCGGGCCCCCAATTGCACGACCCCGCTGGCCAACTGGATCTCTTCGGTCACCGCCGCCAGGTAACCGAGCGGCGTGAGCGCGTCGTACATCCATGCTTCAGGAACCCAGACCGAGCTGGCCCCCAGGCGTTCGGCGTCCCGCACCGCGTCCAACGAAGCTCGGGATGCGCCCGACGGCAGCACCCCAATCTTGAGGGTCATGAACGGGCGGCTTCGGCCCGGTCCCGGATGCCGTCAACGGTTGACTGCATGTTGTCGGTCCATTCCTTCAGGCGGCCGGCGACGATGTCCTCTTCACGGTCCGGCATTCGTTCGATCGCCGGAGTCAAGCCTGATCGGCCCGGCCCCATTATCGCGGTGAAACGGAGGGTCGACCCGCCGCTTACCGGTTCCAGGTCGAAGCGCCAACTTGCCGCTTTGGTCTCCATGCTTTGGCCCACCATCCAGCCGAACGACTGGTCGACGGCGTAGTCGGTCACCGTGCACTCCACATCCCATTCACCTACAACGGGGTGCTTGTTCCAGCCGCGGAAGGTTGCCCCTGGAGCTGGTTCATGGGAAATCCATACGGCCCGCATGAACTCGTTGGAGAACGCGGCCGGCGTATTGATATCGGACACGATCGGCCACACCGCATCCGGTGGCTGGTTGATGTGGACCTCAACGGAGGTGGTGGGACTGTCTGCGTACTTGACCATGGGTACGTGATAGCACTGCCGGAAGGCCATGCGAGACCGAGTCAACGTGGGCGCCATTTGGAGCAACCGTGGTCATCAGCATCGAACCCGCTGATGATGACAGCCCAGCCCCGTTTGTCTTCAAGCCCCTTGCGGCTGAAGTGCCAGCCGGCATCGGCGATCGCCAGGACATCCTCCTGGGCGCCGGCCCGGCCTTACCAGCCGGCACCGCCACCATCAGCTGACCCCGAAGATTCCCCCAAACAGCCCCCAAAAAGCCCAGCGCCCGGAACCTCCTGAAGGTCCCGGGCGCTGCTGGTTTGCTCTAGGGTTTGGGACGTCGAACCGGATCGATGGTCGGCGTGGGGGAGAGATATGGCCGGCGCAAATTTGGGTTCGATCTGGGAGGGGATTGCCGACGTGCGGGCCGACCGTCCCGCCTTGTTCCATGGTGATCTCACCCGCACGTGGGGCGAGTTTGAGGACCGCGGATCGCGGCTTGCTTCGGTGTTGGGAGAGGCGGGCGTGACCTCGGGCGACAACGTGGCCCTTGCGCTCTTCAACGGCCCGGAGTACCTGGAAGCCGAGCTGGCGGCGTTCAAGTGTCGAGCAGCCCCGTGCAACGTCAACTATCGGTATGTGGAGAACGAACTCCGCCATCTGGTCGACGACTCCGACGCCAAAGCCGTCTTCTTCGACCATGCCCTGGGAGAAAGGTTTGACAACGTTGTTGCCCAACTCCCCAAAGTCCAACTGTGGGTTCACGTTGGCGACGGTCCCTGTCCGGACTGGGCGGTTGGGTACGAAGATGTGATTGCGGCTGCGGATCCCGCGCCTCGGATTGACCGCAGTGATCAGGACCTGTGGATTCTTTACACGGGCGGCACCACGGGCAATCCCAAGGGCGTCATGTGGCCGCACTCCAGCTTGGCTGGCCTGGTGAACCGGTCCTTTGCGCCGCTGGGCATCGACCTACCGCAGTCGGCGGCCCAGGTGCCCGCGATGGTGGACGCCATTGATGCATTGGGCAACACCCCGCGCCAGCTGGCGGCGGCGCCTCTCATGCACGGGACTTCCGGTTTGGGGGCACTCTTCACGTTGTTTCAAGGCGGTTCGGTAGTGACGCTCACCGGGCGCCAGATGGACGCCCATGATCTTTGGAGGACCGCGGTGGCGACCGAGACCACCACCGTGTCGATCGTCGGCGACGTTTTCTGTCGGCCAATGGTGGAGGCGCTTGACGAAGCAGCGGCCGCCGGTGACCCCTACGACCTGACTGCGTTGGGCACGGTGGTTTCCTCCGGAGTGATGTGGAGCCAGCCAATCAAGGATCGCCTGCTCGCCCACGCCGCCGCGGTGGGCACAACGCTGACCTTGCGGGATTCGCTCGGCGCCAGCGAAGGCGTGGGTTTCGGCTCCCGAGTTTCCACCGGCGATGACGACACGACCACCGCATCGTTTGCCCTGGGGCCGGAGGCCGCGGTGTTCACCGACAACGGCGAGCGGGTGGTCCCCGGTTCCGGTGAGGTCGGACTGCTGGCGGTGGGCGGAGCCATTCCGCTGGGGTACTACGGCGATCCGGTGAAGAGCGCTGAAACATTCAAAGAGATCCAAGGATCACGCTGGTCCATTCCGGGCGACTTCGCCACCGTGGAGGCTGACGGCGCGGTGACGTTGCTCGGTCGGGGGTCGGTCTCCATCAACACCGGCGGGGAGAAGGTCTTCCCCGAAGAGGTCGAAGAAGCACTGAAGCTGTTGCCCCAGGTTGTTGACGCCACAGTTGTTGGGGTGCCCGACCCCAAGTGGGGCGCGGTGGTCACCGCCATTGTTCAGCTGGCTGAGGGCCGCGAACCGGACACCATCAACTTGACAGGCACCCTGATCGATGCGCTCCGGACCAACCTCTCCGGCTACAAGTTGCCCAAGCACATCGTCCCGGTGGAGAAGGTCTTCCGCGGTCCCAATGGCAAAGCCGACTACACATGGGCCACCGCCGTTGCCATGGATGCGCTCGGCATCGACTGACCGGCCCGCCCGCTGCCGCCGACGAATGTCCTTATGATCAGCTGTCGTCGAGCTGGACCAGGCGAAGCATGGACGGGTCGTAGCGGTCGCCGGCGATGGCGTCGGGCACGAAGATCGATTGAATTCGGTCCACAACCTCGGCCGAAAGTTGCACGTCCGCCGCAGCCACGTTCTGTTCCAGCCACGTGCGGCGTCGGGTGCCGGGGATCGGCGCAATGTGATTGCCTTTGGCCAGGACCCAGGCCAGGGCCAGTTGGGCGGGGGCGATGTCGAGTTGGTCGGCGACCGCCTCGAACTGCGCAACGAGGGCGCGGTTGTGGGCGAGGTTGTCGCCAGTGAAACGGGGATTGCGACTGCGCCGGTCCTCATCGCCCGCCAGTTCATCCTCGCTCTGAATTGCGCCGGTGAGCATGGCGCGGCCCAGGGGACTGAAGGGCATGAAGCCGACGCCGAGTTCGGCGCAGGTGGGGATCATCTCCTGTTCCCGGTCCCGGGTCCACAACGAGTACTCGGACTGCACCGCCGCTATGGGGTGCACGGCATGGGCTCGGCGCAGGGTGTCGGCGTTCACTTCGCTGAGACCAAGATGACGGACCTTGCCGGATTCGACCAGTTGCGCCATGGCGCCGACCGTGTCCTCGATGGGCACCGCGGGGTCCACCCGGTGAAGGATGTAGAGGTCAATGTGGTCAAAGCCCAGTCGCTCCAGCGATTCATCGCATCGGGCTTCGATGCGGTCCGGATGGCCGTCGATGGTCGGCTTTCCGTCGGCGCCTCTGGCAAAGCCAAACTTGGTGGCCAGCACCACGCGGTCGCGCCAGGGCTTCAATGTTGGACCGACGAGTTTCTCGTTCTCGCCCAGGCCGTAGACGTTGGCAGTGTCAAAAAGGGTGACGCCCAGCTCTACCGCTCGACGAAGCGTGGCCCGGGCTTCTTCCTGATCCGCCGGTGAATCGGATGGGCCGTAGTGGCCGGTCATCGTCATGCAACCAAGGCCGATTGCCGAAACTGTGAGGTCACCGAACTGTCGAGTCTTCATGGTCTCGAACGTAGTTGCTCCGAAGGTGACACACTTCAAGCAATGAAGAACCCACCATTCAACTACCACCGACCGGCAACGGTCGAGGAGGCGTTGGCGCTGTTGGCCACCCACGGCGATGACGCCAAGGTGCTCGCCGGCGGTCAGAGCCTGCTGCCAGTCATGGCCTTGCGGCTCGGTCGGCCGGAGCATGTGATCGACATCGGTGCCATCGCGCCGCTGAAACACATCACTGCGGGCGACGGGGTGACCCTCGGTGCCATGGTGCGCCACGCCCAGGCGGAGAAGTCGCCGGAGGTGGCCCAACATGCGCCGTTGGTTGCGGCCGCGCTGCCCTATGTGGGTCACCGGGCCATCCGCAACCGGGGCACGGTGGTTGGCAGCATCGCTCACGCGGATGCGGCCGCCGAGTTACCGGCAGTCTGCCTGGCGGTCGGCGCAACCATGCGGGTTGCTTCCACCGAAGGCACCCGGGAGATCCCCGCCGCTGATTTCTTCGACGGCCACTTCACCACCACCGCTGGATCACATGAGCTGGTCACCGAGGTTCACTTCCCCGCCTGGAGTACCAGCGCGGGTGGCGCGGTGGTGGAGATCAGCCGTCGCCACGGCGACTACGCCATGTGCGGCCTGGCCTGCATGATCGATGCGCCGGGAGGCACGATCGACTCGGCGGCGCTGGCGTTCTTCAGCGTGGCAAGCACGCCGGTGCGGGTGGCCGAGGCCGAAGCCGCACTCATCGGTAAAGCTCCCTCCGAAGAAGCGTTTGTCGAGGCCGCCTCGATCGTGAAGAACACCCTGACGCCGGACGGTGACATACACGCCACCGCCCCCTATCGAAAGCACATCGCTGGTGTCCTCACCCGCCGCGGCCTGGCCGAAGCAGCCGCCCAGATTGGAGTTCCGGTATGAGTCTGTCTTCTGCTCACGCATCGATTGGCGAAACCCTCGCCATCAACGTCACCATCAATGGCCGGACGCACGCGCTTTCGGTGGAGCCGCGCCGCTCGCTGGCCGATGTCATTCGGGAAGAAGTTGGTTTGACCGGCACCCATCTTGGGTGCGAGCACGGGGTCTGCGGGGCGTGCACGGTCCTGTTTGACGGCGAGCCTTCCCGATCGTGTCTCATGCTCGGGGTCCAGGCCGACGGTGCCGACGTGGTCACCATCGAAGGCCTGGCCCACGCGGACGGCACCATGCATCCGGTCCAGCAGGCCATGCATGAAGCCATGAGTTTCCAGTGCGCCTTCTGCACGCCGGGGTTCCTGATGGCGGCGGTGGCCCTGGTCCGGGACAATCCGCAGCCAACCAGGGCCGAGATCCGGGAGGAGCTCTCCGGAAACCTCTGCCGGTGCACTGGGTACCAATCGATCATCGAAGGCGTGGAAACCGCAGTGGAGCTGATGGGCAACCGGACCGGAGACCGCGCATGACCGCCGTGGACGACACCCAGACATCGGGCCTTGGTTTCGTTGGCCAACGCGTCAAGCGGGTGGAGGACGAGCGCTTGCTCATCGGCGAAGGAAAGTTCGTCGCCGATCTGAACCCGGAGGGCATTCTGCATGCCGCGTTCCTCCGCAGCCCGTTTCCCCACGCCACGATCACATCCATCAACACAGCGGCCGCCGCCCGGCTCCCCGGCGTCGTCCGGGTCTTCACCGCGGCGGAAATCAACGCGGTCACCAATCCGTTCATCCCCTTCTTCACTGCCGAGGGGGCCTACACCCCGCTCTACAACGTGATGAGCGAAGACCGGGTTCGTCACATCGGTGATCCGGTGGCGGTCGTGGTGGCCGAGTCACGCTACATCGCCGAAGACGCGCTGGAGATGATCGAGGTTGAGTACGACGACCTGGAGGCCACTGGCACGATCGATCAGGCGCTGGAGTCGGGCCGGCAGCAGCTCTGGGATCTGGCCGACGGCAATGTGCTGGTCGACATGACCATGCCCTTTGGTGACGTTGCCGGCGTGTTTGCCAAAGCGGATCGGGTCATCACCCGCACCTTGAACTGCCCCCGCCAGACCAACCAACCAATGGAGACCCGGGGCACGGTGGTTCTGGTGGATCCAAAGACGGGACACCTGGAGATCCACAACACCTCCCAGTCGCCTCATTTCCTCAAATGGGCGGTGGCGGCGATGCTGGTCAACGACGGTGGGGTGAAGAACTTTGCGGCGTTCGTGCGCAACAAGGATCGACGCAAGGCCTTCACCACTGCGGCCAGGGCATTCGCCAAGAAGAACAAGGACAAGTTGAAAGAGGTCGACAACGCGGGGCTACGGGCCCAGATCAGAAAGGACAAGTCGTTCCTGCGGCACCAGACGCGCATGGCGATGGGCCTGCTGGCGACCAGCGACTATCCCACGGTGAAGTCGGTGGACATTGGCGGCGGCTTCGGGTCCAAAGGCTCTGTGGCGCGGGAGGACATTGCGATTGCCGCAGTTGCCCGGCAACTTGGCAAGTCGGTCCAGTGGATTGAGGACCGGGTTGAGAATCTTCTGGACGGCGGTCAGGCCCGCGAGGAGCGCTTCACCGTGTCCGTGGCAGTTGACAACGACGGCACCCTCCGTGGTCTGAAGGTCGACGCGGTCCTGGATCAGGGCGCCTATCCGGCGTTCCCGATTTCCCCAATGGTGACCTTGATGCTGTGGAAGGTCTACATGCCCGGTGCCTATCACTTTGAGGCGTTTGAGTTGCGGGGTCGATCGGTGGCCAGCAACAAGGGTCGGGTGGTGCCGTACCGCGGGCCGTGGGCCAATGAGACCTGGATGCGGGAGCGCATGCTCGACATCGTCGCCAACGAGCTGGGCATGACGCCGGCCGACCTCCGGGCGAAGAACCTCATTCGGGAAGACAAGCTCCCCATGCCGATGATCACCGGCCCGGATATGGACAAGACCATGTCGGTCGCCAGGACCTTTGACCGGGCGATGGAAATGATCGACAGGGATCAGTTCGCCCGGGACAAGGCCGACGCTGAGGCTTGCGGTCACAGGCTGGGGCTGGGGATCGCCTGCTATCACGAGGCGGCACCCGGCCCACCGAACTTCTTCCACTCGGTGCAGCCGGGCAACGACATGCTCGTGTACGAGGACGGCCGAGCGGAGATCGCCGCCGACGGCACCATCAACATGTTCACCTCGCAGAGCCCACACGGACAGAGCCACCAGACCACCTACACCCAGGTTGTGGCCGATGAGTTTGGCGTTCCGATGGAGGACGTCAACATCATCTGGGGAGATACCGACCGCACCCAGTTCAGTTTCCTGGGTACCGGCGGCAGCCGTGGTGGACCGCTGGGGGCGGGCGTGATGCGCATGACCGCTCGTGAAGTGCGGAACCAGGTGGTGGACGTGGCGTCCGACATGCTTGAAGCATCGAAAGCCGACATTGAGATCACTGCCGGGAACATCCACGTGGCTGGCGTTCCGTCACGCGGCATCACCTACCAGGACGTGGCCAGCAAGGTTGCGGCGGACAAGGGCGTGGCTGACGGTCCGGTCTTCATGGAGGAGCTGAAGTACGAGGGCGTGGGCAACGGCGGCTGGTCGGTTGCCACTCACGTGGCGGTGGTGGACATCGATCTGGAGACCGGGATGGTCGAAATCCCGCGGTATCTGGTGGTGGAGGATTGTGGTCCGATCATCAACCCGGGAGTGGTGGACGGTCAGGTCCGGGGCGGTGTCGCCCAGGGCGTGGGGGCGGTGTTCTACGAGCGGCATCACTATGACGAGAATGCCAATCTCATGTCCGGTACCTACATGGACTACCTGATCCCGACCGCCATGGAGATCCCGCAGGTGGAGATCGAACACATGGAGACTCTGACCGACGGCGAGAACGACGCTCGGGGGGTTGGGGAGGGCGGCATGATCGGTGCGCCGGCCGCGCTGACCAACGCCGTGGCCGACGCGCTGGGGGTGGAGGTGCTGGAGCAGTACCTGCCACCGTTCCGCCTCCTGGAACTCGCCGGCGTCATCGAGCCTGACCCCGAGCACTGACGCAACCGCGGGTGCTACCCGACCTCGCCGCGGCGGAGCACCAGGAACCACGTCAACACTGCGGACAGGGCGACCAGGACGATGGCCATGATCCCCGCCTCGGCCACAAACGCGTCTTCGAACGAGCCGAAGATGCGGGTGGTGAGTGTCGGGTACTCGAACGGCGCAACGATCAGGGTGATCGGCAGTTCCTTCATGGTGGAGAGCAGCACCAGTCCGGCCGCGGCCAACAAGCCCGGCAGCATCAGCGGCAGGTCGATGGTGCCCAGGCGCCGACGGGCCGACGCGCCCAGCGTGGCCGCCGCGTCATGGAAGCGGTCGGGGACGGTTTGTACTGCGACCAACACCGTGCCCATGGCCAGCGAACCGAATCGCACAACGTAGGCGAACACGAGCAGCGGCTTTGTGCCCCGGAGCCCTTCCACCACATCCCACTGCAGTGTCCAGAAATGCAACGACAGCGCGATGAGAATTCCCGGCAGCGCAAACGTGGCAATCACGATGCCGTGGGAAAGTCCGGCCAGGCGGCTGCGGTGGCGGCCGAAGAGGTACGCGATGGGCAGGACCGCAATCACTGCGGCCACCGCTGCGAACACGCTTGACTCAAGGGTGTTGACCGACGCCTCGACCACGTCGTCAGCATCGATGGTCAACGAGCGCCCGGCCCGCAGCCCGTCCCACGCCCAGTCGGCCATCGATACCAGAGGGGCGACAATCCCCACCGACGTCACCAGCCCGACCGCCACCAGTGCAGGTACCCGGGACCGACCCAGCCGGTAGTGGACGGGGCGGCTTGTTCGCCCGGTTGCCGTCGAACGATGACGACCAATCAGCAATCGTTCGCCGGTCACGACCGCCGCGGCCAGCATCACCAGAATCAGGCTCATGGCAAACGCCACCGGCGGCCGCGCCAGATAGTTGGTCTCGATGGCGCGCGTGAGCGTGTCGTAGCGCATCAACTGCACGGCGCCGAAGTCACTGATCACATAGAGAAAGACCAGCAGCCCTCCCGCCCCAATGGCGGTCCACGCCTGGGGGAGTACGACTCGGCTGAACACCTGCGCAGGTCGGTCGCCCAGGAGCCGGGCGCTCTCCTCCAGCGAGCCCGGCATGCGGCGAAGCCTGGCCACAACCGGCAGGTACACGTAGGGGTAGGTGAAGACGGTGAGGACGATGAAAGCGCCGGTGAAACCGCGCAGCTCGGGGGTTTGCTCCAGTCCGAACGCGCGCACCACATCGCTGGCCAGGCCCCCCGGGTTGAGCGTGCGAATGAATGCCGCCGCCCCCACAAAGGTCGGGAACACCAACGGCAGGGGGAGGACGACCCGCCAGAATCGCACGCCCGGCAGATCGGTGCGGCTGGTCAGCCAGGCGAGTCCGACCCCCAATGCGGTGGCGACCGCCGAGACCGTCACGGCCAGCGTCAAGGTCCGCCACAACGGGGCCAGCGTCTGCCCGTCGACCAGCAGGCCGAAGGGATCGCTGCCCAGCGTGAAGTTGCGGATGACCAGGTAGGCACCGGGGAACGCAAACGCGACGGTCAGCAGAATCACCGCGACGCGGGTGGGGATACCAGGCACGCGGCGCGGCGTTGTCGGAGCCGTCACGGGCTACTGGTCGGCGATCCCGCTGGCATCGATGATGGTGGTGCTCTCCTCGAATCCACCGCCGAGGGCGTCGAAGTCAACCGATCCCACCGCCGGCGTGGTCAAGGGGGGCAGCACGTCCGCCGGCTGAACCCCGGCCGCCAGTGGATACTCAAGGGTGCTCTCGGTCAGGTAGGTCTGGACCGATTGGCTGAGCAGGTACTCGATCAGCGCGTTGGCGCCCTCGGTGTTGTCCGATGCGCTGGTGACCGTGGCGGCGGTGATGATCACCACTGACCCGAAGTCGTCGGCATCGAAGTCATGGTTCTTGGCCCGATGATCGGCGCCACGATCCTTCGACTCCTGATGGTTGTAGTAGTGATTCACCAGGCCGAGGTCGACCTCGCCGCGGCCGGCGGCTTCGACGATCGATCGGTTGTTGGGGTAGTAGCGGGCGCCGTTGGCGGCCATGTCGTTGATCCACTGGGTGGCCACGTCATCGCCGACCTGATCGCGGAATACGGTGAACCAGTCCACGAAGGACCCGTTTGTTGCCGGGATCGCCACCCGGTTTTTCCACACCTCGTCGGTCAGCTCGAAGACCGAGCTTGGCAATTGGGCGTCGGTGACCGCGTCGACGTTGTAGACGGCCACCCGCTTGCGGCCCGAGAAGCCGACCCAGCTGCCGCTGTCGCTTTGATTCTGGGCGTCGACCAGCGAGAGGACACCGGGGTCAACGGTGCCGAGCAGGTTGCGGCTTTGAAGGAATCCCACCGGCCCCGGGCTGCGGCTGAGGAACACGTCGGCATCGGTGGCGTCGCCCTCTTCTGACAGGAGCAACGCCAGGTCAGTGCTGCTGCCCCAACGGACGGCAACGCTGGTGCCGGTCTCGCAGATGAAGGCGTCAATGACTGGCTCGATCAGGTTCTCGGTGCGGCCGGAGTAGATGACCACCTCGTCCTCATCGTCGGTTGCAGCGCATTCGCCGCTGAAGATGGTGGCGGCATCGCCGTCGAGCACTCGGGCTTGTCCGCTGCTGTCACTTCCACACGCTGTGGTGATGAGCGCCAGCACGAGTGCGACGATGAGGCATGGGCGCTTTGATGGGAAGCGCAGGTCCCACGGGGAGTTGTTCATGGCGGGCCATATTAGTGATGTTAGGAATGCTTTACAACCTTTGGTGTGCCACCGATACATCGTGGTATCGTGACGGGGCGACCACACTGCCGGAAGGGCAACGATTATGGCCTACGACTCCGCCGAACATCACCCGGCATTCGAGGAATACACCGAGACAATCTTCGAGCTGGTCGAAGACCACATTCCGGTCATTCAGGCGCGCATTGCCGAACGGTTGGAGGTGTCGCGCCCCGCGGTGTCAGAGATGATCCGACGCATGGAGGCCGACGGTCTGGTCGTCATCAACGACGGCGGCCTGATCTCGCTCACCACGAGTGGTTCGTCACTCGCAACCACCATTGTGCGGCGGCACCGGCTGGCGGAACGATTCCTCACCGACATCCTCGGCCTCAACTGGACCGAGGCTCATCACGAAGCGGGTCGCTGGGAACACATCATTTCGCCCAACGTCGAAGACGCCATGCATGCGCTGTTGAAAGAGCCGACCACCTGCCCGCACGGCAACCCCATTCCCGGCAGTGATTACGTGGAGCCCGTCGGCGCCACGGTGCTGGCCACCATTGCGGCGGGCGATGAGTTCACTGTGATTCGCATTCCCGAAGAACTCGAGTTTGAGCCGGGCCAGCTGGCCTTCCTTGAGTCCTCGGGCCTCATGCCCGGCCGATCAGGCACCATGCTTTCGGTCGCCCCAGATGGGACGGCGACGGTCTCGGTTGACGGCACGCCGGTGGGTCTGGGCAGCTCAACAGTCCAGCGCATCGTGGTCACTGCGGCCTGACGACGATGGCACACTCGGGCGCGCCGCAGCACGTGACGCTGCGATCCATCAGCCACACCTACGACCTCGATCCAGTCCTGGCCGACATCGACCTCGATATCGAGGCCGGTTCGACCATGGCCCTGCTGGGACCGAGCGGCTGCGGCAAGACCACGCTGCTGCGAATCATCGCCGGGCTTGAACAGCCGACCGCAGGTTCGGTTGCGATCGGGGACCGGACCGTGGTTGACCCGTCCTCCTGGGTGCCGCCCGAGCACCGACAGGTGGGCATGGTGTTTCAGGACTGGGCGCTGTTTCCGCACCTGACCGTGGCGGCCAACGTCGGCTACGGACTCCCTCGTGCTGATCGCAAGAGCGCGCGGGTGCAGGAGGCGCTGGAGCTGGTTGGTTTGGCTGATCTGGCCGACCGATTTCCCGAGACCTTGTCCGGCGGACAACAACAGCGGGTTGCCCTGGCCCGTGCTCTGGCTCCCCGGCCGGGCGTACTGCTTCTGGATGAGCCGTTCTCCAGCCTCGACGCCACCCTGCGGCACAGTGTTCGGACCGAGCTGCGGCGCCTGCTGCATGACCTGGGAACCACCTCCATTTTCGTCACCCACGACCAGGAGGAAGCGTTTGTTCTGGGCGACACGGTGGCGTTGATGCGCGACGGAAGGCTGGCGCAGGTGGGCACCCCGCACGAGCTGTATGAGACCCCCGCCGATCGACGGGTGGCCGAGTTTGTGGGTGCTGGAACGATCCTTCGGTGCATGATCAGCGAAGGTCGGGCGGACACGCCGTTCGGGCCGGTGCCGGTTGCTCATGGTGATGGCGCGGCCGATGTGCTGCTGCGGCCGGAACAGCTTCGGATCAGCCCCGGTACCACGGCTCATGTTGATCTGGTCGAGTACTACGGCCACGACACCCGCTACCTGGTGACGAAAGGTGATCTGCGCCTCGAAGTACGCGCCGGCCCCGCATCGAATGGGCTTCGACGTGGCGATCAGGTGGACGTCGATTTCATCGGCCACCACGCGGTGACTTTTTCGCCCGCGGGTTGACTCGGTGATCGCATCGGCCACTCGTTGGTAACAAAGGGACCTGCTGGCTGAGTACCCCAGACTGGTGTGCCAAAGCGCAAATCTGGCGGGTTGGATCTGACGCACAGCCCGTCTGCAACACTGATGACGTGCCAAAAATGCGCGAACTCCACGCGGTTGGGGCGGACTACCCGTTCACCGGCCCCAACCAGAACACCCTCACCCAGCCCATTGGTGTTCCTTCCTCCGTGCTGTTTCGGTGCCTGACCGACGGCCCGGCGTGGAAAGAGTGGCTGGGTATCGATGTGGAGTGGACCAGTCCGGAGCCCTTTGGGGTTGGCACCACCCGAACCGTGACGACCAATGGCCAACGGATTGAGGAGATGTTCTTCACCTGGGAGCAAGATAAAGCAATGGGCTTTCGATTCGATCGAACCACGCTCCCCGTGGCGGCATTCGCCGAGCACTACGCCTGTGACGCCACCGGTGAAGGCCGCTGCCTGCTTCGCTGGAGTTACGCCTATGAGTGGGGCGGTCCACTCGAAGTGGTACTCGGTCGAGCTTTTGGTGCATTCTTCGAGATGAACGCCAAGCGATCACTGACCAAGCTGGCAACACTGCTGGAGAACGAGACCCACCGGTGGGAGAGCCCCGAGCCAACGACTACTTGAGCGGGAGCTGGCCGCTGATCAGGAGCGGCGGGCGACAAGCCAGAAGCCGGTTCCGGCCCGGGCGGTGGTTCCGGACCACTCCCCGGGCAGCGCCTGCAGAACGTCGGCGGCCGGCAGATGGATCGGCGTCTGATCGCCCAGGGTGTTGACCCAGATGAGTGCGCCGTTGTTGGCCAACACGCGGTCAACCTCGGTGGGGAAGAGCAACATGTTGATCATGAGGATGGCATCGAAGGTGGCGTCGGCATACGGCAGGCGCGAGGCGTCGGTTTGGACACGCGGTGCCGTGTCGGGAGCGTGTTTGAGCATGCTGAGCGAGAGGTCGTTGCAGACAAGCGAACGAACCTGGCTGGCAACCACCAATGCCCCCGCACCGGTTCCTGATCCGACTTCCAGCCAGCTGCCATCCAGTGGGACATCACCGCGCGCCAGCGCGTCTTTGACCGGGGCGGCCTTGGTGTCATCAATGCTCCGAGCTGACCACTCGGGCGCCATCTCGTCGAAGAGCGTCCCCATTCTCTGGGCATCTTCGGCGGTCCAGATCTGATCCAAGGCGGCCCGCCGGGTCAACTGCCGAATGGGATGGTCGGGACCGGCAAACGGTTCCGGATCCGACGCATCCGGATGAGGTGCCAGCGTGGTCAGGCCGTGAGTTGTCACTCGATGTCCTCTCCGGGTCCCCGCAGAACGCGAGTCTTGCCAAACAGATTGCCAAAGAGCAGATGGCCTTCTTCGTCGATGGTCATGCCAGCGCCGACGGTGTTGAACCTGGCGCCACCCAACACAAAGTGGAAGCGGGACTCGCCGGTGGTCCAGTCGACGCCCTCAACGGTGAACTGCTGGTCCCGCACCCCGCAGGTGTAGACGATGTCCGATGCCTGGGAAACGAACGGAACGGCGTTGGGTGAGGAAACGTCCTTGTTCACCCAGGCCTCTGTGAACTCCCGGGCCACCGGATCCCACTCGTACTTGTGGAGTCCATACGGGGTGTATTCGGGCTTGTGTGGGAGTTGGAAAGCCAGCATCCGTGCACCCCGGTCGGGGAACCCATCGGGCACGCTGGCCGGTTCATTGTTGACCGTCATTGCGCCGTAGCCGGACACGGTGATGGACTGTTCGGTTCTGATCTGGGTCAGGGCAAGGTTGCCCATGTTGGCCGGACCAATCCCGGCAATGCGACGGTGCGGGGCATTGGGCAACTGCTCCCAGTCGTCGGGAATCTCGTCCCGCCACGCAACCGTGATGTTGACCACCTCGTCGCCGTCGCCAAAGACCACCAGGCGGTCTTCGTCGGGTCCGAACCCCATGAGGCAGGGCGTGGTTCCCGAACCGCAGCCGCCACCGTTGCGGTACGGAATTGACCAGGCGCCGTCGGCTTCGTCAAACGACAACTTCTGGCCGGTCCAGATCACCTTGTGATGGTGGTCGTTGCTGGAGACATAGATGGCGTTGTCCTCGCCCACGCACATGGAGGTCCGAAGCCAGCTGTAGCCGGTGTGGCCGCGCTCTTCGGCCCGCATGGCGCAGTAGTCGGCGGCTTCTTCGGCGCCTCCCGGCAGCTGGGCAGCCTGGTACTCGCTGAAGTCCCGAGCCAGGCAGACAATCCACCCATGATCGGTGGTGAGTACCAGCCGGCCATCAAAGGTCATGCCCATGCCCACAAAGAGCCCACCTATGTGGTCGGGGCGCTCCCAGCGGTCACGCTCCACGATGGGCGAAGCCCGGTCGGCGGGGTCGGTTTCCACGTAGGCGACCGCATGGTCCTTGCGGCCGAGGAAGACGGTGTTGGTGTTGTCCAGCAGGGCGTACACGCCGTCGAGGCCGCTGAAGAACCGGAGGGAAATGCCAATGGCGTGCTCCACCGCATCCCAGCCGTTCAGCTCATCGAGCGTGTCGGTGAGCTCGATCATTTCGTCGACCGTCGGATCCTGTTCCTCGCCGAATTGCAGGGTGGTCAGGATCTCCAAAGTGTCGTAGTCGAGCTTGTACATCCGGCTGCGACCGTTGTTCCAGAGGACTCGTTTGCGGTCGGGGTACGGAGCCGAAATCAGCTGTCCGAAATTGCCGGCGCCGGTCCATTGGTACTGGATGTCCGTGTCGCTCAGGACGGCGCTGGGACCTTCGGGCCCGCGCCAGGCAACGTTGTCCTGCTGGTCCGATCGGCCGTGACCAATCGGGTTGCTCGAGTCGGCCAGAAACGGATTGCGGGGACCGGTCTGCATGCCGCTCACAATACGCGGCTCACGGGGGGGTGAGCCGCGCTTTGTTGGCGTTGGGCTGGTCGGTCACCGTCAGGACCAGAGTCGCTCCGAGGCGATCGCTGCGCCTTCGACCAGGCTGCCGAGCTTGGCATAGGCGATGGCCGGGTCAATGCCGGCGTAGCCGGCGAAGGTGGAGAAGCCGCAGTCGACCCCGGCAATCACCCGCTCACGACCCACGATCCCGGCAAAACGTTCGATGCGTTGGGCAACCAGTTCCGGGTGCTCCACAAAGTGGGTGGTCGAGTCGATGACTCCGGGAACCAGCACCTTGTCGTCGGGGATGTCGGCCGCCGCAAACGCCGCCCACTCATGGGCGTGACGCGGGTTGGCCGACTCAAAGAGGAGCGCGTGCGGCCTGGCGCGCAAAGCGATGGGCAGAACCTGCTCCATCGGTGCGTCGTGGGTGTGCGGACCTTCGTAGTTGCCCCAGCAGATGTGCAGGCGCATCTGATCAGCGGGAATGTTGCGGGTGGCATGGTTGAGGGCTTCCACGTGAATGTTGGCCAGGCGCTCGTACTCCTCATCGGGTTGGCCTTTGAACATCATGTGCCGACCGAGGCCGAGGTCGGGGGAGTCGAGCTGTAGCGAGAAGCCGGCGGCGACGATCGCTTCGTACTCGGCCGACATTGCATCGGCCAGGGCGTACAGATATCCCTCATGATCGTCGTAGTGACTGTTTGGCTGGAAGAGCGCAATCACCCCGGGCGACGCGGCGTTCATGAAAGCTCCCGTTGGTCGGTGGGCGTCGACCGCTGAGCGAAGGTTGGCAAGGTCGGTCTCGCATGGCTCCATACTTTTCACCGCGATGGGACCCACACACTGCGGACGTTTGTACGTGGGGGTTCCTCCCACTTTTGCCTGCCGCTCCAGGAACGAAGGGAAGTCTTCAAGGTCAGCGGGCGCGCGGCGGGGACTGTCGCCATCAAAGCCAGTGATGCGGTCCTTGATGTAGGTGGCATAGCTGAGCTTGGACATTTCGCCGTCGCTCACCAGATCAATACCCACCTCGACCTGCTGGGCAACGACATCATCCACCGCGCCCGCAATTGCCGCAGCATGGGCGTCGAGGTCGATGGCCTCTTCGTTCTCCAGGGCGAAGATGCCATGGGTTACCGCCTCGGAACGGGGCAGGCTGCCCACATGGGTGGTCAGGATTCGGTCGGTCGTGGTTGACATCAGGTGAGAACCTCGTGGCTTGATTTGTCAAAGAAGTGGAAGCGTTCAGCGTGGACGTTCATCTGGATTCGTTCGCCAACCCGAGCGCTGCTCCGAGGACTGCAACGAGCGGTGCAGCGACTGAATCGGTCGTCGCCGAGTTCTTCCAATGCGTCGGGGTCACCGCTGTCCACGTGAGGCGCCGCCACGCCAAAATGCAGCAGCGTCTCGGCGCCGAGCGCTTCGCGTACGTCGATGGTCGCATGGAGGCGCTGGTCCTGGGGGTGGGTGGCGTCGACGGTGGCGTCTTCGAGGTCTTCGGGGCGGATGCCCACCACGAGCGGCTGGCCAATGCGGCCAGCCAGACTGTCACGACCGGTGACCACCTCATCAGGAACCCGGATGTTCTGATCGCCCAACCGCACCGAAAACACCCCGTCGGACTCGAGGATTGTCCCTTCGTAGAGGTTCATCGACGGAGACCCGATGAATGCGGCAACAAAGACGTTGGCCGGGTGGGAGTAGAGCTCTTCGGGGGCAGCCACCTGCTGGAGGTGCCCATCCTTGATGACGGCCACTCGGTCACCCATGGTCATGGCCTCGACCTGATCATGGGTGACGTAGAACGTGGTGACGCCAAGGTCGCGCTGAATGCTGGCGATCTCGGCGCGCATTTGCACGCGAAGCTTGGCGTCGAGGTTGGACAGCGGTTCGTCCATGAGAAACACCGATGGCCGCCGAACGATGGCCCGGCCCATCGCCACTCGTTGCCGCTGACCGCCGGACAGCGTTGCCGGCTTCTTGTCGAGTTGTTCCATCAATTCCAGGATGCGGGCGGCTCCGTCGACCTGATCTTCCCGGCTGTCTTTGGCCACCTTGCGCAGCCGCAGCGGGAAGCTGATGTTGTCCCGCACCGACATCTGCGGATACAACGCGTAGTTCTGGAACACCATCGCGATGTCGCGATCTTTGGGCTCCACATCGTTGACGCGACGGTCGCCCACAAACAGGTCGCCGCCGCTGATCTCTTCCAGTCCGGCGATCATCCGCAGGGCCGTGGACTTGCCGCAGCCCGAGGGTCCAACCAGTACCAGGAACTCACCGTCGGCCAGCTGAACGCTCAGGTCGGTAACCGCCTGAAATCCATTTGGGTAGACCTTGGTGATCTTGTCGAGTTTGACGTCAGCCATTGTTCTCTCCGGGGGTGCCGTGTTCGCTGTCTGTCTTGTGATCGGGTCGAGGGGCGATACGTTCGCCGCGGTCATAGGCTTCCCAGCCCTCACCGCCAAAAACATCCACCCCGAGCTGGGCCATGACGTGGGGAAAGTCCACCGAGACCCAGTTGTCCTCGATCTTGCCGTTCACCACTTTCCAAAAGTCCATGTAGCGGATCTCGACCTTCCTGCCGGTGGGGGCCACGCCCATGAACTCACCGGAGTGCACCGCTTCCTGGCGCCCAAAGGCGGCCGCCCATTCGCCCATATAGAGCCGGGCCTCGTCGATGCAGACCTTGTCACTGAACGCTGCCTGGAACGGGCGCTGCCAGTTCTCCTGAAATTCCCGCAGTCCCGCCTTGGTACCGCAGCCGGCGTTGCCCATCCACCGGAATGACTCGGTGAAGAACGCCCCAATGTCGTCGATGCGGTGATCGTTGAGACCGTCGACCATGCCTTCAATGACGGCCCGGGTTTCGTCGGTCCTGGACATGTCGGTGTCCCTCGTGAGCACGGCTTGTTCGGGTCTGCTGCCCTTCATCATTGCTGGCCTTTCATAGCTTGTCTCCGCTCTGCTGGTTTCCCAAGCGCTCCAAGCCCAGCTGTTGGCGCATCCGAGCGAGAACATCCAGGCCCTGCTCAGAGAGCCAGTGCAACAGGTCGATGAACACCCAGTTCTCGGCCAGCTTGTCGCCCTCGCGTCGGTAGACGTCCACCACGCGCATGTCGGCCGCGTTGCTGGCCGGCATGCCCAGGAATCCGCCGGTGGCGCGCACTGTGAGGTTGGCCCAACCAAAAAAGCAGGCGTAGTTGCCCTCCGCAATGCGGGCCACGTGACCGTTGAAGAACTTGTCGGACAGGTTGAAGCGAAACGGGTACGAGTGCTGCTGCTGGTAGCGGTCGATGGTGTACGTCGCGCCGATACCGGCCGGACCGGACCAGATCATGTCTTCCGCCCAGGTGTGGGCCATCACCTCGTAGTCAATGTTGTTCACGCCGGTGTGGTTGGCCACCCGGTTTGCAACGGACAGAACGTTGACCATGGCGTCCACCAGCGCCTGGGTCCGTGATCCTTCGCTCGGGTCCTGCGCGGCATGCAGGAGCCCGTCGTGGGTCCGTGGCCCCAGGTGTATGTGATCGGCGCCAGTCTGGGGAGGAAAGGGGTTGTGGCCGGACTGAGCCATGACGCTGGGAATGTCCATGAACATCGCCGACTCATGGATGAGGCCGTCGTCGCCCACCCGGTTGAATTCGGCGTAACGGAGCAGGCACATCCTGCGGGTGGGCGGGATGTCCAGCCATGGCGAATCGAACAAGCCCAGGAGGTTGCCCATCTCGCAGACCCAGGTGGAGCCGGGAAGTGCGAACCTGGATTCGTCGGCGATGCTCTCGCCGGCCAGGAAAACATCCGGGCGACGCTGGAGAGGGGAGAAGGCTGCTCGCAACGGTCGCCAGAAACTGTCGCTGACGGCGGCGGCGCCGGTCTGTTCGTAGAACGGATGTACACCGCGCCACAACCAGTCGTCGCTGGTGAACCGCTGGAGTACGGACTCAATATCGGCTGGCGCCGCCCGGTCAAGTTCAGCGTTCATTGCCCGCACCAGATCTTTGGCGGCTTGCAGGCTCATCCCTTGACCGCCCCCGCACCCAGACCTTTGACCAGGTGCTTCTGGAACAGGATGATCACCACAACAATTGGCAAAGTGATCGAGACCGAAGCCGCGGCAGCTTCGGTGATGGTGCGGCTGCTCTCGCCGCCAGTCAGCGACACGATGGCCACCGGCAGCGTCCAGTTGGTGGGAGCCAGCACCCGCACGAAGAGGAATTCGTTGTAGGCCAACAGCATGGTGAACAACGAGGTGGCGATGATGCCCGGCCACATGATCGGAATGATGATCTTACGAAAAGCCTGGAATCGGGAGGCGCCATCCATCATGGCGGCCTCTTCCATTTCCTTGGGAACGTCCATGAAGAAGGTGCGGAACATCCAGATGGTGAACGGCTGGTTGATGGCCACCAGCGCCATGACAATCACCAGCCGGGAATCCAGAATGCCCAACCGTTGTGCGCCGAAGAAGTAGGGCAGCACAAACGCGGTGCGGGGAAGGGCCCGGAAGCCAAGGGCGACAATCAGAATGACCGCACCGCTGATTCCGGTGTAGCGCGCCAGCCCGTACCCGGCCAGCAGCCCAATGGAGATGGAGATGATCATCGTGAGAACGGTCACGACGATCGAGTTGATGAAGAAGTCAAACTCGTCGTTGACTTCAAAGACCCGCGGGAACCACCAGAATCCAATGCCCAGAATGATGCCCACGCCAGTGAAGTAGGGCCAGCTTTGATGACGGGCGCGGAGCATGGCGACGGCGAGCATCAGCGGGATGAGCCCGAAGACGATGGCCGCCACGACGATGCCGGCTGCGTTCCATCCGGAACTCTCGGTCTCCCACATGCTCCATTGGTCCCGCTCCGAAACGTGGATCTGCAGGACCCGGGCCAACGCCACGATGACCGCGCCGAGCACAAGCACCCGTAACGCGTTGGCCAGTCCTCCGGGCGGCCCTTGGGTGCGCATCATGACCAGGCCGGCAACCAGCAGTGTGACTACCAGCGCCAAGAAAGCCAGGATGGCTCGGTTGTTTACCGTGGTGAGTTCGTCGTCGGCCAGGCGAGGGGCGGCAAACGCCAACCCGACCAGACCCACTGCACCCACACTCAACGCCAGATTGCGGAGCGTCTTGTCGCCCGGCCCGTTGGCGATCATCCTTCCGATAAATCCGACCAGCGCGGCCAGAATGGCGAAAGCGACAATGAACCACAGGACGTGGAGCATGTTGATCTCGTCGTCGTCCAACCAGAACGCGTTGTACGCGTTGGAAGTTGTCTCGTAGCCCCACAGCACCGGCTCTTTCCGGGCAACGTCGCGGGTGAATTTGATGGACGTTTGGAACGTCCAGACAAATGGCAGAATCGACCAGGCAACCAGAATCAGCAGGCTCCCATGGACTCCCAGACGATTGAGCGGACTCTTCTTCTTCATGGCTCAGGTCCGCTCTCTGATTTGGTCCTTGTAGCTGCGCCACAGGAACGGGATCAACACCACGAAGATGCCAATGACGTTGAGCACGGCGATGGCAAAGCCTTTACCGAGGCGGCCAATATTGGGATCAGTAGCCACCCGGACGTTGTAGACCTGCAGCGAATGGGCGTCGGTGAAGCGTCGACCGGCCCACACAAACACGCTGTCGAAGACGCGGTACGCATCCATGATGGAGATGAGGGCCACAAAGAGAAGCAGCACCCGGAGGTGCGGCAGGATCACATGCCAGAGGTTGCGCCAGTAACCGGCGCCGTCGATGGCCGCCGCCTCAGATCGTTCGGTGGGCAGGGTCTGCAGCCCGGCGAAGAACGTGATCATTGCAAACGGTGTGACAAACCAAATGGCTTGAATGATGATCAGCCAACGCACGTTGCTGGCGGTGACGGCGAATGCCTCATCGGTAAGAAGCTCCCAAAGCCACGAGAGCAGGCCGCCGCGCTCAAACAGGTCTTTGTAAATCAGCGAGCCAACCACCGGCGTCACGATGAACGGCAGCAGCAGTGCCGCCATGTAGAAGGCCCGACCACGGACCACTTTGTCCAGCAGTAGCGCAATGCCCAGACCAAGGATCATCTGGCTGGGAACGGTCACCGCGACGAACAGGAGGGTGAACCGCAGCGACGCCCAGAACTCGGGGTCGCTGAGTACCTCGGAGTAGTTGTCGAGACCAACCCATGTTGGATTGTTGATGTCGCGCAGCAACAACTGGTTCAAGCTCAGCCAGATTGTCGTTGCCAGTGGCACGACCATCAGGACGAGCATGACAAAAACGCTGGGGACGGTGAATGCCCAGAAAGTCCTGCGCGTCATCGTGTTCGGTTCCCTCCCTACGAATCGGAGGGACAGGAGCCAAAGCTCCTGTCCCTCTGAATATCACTCAGTTTGTGACAGCGTCAGCTGTCGAGTAGGCCCTGGTCGTTGGCTTCGGCCAGGTAGGCCTCTTCGGCGGAGGCGAGTGCTTCTTCGACGGGGGTGCCGTCGAGGATGGTGATGAGGGCGTCGCCGAGTTTGGCTCGTGCGATGCCGGCTGCTGGGTGGGTGAGGTCGGCGCCGCGGCCGTTGACGAGGCTGGTTGCTGCTGCGGCTCCGTCGCGTGGACCGTTGGCGTTGGTGACGCCTTGGCGGGTGACGAGGCCGAATTCGGCTGCGGCTTCCTGGGACTCCTGGTCGGTGGCGGCCATCATGGCGAGGAAGATGGCTTCGACCTGGTCTTCGGGGGTGCCGGTGGGGATGCCCCAGCCGTCGATGTAGGCGGGTGCGGCAAGTACGCCGCCGCCTGCGTCGAGTGCGGGGGCGAATTGGATGTCGCCGACAACAGTTGATGCTTCGGGGTCGTCCATGGCTGCGGCGCGTGATGCCCAGGTGTGTCCGAGGATGACTTCGCCGGTTTGGAATGCGGCTTGGATGTCGTCGGTGCTGTAGGTGCCTGATGCGTTTCCGCCGCAGTCCTCGTGCATTTGCTTGAGGAGGTTGGCGGCTTCGATGCCTTCGGGGCTGTTGAATTGTGGTTCGCCGGTGACGGGGTCGATGTTGGTTTTGCCAAGTGATCCGAGGACCGAGTCGAACTCGATCTGCCAGGACCAGCCGGCGGACAGCATGTACATGAAGCCAACGTCGTAGCCGGCGTCCTGAATGGCTGCGCAGGCTTCGAACGCTTCGTCGAATGTGGTCGGGACCTCAACGCCAGCAGCTGCCATTTCGGGCTCGTTGTAGAACAGGTGCATCGTGTTGGACACCGCAGGGATCGCAAACACGTCGCCATCGAGCGAGGCCAGGTCGAAGAATGCCGGGTCGATCTGATCCAGATCGTACTGGTCGCTGTATTTGTCGATCATGTCGTTGAGTGGCCGCAGGTAGCCCTGGTTGGCCAGCTCGATGATGAACGCATTGGAGCCCTGGTAGAGCTCGAACTCCGGCGAACCGGTTGCGGCGTCAAGGGTCATCTGCTCCCGAGCAGCAGTGCTGTCGAGGAACTGGTAGTTGAATTCGTAACCGCCGTCCTCGCAGTCGTCGAACTCGTCGGCGTACTGCGTCACGATGGGGAACTCCCAACCAATGATGTCGATCTCAACGTCGTCAACGGCGGGGATGGCGCACTCATCGCTGATGAGACCTACGTCCTCGGTGGCGACCGGTTCGGGCGTCGGCTCCGCTTCGGCTTCATCTGCGGACGTGTCCGCTTCTGCTTCGCTGGTGTCTGCGCTTTCTGAGCCCGCGTCCGCAGCAGCGTCGGTCGATTCGGTGGAAGCATCGCTTGATGTCTCCGAACCGCCGTCACTACCGCATGCGGTGGCGAGCAGCGAAAGGGTTAGGAAAGCGGCGAGTAGGCGCCGCCACCCGTGGCTGTTGGTCTTCATGGTTTCCCTCCTGGGTATTGAACTGAGTTGATGGTCGAATGTGTGGTCATGGTCGAATGTGTGGTCATGGCTGGACGGCTGACCGAAGCAGGGCCAGCGGTGCGACTTTGCCGTTGGCATCGCGCACCCAGCCGTGGGCTCGGGCCGCGGCCAGAATATCCGGGGCCCACTCGATGCGATTGGGGCTGTCGGTGCCGCTCACCACGGCCGCCACCGCGGTTGACGAACCCACGTTTATCAGATCTCGCCATGCGCCCGGCACAATCGAGACAACCGATCCGGTGGCGGGTGCGGCACTGACTCGATCGTTTCCGTTGTTGTAGTCAACCTGCCAGTCGCCTTCAGCGAGAAGCAGGACCTGCGACTCAGCGATGCGGTGCGTGCCGGTGGAGCAGCCCGGCCCGAGCTCAAGCCATTCGACCGAGAATCCCGGTGCGGTCATGACGGGAGCCCGGTGGCGGCGGTGTTCACTCATGCCGTGTCCCACCGCGGGGGCCATTCGGCTGACGTGCCCGTCGATCACGCTGGACAGCAGGCTCTGATCGCTCCACTGGCGGTTGTCGGCGGCTACCAGGTGACTGGCCAGTTCGGCGTCGCTGTACTCATCCACGTGGTCAAGGTCATCGTCGCTCACCGGACCGACGGCGTTGGACGGATCGTCGCCGGAGGTCGTGTCGATGAGCGAGTTGTCGGCGGCCAGGTGGAGGCCGGTGGCCGCCGCTTCGCGGAGCACGTCGGGGGACCAGATGATGCCGCCGGTGTCGTCACCGCCCAGAACCACGTACATCCAACTGTCGTCAGGTCCAGTGTTGGCAAACCCGCGGAAGACCCAGGTGGGGGCGACGAAGATATCGCCGACGCCCAGCTCGAGGGTCTGCTCGCCGTGGCGGCCAATGGTCACCTGGAAGCTGCCGCGGGTGCAGATGAAGACCTCGGCGGTGTAGTGCATGTGGGCGTTGTTCACGACCCCATGAGGCATAGACGCGGCACCCACGTTGAAGCCGTGCGGCACGGCCAGGTTGATGGTCTGCGCGGCGTTCTGGCTGACGCCGGGCCCAATGAAGGAGTAGCTGGCTTTGCCCCGTGACCGCTCGATGCGGACATCCACAAACGCTTCGGTGTCGGCAATGAACTCGTGCGGCTCGATGATGCGTTCGGCGCATTGGTCCGGGGTGACCACGGGAACGGCGTTGACTGGTTTTGCGGTACTCATGATGATCCCAGCTGTCGGCCGCCATCCACGCTGATGATTGTTCCGGTGGTGAAGGGCAGGTCCCGGACCACGGCGGAGACGGCCGCCGCCACGTCGTCAGCGGTGGCCAGGCGACCAAGAGGTGTTTCGTCGGTCTGGGTTTGCAACATGGTCTGGTCCATCCGAGCGGCGTACTCACCAATGACCCAACCGGGCGAGACCGACACGATGCGGATCTTTGGTCCGAGCGATCGCGCCAGTGACCGGGTCATCGAATCGAGCGCGGCTTTGGATGCGCAGTACGCCACATTGCTGCCCTGTCCGGTGACACCGGCAACCGAGGAAATGTTGACGATCACCGGATCATCCGCAGCCTCCAGAGCTGGCCGCAGCGCCCGAATGGTGGCAAACGGACCCCGCCAATTTGTGGCAAAGATGCGGTCGATCAGCTCATCATCGAGGGCGTCCAGATCATCATGGGCAACCCCCCGGGTCACGCCTGCGCAGTTCACCAGGACGTCCACAGCGCCAAACTGTGATTGCAGATCCTGGGCCAACGCAGCCAACGCGCTGCTGTCGGTGATGTCCATGTGGCGGGTGACGTGGCCGGAGCCGGGGAGGCTGGCCCGTACGTTCTCGGCTTCGTCGGCGGCGCGGCGGAATCCCACCACCACGGTCATGCCGTCGTGGGCCAGTCGGCGCGCAATGGCAGACCCAATGCCACCGCTTGCCCCCGAAACCACTGCGGTCGTCATGGTCAGCTGGCCGCCGTTGCGCCGGCGCCGTAGCGCTCCACACGAATGTCCGCCTGGGCCTGATGGCCCGCGAAGTTCTCAATGGCGCACAGGCGGCTGCAGTACTCGCCGATCATGGCGCTGGACGCAGCGTTGGTCACCCGTTGGTGGGTCACGGTCTTGATGAACTTGCCGACCCAGAGGCCCCCGGTGTAGCGGGCTGCGCCCTGCGTGGGAAGGGTGTGATTGGTGCCGATCACCTTGTCGCCGTAGCTGACATTGGTCATTGGGCCCAGAAAGAGCGCACCGTAGTTCTTCATGTTCTGAAAGAAGAAGTCGTCGTCGTTGGTCATCACCTGCACGTGCTCGAACGCCAGGTCCTCGGCGACCTTCAGCATCTCGGCGTTGTCTTCGCACAGAATGACTCGGCCGTAGTTGTCCCAGGCCACAGAGGCCACGTCTGCGGTGGGCAGAGTCTTGAGCTGGTGGGCAACCGCCGCGATTGTCTGGTCAGCCAGGGTGCGACTGGTTGTCAACAGGATGGCGGGGGAGGTCGGCCCGTGTTCGGCCTGGCCGAGCAGGTCGGTGGCGCAGATCTCACCGTCAACAGTGTCGTCGGCAATGACCAGAGTCTCGGTTGGCCCGGCCAACAGGTCAATACCCACTCGCCCAAACAGGAGTCGCTTGGCTTCGGCCACAAAGGCGTTGCCCGGACCCACCAGGAAGTCGACCGAGTCGACAAACTCGGTGCCAATCGCCATGGCCGCAACGGCTTGAATGCCACCGAGGATATAGATCTCATCGGCACCCGCCAGGTGCATTGCGGTGACGGTCTCGACGGGAATGCCGCCGTTGATTGGTGGGGTGCACGCAGCAACCCGAGCAACGCCAGCGACCTTGGCGGTGAGGACCGACATGTGGGCGCTGGCCACCATTGGATACCGGCCGCCCGGGACGTAGCAGCCCACGCTGGCCACCGGGATGTTGCGGTGGCCCAGAAAGACCCCGGGCAGAGTCTCCACCTCCACATCACTGATGGATGCGAGTTGAGCTTCGGCAAAGGTGCGAATCTGGGTTTGCGCAAACTGAATGTCATCGATGGTCTGCGGATCGACCGAGGCGACAACCTCGGCAACCTGAGCCTGGGTCAGGCGGAAGGCGTCGGGGGTCCAGCTGTCAAACTTGTCGCTCAGCTCGCGAACCGCAGTTTCGCCGCGGTCTTCGACGTCGGCGATGATGCCGGCCACCGTCTGTGTCAGTTCGGTGTTGGCGCCGTGGGCCGCTTTGGCAGTGGCGTCTTTGATCATCTCAGGCACGGTTGGTTGTCCTTCCTTGGCGGATGGTTCCGGACACGACGATGTCGGTGCCGGGGGTGGCAGATTCGTTGAGTAGCTTTTCGATGGCGTGTTCCACCAGTAGCTCGACGGGCTGTTCCAGCGTGGTGAGGTCATAGCCGGCCCAGCTGGCCTGCGGTAGCCCGTCGAAGCCGGTGATCATGACATCGGTTGGAGCTTGGATGCCGCGTTCGCGCAGTCCGTCGAGGACTCCGAAAGCCACCTCGTCACTGCCAACCATCACCGCATCGGGCAGTTCCTGGTCGGCCAGGTGGGTGGCGATCTTGTACCCGGCTTCGTAGGTGAAGCCGCCGGCTTCGATATAGGGGCAGGCAACGCCACGGCTCCCCAGACGTTGCGCGGCGCCGCGGTATCGGAGCTGGTCGGTGGAGGTTGACGAAATGCCGCCGACAAACAGCGCAGTGCGAGCACCCTGGTTCACCAGGTGATCGGCCAGTGCTTTGGTGCCGGTCTCGTTGTCGACGGTCACCGACCCGACAAAACCTGAAGCTGCGGGTTGGTTGAACGCAACGACCGGCATGGGCAGGTCTTTCATGCTTGCCAGGTGGGGGAGTCCAATGCTGGCCGAGGCGGCAATGAGTCCGTCGACCCGGTAGCGGGCCACGGTTTGCATGAGGTCGGTGACCTGATCCGGTTCGGCAAAGGAGAACAGAAGAAGCTGGCGGCCGCGATCGGTCAGCTGGCGGGAGAAGGACGTGAGGACGTGCTGCCAGTACTCGCCGGTGGCGGGAACGACTGCGCCGATGATGTCGGTGCGTTGGGCTTTGAGACTTCGGGCGATGGCATTGGGCACGTAGCCAAGCTGTTCGGCCGCGGCCTGAACTTTGGCTCGGGTGGCGGGCGCAACCTTGTTGGGAGAGGAGTAGACGCGGGCAACGGTTGCCTGCGACACGCCAGCCTCGGTTGCCACGTGGTGTGACGTGATCCGGTGCGAGCCCGCAGACCCCCCACCGCCGCCAGACCCCCCCGTCGTTCTCCCCATGCCCGTGACCTTATGACTACGTAGTCATCGACGCAAACCGCGCGGCCCCAAGCGCCAAGGATGGCTCATGAGGCGAGCAGAATCTGCTTCCAGACGGCGGTGTCATCGAACAGGATCCACTCCCGTCGCACGCCCCGGGGGCCGAACTCGGCGTGAGACAACCCCATCACGTGAACCTCGGCCCCGGACGGCGCGCCGTAGCGGTTGCCACCTTCGTGAACACCATCGAGCGACCAACGCAGCGCGGACCGTTCGCCCAGGCCGGGATCGTTGCGGCCGATCTGGTGATGAATGGAAAAGGTCGCACCGGGGAAGCAGTCGGTGAGCGTTGACCAGAATGCGCGAGCGCCGGCCCATCCGTGTTCGCTCCGACCACCGGGAACCTCCAGATGGACGGCGCGGTCGTAACCCGCGCCGATGGTGTCGCCCCCGTCGATTCCTCCGCTCTGGGTTTCGCCGTGGCCCTGTGGGGTATTCATCACTGTGCTCAGCATGTCGGCGTAGCGATGCCCGGCGACATGATCGTTGCCCCGTCCGGTGTAGATGGGGCCCGGATCGGTTGACGGGGTGAACGGGCGTAAGGCCGCAGCGGTGCCGCCCTCATCCTCAATTTGGGAGGCGGCATAGTCGCGTGGATCCACCCCGGTCTGAGCCACGATGGCGCCCTGATCCCGGATCAACCACTCGTCATAGATGGCGTTCTCACGCGCTGCGCAGTCCGCGATGATCCGGTAGCGGAACCGGGTTCCGCTCGCTTTGCCGTAGGTGCCGTCGGCCAGGTGCGTGGCGGTGGAGAAGATCCGGTGCGAAGAAAGGAATCCGCCTTCGCCATCGTCGGACCAGATGACATCTTCGCCAAGTAGTTGGCGGTCGGGAAACTCCCGCAGGGTCTCGTTGGTTGCCTCGATGACCGCAGCATTTCCGATCGTCACCCCCGCCGGTGAGCGAACCGGAATGTCGGGCGTGTAGTAGTGGTTCAGCGTGTCGACGCTGCGGCCTTCCCAGATCTCATGGGTGATGCCAAGGATGTAGTCCTCGGGCGTGGCGAACTTTGGATCAAACCCGGTCATCGGGTGGGGCGTGGTCGTTCGGTCGTTCATGGCTGGCCATGATATGCGTACGTAGTCATCCCCGCTATGTGAACCTCGGCGACCGGTCGGTCGTGACCGCCCGGTTATTTGCGGGTGACTTTCACTGGCAGGTGGGTGTAGCCATTGACAAAGGATGAGAACGTGCGCTCCGCCTCGCCCTGCACTTCAACTCGTTCAAACCGACCCAGCAGTTCTTCCCACAGAACCTTGAGCTGCATCTCGGCCAGGCGGCTGCCCATACAGAAGTGGATGCCGTAGCCAAAGGACAGGTGGCGGTCCGCGTTGGGTCGTTCAATGTCGATGACGTCGGCGTTGTCAAACATGTCCTCATCCCGGTTGGCCGAGACGTACCACATCAGAATCTGGTCGTCCTTGTTGATCTGCTTGCCGCCCAGCTCCGTGTCGAAGTTGGCGGTGCGGCGCATGTAGCTGAGCGGCGTTACCCAGCGAATGATCTCCGGCACCATTTTGGACACCAGCGATGGATCGGCAATCAGCTTGTCGTACTGGTCGGGGAACTTGTTGAGCCCAAAGACCGAGCCACTCATGGTGTTGCGGGTGGTGTCGTTGCCGCCAACGATCAACAGCAAAAGGTTGCCAAGGTGAGCGTGGGTGGGCATGTCCCTGGTGGCCTCGCCGTGAGCCAACATCGAGACCAGGTCGAAGCCGGGGTTGGCGCGCCGCTGCTCCCACAGTCCTTCGAAGTAGTGGACGCACTCCATCATCTCGTCACGCTTTTGCTGCATTGATTCAACGACGCCGCCGGGCTCCGGAATGGCGAACACGATGTCGGACCAGCGGGTCAGCTTGCTGCGGTCTTCCCATGGAAAGTCAAACAAGGTGGCCAGCAGTGCGGTGGTGAGTTCGATCGACACGGTTTGAACCCAGTCAAAGGTCTCGCCGTCGGGGAGGGAGTCCAGAAGCTCAATGGTGCGCTTGCGGATCTCGGGTTCGATGTTCCGCACGTTCTTTGGGGCGGCCACCCCGCGGACGGTGTTGCGCTGGTCGGTCTGCTGCGGTGGGTCCATGGCGATGAAAGACATGACCGGTGATTCGCCCATTTCGGCCACGGGTGGTCCCAGGGTGATCCCGGCTTCGGAGGAGAAGGTCTTCCAGTCGCCGTCCACCGCGCGGACGTCTTCATACCTGGTGATGGACCAGTAGCGGCCCGAAGATTCCAGCTCATTGAAGTGCACCGGGTCTTCGGCCCGAAGGCGGGCGAAGTGATCATGCCAGCGATGCTCGCGGAACAGGTGGGGGTTCAGCGGATTGATCTCGTCGATGGACAATTCGGACGCGGCCGGAACGTTGGCGGCGTCTTCGGCCTGCTCCTGATCGGGACTGCGCACGCTGAAAGCCGCACCGAGGGTGGTGTCTTCGGTCGACTCGCCGGTCTCGGCTGGATTGGTCTCAGTTGTACTCATGGTGGCCCCTGGGTGTCAATAACGTCGTTACTGGACTTTGTGACAACGATGTTACTGGTTGGTAGCGGCGGAAAGAACCGCGGCCTCCGGCAGGCCGATTCGACGGTGGGCTCTCGGTGGCGGTCCGCCACTGGCTGAGGCGCTCCGCGGCCGGTGATCCCATAACCGCGATTGCGAAAGTTTGTGCGGCACCTCAGTAGGCGAGCCCGGGCTCTGGGCGGTTGAGACCATTGCGCCGGGCGTCGCTGGGGGACTGCCCGTAGGTTTCTGAGAACGATCGGGAGAAGTGCGACACCGTCTTGAAGCCGTGGTTCATCGCAATCTCGGTCACGGTGTGGCCGACTCGTCCGGGGCTCAACAGGTCATCACGGCACCGAGCCAACCGTCGGTTGATGAGGTACTTGTTGACCGAGACTTCATGTTCACGGAAGAGCTGATGCAGGTGACGAAGTGAGACACCGATGGCGTCGGCAATGCGCTCCGGGGTCAGGGTGGAATCGTCGGCGTAGGCATTGATGTAGGTGCATGCCCGCAGAAAGTGCCGGGTCTTCTCTGACCGATGGGTCGTCGCTTCCACGTGGTCGGCCAGGGCCACGCCAAGCAGGTCCAGCGCGCTGGTGGCGAGTTGGCGAGAGATGGCGTTCTCGTCTTCACGCAGCGCCAACGGTTCAAGGGACCGGAGAAACGCGGAGACGGGTGCGGTGATGGAGCTGGTGTTCCGCATGGGAATGGCGGTCAGGGTTTCCGGCGATGGGCAGCGTTCCATCAGGAACTGCCGATCGAACTGCAGCACCAACATCTCAAAGTCTGTGGGCATCGTGAGTTGGTAGGGCCGGGTGGCGTCATAGAGCGCGAAGTCGCCGGGCCCCAGAACTGCCTGCCGGTCATCCTGTTGGACTACCGCGGACCCTTTGAGTTGCACCGACAGCAGAACTTCATCGCGCGGCTCCTCGGCAATCAGACGCGGCGACCTTTTGACGGCGTGTTGGGACGCCTCAACTCGGCTTAGCGTGAGGGGCCCCAGAGTGGCGCTGTCGATACGAGCTTCGAATGGTCGATCGTCCGGAAGGGATTCAGCTTCGAGGCGCACGAAAGTCCCGCAGATCACCTCGTGCCAGAAGTCGAATCGGCTTCTGGCGCAAACATCGTCTGTCGAAACGCTGTTTCCCACGACGCCCCTCCCCGGCAATTCGACCCTACCCGGTCAGGGGAGGACCGTCCGCGGGGGCCCGTGGTCCCAGCTTCAGGACTCTCCGGCCATCAGTTTCTCGCCGTACTCAGCCTCGGTGATGACGCCGCCGTTCCGGTCGGCCAGTCCTTCGTCTTCAGGACGCAACGAGCCTTGCAGTCCATCGATGCGTTTCCACGCCGGGTACGGCTGATTGCCCTCCTCGTCGGGTACGTATTTGGATGTCGACACCCGCTGGTGGGGATGGATGTAGCGGGCGCAGTTCAGAAACACCTTGTCCACGTGGGCCCGAACGATCATGAACGCGCCGGGATACTCGGCGAGTAGCTCGTCTTCGCGGTGCAGTGTGGCAGTCGCCTGAACGCGAATGCGGTTGGGGGTTTCGAAGTCGATGAACAACAACCCAATCTTGGCGGTCTCGTCGATGTTGCCCCAGGACAACATCATGCCGTTGCCGTCATAGGCCGGAAAGGCCAGCGTGTTGTTGTTGATGATTTTGACGGTGCCCACGTCGCCGCCCTTGTGCGAGACGGTTGGCTCGCCGGCCGCGTTCACCGTTGAGAGGAAGAAGTAGTCGCGGGTGGAGATGAACCCGATATGGATCTCGTTCAGCTCATCGTCGACGATGGCACCCTCCACCGCGTCGGCAAGTTTGCGACTGTCAAACTCCTGCTGAAGCTTGCGTTGGGCATCGGTGTAGAACGCCATCTCAGAGCACCAGCTCTTCGACGTCCTGGAGCTGTTCGGCGCTCATGGCGCCCTTGTCCGATGGTTCGCCCACTATTTCCACTGCGTGTGATGGGCGCTTGTCCAGAATCAGTCGGGTGGCATCCGGGCGGGAGTAGTGGCCCGCAGGATCTGCAGCCGCTTTGGCCAGCGGGATCATTGACAGGTCGATGGTCCCGTAGACGATGCCCTCTTCGTGTTCCTCCAGGAGGTTGGAGATGATCTGGCCATCGGGTGCGTAAATCCGGCTGGTGCCGCCTCCGCCGTTTCCGTTCAACAACGCCCGCTGGTCGTCGCTGTCGCAGAAGAGTTCCAAGCCGGCTTCGCCGGTCACCTGCGTGGCAGCAATGGTGAAGTTGGAACCTTCAACCGAGTACATGAGGGTGGCCGCCATGTTCACTTCGGGGCCGAGGGCGTACGCGCCGCCCCGATAAAGGCAGAACGACGGCCAGCTGGCCACGTGGACCTCTTCATTCTGGCTGTACATCGCGTACTTGGACAACGGTTGCAGGTGCTCCCAGCAGCACAGCCCGCCCAGTCGTCCAATGCCCTCCACATCCATGACGTGCAGGTCGCTGCCGTCGCCCTCGCCATACAAGGCTCGCTCCACGTGGGTGGGCTTGAGCTTGCGCCGGTTGAAGAGGACGTCGCCCCTGCTGCTGAAAGCGTGTTGAGCCAGATACAGCGAACCGCCATCCTTCTCGCTGGACCCCATGACCACAGTGATGTTGTTGTCGGCCGCGGCTTTGGCGATGGCCTTGTACTGCCTGCTGCCAACGACCAATGAGTTCTCGTGGTAGCGCTGAACAAACTGCATGCCCCACGCCTGTGGCCCCAGCCACATGAAGTGCGGATACCCGGGGATCCACGCTTCAGGGAATCCAATCAGGCGGGCATCGTTTTTGGCCGCCTCTTCGATCAGCGCAATGGTTTTCTCCACCCCAGCATCCAGATCGAGCCAGGCCGGCTCGGCTTGGACGGCGGCGGCAACATACGGTTCGGTCATGGCAGTCTCCTGAGTCCAGTTGTCTCAAGTTCAGTGGTTTGGCGATGGTGGCGCATTCCCGTCTGTGTGCAACCTGTTGTCTGACAGTGCGGGTCGCCAAAGGTCGTGGGTGCTTCGGATTGGGCGGGGAGTGGTCCCCATTCCCGCATCGAGAAGTCTTCCGTACTGTCGCGTTCATGAAGATGCGCGACGACTCTGATCCGGACCGGCCTGAGTCTGGGGCGGGCTCCTGATGGCCACCCTCACCCACACCCTTCTGCAGGGGGAGACAATCAGTCATTTGGCGGGTTGGTATTACGGCGAGCCGTACAGCCAGTCACGGTGGAATCAGATTGCTGCGGACAACGGGTTTTCCGATCCCGACCTTGTCCCGGCGGGTCACACGTTCACGCTCCGCGGCGCCACCCACAACATGGGCTCGCCGATTCAGACCGATTCAGCGCCAGGGGTGACCGACCCCGCCTCCTCAGGGCCGCAAACCTATACCGAGGCCGGAACCGGGAACACGGTTGATCTGTACGGCAACATTTACGCGTACGGGCCGGGTCAGGATCCGAACGAGCAGAATCAGTCCGTCATCTACCCCACGACCACCAACACGACGACCACCAACACTGGGACCACCAACACGGGGAACACCAACACTGGGAACACGGCGGTCATCGCTGTGGCGCCGATTGCCCCCGAGCCGGTGTATTCAAACTACCGGGTCGTTGGCGGAGACAATCTGACAATCATTGCCGGGCGGTTTGGGACCACGGTGAGTGCGATCCTTGCCGCCAATCCCCACATCACCAATCCGGACCTGATCCAAGCGGGCGACACGCTGAAGATCCCCGGGTCCTATGTGGGAGCCGGTTCGGTCGGAACCGTCACCGTCGGGCAAAGTTCGTCGACCACCGGAATCGAATATCGCGTCGTCACCTTTGACAACGCCGCCGAAGCAGCGGCGGCCCGAGCCGCGACGGCCGCCGGTGGTTTTGTGGGCCTGGACGCAAGTGGCGCGTACGTTCTGACCGGGGCAATGATCGGCGTGCAGGGCATCACCGATGACATTGCTGACACCTTGATGGTGGCCGAAAGCTCCATTGGCTACCTGAGTGGAATGACCGCGGGGATCATCGCCATCGGCGAACACCTGAGGCAGGCGGGTAGCGAACTGCAAGTCAAGGTTGATGACGTCACCGGCTACCACCTGCAAGACACCAGCCAACCCACCACCAGCTCCGGCTCGGCCGGTCAGGTGACCTACCAGCAGGTGATCGTGCAGCCCGGCGACAACCTGTCCACCATCGCAGCCACCAACGGCATCACGCTGGCCGTGTTGCTGGCGAACAACCCGCAGTTCCAAGCCAACCCCGGACTGATCCATCCCGGTGACGTGGTCCACATGCCGGACCAGACCGGGACCACGATCAACACGACCTCTCCAAACCATACGAACACCACGGTTACCCCCACCGGTACGCCGGGGGTCAGCAATCAGCCAGGCCCGTCCTACTCGCAGGTTGCACCGACTCTGCCGCAGCTCAGCTGGGGTTCGATGGGTCAGACGGTCCGACTCCTGCAACAGGCGCTGAACATCTTGAACCATGCCGGCCTCGTGGAGGATGGTGATTTCGGTCCGGCGACCAACACCGCAGTCCACAACTATCAGGGTCTCAACGGTCTGGTCGTGGATGGCGTGGTCGGCGCGGTTACCTGGAACCACATCCTCAACGGTCTGGCCGCGACCGGGAACACCTCCTTGGCGAATCAACTTGCCGCGGCGGCCGATAACCCGAGCAGCGGACCGGGGACCGGTGGTCCGACCACCATCAGGAACCCGGGGGTGAACACGGGTTCGAGCGGTGCGGTGAACGCGTCGGTGGATCAGTTCATGGCCGGGATACGCCACGTCGAATCATCGGGCAACTACTCGGCGGTCGGTCCCGACACCGCGTACGGTCCGGCGCGGGGTGCGTATCAGTTTGTGCAGGACACCTGGAACCGCGCGATCAGCACCTATGCGCCGCAGTACAGCAACTACATCGGTTCAAATGTGGCGGGGGTACCGGCTCATGTCCAGGACGCGGTTGCCCGAGCCTGGTTCAACGGCCTGTATCAGCGCTACGGCAGCTGGGAACTGGTGGCCGTCGCGCACTTTGCCGGAGAAGGCCGAGCCGATGACGCACAACGCGGCGCTGACGTCTGGGCGATCTCTGACGTGCTGGGCACCAGCATCGCCGGCTATGTACAAAAGGTGCTGGCCGCCATGGGTGCCGCGCCCGAAACCAACCCCGGCGTCACCGTCATAAACAACCCCGGCGGGGTTGGACCGATCAACAATGGGGCGAACGGGATAGGCATCGGAACGAACGGTCTCTTCGTCGAGGCGATCCAAGAGGCGCTCAACGCGCTGATCCACTCCGGGTTGGTCGTCGATGGTGCGTACGGTCCGCTGACCGCCCGAGCGGTAAGCGATTACCAGTCCCAGCGTGGACTCACCGTTACCGGAACGGTGAACGCCGAAACCTACGAGCGGATTCTGTCGGAGCTTCGAGGCGACTACTTCAACAACATCGCCAACGAACTTGAGAGTCAGGGCACCGCCATCTTTGGCACGGGCACCACGACCGATCCCGGCGTCGTTATTGACGGTCCGGGCGGTGTCCCGCCCGTCTACCTGTCGGATATGCCAACGCTGAACACCAGCACGCCGGGACCCAACGCCGGCGTCCGGCTTCTTCAGGAAGCCCTGACGGCCCTGGGCTTCCCGCTCACTCCCGACGGTTGGTTCGGCACCCTCACCCAGCAGGCGCTGGAAGCCTTTCAGAACAGTCGTAACCTGGCCCCAAGCGGATCGACCACCATCAGCACCTGGGAAGCGATTGCCACTGCTCTGCAGACGGTCAACCCCGGCCTGGTCACTCGAATCCAAGCCCTTCAGGGAACGGGCACCCCCAGCGGAACCACTCCGGGCGGTACGGGTCCGGGCTTCAACATCACCGGCAGCCTCACCGTGGACCAATTCGTGGACTACATCCGGGCGCAAAACGTGTCGGTGTTCAACGCCGAAGTCGACGACGTGCACGCGGAGATGTCGGTCTACCTGTCAAGCCCGCCAGCTGATGTGGTTGCCGCGCAAGCGGCCTACAACATCTTCACCCGGGGCGGCGTCTCGCTTCCGCTCGGCACTTTTGCTCGGGTGTACACCACGCTGTCCACCTACATCTACGTGGTCAACCACGGTGACAGCCTGTCCGGTATCGCCGCCGCCCTCGGCACAACCGTCAGCAAGATTGCCAATGCGACCGGTATTGATCCCAACAGCACAATCCATCCGGGCGACGTTCTCATCATCACCAACCCGCCCATCGTTCCCGACGTGGGAGCACCGCCGGACATCGATGTGCCGCAGGTATCGCAGGTCACCCAGATTCTGAAGGATCTCCCGCTGGCCACCCTGGTGGACGTCCTGGAAGAGTTCTTCGCGCACCACCTGTATCCGACCGATGCCGCCATTGACATCGCCGCGGCGATGACCGGTCTTCAGGGGCTGACCTTTGAGCAGGCGGTCCAGCAGGCGAACCTTGCCGACTCAGCGAGTCTGGAGCTGACGAGCCGTTGGCTGCCCATCATCAGCGATGCGGCCCTCAGCGGCTTCACCTGGGCGTTTGGCCAGACCGGCAGCCATGTCACCGCTGCCGAGGTGGCGCACCTCGTGGCCTTCGAGGGCTTGAGCCGCACCGACGCTCTGGCCCAGGCTCAGATTCCCGAGGTGCCCGAGTTCGTCCCTCAAGGCGCCACCCCTTTCGAACAGATCGACTACACCGCCAGCCTCATTGCGCAGTTCGAAACCGGCAACGTCCCCGGCGGGCAGGTAACCGGCGCCTACCTCGCCCAGATGCGTGCCACGCTCACCGACCTTCTAAGCCAGGTCACCGACAACAACGCCCAGATCGAGATCGCGAAGGTCCTGCTGAACAACGGATGGGACGCCGACGAAGCCGTCGCCATCGCTGTCATCTGGAACCGTCAGGCGTCTGAGCTGTCCGCCGCTCAGATCGTCGCGATGCTCAGCCGGTCAGATGTTCGAGGCGAGTTCAACCAGGCCCAACTTCAAGGCGCAAGCCTTCAGGGAGCGGCCCTTGCCGCGTACAACGTGGCGATCGAGGGAGAGATACCCGGTGTCGATCTGCCAACTCAGGACACTGGTGATCTGCCGTTCGATCAGAACGGAGATGAATTCAACCCGTACACGGTGTCCCTTTCCAGATACGACGATCTGCGTAACGACATCCGTTTCCAGATGCAGTTCACCTACACCAGCGAGGAGGGCGTGAAATGGGAAGCCGCATACCGCGTATTGCAGGTCCGATTCGAGGCGAGCACCACCTCGACCTACACCCTGCCGCCCAGCCGGTTGCGCTACTGGCTTGATGAGGTCGACCACGGTGCCTACAACGGACTGGACCTGTGGGAGGACTACGTCGACTACACCATGAGTCTGATCGCCGCGACGCGAGCAGAGATCCGAAATGCGGTCGATGTCACCGATCGCCTGTCGTCGTCGGAGCGGGTTGCGGTCAGTGAATACGAATCGATCACCGGCCACGGGAACATCGCCCGCCGCGATGAACTGCTCGCCGAACTTGCCGGCGCCAACGGGGTTGAGGCGATCCTCCCGGTGCTCGCATCCGACGGCGGTGCGATCAGCGTTTCGAGTGCGGCGTACCTGATGAATATTTGGACCAGTGAGACTGCACTGGCACGCCGCTTCGAGGAGCTGCGTGTCATTCTCGATATCGACGTCGAAGATGCCACTGGACCCCAGAACACCGCTGAGCACCTCGGCATGAACGAGGCAGACTATCGCGCGGTCGTAGCCGAGCGAGCGGCGATCAGCGGTCGGCTGCTCGCCCTGGCCGATGACGCAAACGGCGTGGTCGTTGACCCGGTCTTCAGCAAGCTCACCGATTTTGAGAAGGAGACGCTTGGGAGCCTCTCCGCAAACTATGACGTCCTCCAAGCTCTGTCGGAAGCGTTTTCGGAGCCGCCCGACCTGAACGAGGCCTTTTGGAGCACGAACAAGTTGCACTGGGACCTTGTTGAGTACCTGGCATCGGACCTTTTCCTTGAAGACGCCAGTCAGGAGCGAGGACACTTCAGTCCCCATGTTGCCGACATTGACCGGTTTGTGGAGTTGACCCAGCTCCCGTGGAACAGAGCAACCCGTGTGGCGGTGAACGAGTTGGCCAAGGACATCGTTGCCGCGCCCGTCCTGTGGAACCTCCTGGAGCATGCAGGCGAGAATTCCAGTGTTCTCACAACCTCCGACATTGACGAGCTGCGGAACGAAGCGGTTCCGTCCGGGCGTCACTATCTGGAGCGCAAAGACATCACAGCGTTGAACACCTTCACCGGTCTTCGGGAGTTCCTGCTGCCGTACCTGGACGACATCGATGTTGCTGCCGACGGCAATGGTGCGCTTCCTGACGGGACATACAGCGACGCTGACTTCAGGGCGTGGATCAGGGACCAGGACAACCTGAATCCGGCCGTCAAAGAATTCCTCTATCAGGCCATCAACAGCGGATTGGTGGACCAGGGCGGCTGGGAACGGGCGGCCGATTGGTTGGCGGTGGCGGGACTCCTCTTCGCCGCCGGCTTCCTGGCGACCGTGTCCGGGGGCGGGGCGCTCCCGTACCTCTTTCTTGCGGGCTCGGTTATCGCCGGCGGCGTCGAAGCCTACGCCCACGTGCAGAACGGCAACAACGGCCAGGCGCTCTTGTCCGGCTTGGGTGTCGTGTTCGACGGGCTTGATGTGATCAAGTTGGCGCGACTGGGCTTGGGCCCGGCACTCGAATACTCAGCTGACGGTCTTCGTGCGGCCCAGGTTGCCCAGATTGGGACTGGGAACTTTGCCACCGCAGCAACTGGCGCCATCGGTTTGGCTACCGGACGAGCGGCCGGGATGTTGAAGGCAATTTTCGAGCCCTCGTTGGCGAAGCAAGCTGATGTGGTCGAGGCGATTTCGACCAGCAGCAACCTGTCAGCCGGCCGGCGGTTGCTGGCCGAGGCCGATACCGACGGCAACAGACTGATGGCTGCGGTTGGCTCCTACGACGGAGCTGTCCAAGAAATGATGCGAGCCGGCATGACGTTCGAAGAGGCGTCGATGATTGCTCGGTCCATCGTGCTCAAAGACATGGCGGTTACCGGCTACGCAACCACGCTCTTTGACGTGGCCCGACGCGCTATCGCCCGAGCCGACGCCAGCACCGATGATCTGATCCGGGCCATGGAAAGTCGTTGGTTCGACAACCTGCTTCGGTTCAACCCGCCAGAGCAGCAGATCGTCGACTTCCTGAATGCCGTCGGCAAGGCGTGGGACGACGCGTCCATGACGCTCGAGGAAACCATTGCGCTCCACAAAGGGGTGGTGAGGACCAGCGTCCTGACACCGGCAGGCATTCGCACCCGGTACGACAGCGGGCTGCGCTTCAATCCCGCCTCCAAACAGTTCGAGCGGCCAAGAGACGGCGTGGTCTCGCTTCCGTCGGTAGGAACCGCTGCTGAGGTTGCGGCTCAGATCCGGGCAAAGGCGGATGCGCTGATGCCCACATTCCGGGTCGCGCAAGCCAACGGGCTGATCCGCAGCGCGAGCGAACTGCGGACCGCTTACATTTCCCAGCGCGAGCGGATCTTCGACTGGTACCGGTGGAAGGGAGACAACCCGAACGGGACCATCAGGCAGTACATCGGGCATGTCGAGCCGGACATCGGTGGCAACCTCAACAATTGGCAGGGGAACCTGGGTGAGATGCTTGCGGACCAGAAGATGTTGGACGCAGGTTGGATTCCCGGACACCAACTCAAAGGTGAGCTCGATGAGGGCCTCGGCTCCACGGGGCTCGACCACGTCTACTTCCGAGTTGATGGTGACGGATTCGTCACCGACGCCGTGGTGATGGAAACCAAAACCGGCGGCGCCTGGCTCGGCACCACTGTCCATGGCAACCAACAAATGTCGCAGGCATGGATTGAAGGCCTGGGCGGAGAAGCGAATCGCCTTGAAGATGCGCTCACTGCAGATGCCTATTTCGATGTCGGCGAAATCGGCTATCGGTCCGTTCTTGCCACCGCCAAGTACAACGGCGACGTGTCCTTTACGATTCTCGATGGGGCAGGTGCCGATACGCTGACGGCATTCACGCCATGAGTGATCGGGCGTCTCAGTGGGTTACAGATCAGACACAAAGGGAGTCGTGCTCAGTGCAGGTTCGTGATCAATTTGGGGACCGTGATCACTTCTCCCGGGCTGAGGCGCGGGTGTTGCGGTACTTCGAGAGAAGTCGCAAGCGGGCGGCAGCGGGCCGGGTGGCTGCGGATGGGGACGAGGCATCCCAAGCCCGTATGTGCCAATACCGGATCGATCTGTTGCGGGCTCGGCATGCGGGCGGGGTCAGCTTTGATGAGCTGGCGCATGAGGCCCGGTGGGTGCTTGATCAGTGTGGGGGGCGGGTCCTCTCGTTGGGTCACTCGCGATGGCTGACCTGTTTCGTGTTGTTGCTCGGCGTCGCTGATGTTGATGAACTGAAGTCGTTGTTTTGGGACTACAAGGGCATAAGCACTGGCCAGCGGGACAGTGTCTTCGACTGGATTCTTGGTCACGATGCGCGGTTGGCCTCTCCTCAGGACTACTGGGATATGGAGCATGGACGCCCGGCATCGGCGTGGCAGGTGATCGAAGCCGCCGAGGCCGGCCACGGGGCGGAGGAAGCCTTGCGTCGGTTTGTGGAGGACGATTGGCTGGAAGAGGCGCTTGACGGCAGCCAGTTGGATCGAACATTGGATACCTACCGGGGGTACTTCTGTATGACCGGTGCGGTGATTGCAGTGCGGTTGGGGATCGATGACGCCCTGGTTCGGGGTCATTCCGGTTGGCCCCAGGATCTGGTGGATCTGGCCGGGTCCGGTGTGGCCTTTTCGCAAACATCGGACCGGGACTACGAGGCGCCCATGTTGGGGAGCGCATCGACGTGACCACCGACGAAGGCAAACAGAACAACCTCTGCCACATGCTGGTGGATCAGTACTTCATGAACCTGCCGGTGCCCATGATCCCAATCGGTGGACATCGGGTGACCGAAATCGAGGACCCCATCGGCGACGTGCCGCGCCGGCTCGGAGGCGTGTACTGGGCGGAGAATGTGCGACCAGTTGCGGCGGTGGTCGTGATGGGATTCAACACCCCGTTCCCCCGTGAGTGCGATGACGACTGGTTTGATAACGAGGTGTCGGCAGCGATGGCGGACAATGCATCACAGGTCATGGGTGGCTATGACCGGGTGGCATTTCTGGTGGAAGACGATGGCGACATGATTGTTGGCGTGATGAACAACGGTGTCTCGGGTGATCCGTGGCACCCGACTGCGGAGTAGTGGCGGGACCAGGTCCAGCTATGCGGGACCGCGATCAATTGTCGGCTCGGCTGGATGTCATCACCGAGATGACCGCTCACGCCACCACCCTTGTGCAACATGGGGGAGCGAACCTGGAGGAGATCCGCCGTCGCTTTCATGAAGCGGGTCTTGTCGACGAGGAACTTCGGTTTGCCATGACGCAGGTTGAAGGTCGGACCGCGAATGTGGCGGCCGCCCGCAAGAAGTTGTGGATGCAGCAGGTTGCGGTCTGGCTGGGTGGGATCGCGATGGTTGGGGTGGTCCTGTTGGTCATGTGGTTGGTGGAGTTTCGCTGATGGCGGACCTCGTTCCCCGCGGTGGTATGCCAGCGGCTTTCAACCGGGACCCCTATGTGGCCAGCGGTGAGATGCTGGTCCGTGGAGCTGATCGCTCCGATGTGCTTGCTCATGCGAACGCCAGTGGGATGCCCCATGCGCAATTGCTGGTGAGTGCTTTGAGTATGGAAGTGGATGCGAAGCGGGCCGGGTTCGATCGTGATCGCCGCTTCAAACGCCAGATGGCGGTGGCCGAGATCGTGGTCGGGATCGTCGCCATGGTTATCGCGCTGGCGTTGCTGGGCTCGGGATTCGCCAGTGACAACCCCAACCCTCGTCGGAGTCCGATCGTGGTCCTGCTGGTTGGGGCGGCGACGATCGCAGCGGGAATCCGTGGCCTCAGCAAATCCGGTGAGTCATTCGACGCGCACATGGGCCCGTTCATTCGCGGCCTCGGCCGCCCCCAGGATTGACGCTTCTGCGTTTAGTCAGTTTGGCGCTCGCAGCTCAGTAGCTACCGGGTGTACGCGAGGTTGCGGGCGGCGGTTTCGCCCCACTCTGCATCGCCGGACCAGGTGATGGTTCCTGCGTCGATCTGTTCCTGGGGATCAATGCGGCCGGCGGCCAGCATCACAAAGGTCATCACGTCGGTGGTGACCTCCGCGTCCGGCGCCGTCACGGTGGCGGCATCGACGGCTGCAGCCCGTCCGTCCACCACGACGGCAATGTCTCGTTCCACGCCTCCCCGGATCCTGAAAACGATGGACTTGCCATCGGGCAGTCCGATCTTCTTGCCCACGATGTAACCGACGGCGTCTTCGATTTCCTGCAAGGCCGTCTCGGCGACGAATCCGGAATGGGGCAGCGCGTCAGTGCCGGTGGGCAGACCCAGCGGAATCGAAATGTCGTGGGCGTGCACCCACATGTCCATGACCCGAATCTGGAGCATCCCGGCGTAGGTGCCCAGGCCGGCCGGCGTGAACGACGGCGTGTTGACGATGTCGGCGTCATAGGTGGCCAGCTCCGCAACCCGGGCGGCAGTCATCTCCGCAATCCTCGCGTTGAAGCCGTTCCGATCAAGCCCGTCCATCTCCGCCTGGTACGCCGCAAACCGGTCAAAGGGTAGGGGAGTCTCGGTGGAGGGCGTCCACCCGGTCAGCGTGTGATCCACGCCGATGGTGTGGGTCATCACGTCCCGGACCGACCAGTCCGGGCACAGCGATTGGGCCGCCATCTGCTGGTCGGTCAGGTCAGCAGCAAGGCCGTTGTAGAAACCGAAGAGCGTTTCCTGAGCAGCGTTGTATTCGGTCAGCGTTGTGGTCGGATTTGGCATGACCCAAACATTACGCGGGCGCGGGAGATGGTCGGTCACGCCCGCTCACGAGATGGCCGTTGACCCAGACCGCAGAGATGGCCTCGGCCCGTGACCGGCGAACCGCCTTCTCAAACTGACGAGGCCAGTCGTCGAGCTGGGACCACACCCCGTGGCCGCCCACCCGGGTGAGATCGATGGCGACGGCGTCAAAGAACCGACCCGGTTCCAGCAGGCCGGCGTCGATGCCCAGGAGTTGGGCCCCGCCAACCGTCGCCATCCAGAATGCGGTGACGATGTCGATGCGGTTGTCGGGGTTCTGCCGCTCGTCTCGGGCAAGGGCAGGATTCACGCCGTCCTCCAACATGCGGGAGGAGGTGACCGCCTGACCGCAGACGGCCAGCATGGATGACTCCGGCCCGCCGGCAATGTCGGTCCCCAACCCCACCCGCAGCCCGGCGTCCAGGTGGCGACGGGCAGGGAAGACCGCATCGCCGAAGTAGGCGTTGGACAACGGACAATGGGCCACGCCCGCCCCGGCCGTCATCAGGATGTTTCGGTCCTCGTCAGAGATGTGGCCGCCGTGCGCCATGACCGTGTGATTGCGCACCAGGCCGTGCTGCTCAAGCGCGGTGGCGTCCGACACGCCATATCGCTCGAACGCGTAGTGGTGCTCCCAGTCATTCTCGGAGCAGTGGGTCTGGACCCGGACCCCGGTCTCGGCCGCAAGCGCCCCCAGGCCTTCCAGGAGTTCGTCGGTGCAGGCGGGGATGAATCGGGGCGTGATGATTGGTTGGACCACGGGACTGTCCAACGCCTGGATGGCGTCGATGGAGCGTCGGCTGGCGGCCAGTCCTTCGGCCGCGCTGGCGTCCCGATAATTGGGCGGCGTGCCCGTCGGATGATCCATGGCCACCCGACCAACAAAGGCTCGCTGTCCAAGACGATCACAGGTTTGCGCCAGCGCCAACGTGGCATCTTCATGGATCGATGAGTAGTAGACGGCGGTCGTGGTTCCTTCGGCCAGCAGCCGCGGCACCATCTGGTCCCACACGGTCTGGGCGAAGGTCAGATCGGCATACTTCGCCTCCAGCGGAAACGTGTGTTCAAAGAGCCATTGCTCAAGCGGCAGGTCCAGGCCGGCGCCCAGCTGGGGCCACTGCGGAGCATGCAGGTGGGTGTCGATCAGGCCGGGCATGAGGATGGTGCTTGGTGGGAGCACAACATCTGCGGTTTGGGGCCCCGCGGGCCCCGCGGGAGTGACGGGAACAATGGAGAGGATGCGCCCGTCATCGCCCACGGTGACGATCTGATCTTCCCGCACCTCAAGCGCCGACCGCGTGGGCGTTTGCAGAATCGTGGCCGAGATTGTGAAGGTCATCCGCGCGGCAGGCTAGCGGCACGAGGCACGCGCGGGTTTGCTTCTTCTATATCACCGGACACGGCATCGGCATCCGTTTTGGCGGCTGCGCTTTACGCACTATCCGGCGGCCACCGACGGCTCGCTCACCGACGAGTACGGCATTTCACCGCACGTGGACACCACCTTCTTCACCCTGCTGATTCGGGACTCGCCGGGACTCACCATTCACCATGCGCAGAAGGATCATTGGATCAAGGCGCCCCTGATCCCGGATGCCTTCGTGGTGAACTTCGGTGAGCTGCTTCGCCAATGGTCCAACGACCGATTTCTCAGCACGCGCCACTTCGCCAACAACCCATCACCAAGCGAGTCGCGGTACTCCATCCCGTTGTTCTTCAACGCGACCGCCGACTATTCAATGGCGTGCCTGCCCATCTGTCACGGTCCGGGCAACCCGCCCCGGTATCCGACCATCAGTTATCTCCAGAGCCAGGGCGTGGTCCAGGGCGAGTGACGCGGAAGGCGGCGAAGCGGGGGCTACAGCGCGTCAAGCGCCGCGGTGAGATGGCTCACGGTGCGGTCCAGGTTGTGCAGCTTGTCCAAGCCAAACAGACCCAGTCGGAATGTCTGGAAGTCGTCACGCTCGTTGCAGGCCAGGGGCACGCCGCCGGCGATCTGCATGCCTTGGGCTTTGAACTTTCCGCCGCTCTTGATGTCGGGGTCTGAGGTGTAGTACACCACCACGCCGGGTGCTCCGAAGCCGTCGGCGGCCACGCTCTGGAACCCCCGTTCGGCCAGCAACGCACGCACTGCGTTGCCGAGGGCCCATTGTTCTTCTTTGACTTTGTCAAACCCGTAGTCGGCGGTCTCATTCATCACATCGCGAAAGCTGGTCAACGCGTCGGTGGGCATGGTGGCGTGATAGGCGTGCCCGCCGTTTTCGTAGGCGGCCATGATGTCGCGCCACTTGCTCAGGTCGCAGGCGAAGCTGGAACTTGTGGTTTCGGCCAGGCGAGTTTCCGCCGCGGTGCTCATCATGACCAGTGCGCTGCACGGTGAGCCGCTCCAACCCTTTTGTGGGGCACTGACCAGCACGTCCACGCCCAACGCCTTCATGTCCAGCCAGATGGTGCCGGACGCAATGCAATCCAGCACGAACAAGCCGCCCACCGCATGGGTGGCCTCGGCAACCTGGCGCAGGTAGTCGTCGGGCAACAACATCCCTGCCGACGTTTCCACGTGCGGAGCAAAGACGACCGCGGGCTTCTCCGCGGCGATGGCGGCGACCACCTCGTCAATGGGGCAGGGGGCAAATGGGGACTGGGTCTCGTCCGCCAATTGGCGGGCCATCATCACCGTGTGCGACGCGGGGATGGAGCCCATGTCCATGATCTGGGTCCAGCGATAACTGAACCAGCCGTTGCGAATGACCAGGACGTGTTGGTCGGTGGCGAACTGCCGAGCCACGGCCTCCATGCCGAAGGTTCCTGACCCCGGCACCACCGCGACGGCGTCTGCGTTGTACACCGATTTGAGGGTGGCCGAGATGTCGTTCATCACCTGCTGAAAGCTCGATGACATGTGGTTGACGGCGCGGTCGGTATAGACCACCGAAAATTCAAGAAGACCGTCCGGGTCGACCGTTGGAAGAAGTCCAGGCATGAGAAATCCGATCACTCAACAGGCAGAGTTCGCACCGTAGTCGCCGGTGCCCCACCGGTCCTACCCGAGCTGGTCCTACCCGAGCGGTGGCCAGCGTTGTCCGTGGCCCGTGGCGGTCTCCAGCGCTTTGGCCGCCCGGAGCAGATTGACGTCGCCGTGCGGCGCACCGATCAGCTGGGCACCTACTGGCATACCGGCGGCGGTGAAGCCCGCCGGGAGCGACATGGTGGGCAAACCCAATGTTGTCACCCGGCAACACGACAACATCCAATGCAGGTACGAAGCCATGGGTTGGCCGTCAACCTCGGTCGGGTACTCCTGCTCCAGTGGGAACGGTGAAACCTGGGTCACCGGTGCCAGTAGCAGGTCGTACTTCTGGAAGAAGTCGACGCCGCGTCGCCAGAGCACGCCAAGTTGTCGGTACGCGGTGTCCAGGTCCAGACCGCTCTGGGATTCACCCCGGCGGATTTCCTGGATCACGCTGTCCTTGATGGTGTCGATCACTGGCGCCATGGCTTTGCCAAGCGAGCCGTACATGAAGGCCCGCAGGGCAATGAAGGTTTTGTCCGCGCCGCTGAAGTCCGGCTCGTCCTCGGTGACCTCCCACCCCAGGGCGGCCACCTGATCACGGAAGGCCCCGACCACCGCAGCAACGTCACGCTCCACGGGGAGTCCGCCCAATGTTGGACTCCACGCCACCCGAAGCGGCCGGTGCGGCGGGGTGATTTCGGTTGGGACGTCCAGCTGTCGGTAAAGGGGGTCAGCCGGATACGGCTGGTTCATGATGCGCAACAGGAGCGCAAGGTCATCAATGGTGCGAGCCATCGGTCCCGAGATGGGCATTGGGTTCCAATTGTTTGCCGCGCCCCCCACCGGCACCGCGCGGGGGGACGGGCGAAACCCAATCACGTTGTTCCATCCGGCGGGGTTGCGCAACGAACCACCAAGATCGGATCCGTCAGCAATGGCCACCATGCCTGCTCGCAGGGCCACCGCCGCGCCGCCGGATGATCCGCCGGAGCTGAGCTTGGGGTTCCACGGGTTGACGGTGGTGCCGTAGATCTCATTGAAAGTGTGAGATCCCGTTCCAAACTCGGGCGTGTTGGTTTTGCCCACCGCCACACACCCGGCATCGTCCATTCGCTGGACGATCAGGGAGTCTTCTTTTGGGCGACGCTCGGCAAAGCTCGGGGTGCCGTTGGTGGTGACGAAATCTTTGGTGTCACCCAGGTCCTTGTAGGCCGTGACCAGTCCCGCCGCGGGCCCGAGTTCCGCGCCGGACGCCTGCGCCTCGTCCAATCGGGCGGCAGCCGCCACCGCCACCTCGGGCCGGGCGCCAACGATGGCGTTCAACAACGGATTGTGCGCATCGATCTGGGCCAGGTGCGCGTCCAGGAGTTCTCGGGCTGACACCTCACCGGCGCTGAACATGCGATGTTGTTCAACCGCAGAAAGTCGAACCAGATCGTTGGAAGCGGGATCGTTCATGGCTGAGATCTTGGCATGCCAGCCGCAGCGTTACTCCCAGTGGATGCGGGCCAGAGTTGTGGTGGTGCAGTACCAGAGGTCCCGGTTGCCGCCGGCCGACAGAAACATGCCGTTGGCAATGCGGGATCCGGTGTCGACCCGGTCCAACAACTCGCCGGTTGCCACGTCCACGACGATGATGTCGTCAGTGTTGTTGTCGGTGTAGTCGTTGATGGCCAACTCGCCCGACTCGGGAAACACCACGGGTTGCATCGATGGTCGGACATCCAGCTGCCAGGCGACGGTCAACTCCGCACCGCTCGTGTAAATCCCGGCCAGACCGCCGTTCACCGAATCCCACGCAATTGCCCGGTTGTGTTCGGGCACGTTCACCGGCGGTGCAATGATGCCGCCGCCGGAGACTCCGAACGGCTCCACCGAGTCAACCGAGCGGTCGTCAGCAAGGTCGATCCGCAGAAGTCGCTGAGGTCCGTCCCATGGCGCGGGGAGGCGCCATGAGAGGTCCCGGCCCGGTGGGGAGTCAAACCGCCCATTGGGGAATCGCGTGTGAATGCGGCGCACCGATTCGATGTCGCCGCAGTCCATAACCCAACATGCGCCGTCGGAGATGCACGCATCCCAGGACAAGCCCCAGCGGTCGTGCGCCTGGCGGTATCGAGGTCGCCAGTCGTCATCGATGGTCAGGTCGTCGCCGTCCACGGTGAGGCGCCAAAGGTGTTCGGTGCCGGGAACGTACACGTGCTCGGTGCCGTTGCGGGACAGGTCGGCGGCGATCCGCCCCATCGATCCTTCGGGCAGCATCAGCGGGCGGCCGATCAGATCCAGGGTGTCGGGATCCAGTCGCGTGATCGTGGTGCCTCCCTGACCTTCGAGGCGAAGGTCTTTGGTGATCAGCGATCCGTCAGCCAGCGCCAGTAGACCGTTGTGACTGCAGTCCGCGGGAAGGGCACGCTCGGCCTGAATGCTCAAATCGTCGGGGTCGAGCTTGTGCAGGTACGACCCGTTCACGCTCATGATTGCGCCATTGGCGTGCGCCAGAATTGCGCCGCACCACACATGATCACCGCAGGGAAGTTCAGGCGAGGTGGCCATCGGCGCCAGCGTGTCTGGATCAATCCGCTGGACCCACCCAAATGGAGGTGGACCACTGAACGCGGCCATGGTCCCGCCCACGTACCACTGGCCGGGGTCCCGCTGGATGGCCATCACATTCCAGCGCCCGTTGCGACTGGTCAGCGTGTGCGCGGTTCCTGACGCGGCATCCAGTCGACCCAGCGATGCCTTCTGGCGCCGGTTGCCGCCACACTCGACGGGCCAGGCCGAAGGCCAATAGCCCGGATGTTGGGTGTCGCGGTCCAGCGATTCTCCTGCCATCGCCCAAGCGTAAATCGCCGTAGCCAATGCGCGGGACCGGTCCGCGCGTTCAGCGGCGGGGTTGAAGGTCCGTGGCGCTGATCCCCCGGGCCACCAGCTCGGCAGGGAAGGGGGCGTTGGTCGCAGCAGCGGCGGCGATCATGCCGGCAGCGGGGGAGGAAACAATGCCCCAGCCGCCCTGGCCAACCATCCAGATGAAGTCCTCGTTCTGATCGTCGGGGCCAAACACCGGCCCGCGGTCGGGAGCAAACGTGCGCAGTCCGGCCCAGGTTGTATTGACCGACCGGATGTCCAGGGTGGTCAGCGTATTGAGGTTGTCGATGCCTTTGGCCACGTCGATCTCCTCGGCTTTGGCATCCAGCGGGTCACTCGGGGTCTCATCGGCCAGCGAGCACAACAACTGCTGGCCGGCTTCGGGTTTGAAGTAGCCGCCCAGTCCGTCGATGTTGGAGTAGACGAAGGGCCAACCATTGGTGTCGTGGGTGGTGGACGTGGTGAACGCCGTGCGGCGCATGGGCGTGAGTCCCACCGGCGCAACGCCGGCCATCTGCGCAACCCCGTCACCCCACGCGCCCGCAGCGTTCACGATCCGTCGGGCGGCGATGGCGCCCGACGCGGTGGTTATCGTGAACCCGCCCGCAGTACTCGCCTTGATGGCGATCACCCGCGAGGCGCGTCGAACCTCGGCCCCATGCGCCACGGCCCGCCGGATGTACAACTGATGCAGGGCCATCACGTCCAGTGACGCGGATCGTTCTTCGAGCATGCCCACCGTCACCACCTCGGGTCGCAGTACCGGGCACATCGCCACCAACGCATCAGCCTCAAGCAATCGCACGCCATCAGTCAATTCCCGAGCTTCGGCAACCCGAGCGACCAGATTGGCTCGGGTCGACTCATTGCCCACATCGATCACCGGCAACGGGTCCAGAAGGGGTGCATCCAGCTCGGGGTGGTCCGTGTCCAGAAAGGCGCGGGAGGCGCCGCTCAGCGCCTGCATGACCCGGCCGCCGTCAAACTCCAAATAGATGGCGGCCGACCGCGAGGTCGTGTGGTGCGCCAGTTCCTGTTCCTGCTCCAACAACACAACAGAAGCGGCGGCTCCTTCGATCGACGCCGCCGCAATGTGACACGCCGCGGTGGCACCGCCGATTCCACCGCCAATGACCGCAACGTCAAAGCTGGCCGTTGTCATCAGGCCCCGTGTCTCGTTCCGAGTGTCGTCATGGATCAAAGCTAGACGCCGGTGGTCACCAATCGCCTCGGGGGGTCCAGGGGCACCGGAGTGCCACCTCCAACTCGCAGGAATTCGCTGAAGGCCCACAGCGCCATCAGCGCGGCGGGAGCGCCCACCACAAACGCGGCCGCCAGAACCAGCGGGGACTGTTGGGTGACGCTCCAGATGCCGGGCCCGCCCACGGCTTCGCTCAGCGCGGGGGAACCAGGATGAACCCGCCGGTCGATGGTTGCAGCCGTCGCAATTGTGCACCACCGACAAGCCGGAAAGAACGTCCTGCGCAGCCCCCAGTCTGGAACAACTGGTCGCCATTCATCCGATCGAAACTACCGCACGGGGTCCGATGTAATTCCGTGGCGTTGGGCATAGGCGGCAAACTCGGGGTCAAGGTCCTGCGGTGTGAGATCCCAGTCGGCCAACGAGTAGGCCCGTTTGCGGGGGCGTCGGATGGGGTCGGCCGTCGTCCAATCGGACATCGCCGCGGCGACGGCGGGAGTGAGGTGGGCGCCAGCCCAGGCGTACAACCGGCGCATTTCCCCCAGCGGGTCAGCCATCAGATCGGCGTAGTGCACGTGATGCACGTCCCGGCCGGCAAGGGCGGCTTCAGCCCGACCGATGTATTCCGCCAGGCGCGGCGGATAGACAGACCGAATCCATTCCTTGTGCACCTGCCCAAACGAAATGCCGTGACTGAAGCCCATGAGGTCCAGGAAGGAAGCCACCGAGGTGAGGGGGTCCCGGTGGGTCCAGATGATGCGAGCGTCCGGATACGTGCCGAGCAGCGCGTCAATGAACCATGAGTGGGCCGGCATCTTGAGCACCCACTGTCCAGGAGCCTGTGACTGCAGGACTTGCAACGCCCGCCGGTGGTACGCATAGGCCGAGGACATGTCGCACGAAGAAAGGAAGTCCCGGTAGGCGGGGTCGGCGAGCCGGGAGTCCCACATGGCGGACTTGAAGTCGCCGGCAAGGAGGAAGGTGCACTCGGTTGGCCCGAAGGCCCACTCCCAGTGCGGGGGCGGCGGGTCGATGATGGGAAACACCGACTCCTGAAAGGCCAGCTTCGCCTGACCGCGAGGGTCGGATCGCAACGTCTGGGTGGTGGGTGGCGGCACCGATTCGATCGCCTCCCAGTTGAGCAGGCTGCGCCATTGCGGGTCCACGTCGAGCAGATACGAAAGCAGTGTCGTGCCCGTGCGGGGGAGTCCAAGAATGACCAGCGGTTGGTTCACGCTCGTGGCGGCCAGGTCGGGATGGGTTCGATGCCATTCATCCACGCGCAGTCGGTTGGCCAGATAGTTGACGGCTTCTTTGGTCAGGATTGCACGACCAAAGTCACTGACCTGATCGCCCATGAGGGCACGGGAAACCAACTGGAGTCCCGGCTCCCAGGATGGGTGCTCCAGTTGGGTGGCGAGGTCAAGTTGGGCCCTGGCGGCGGCGGCGGCAGTGATTGCCTCGACTGATGCCGGGATCAACTCATGCACTCAGGAATTGTCCGATGGCCGCAATGCGCTCAGGTCGAACGCTGAACCACGCCCACTTCCCACGCTTCTCCCGGTTCAGGATTCCGGCTTTGGTCAGTTGGCTCAGGTGGTGGCTCATGGTGGGTTGACTGCGATCAAAGATGGCCGGGAGGTCACACGCACAGATCTCGCCGCTCGGTGAGTTGACGATCAGGGACACGAGCCGAAGCCGCACCGGATCGGCCAGTGCTTTGAGAATCCCGGCCAGCTCCTCAGCGTCAGTCTCAGACAACGGAGCCGCACCAATGCCTGGGCAGCAGAGGCCGACAAGATCGGTGATCTCGTTGACCTTCAGGTCGGCGGATTGTTTGGCCATGGCGTCAGTCTAGGTCATTTCACATTTCATATTGACATCTGTCGATGTGTACGTATCATATAGACAAATATCGATTCGATAACAATCGATACCATCTACAATCCAAACCAGCCAACGAGGAGGCCGACCATGCGTCTGCAACTTGCCCTGAATGTTGAAAACCTGAACGAGTCCGTGGACTTCTACACCAGGATGTTCGGGACCGCCCCCCAGAAGGTGAAGCCCGGCTACGCCAACTTCACCATCGAAAACCCACCGCTCAAGTTCATACTGTTTGAAGGAGCCGGCGCTGACGGATCGATCAACCATTTGGGGGTTGAGACCGAAACCGCAGACGAAGTTGTTGCGGCCGAAGCTCGTCTGACCGCAGCCGGACTGGAGACCTCCGGGGTTGACGAAACGGTGTGCTGCTTCGCCGAGAAGGCCGAGACCTGGCTGAGCGCTCCGGACGGAAACCGGTGGGAGTGGTATGTGAAGAAGGCCGATACTGAAGAGGCGGGTTACCGACTCACCTCCAGCACGTCCGACTCGCCGAGTGCGTGCTGCGCACCCGTTGGTGTGGGCGGCGACCAGTGATCGGTTGGGTCGAGCGGTAGAACCTCAGCCGCCGATCGGTCCCGTAGTCTTGCCCGGTGACTCCCATCGAGGCCTCGGCGGCTGACCGCCCGGGCAACCAACAGGTCCGATGGATCTTTGCCGCCATCATCGTTTTTTCCGGCTTCGTCGTGGCAGTGGTTGGCCTGGCCGGCGTCCTGGCCAGTGACGTGAGCGTGGCCGAACGGTTCCTGCTCCTGCTCATCAATCCGGTTGCTGCGGTTGCCGCAATATGGGCCATGCTGGACGACGACTTCTTCATGCAGCGTCGTCCGGTGGTGGCGATGGCCGCCGTGGTCGCGCTGGCGGCCAACCTGGTGACCTCGCTCTCGTTGTACGCCGGTTGGAGTAGCGGCGATGGAGAGATCCCACTGATCCTTGCCGTCCCCTCGGCCGCGTTTCTGGGGTACCACTTTGTGACTCCGGGTCGACGACCATGACGGGTCTGCCGGCCGGGCTCTTCCAGCCCGAAATCAGTGGGATAAACCGGCTTCCTGCCCGGGCACCACTCGAGCCGCACGCAACGGCTGAGACGGCGGCCGAAGCGAGTGTTGCGGGAGCGGCATCGCCGTGGCGATCATCACTTGACGGCAACTGGGATTTTCAGCTTGTCTCCAACCCTTTGGCCGCACCGGCGAGGTGGCAGACCAGCTCCACTGCCGGCGCTCGGTGGAGGCCGATTGTGGTCCCGGGGTGTTGGACGCGCCAGGACACCGGAGATCACCCTCACTACACCAACATCGTCATGCCGTGGCCGGAGCTTGACCCTCCCAACATCCCCAAAAACAATCCGACGGGGCTGTATCGGCGCGACTTCCGGATTCCATCTCGATGGAAGACGCGCAACGTCGTGCTGCATCTGGGTGCGATTGAGAGCGTGGCGTCGGTCTGGTGCAACGGTGCGTTTGTGGGCTTTGGCAAGGACTCCCGCCTGCCGCAGGAGTTTGATCTGACGCCCCACCTGCAGTCCGGTGCCAACCAGCTTGCGGTGATGGTCTGCCGCTGGTCCGACGCCACCTGGATTGAAGATCAGGACCATTGGTGGCATGGCGGCATCCATCGCTCCTGTCACCTGGAGGCGCGTGGTACCTCCCGTCTGGATGATGTGGCCGTGGCCGCAGACTTTGACGCCGAAACCGCCCGCGGTGAGCTGACGGTTACCGCGTCCACCCACGGGTCGAAGGCCGCTGCGGTGCGGGTGCACCTGATGCGCGCCAATGGCAGGACCGTGGGTTCACCGGTAACAAAATCGGTTGCGGGCATGGACACCACCGACCCGATGCGGGCCATCATTTCCTCCTACGCGTGGCCCGGACCCACAGTTCGAATCTTGGTGACCGGCCTTCGCGTCAAACCGTGGACTGCTGAAACTCCCGAGCGCTACCGCGTAAGCGTCGAACTCCTGGACAGTCAGGGCGACGTGATTGAGGCGCACGCCATTTGGACTGGCTTTCGGCGGGTTGACGTTCGGGACCGTCAGCTCCTGGTTAACGACGTGCCCCTGGTTCTTCATGGCGTCAACCGTCATGACCATCACCACATCACCGGCAAGGTTATGTCTCCGGAAGATCTGCGCGCTGAGCTGGTGCTGATGAAACAGCACAACGTGAACGCCATCCGCACAGCGCACTATCCCAATGACCACCGCGTGCTGGACTTGTGCGACGAACTGGGCTTCTGGGTCATCGACGAAGCAAACGTTGAGAGTCACGGCCGTTGGCGCTCGCTTGCCTGGGATGAGCGCTACACCGACGCCATCGTGGAACGCACTCGCCGGATGGTCCTCCGCGACCGAAATCACCCGTCAATCATTGGCTGGTCGCTCGGCAACGAGGCCGGATTCGGCCCTGCGCATGACGCCGCCGCGGCATGGGTTCGGGCCGTTGACCCAACCCGCTTTGTTCACTACGAAGGTGCGGTCCGGGACCGTTTCATTGTGGAGCAGCCAATCGGCCGAAGTTGCGAAGCCCCGTCGGTCCGCGAGCGAGCCGCCACCGACGTCGTGTGTCCCATGTATCCGCCGATCGATGTCATTACTGAGTGGGCGCAGTGGGCGGAGCGGACCAACGGCGACGAACGCCCAATGATTCTGTGTGAGTACAGCCACGCCATGGGCAACTCCAACGGGTCGCTGGCTGAGTATGTGGATGCGTTTCACGAGCACCGAGCTCTGGCCGGCGGGTTTGTCTGGGATTGGCGGGACCAGGGGCTGGCGGAGACGGACCACAACGGCCGGTCGTACTGGGCCTTCGGTGGCCACTTCGGCGACGAACCCAACGACGCCAACTTCTGCATCAACGGATTGGTCGGGCCCGACCTGACCCCGCACCCCGCGCTGCGGGAATTTCAGTGGGCGGGGCGGCCCGTGGTCACGCGTCTGGTCGATGCTCACAAGCTGGATGTCACCAACCGTAGATCCTTTGCCGACACGACAGATCTGGTGATGAGTTGGGAGGTCACCGTCGACGGTCAACGTCACGCCGCAGGCAAACACCAAGTGGATGTTGCCGCCGGAAGCTCCCGCTCGGTCTCGCTGCCGTCGTGGGCGACACTTCCACCCGGTGAAGCGTTCCTGACGGTTCGCTGGCTGACGCGGTCCGGGTCGGCGTGGGCGGTTCGCGGTCATGAGGTGGCTTGGGATCAGCTGCGGCTGGTCGGCACCGAAGCCGCTCAGGAACGAGCACGCACCGGTGCGGCGGAGTGGGACGTTGGTCTTGATGACGCGGGAATCAGCGGCATCAGTCGCAATGGTGAGACGCTCATCGTGGGCGATGTTCGCGGGTGGCTCTGGCGGGCACCGGTGGACAATGACGGCATCAAGCAAGGCGCAAGCGCGGCGTATCCATCGCGGCGAAACCGGTGGATTGAACTCGGCCTCGACCATCTGGAGTCTCACCTGGACGGGGTGAAACGATCCCAGAGAAACGGTGAGCGGACAGTCACGCTGAGTCGGCGGCTGGTGGGTTCAGAGCATGAAGCCATCCACCGCACCCGCATCACATTTGGACCGGACCACCTGCACTTTGACGAGCGGATCGTGCTGCCGGCAGAGTGGACGGATCTGCCCCGAGTCGGCGTGCGCTTTGAGGTGCCTGCGGCATGGTCCTCGTTACGGTGGTTTGGTCCGGGACCACTGGAAACCTATTCGGACCGGCATCGGTCATCGATGGTTGGGCTCTGGCAGTCAACGGTCGCCAAACAGTTTCATCCGTACGTGGTGCCGCAGGAGCACGGTGGCCATGTGAACACCCGGTGGTTCGCCTTGGGGGACCAGTCCGGTGGAGCCCGATTTGACGCAGTCGATCAGCCGTTCTCATTCAGCGCCCGGCGACATCACGACCACGCCCTGACGGCGGCATTGAACCTGGCGGAGCTCCCCGAACCGGATGCCACCCAACCAACCGAGGTGCACATCGACGCGGTCATGCGCGGTCTGGGAACCGGGATCTGCGGACCGGACGCACTGCCGGCCCACCGGATCACCAAGAGGACGCACACCTGGTCGTGGCGGTTGCGGCGATGACCGGCCCATCGCTGCCGGGTTCCACCATGAGCTCCCGTCTGGTGTTGGGCACCGTGGTTCTCGTTGCGCTGCTCATCGGCTTGAACTTCTCGATGCTCAAGTTTGCGCTCGACCACACAACGCCCATTCTCCTGGCCTCAATGCGCACCGTCATCGGCGGAACCTTTCTCCTGGGCCTGGCGTTTCTTCGGGGCGAGAAGTTCCCCCGCCATAAAGAAGACCTTTTCAATATCTGGGTGGTCGGGCTCAGTATCACCACCGTGTCCAGCGCGCTGCTCATCGTCGGCGTCAACAAGGTTCCCGCCGGCGTGGCCTCTCTCATTGCCAGCACCATGCCAATGTTCACTGCTGCGCTTTCGCTCGTGCTGCTCAGTGTGGCCATCAGTCGGCTGGGGTTCCTGGGGTTGGCGGTCGGCTTCGTGGGTACGTTGGTGCTGGCGTCGCCATCGTTGTCGGGAAGCACCGCAATTGTTGGCATTGTGACGCTGCTGTTCAGCGCATTGGCCTGGGCGTTTGGCAACGTCTACATGAAGTGGAAGGACCTGAGCCGGGTGAGTCCCATCATGTTGGTGGGCGTGCAGCTCTACATGTCCGCGGCCATGTTGATACCCGTCGCGTTGTTGGTGGAAGGAACGGCCGAAACGGACTGGTCCTTTGGCCTGTTCTGGCCGGTGCTGTACGCCGCCGTGCCGGCCAACGCCATCACGTTCTCGCTGTTGGCAACCGTGGTGCGGCGCGCAACGCCCACCCAAGCCGCGTCGAGCGCGTATCTCATTCCGGTCTTCGGGGTGTTCTTTGGGTGGTTGATCCGCAGTGAGCGCCTGGGGTTGGCCGAAGTCATCGGTGGCGTGCTGGTGGTCATCGGCGTGTATGTCCTGGTCAACGACACCGCCCGTCAACAGATGAAGGCCGCAACCAGTGAGTGAGCAACCAATGAAGCCTGAAGACGTTGACTGGAACGAGCAGTACCAGGGCGACCAGCTCTGGAGCGGTCAAGTGAACGCAACGCTGGCCATCGAGGTCGAGGGGCTCACGCCCGGCACCGCGCTTGACATCGGTTGTGGCGAAGGAGCCGATGCCATCTGGTTGGCCGAGCGCGGATGGGACGTCACCGCCATTGATATTGCGCAGACGGCGATTGAGCGGGCTCGGGCCGAAGCCGGCCACCGGGGGCTGAAGGTCACGTGGGCGGCCGGCAACATTCTGGATTCGTCAGCGAGGCCGGGCCCGTTTGATCTGGTGACTCTTCACTATCCCGCCTTTGACATCAAACGCCTGGATGGGGTTGTGGAGACATTGACCGAGGCAACCGCACCCGGCGGGGTGGCGCTGGTGGTGGGTCATGCCCGGCCGGACGATCCCACCATCATTTCGTTCGACCATGCCGATTGGGTGCAGCCCGACAACATTGCCGCCGCGGTTGCGTCTGGTTCTGACTGGTTCATCGAGATCCATGAGACGCGGGATCGAGTGGGCGATCATCACCACGACTCTCCGCACCAGAAAGATGTCGTTCTGAAAATGAGGCGCCAGTAACTCAAGCCGTATCCGGGCGCGGACACCGCGGTCCAACCTCGGCGGCGGTGCTCCGGTTATCCCGGGAGATAGCTGAACACGAGCACCGCCAGGATCAACAAGGCGAAGCCGGCAGCCGGAACGTACTTGGCTACCGGGTCCTTGGCTCGAGCATGAAATCCGAAAGCAACAATGAAGTACAGCAGCATCCCGATGCAGGCCAGTGCTCCCAGCCATGGCACCCACAGGCCGATAACCAGGCCAGCAACCGCCAGAAATTTGACCACCGGAATGATGCGCTGCAAGGTCGGTGAACAACCGAGCCGGTCGAGGTCGTCTTTGATGTACTGAATGGGGATGGCACACCCAACAGCGTCGCCCGCCATGATGACGATCAGGATGATGGCAAGCCACGGTCGAGAGATGTCCATGCGGTGACGCTAGACCATGACGCCAAAGCACGACGCTGAGATACGACACTGGGAGACTTGGCTGGGAGACGTCGCTGGGAGACGTGGCTGGCGGTGTGAACCGAAGGAGTAATCTCGCTCCATGAACGAACCGTTTCCGCTCGGCTCGCGAGCCCGCACTCCCGTTGCGCTCGGCCTCCTGGTTGTTGCGTGGGTCATCACCGTGCTCGGTTTGGACTGGGTGTGGGGGATCGTCTTTGTGCTCTGGGGCGGCTTGGCGATTGTCAACGGCGAGACCTACCTGATCAGCACCCATGCACGCGACACGGAGCCGCTGGTGTTCTGGTTGGTGGCCATCACCTGGATTGCGCTCGGCTTCTACTGGATGGTCGGATGAATTCTTTGTCGGCCGCTGCGTTCTCGCACATTCTGTCGCCGGGCCAAATCGGACCCGTTGAACTCAGCAACCGAATTGTCCTGCCCGCCATGGACATGAACCTGTGTGACAACGGTGAAATCACTGATGCCGAAGTTGCGCACTACGCGGCTCGCGCCGCGGGCGGGACCGGGATGATCATCACCGGTTCCAGTGCCGTGTCGTTCCCCAAAGGCGCAGCGTCGCACAAGCAGCCCGGCCTTTCCGACGATCGATTCATCCCCGGCCTGCGCCGGCTGGCTGACGCGGTCCACGACGCCGGAAGCAAACTCTGCGTGCAGCTCTGCCATCACAGCAAAACGGCTCGGGTGGACATTGCCGAAGACCGTCCGCTGCTGGTGGCATCCATGCCCACTCATCAGCAGGACATGTCGGCGCTGGGCGACAACACCGGTGACGAGTTCATGGCCCTGGCGGCCACGACCGGCGGCAAGATGCCCAGCTTTGTCGAAGCGACCGAAGATGACATTTGGTGGGTCGTTGACCAGTTTGCCCAGGCTGCCCGGCGCGTCAAAGACGCCGGAGCTGATGCGGTCGAGATTCACGCGGCGCACGGCTATCTGTTGTCGGTATTCCTGTCGGCTGCCGACAACCGCCGAGACGACACATGGGGTGGATCGGTGGAGAATCGGGCCCGGCTCACCGTCGAGGTGATTCGGGCCGTGCGCAGTGCCGTTGGCGATGACATGGCGGTCACGGTGCGCGTCAGTGGAGCGGAGTTCGCCCACGACAACGAGCACGGCGCGCTGACCATCGAAGAGTCAACCGCCGCCGCGAAGCTGTTTGAAGCCGCTGGCGCCGACGCCATCCATGTCACAGCGATGGGTCGAAACTCCTTTGTGAACTTCACCGATGGTCCGTTGCCCGACCAGATTGGCCAATACCGAGGGCTGGCGGCGGCGGTCAAAGCGGCGGTTTCGGTGCCGGTGATTTCGGTGGGGCGGGTGACGCCGGAGTTGGCCGAGGAGATGGTGGGTGCCGGTGAATGCGACTTTGTGTCGATGGGGCGACAGCTGTTGGCTGACCCCGGCATCGTCAACCAGCTCCGGTCCGGTGATCGAGCATCGGTTCGCCCGTGCATCAACTGCTACGTCTGCGTGGAGCAGAACTTCTTTGACGGCGCTCCACGTTGCGCGGTCAACCCCGCGTTGGGCAACGAGGTTGCCTTGTCGCTGGTGTCCGGGCCCGCAGAAACAGTCCAGCATGTCGTCGTGATTGGCGCCGGTCCCGGCGGCATGGAGTCGGCTCGGTTGGCGCGGGCAAAGGGTCATCGCGTGACGCTGTTGGAGGCTGCGGATAGGCTGGGTGGGACGGCGTGGTTCTCGTCGCTCACCACGCCGGCCAATGAGGCGCTGGTCGACTGGCTCAGTCACGAAGTGGATCGGCTGGGGGTTGATGTGCACCTGAACACTCGGGCGACGGCGGCGATCGTCGCCAACTTCATGCCCGATGTGGTCGTCGTGGCCACCGGTGCGGTTCGCGGTCGTCCGGCAGTTGACGGCGCCGAGCTTGACCACGTGATGACCGGCGACGAACTTCGGAGCCTCATGACGGGCGGCGATGCGGGCAAGCAGAGCCTGCTGACGCGAGCGGCGGTCAAAGTTGGTGGTGCCCTCAACCTGACCGGTGATCCGGCCACGGTGCGCAAGCTCTCAAAGCAGTGGATGCCAGTGGGGAAGCGGGTCACGATTGTTGGCGGCGGACTGGTGGGGTTGGAGCTCAGCGAGTTCCTGGCCGAACGTGGCCGAACCGTGACGGTGTTGGAGCCGGGCGCGCAGATGGGTCTGCCCATGGCGATGCCGCGGCGGTGGACCGCGGTGCGTCGAGCAAAGGACCACGGTGTGTCCCTGGAACGCAATGCGGCGCTCGATCGCATCACCGCAACCCACGTGCACTGGCGTCGGGACGACCACGCGGGGTCCACCCAAGCGGACTCGGTCATTATCGCCAACGGCGTCTCGCCCGGCGGCGCGTTGGCTTCGGAGTTGCGTTCGCTTCCGGTCCCGGTGCAGGTTGTCGGCGACGCGGCCGAGGTTGGCTATATCGAAGGCGCCGTCCATTCGGCCTGGGATCTGGCTCAGGCCCACTTCTGATCCCCAAAGACTGCTCCTCGACTGCGGTACAGATCGCCGGGTTGCGCTTTGGGCCAAAGCTCACCAAGCTGGCGCAGTGACCTCAGCCCAGACCTCGACTCTCGCCTCGCTTGCCCCGCCGCCGCGGTCGTTTGCCAGTGACAACGCCGCGGGAGCTCACCCGACGGTCATGGCGGCCATCAACGCGGCCAATGAAGGTCACGCCCTGGCCTATGGCGAAGATGTGCACACCAAGGCGTGCGAGCAGGCGTTCAACGAACTGTTTGACGCAGAGGTCATCACCCGGCTGATGTTCAACGGCACCGGCGCCAACGTGGCCGCCCTCGGGACCCTGATGGCGTCAATCCCCGGACCCAACCACGCCATTGTCTGCACCGACTGGTCGCACATCAACACGGACGAAACCGCGGCGCCCGAGCGAGTGCTGTCCACCAAGCTCATGGACGTGCCCACCACCGACGGCAAGCTCACACCGGACCAGATCAAAGAGGTGGCGGATTGGCGGGGGCAGGTGCATCATCCGCAGCCGGCGCTGGTCAGCATCACCCAGCCGACCGAACTGGGGACGCTGTACTCCATTGACCAGGTTCTGGCCATCTGCCACACCGCGCACGAACTCGACATGTTGGTCCACATGGATGGCGCGCGGATCGGCAACGCCACCGCGTCACTCGGAGGCAGTCGGGAGACCTTGCGTGCGTTCACCATCGACGCCGGCCTCGATGCCATCTCCTTCGGCGGAACGAAGAACGGTTGCATCGGTGCTGAGGCTGTGGTCTTCCTCAATCCGGAGGCGGCCGTTGGCTCGCAGTTTGTGCAGAAGCAGGTGACCCAGCTTCCGTCGAAGCAGCGCTACATCGCGGCGCAACTCAATGCGTTGTTGGCGGATGATCTGTGGATCGCCCTCGGCCAGCAGTCCAACGCCATGGCCCAACAACTGCACATCGCAGTGAAAGACCTTCCAGGAATTGAGGCCGGTCAGCCGCCAGCGGTCAACAGCATCTATCCCATGCTTCCACCCGAGGTGATTGTCCCGCTGCAGGAGTGGAGTTTCTTCTGGGACTGGGACCCGTCCAAGCACCAGGTGCGATGGATGAGCGCATGGGACACCAGCGATGGCGACGTCGAGGCCTTCGTCGCCGGCCTGCGCAGCCTCCTCTGACTGCTGCTTGCGAATCAGTGCCCCAATGGCAGTGCCTGCTTGCGATCTGGCAGAATTTCGGTACACTTTCCTGTCATGGGGTCCTCTGTCTCTTCGGTTGTCGGCGACCATGTCGCACGGCTGGCCCCGGAATCGTTTGTCGCCGCCAGCGATATTGATCGATCCCGTGGTGCCGTCGATACCGCTCTGTCTCGTTTGTGTGCGAGCGGTGATCTGCTTCGAGTTCGCAAAGGTCTGTATTGGAAGGGTCTCGTCACCCGGCTCGGCATGACTCGTCCTCGAGTTGAAGACGTCGCCATAAGAGTCGGCGGTCCCGGTTCAGGACCATCCGGGGTTGCAGCCGCTCACTGGCTTGGTCTTACTACTCAGGTCCCTGCCACGTTTACTGCGGCAGTTCCCATCAGGGCGCCAAAGTCGTGGGGAGAAGTTCGATTCACGGAACGGTCGCTTGGACGACGACTCCGAGATCTGTACCCAACTGAAGTGGCGCTGGTCGAAGTTCTGCGTTCCGGCCCAGCTGTGGTTGAATCTCACTGGTCAGATCTGGCAGAAGTTGCTGGTGAACTCGTCGTACGCGGCGACGTGCGCCCAGGTGTGATTGATGAACAAGTCCGCGATGAACACCACGTGGCCATGCGGGAGCGCTGGAGTGAACTCATCGAAGCGACGCCTGCTTTGAGCAAGGCCATGGCCTAGATCAGCTGGCGCCTACTTGAGGATCCGGAAGCGCTGGGCGTAGCCGCTGCTCGTATTGCGGAGGCAACCAACATTCCCGCTTCGCATCTTGTGAAGGACTTCTGGGTAACGGAGGTGCTGCGTGCCGTCGCGGACTACGCGACTTCGGAGTCCACGACGATCGTGTTCAAGGGTGGCACCAGCCTGTCGAAGGCCCACCAGCTGATACATCGATTCTCCGAGGACGTCGACCTGATCGTGGTCACACCAGCAGAATCCAAAGGGGCAGCCGACAGGTGTCTGAAAGCCATAGGGGCAGCCGTCGAGAAGGCGATCGGTGTCGAAGGTTTGGTAGACGGCAAGTCAGCCACAAAGGGCAGGAAGAGAAACGTCAACTTCGACTATCCAACCGGGCATCTCGACGCCGGGCTCCGGCGAGGTGTGCTCCTGGAGTTGGGTGCGCGAGGTGGCACCTTGCCAGCGAAGACAATGAGCATCGGTTCGCTGATCTCCCAGCATGGTCCATCAGTTGGCATTGAATCTGACTATGAAGAGGCATCGACCTTCGACTTCCGAGTGCTCGAACCTGTTCGCACACTCGTAGAGAAGCTCATGATTCTTCATTACGCCGCGGTCCATGGTGCGGAGCACGAGCAAGCTCGGCATGCTCGCCACTACTACGACGTGTGGTGTCTCCTCAATGACGAAGCAACGATGAGCAGCTTTACCGACTGGCCTTGTGATGCGCTTGCCCGTGAAGTTGAGACGTTCACCGAAGCAGCCGGTCTTGAGACGTCGCCTCGGCCCCCGGGGGGGCTTCGGTACGTCTCCGGCCTTCGCGTCGCCGCCGGAACCGGCGCGGAGGGAATTTCAGAGCCGGGTCGTTGGAGAGCTCCTTTGGGCCGGTCCGGCGCATCCCGCCTTCGACGAATGCTGCGCGGCGGTCATTGAGCACGCGTCAACGCTGTAGCGGCGTGACCGGCTGACCGTCTGTGGCAGCCTGCTCTGACCTACTGGCACGAGCGGCTTTGGTGATTTGAACCAACGCGCGGCAGGATGTGTCCCATGAACGCTCCCGCCTATGACAACTTCCCCTCCCGCGCCCGCGTCGTAGTGATCGGAGGCGGCGTTGGTGGCGCCAGCACCTTCTACCACCTGACCGAACACGGATGGACAGACACGGTCCTCATCGAACGCAACGAGTGGGCGTCCGGCACGACGTGGCACTCCGCCGGACAGGTCACCCAGTTCGGCACGGTGCAAACCATGGTCGGTCTCAAGAAATACTCGTGCGAGCTCTACACCCGGTTGGCGGCTGATCCGGATCGTCCCATCACCTATCGCAGCCATGACGGTGGCATCCGGTTGGGCTACAACCAGCAGGACCTGGACGGGTATCACCACTTCGTGGGCATGGCCAGAGGCATGGGCGTGGACTTCCAGGTGATCAGTCCCACCGAAATGAAGGAGGCGCATCCGCTGCTGGATGTCACCGGACTGACCGGTGGATTGTGGGATCCGGTGGACGGCGACATCGACCCCACCGGGCTGGTGGTTGGTCTGGTGCACGCCGGACGCAAGAACGGCGGCGAGGCCTACCGCTTCACTGACTGCATCGGCCTGACCCAAACCAAAGATGGCTGGATTGTCCACACCAACCGCGGCGACATTGAGTGCGACAGCATCGTCAACGCCGCCGGATACCGAGTCCATCAGGTGGGCAACTTCTATGGCCTTGAGTCGGCGGTGTCGTCGATGCAGCATCAGTACTTCCTCACCGAAGAACTGCCCGAACTGAAAGACCTTGGACGACGGGTTCCTCTGCTTCGGGACCCCGGCGACGACTTCTACAGCCGGCAGGAACACCACGGACTGCTGGTGGGCATCTACGAACAGGGCTGTCAGACCTGGGGCCGCGATGGCATCCCAGTGGACTTCGCCAACAAGCTTGATCCGCCAGATCTGGATCGACTCGAAGACAACATGATGCGGATCTTCGACCGCCTTCCCGTTCTGCAGACCGCGGGTATCTCCTCGATTGTGAACGGACCCATCACCTACTCGGGCGACGGCGTGCCGCTGGTTGGCCGGCTGCCCGGTCGGCGCAATGCCTATTGCATGCTTGGCCTCCGGGCCGGTGTTGGCGAGGGCGGCGGCCTGGGCAAAGTTCTGGCCGAGATCATTGTGGATGGTGAGTCCGAATGGGACACGTGGGTGCTCGACCCCCGCCGTTTCACCCAGTACGCCGACGAGACCTACGCGTCGGCAAAGGCGGTGGAGGAGTACCAGCGCGAGTTTGTCTTCGATCATCCGGACGAACACCGCCCTGCGGGTCGTGACGCCAAGACCACGCCGCTGACTTCGGTGCTGGCGGGCAAAGGCGCCGAGTTTGGCGTCATCAACGGTTGGGAGCGCAGCTTGTACTTCCATCCGGCCGAGAACGACTTTGCGCATGTGCCGTCGTTCCGATTCTCCACCTACCACGACCAGGTTGGCGCCGAAGCGAAGGCGGTCCGATCCAACGTGGGGCTGGCCGAGATCAGCGGCTTCACCCGGTTTCTGGTGGAAGGCGCCGACGCCATCCAATGGTTTGACGGCCTCACCGCTGGTCGTATCCCCAAAGTTGGCCGAACCTCGCTGGCCTATGTGAGTGATGAGCAGGGCCGGTTCCTGTCTGAGTTCACCATGACCCGGTTGACCGCGGACAGCTTCTGGTTGTTGAGCGCCGCGGCTGCCGAGTGGCATGACCTGGACGTGCTCACCGACGCCAACCCGCCCGCAAGCGTGACCATCACCAACCTCACCCACAACCACAACGCGCTGATGATTGCGGGCCCCAACTCTCGAGCCGTGCTGTCCCAGGTCACCGATGCGCCGCTGGACAACAAGTCCTTCCCATGGTTGGCCACTCGAACAATCTCCATTGCCGGCTTTGACATCGTTGCGCTCCGGCTGGGCTTCACCGGGGAGCTGGGCTGGGAGCTGCACATGCCGATGGAGGCGTCGGTTCCCGTCTACGAAGCCATCCATGCAGCCGGTGCCGACCACGGACTGATCGACTTCGGCCTCCTGGCCACCGAGTCCATGCGATTGGAGAAGAACTACCGGGCGTGGAAGAGCGATCTGCACACCGAGTTCACCGTCCTGGAGGCCGGCCTTGATCGGTTCGTGAACATGGACAAGGAGTTCCAAGGTCGGGACGCCATCGCCGCCCAATTGGAAGCTGGACATCGACGGGTCTTCGTCGCCATGGAGGTCGACAACGACATCGCCGCGGCGCACATCGGCGACCCCATCTACTCCGGTGAGGAGCTGATCGGCGTGGTCACCAGCGGCGCCTACGGCTACAACATGGAGACCAACATCGCCATGGGGTACGTGCAACCGGCGTTTGGTGAGCCGGGAACCGAACTCAGCCTTGAGGTCATCGGTGATCGCTGCGGCGCCACGGTTCGCTCCGAGCCGATGTTTGACCCCGACCACGTTCTCCCACGCGCCGACGGGTGAGTCCGGGCCGATCCGCAGGTTGATCCAGCCGCTTTGGTCAGGAATGAACTCGAGCTCCATCGGTTCGGCTGTGCCATCGTTCGGCGTCGCAATTTGGTGCGGTGGTGGGTGTCTTGCATGCGTCCCCGGACGCATTTTGACCACCATCAGCGGTCGGCGGCGTAACTGATCGTGGTCGCCGGTCCACCCGCGCCGGTACTCAGCTGACCAGCGCGTCCACGTTGATCTTGTAGAGCTCGGCGACGTTGCCGCTGAGGATGGCCTGGCGTTGTTCGGCGGTGAGGTTGGCGGCATGTTTGGTCAACATTTCCTGGGACCACGGCCAGGTGGAGTCCGAGTGGGGGAAATCGTTGGCCCACATCAGTCGACGCCAGTTCATATGGTCGGCCTGCCTGAACGCGGTCCAGTCATCCTGAAACGTCACATAGATGTTCTCGGCGAAGTACTCCGACGGCAGCCGCGACAACGTGGTCCCCGGCGCCATCCAATTGCGATGGCGGTTGTAGGCATGGTCCATGCGGTACATGTAGTGCGGCACCCAGCCGGCATCGGCTTCCACACAGACCACCTTCAGCTCGGGAAAGCGTTCAAACACGCCGCCAAACACCAGGGTGCCCATGATGTCCTGGATGTCACGAATGATGCCCAGGAAGCCGTTGAGTCGTGAACCCCGTGGTCGGCCGCTTCCCCGGGTGGTCAGGATGTGGAAACTGAGCGGCAGCTCCAGGTCGATGGCCGCCTGCCAGAACGGATCCCAGACCGGCTGGTCATAGTCGTCATCGATGCCCGCCTCACCCGGCATCATCACGCCCCGCAACCCAGCGTCTTTGATCCGAACCAGATCCGCAATGCCTTCTTCTACGCTGCGCAACGCCGTCTGTCCTGCGCCCAACAGCCGGTGCGGCGACTCGCTGCAGTAGTCGGTGATCCAGCGGTTGTAGGCGTCGAAGCACGCCTTCTTGTAGTCCAGGTCCTCGTGATTGCAAACCACCATGCCCACGGTCGGATAGATGACCTCGGCCGCCACGCCATCCCGATCCTGGTCAGCCAGGCGGTGCTTTGGGTCCCATCCCGAGCGGTGAAGTTCGTCAAACATCACGCCGGTGACGGTGATCTCCTCCGGCGGCTTGCCGGCCGCCGCCACCAGCCCCATGGAAATGGGGCGCATACCTTCAACGATGAACTGATCGCCGCGTTCAGGGTGGGTGACCATGTGCGGGGCCCGATCCCGAAACGCAGGGTCGATGTGATCGATGTAGCAGTTCGGTGGCTCGGTGATATGCGAGTCCGCACTGATGATCGGATAGGCGGTGGTCATGCTGGCCAGGGCTCGGAATCAGATCCGGGCGTCGGAATCTTTCCAGTACTCGTCGCGCAGAAGTCGCTTGTACAACTTTCCGGTGGGGTGGCGGGGAAGCTCCGCCTGAAAGTCAATGGAGCGCGGGCACTTCACGTCCGCCAGATTGTTGCGACAGTGCGCAATCAGCTTGCGTTCCAACGCACATGCCTCCTCGTCGGATGCCGGCATGGTCACCGGTTGGATGACCGCTTTGACCTCTTCGCCAAAGTCATCATTGGGCACGCCTATGACGGCCGCATCCACAACGTCGGGATGGAGCGTGAGCAGGTTCTCGGTCTCCTGCGGATAGATGTTGACGCCGCCGGAGATGATCATGAACGCCTTGCGGTCGGTCAGGTACAGGAACCCGTCCTCGTCGACTTTGCCAATGTCGCCCAAGGTTGACCAGCCGTTGGCCAGGCGCGAGTCGGCCGTCTTCGCCTCGTCATTGTGGTATTCAAAGGTTGAGGCACCACTGAAATAGACGGTGCCTTCTTCGCCGGTGGCCACCTCCCGGCCGTCCTCGTCACAGATGTGGAGCTGACCCATGATGGCCTTGCCCACGGTGCCCCGATGCTCAAGCCAGTCTTCGGAGTTGGTGTAGCAGAATCCGTTGCCTTCGGTCCCGGCGTAGTACTCGTGGAGCACCGGCCCCCACCAACCAATCATCTGCTCTTTGGCGGCGGCGGGGCATGGTGCTGCAGCATGCACTGCGCACTTCAACGAGGAGACGTCGTACTTGGACCGGACCTCGTCGGGCAGCTTCAACATCCGGATGAACATGGTTGGTACCCATTGACTGCTGGTGATGCCAAACCGTTCGATGTTGGCCAGCGCTTCTTCGGCGTCGAAACGTTCCATCACGATGACGTGGCCGCCCATGCGGTGCACGGCCATGCAGAACCGAAGCGGGGCTGCGTGATAGAGCGGTGCCGGCGACAGGTACTGGCACTCGCCGTCAATACTGAACAGCAGGGCGCACAGCTGCAGAAGACCGTTTGCGGTGCCCAACGGTTCATCGGGAGCCGGCGTCTTCACCCCTTTGGGGCGCCCGGTTGTGCCCGACGAGTACAGCATGTCCGTTGTTTCCCGACGGTTCTCGAGCGGCGTGCCGGGGTGCTCGGCGATGGCGTCTTCGAAACTCTCGTGGTCGGCAAAGGTGCCGCCTACCGAGAGTCGCACTTTGACATTTGGCGTGTCGGCCACGATGGCCGCGGCATCCGCAGCCTTGTAGGGCGAGGTGATGAACGCCTGCGCGCCGCAGTCGTTGACGATGTACGCCATCTCTTCAGAAGTCAGGCGTGAACTGATGGCGGTGTAGTGGACGCCCGCGTAGTGGAAGCCCCAACAGATGGCCAGAAACTCCAAACGGTTCTCCATGCACATGGCCACGTGGTCACCGCGTTGGATGTTGGCGGCCCGAAGCAGATGAGATATGCGGTTGGCCATGGCATCCAGCTCGCTGTAGGTCATGGACTGACCTGACTGCGCCATGGTGATGGCCGGAGCGTCGCCCTTTACCGGCGCATGCACGCCCGGAAAAAACAGCTGTTCCGTAGCATCTGCCTCCGCAGATGTATCCGTCATCGAGTCCCCCAACTGATCAACGTGGCCGAAGCCGAATCAAAACTACTCATAGGTGATAGCACCCTTTCGACCTTCGAAAAGCCCGAGTGCAGATTCGACGTGCTTCCAGCTGACCGACATCGCTTTGTCGTCGGAGCGGAGGGCGGCGAGCGCGGCTTCCCGGAGCACCCCCGCCAGGTCGGCAAAGGACAGGCCTTCAGTTCGGTCAGCCAGGACGTCGAGGTCCACGTCCTCATCCAGAGACACATCGGTGATGTTGAGCAGCGCCAGTCGCGCACTCTTCTCCGGAAGGTCAATTTTGATGTGCGATTCAAACCGTCCGGCCCGAAGCAGTGCACCGTCAATCAGGTCTTTGCGGTTGGTGGCTGCAATCACCGCGACCTGACCGCGATCGGTGACGCCATCGATTTCGGTCAGCAGGGTGGCAACGACGCGGTCGGTCACTCCGTTGCTGGAGCCGCCGCGGGTAGGAGCCAGGGCGTCAAACTCGTCGAAGAAGATGATGCTTGGAGCAGCACCGCGGGCTCGGGCAAACACATCGCGGATGCCCTTTTCGGATTCGCCCACGTACTTGTCCAGCAGCTCGGCGCCTTTGACAGTGAAGAAGGCTGATCCGGCCTCGTGGGCGAGCGCCTTGCAGATGTAGGTCTTGCCGGTTCCCGGTGGACCCCACAGCAGGATCCCCTTCGGCGGGTCGATACCCAGCCGCTCATATCGCTCCGGTTGGGTGATGGGCCAGATGACGGCTTCGGTCAGTCGCTGCTTGGCGTCGGCCATGTTGGCTACTTTGTCGAAACCGAAGCCGGTGATCTGCCCCATCGGTACCGAGCCCAGGGAGGGCTCCACGTTGCCCAGTTCCGCCGAGGCGATTTCCATGGTGAGGCCACCACCGTTGCCAGCCACGGCGGCAGAGGCGTTGACGACGCCGGCCAGGATGTCGGCGCCCGAGAAGCCGGAGCTGAGGGCGGACAGTCGGTCGTAGTCCAGGTCGTCTTCATGGGGGACCGAAGCAAAGGCGGCCTGCAGCAGTTGCTTGCGGCGGGACTGATCGGGCGGCGGGATGCTGACGGTGCGGGGGAGGAGCCCCGATTTCACTATCGACTCATGGAGCGCACTGACGCTCTCGACGCCCAGAACACAGACGACCTTTGGTTTGCTGGCCACCTCATCCAGAAACCATCGGAGCACAGCCACAAACTGGGTCCGGAAGGTTGACAGTGCATCGTCGCCGGTCAGCGTTTCCAGCCGATCAACAAAGATGACTTTGGGTCCGGCCGCATCGCTCACCGCCGCCGACAACTTGTCCAGCAGCGACTCGGGTTTGAACACCTTGCTGATGTCCACTTCGTGCACCGTGGTGCGGGCTCGTTCGGCGGCCTTGTGGACCAGCTCGGACTTGCCGCAGCCGTTGGGGCCTTCCAGCAGAACGCCCGCCACTTCGGGCAGGTCCCAGGCGGAGCCAAGGTCCTGGTTGGTGGCCAGCAGGCTGAGCCAGCCGGTCACCATGTCCAGCTCGTTGTCCAACCCGGCGAGCAGCGCCTCTTCGGTGGTCGGGGCGGTGCGGGTGCGCGTGGTCGGCGCAGGTTCGGCTGGCTTCTTCGCGGCGCCCGCCGCGTTGGGTTTTGCCACGTCGGGAGGGCCCGTGGAGGTGACCGGTGGTGGCGCCACTGCCGGTGCGGGGGTGTCCCGCCCGCTGGCGAACTGGGTGACTGATCCGATCAGTCCCACACCGTCAGGCTCGACCGCCAGCACCTTGAGGGTGACCGGGCCGTCGCCGCCGTTGTAGCCGGACTCGATGGTGACCGAGTCGCCTGTGGTCACGGGCATGCCGGTCAGCGCTGCGCTCAGGCGTCGGGCGTCGACCTCGTCCACCTCGAAACGGACAACCTGCGCGGGGACCAACATCGCCCGTTTGACATCGACGCTTTCACCAGCCGACACGCCGGCATTGATCCGACCGTCCAGACTCAGAACCAGGTCAGTGGGGCTCGCCATGTCCGCAGGGGAGACATGCACGTGTGATCGACCGATCTTGATGGCCCCGCCGGTTGGAAGTCCAAGGGCCTTGAGCATTGTTCCGTCAGCGTGGGCCCGGCTGGAAGAACCTTCTCGGATGGTGAAACGCATTCCCGCATCTTAGGAGCCGGGTGGCGCGGCGACGCCGGGCCGAAGCTGGCGGCAACCGGCGTCCGACGCGCCGCTGGGTTTGGCCCGCGTGGTGTCTCACGGTGGTTGAAAGACGAAGCAGGGTGTCGACTGACACAGGTGACCGACGCCACAACGCCTTCGATTCGACCCGCTTCGACCGTACGTTCGTTACATGATCAAATTCAAGTTTCAAAAGACAGACGCGGTCCGCATGGTCGAAGGCGCGCTGCGGCCGGTTTTCTCCGATGACGAGATTGCCCTGATGGCGCGTCTCGGCACGATCGTCGGGGTCTCGTCCGGCCAGACCCTGATGGACGAAGGCACCGATGGTGATGTTGCGTTTCTCATCACGTCCGGCACCGCGACGGTGAGTCGCGACGGCGACGTCGTGGCGAAACTGCAGGTGGGCGACATGGTGGGCGAGCGAGCCCTGGTCACCGGCGAACCCCGCAATGCGACCGTCACCGCAATGATGCCGGTCACGGCGTTGTCCTTTGACCGGAAGCAGTTTGGGTGGCTGCGGTTTGAATCAGAGAAGGTGGAGCGGATGAGCGCCGACCTGGTTCTCACTCGCGTCTGAGACGACCCAACGAACGTGACGGATCTACCCCGCCAGCGGTGGAGCTTCGTAGCCGCCAATCACCTCACCGAGACAGCGGGCGAACGCCAACGCTGTGTGGTCGTGCAGGTGGGGCGCCACAACCTGCATGCCCACCGGTAGTCCCGCCTCGGTGCGGCCCACCGGGGGTGTGGTCACCGGGAGATAGGCGCTGCCAATCAGCGTGTTCCAGCGCAGCTGCTGCCGGTAGGGCATGTTGTTGTGGTCGGCCAGTACGGCGGTCGCCCAGTTCGACCCTTCGGTCGAGTGCACATGTTTGAACGCTGGGGTGGGAGTCACCGGACACAGCAGCACGTCAACCTCGGAGAAGAACTCGGCCCATCGCTGACCGAGCACGCCCCGCTCACGGTCCATGACATCCCATTGGCGGTGCGACATTCCGTCGCCTCCGGGCCCGGCGGGGGCCGCAGCCTCAAACGCATCGTTGTCGGCGATGTCGGTTGCTGCTCCTATCAGAACTGATCCGTCGATCGACGCCGTCAGCGGGTTCAACTGCGGTCGACGGTCCCGGTCGATCCGAGCACCCGCTTCTTCCAATGCCAGGACCGCCCGCGCCAGTACGGCGGCCACCTCAGGTTCCACCGGGCAGAACTCGTCGTCGAGCCAGGCCACAACCCGGAAGTCTCCGAGCTCGCGGCCCCGGGCCGGTGGAAGATCGAGTTTCCAGCCGACGGCATCGTCGGCGTTCGGGCCGGCCAACAGGCCGAAGAGGAGCTCCAGATCATCCAGTGAACGGGCCATAGGACCGAAGACGTTCACATCGGCAACATGGCGATGGAACCGCACGCTGTCGAGGTAGCCGTGGGTGGGGATGATGCCGAAGCTCGGCTTGTGTCCGAATATCCCGTTGAACGATGCCGGGACGCGAATCGAGCCGCCGATGTCGGTACCGATCTCGAAGCCGGTGAACCCCATCGCAACGGCCGCAGCCGGCCCACCCGACGATCCACCGGGCGTGCACTCCAGATTCCATGGGTTGTTGGTGGTGCCGAACATCTCGTTGTAGGTCTGATAGTCGCCCGACCAGCGGGGGACATTGGTCTTGCCAAACACCACCGCCCCGGCGGCTCGCACCGTGGCGACCGCGGCGGCGTCAACCGCAGGCACATGGTCCTGCAACTCGATTGCGCCGCCGGTCGAGCGAATCCCCTCGGTGGCGAGCGCATCCTTGACGGTGATGGGTACGCCGGCCAGCGGTCCGAGGGCGCCGCCCCTGGTGCGGGCGTCGTCGATGGCGGCGGCTTCCCGTTGGGCTCGGTCGGGCGCAATGGTGACCACCGCGTTGGTGAACCCATCGAGTTCGGCGATGCGGGCGAGGTGCGCATCCAACAATTCAACCGCGCTGACCTTGCGCTGTTTGAGGGCGGCAAGGATCTCGGTGAGAGATGCGGTGAGTTGGATCACGCGTCAACCTCGGTCTGCGGTGGGTGGTTCAACGGCTGGCGAGGCCGTCCACAACGGCAACCAGGCGGTCGATCTCCTCGGTGGTGTTGAAGTAGTGCACCGACGATCGGACGATGTCACCCAGGCCCCGGTCGGGGAAGTCCAGCATCGCCGACTTGAGAGCGGTCACCGAGGTGTTGATCTGTTCAGCTCGGAGTGCGCTCTTGACTTCGGCAGCCTCCAAACCGGCCACGGCGAAGGTGACCAGGGCGGCCTTCTGCAATCCCTTGTCGTGGACCGTAACCCCGTTCACGCCCAAGAGCTGGTTGCGCAGGTAGCCGGCCAGCTCGGCGTTGCGGGCGGCAATCGCCTCCAGGCCAATGGTGCGGGCATAGTCCAAAGCCACACCCAGGCCGACCTTGCCGGCAAAATGGATCTCATACGGTTCAAACCGTCGGGCGCCCGGCTCGGGCTCGGTCTCGAACGGGCCCTGCCACAGCACCCCCCAGCCGTCGGCACCCGCCGGCAGCGACATCTGGTCGAGTGCGGCGTCGGATGCCCAGACCATGCCGGTGCCTCGGGGGCCGCGTGCAAACTTGCGCCCGGTGAAGGAGAGGATGTCGCACCCGATGTCATCGACGTTGACCGGCAGCTGGCCCACCGACTGGCAGGCGTCGAGCTGATAGAGGATGTTGGTGCTGCGAAGCAAAGCCCCAACTTCGGTGGCCGGATTGATCAGTCCGCCCTGGGTTGGCACGTGACAGACCGAGACCAGACGGGTGCGATCATCCAACAGGTTGGCCAGGGCCGAAACGTCCACCTGGCCGTGCTCATCGTCGGGTGCCACCACGATCTCAACCCCGTAGCGTTCGCGGGCCCGAAGCAGACCGAACATGTTGCTTGAGTACTCGGCTTTGGTGGTGATGACGCGGTCACCTTCGGCAAAGAGCAACGACGAGAACGCGGCGTTCCACGCCCGGGTTGCCGACTCGACGAATGCCCAGTTGGCGGGCGCGCCGCCCAGCAGTTGGCTGGCCGCGGTGTAGACGTGATTCAGGTCATCGGAGCGCTCATCCACGGTCTCATATCCGCCGATGAGCGATTCGGTCCGGAGGTACTCATCCACCGCAGCAATCACCGGCGCCGGCGGCAGCGAGGAGCCCGCGTTGTTGAGGTGGGCGACGTGGTGGGTGCCCGGCGTGTCTGCCCGCACCGCGGCGACATCGATGCCCGTCATGCCGGTTGCGAGAGATTGAAGGCTTTGGCCAACAGCTCGTAGCTGCGGACCCGCGCCTGGTGGCTGTGGGTAATGGTGATCACCATGACTTCGTTGACTCCATAACTGTCGGCGAGTTCTTCGATCATTTGTTTGCAGGTATCCGGGCTGCCGTGGATCAGCGGCTTGCGACCATTATTGACCGGGATGCTGCCACGGCGCGGCGCCCATCCCTCGGTGATTTCCGGGGCCGGTATCCGACCGCTCAACCCGCGGGCCCGCCAGGTTTGCAGGCTCATGGCCAGCCGTTCGGCTTCCTGGTCGGTGTCGGCGCAGATCACCGCAGCCGCCACGTTCGCCATCGGCTCCGGCCACACCTCCGAGGGCCGGTAGTGGCGGCGATAGGCGTCCACGAGCGCCGGGCCGTCGGCCATGGTGATGAAGTGAGCGAAGCTGAGCGGCAATCCCAAACAGGCGGCGATGCCGGCTGATCCTTCGGTTGAAGCGAGCAGCCACATGGTGGGGGCGGTGTCCGGCTCGGGCGTGGCTCGCAGGTCCCGGAACGGGCCTTCAGGGTCAGGTTTTCCCGTCAGGAAGCCGCGGAGTTCCTGGAGCTGGGCGGGGTAGTGCTCGGCACTGAGCGCGCCGGGTCCTTTGGCCAGTGCAGCCGCGGTGACCTGGTTGGAGCCCGGGGCCCGGCCAAGCCCCAGGTCGATGCGGTCTGGGTGCAGGGTGGCCAACATGTTGAACTGCTCGGCGACCTTCAGCGGGCTGTAATGGGTGAGCATGACGCCGCCGGACCCCACGCGCATGGTCTCGGTGGCGGTGGCGATCCTGTCGATCAGAATCTCCGGGGCCGAGCCGGCCAGACCATCGGACCCGTGGTGCTCGGCGACCCAGTAGCGGTGGTAGCCCAGCCGCTCGCAGTGCTGAGCCAGGTCGATGGTGTTGGCCAGGGCTTCCGCTGGTGTTGCACCGTCGGCGACCGGTGACTGATCGACCACGGAAAGATGTTCAACAGCCATGGACTGATCCTATGGGAGCCGTTCGTCGACGCCGTCGGACAATGAGCCAGCGGATGCCGGGTCTTCCTGGAGCTCGCGCGGTTCGGCAAGCGGCGGAGAAATGAAGCGCCCGGTGATTCGAACATATGGACGGGCCGACAGGGCGCAAGTCGGGGCGTCTGTTCAAATCACCGGGCGTTCACCTTGGGGATTCCACGGAATGAGCTTTCGTCGGGAGGGAATGCTCGTTGTTTCCGCAATAGTCTTATCGACATGGGGCAAGTGGTCTTGAGCAGAAAGTCAAAGTTTCTTCGAGAATCTTTTCTTCCCGTGCCGGTTGTGCCCGACTCTTGTGACTGACTCACGTGCAACCGTCCAGGTGTTTGCGCCGGCCAAGCTGACGCTGTCGCTGCGGATGACCGGCCTGCGGTCTGACGGATTTCACCTGATCGAGGCAGAAATGGTGACCTTGGACTTTGGTGACGATCTCCTCATCACGCCGTCACCGGGCGTCGAGAGTTCGCTCGTCATGGAGTTGCATACCGGACGCGACGACCCCAGCAATCCGATGGTCATCCCCGACGGCCAGTCCAATCTGGTACTCCAGGCAATGCGCATGGTGGGCCGCATGGCCCAGATTCGACTCATCAAGCGGATCCCTCCCGGCGCCGGACTCGGGGGTGGTTCCGCAGATGCGGCGGCGGTGCTGCGATGGGCGCAATGGCACGACGTTGCTGGCGCCGCAGCCATTGGCGCAGACGTGCCGTTCTGTGTTGTTGGGGGCCGCGCCCGAGTGACTGGCATCGGTGAAGAGGTTGAACCGCTCCCGTTCGTCGATCGAAAGCTGACCCTTTTGACGCCGCCTTTCGGCTGTCGCACGCCGGCGGTGTATCGGGCATGGGATGAACTTGGCGGTCCGCGGGGCCAACACAACAACGATCTGGAGCCCGCGGCGCTGGTGGTGGAACCGCGCCTCGCCCAGTGGCGCGACCGGCTGCAGGAGGCCTCTGGTGTACAGCCGCAACTGGCAGGCAGTGGAGCCACCTGGTTTGTGGAGGGGCACCACGAGGTTGAGGGTGGTCGGCAGGTCTGCACCACCCCTACCAGCGCGTAAACCGCGCTGGATTGAGTGATTTGACTCCCCGTCGGTTAGCGTGCTCCCCGCTATGGGATCACTCGTAAAGAAACGCCGCAAGCGGATGCGCAAGAAGAAGCATCGCAAGATGTTGAAGAGGACTCGCGCCCGCCGCGCTCGCGGCAGATAGAACAGCGTCGATCAGACCGGGCTGGCTGCGCGCTGGCTCAGCTTCGGACTGATTTGTGCGGCATCTTTGCCGCGCACCAGGACCGGTGCGTCAACGACCCGAACCATCGCTGGGCGAAACTGGGCCCGTTCCTTGTAGCGCTCGGATAGCGTTGTTTCCGATGGCCAGTAGTTCAGTTGGCAGAACGCCGGTTTTTGGTACCGGAGGTCGTAGGTTCGAACCCTGCCTGGCCAGCCGTCAGAAGTGTTGCCACCGAGCATGACCGTCTCCACCACACGCACTCACCACGTGAACCGGGTGGCCGCCATTTTGTTGGGCGCTGGAGCCGCGCCGGCAATGCAGTCGTACCTTCCGCCGCTCGTGCACGATGTGTGCGGTCGACCTTTGGGAGCCTGGGTTGCAACCACGCTGCATCAGGTGGGCGTCGAACGTCAGGTCGTCGTGTTGGGTAAAGGCGCGGAACTGGTCGCCGCCTCCTTCGCCGAACAGGCAGCTACCGCCTTTGGCCCGCTGGTCTGTGTGGAACAGTCGGCGCCCCGAGGCGACGCCGATGCGGTGGAAACCGCATTGGGAGCGTTTCCCGAAGATGATTTCGAGGAGAGCGACGTCCTGGTGGTCAGTGCCGCCAGTCCCCTTATCACCGCCGAGACGCTGGCTCGGTTGCTCGATCATCACGCCCAGACCGACAGCGTGTGCACTGTTCTCACCCACGCCGCAGTCACCGGTGGCACCAGCGACGTGATTCTTCGGAATCGCAAAGGTCTGGTGGACAAAATAATTCCGGCCATGGCGGTGGATCCCGCCAACCCTGACGGCGTGGACCTCTCCGAAGTCAGCGGCGGCATCTGGTGCTTTCGTCGGTCATTGTTGGCTCCGGCGTTGCGGCGAATTCAACCGACCGTTCACGCCAACCGCCACGGCGAAGGTGCGCTGCTGCTCACTGACATCGTCGAGGTGCTGCACCAGACCGGGTACATGATTGAGACCGTGCCGGTAGCGCCGGAAGAGGCGCTGACAGTCCAGGATCGCCAGGACATGTCGCGGGTAATCGGGGTGCTTCGTCAGCGGATCATCGACCGGTCGATGGCGTCCGGGGTCACCTTCCTTGATCCGGTGTCGGCCCACGTCGACGTGGACGTGAACCTCGGGATCGACGTGGTCATTGACAGCAGCGTCGTTCTACGGGGAAGCACCACGGTCGGCGACGGAGCGCGGATTGGACCCAACACCACATTGACATCGTGCGCAGTTGGTATCGGGGCCGAAATTATCCATTCCGTGGGAACTGCGGCCACCGTTGGTGCGAATGCTCGGATCGGGCCGTTCTCGGTGCTAGAACGAAACGCAGAAGTCGCAACGGGCTCCACTGTGGAGCCGTTCACCACCGTCGGCGGCGCGTCCTGATGAGCAACCAAACAAGGAACTCCGCGTGACCGAGCTGGAACTGACGAACAAGAAGAAGCTGGAGATCATTGGCGGACGATCCCACCCCGCACTGGTGGAGGAGATCGCATCGGGGCTGGGGGTCGTGCCCATTGAGGCCAATCTGGCTGAGTTCGCCAACGGCGAGATCTACTGCCGTTTCGGCGAATCGGTCCGCGGCAGCGATGTGTTCATCATCCAGACCCATGCGAGCTGCGATGGCATGTCGGTCAACGACACGATCATGGAACACCTCATCATGATCGACGCGGCACACCGGGCATCAGCCAAGCGAATCACCGCGGTTGCACCGTTCTTCGGCTACGCCCGTCAGGACAGAAAAGCGACGGGCCGCGAGCCGATTACCGCGCGCCTGATGTCGGATGCGTTTCGGGTGGCTGGTGCATCTCGGATGCTGAGCGTGGACCTGCACTCCAATCAGCTCCAGGGGTTTTTCAGCGGACCATGGGACCACCTGGTGGCCATGCCGGTACTGTGTGACGCCATTGCGAGCCTGGGCGACGACCTGGTGATTGTGTCGCCCGATGCCGGCCGGGTGAAAGTGGCAGAGCGCTACTCCAACCGGGTGGGCGCTGACCTGGCCATCGTGCACAAGCGACGCTCCAGGACCGAGAAGAACGTTGCCGAAGCCAAAGAGATTGTTGGTGAAGTCAGCGGCCGAACCTGCGTGCTGATCGACGACATGATCGACACGGGTGGCACCATCGTGGCGGCCGCGGATTTGCTGGCCGAACGCGGCGCCGCTGAGGTCTACGCCGCCACCACCCATGGCGTGTTCTCGGGTCCGGCCATCGACCGAATCAAGAATTCTGCCATCAAAGAGATCATCGTGACGAACACGCTGCCCATGGGATCGGAAAAGCGCATTGACAAAATGCGTTTGGTTTCGGTGGCCCCCATGATCTCCGACGCCATCAAAGCGGTCTTCACTGACGATTCCATCAGCGACATCTTCGACGGCGCCAACCAAAACTGAATTCTGGTAGCCAGCTCGGCAGACGTCAGTAGCTGGCTCCCAGGCCGGCGCGGGCATCGGACTGGATGCCGTATGGCGGGATGGGATAGCGAAGTCCGTTTCGTGACAGCGCCGCCATCCCGTCGATGGCCTTCACCAGTTGTTGTGGGGTCAACGCCATCAACATTTCGTCGTCGTTGACCCCGCCATAGCGTCGCTCGGCGTAACAGGGGATGGACAGGCTGGGTTCGCCGGTGGACAGCGCCCGTCCCCACGAGTCGGCGCACGCGGACTCACCAACGCAGCCCCAGTCGAGCTTTTTGTAGCCCGACCATTGCAGGCCGTTGATCAGAATGATCATCTGGCCCGGGGTTGCATAGATCAGGCAGATGTCGGGCGGGTCGAGGCGGCCGGTCCGCAGCGGTGATACCGCCATGGCCTCGTACTGGCCGACCGGAACCACATGCATGGCTTCCTGGTGGGCGGCGGAGTCTTCCATCGTTTCGAACCACACCCCGGCCATTTGTTGACCCGAATACCAGGCGTCGTCCTGACCCCCGAGACCAAGGACCGCCTGACATTGCGCGCCCACCAGGTCCTGGCCGGTGATCCCCACGGTCCAGTTGAGTCGAGACGCCATCGACACGATCTGATCTGCAGTGTGAATGTCGCCTGGCCGCCGAATGCGTTCCACCGCCTCCATCTCGGCGACGGTCCCAAACATCTTCATGCCAATGGGAGTCGTCCGGATGCGCAACAACGTGTCCAGCCGCTCCAAGGTTGTGGCCCAGTCGATGGCCTCATCGCCGCCGCTGGTCCGCAAATTCACTGCTTGTTCGGTCATGAGTCGACATTACTTTGCCCCTAGGGAACTGCGAGAACGGGCAGTACACTCGTGGGTTGTCCTGAATTCCAGGAGCGGCGACGGTGGCAGAGCTCTGATGCACTGCTGCGGCGGACGCTGTTTCCAGCCTCACGAGAGTTTGAGCCATGGCTGACCAAGTCACACTTGAAGCACAGATCAAAGAGTCTGCGGGTAGCCGCGCCAACCGTCGCCTCCGGCGCACCGGCATGCTGCCCGGCGTGCTCTACGGCCTGGGCGAAGACCCCACGCCAATCTCCACCAACTACCGGGAGACCCGCACCGTGCTCAGCACCGATGCTGGTTTGAACGCACTGGTGAACCTCAGGATTGACGGTGCGGAGCAGTTGTGCCTGGTCAAAGAACTCCAGCGCCACCCGGTCCGTGACGAAGTGACCCACATTGACTTCATCCGCGTTGACCCCAACGCAGAGATCGAAGTTTCGGTGCCGCTGATCATTGTCGGCGAGTCCAAAGAGGTTGCCAACGAGAACGGCATGGTCGACCAGACCATGTTCAGCCTGCAGGTCTACTCCCTGCCCACCGCCATCCCCAACGAACTGGAAGTCGACATCACCGAGCTCACCGTTGGTGACGCCGTACGTGTTGGCCAGGTTGCACTGCCTGAGGGTGTGCGGACCGAGGTGGACGCCGAAGAAGCCATCGCGGTTGCTGTGGTTACCCGATCCACCCTCGACGCCATTCGGGCCGAGGAAGAAGCAGCTGCTGCCGCACTGCTCGATGGCGACGAAGGCGCAGCTCCGGCCGCTGCCGACGCAGGCGGCGGCGACGAGGGCTGACGCCCCCGATCGTTCCGTCCACCCTTTCAAAAGTCACTGCGACCATGGCTCTCCGACGGCGTCGGGGTGGTGGTCGCGCGGACAAGGCGCTCAAATCTCGCAAAGGGGCGCGGTCGGGAACGCCAGCTGACCTCCTGGTGGTTGGCTTGGCCAACCCCGGCGACAAGTACGTCGGCACCCGACACAACGTTGGCTCTGAGGTCGTGCACATACTGGCCGAGCGCTGGCACGGTCGGCTCCGCCGCACCCCGCAGCTGGCGTTGGCTGACGAAGTTCGCGTCGCGGGCAAGCGGCTGGTGCTCGCCATCCCCAACACCTACATGAACCTGTCCGGAGAAGCGGTGCGCCCCCTGGCCCTGCGTCATGGCATTGAGGACATGTCCAAACTCCTGATCATTCACGACGAACTCGACATGCCGGCCGGTCGCGTTCAGGTGAAGCTCGGCGGCGGGTTGGCGGGCCACAACGGACTCAAGTCAGTGAAGGCTCATCTGGGTACGCAGGACTTTGCCCGCATTCGTATTGGCATTGACCGTCCCGAGCACGGCCACATTGCTGACTGGGTGCTGAAGCGTCCCGGCAAGGCCGACCGCGCAGCCATCGATGATGCGGTCATTCTGGCGGTGGACGCCGCAGAGACAGTCTTGACTCACGGGGTGGAGACCGCAATGCAACGTTTCAATCACCCGGGCGGACGCGAATGAGTTCATTGGTTGACGGCCGCTTCGACGAGTTTCTCCGGCGGGTGGCTGACGATCCGGCCATCGTTGATGTACGGGGTCGCCGGAGTGCCGCACTGGCGGTCGCCGAAGGTGGTCAGGCCGCTGTTCTGGCGTCGCTGGCGCTGACCGGCGAGCGCCGACCAATCTTTGTGGTCACCCCCACCACGCCATTGTCCGAGCGACTGGCCGCAGACCTTGCCGGTCTGCTCGGCCCCGACGAAGTGGACCTTTTCCCGGCATGGGAGACCTTGCCGTTCGAACGGGTGAGCCCCGGTATCGAAACCATGGGTCGGCGACTACGAACGCTGTGGCGGCTTCGGGATCCCGAGAGTGGCCCCGCGGTGGTGGTGGCGCCGGTACGAGCGCTGCTCCAACGCATGGCCCCGGGTTCGGACGACGTTGAGCCCATCCGCGTTGGCGTGGGGGATGTGGTCGATCCTCAGGAGCTGGTGACCGATCTGGTCAACGATGGCTACCGCCGTGATCAGCAGGTGGAGCATCGGGGTGATGTAGCGGTCCGCGGTTCGATCGTTGACGTGTATCCCTCCACTGCGGACGCGCCCATCCGCATAGACATGTGGGGCGACGAGATCGACCGCATCACCGAGTTCAACGTTGGCGACCAGCGATCGACGGTGGCCATCAGCGAGGTGGAAATTTTTCCCTGTCGGGAGATGATTCCGACTGAACGCGTCCAGGAACTGGCCGCCGACCTCATGGGGTCTGAACCGTGGGGTCGTGAGCAGTGGCAACGTCTGGCCGACGGTGATCTGTTCGACGGGATGGAGTCCTGGCTGCCGTGGCTGACCGACTCTGAAGAGGTACTGACCGATGTGCTTCGCGATGACGCTCACATCGTTTTGATCGAAGCGCAACGGACTCGGGCACGGGCCGCTGACCTGTTGGAAGAAGAGGCGGATCTGGCTCGCTCTCTGGCGGTCACCTGGGGAGTTGAGGCACCTGAGGATTCCGACGACGGTGACAACGCTCTGCCCCGGTTGCACGTGCCACTGGATCGGGTGCTGGGCCACACCAACGCGCCGTTGTGGACCTTCAGCGTCGCCCCCGAATCTCCCGACGTCGTGGCGTTGTCCACGACCGGCTGGGATGCTCCGACCGGTGAAGGTCGCGGCCCGATTCCTCAGCTGCAGCAGCTGGTAGCTGACGGTTACGCAGTGACAGTCACCGCCGACGGGCGCGGTTCAGCTCCTCGGATTGCCGCTCTGCTGGCGGAGAAGGGAATCGAACTTCAGTTGGCCGACGCGGCAAGCACCAGAAGCAGCGGCATTGTTGTTGCTGCGCTCAACAAGGGTGTTGTGCTGCCTGATCTCAAGATTGCCCTGTTGCCCGAGGCCGAGCTGACCGGCCGGCGGCGAGCACACCGTCGTCGAACCAAGCGGCGTCGCACCGACGGGTTGGGCCTTGTTGATGATCTTCGTCCCGGCTCCTATGTGGTGCATCCCCATCATGGCGTGGCCCGGTACGGCGGCATGGTCACCCGGGCCATCAGCGGCGTTGAGCGCGACTTCCTGCTGTTGGAGTATCGCGGCAACGACAAGCTCTATGTACCTTCGGATCAGATCGACACCGTTCGGCAGTACACGGGGGGTGACTCGCCGAGCTTGAGTCGCATGGGCGGCGCCGATTGGCAGAAGGCCAAAGGAAAAGTTCGAGCTGCGGTGCAGGAGGTTGCACAGGAGCTGGTGGTCCTCTATCAACAGCGACTGGTGACCAAGGGGCACGCTTTTGCGCCCGACACGCCATGGCAGGCCGAACTGGCGGCCAGCTTTCCGTATCAGGAAACGCCCGATCAGCTGGAAGCCATCAAGGATGTCAAAGGGGACATGGAGTCCACCCTGCCGATGGATCGACTGGTCTGCGGCGACGTGGGATTTGGCAAAACCGAGGTGGCCATTCGCGCGGCGTTCAAAGCGGTTCAAGATGGCAAGCAGGTGGCGATGTTGGTGCCCACCACCCTGTTGGCGCAGCAACACTTCCAAACGTTTTCCGACCGCTTCGCCAGCTTCCCGGTGCGGGTGGAAGTCCTCTCCCGTTTCCTCACGGCCAAGCAGGCTCGAGCGGTCAAAGAAGGCCTCGCTGACGGCGAAGTTGATCTGGTCATTGGCACCCATCGCCTGCTGTCCGATGACATGGCCTACAAGGATCTTGGCCTGCTCATCATCGACGAAGAGCAGCGGTTCGGCGTCTCGCACAAAGAGAAGATCAAGAGCATCCGCGCCAACGTCGACGTCCTCACCCTTACCGCAACCCCCATACCGCGCACGCTGGAAATGAGCCTCACGGGCATCCGCGACCTCACGCTGCTCAACACGCCCCCCGCCGACCGGCAACCGATCCTGACCTACGTTGGCGAGTACGACGAGCGCGCGGTGGCCGAAGCCATTCGCCGAGAGCTCCTGCGGGAAGGTCAGGTCTTCTTCATCCACAACCGGGTGATGGACATCGAGCACGTGGCCGCCGACTTGCGAGCGCTCGTGCCCGAAGCTCGCATCGCCGTTGCCCACGGACAAATGGACGAAGCGACGCTGGAGCAGGTGGTCTTCGATTTCTGGGAAGGCAATTACGACGTCCTGGTCTCCACCACCATCGTGGAGTCCGGTATCGACATGCCGACGGTCAACACCCTGGTGGTCGATCGGGCAGACCTTCTGGGGCTGGGTCAGCTTCACCAGTTGCGCGGTCGCGTTGGCCGGGCCGGCACCCGGGCCTACGCATACCTCTTCACGCCCCAGGACCGTTCGCTGACCGAAGAGGCCTACGAGCGATTGAAAACAATTGGCGAAGCAACCGAGTTGGGTTCAGGCTTCAAGATCGCCATGCGGGATTTGGAGATTCGCGGCGCAGGAACATTGCTGGGCACGGGTCAGACCGGTCACATCGCCGCTGTGGGTTACGACCTCTACTGCCAGCTGGTTACCGAAGCGGTGAGCGAGCTCAAAGGCGAGACTGTGGAGGCGCCGACCGAGATCAAACTGGAACTGCCGGTGGCCGCGTTCCTTCCCGAGAAGTACGTGCCACGGGAAGCCGCTCGCATCTCGGCCTATCGCCGACTGGCAGCAGTGGAGACCGAGGCCGAAGTCAAAGATGTGGAGGCCGAGTGGTTGGACCGCTACGGCCCCATCCCCCCCGAAGGTCAGGCGCTGCTGGACGTTGCCCGGTTGCGGGTGGAGTGCATTCGGATTGGCATCACCGAAATCACCAGCAAAAAGGGACCCGGCTTCGGTGGTCCCAAGTTCATGAGCCGGATTGGTCCGGTCCATCTCAAGATGAGCAAACAGGCCCGGCTGGAACGCCGCTTCAAGAATGCCAAGTATCGCGATGACGTTGGACTCCTCCAGTTGCCGTTCTCCAGCCCCGAAACCGCAGCTGCGGAACTGACTGCTGCGTTGGCCGAACTGGTGCCGGTTGAGGAGCCCGCCGCATGAGTCCCGCAGTACATATTGTCGGTCTGGGGCCGGGCGGCATTGATCTGTGTACTCAGGGAACACTTCGGCTGTTGGACTCGGTGCCCCATTGGATACTGCGGACCGAACGGCACCCGGCAGCTCAGGAGCTTGTGGAGCGGGCGTTGGTCTCCGACACCGCGGTCGCCTGGTGCGATGACCTGTACGAAACCCACGCCACCTTCGACGAGGTCTACGCAGCCATCGTGGAACGGGTGGTCGCCGAAGCCGTCGAGCACGGATCGGTTGTGTACGCCGTTCCCGGTTCGCCTCGGGTGGCCGAGCGCGGTGTCGACATGCTGGCTGCTGATGCTCGGGTGGACGTGACGGTCCATGCGGCATTGTCATTTGTGGATCTGAGCTGGGTTCGCCTGGGTGTGGATCCGCTGGCCAACGGTGTTCGCATTGTTGACGGCCGGCGCTTTGGGTTGGAAGCGGCCGGTGAGCGGGGCCCAGTTCTGGTGGCGCAGTGCGACCAGACTGAGGTGCTCTCAGAGATCAAGCTCAGCGTTGATGATGTCCGCGGCCAGATGGCCGATGTGGAGGTCACGGTTCTGCAGCGGCTGGGTCTGCCCGACGAGAACATCTTCACCGTGGGGTGGCATCAGCTGGATCAGGACATCACGCCCGACCACCTGACCTCACTCTGGATTCCCCACCTGCCCGAGACCGTCGGCGCAACCTTCGTGCAGTTCGAGCACATGGTGGCCAAGCTTCGCAAAGAGTGTCCGTGGGATGCCAAGCAGACCCACGAGACTCTGCGTCGCTATCTGCTGGAGGAGACCTACGAAGTCCTCGAAGCCATCGACGGGCTCAATACCGAAGCTGGCGAGGGCTACGCCGACCTCGAAGAAGAACTGGGCGACATTCTCTACCAGGTGTTCTTTCACGCGGTGCTGGCGACCGAGGCCGGTCAGTTCACGGTTGCTGATGTGGCTCGAACCGTCCACGACAAGTTGTATGACCGTCACCCGCATGTCTATGGCGATGTCGACGCCCCTGATGAGGCAACCGTCATCGCCAATTGGGAAGCAATCAAGAAAGCGGAGAAGGGTCGCAAATCGGTCATGGACGGCATACCGGATGCTCTGCCTGCGCTGCTCTACGCCCTCAAAGTGCAGAAGAAGGCATGGTCGCAGGGGTTCGGCCTACCCCATGTTGGTGCCGCCCTTGATGATGTGGCCGACGAGTTGGCCGAGACCCGAGCCGATCCCACCGAGTCCGAGGTCGGAGACCTGCTGTTCGCGGCCGTGCAGGTGGCCCGTCAGATCGATATCGATCCCGAGACGGCGCTGCGTGACGCGGCCCGTCGATTTGTGGCGCGATTCAAACACCTGGAAACCGCAGCAGGCGACGCCCGAGTGGACAGTTTCACCGATAACGAGCGCCGCCAACTGTGGGCCGACGCGAAGGCGATCGAACGCCAGTCCAACTGAACCTCCGTGGTCATGTGCCCGCGCATCTTCGCGGCAAATGGTGGCCCGACACGCTCGTACGAGGCTAGAGTTGGTGCGAAATCTAAAGAACAACAACAACTTCAGCCACACGGTCAACAGCTCTACCTGAGGTTGAGGGCGGCGTTGAGAGTCTGCCAGTGCGTCGGAACGCTGCGGATTTCTCAACCAGCGTCGACGAGGAACGTTGTTCACTCACCACCGACTGGATGGAGTCCAGGTACATGAGCGCCATTGAGGCAGTCCACGGCCGTCAGGTCATTGATTCACGCGGCAACCCCACCGTGGAGGTCGAGGTGCATCTGGCATCCGGCGCCTCCGGGCGAGCCATTGTGCCGTCGGGCGCATCGACGGGCCAGTTCGAAGCCGTTGAGCTTCGCGATGGCGGCGACCAGTGGAATGGCAAGGGCGTCTCCACTGCGGTTGCCAACGTCAACAACACGATCGCGGGCGCCCTTGCAGGAATGGATGCCACCGACCAGCGGATGGTCGATCAAATCATGCTCGATCTGGATGGCACTCCCAACAAGGGCACCCTTGGTGCCAATGCCATCCTGGGCGTGTCGTTGGCCACCGCCCACGCGGCCGCCTCCGATGTCAACCTCCCCCTCTACCGCTACCTGGGAGGTCCGGGCGCCCATGTGCTTCCGACCCCGATGCTCAACGTGATCAACGGCGGCGAGCATGCCGACAACAACGTCGACATCCAGGAATTCATGTTGATGCCCATTGGAGCCACCAGCTTCTCCGAGGCGCTCCGCTGGGGCGTGCAGACCTACCACGTGCTCAAAGGGGTCCTTCATGATCGCGGGCTCAGCACCGCCATTGGCGACGAAGGTGGTTTTGCTCCAAACCTGGCCTCCAACGAAGATGCGGTGAAGCTCCTCATCGAAGCCATCGAGAAGGCGGGGTTTGCTCCGGGCACCGACATTGCAATTGCGCTCGATGCCGCCGCGTCGGAGTTCTTCAAGGACGGCAACTACGTGTTGGCGGGCGAGAACCGAACCCTCTCACCGGATGAGATGGTGGACTACCTCGATGACCTGAGCGCTCGGTATCCCATCGTCTCGATTGAAGACGGACTGGACGAAGACGACTGGCCCGGCTGGGCGGCCCTCAACGCCAAGATCGGCGATCGGGTGCAGTTGGTGGGCGACGACCTGTTCGTGACCAACGTGGAACGTCTGCAACGCGGCATTGACGAAGGGTCCGCCAACTCGATCCTGGTGAAGGTCAACCAGATTGGCACCCTGAGCGAAACCTTCGAAACGGTTGGCCTGGCAACTCGCCATGCGATGACCTCAGTGATCTCGCATCGGTCGGGCGAGACCGAAGACACCACCATTGCCGACCTCGCCGTCGCAACCAATGCCGGTCAGATCAAGACCGGCGCGCCAGCCCGAAGTGACCGGGTGGCCAAGTACAACCAACTGCTCCGCATTGAGGAAGACCTCGGCGACGCCGCCGCCTTCTGGGGCGGCTCCGGTCTCAAAGGCTCGGCCGCAGGCTGATGGTTGAGCGGGTTCGGCGGTCGTTCGCCCCAATTCTGCTGATCGTCATTCTGATTGCCGTATTGATGTGGCTTGTGCTTCCCACCAGCACCTGGTTGGGTCAGCGCGACGCAATCGCCGGAGCGCAGGTGGAGCTCGAAGCGATTGCCGGCGAGAACGCCGCATTGCAGGGACGTATTGATCTGCTGGAGACCGACGATGAAGTCGAGCGCATTGCGCGCCGCGACTTCAACCTGATCTTCCCCGGTGAAGAGGCGTATGCCGTTCTCCCGGCGCCGCCAGCAGCGGCGCGGGTGCCGGACGCCTGGCCTTTCAATGTCATGAAGGACGTCCTGGCCGAGTAGTCGGAGCTGGCCCCTTCCTTCGCGGCGCTGCCTCACAGACCGCGGCCAGCCCGGTCGTTCGCAATGCGTTCTGCATTGCAGATTGTTATCCTTTGCGCATGGCTCAATTGGTGACCAGAGTGGAAGATCAGCTTGCAGCTGCGGTGGATGAGCTCGTTGAGGCTGGAATTGTTGCGAGCCGCTCCGAGGCGGTTCGTCTCGGTCTTGAGAGGCTTGTCGACCGATGCCGTCGTGATGAGATCGGTTCGAAGATCGCTCGTGGCTATCGCGAACGTCCGCAAGGCGAATCTGAATTTGGGTGGACGGACCAATCCACGGTGCGGATGATTACCGAGGAACCCTGGTGATCGCGACCCCCAATCAGGGCGAAATCTGGTGGGCAGAGGCTGAAGACAAGCGCCGACCGGTTCTGATTGTGACACGAAGCGATGCGGTGCCAGTCCTGAACTGGATTGTCGTGGCTCCCGTCACGCGCACGATTCGCGACATCCCTACCGAGGTCCGCCTGGGTGAAGGTCACGGGCTCCCGGAGGAGTGTGTCGCGTCGTTTGACAATCTTCAGCCGATTCGGCGTTCGTTTCTCGCCCAGCGGGCTGGTGAACTTCAGATCAACGACCTCGATGAGATCTGTCGAGCACTTCGCGCCCTCGCCGATTGTTGATGATCCTACTTTGACTTTGAGCACGAGAACGAGCTTGAGGTGATCGCTACAGCAACGCCTCCAGACCCCGGCCCAAGTTTCTCAGCGCATCTCGTCGCCCAAGGCAAACCGCTTCATGGCTCCGTGAAGCCAAGTATTCGTCAGATTGCTCACGAGGTGCTGGCAAGCATGAGCGCGGCCAACCTGCCTGGGTGCAGTCCTGCGCCAGTCGAAGGCCGAGCAAACGGCATCTCATATCATCCGGCAAGGCTGTGCCCATCGATTTCTGGCAAGACAGCTAGCCCCAGATCTTGTGTCCTGATCGGTCGAGGGCGCCAAAGTCGTGACACCGACCCGCTCCACAACCTCGCCGTATTCCGAACTGCGAGCGTGCCAGCCACGATCTTCGACCGCAACCCAGCCAACCGCATGAGACTGCGCCCAGGACGGTGAGCATCCATTGAACGCGCCGACCAACCCGAGGGTGCCGACGGAACACGCGCCGCCCTAAAGCACCGTCATGCCGTACATCTCGCCCTGCGGTTCGGCCAGCAGTTCCAGTCGTTCGCCGTCGGGGCCGCCAAAGTACAGCGAGGTGGACTCCTGATGAGTCTCGATTCCCGCGTCCTCAATCCTGCTCCGAAGGCGTTCCCACGTATCGGCCGTCACCGAGATGGCCAGATGATGCATGCTGCCCAACACCTCGGCATACGGTTCCAGATCGAGGCCCGGGAAATCGAAGAACGCCAGGGCGTTCCCGGCGCCGATGTCGAAGAAGAAGTGGGTTGATCCGGCGTAGTCCCGGTTCTCAAACACCTCGGTCAGCGGGAACTCCAACAGGTCCTGATAGAAGCTGATGGTCCGCTCGACGTCACTGCTCAGCAGCGCCAGATGATGGACGCCGCGGGCCGAGGACTCCGGCCGATCCGCCGCCGGTTTCAGGTGGCGATTGCGAATCGCATCCCACTCCTCTGTGCGGTCGGTCGGATCTCCGTGTCGTGTCGTGTTGGTCTCAGCCATGCCTCAACGTTAGGTGCGAGGGCGAGTAGATGTCGGTTCGGTCAGCGGCGGGGGCGGTTTGGCTTTTCCCGTCTCCAATTCGGACTATGTTGGCGTCTCTGACGAAGGGGGTTCCGTGGAAGTAACAGTGAACGTAAATGGCGCAGCGCAGACTCATGATGTTGAGCCGAGAACGCTGCTGGTGCACTATGTGCGCGATTCGGTCGGTCTGACCGGCACCAATGTGGGTTGTGACACCAGTTCTTGTGGTGCATGCACGCTGCACATGAATGGTGAAGCGGTCAAGAGTTGCACCGTGCTGGCGGTCCAGGCTGATGGCCAGGACGTCAAAACGATCGAAGGTCTGGCCCCATCGGCGGACCAGATGCACCCGATGCAGACCGCATTCCAGGACTGCCATGCACTCCAATGTGGGTATTGCACGCCGGGCATGGTCATGGCATCGGTTTCGCTCCTTGATGAGAACCCGAACCCCACCGAAGCCGAAGTGCGTGAGGGTCTTGAAGGCAATCTGTGCCGCTGCACGGGCTACCACAACATTGTCAAAGCCGTCATGAGTCAGGCAGGTGGAGCATGATCCCCGCAGCATTTGACTACGTCCGGGCCGACAGCGCCGACGCTGCACTGGCCGCGCTCGCCGAGCACGGCGATGAGGCCAAGCTCCTGGCTGGTGGCCACTCTCTGATTCCGCTGATGAAGTTCCGCCTCGCCGCTCCTGCGGTTGTGGTTGATATCGGCCGGTTGCAGGACCTCTCCTACATCAACGACGCCGGCGATCACCTCGCCATTGGCGCGCTGACCCGATTCACCGATATTGAGACCAGTGATCTGGTCAAGTCCCAAACCCCGTTGCTGGCTGCCTGCGCGTCCAACGTTGGCGATCCGCAGGTTCGTCACCGCGGCACGATTGGCGGTTCAACCGCCCACGCAGACGCCGCCTCGGACACGCCTTCGGCGCTGCTGGCGTTGCGGGCCACGCTGGTGGCCAAAGGCCCCGATGGCGAACGTGAGATCGCCATCGATGACTTCTTCACCGGGTTCCTCGAAAACTCCCTGAGCGATACCGAGATGCTGACCGAAATTCGGGTGCCGAAGGTCCCCGACGCTGGTTGGTCGTTCCAGAAGTTCAACCGTCGGGCCCAGGATTGGGCCATCGTTGGCGCTTCGATACTGGTCAACAACGGCTCCACCGGCATTGGCCTGGTGAACATGGGTGGCACTCCGGTGCGCGCCGCAGCAGCCGAAGCCGCAATCAGCAGTGGTGGCAGCGCCGCCGATGCTGGAGCGCTGGCCGCCGACGGCACCTCGCCCACCGCTGACCTCAACGCGTCGGTCGAGTACCGCCAGCACCTGGCCCGGGTGCTCACCACTCGGGGCTTGGCTGAGGCTGGCGCCTGAATCCTGACGGTGACCTTTCGGGTCATCCAAAATCCCTTCGTCACCCTCGAACTGCGGCGTTGCTCTGGCACCGCGTGGTTCGGGGGTTTCGTCGTTTTGTGGTTGGATGCGGCCGCCAACTTTCCCGCCGGCTGTTCATCTGAGTAGCCTCGGTTCATGGTTGAACGCGCCCAGTTTGCAAACGTGTCCGAGGTGGAGGATGCGCTGGCCGCCAACGACTATTTGCCGGACACCGGCCTGGCGACCACCATCTTCCTGGCCCTTTCTCTGCAGCGACCGTTGCTGCTGGAAGGCGAAGCCGGCGTTGGCAAGACCGAGGTCGCCAAGACGCTTGCGGCGGCCACCGGGGCGCGCCTGATCCGGCTGCAGTGCTACGAAGGTCTGGATGCATCCCAGGCCGTGTACGAATGGGACTATTCACGTCAGCTTCTGCACCTCCGGGCCGCCGAAGTGACCGGCGCGGCGGGTGCCGACCTCGAAGATCAGCTCTACTCCGAACGATTCCTGGTCAAGCGGCCATTGCTCGAAGCCATCGCCAACGACGATCCGGTTCCGCCCGTTCTGTTGATCGACGAAGTCGACCGTGCCGATGACGAGTTTGAAGCATTCCTGCTGGAAATTCTGTCCGAGTACGCGGTGACGGTCCCCGAGCTTGGAACGTTCCGGGCCGAGACGCCGCCCATCGTGGTCATCACGTCCAACCGGACCCGGGACGTGCACGACGCGCTGAAGCGCCGCAGCCTCTACCACTGGGTGGAGCACCCCGGCTACGCCCGCGAGGTGGAGATCATCCGCCGTCGGACCGTTGGCGTGTCGCCCCTGCTGGCCACGCTGGTGGCCGCCGCGGTCGAACAGTTCCGGGGACTCGGTCTGTACAAGCCGCCCGGAGTGGCCGAGAGCATCGACTGGGCGCAGGCGCTGCACCGGCTGGGCACCGACACGTTGAACGCCGATGTGATCGACGCCAGTCTGGGAACGGTCCTCAAGTACCGCGAAGACCTGCAACGCGTTCGAGATCACGGCTTGGACAACATTGCGGAGGCCGCCGCCGCCCGTGCCAGTTGATCCAATGAGCGCTGGCCATCACCGCAGTGACGATCACGCCATGATGACGGCGCTGGCAGATGGGTTTGTGCGGCGACTCCGGACCGACGGCCTGCCCGTTCCCGTTGGCTGTGCCATCACCTATGTGGAGGCGTTGGCCGCCTTGGGCACGCCCGATCGGGACGCCCGCTACTGGGCCGGCCGGGCTTGTCTGATCTCTCGGCCCGAAGATATTGCCGTCTACAACAACGCGTTTCGCTCCTACTGGGTGGGCACCGACGCCGCGGATGGATGGGGCATCGAAGGTGCGCAGCAGGTCACGATTGCGGTCGACGCTGATCAGGACCCCGGTGCAGATGAGATGATCGAAGAAGGAGACGACCAGGAAGGTGAGGTCATCTCTTTGCGCTACAGCTCACACGAGGTCCTGCTCCAGAAAGACTTTGCCGACTACACCGATGAGGAGCTGCGCGAAGCGCACCTGATCATGTCGAAGATGCGGGTGGCCGGCTCGCCCCGTTCGTCTCGCCGGCGCCGCAACAGCAAACACGATCGTGGCCGCCCCCACCTTCGGCGCACCGTCCGTCGAGCCATGCGCACCAGTGGCGAACCCATTCGCCGAGAGTTCACCGAGTCATCCGAGCAACCCCGCCGCCTGGTGCTCCTGTTGGATATCAGTGGCTCGATGGAAGAGTACGCCCGGGCGCTGCTTCGCTTCGTGCACGCATCGATCGTGGCCCGACGTCGCGTCGAAGCCTTCACCTTGGGAACGCGCCTCACGCGCCTGACCCGGGAGCTCTCCACCCGAGATCCTGATCGGGCCCTGGACGCGGCAACCCAAGCTGTTGTTGACTGGTCGGGAGGCACCCGGCTGGGCGCGTCCATTCGGGACTTCAATGACGAATGGGGCGTGCGGGGAATGGCCCGGGGGGCCATCGTGGTTGTCCTGTCCGACGGATGGGACCGCGGTGACCCGGCCGAGATGGACGAACAAATGGGACGATTGCAACGCGTGGCGCACAAGGTGGTCTGGGTCAATCCGTTGAAGGCGACCGAAGGGTATGCGCCCTTGGCTCAGGGGATGGCAGCCGCCCTGCCGCACATTGACCACTTCATCGAAGGCCACTCGCTGTCCGCTCTGGAAGAGTTGGCCTTCGTGATCTCGAAAGACGATTGAAGCTGCGTGCTGAACGCTTTGGGGGAGCGGAAGCGAGTCCGAACAAGAGAGACTGGAACACATGAAAGAGATTCTTGAGGACATCCAGAGGTGGCGGGCCGCCGGAAAGCAGGTGGCCGTGGCGCGTGTGGTGGACATGGAAGGCTCCGGACCCCGAGAGCCCGGCGCGGCCATGGCGGTGAACGAAGACGGCGATGTCGTTGGCTCGGTTTCGGGCGGCTGCGTGGAAGGCGCCGTCGTGGTCGAAGCGTTGGAGATCATCGAATCCCAAGATCGCCGGATGGTGACCTTCGGCTACAGCGATGATGAAGCCTTCGCGGTGGGGCTCACCTGCGGCGGCACCATCCACATGTTCATCGAACCGTTGGACTGGTAGCCCCATGTCCGAAGTCTTCAATCAGCTGGCGGCCGCCATAGAAGCCGAACAGCCCGTGGCGCTGATCAGCGTCATCAAAGGCATGGGAGTTGGCAACAAGCTTGTTGTTTCGCCGGACGCCGAAGTACTGGGGTCGCTGGGCAACGATGAGTTGGATCGGGTTGCCGCCCGGGACGCGCTGGCCGAACTTGAGGTCGGCCGCACCGGTCTGCGTCACTACGGCGAGCGGGGCGAACAGGCGCGGGGCGAAGAGGCGGTCACCGTCTTCGTTGAGTCCTGGGCACCACCGCCTCAGATGGTGATCTTTGGTGCGGTTGACTTCACCGCCGCGCTGGCCCGCGTGGCGAAGATCCTTGGTTACCGCGTCACCGTGGCCGATGCGCGGCCGGTGTTCGCCACCCGCCAACGATTCCCGATGGCCGATGACCTCAAAGTTGCCTGGCCGGATCAGGTCTTTGATGAGATCGGCGATCTCGGACCTTTGGACGCGGTTTGCGTCCTGACTCACGACAACAAGTTTGATGTGCCCGCGGTCGTTCGGGCGCTGGAAACCCGGGTCGGCTACATCGGGGTGATGGGCAGCCGCAAGACCCACGACGGTCGGACCGTCCGCCTCAGAGAGGCCGGGGTGGACGACGACGGGCTGGAGCGTCTGCACTCACCAATCGGGCTGGACATCGGTGGACGCACCCCGGAGGAAACGGCGATCTCCATCTGCGCCGAGATCATCGCCACCCGCGCCGGCAGTCAGGTCCCATCGCTGCGCGACGCCGACGGCCCCATCCACGTTCGACCGTTGGGGCGCTAGCGCTCAGCCGCCGGGCGGGGGGAGCAGGAGCCGCTGGCCGACGATGACGGTGTCCTCGTTCTCAATCTCGTTGGCCGCCATCAGCTTGTCGACGGTGACCCCGTAGGTGCTGGCGATGTCGAGCAGCGTGTCGCCGGTAACCACTTCGTGAAAGGGTGCTTCGCCGGGGGCGCGCGGGATGGGCGTGGCTGCGGGTAGCGGCGAAACGTCCTCAAGAACCAGACCTTCGGGGGGAAGGTTCACCAGCTGTCCCACCTGAAGGACTGAGCCGACGATTCCCGGGTTGACCTGGTAGATGCCGTCCAGCGTGACGTTGTAGCGCTCCGCTATGCCTCCAAGAGTGTCGCCGGCGTCCACCGTGTGAACAGCTCTTTCCTGGTCGGCGGTCGTTGGGTCAGCGGTCGCCGGGTCAGCGGTCGTCGGGTCCGAAGGGGCCACGGCGGTGGTTGGAGCGGTCGTGGGAGCCGTCGTCGGCTGGGCATCGTCGTTGGCGCCGGTGGTGATCACGTCGTCCTCGGAGGTGTTGGTGGCGGCATCGTCTCCGCCCAGCAACCAGATGCCCACGATCACCGTCAACACGACGGCGATGGCAAGCGCGACGGCAGAAACGATGCGGCGATCTCGCAGCGATTCGCTGCTGTCGCCGGTGTCGAGTCTGGGGTTGGGCCGCAGCATGTCGTTGATGGTTTCGGACGCGGCCGACCCGTCGATCTGATCCGGGCTTTGGTCGTCGATGCTCATGGCTTGCGTCTCGATCTAGCGAGTGGGCGGCGGGACGGTGAGAAGCTGACCGCTGAACAGCGTGTTCTGATCCGCAATGTCGTTTGCGCCCATGAGCGCGTCCAGAGTGACCCCATAGGTCGTGGCAATATTGAGCAGCGAGTCGCCCGGTTGGACTTCGTAGGTGATGAACTCGCTGGGGTCACGCGGAATTGGGGTGACCGTTGGCTGTGGTGTCAGTTCTTCGGGCAGAAAGCCGGTACCGATGGGTGGGATTCTGACCTCGACGCCCACCGAAATGATGTTCGGATCCAGCCCCGGGTTGGCCACCATGAGCGCGTCCAGGGTGACCGTGCAATCGTTGGCAATGGTCCCCAGCGTGTCGCCCTGTTCCACGTAGTAGGTGAGTTCCTGACCTTCGGATCGTTCCTCGCAGTTGTTCTGCACCGTGGTGGGATCAAGGCTGGCACCCGGGACATCAATCAGCTGGCCAACCTGCAGGTTGGATTCGTTGATACCCGGATTGGCTCTGTACACCACGTCCTGGCTGACGTTGTAGCGGAGCGCAATGGCACTGATCGTGTCGCCAGACTCAACGGTATGGGTCACAACATTGCGAGGTACCACCTCGATGGGCTCATCGGGCTCAATGACCACCGGATCGGGTTCGACGGCCAGGTCCAGATCAGGCAGCTCGCTGGAGTCAATCTCGCTGGTGTCCTCACTGCGGTCTTCGGCACTCGAGGCTTCGTCAGTTGAGCAGGAGCGAATCACGAGGAAAAGGACGATGATCGTAATGACCATCAGCGTCATTCTGAATGCTCGTGTCTCGAAAATCTCCAACGATGCTCCTGCAGAACCTCATACCACCATCGGTGATGCCAAGTCTGGTGACGGGCGCGATGCCCGGGGTGACCAATGAGAGGTTAGTTGGCGGGTCTGGGGGAGCGCGGGCACTGGACGCCCGAAGGGCGGGGTTACTAGAGGCCGGGAGCGCTGCCGCCGCCACCGAAGGCAACAATGGCAATGACCGGGGCCAACATCATCATGATGAGGATGATGCCCACAATTCGAATCCACTTCTTACGTCGTTCCGAACGGGGGTCAATGCCACGGCTGTTCATGTCAGTCGCCGGTCGCTTCGCCGCTACCGCTGAAGACGATGGGTTCATCGCCGCCGCCGCTACAGGCGGTGACTGATCCGGCCGCCAACAGAATGGCCATCGCCGCCGCCGCAGCCCGGACCACGGGTCGGCGGGTGCGGGTCTGTGGAGCCCGGGTTTGAACTGATGCTGCTGACACGCTTACTCCTGCTGGACCATGAACGTTTGAACAGCGCCAATCTATCGGCAAACCCCAGTCGGTCGCCAAAAAGGGACACCCTCGATTGGAGGCGAAAGAGCCCGTCCCACCGACAAAGAAACGGGGCCACATGAGAATGTCAGTGGCCATCATCACTATGTAGCCATGTCCGCAAACACCACCACACCGCCGGTCCGCCATCTTCGCCTCGTTGAGCCACTGGTTGAGCCACTTGTTGAGCAACCAGTTGAAAGGCGGGTCAACCATGTCGTCGATGACGGCGTTGACAATGGCGTTGACAATGGCGTTGACAAGAACGTCCACGATGGCGTTGACACCGCTGATGCACCGGGGCCGGGCTCAGCATCCACCCGAATTCGGGATCTGACGCAGTTGCCCCCATCGGCTCGGGCCATGCGGCGCCAGGTTCTGGCCAACGCCCTGGCGGTCGGATCGCCGTTGGACGCGGACGCGGTGTCGTTGGTTCTCGCCGCCAAGCTCAGAAACCATGGCGTGCCGTTGGACATGTTCACCGAGGACATCGTGTGGCAGTTGCTCTGGCTGGACGTCTTTGATTGGTGCGCAGCCCGCAATCAAACCGTGCCCGAAGGTATGGCGGAGGTGCTGTGGCAGATGCTTGATCATCTGGTGGCCACTGTCGGATTGCATCCGGACAGTGATCCGCTGACCATCCTGCGCGAGCCGTTGCGGTCCTGCGGTGGCCTGGGTCCCACCGGGCAGAGCCGGAAACCGCTGACTGGCTCCCGCCGCCGCAACTCCGGAGGTACCGCAGGGGCCAAACCCGGTCGCAAACCCACGGGTCGCCAGAATGCCTGATTGCGCAGGAACTACCGGCGAGCAGCGGCGGACTCGTAAACATCGGGTGCCAACGCGTCGGCCAGGGTGCCTTTGCGGACCACGGTGACGTCGTCGACTCTCACGGTGGCACCGCCAAGCCCCAACGACAGCGTGTCCACGGACCGGTTGCCCTTCGCAGGTCGTTCCGATCCGGGGTTGTTTCCAAACTCCACGGTCACCAGGCCAGCAGCAACCCGGGCCGTGGCGCTGTGCAGATGACCCTGGTCATACTGTCCTGTGGGCCGCAGCGCGGCGTTGAGTCCAATGGTGAGGGCCGCCAAGCCGAACATGTTTTCATCGTCGAACGATTCGAGATACGCCCGAATCGCATCGGCATCGCCGGTTTCGCCTTCGATCTCGCAGATCAGATTATCCTCGATGGTCAAAACCACCGGCGACATGATGTAGGCGCCAACCGAGAAGTTGGCGTCGCCCGGCATCAGCACGATGCTGCCTTCCACCGACCCGGACCCCGGCACAATGCGGATATGGCCGCCCGGCCAAGCGGCGTGGGGCGCGTCCCGCTCGGGAATGCCACCGTCGGCGGTGACCGAGGCATCGTCGATGTCGACGGTGACATCGGTCCCGCCCGGAGTTGTCACCACGACGCTGCTGGCTTCTCGCAACAGATCCCGGCCCGCCGCGGCCCGCTGATGCAGGCCGGCGTGGGCGAACAACTGCCGCGACGAGCTGGGCGGTGTCGGCCCCAGATACAACACGGGCCGGTCGCCGGTGTTCGGCGTGAGGTCGGTGCAATCAATCACCAGATCTGACGCATCGATAGCCGCCATAACCGGAACCGGTAGTGGGTCGCCGGGGCGCTCGGCGCCGGCCAACTGAATCACTGCCGCCCGCCCGGCCGTGCGCTGCAACGCCAAGGACACGCTCGACAAGAACTCGGCATCGGTGCCGGGGGTGGCCAACACCGTCACGTTCCCGCCCGTGGCTGACTGGCACAGTCCGAACTGTGTCGTCAGTGTCTCGATCCAGGTCCACTCTGGAATGACGCACCCCCCAAACTCGGCCCGCTCCGGGTGGAGGGGCGTGTTGCTTATCCCGCGCCACGCTATCCGCCACTTGTCAGAAGGTCGGAATTACGGTCTCGGTATGGACGCGGAGTGCACCCGAATGGGCTGTCATGGCAAGGCAACCGTGCTGCTCGCCTTCGATCCCCGAAGAGCCACGGCCTGGCTTCGAGATCTGGTTGACGCCCACCCCTCTCTTGGGTTGAGTCTTTGTGATCGACACGCCGCCCGCACGTCGGTACCCATGGGCTGGACCCGGGTCGACGAGCGGCGGCCGGCCAGCTTCGATGTTGGTGAACCTTTCGAAGATCCTTTTGGTGACGCTTCAAGCACCGAGACCCGGACTTCCACTCTGGCGACCGGCACAGCCGATGATGCCCGCTCAGCTGAACGTTTTGACGCTCCCGCGCGTGGTCAGGACCTTGTTGACAATCGCACCATCGCCCAGGACCAGGCGATTGGGGCCGCTCCGGAGCTGCCGTTCGACGAGCCGTCGCCGAAGTGGCGTGAAGAGTTGGACGAGTGGCGCGATGAACTGGCGCGTCAGCGCCGGGAAAACGAACGGTCCGCAGCGTCGCTGGCGGCCGCTACCACCAACCCTGCGGCCGATTCGGCGTCCACCGACGCCATCGACGATCTCCATGAAGAACGTGACACTGCTGATGGGCCAGCCGGCCAGGCCCACGAGTCGTCGTCGACCAGCGAGAACGCAGCGGCCGTTGTCGACACCAATGACGGGGATCCACAAACCGACGTGACCGAGGACCGCTCGACTTCCGGTGCCTACAAGGCCGGCGAAATTCGGGATCTTTCGTTTGAAGAAATCTTTCCGTCTCTGGCTCCCACCGGCGACGAGGGACCTGATGGCGAGGCGCCCACCGACGCTGGCCCGCGGCCGCTTCAGTCCGACAAGGACCGCTCCGGTTCGGTGCCCAGCGACAAGCCGGTTGCGACGTTTCGTCCCAGCGCGGATCCCGTGATCGTTGAGCCGGCGGATGCTACAAGCGATGCCGAGTCTGAGGTCTCGTCCTCGCCAACGGTCTCACCGCCCGCTGCGCCAGCGACGGGTGGCCCCATGGAGTCGGGTCGGAAAATCTCCAGCGAACCGGTTGCGCCGCGACCCTCGTATCTCCCGTCGCGTTCCGGGTCCTCAACGACCTTCAGCGTGGATGCTTCGTCGCCCCTTCTGGGCCGGGCGTTTGGATTTCGCCCGCGCCCCTGATCGAAATCCACCAGTGCCCACTGGTAGTTTTCGCTGGCGGGCTGGCAGGAGTGACAGACGGTGGTGAAGAGATTGGTGGCTACCGCCATCGCCGCAGTCGGGATTTTTGGCGGGTTGCTCGCCGCCGACGCGATCTTGGGATCAGACCCCGAACCGGTCCAGCAAGCGGTCATGGCCCCGCCCACGGTGACCCCAACCGCGATGCCATCTCCCACCGCCGCTGCCACCCCAACCGTTACACCTCTGCCAACGGTGGTGCCACCAACCGCCACACCGACGCTCGCGCCCTATGTGGGTTGGGTCGACCCCCAGGGAGCCAACCCACCGTGGTCGGACGAGGTCGAAGGGGTCCTGACCTTTCGTGGTTCCCCTGCTCGGACGTACTACGGCGAAGGCCCGGTGCCGGAGAACGTGGAAATCAGCTGGAGCTACCCGGACCGGCCGATGTGCGGATGGTCGTCATGGGAGGGCGAGCTGGTTGAGTGGTGCGGGGTGGGCTGGACTGGACAACCTGCAGTGTGGGAGAGAGACGGTGAAGTCTGGGTTGCCTTCGGTGCCATGGACGGCGCCGTCCACGTGCTTGACGGCGAGACCGGGCTCCCGCGCTTCGCCCCTTTCAAAACCGGCGATCTGATCAAAGGCACCCTCACTGTTGACCCCGATGGTCTGCCACTGCTCTACACCGGATCTCGCGACAACAAATTGCGCATCCTCAGCTTCGACGGGGAGGAGTTGGAGCAGTTGTGGGCCCTGGATGCGTTGAGCTTTGGGCCGCGGCTGTGGAATAACGACTGGGACGCCGCGCCGCTGATTGTCAATGACTACATGTTCGCCGGTGGCGAAAACTCAAACATGCACATCATCAAACTGAACCGCGGTACCGGCGACGATGGTCGAGCCACGGTTGATCCGGAGCTGCTGCACGTTGCCCCAAGTTGGGATGACGAGTTGATGGCGGCCATCAACGACACGGAAGTCTCGGTGGAGAATTCCCTTGTAATCCGAGACACCACCATGTGGTTTGCCAACAGCAGCGGTCTGGTCCAGGGCTGGGACATTGCTGATGTGGAAGAAGGGGACGCGCCCAAGCGCATCTTCCGCTTCTGGGTTGGGGAAGACGTCGACGCCACCTTGATGTTTGATGACGACGGCTTCTTGTACGTGGCCGCACAATACGAAAAGAAGCGGGCTCGAGCGCGGGAGGTGGGTCAGCTGCTCAAGGTTGACGTCTCCAATCTCGAGGATCCGCAGGTGGTCTGGTCCATCGAAGACCAGCTGGCGGGTCCCGACTCGGGATTCTGGGCGACGCCGGCGCTGTGGGGCGACTTGATCTACGCGTCCACCCAGACCGGACGGTTGATGGGCGTCGATCGCATCAGCGGTGAAATCGTGTGGGAGAAAAACTTCGAGCGATTCCTGTGGGGGTCACCCATTGTTGTGGACGATGTGCTCATCCAGGGTGATTGTGACGACGGCGTTGTCCGCGGCTGGGACGTCTCGGACCCAACCGTTGATCCGCCCGAGCTCTGGGCGGTCCAGATTGGCGGCTGCATCGAAGCGACTCCGGTGGTCTGGCGCGGCCATGTGTACATCGGCTCCCGCAACGGCTACATGTACCGGCTCAGCAGCGCGGACGGGGTCACCGAATCGGCCTCGGGTTAGCCAGAACGAGAGCGTGTGCGCCGACCCCTCGGTGACTGCGGCGGGCATGAGATGCCGGCAGCGGAAAGGGCCGACACCCATTGAGCGCCCAGTGGCGTTGCCGCAGGGCTGAAGCTTGTCCCACAGCGGGCGACTTCCGCCCACCTCATGACGATTCGTCCTCCCCCACGACCACCGGTTCCGGCGTCGGTGTGGGCGGAATGGGGATGTCGGGGAAGATCACGACCAACTGCTCATAACGACGCGGATCCTGCACGATGGGCAGGTCATCGACCACGGCAAACTCGTCGTCGTCGGCAAAGGGCCGGTACCGATCAAGCTGGACCTCGTAGACCAGGTCGCCATTGAGATCAACCGACGCCAGGAGTCGGTTCTCGTCGTTGGTGAAGCACAGTTCAACGCCTGCGGGCGCCGTTTCGGTGTCGGTTTTGGTCAGGAAGCAGTCGACCATGATTGGACCGTCGAAGGTTTCGAAGCCAATACGTTGCTGGCTCCAGCCACCCGGGTCCTCGTCGGCCACCAGCTTCAACCGTCGAAAGTCGGCGACCTCATAGACCGACAGCGGGTGCCAATCCCGAATTCGTTGCAAGGCCAACCCAATGACGTCCGGGGTGTCAGCTGGACGCGGCGCGCTGGCACATCGAGGTTCGCTGTCCACCAGATTGATGCCGGCGCAGAAAACAATGCGCTCCCGATCCTGGAAGGCGAGGTGGTTGGGGGTCCGTGAAAGGTAGGTGCCGCGAAGGTCATCGACCACTTCAACAAAGGGGTACGGGAAGCCCACGCCCGGCTTTCCAATGGCCTCCGCGTCCACCGTCCACTGCGCGGTGTAGAACCGGCCGTCCGCCTGGTCGGTGCTGACCGGTGCATCCTGCTCGTCCGCAGCGGAAGCTTCACCGGAGTCGGTGCACCCGGCCCCAAACAGGGCCAGGCCCATGAGAAGCACTGCAGCAACGAACTGGCGTGGTCCCAACGTTTGCACCGCTCAACCATAAGGGACCAGGCCCAAGTACCCGCAGAACGCCGTACCGAACTAGCATCCAACGCTCATGCCTATCCCCGACGAACTGTCGATCTTCGCCCAAGGCATGGCCCTGATCCGGCGGTCCATTCGTGTTCGTCCGCTCGGCTATCTCTTTGCGATCAGCGGTGCTGCCCTCTACGGGTTGGCATCGGTCGGGTTCACCATCGTGCTCGGCTGGGTAACCGATGACATCATCAATCCAGGCTTCCAGAACGCGGGAGCAACCGGTTCCACCGGGATCTCCACGGGGCTGATCCTGCTGGGTATGGGAGCGTTCCTGTTGATCGGCTCGTGCCGGGCCATGGGGGCCATGGCACGCCGATGGTTCCTGAGTTGGGCCGAATTCAGTACCCAGAAGGTCTGGCGCACCCAACTACTCGATCACTATCTGGACGTACAGATGGAGTTTCACGACCGCACGCCGGCCGGTCAGCTCCTGGCTCACGCCGACGCCGACGTCGAGCGTTCTACCCGCATGCTCAAGCCGCTGGCGTTTGCCGTCGGGACCATGGTGATGGCCGTCGCGGCCCTGGCCGCGCTTCTGCAGGTCAGCGTCTGGCTGGCCCTGGTGGCGGTCGTCCTGTTTCCGATTCTGAACGTCATCAATCGGGCATATACCAAGCGGGTCTCGTCCCTGGTGATCATCGAACGTGAGCTGGTCGGCGAGGTCTCGTCACTGACCCATGAAAGCTTCGACGGCGCGCTGGTGGTGAAGACACTCGGCCGCGAACAGGACGAGGTTGATCGCCTTGATGAAGCCGCGGCACGTTTGGAAGAGGTTCGCATTCGAATCGGGCGACTACGCGGCACCTTCGAGCCGATCATCGACGGGCTCCCCAATCTCGGGGTTGTGGCCCTGTTGTTGCTGGGCGCGTGGCTGGTGGGAAACGGGGAGGTGACGACCGGCGGCGTACTGCGAGCGGTGGCGCTCTTCACCATCTTGTCGGTGCCGCTGCGGATTCTTGGCTTCTTCCTGCAGGAGATCCCCAGTTCGGTGGCCGCTCTGGCTCGGGTCGATGGTGTGCTGAGCGAACCGGTCGAGGACCGCAAATCTGCATTTCAGTCGCTTCCCGACGGGCCGCTCGATCTGTCCTTTGAGAACGTCATTTTTCGCTTTCCAGCTCCGGCCTCCGACCGTGGAACCGAGCCCGCTACCGATGCTCCCGAGGCACCCCCCGTGCTCGACAATCTCAGCTTCAACGTGGCGGCCGGTGAAAGCGTGGCCATCGTTGGCTCAACCGGTTCGGGAAAGTCGACCGTTGGGCATCTCATTGCCGAACTCATCACGCCGGGGTCCGGGGTGATTCGAGTCGCCGGCACCGACATCGCAGCGGTGTCGCGCGCCGAGATTGACGCTGCTCGCGCCATCGTGTTTCAGGAGGCGTTCCTCTTTGCGTCCACCCTTCGCAACAACATCGTTCTGGGTGGCAACTTCTCCGAAGAGCAGATCCAAACGGCGCTCGGCCTGGCTCAGGCCCAGACCTTCGTCAACGCCACCGACCAGGGACTCAGTACCGTGGTCGGGGAGCGGGGCGTCACGCTCTCGGGTGGTCAGCGCCAACGAATCGCGCTGGCGCGAGCGCTGATCCGCCAGCCTCGCCTGCTGGTACTCGATGACGCCACGTCCGCAGTTGACCCGACGGTTGAGGCTCGAATCCTGGCGGGTCTTCGCCGGGACCTGTCGACCACGCTGGTGGTGGTGGCGTACCGGTTGGCCACCATCATGCTGGCCGATCGGGTGCTGTACCTGGCGGACGGTCGGTTGGCGGGCATGGGTACCCACGCTGAGCTGATGGAACTGCCGGGCTACGCGGCGCTCATTCTGGCCTATGAAGATGCAGAATCACATAGCGGGAGTCCACAGACCGCTGGTTGACTCGCTTGCGTTGCCGGTCTGCACGTGGTCATTGGTGAACCACCCGCTTATCTCCTCCGGTGGACGGGGTTTGGCAAACAGAAATCCCTGTCCCAGCGGCACCCCCATGGACCGTAGAATGGCGGCTTGTTCATGGGTTTCGACGCCTTCGGCGATCACGGTGATGTCCAATGCCTGGGCCATGCTGGTGATGGCCTGAATGATGGTGCCGGTTGCCCGGTCCTCGGGAAGTCGACTCACAAATGAGCGGTCAATCTTGAGCTTGTCCGGTTTGAACTGGGTGAGGTAGCTCAGCGATGAGAATCCGGTGCCAAAGTCGTCGATGGCGATGGATACCCCCATCTCCTTCAGGGCCTGAATGGCGTTCAAAGAACCGTCAGCATCGTCGAGCAGTTCGTTCTCGACCACCTCGATCATCAGCTGGTGCGGCGGAAGACCCGACGCAATCAGGGCGTCGTCAATCCGGTCGACAAACTGCATGAAGTTCTTGGGGACGATGTTGCTTGACACGTAGAGGTGGCGGGCCGCGGGAAACACCTTGTTCCACTCGGCCAGCTGGGTCGCGGTCTTGCGCAGTGCGACGCCGTCAATGGCGCTCTGCAGCCCGGCTTCCTCCGCGGTTGGCAGAAACTGGCCCGGCGAAAGCAGACCGCGGGTGGGGTGGACCCATCGAATCAGCGACTCGAAACCAACGGTGTAGCCCGTGGAGAGATCCACCAGCGACTGGTAGTACATCGACAGGTCTTCGTTGCGGATTGCGGTCCGCAACTCTGACTCCAATTCCATGCGTTCCACCAGTTTGTCGCGCATGCCTTCATCGAACATTTCGATGCGGTCGCGGCCGCGCTCTTTGGCCCGGTACATGGCGGCGTCCGCGTCGCGAAGAAGCTCGTCTGCGGACTGCTCGCCGGGCGCGCAGGTGGCAACGCCGATACTGAGCGTTGGGTGAATCTTGTTTCGGTCCACCACAAAAGGTTCTTGCAAAGACCGGCGCATCCGCTCGGCGATGGCCATCGCTTCGGACTTGTTGACCAGCGCCGGGGTCAGCACCACAAACTCGTCGCCACCAAAGCGCGACACCGAGTCACCGTGGCGCACTGCAGTACCAAGACGCGAGGCAACGTGTTTGATCAACTGGTCGCCCACCTCGTGGCCAAGCGAATCGTTCACCACTTTGAAACGGTCAACGTCAATGAACATCGCACCGACCAACTGGTTACTGTCAGTGGAGGACAGCGCCGAACGAAGGCGGTACAGCAGCATTGCGCGGTTGGGCAAACCCGTCAGTTCATCGTGCAGCGCCTGCTTCGCCAACTCCCAGGTCGCCTGCCGTCGGTAGGTGATGTCCTGACACTGGACCAGAAGGCGGACATTGTCGCCAGCCCCGGAGCGGGTGATGTGTTCGCTCACCCAGAGTTCGGTGCCGTCGGCCTTGATGTAGCGATGCTCCAGCTGGCTCTGGGACTTCTTTCCGGTAAGCAGGGCATCGATCTCGCCAAATTGCCGGGCCCGATCCTGCTCATGGGTCAGCGAAACCAGTTTGGTCCCGAGCAGTTGATCACGGGTACGTCCGGTCTGGTTGATCAACGCCGTGTTCACCGCAGTGATCGTTCCGGTTCGGTCAACTTCGGCGGTGCCAACGATGGTCTGTTCGAAGGTGACCGAGGCGGTGCTCGAATCCGGGTCGATTCCGCCATCGTCGCTTTGGGGGCGTGACCGGTCCGATCCATCAAACTGTGTGAGCAGCTGAGGTAACCGGAGCAGCAACGCAATCAGCGCGACAACGCCGAGACTTGCCAGCACCCGCAAGGTGAACAGATCGGCGGTGTAGCCGGACTCCTGGGCTGCGTTGACGATCACCCACACACTTCCGCCCACCAGGACGACCAGCGAGAGCGTGCGCAGGGCAGCAGCGATGCGGTGAACTGAATCGGTCATGGTCAGCCGTTGCTGCTGATGGCAGGTTCGGGCGCAGCGGGTACAGCGGGTGCGACCGCCGGCTCCGCAGCAAGAAACGCAAACAAGTCGGCTTCGGGCAGCGGTCGGGCATGGAGATAACCCTGACTGAGTCCACAGCCAAGCGATCGGAGGATCTCCAACTGTTCCTCGGTTTCCACCCCTTCGGCCACCGGGATCAACCCCAATGCGTGGGCAACCGCAATGATGCCCATCACCAAATCCGGCCCAACGGTGGTCACTTCATTGGTGAACTTTCGGTCGATCTTGAGATACTTGGCGGGGACCTCCCGTAGCTTGCTGAGCGAACTTGATCCGGTGCCAAAGTCATCGATTGCCAGGCTGACGCCAAGCTGGCTGAGCCGTTGCAACTGGTTGCCCACCTGGGTCTCGGCTCCGTGGAGCGAGGCTTCGGTGATGTCGAGCATCAACCGGTTGGGGTCGGCTCCGGCTCGACTGATGGCGGCACGAGTCCGGTTCAAAAGTTCCGGATCTGCCAACTGGCGAGGCGAGAAGTTCACGGTCCCAAACAAGTTCCGATCCGGCTGGTCCCGATTGATGGTGGTCAGCAGCCGAAGCGTCTTCTCGATCACCCAGTAGCCAATCTCGGTGATCAGTCCGGTTTCTTCGGCAATGGTGATGAACTCCGACGGCGGGATGAGCCCGCGGCTCGGATGTTCCCACCGAACCAGGGCTTCGATGCCGACCGTTTTCCGGCTGACGATGTCCAAAACCGGCTGGTAGTGCAGTCGCAATTCGCCGTTGCTCAGAGCGTGCGCCAGCTCGCCTTCGGTCTGGCGTTTGAAGACTGAACGAGCGTTCATGGGTTCGCTCCAGGTGACCGCTTGTCCTGATCCGTGTCGAGCTGCTTCGAAGCTGGCTGCCGCCGCCTTCTGAATCAGCTCGGTGGCGGTGGTGTCGGCCCGGGTGGTGGTCGCCAACCCAATGCTGCTGGAGACACGGGCGGTGCGGTCGCCAAGAACAAACGCGTCCCCAAAGACCTTGTTGATGGCAACCACCAGCTCGCCGCGGTTGCTTTCGGTCGAGACCTGGGCAACAAGGAACTCGTCGTTGCGGAATCGACCAAGAATGGTGGTCGATGGCAGTGCCGCCTGCAGCCGAGCCGCCGTTTGACGGAGCAACTCGTCGCCAGCGCCAAATCCGAGCTGGGCATTGACGGCCGAGAAGTTCTCGATGTCGATGTAGAGGACCTTGATAATGAGATCGTGGGAGGCCATTTGGATCGCCTGGTCCAGCCGGTCAACAAACAAGGTCATGGTCGGCAGCGTGGTCAGATCATCGAAGAAGCCGCGTTGCACAACGTCTTGTTCAAAGCGATGGCGTTGGTCGACGTTGCGCGTGGTGAACACGATGCCGCCAAGGCTGGCCTCCTCCATGAGATTGGTGGCCGAGCCCGCTACCCAACAGCGGGTGCCGTCGGCGCGAAGTACCTGCATCTCAATGGAGGTGACCATGCCGGGCTTGGACAACAGCCGCTTGACCATCGCGGTGTAGAGGTCGAGTTCTTCTGGAGGCACCAGCAGGTCGCCCCGGGAGCCAATCAGGTTGTCGGCGTTCCAACCGAGCTCTCGTTGCACGGCCGGCGATACGAAGTTGATCTGATTGTGACGATTGATGATCCACACCAGATCCGGTGAATGGAACATCAGGGCCTCGAACGCCGAAGATGCTGTGCCAGTATCGCTCATCGCTTTACTCGTCTCTCACGCAGATCATTGGTTCTGAGTCGGCAAAGGTACGACGTTCATTAACCAATTGTTGGGTTGGAAATGGTGGGAACACTGCGGCCACGGTGCCCCTCCGGGTTTGCTGTTGCAGGTCACTTCACCAGGTGCGGTTTGTCGCTCCAGCCAACGATCACGGTGGGTACCTCGGCTGTCGCCCAGGGGTTCTGGCCGGGCTTGACGCGGACGGCGACGTTCAGGTCCAGGTAAGGGAAGTCGGTGCTGATCCCTTCCAAGCTGACCTGGCCGTCGGAATCCATGAGGTCCTGAGTGGCAACGACGGTGCCATCGGGGGCGGTCACCTCAACGACGAACTGGAGGAACGGTCCGTCCGCCGTGAGCTCGCCATCGATTTGCACGCTGCCCCAATGAACGTCGCCGTTGTAACAGACACAGGGGAAGACCCGGGTGTCGGCCCGCCCCTCATCGCAGCCTTCGGTCATGTTGGAACTGAAAGTCCAGAAGATGGAGGCGTGCCCGAGCGCAAAGATGCAGTTGCCTTCATAGGTGTAGCCATAGTCCTCGGTGTCGCTGTCGCCGACCGAGCCGCAGTACTCGGCGTTGGTCCAGTCCCAACAATGGGTGGTGTTGACTGCCAGAAAGCCGGTGTTGAGGATCAACCGGTTCGAAGGTTCGTGATAGAGGTGATGGCCAACAAGGCCCGCCGCTTCGCCAGTCTGGGAATTGAATCCGGCGATCGCTGCCGATGCTGCGCCGTCGAGCAGCGCGTAGCACTCATGATCGTTTTGGCCGAGCGAACACACTGCAGTCGGGTTGCCGGTGTTCGAACGTTTGAAGAAAAGTCGGCCGGTCACCCAAGGACTGGTGTCTTCGCCGATGTGGATCTGACGCTGATCAAACTCCGGACACGACGTGTTCTGATTGGTATCCCAGCAGTGAAGTCGGACGCCGTACTGGGCCATGGTTCGGTAGAAGTGGGTGGTGACATAGATCTTTCCGTTGTGCTCCACCCGGTCACTCATGGCGCCGGTCGATCTGTTGTCCATGTCCGGCAGCCCGCTGTTGAATGCCGCGTCGAGCGAGGTGTTCTTTGGGTAACCGCTGCAGTCGGCCAGCGTGCTTTCGATCTTGCAGTGCACCTGATGGTTGTCGGTGAAAGCAAAGATCCGACCGTCAACGTGGGTGACCGCCCCGCCGCGGGACCGGCTGTTGGCGGAAAGATCGGTGTTCCAGCTCAACGGGGCAAGCGAAACAGGACTGTTGGCGCACGCCGCACCGGTGCTGACGTCAAAGCAGGCGAGAACGATCTCGTTTGACTGCTGACCGTGAAAGTAGATCTTGTCACCCACAACTGCGGACAGCGCCAGGTTGTCGGTGAGGACCGGATCGTTGGACTGGACTTTGCGGGGATAGCCCGGACACAACGCCTGGTCTGCCAGGGACACGCAAACAATGTCGCCGTTCCAGTTGTGATGGTTGACGCCATAGAGGCTCTGGCCAATGAGCATCGGCGTGAAACCGTCGCCGGAGCCGACCACCGTGACTTCGCTGAAGGGTGCGGGGATTTGCAACGTTGAGGTGCAGGAGAGACCACAGTCGTCGAGCAGCGCAGTGGCATCGCGCTGAATTCGCATACCGCCAAGCACCAACTTCGCAAAGAAAAGGTCGACGTCATTGTCCAGAATGCGAACGTTGAGTTCACCTTCATTCAAACCCAGGTCCCCCGGATAGCTGATCACGACGTCAAGCTGCGGGTCGCCGGCCAGTCCGTTCTGGTTCAGTACATCGCGCACGCGAGCTTCGGTGGCGCCCCGGTCGGCGGTGAGGTCCAACTCCTGAGCGCCCGCCAGAGCAGCGGCGTCGGCAGCGTTCTGGAGATGCTCGGCTCGGGCATACCAGGATCCAAAATCGACCGCGAATGCGGCCGAGAGCATCAGCACAAAGAGCATCATCGCCACGATCATCAGGACCGCGCCGCGTTCCTGAACTGCGTGTTCCTGAACTGCGTGTTCCTGAACTGCGTGTTCCTGAACTGCGTGTTCCTGAACTGCGTGTCGGTCGATTGCAACCGGGGTGATTTCCATGCGCTCGGTCCTCTGCGCCTTTGTGGGCGCGGCAGTTTGGTCGGTCACTGTCTGGTCACCGCCACCTGATTGGTGCAGATGTATTCGTTGGAGGCGCTGACGCTCATCACCGCAAAGATCTCCAACGTTGAACCGGTCAGTCCCGATGCCGTGAGCGTTGCGGACCCAAATGGTCCGCCAGCGGAGTCGGCGGTCACCACGGCGCCGCCATCAATGCGGTACCGCAACTCAACGCCGTCATTGCTGAACTGGCCTGCGGTCAGGGGTCCGGCCGATGTCGCCTGGAGTGCGATGTCGACGGTTTCACCCGAGATGTCGATGGCTTCGGATATCCAGACGGTGTCGAGCCCCGCACCGCGTCGTTCGTAGCAGCCGCCAAAGAGCTGGTGGCTACCGCCGCCGGTGGCCGTCCATCGGGTTGTGCCGACGTATCCCTGCTCGTCGAAGTTCTCGATCCACTCGAGCTGACCGGTTTGGACCTGAACGGGAATCGGAGTCGGTGTCGGGGTGAGAGTTGGCAATGGTGTCGGGGTCGCCACTCCTCCCACGGGGACGGTGACGGTCACACTGTTGATGCAATAGGACTCGGTCGCCGCGGAGACCTCCATAGCCACATACACAATGAGTTCCGAACCAACCACGCCGTTGATGGCGAGCGTTGCTGAACCCAGTGCGCCATTGGCCGAATCCACAGAGATGATCGGTCCGCCATCGAGCTGGTAGAGCAGCTCGACTTCGTCGTCGGGGCCGATCGATCCAATCGCTTCGATCTGAGCTTCGACATCGACCGAGCTCAGACCGCTGATCGTGATTGGCTGGGATGCCCAGACGGTCCGGGGGCCGCCCGCAGTGCGGCGGTAGCACTCCAGGTCGGGCTGCCAACTATGGAAGCCGCCGCCGGTTGCGCTCCACTGGGTGGCGCCGCTGGTGCCGCCCTCGTTGAAGATCTCAATCCAGGGAGCGGTGCCCGTTGGAAGCGGCACGGCGGTCGGTGCCGGGACCGGAGTGGCTGTTGGTATTGGCGATGGTGTGGCCGTCAGAACTGGCGTAGCGGTGGGGGTTGGCGTCGGAATGGGCGTGGCGGTGGGCGGAACCGGGGTTGGCGTGGGGGCGGCCCCGCCGCACACCTGCCCGGTGCTTGCGATGGTGATCTTCCACTCGTGGTCCTGTCGAGCGGCCGACGCAACGGTATTCACCGTGCCGTTGCTGTCTCCGTCGATGTAGTTGCCGAAGTCAAGGTTGCGGATGGTCCACACGGCGAGGTCGGTTTCGTTCAGGATCCACTTTTCGTCGTTCTCGTTGCCGGGGCTGAGGTCCACGGTGTAGCCGAAGTCTTCGTCGAGTCGCAGGCCGGTCGAAACGTGGACCAATTCAACGTTGGATCCGTTGTTGATGACGTTCCATTCGGTGCTGGAGTCGGCACTCGCTTTGACTCCAACGAAGGATCCCGATCCGAAGAGGAACGTGTTGTGGAGCCGGTTCTGCAACCGAATCACGCCAGACGGTGTCGAACAATGAGAAGCACCCGGCGTGGGGGTGGCCGTCGGATTTGCTCCGCTCGGGAGGCAGTTGAGGTCTTCGACGATCAGCCATTGAGAGGCGGTGCTCGATGCCGAGTTCTGGGTGATGGCATCACTGCCGTTGGCTGTGACATAGGTGTCGAACTGGCGGTTTTGCATCCGCCAGGTGTTGTCTCCGACGGTGACCAGGTCCCAGATCCCGGTGTTGTTGGTGGAGTTCTGGGTGGCGTGCACGATGTAGGAGTTGCTGGATTCATGGAGGTAGTAGGAGCTGTTGGTGGCGCTGCGGAGTCTCAGGCTGCTGCTGGTTGCTGAGGTCACATCCCATTGCGAACTTGTTGATGTGGACGAGGTCAAGTCCACGGCGTTTCCGTTGCGGTACAGGTACTGTCCGGTCTGCACATTTTGGATGAACACCCGGCCTGAAGGCAGGCCACTGGCGCACGCGGGAGCCGACGGAGTTGGGGTTGGAGTGATCGTGGGCGTTGCGGTTGCCACCACGCCGCCTCCGGGAACACATGTGAGGTCTTCGACGATCCGCCATTCAGAGGCGGTACCCCATGTCGAGTTCAGCGTGATGGCATCACTGCCGTTGGCTGTGACATAGGTGTCGTACTGACGGTTCTGCATGCGCCAGGTGTTGTCACCAACGTTGACCATGTCCCAGATTCCGGTGTTGCCGGACGAACTCTCGATGGCGTGCACGGTGTAGGAACTCTGGTTGAAGAAGAGGGCGGAATTGGTGGCTTCATGCAGGTAGTACGAGCTGTTGCTGGCGCTTCTGAGTCTCAGGCTGGTGCTGGTTGCCGACGCCACATCCCATTGGGAGTTTGTTGAAGTGGACGAGGTCAGATCCACCGCGCTTCCGTTGCGGTACAGATACTCGCCGGTTTGCACATTCTGAATGAACACCCGGCCTGAAGGCATACCACTGGCACACGCGGGAGGCGCCGGGGTGGGAATCGGCGTGGTCGAGGGCGTTGCCGTTGGTACCTCGGTTGGAGTCGGTGTTGTTGGCGTGGGGGTTGCGGGCGGGGTGCAGTCGACTTCAAGCCAGTCGATGAGGACGAGACCCGAGTCGCCGCTGGACCAGAGAAGACCAAGGCTGGTGTCGCCGGTGAACGACAGAGATGTGGACACCGTCGACCAGTTGCCGGCGCCGGTGTCGGCAAAGGCCAGTTGGGTCAAATCGGTTCCGTTGCCAAAGAGGCTCAGGGTTCGGGTGGTGCCGGCATTGTCTGCGGAGTACCGGACAGTGAGCGTTGCCGTTTGGGCGGTGGGTGAAGTGATCCGCAGGTCAGACACGCCACTGCCGGGCGACACGATGTCTTCGATCCACCCGCCGCCGTTGATCTCGGCGAAGCCCGTGGGTGTTCCGGCTTCTGCTTCCAGACGATGGAGTGCGGTGCAGGGGACCCATGCCCCCGGTGGAGGCGGCGTGGCTGTTGGCAGCGGCGTGAATGTCGGAACCGCACTGGGCGTTGAGGTGGGGGCGTTGATATCCGGTGTTGGCGTGACCACCGGTGCCACCGTTGGCGTGTTGTTGGGATCGGGTGTCGGGGTTTGCGCCGGCGGAGTGGTGGGACCCGACGTGGGAAGCTCCGTCGCCTGGGTCGAGATGAAGTAGGGAGCGTCCAGATTGGCGCAGTCGTCGGGTTGGGTTTGCCCAAGCCAGAGATAGTTGGCGTCGCCGTCGATCTCAAAGCTGAGCGCGTGGCTGCCCGCCCCAAGGTTCCAACAGAAGTGGTCACTGCCGATGTACTTCAGGACCAGCACGTTGCAGGCCGCCGGGCCATTGACGGTGAGCGCGTTGTAGTCAACACTGCCAGAGTTCAGAATGGACGACCATCCGTCTTCGAACACTTCCACTGCGCCGCTGAGACTGACCGTCTCCCAGAGCGTGGCGTCGCATTCTTGCGGTACCGGGGTGCCGGTTGGCGTTGGCAGCGGCGGGGGGACGTCAAAGTCGCCGACCGGTTCAAGTTGGAACACTGCCTGCTTGGTGAATTCCTGATCAGTCAGAAAGAACCCAAGGAGCGCGTCGTGGTCAACCCAGACCCGGACCCCCAGATAGTCACCGTTCTCGAACGCAGCCAATCGAGTGGTGGGGCACCAGTTGGCGTCGGCTTCGCCTGCGCAGTTCTCTGCGGCGAAGTTGGCCGGGTCCAGGTTGTCAAGGACGTCGCCGGTGTAGACGTTGCACACATTGGCGACCCCGGAGGACCCCGCCTCGCATCCGGCCGGGACCGCACCATTGGATCCCGCAGGCGTCTTGAACACGGAGATGGCGACGACGTCGTCGCCCGAGGCGATGTAGTTGCCCTGAATCGATCGAAGGATCGAGTAATCGGCCAGGCGGTGGTCGCCGGCGGCCGAACCGGCGCGAGCGGCTGAGCGGGCGGCCTCGGTCACGTTGCGGCTGGAGTGAAACGCCATCCCCAGATCGAGGATGCCCGAGATCAGCACCAGCAGCAGCGGAAGGGCGACGGCCAACTCCACGATGACCGCGCCCCGTTGGTCGCCTGACCCTGTCCTGCGCAGTCGGCGAGGGAGCCGAGAGATCATCGAGGGGTGAGTGGTCAGAGTCATCACTGACCAGCACTTTCCAAAGCCTGAATGGAGAGCTCTTCCATCGAGAACGATCCGAGCGCACCGGACGGTGAGTCAAACCGACCGCGGACCCAGACCCCAATCAGGTCGAGGTCGGCCAGCCGGCGACTCCGGTCGTTGGGGCACCACGAACCGTCGAGCGCACCGCAGGTGCCAAAGTCCGATCGGGGGCGCAACAGGTCGCTGGCGCCATAGCTGTTGCACTCGGATGCGGACGAGCTCGCATCAATGCACTGTTCTGCAGGCCCGTTGCCGGTGGCATCGGCTTTGAAAATCACCACGCGCTCAATGCTCGATCCGCCGTCGGAACTGTGCTCAAGCACCTGTTGGAGAATCTGCCAATCGGCAAAGGGGTCGTTGGCTGCCACGCTGCCGCGGCGAGCGGCTTCGTCGGCCGAATTGGAAAGACCAAGCTTGGCTCGGAACGCCAGTCCGCCTTCGACGATGCCGAAGAGAAGCAGCATCAGGATCACTGCAATGATGGCCATCTCCACGATGACTGCGCCCCGTTCATCTTCGGGCTGACGTGACGTGGTGGATCGAAAAAGGCGACGGCCAGCGATCGGTAAACAACGCGCAGGGGCAGACATATCAAGGCCGGATCTCGGCACTCCAGGTGGTTCACCTGAACGATGACCGGTCAATTGGGCCGAAGGACTCAGGTCGTTCTGGCCGGGGTTGCGGTGCAGATTTGGCGGCTCCACCACCGTTCTGGCGTGCGCACAGCGTTTTGGCCCCATCGGCCTATTCGGTTGTCGGAGCGGGTTCCCGATTCTTCATGCGTCCAGCAGTGCGTACTGCTGGAATACAAAGGAGAAACACCACAATGACCAACCCTTCAATCAAGGCAGCTGCAGCTGTGCAGTCCGGTGTCGTCAACGCACGGTCACGTGCCACTGACGAGCGAGGCGCTGTTATGGCTGAGTACGGCCTGCTTCTGGCGCTGATTGCTGTGATGATCATCGCCGCAATGGTGGCCTTCCGCGACACCCTCTTTGGCGTGTTCAACGATGCAACCGAGGAGCTTGGCGGCACCGCGGCAACCAATGCCAACGAGGGCACCGACCTGAGCGGCTGATAGCTGCGATGCGAATTGTGCGGTCCGATCAATGACGATTGGACCGCACGTTTGCTCGCCCGGTGATTCCTTTGATTCACCTCCGCACACCTGGCTCAAGTCCGTTGTCGGTCAACCGACACCTGCAGCAGCTGCTCACAATCCCACCCATCATCAGAAGTCTCAACCAACGCCCGGTGAAAGCAATGAAACTCCCCTTCCAGAAAAAGCCCGAAGAGAGTGGCGCCACGCCACCCGACCCGTTGAGGTCCGCGCAGTCAGATGCAGGCGAAGAGCCAGGTCCTGGCGCCGCCGCGGGCGAAATGAAAGAAAAGACTGCGGTCTCCAATTCCACGAAGAAGACGCTCCTGGCCGTGGGCGCCTCCGCCATCCTTGCGGTGAGCGGTGTACTCATGCTCGTTTCCTACGTGCGCAACACCCAGGAGACCGCATCGGTTGAGGACGCCATCCCCGAAGCGCAGGTGCTGATGGCCGCCAGCCCCATTGCGGCCGGCACCACCCTTGAGGAGTTGCGGTCCGAGAATTTCTCTCGGTTCCGAGTGGAACGAGTCCCGGTCACGCTGGTCTCTGAAGGGGCCGTCGCCACCGTGGAGGATCTGGATTCGCTCGGCGATGTGATGGCCGATGTCAGCATCGCTGAAGGGGAGATCGTGCGGGGCGATCGATTTGTTTCAACCACATCATTCTCCACCCGGGCGGCACCGGTCGATGTTCCTCCCGGTCACCATCAGGCCAGCTTCCGACTCAGTCCTGAACGCCTTCTGGGTGGCCTGATTCGACCCGGCGATGATGTGAGCGTCTCCGCCAGCTTTGGTGCCGCCGAAGGTTTCCCGAACATGGCGGTCGTGGTCCTCCGATCAATCGAGGTCATGAACGTCCAGGTCGAAGGCGCCTCGTTGGGCAACGAAGCCGCCGGCGGCCGGGACTCGGTGGGCGTGGCCCCGACCACCGCCTATCTCGTAACCGTGGCCGTCACCGCGGACGAACTGGCCAAGCTCAATTACACGATGGACTTTGGAAACCTGATGGTTGCTGCGGCGTCTGACTCGCCCGAGGGCGATGTACTGGCCGTCGAGAACCTCACCTCGATTGTTGAAGATGCCGGCGCCCGAATCGATTCGGTGTCGGGCCAGTTGACCATCGATGATGCTCCGCCAGTCGTGGCCTTCACCGAACCGAACGACTACGACAACAACAACTACGACAACAATGACAACGACAACAGCGATGACGACGACCGAGCCCCAGGCGACGGTGCCGGTCTGGGCGAAGATGTTTCCACGGAGAGCGACTCGTAGCCATGAACATGTTCCGATCCCGCCGCGAGGGTGAGCCCGAGGCGTCTGTCGACGACCTTCCTCCGCCCCCTCCGCCCCCCGGCGTGCCCGAAACTCTGGCCGCAGCCGAACCCACGGTGCCCGACAGTCTTGTTGACTGGTACCTCAACCCCGAGGCGCCATCGCCAGTAGGCCCATCGGGCGCCGCTCAACAGAACCCGCCCGGTCCAATGGACGCCGGTGCCCTGCCGCCTCCTCCGCCGCCCGGCGGATTCTCGGCCCCTTCCGGGAGCGCCGAGGCGGTGATCGGCGGCATGCATATGGCCAACGCGGCTCGACCAACCCAGCTGCCCGGCGACGCCTCTTCGACCGAGGCGCTTCCGGTTCTGATGGAACGGCCGCCGATGACGTCGGACATGCTGGAGCTCAAAAAGCGAGTCCAAGGTCTTTTGATTGACCGCCTTGGTTCTCGCCTCTATGACTCGTCCGTGTCCGAAGAAATCCTTGAGCGGAACGTGATCGATGAATTGGCCGGCATCTTTGTTGAGCAAGCTCCCGCACTGAGCGAGAAGGAGCTCGAGCAGCTCAGCGAGAGTCTCATCAATGACATTCTGGGTCACGGTCCCATCGAGCCGCTCCTGAATGATGACTCGGTCTCAGAAATCATGGTCAACGGCCTTGACCCGGTATTCATTGAGCGATCCGGTCGGCTGAGCTCGTCCGGCATCCGCTTCGAGAATGAGGCGCAGCTCCGACAGGTGATCGACCGGATTGTGAGTCGCATTGGGCGCCGCGTCGATGAGTCTTCGCCGATGGTTGACGCCCGACTTCCCGATGGTTCCCGCGTGAACGCGATCATTCCACCGCTGGCCGTCGATGGTTCATCGCTGACCATTCGTAAGTTCGCCAAGCGCGCCCTTGATGCTCAGGACCTGGTTGAATACGGCACGCTCACGCCCAACTCGGTGGCTCTCCTGCGGGCCTTCGTCGATGGCAAGCTCAACATTCTGGTGTCCGGCGGAACCGGTTCCGGAAAGACCACGTTGCTCAACGTGTTGTCCAACTTCATCCCGGACTCAGAACGGATTGTGACTATTGAGGATGCGGTCGAACTTCGCATCAACAAACCGCATGTGGTTCGGCTGGAATCGCGGCCCCCCAACCTTGAAGGCCGCGGCGCCGTATCCATCCGAGACCTGGTCAAGAACTCGCTTCGTATGCGGCCGGACCGGATCGTGGTGGGTGAGTGTCGTGGCTCGGAGGCCCTGGACATGCTCCAGGCCATGAACACCGGCCACGACGGCTCGCTCTCCACCTTGCACGCCAACACACCGCGCGACGCGGTCTCTCGGGTGGAGATCATGGTGATGATGGGCGGCATGGATCTGCCGGTGGTTGCCATCCGGGAACAGATCTCCTCGGCGGTGGACCTGATCGTCCAGTTGTCGAGACTCCGCGACGGCACCCGGCGCGTGACCCACATCACCGAAGTGGTGGGCATGGAGGGCGACACCGTGACGCTGTCTGACATCTTTTTGTATGAGTACGACGGCGTTGACGATGACGGAAAGTACATCGGCGAGCTTCGGCCAACCGGTCTTCGTCCAATGATCCTGGAGAAGTTGGCCGAACATGGCATCGAGTTGGCCAGCTCGGTCTTTGGGGCCCAGGGCGGCGCGGCCGATATCGACTTCAGCCAATTCTGATGGGTCAGAACGAGATCCAGCTGTGGGGCGGAGCGGCCCTGGTCATCTTTGGATTGATGACGGTCCTGGTCCGGGTCCTTGGCGGGCGGGTCGCCAAATCGATTCGCGCTGCCGACGAAATCACGCCAGCCACCGATCCAACATCGTTGTTCAATGTTGGCAAAGACAATGAGGGTTCGGGTTCGGGACTGAATCGGTTCCGCCGAAAGCTGGACACCGCCACCGCAAGTGGCATCAAGAAGCGCAAGTCGGGCAAGCGGCTCACCCGCACGCTGGAGCGATCCGGAAGCAAACTGCGTGCGGGTGAGTTCGTGATCATTGTCCTGTCGATCGCGACCGTCATCTTCGTCTGCGTGTACCTGTTCCGCGGCCTGTTTGCGGCCGTCGTGGCCGGCTTTCTCGCTCTCTTCCTGGGGCGCTACTACCTCAACCGGAAGATCTCGAAACGCCAGAGTGCGTTTGCCGAACAACTACCCGATTTTCTTCAGATGATGGCGACCAATCTGCGAGCCGGACAGAGTCTGCCGCAGGCGGTCAGCTCGGTTGCTGCCGAAGCCCGCACGCCGGTTCGGGAAGAGTTGCAACGGGTGTTGCTCGAACAACGGATTGGTCGTGACTTCACCGCAGCGTTCAAAGACCTGGCTGACCGGATGGAGAGTAAGGACATGGAGTGGGTGGTGTCAGCCATCGACATCAACCGGTCGGTTGGTGGCGACCTCGCCACCATCCTCGGACGAGTCGAAGCGACCATTCGGGCTCGAAACCGGGTGCGCGGTCAGGTTGACGCCATGAGCGCCGAGGGCAAGTTGTCCGGCGTGATTCTGGTGGCCCTGCCGCCAGGGCTGCTGTTCTTTGTGCAGATGATCAATCCCGGCTATCTGGAGCCAATGCTCAACTCGTTTCAAGGCAAGGCGCTTCTTGGGTTGGCGGCCCTGATGCTGGCCACCGGAGCGTTCTGGCTGAGTCGCCTGTCCAAGTTCGTGTACTGATCGGAACTCTCTGATGATTCTTGTTGCTGCTTGTCTTCTCATCGCCGCTGCGGTGGGCGTCATTGGTTGGAGCATGGTGCCGTCGGTGCCGGTGCTCACCGAGGACGCCTTCGAGGAAAAGAAAAAGAGGAAGAGCCCGGGAGCGATCGTCAACGGCGGTCCGACCAATCTCCACGAAGCCATGCTGGCCCGGTCGGCCTCGGAGCGAGTGGTCAGCCCGATGATCACGAGGCTGCAGAGCCTGGCCAGCCGAATGACGCCCGAAGGTCGCATTGACGCGCTCCACAGGAAGGCGGTGTCGGCAGGTAAAGGCAGCACGTGGAAACGCTCTCGTCTGGTTCTCTACAAGGCCATTGGGCTGACGGTGGGCGTCGGTTTCGGCATTCTGATTCTGCAGGCGATGGGTGGCGGCATGGGCTGGCTCATGGCTGCGTGTTTTGCCGCACTGGGATACTTCGGTCTCGACATGATGCTCAACGGTCAGGCGAAGGCCCGCCAGTCCGCCATCCTGACGGACCTGGCCGACATCATTGACCAGATCTCCATAAGCGTGCAGGCCGGCCTTGGCTTTGAAGCCGCTATTGCGCGAAGCGCCAGCTCAACCGATGGTCCACTCACCGACGAACTCAAGCGGATGATGAACGACATTCGGCTCGGCTCCAGCCGGGCCAACGCCTTCGAGGCACTGGCCGAACGCGCCCAAGTTGATGATCTCAGCAACTTCGTGCGTTCGATCTCGGCCGCCGAGAAGACCGGCGTATCCATCTCGAAGGTGCTTGAGGTGCAGGCAGATGAGCAGCGTGAACGGCGCCGCCAACGGGCCGAAGAGCGAGCCATGAAGATGCCGGTCATGCTCGTGTTTCCGTTGTGCACCTGCATTCTTCCGCCGTTGTTCATTGTCCTGCTGGGGCCGGCGGTCATTCAGGTCGTGACCCAGGGCTTCGGCGGCTGACCGGTCCAAGCTCTGCCGGCACTCTGAGTTTGCCGATGGCGCCGAAACATCGCGCGGTCGTTCGCTAGCCTCACCCGGTGGACACCGCCAAAGTTGACAACGACGTTGACATAGAGGTCGCGGGGCCCATTGCGGTCATTCGTCGGGGCTTGGCCACCACCCCGGCGTTGCGCACCGGCATGGTTTTCTCGCTGGTCATGGCGCTGGCGGTCTCGGTGGGGAAACTGGTTGTACCGATCCTGGTGCAACAGATCATCGACCGCGGGATTGCGGGTCCCGGGGGCTATCGGCCGACCTTCGTTCTGACCGCGTCATTGATTGCCGGTGCGATTGTGATCGTCATCATGATCCTGGCTCGGGCCGCGCAGATCCGCCTGCTCTACAACGCCCAACGAGGCTTGCGCGACTTGCGGGTGGCGGCCTTCGCCCACATTCATCGGTTGAGCATCGCTGAGCACGCCGATACCAAACGCGGCGCGTTGACGGCCCGGGTGACCTCTGATGTAGAGCAGCTGGCGATGTTCGTTGGCTGGGGCGTGGTGATCTGGGTGAACTCTTTGGCCCTGGTGGTCGGCACGGTGGTCGTGATGTTGTGGTTCAGCTGGCAACTCACTCTGCTGGTGCTGCTGATCTACACCCCGGTTGTTCCGTATGCCCGCTGGGTGCAGAAGGGCCAGTTGCAGGCGTACACCAACCTGCGTGACCGCGTGTCCGACATGATGAACGAAATCTCGGAGTTGGTGATGGGGGCGCGGGTCATCCGGGCCTACGACTACCGCCAAGAGTCTCGTCGCGCGGCTCATGAATGCGCCGAAGATCAGTACCGCAGCCAAATGGTGGCTCAGAAGTTCTTCGCGATCTATCTGCCGGTCACCGATGTGGTGGGCGGCCTGGCGCTGGCGATGACCTTGGGCGTCGGTATGTGGATGGGTCCGGGCTGGGGTATGCAGGCCGGAGAGCTGGTGGCGTTCCTCCTGCTGGTCAGCTTGTTCCTGAACCCCATCTCCTCGATCACCGAGGTGTTGGACCAGACGCAGACAACAATGGCGGCGTGGCGCAAAGTTCTGGCCGTTCTGGATGTTCCGATCGATGTGGTGGAGCCCGACCCCGGGGTGTCGCTGCCCACCGGCCCGCTGTCGATTTCTGCGTCCAATGTGCACTTCCGGTACCGCACCGGTCCGCCGGTGCTTTCTGACATTTCCGTGGAGGTGCCCGCCGGTACCCGGGTGGCGATCGTTGGCGAGACCGGCTCGGGCAAAACCACCTTCGCCCGGCTGATGGCTCGGCTGGCCGATCCCAGCTCGGGCACCATCAAACTGCAGGATCGGCTGCTTGATCAGGTGGCAGGCGATGAGCGGCGACGCGCGGTTCGGATGGTTCCGCAGGACGGATTCCTCTTTGATGCGACCATTGGCCAGAACGTCGCCTACGGCCGAGATGGCGCCGGTCAGGACGAGGTGCGCCAATCATTCCGTGAGCTGGGTCTGGCCGACTGGTTGGAGCGCATGCCCGCCGGGCTGGACACCGATGTGGGCGAACGGGGCGAGAATCTGTCGGTGGGAGAGCGGCAGCTGGTGGCGCTTGCGCGAGCCCACCTGGCCGATCCCGGCCTTTTGATTCTGGACGAAGCAACCTCAGCAGTTGACCCCGAAACCGAGCAGGTGCTGGCCAGGGCTCTTGACGCCGTCTCCGCCGGCCGAACCACCGTCAGCATTGCGCACCGGCTGTCCACCGCCGAGGCGGCCGAACTGGTTCTGGTGTTCGACGCCGGTCGGTTGGTGGAGCAGGGCCCCCACAAAGATCTGGTGATGGCGGGCGGCCCCTACGCCGACTTGTACGAATCATGGATCGGCAACACCCACGCCAATCGCTAGCCTCGTCGGTGGTACCCCAACCAACCTGTTTTTCCCACCGCCGTTTTGAGGAGTATGCGTGAGCGCCCAGTCGAGCAAGTCACCCAAGAAAGTCGTTGTTACTGGAGCCGCCGGACAGATTGGCTACCAGCTCCTGTTCCGCATTGCGAGTGGCCAACTGCTCGGCGCCGATCAGCCGGTGATCCTGAGCATGCTGGAGATCACCCCCGCCATGGACGCCCTCAAAGGTGTGGCCATGGAACTCGACGACTGCGCCTTCCCACTCCTGGCCGACATGGTCCAGACCGATGACGCCAACGTGGCGTTCGGTGACGCCGACTACGCGCTCCTTGTAGGCGCAATGCCTCGCCGGGACGGCATGGAACGCGCCGACCTGCTCGAGGCCAACGGGGGCATCTTCGGTCCCCAGGGCAAGGCAATGAACGACAACGCCAGCCGCGACATCAAGGTGCTGGTGGTCGGGAACCCGGCCAACACCAACGCACTGATAGCCATGCATGCGGCTCCCGATCTGGACAACAACCAGTTCACCGCAATGATGCGTCTGGATCACAATCGGGCGATGACCCAGGTTGCGCAGAAGACCGGCACCTCAGTCAACGACATCAAGAAGATGACGATCTGGGGAAACCACTCGGCCACCCAGTACCCGGATCTCTTTCACTGTGAAGTCAATGGCGAGATTGCGGCCACCAGGATCGACGATCAGGCCTGGCTGGAGAACGAATTCATCCCAACGGTGCAAAAGCGCGGCGCTGCCATCATCAAGGCCCGCGGGTTGTCCTCGGCAGCATCGGCCGCCAACGCCGCCATCGACCACATGCACGACTGGGTCCTGGGTACCCCTGACGGCGACTGGGTCACCATGGGCATTCAGTCCGATGGCAGCTATGGCGTGCCCGAAGGCATCATGGCCGGCTTCCCCGTCACCTGCGCCAACGGTGAGTTCAGCATCGTGCAAGGGCTGGAGATCGACGATTTCAGCCGCAGCCGCATTGACGCCTCCGCCGCCGAGTTGGTGGCCGAACGTGAGACGGTCAGCGACCTCGGCCTGATTTAGCCCGCGTCTCGCTGTCGATCGTGCACGGACCTGACGGGTTTGCAAATCGGGCGTATTCCGGACCCGCCCGTCAGCGTTCCAACCCATCCATGGCGTTGTCCAGCGCCCGGTTCATCGAGGCCAATGCGTCCCTTGCGGCTCCCGCCCAGTCGTCGGTCTCTGCGCTGCGCCACGCCCCGATGATGCCGCGGCTGGAGCTGACCAGAAGGCCGGCGCTTTCGCTGCTGCCGGCCGCCGGACGGCGCCCGGCGATGGCGTCCGCCGCCGTACCACCCTGCGCCCCGTACCCCGGGACCAGAAAGACGGTGTTGGGCATCAGCGTGCGAAGTTCTGCTGCCTCGGTCGGAAAGGTTGCGCCGACCACCGCTCCGATGCTGCTCAACCCGCATGCGCCCAGTCTCTCGGCACCCCAGGTGTGCACCAGATCAGCCATGGTGGCCGAGACCGTGCGGTCGCCACTTGGCGTGTCCTGAAGGTCCACGCTTGTTGGGTTTGAGGTCTTCACCAGGACAAACAGGCCACCACCGTCAGCGGACTGCGAGTTGATGGTGTCGGCTCCCAGGTAGCCGTGGGTGGTCAGCCAGTCCACCTGCATGCCGCCGTGGGTGTCGCCGTGGAGGTCGGGCGCGCCGCCAAAGAATGCCTGTTGGTAGTGAAGGGCGGTCGAACCCATGTCGCCGCGTTTGGCATCGGCAATCACCGGAATTCCGGCATCGCGCGCCAGCGCAACCGTGCGCTCCAAGGCATCCCACCCTGCCGCGCCATACGCCTCGTAGCACGCGGCCTGCGGCTTGACCGCAGCGCACTGGCCGGCGACCGCGGAAATGACTGCGTGGTTGAACTCAACAAACGCATCGGCCACCGACTGCGGACCGGCACCGTGTTTGGCTCGAAGGGTGGGCGGAAGCAGTTCAGGGCGAGGGTCGAGCCCAACGCAGGCGATGGACCCGGTGGCAGCAATGCTGGCGCTCAGCCGATCCGCAACGTGGGAAGTAGTACTCACCTGTCACCGGCCACCGCAGCAATGGTGCCGTCAAAGGAGCCGCGGTGCGAGCCGTCGCAGAACGGCTTGTTGCTCGAATCGCCGCAGCGACACAGGGCAACGGTGTTGCCCTCACACGCAATTTGGGTGCCGTTGTGATCGGTGAGAAGTATCGGTCCGGTGACCTTCAACGGCCCATCCTCCCGAACCTTTATCGTCACTGCGTCGGCCGGTATGGTCACTGCGTCGGGCGGGAGGGTCTCTTCGCTCATGGCCGCAGTCTAGGGGCGAGCGCTGAGGCGATCAGAGGTCGGTCGGGTAGACGGTTCGGTCGCGGAGCGGACCAAGAATCTCGCCGAGCATCTGATTGGCAGGGAGCAGATCAACCAGCCGGGCCGAGTCGCCCGAGACTCGAAGTTCGCCCAGCATGAACGCCTCGTGCGCGGTCCGTTGTTCGGTTGCGATGGCCACTGCGGCCTCCAGCGTCTGGGCATATGAGACGGTCGGGTCGTCGGCTGGCCCGTCGGCGGCCCAACACCCTTCTGGTCCGAACCCCAGGTGGTAGACGGCCACCAGAGACCGATCGTCGTCTCGGCGTTGGATCTGCTGCTCGACGATGACCGTCGCCATTTTCGGATCGGGGGTGGCGGCACGAAGCAGCCGATCAGCTTCGGCAATCCACTCGGCGCTCAGATACTCAACCATCTGCGACGAGGCTAGACATAAATAGAGCGTTCGACCTGGGCAAAGTCCAGGTTGTTGATCCTCCGTGGCGCCAGATTTGGCGGGCAACGTGTGTGGCGTTCGGTCTGGGCGTCGATATTTCTTTCCCTGGATCGGCTCGCCGTTAGCCTCAACGCTGATGGCTCTGTCTGCCGCCGACGAGGCACCCCACCCGCCATCGGGCCGACCGTCCTGGCATGAATCGTGGGCTGTTGAAGCCTTCCAGGCCGATGGCTCTCTGGGGTTGCGAATGGAGTTTGTGTTGTGGCCGGATCAGAACCGGTCCGGGTTCTCCATGCTCCTGGTCCGGCCGGACGCGCCGGTTGTCTGGTTGAACGAGAGCGAAGCCCCGCTGCCAAACCATGGGCTTGAGGTTCGCGCCTCGGGACTGTGGATGGCGTTCGTCCCGCAGATTCCCCTGGACCACTTCACCGCTGATCTGGAGGCGTTTGCGCTTGAACTCGACCATCCCGACGACGCGTTGGGTGATGGATATGGGCGGCGGGTTCCGGTGGCCGGCGAGATGGAGTGGCTGCACACTCCCCATGACCTCACGCACGGGTCGGCGGTTACCGATGGCAACGGCTACCGCGTCCCGGGCCGGGTGCTCGGCGACTTCCAGGTCGGCCACGAGGATCTGGAAATCACGGGGTGGGGTTGGCGCACCCATACCTGGGGTGAGACCGCGGTTACCGATCCGTGGCGCGGACGTGGCCGCGCCGGCGACTGGAGCCTGAGTGACGACCTGGGTCTGGTGATCGGCTGGGGCTGGGGGCTCAACGGCCAGCAGCACCGGCTGGTCGAGACCGAAGCGGGTATTGGTTGGCGCTCCGAGCTTGCGAGGTAGTGGCTAGAAGGTATCGACCATGGGTCGGTGACCACGTGGTGATGGGGGAGATGACTGGAGAGCCGAAAGGATCCAGCGGCGAGAATCGGCCGGGTCGATCACGTCATCAATCTCGAAGTGGCTGGCCATGTTGACCGCTTTGCCGTGCTCGTACATCTTCGCCACCAACTCTTCATAGAGCGCATTGCGTTCGTCGGGATCGGTCATCGCCTCCAGTTCTTTTCGATACCCGAGCTGGACGTACCCCTCCAATCCCATTCCGCCAAACTCACCTGTTGGCCAACTCACGCAGAAGAGCGGCGCCTTGAAGCTGCCACCCGCCATGGCCTGTGCTCCCAGTCCATAACCTTTGCGCGTCACGATTGTGAAGTACGGAACTTTCAGGCTTCCACCAGTCACGAAGAGTCGGCCGGCGTGGCGAACCATCGCCATGTCTTCGGACTCCGGTCCCACCATGAAGCCGGGCGTGTCACAGAGAAACAGAATCGGTATGCCATGCGCGTCGCACAGCTGCATGAATCGAGCGGACTTGCTGGCGCCGGGCGCATCGATGGCGCCGGCAAGATGGGTCGGGTTGTTGGCGATAATGCCCATCGGCTTTCCTTCAACCCGGGCAAACGCCGTGATGATCCCGGTGGCGAATTCGGGACGGAGCTCCAACAGGGACTCGGTGTCCACCAGGCCATCGATCACGGCATGCATGTCGTAGATCTGCTTGCGATTCTCCGGGACGACATCGCGGAGAGCAGTCTGGTCGGGCGCTGACCATTCGTCGACCGCGCCTTGAAAATAGGACAGGTACTGTTTGGCCACATTGACCGCCTCGGGCTCGTCCTCCACCAGAATGTCAATCACGCCGTTGGCGACCTGTCGATCACTGGGTCCAATCTCGGTGGGCTTGTAGGTGCCAAGGCCGCCACCTTCGATCATCGCCGGTCCGGCCATTCCAATATTGGAGTTCCTGGTGGCGATGATCACGTCGCAGGTCCCCAGGAGGGCGGCGTTGCCGGCGAAGCAGTAGCCGGAGTTGATGCCGATCATCGGGACCTGCCCGCTGAGCTCGCCCCAGTACGCAAACGCCCAGCAGTCGAGCCCAGCCACGCCCGGTGCGTCGGTATCTCCGGGACGTCCTCCGCCACCTTCGGTGAACAGGATGACGGGCAGATTCTGGCGCTTGGCCAGCTCGAACATCCGATCCTTCTTACGGTGGTTCTGATGACCCTGGGTGCCAGCCAGGACGGTGAAGTCGTAGGACATCACAACGGTCTGGGTGTGCACGTCGGACTGGGAATCGAAGAGCCAGCCGTTGACCGACGCCACGCCGGTAACCAGTCCATCGGCCGGAGTGTTTTCGATCAGGTCGTCCAGTTCCCGGCGGCGACGCTGCATGGCGATGGCCAGCGGCGCGTACTCCACGAACGTGTCCGGGTCCACAAGGTCAGCGATGTTCTCGCGGGCGGTGCGCTGTCCGCGAGATCGTCGTTTCTCCACCGCGGCTGGACGTGATGCGTCATGACCTTTTGCCTGCCGGTTCGTGACTTCGGTCAGATCGGCTCGTGGCCCCGCTGTCCTCGGCGGTTCTGCGGAGACGGCTGCGGTTGGTGTTTGTGCTGCTCCCTCGGTGATGTCGACGAGCGCATCACCTGTGGTGACCATGTCGCCCGGTTTGACCCGAATGAGAGTGACGGTCCCGGTCGTGGGGGCGACGACCATGTGTTCCATCTTCATCGACTCAAGAATGATGAGCGTTTGTCCTGCGACAACTGGGGCGCCATCGCTCACCTCGATCATCCAGACGGTGCCCTGGAGGGGCGAGACAACGTTATGAGTTGAAGAGGTAGCGTCCATTCGGCGAGTTTTGCACGGGTGAACCGTCTGCTTCGCCGAATGCCATCCGGCACGATGCTGGTGCAAAGGGACGGGATCGACGACAACGACTGCTCGTACGTTGCAGCTGCGCACAGTTGAGGGATTTCGGTCGCTGTACATAGCCAAGAAAGAGAGATGGGGAACTCGATGCGCCCACGCGTCGTTGCGATGATTCTGGCGCTGGTTTCAGGACTGGTGACTCTGGTGGTTCTGTGGGGGGTCCTGTCCGCCGGGGCAACCACCGAAGCCATGGCGGATCATCGCAGCTGGTTGATCGTCTCCAGCAGTTGGGTGTTGATTGAACGGGTTCCCGTATCGGACCGATTGGTGTGGCGGCGCTGACCCGGAACCCGAATCCCCTCCATTGCGGTTAGTCGGTCGAAGAAGCCCTCACAATGCGCTTCCCATCCCGATCCGGCCACAATTTCGGGCGCCATCGCCAGGAGGAGTTCGCCGCCCCGAGCCGGGCCGCCATCTTCCTGGTCAGTTTCCTCGGCCTCAAAGCTGAACTGTTCACCGGTCATGCCAGCGGCCATCAGCTCGACCATCGTGGCAATCGCCGAACCCTTGTAGCCACCAAAGGGCAGAATGACGCCGCCGTCCACGATGCGTGCCGGATCGGTGGTCGGTTGGCCGTCGGCATCCAGGCCGGTGCCCGGCGGTACCGCATGCCGGTCTCGGGCAGCAATCTGAAGATCGCCGAGGGCCTTGGCCGCAGTAGCCATATCAAACACCCACGGTGGTCCTCCGGGTCGCGGCCAGGACATGGAGATCGGGTTGGTACCAAACAGCGCCTGGCGGGCTCCGGCTGGCGCGACTCTTGGCTTGTAGGCGGTGAAGGCCAGGCCCACCAGGCCGTGCTCGCTCAGGGCTTCGGTTTCGGGCCATAACGCCGCAAAGTGAAACGTGTTGACAATCGGCATCACGGCAATACCAAAGGTCTGGGCGGCGTCGGCCAACAGCGGCACCCCGCGATCAATCGCCAACGGCGTGTACCCACCGTCGCCCTGCATGCGAATCACCGCAGGAGTGACAGTCTGGGGTTGCGGGTCCGCCGCACCGTTGACCTTGCCGCTGGCAATCGATCCCACGTAGCCGGGGAGGCGGAACAAGCCGTGGGACTCGGAGCCGTCGCGTTCGGCGGTGCTGATGGTTGTGGCGATGGCGGCGGCGTTGGCCTCATCACACCCGTTGTTTCGCAGAACGTCGGTGGCCAGGTGATGAATCTGCTCCACCGTGAGGTTGGTTGTGGTTGCGGTCATGACCTGAGAATATGCGCCAGACTGAGCCCATGACTGACGCCGATGCTCCGACCTTTCGAGATCTCCTCCGAACCCCGGACAACATTGTTGGGCTGTGGGCTGGAGTCGCCAGTACGTCGACCGCCGAAGCGCTGGCCCGAGCCGGGGCCGACTACGTGTGCATCGACACCCAACACGGACTCGTTGACTACCAGGCGGCGGTCAGCATGATTCCGGCCATCCATTTGGGCCGAAGCTGTCCCATTGCCCGCGTTTCATGGAATGAACCGGGAGCCATTGGCAAGCTGTTGGACGCCGGAGCGCAGGGCATCATCGTGCCGATGGTCAACACCCGCGCCGACGCCGAAGCTGCGGTTCGGGCTTGTCACTACCCACCCCTTGGCGCCCGCAGTTTCGGCCCCTCGGGTGCTGCTCCCCGAGTGGACGGTTCGTACTTCGATCAGTCCCGCGATCAGATCGCAGTCATTCCGATGGTCGAAACGGTCGAAGCCCTCGCCAACGTGGACGACATTGTGTCGGTGCCGGGCGTCGATGCCATCTATGTCGGCCCCGCTGACCTTTCGATCAGTCTTGGGCTGCCGCCGGGCAACAACGACGACTTTCCGGCGTTCATGGACGCGCTGGAGCGGATCGTTGCTGCGTGCCAGCGGGCGGGCGTGGTGTCCGGGATCCACTCAACCGGAGCGTTGACGCCGAAGCGGCTGGCCATGGGGTTCCGAATGGTCACGGTGACGGCGGATCTGGTGGCACTGAAGCTCGGCGCGGCCTCCGAGTTGGCCGCGGCTCGAAGCGATGCCCCCGGAGGCTCCGGCGGCGCGATCTATTGACCGAAAGCTAGTGAGCCGATGGACGGCGGTCAGCGAACTCGCAGACGCCAACCACCACGATTGCGGCCACCACCGCCAGCAGGGTTGGAACCAGCACCTCGCTGGATGCCGGCCAATCCAGGCCGGTGCCGCTCACCGATTCGGACGCTTCTTCGCTGATGACACCTACGCCATGGGGCCACGGCCACAACACGCGAAGGGAGCCCACCATGAGGCCAATCAGCACCGCGATAACGGTGTCGTGGTGACGGTCCAGCAGCTTGCCAAGCAGAGTCGAGAAGATCGCCAGACCAATTGTGGCGCCCACCATAAAGACAATGAGGGGCACCAGATCACGGTCGTGGACCGCCCCCAGAAGCGAGGCGTACATGCCCATCATGAGGAGCAGAAATGAGCCGCTGATGCCGGGCAGGATCATGGCGCAGATGGCGATGGCCCCCGCGCCCAGATAGGCCAGCAGCGGCGGATCGACCACGGGACCGGAAGAGAATCCCAGGACGAAGAACATCAGGGCGCCAACGCCCACAATCAGCGAGAGGCGCAGGGCGTTGCGTTCGCTCAGCAGCTTCCACGCCACCCAAATGGAGCCCAGAACCAGTCCGAAGAACAAGCCGGCCATGGCCTCGGGATGATCGTGAAGCAGCCCTTCGATCACCCCGGACAGACCACCGAATGCAATGGCAATACCCAGCACCAATGGCAGGAGGAACGCCCAATCAACTTCCTTGAGCTTGGCGATGAATCCCGCCGGGTTGCCTTTGGCCAGATGGCCCAACGCATGAGCGCCGGTTCGGATTGCGTTGAGAAAGCGTTCGTAGATACCAAACACCAGCGCCACCGTGCCGCCGGAGACCCCGGGGACGATGTCGGCGGCACCCATGAAGAAGCCGCGGATGAACTGAGCAATACCGTCGAGGAGCACCATCTGATGGTACGGCTAGATTCTGGCCATGACTGATACTGCGCTCGATCCAAGGCCCGCTCCCGCAGACGCCGGATACGACATCGAGTTTTTCTGGGACCCGGTGTGCCCATTTGCCTGGATTACTTCTCGCTGGATCGAAAAGGTGGCGGCTCAAACCGACTACAACGTCGACTGGCGCTTCATCTCGCTTCGCATCCTCAACAAGGACAAGGACTACGCCACCGAGTTCCCGCCCCACTACGAGGACGGTCACAACTCCGGGCTGTACATGTTGCGGGTGGCGGCCAAGGTGCGCGCCGATGAGGGGCGTCCCGCGATGGGTGCGCTCTACCAGGCCTTTGGCGAGGGGTACTTCGATCAGGACCCCAACGAGCACACCCGGGATGATCTCCGTTCCAAAGTCGGGTCGACGGAGTTCATCGTGGCCGCATTGGAGAAAGCTGGTCTGTCCGGTGACTATGCCGCCGCCGCTGATGATGCATCGCTTGACGAGGAGATCGAAGCCGAGACTGAGCTGGCCTTGAGTCGAACGGGACGCAATGTGGGAACACCAATCATTTCTTTCAACCCGCCCGATGGGTTGTCGTTTTTCGGGCCGGTCATCAGCCGGGTCCCCAGTGATGAGGAAGCGGTTCCGCTGTGGAACGCGGTGACGACCCTGGCCAGCTTCGAAGGTTTCGCCGAGATCAAACGAAGCATGCGTGAGCGGCCTCAACTTCGGATCATGGGCGAACCTCAGGCCGAGCCGGTTCTTGAGGACTGGAAGGATGGCCATGTTGACGGAGCTTTGGCGAGTGATGTTGCCGGAGCTTTGGCGAGTGATGTTGCCGGAGCTGAGTGACACCGCGGTCCGCCGCAAACCATTTACGGTATAGTTGCATCACGTCACGGATCCAGAAGGACCGGGACTCCACTGTCAAGCCAACCGTTCGGCTGCACGACCAACGGTCAGCAAAACCCGTTCGCATCACGGCGAACCGACACAAGGAGTCCAATCGTGGCCCGTGTTATTGATTCAATTGCTGATTCTTCCCCGTCCCTCTCCTACGAGTTCTTCCCGCCCAAGAGCGTGGCAGCAACCGATGCTCTGCTGAAGCAGATCACCTTGCTGGAGGACTCCAATCCCGACTTTGTGTCGGTGACCTACGGTGCAGGCGGAACCACCCGCAATCGCACCGCGAGCCTGGTGTGCGGCCTCTCTGCCACCCGCAACTATCCGGTGATGCCGCATCTCACTGCGGCCGGCCACACGCTGGCCGAAGTCAAAGAAATTTCCCACGCGTACGCCGATGCGGGCGTGGAGAACATGCTCGTGTTGGGCGGCGACCCGCCGCGCAAACCTTCGCAGGCCGCGTGTGACTACCGCTACGCGACCGACCTGTTGGCCGATGTGCAGAGCTTGCAGGATTTTTGTGTGGGCGTTGCGGCATTCCCGGAGATCCATCCCCGCTCAAGCTCTCGACGCATGGACCGCGTCCATCTGGCCGACAAGCTGGAGAGCGCCGACTTTGGCATCACGCAGTTCTTCTTCCACGCCGACCGGTGGTGCGAGATGATGGGCGAGTTGACGGTGCTTGGCAGCTCCACGCCGGTGATCGCCGGGGTGCTTCCCGTCACCAATCCCGACTCGGCGCGACGCTTTGCTGCCATGAACGGCACCGCTGTTGATGAGGAGCTCTTCTCACGTCTGGAATCTGCGGACTCGGACGAAGAACGCGAAGACATCGCCGTTGAACATGCGGTGGGTCTGGTCAATGACCTGATTGAGGCGGGGGCTCCGGGCATTCATCTGTACACGCTGAACCAGGCCCGACCCAGTTTGCGGGTGGTGGCGGCATCCCGCCTGGGGGAGTCCCGAGCCGGAGTTTGACGGTCAGATCAACGGCGGTGGCGGCGCGGACCGGTGCTCGGGCCGTTTTGGCAACGACACGCTCACCAACGGTTCCGACTGGTCCATTGCCCGCACATGGTGCCCGACCATTGTCCCCATCCGCAGGAGTAGTCTTTACGGGTGGCCGATAGAGAAACATTTGCCGAGGACGCAATGCCGTTCATGGGTCAGCTCTACGGGACCGCGGTTCGTATGACCCGCAACCCCGCGGACGCCGAGGACCTGGTCCAGGAGACGTTTCTCAAGGGGTATCGGGCCTATGACCGGTTCGAAGCCGGTACCAATCTGCGGGCCTGGATGTTCCGGATTCTGACCAACACCTACATCAACTCGTACCGGAAGAAGCAACGTCGCCCGAAAGAGAGCGACCTTGCTGATGTCGAGGATCTCTACCTGTACCGGAAGCTGGGGTCCGGGACCACCGCAAGTCTGGGACGGAGCGCCGAAGACGAACTGCTCGACTCCATCACGGACGACGAAGTCAAGACGGCCATCGAGAACCTGCCAGAGCAGTATCGCCTCGCCGTGCTGCTGGCCGATGTTGAAGGATTTGCCTACAAAGAAATTGCTCAGATGTTGGACATTCCCATCGGCACGGTGATGAGTCGTATTCACCGGGGAAGAAAACAGCTGCAGAAGGCGTTGTACGAATTCGGACGGCTCCGAGGACTTGTTGACGAGCCGGACGACCATGACGCCGGAGACGGCGCCACAGACAGCAAAGACAGCAGCAACGACACTGCAGTGCATGACACTGCAGTCTGATTTTTTTAGGAGGAGAGTCCGATGATGAGTGACATGACGGGTGAATCCGGGATCCCGGGGAAGCTGCCCAACGCAGAGGCAACTCTGCCTGGCGGCCTGCCCGAGGCCCCGGGCAGTGACCTTCAGGGAGTGGATTTGCTGCAAGGGGCCTGGACCCCGGAGCCAGCGGTACCCGGGGTGTGTGCCCACGGCCTGACTGCCATCGACGAGTTGCGGAACCCCGCCACCACCGTGGTTCGACTCGGCCAAATGCGGGCGACGCTCGCATGCCCGGGGTGTATTCAGGCGTTCAACACCGAGCTCAAGTTCCGTACGACGTTGACAAGTGCCGCCTGGGAGACACCGCCACCGGAACTTTCCACCCGCATTTCGGCCGCCATGGAGAGTATGGACCTGTCCAGCCTTGATATTGGCGACTTCGACTTCTAGCTCGGCCGGTCGCCATCGCGACTCTTAATCAATCTTTTGCCTTTATCAGGAATCCTTTTACGTCGATAGACGTTTATAGAGATCATGGAAGACACAGCCACCGACACGATGATTGACAACAAGGTAGACACCGAACCAACCATGCACATGGTCACCGACAAGCGCCTGTGCGACGAGGCCGGTTGTAACACCGTCCTGTCCATGTACAACAAGTACGAATACTGCGCTCTCCACCAGCCGATGATCATTCCTCGGATGCGAGGCACCGTCCTCAAGTAGCACCGCGCCAAGTGGTCCCGCTCTCGAGTGGTGACCGTTGGCTGTGGCCCTCTAGGATGCACTCCATGATTGCAGTCGTTTGGCATTGGTGGATTGCCCCCGTAATGGCTTTTGCGGTATTTGGACTTCTGGTGGCCACGGTCGCCGGGTACTTCTTCAAAGTTGTGAAGCCCCGCTACCCCAACAAGGCGCAGCGCAAGGCAATCGCGGCTCAAGCCGCAGCCGAACTGACGCCGTAGTCACCATGGCTTTGACTCTGTGAGTTCCGCAGTCGACTGGGACTTCGCTCAGAAGATCGGTTCCCGAATCGCTGACCGTCATCCTTTTGACGGTTCGTATCACTACGAAGTGCTGCGGCGCGACTTCGAACTGATGACCGCCCAAGCCGAAGAGCTGGTGGCTGAAGAAACCGGGCTCGTGTCACTCGAAGGCAAAGCTCGGGCTCGGGTGGCGGACCGTTCGATGTGGATTCGGGCCAACATTGCCTCGTTTCAGCGGCTGCTCGGACCCATCACCGAGAAGCTCGGTGTCACCGAGCCCGAAGGGATCATGGGCGAAGCCACCAAGAAGGTGGGCGCCACCCAGGTCGGGGTGGTGCTGGGCTGGATGGCCACCAAGGTGCTGGGTCAGTACGACCTGTTGCTCACCGAGGATGAAGATCGGGATCAGCAGGACATCGTCTACTACGTCGGTCCCAACATCAAAGCGCTCGAAGACAGGCATGGCTTCGATCCTCAGCAGTTCCGGCTGTGGATTGCGCTGCACGAATGCACCCACCGGGCCCAGTTCACGGGCGTGCCGTGGCTGCGCGAACACTTCCTGTCGCTGGTCAATCAAACATTGGACGCAGTGGATCCGGACCCCGGGCGCTTGATGGAAGTGGCCAGGGAAGTCATCGAGGCCCGCAAACGCGGCGAAGATCCGTTGGCGGCGGGCGGCCTCCCCGCCCTGTTTGCCAACGAAGAACAACGAGCGGTGCTCGACCAGGTGATGGGCATGATGAGCCTGCTCGAAGGTCACGGTGACATCACCATGGACCGGGCAGGGAAAGACCTGCTTCCCGACGCACCGCAGTTTGCTCGCACCCTTCGCGAACGGCGAGGCTCGGCCAGCGGGGTGTCCAAACTCACCCAGCGGTTGATGGGTATCGAAGCAAAGATGAACCAGTACGCACTTGGCGAAGACTTCATTGAAGGGGTTGAAGCCGTCGGCGGCCGCGAGGCTATGGATCTGGCATGGGAGAAGGCGGAAAATCTGCCCTCCATGGACGAGATCCGCACCCCGTCGCTATGGCTCGACCGGGTGGCCAATATCTCGCCCGGTTCGGTCGCTGTCGGCGCCTCTGCCGGGAGCTGAAGCACCGCGAGCTGAGGTGGCCAACAACGTGGGTGATTTCGCTGACGAACTTGGCCGCTGCACCTTTCCGCCCGCCGGGTCGGCGGTCAGCTGCGCCGTGTCGGGCGGCGCTGACTCCCTTGCCCTTCTGGTTCTGGCGGTTGCGGCGCAATGTTCGGTCACCGCCATTCATGTTGACCATGGTCTTCGACCAGGTTCTGGTTCCGAAGCCGACTACGTGGCCGCCGCCGCCGATCAGGTCGGCGCCGCGTTTGAGTCTCGGACCGTGTCGGTGCCCTTCGGCGCCAACCTTGAGGAGCGGGCGCGTGACGCCCGGCGGGAGGTCCTGCCGGCTGATGTGTTGTTGGGTCACACCGCCGACGATCAGGCTGAAACGGTGTTGCTCAACATGATGTGGGGGAGTGGCGTGCGGGGTCTGGCCGCCATGCCCCACGATGGGCGTCGACCGTTGATGAGACTGCGCCGGACCGACACTGAGCGGGTGTGCGTGGCCGCCGGGTTACATCCGCTGCGGGATTCCATGAACGACGACCTGCGCTTCCGGCGGGTGCGCGTGCGACAGGAACTTCTTCCTTTGATGAACACCATTGCTGACCGGGACATGGTGCCGGTCCTGTGCCGACAGGCCGAAGTAATGGCCGACCAGCAGCGAATGCTGGATAGGCAGGCCGCCCATCTTGACCCTGGAGACTGCGCGGGGTTGCAAGCCGTCGATCCGGTGGTGGCCGCAGAAACCGTTCGAGCGTGGCTGCGGCAGCAACCCGGCACCACCGTTGACCGAGCCACGGTGCAGCGGGTGTTGGCGGTTGCTGCCGGCGACGCGGTGGGAACCGACGTGGGCGGCGGCTGGCAGATCCGCCGCACCCGGCAGCGTCTCCGGTTGGTTCCACCGGAACGCTAGAGTTCACCTTCGCATGGCTACTGAAGTGAATCCCCCGGGCGACATCCTTCTGCCGAGCTCCCAGATTCAGGAGCGCATCGCTGAACTTGGTGCCACCATCACCGCCGACTACGCCGGACGAGAACCACTTCTCATTGGTGTGCTCAAAGGTGCCATCATGTTCATGAGTGATCTGGCCCGGGTCATCGACCTGCCCGTCGAGCTCGACTTCATGGCCGTATCTTCGTACGGTCACTCCACCAAAACGAGTGGTGTGGTTCGCATCCTCAAGGACCTGGATATCGACCTCGACGGTCGCCACGTGCTGATCGTGGAGGACATTGTGGACAGCGGCCTCACGCTCAACTTCCTGCGGAAAACTCTGCGTACGCGCAACCCGCAGTCGATTGAGGTGTGTGCATTGCTGGTCCGAGAAGGCCGCCAAAAGGCCGAACAGGATCTGAAGTACGTGGGTTTTGAGATTCCACCGGACTTCGTGGTCGGCTACGGACTCGATGTTGCGGAGAAGTATCGCAACCTGCCCAGCCTGCACCACTACCAGCCGTAGGCAATCGTTGACTCTGGCGGTCGGTGGGTTGTACGAACCACGCCCCGGGCCCGGCGGTTCAGTCGGAGGGCCGACGTTCCGACAACCTTTGCGACCGGCATAGCGATACTCTGGAGAAACTGTGAAGAATCGCGGCAAACAACTCGGCATCGTGGGCGTATCACTGGGAATCCTGTTCCTTGTTGCGTTCATTGTTTTTGGGATCGGAGGAGACGACGAGCCTGAAGAGTTCAACCTCAATGAGTTCCAGGAACAGCTGGCCGACGGCAACATCGCCGAAGCGACGCTGTTGGACCGCAGTCACGCCATTGTTGGCGAGTTGGAGGACGGCACTGAGTACCGCATGGACTTCCCTCGCGAGTACGCCGATGAGCTGACTGCCCAGATCGACGAGGCCGAAGGCGTTGACTTCACCACCGATCCCGAAGGGCAATCCTTCTGGGCGGGCATGTTCTACTCGCTGCTGCCGGTATTCGTGCTGGTTGCCGTCTTCTTGATCGTGCTCCAGATGATGCAGGGTGGCAGTCGCAATCCGCTGTCCTTTGGTAAAGCAAAGGCCCGGAAGTTCAGCAAGGACGAACCCCAGGTCACCTTTGCCGATGTCGCGGGGGTGGACGAAGCTATCGAGGAGCTTCGCGAGATCAAAGACTTCCTCCAGGACCCCAAGAAGTTCCATCAGATCGGCGCCAAGATCCCCAAAGGTGTCCTGTTGTTCGGCCCGCCCGGCACGGGTAAGACCCTGCTCGCCCGAGCCGTCGCCGGCGAAGCGGGTGCCCCCTTCTTCTCGATCTCGGGTTCTGACTTTGTGGAGATGTTCGTGGGCGTTGGCGCCAGCCGGGTCCGCGATCTCTTTGAGCAGGCCAAGACGGCGGCCCCCGCAATCATCTTTGTGGACGAAATCGACGCGGTGGGTCGCCATCGTGGCGCTGGCATGGGTGGCGGACACGACGAGCGGGAACAGACCCTCAACCAGCTGCTGGTGGAGATGGACGGCTTCGACGCCAACACCGGCGTCATCCTCATTGCCGCCACCAACCGGCCGGACATCCTTGATCCGGCGCTGCTTCGACCCGGTCGCTTCGATCGTCAGATCCTTATTGATCGCCCCGACCTCGAAGGCCGCGAGCGCATCCTGAAGGTTCACGCCGACGGCAAGCCCATGGGCCCCGACGTTGACCTCTCGACGCTGGCGAAGCGCACGGCCGGTTTCACCGGTGCCGAACTGGCAAACCTGTTGAACGAGTCTGCGCTTCTGGCTGCTCGCCACGGCAAGAAGGCCATCTCCAACGATGATGTGGATTCGTCGATTGACCGGGTGGTTGCCGGACCCGAGAAGAAGGGTCGGGTGATGTCGGACCATGAGAAGCGGGTCATCGCCTATCACGAGGCCGGCCATGCGTTGGTGGGTCACGTGTTGCAGCACACCGATCCGATTCACAAGGTGTCGATCGTTGCTCGCGGTCGCGCCCTCGGTTGGACCTTGTCACTTCCGGAGAAGGACACCTACCTGCAGAGCCGCTCGGCGCTGGAGGACACGCTGGCCATGACCCTGGGTGGCCGCACCGCAGAAGAGATCATTTTCGGAGACATCACCACCGGTGCTGCCAACGACATCGAGGTTGTCACCCGCACGGCTCGCGCCATGGTCATGCAGTACGGCATGAGTGAAAAGTTGGGTCCGCAGGCGTTTGGCGCAGGCGGCGGCGAAGTGTTCGTGGGCAAAGATGGTGGGGCTTCTGATGCCTACTCCGATGAGATTCAGACACTGATCGACAGTGAGATTCACGGCATCATCTCGGTGGCCCACGAAGAAGCTCGGGCCATCCTCACCCACCACCGGGCGACGCTTGATCAGTTGGCGGAGTCCCTGCTCGAACACGAGACCGTGGACGAGCGTCAATTGAATGACATCTTTGCTGATCTGCGGGGGACCTGGGATGGCGGCCCCATCTCGTCCCGTGACGGAATTGTCGGTACGGCTCCCAGCCCTGATCCCATCCGCGGCTACCGTTCACCGGACACGTCCGTCAACCCCCCAGATACACCGTGAGCGACCTCGAACCATCAGCTGACAAGAACAAAAACATCACCGCCGTTGCCCCGGTGGATGAGGCTCGAATCGAAGCCGCCATTCGCGAGATCCTGATTGGCATTGGTGAGGACCCGGACCGCGACGGTCTGTTGGATACGCCGGGCCGAGTTGCTCGCATGTACGCCGAGATCTGCCGGGGCTTGCACGAAGATCCCCAGGAACACCTGAAGAAGGCGTTCGATGTGGCGCATGACGAGCTGATTCTGGTGCGCGACATTCCGATGTATTCGCTCTGCGAGCATCACCTGTTGCCGTTCATTGGCACTGCGCACGTCGGTTACATCCCCAGCGAAGGTGGCAAGATCACCGGCCTGTCGAAATTGGCTCGGTTGGTGGACGGGTTCGCCCGCCGACCTCAGGTCCAGGAGCGTCTGACCAATCAGGTTGCCGAAGCGTTGACTGACTCACTGAAACCTCGGGGCGTCATTGTGGTCATGGAAGCCGAGCACCTGTGCATGTCCATGCGCGGAGTGCAGAAGCCGGGTTCTCGCACGCTGACGTCGTCGGTGCGGGGCATCTTCCGCGAAAATGCTGCATCGCGCGCCGAGGCGATGAATCTGATCATCGGTTCCTGACAGATCAGTGCCTGTCCTATGACCGCGGAGGCAGCGGGGTCAGTGGAGATCATGGGGATCATCAATGTCACCCCGGACTCGTTTTTCGACGGATCCCGGGTTGCTTCCACCGAGCGTGCCGTCGAGCGGGCGTGGTCGATGATCGACGAAGGCGCCACGATCATTGACGTGGGTGGCGAGTCCACCCGCCCGGGTGCATCGCCGGTTCCGACCGATGTGGAACTGGCTCGGGTGAGCGCCGTCATTGCCGAGCTTGCGGGCCACGTCAAGATTTCGATCGATACCCGCCATGCGCCGGTGGCTCGGGCCGCGGTTGCCGCCGGCGCCGTCATCATCAACGACGTCTCCGCGTCCTTGGACGACATTGCCGCGCAGACCGGCGCGGGTTGGGTGGCCATGCATATGCGTGGAACGCCGCAGTCAATGCAGAACTCGCCCACCTATGACGATGTCGTTGGTCAGGTCCTGGACTATGTGGTCTCGAAGGCCGACCGCGGTCGATCCATTGGCGTGGAAAACATTTGGATCGATCCAGGGATCGGGTTTGGCAAGAACACCCGCCACAACCACGAACTGATGGCGCATCTGGATCAGTTCGTGGCTTCGGGGTATCCAGTACTGGTTGGTGTCAGTCGCAAACGATTCATCGGGCGGTCCCACGCCGACGTTGACGGTGTCGATGAGCCGCTGGCCGCCCGGGACCGACTGGAAGGATCCTTGGCGATGGCGACATGGGCCATGCGGCAGGGCGCAGCCATTGTGCGAGTGCATGACGTTGCCGAGACTGTCGCCTGCGCCAAGGTGCTCTTCAGTTGAGGCAAGCTGGCAGTTGAGGAAGGCTGGCGGTTGAGGAAAGCTGGCAGTTGAGGAAGGCTGGCGGTTGAGGAAAGCTGGCAGTTGGAGAAGCTGGCGGTTACGCAGCGGCGCCCAAGGCCGGCGCGGCGATTGACCACAGGTCATCTCGTAATCGGGCCGCATCGGCGCCCGCCAACCGGTTTGCCACGACGACGCCCTCGATCATGTCGGCCACCACGGCGGGCCACGGTCGATTCCGAATCGCAATGGCAACGACGACCGAGCCGTCCTTGCGTCGCCGGACCGTGCGGCCGAATCCGATGACCTGTGGTGGGCTTCGAAACCCGGGAACCATCAGGCCGGCAGCTCGGACGTGGTCTCCGATGACCTGAGCGGTGGTGGCGAACTTGATTGAGGGTGCTTCCATGACTGACTCTGAGTATGCAGCCGGGGTCTGACAGTTTCATGGGCCCTACGAACTAGTCATACTTTTCGGCCATCTTCTTCAGCGTGTCCAGCACCTGGGGTCCGCGGCCGCTGGCATAGGGGCCCGGTTCATAACGAACATGATGCAGGGTGCCGGTCCACCGAAATGTGCCATGGCGTTGGTGCATGTCCCAACTCACCGGAGAGCGGCGATCGATACCCACGTCGATGCCTTGGAATGGGGCGATGCCCAGCAGGGCACCGTAGGGGCCAGCGTCGGCGCGGTGTTCGCCGTTGAGGGCGACCGCCACCGAGTACGTGCTGGCGTCCGGAGTTGACGAAATCTGAATTTCGGTCGGACCTTGCGGCATCGGGCCGCACCGGATGTGGTGGGTCGTCCCGAAGTCATTGGCGCACCACACCAGTTGATCGTCTTCAACGAACATTGAGTATCCGCCGCCCTGGTCACCGTGGGCCACAAGAACTCCCTGGTCGCCAGCGGCATAGTCCAGGCTGATAGTGGCGGTCCAGTGCCGCATCTGGATGAGCCGCCCTGCCCGCCAGTGTTCAAGCGATGGCATGTCGGGGTAGACGGTGACGGGCTCCTCATGGACTTCCAGCCCCGCCGGGTGCTCCATCATCTTCACCCAGAGGCCCTCGTCCAGGGGATAGATCTGATAGCGCTCTGCGGCGTCGTGCCAGGCGGTCTTGAGGTCTTCGAGACGATCGGGGTGGTCGGCGGCCAGGTCTGTGGCCTGGGACGGATCGGTGGTGAGGTTGAACAGCTCCCACGGTTCGTCAGCGAAGTTCACGCCGCGGTAGTGCACGGTGACTGCTTCCCACCCGTCGCGGTACATGGCCCGATGGCCTTGGCATTCGTAGGCCTGCTCGGGGTGGTCATGCGGGGCGTCGGCCTTGGCGAAACTGGCGGTGAGGCTGGCGCCAGCCAGTGCTTTCATGGCGTGGCCGTTGCGGGTGGCGGGCCTATCCAGGCCCGTCAGTTCCAGCAGCGTGGGCATGATGTCGGTGACGTGGGCGTACTGGGTTCGCAAACTGCCAGGGGCATCGATGTGACCTTGGGCAACGCCGTCGGGCCAGTGAACAATCAGTGGGACCTGATGCGCGGCCGCGTGCGCCATCGTCTTGTACATACGAAGCGGCGTGTTGCAGGCCATCGCCCAGCCACGCGGGTAGTGCGGGGTGGTCTGGGCACTGCCAATCTTGTCGAGCAGCGCCAGGTCTCGTTCCACGTTGCTCTTGAGCGCGGGCGGAAGGATTTCGAAGTACTGCGTTGAGCCGGTCGCCTCACCTTCTCGAGACGCGCCGTTGTCACTGGTGAACAGGACGATGGTGTTGTCCAGTTGGCCCAACTGTTCGATCGCGCCAATCAACCGGCCGATGTTCTGGTCGACGTTGTCGACCATTCCTGCGTAGACCTCCATGTAGCGGGCGTACAACTTCTTTACGTTCGCGCTGAGAGAGTCCCAAGCTTCGACGTCGTGATCCTGTTCGGGGTTGCGGGGCGGAAGGGCGGCCTGGGGGAGGATGCCGAGTTCCTTTTGGCGAGCGAATCGGGTGGTGCGCAGCGCGTCCCATCCCTGGTCGTAGCGTCCGTCATGACGAGCGATGTCTTCGGCTTTGGCCTGAAGCGGCGCGTGGACCGCGGGGTGCGCCATGTAGAGGAAGAAGGGCTTGGCGGGGTTGGCAACTTTCACGCCGCGGATCATTCGGATGGCTCGATCGGTGAGGTCGTCGGTCAGGTAGTAGCCCTCCGGGTAGTCGTCGATGTCCAGGACGCTGTTGCCGTCGAGGAGTCGATCGGGGTGATGGAAGTTGGTGAAGCCGTTGAGAATCCCGTAGTACTCATCGAAGCCGCGTTGGACCGGCCATCCGCTCTTGTCGCCGGCCGGGTTCTTGTTGGCGGGTCGGGTGAGGTGCCACTTGCCCGACATCAGCGTGGCGTATCCGTTGTCACGAAAGAGTTCAGCGAGGGTGGCGGCGTTCTGGGTCATCTCGCCGGCATAGCCGGGATAGCCCGGGTCGCACTCGGCGACGTAGCCGACGCCCGCATCGTGGGCTTGCAAGCCGGTCAGCAGCGAGGCGCGAGTGGGCGAACACATGGGGTTGACGTGGAAGTTGGTGTAGCGGATCCCGTTGGCCGCCAGCTTGTCAATGTTGGGCGTGGGGATCTCGGAGCCGTAGCAGCCGGCGTCGCTGTACCCCAGATCGTCGACCATGATGACGACCACGTTGGGCGCGTTCGAGGGCGCGAGTGGCCGAGACGGCCAGTCCGGTTGGGACTTGGCGAAGTTGGTGGCGATCCGGCCGCCGAATCCGGCGTAGGGAGCGGTGGGATCCAGGTCGTTCGTCATCCGCCGAATCTAGCGGTGACCATTGAGCCCGTTTGTCAGAGTCTGGCGGTGACCATCAGGCCGGTTCGTCAGAATCTGACGGTGGCCATCAGGCCGGTTCGTCAGAGTCTGGCGGTGGCCATCAGGCCCGTTTGTCAGACGTCGATGATGGACTTCTGGTTCTTCCCACGACCGGAGAGGAACTTCTTGATCAGGCGAAGCACCGCACCGGCGAGGAGGGCCATCTCGGCAAACGACAGCGATTCGCCGCCGCTGCTGCCTGGGGCGCTGAACTTCTTGGCCGTGTCTTCGGTGATGATGCCCTTTTTCTGCGCCAGCTTGATGGCGGCACCTCCAACGATGGCGGCATCAGCCAGCCGGCCCGCAGGCCCGAAGCGCTTGAGCAGTCGATTCTTGATCAATCCCATGCATCTGACGCTACCGGCGAGGTGCCGGTTACCGGGTATGGCTACCAGCAGGTGATGGCCTGATCCTCGCTGACATTCTCGTAGGTCACGCCAGTGACCACTGGCTTTGCGCCGTCGGCCAGTGGGACGCTTCCGAGCGGTGTCCGCCCGCCACCGCCTCAGCGACGGTGTACGGGATGACCGCACGTTTCACGCATCATGAATCACGCATTCTGCATCAGACGGGTGAATCAGACGGGTGAATCGTGGCATGGGGTTAAGGACACCGGCGCGGTCCGATGTTCGTCAAGAGCGGGCGTCAAGTTCGACGATCAGCTTCTTGGGGGCGACCTTGCGGTACGAGTCTTCGACGATGGCGGCAACTTCGTCCCAGTCCACCGCAAGCTCGCCGGTGCCGTCCAGGTAAACGCCCAGCCAACCGCTCGGCCCCACATAGGGCGGCGCGAAGAAGCGGCCGGGTTCGGTGCGGACCATCTCCTCCTGCACTCCAGGGGGCGCCGGACACCAGAGCGCGATCCGATCGATCCCGTGGTGGTTGTCATGGAAGCTGCACAAGGTGCGCTTTCCCCGGATGAAGAAGCTGGGGCTGCCGTGGCTCAGGCGTTCGCTCACCTCGGGAAGGGCAAACGCAATCTTTCTTACTCGCTCAAGGTGTTTCTTTGCCATGGCCCGACCTTATGCGGTCACTGGCCCGAGCTGAGGCGGAGAGGCTCAGCGCTTCTTCTTGGACAGCACGATCTCAGCAGCGGCGTCAAAGTCAGCCGGCTCCAAAGTCTGGAGGGTCTCTTTGGTCATCGAGGTGTTTCCGCTGGCCGCCAGCCGCAACGCCTGCCGATTCAGCGACTGCTCAAACACATTGCGAGCGAAGCGCGCGTTGCCAAATTGGGCGTTGCGTTCGGCTTTCATGTGGATCTTCTGGATGACTTTGTCGGCGCCGGCGCCGAGCTGATAGTCAGCCTCGCTGGCCATCAACCGGGTGATGTCCACCAGTTCTTCATAGGTGTAGTCCGGGAACTCGATCTCTCGGGCGAAGCGGGATCGCAGTCCAGGATTCGACTTCAGAAAATCTTCCATCAGCTTGGGATAGCCGGCGACGATGACCACCAGATCCTGACGGTGATCCTCCATCCGCTTGAGCAGGGTTTCGATGGCCTCTCGGCCGAAGTCGTTGCCCTGCTGAAGCCCCGGAGGATTGAGGCCGTACGCCTCGTCGATGAACAGCACACCGCCGAGGGCCCTCTTGACCGCTCGATTGGTCTTCATGGCCGTGTGGCCCACGTACTGGCCCACCAGGCCGGCGCGGTCCACCTCCACCAGATGACCTTTGCTCAGCAGACCGATGGCGCCATACATCTCGGCGACGAGGCGGGCGATGGTCGTCTTGCCCGTACCCGGGTTGCCAAAGAACACCAGGTGCTGGCTGGTGGGGACTTCGGCCAGGCCAGCTTCGGCTCGCTGCTTCTGAATCTGCAGGAACGCCACCTGAGTCTTGATTTCGTCCTTGACCAGGTCCAATCCAACCAGCGCATCCAGGTCTTTCTGGATGTCCTCCAGTGTCCGCCGATCCACCGATTGGCTCTGCGGACCGACATGGATGCCCATCTCTTCGAGCTTCTTGTCCAAACCCAGCTCTTTGGCCTCGGCGCGGGCGCGGTCGCTGAAGTTTTTCCATGCGTCGCGGAGGACGTCTTCGGGCTTCTTTGGATCGGACATCTTGAGACAAACGGTACCGGGGAGACGACCGTTACTTACTGGCGTGGGGATCAGATTGGTGGGCGGTGTGAGCGGCCTGCAGCAGTTCGTCAATGGTCGGGCGATCGTCGGGCCCCGTGCCCCAAAATCCCCAGTGCAGCCGGCCAGTGGGGTCAATCACAAAGTTCCCGCCGAGCTGGCGGGTGTCTTCGGCTGACCGTGCCAGCTTTGGCCGCCGAAAGCCGTCGGTCCGGAATATCTCCAGATACTTCCGCGCCGAGCGCAATCCCCAGACGCGGGCCATCGACGCCCGGTCCAATCCCAGCGAGCGGTACGCGCCCCGATCCGGGTCCCGAAGCAGCAGGTAGCTCACCGCCTGGTTGGCCGCGTACTGGCGTAGCAATGCGGCATCGGTGAAGGTGACCAACGCGATGGTCGTGTCCGCGGGGAACTCGTTGCGGCGATCGCTCACGGCGACGGCATGGCTGGCGCACGGAAGTCAATGAATGTGTCGGTGGAAGATCAGCACCACGGTGGAGCCGAGGTGGTCGCGCAAATGCCACGCGTCGCCATCCGCGGTAAGAAGATCGAGGTCCGGTGCGGGCTGCCCAACCGGCGGCCGTATGAGGGGCCCCAAAGCTTCGTTGACGCTCACATCGTTACGGTAGTTGGGAGCTACCGTTGCACCCTCATCCCATACTGACGCACCCCCGCCCGGGTGGCGGAACTGGCAGACGCAGAGGGCTTAAACCCCTCGGGCCCGAAAGGGTCGTACGGGTTCAAGTCCCGTCCCGGGCACTGGAATTGCTTCGCCGCGTGTCTCCGGAATCTAGATTCTTGGTATGGATCTCACGTACCCCGAAGAGTCAGTTGACTTTCGAGAGAAGACGCAGGCGTTTCTGGACGAGCACCTGCCCGCAAACTGGACTGGCATCGGCGCACTGACCGGCGAGGCAAACCGGCAGTTCCAGACGGCGTGGAGAGAGACGCTGAATGACGCCGGCCTGCTTGCCGCCAACTGGCCCGCAGAGTACGGGGGCGCCGGGCTTACGCACCTTGAGCACGTGATTTTGAACGAGGAGTTTGCCAAGCGCGGCGTACCCACGTCGGGTCCAAATGACGGGTTCAGTATTGGCATGGTCGGTAACACGATCCTGCATTGGGGGAGCGAGGAGCAGAAGCAGCACTTCATCCCGCGCATTCTCGATGGCACCGACGTGTGGTGTCAGGGCTACTCCGAACCGAACGCCGGGTCAGATCTGGCAAACCTGGGTTGCAAAGCAGAGCTCGATGGCGATGAGTGGGTCATCAACGGTCAGAAGATCTGGAACTCCCAGGGCGCCACCGCCAACATGATTTTTGTGCTCTGCCGGACCGACGGCGATGTGCGCAAGCACGCCGGCATCTCTTTCATGTTGGTGTCCTGCGAGCAGCCCGGCGTGGAGATGCGACCAATCACCAACATTGCGGGGCAGGACCACTTCTATGAGGTGTTCTTCACGGATGCGACCTGCCCCAAAGACAACGTGCTCGGCGGCGTCAACAACGGATGGGCGGTCGGCAACACGCTCCTGGGATTTGAACGTGGGGTCGGGGCCACCACCATGAGCATGCGCTTCGGCGCCGAACTCGACCGGTTCATCGAGATATGCAAGCAGTACGGCAAGACCGACGATCCGCTGGTTCGCCAGGACATCGCTCGTTTTTGGACAACGGTCCAGATCATGCGGTTTCAGGGGTATATGGCCCTCACCCGTTTCTTGAAGGGTGATAATCCCGGACCGGAGTCATCGGTCGGGAAACTCCTGTGGAGTCACTATCACCACGCCATCACCGAAGCAGCCATGAACGTGATGGGCGCCGATGCGATGGTCGGTTTGGGTGAAGAGACCGTCGGCGGATTGGGTCCGGCCCCACTTGGCACGCCCAACACGGCGGCCAACTGGATGAACACGTTCTTCATGGCACGACCCGGGACCATCTACGCGGGCACCAGTCAGGTGCAGCGAAACATTGTGGGCGAGCGGGTGCTCGGCCTACCGAAGGAACCGCGGGCCGATACCGGCACGTGGAGAGAGAGCCAGGCCAACTACAGCTGAGCGGGTTCAATCAGGCTCTGGGTTTGACAACGTGCCGTCGTACCAGCGGGCGGTGGCGTCTTGGAGCAGGCATGAACCTGGCTCTGGACTGGTCGACATTGATCGACGACTGAAAGAATCGGGAGTCCAAAGCGCAGTTGACTTCGCCCATATGCTGAGAGAACAACTTGGCCCGGTATTGCACGAAGCCGCCGACCTGTTGGTCGCCCGTGGCATTACGGAAGCAACGGTGGCACTGCGGAAGTAACGGCGGCATGGCGGAAGCAACGGTGGAGAAAAGTAGTCAATGACCAGATCAATGAACGAAAAAATCTAGTCACGTCAATCCCATGTCATCACTTCATGCTCTTTTGGAAGCTGCGGCCGACCGTTCCGGCGGCGACGTGGCGGTCGTGGATTCGGATCGGTCTCTGACCTGGGCCGAGTTGGACACCCGGGCCAACCGGATTGCCAACGTTCTCCAGGCTGAAGGCGTGCGGCCCGGGGACCGGGTGGTTCTGAGGCTCACCAAGTCCACGCATTCCATTGCGGCGGCCTACGGGATCATGAAGTGCGGCGCGGCTTATGTTCCGCTGGATGTGACCGAACCAGCGGACCGGTCTCGGGCGGCGATTGTCGATGCCGGGGCGACGGTGGCCATTGTGGAGCCCGCGCGGAAAGGCCCGTGGGATGCGGTGACCGACGCGGGCCTCCAGATGATTCTCAATCTCGGTTCGACCGAGAAGGAACCACCGGCCGGGGTTCGGATTCTTCAAGCCAGTGATGTTGAGCTGGCATCGGGGGACCGTCCAGGATTGGAGGTGTCCAGCGATGACCTGGCGTACATGCTCTACACCTCCGGGTCGACGGGCAGGCGCAAAGGCGTGATGCTCACCCATGGCAACTCGTTGGCCTTTGTTGAATGGGCGGCCGCGTGTGTGAACCTCACCGCCGATGATCGGTTGTCGAGTCATGCGCCCATGCACTTTGATCTGTCGGTCTTCGATTTCTATTCGGCGGCGCTGACCGGGGCGTCCACCTGGATCGTTCCGAAGACGGCATCCATGTTTCCGGCATCGCTGGCCACCTTCCTGGCCGAGCATCGGATCACCGTCTGGTACTCGGTGCCAACCGTGCTGCGGCTGCTGTGTGAACGGGGCGGCATGAGCCCCGGCGATCTGCCCGATCTGCGGACCGTGGTGTTTGCCGGTGAGGTCTATCCCCCCGGGAAGTTGACCGAACTGATGACGCTTCTCCCGCACGCCGACTACTGGAACTGGTTTGGGCCGACCGAAACCAACGTGTGCACCGCGTACCACGTGACCGAACCACCGGGCGAGCGACCGTCGATTCCGATCGGCCAACCGGCAAGTGGCGCCGAAGCGTTTGTGGTGGACGAGAACGCTCAGCAGGTGGAACCGGGCACGCAGGGCGAGTTGCTGATCAGCGGTCCCACGGTTCATGCCGGCTATTGGGGAGATCCCGGGCGCACCGCCCAGACCATCGTGGCCCACCCCCATGATCCAGGTCGACGCGCATATCTGACCGGTGACCTCGTGGTCCTCGATCAGAACGGCGACTTCATCTTTGCGGGACGCCGCGACCATCAAATCAAGACTCGTGGTTACCGCGTGGAGCTGGGCGATGTTGAGGCCTTTTTGCAACAACAGGAAGGCGTTCAGGAAGCGGTGGTCGTCGCCGTTCCCAACGAGCAGTTCACGCATCTTCTCCACGCGTTTGTGATTGCCTCCGAAGATCTCCGGCCGGTTCTGGTCAAAGCGGCCCGCGGTGGCCTGCCGTCCTACATGGCGCCGGCCACCATCACCTGTATGGCCACGCTGCCCAGAACCTTGAACGACAAGGTTGACCGACAAGCCCTGGCGGCCAAAGCGGCCAAGGCGGACAAAGGCGGCTGATGGGCTGGCCGGTCAGTTGGTGGCGGCGATGGCGGCGATCATGGCATCGAGGCCCACGTCCAACTCCTCCTCGGTGATGGCCAACATGGGCGCCATGCGCAACACGTTGCCATAGAGGCCACCTTTACCCACCAGCAGCCCACGCTCTTTGCACGCGTCCAACAGGCGGCCGGCGATGGCCGCGTGCGGTTCGATGCCGCCGGGATGAACCGTCTCCATCGCTTGCATGAGTCCGCGCCCACGAAGCTCGGCGATCCAATCGGTCTCGGCCACCACCGGGCCCAGACGCTCCTCGATGCGAGCACCCATCCGCTTGGCGTTGCCCTGCAGGTCATGGTCCTGGACATACTTCAACGTGGCGCGACCGGCTGCCGTGGATAGCGGGTTGCCGCCGAAGGTCGAGAAGGACAGGACATCAATGCTGTTCATGACTTCGGCCCGACCGACCACGCCGGCCAGGGTGATGCCGTTGCCAACGCCTTTGGCGAAAGTCAACATGTCCGGAACAATCCCGTGGGCCTGGTAGCCCCAGAAGTGTTTGCCGGTGCGACCCCAGCCGGTCTGAACTTCGTCGGAGATGAAGAGAATCTGGCGGTTGGCAAGCTCTTTGCCCATGGCGCCGAAGAAGCCATCGGGCGGGGTGGCAAATCCGCCGACGCCCTGGATTGGTTCGGCAATCATGGCGGCCACATTGCCGGCGGTGGCCATGTCGATCATCTGCACCAGATCCTCCACGCAGGCGGTGGTGTAGGCGTCATCATCAAGGTCTCGGAACGGCGAGCGCAGTCGGTACCCGCCCTGAATGAAGTTGACGTTCAAGCCTGACATTGAGGCCACCGACCACGAGCCCTGGGCGGTGATGGCCTGCGCGCTGTAGGACCGGCCGTGGTAGCTGTTGCGCATGGCCAGAACCTCGTTGGATCCGCGATGGGCGCAGGCGGTCATGATGGCGGTGTCATTGGCTTCGGTGCCGGACGCAGTGAAGAAAACCCGGGCATCGGGAATTCCCGACACCGCGGCGACCTCTTCGGCAAAGGCGACCATTGGCTCGGAGAGATAGAGGGTCGATGTGTGCATGACTTTGGCGGCCTGTTCCTGAACCGCAGTCACCACCTCGGGGATGGCGTGACCGATCATCGTGGTGAGCACGCCGCCAAACCAGTCCAGGTATCGGTTGCCTTCCAAATCCCACACCCAGGAGCCTTCGCCGCGATCAATCGAAATTGGCTGGGCGTGCAACGGGTTGAGATAGGACGGAAGCACGGCCCGATAGCGAGCGAGGAGTTCTTCGGTGGTGGTCATGCGGTCATCCTATGACGAAGAGTTTTCGGGTTGGGGGCTGAACTACATTCGAGCGCACGATGCAGCACAAGACTGACGAATTCGATCGCGTGCGGGTGATGTTTCCCGACCACCTTGGACTGGCCCGTGGCAAGTATCTGCCCAGCCATCTGGCGGCCAAGGGCACGGGACATTGCGCAACCATCTGGGGACTTGGCTATGACCGCAGCATGGTTCCGGCGCCGGGGTCGTATCTGCTGGAAGGGCTCATCGATGTGCACGCAACGATGGACCCAGCAACGCTTCGCCCCGGCTGGGAAAACGACACCACCGGGGTGGCAATTGCCGACGTTTCCATGCACGGCGAGGCGTATCCGTATGCTGCCCGGAACGTGCTGAAGAAGGCCATCGCGGCGTGGGCCGAGCTGGGCTACACGGTCCAGGTTGGCATTGAACTGGAGGCGTACCTGATGGCGCCTGACGGCGAAGGTGGATGGAAGCGCTACGAGAACCCTCGGGCGCTGGTTTATGGGACCGGGCCCGGCAACGATCCCACCGGCATCCTCGACGCCATCATGACCAAAGCTCAGGTCGGCGGGTTCAAGGTCGAGTCCATCAATGCGGAGTTTGACGAATCCCAGTACGAACTGACGTTGGAGTACGGCAAAGCGCTGGACGTGGCCGACGACGTGTTTCTGTTCCGGTTGATGGCCCGTGAGGTCGCCCTGGCTCACGGTTTCGATCTGACGTTTCTGGGCAAGCCGTTTGCGGATCTGAGCGGCACCGGCGTGCACTTCAACGTTTCGATTCTGGACGCCGATGGCAACAACGTTCTGGCCGAAGAATCAGCCGATGACGGGTTGTCGGCCATGGCCCGGCATGCGATTGCCGGGCTCACCACCCACCATCAGGCCCTGGCGGCGATTGCCGCGCCGACGGTAAATGCGTATCGGCGACTTCAACCAGCGCAGCTCAGTGGCTACTGGGCCAACTGGGGTTACGACCATCGATGTGTTGGTGTTCGGGTGCCGCCGGCTCGGGGTGTTGGAACCCGGATCGAGAGTCGGATTGCCGATGGCGCGGTCAACATTCACAGCGGCATGGCGGCGGTACTCACGGCGCTCCGCTTGGGTGTTGAGAACACGCTGGAGTGTCCGCCAGCCGAAACCGGCGATGGGTTTGACGAGGTCAACACCGATGTCTGTGTTGGCCCTGATCTCAACGCCGCGCTTGACCACCTGGAGGCCGACGCGGCTTTCGCGGCGGCGATCGGTCAGGACTTTGTGGACAACTTCGTGGCCGTCAAGCGAGCGGAATGGAACAGGTTCATCGAAGCCGAAGGGTCATTCGACGGCGCGGAGCCGCCCAGCGCCTGGGAGCTCAACGAATACCTGATGTACCACTGACCTGACCTGGGCCGTCGCCAGAGCGTGTGGCGTCAGCTGACGTCGAACCAGAGGTGGGTCTGGCCGGTGCCGGCAACGGCTTCGTATTCGCCAAACTGCTGGCCGGTGAGCGTGCAGTCGCGGCCGCCCAGTGCGCCCACCATGGTCAGGTAGTGACCGAAGTAGCCCTCCGGTGAGAACGCCGAGAACTCCGGCATGAAGTCCAGGACGCCGGCGTGGTCACCGCGTTTGAGAAGCTCGATGACGTTCCTGTCCGCAGCGCAGGCTTCGGGGCTGCGCATGTGAAGATCGGGGTCGGCGGCTTCGTGCGCCCGAAGATCCTGCAAAGGCCAGAAGCGGTGACTGAGACCACCACTGGCGAGCACCACGACTCGTCGATCCGTTGCGGCGACCGCCTGGGCCAGAAGTTGACCAAAGAGCAGAAAATCGCCCGGTGCGCCGGTTTGGCACACCCCGGCGGACATCCACTTCTCGTCACCCTGAAGGAACGGCAGCAGGTTGATGGTGGGGTAGTGGATGGGCAGGTGCGGGTCGTCGATTGCGGTGATCCATGTGTCGGTGCGTCCATTGGCCTGCGCGGCCCAGGCGTTGGCCAACTCGGGATCACCGGGGAAGTCGTAGGGCATCTGTGACATGCCCCGGGGCAGTTCTTCGGAGGTGTAGAGCCCCTGCCGGCCGGGGTGACTGGCGACGATGTGTTCCACCGTGGTGAACCAGTGGGTGTCGATGACCACCACGGTGTCCGCGTTGGCCGGTCCAAGTTTCTGTGCCCGCAGGTCGTGCAGCCCGTGAAACAAGGTGGTGTCGTCGCCGTTGTTGAGCTCCCGTCGGATCTGTTCGGGGAGAACGAGCGGGGGGACATGAGAGACGAGCGCGGCGCCCACAATCTCACCCATGGTGCAGCTCCATCATGTTGTGGTCACCTTTACCGGGAGTTGTTTGATGCCGGCGATGAAGTTTGAGCGGAGGTGGCGGATGTCGCCGTTCAGCTCAAAGCGGTCCACGCGGCGAAGAAGCTCTTCAAAGACAAGCCGCACTTCCATACGGGCCAGCCATGCGCCCAGGCACAGGTGGGGGCCGTTGCGGCCAAACGCCATGTGGTCGTTGGTTGGCCGGGCCAGGTCGTAGCGGAACGGTTGCGCAAATCCGTCGGGATCGTGATTGGCGGCGTTGAACCAAATGACGACCTTGTCCCCGGCTTTGATCTGCTGACCGCGGAGTTCAACGTCGCGGGTGGCGGTGCGGCGGAAGTGCATGGTGACCGAGCTGGTGCGCAGGATCTCTTCCACCGCGGTGGGCGTGAGGTCCGGATTGGCCTTCCACGCGTCCCACAGGTGGGGATGGTTCATCATTGACCAGAGTCCGTGGGTCATCGTGTAGCGAGTGGTGTCGTTCCCGGCCGCCACCAGCAACGTGACGAAGTTGTTGAACTGATGATCGGTGAGCGGGATTCCGTCGGTGGCGGGGGCCAGCAGTTGAGAGATCACATCGTCGGTGGGATTGTCCCGACGTTGTTCGGCCTGGACCTGAGCCCATTGGAAGATCTGGATCGACGCCGGGCTCCGGAACGGCACCATGCGGAACTGTTCGGTGTTCGTGAGGTCAACCGGAAAATCGGTGAAGTCCGGATCGGTATTGCCCAGCAGCGCGTCTCCCCAGGCAACGAGCTTGTGGCCGTCCTGGTCGCTGGTGCCGAGCATGCGGCCCAGCATGCGCATGGGGAGCTGCTCGGCGATGGCGTGAACGAAATCAAACTCGCTGTCCTCGAGCGCGCTCTCGATCACCTCGACTGCGAGCTGACGGATGGTGTCTTCGTAGCTCTCCACCCGGCGACGAGTGAACCCTTTGCTCACCAGTCGGCGGTAGCGGGTGTGGTCCGGCGGGTCCAATTCCATCATCGTGAGGCGAGCTTCGGCCTCGTCCTCGTCCATCTCTTCCAAGCGGATGCCGTTGGCGGAGGTGAAGGTCTCCACGTCACGGCTCACGGCCAGCGCGTCGTCGTAGCGAAGGATGGACCAGAAGCCTGCGCCGTCGATTTCTTCAGTCCAATGCACCGGATTCTCTGCCCGCAGCCGGTTGAACGTTGCGTGCGGAACCCCGCGGGTGTACACGTCGTGGCTGGTGATGTCGGCGTCATCGGGGCCCATGTCCGGCAGGTAGTTGTCAGCGAAGGTGGACATGTCGGGCTCAGTCAGCCATGGGGTTGGGGCCAGCCCAGACGGTGGTGCCGCCGTGCATGGAGTTGCCGACCTGGCGATAGAAGCCGCCGATGATTTCGATATCGCCGAAGCGGGTGAGTTCCTCGGTGGGGCAGTCATGCAGGGTGAGTTCTGCATCGCCGGAGAACACGGGCCCGAGTTCCACGTCAAATCCCCGCATGGTCACCAGTTCGTTGAGGCTGTCCCGGCCGTCCATCTCGATGGCCGGCATCTGGCGGCTGTGCAGCATTGGATGACCATTGACGAATCCCGCCGATTCTGCCGTGCCGGTGATGGTGAATCGAGCGTCGGCGATCCGTCGGCCAAAGGTACTCAGCGTGCCGCCAAATCGGCCGCCGGGTTGGAGCCGGGGACCCGCTTTGCCGATGGTTACCGGGCGAGTCATCCAGATCTCGGACATCTTCTTGGGGTAGCCCTGAATGTGGCCGCGTGCCATGGCGAAGTCCTTGTCCACCCAGATGTAGGCCGCCCGGCTGTAGGTCTGGCCCTGGTATTGGCAGCGGACCACGACGAAGACTTCTTTGTACTGGGCTCGGGCCGGGTCCAGCAGTTCGTCGAAGTCGTTGCTGCAGCTCTGCCAGTCGGCCCAGATCATGGCCACCGCACCGGGGTCCTGGTCGGCCAGAGCCAGCGGCTCGGGGAGGAGTTCCGCAACGTTGGCCGGGTCGGTCCGAAACTCCACGGTGAGCATCTCGCCGCTGTAGTGCCAGGGAGGCGATGGCAGTATGGAGCCGGCGCCGGTGGGCGTCCTTGGATACATCAAGCCGTGAAGTGGGCTGGCGGGCACCTCGGTCATGCTCTCTCCATGGGTGGCACCTTAAACGTTTGGTACCAAACGATCAAGCGTCGGTTGGGTTGGCGCCCGTCGTTATCAGGCGGAGGAGTCGGGCGAGTTCCTTCTTTTCGGCCACGGTCAGCTGGCTCGATACCTGCGATTCGAATCGATTGAACTGGGGGAAGACCAGGGAGATCAGCGCCGTTCCGGCGGCGGTGAGTTTGACCAGCACGCGCCGCTTGTCAGCGGGGACCCGATGTCGCTCCACCAGGTCCTGTTTCTCCAGCGTTGTGAGCATCCCGGTCAGCGTGCCTTTGGCCAGTCCGCATTCTTCGGCAAGCCGGGCGGTCTCCATCTCGTCCCACACCCACAGGACCCACAGGATGGTGAACCCGCCAAAGGACAGTCCATGCTCGGCCAGCACATTGCGCTCGGCCCGCCGCCGTACCGCAACTGCGGCCCGGTAGATGTTGGAGATGGCATCGAGGGCGGGGAAGTCAAGCGGAAAGTCGCCCAGGCGCGCCTGCACATCGCGTTCGGCGTCCAGAAGGCGTTCGGACCCGGTGGGTGGCGGCACCGATGATGATGATGTGGCCATGCCGTCACGAATCTAGCGCACCGACATCTCACATCGTTTGGTACCGAACTATCGGCCCATTAGTCTGCGGGCAACAACTGCGAAGGAACCATCACATGACTGAAATCCGACGGATTCTGCTCGACGGCCACCCGACTGAAGTGCGCCGGGATGGTGACCAGTTGCTGGCGGCCGATGGTCGGTCGGTCGGTGTTGACAACGCAGTTCACTTGGCGCCGGTGTTGCCGTCGAAGATCATCTGCATTCACCTCAACTACACCAGCCGCGTGGATGAGTTCATGACCAGGTTGCCGGCTGCGCCGACGTACTTTCATAAGCCGGTGTCGTCGCTCACCGGTCACGGGGCCAACGTCGTGCGCCCGGCCGGTTGCGAGTGGCTGAACTACGAGGGCGAGATTGCGATTGTGATTGGCCGGACGTGTCGCAACATTTCGCCCGCGGACGCCGGGGACTACATCGCGGGGTACAGCGTGGCCAACGATTATGGCCTCCACGACTTTCGGGATACCGACGCCGGTTCGATGCTGCGGGTCAAAGGCAGCGACACCCTCTGTCCGGTGGGTCCGGGCGTTGTTTCGGGTTGGGACTTCCGCGGCAAGCAGATTCGGACGCTGGTCAATGGCGAAGTGCGACAGGACGCCTCCACCGATGAGATGGAGTGGGACATGCACTACATCGTGGCCGACATTGCGCGGACGATCACGCTCGTGCCCGGCGACATTCTGTTGTCCGGTACGCCCGCAAATTCGCGCACGGTTTTTCCGGGGGATGTGGTGACCGTTGAGGTCGAAGGTCTCGGCGCGTTGACCAACACGATCGTCACCGGTCCGACCCCCATTCGCGACGACGTGGGGGCGCAGCCCAGTGACAGCGAAGAGGTCATGTCCACGGCGCAGGGCGGCGACTGGGAGTTCCGCGGCATTCGGGCGCCCATGGGCCCGGGGGCCAAGCACTACGCCAGCAAGCTTGATGAGGAACAGGGCAGCTGATGAGTGTGGGTCGACGCGCGGATGTTGGTGGCGTTTCGGTACCTCTGGGCCATCTGATCGGCGGCGAGTGGGTGGACTCGGCGAACACGTTCGAAAGCCGATCGCCGCTGGATTGGGATGCCGGATCGATTGGCGATGTCGCCCGCGGTAATCGGGCCACCGCGGATGCTGCAGTCGATGCCGCCGCTGCCGGCTTTGCGGTCTGGGGTTCGTTCCCGGTGGCCGAGCGAGCGGCCGTTATGCACCGGATGGCGGACCTGATTGAGGCCAACAACGACCAGATCGCGGTGGTCGAGTCGTTGGACATGGGCTTCATGTACGAATCGATGAAGAACCGGTTGGTTGCGCGCGGGGCAACAAACTTTCGGTTGTACGCGGATCTGATTCTGGAGCATGAGGAGCGGACATGGGACGCCAAGAGCATGCGCAACGTGGTGCAACGAATGCCAGCGGGACCCACGCTGGTCATCACCCCGTGGAACGCGCCGTTCATGTTGAGCACCTGGAAGCTGGCGCCCGCGTTGGCGGCCGGAAACTCCGTCATTCACAAGCCCGCCGAGTGGTCGCCGTTGTCCGCGGCGCTGCTGGCCGAGTTGGCGGTTGAGGCAGGCTTTCCGGCCGGCAGTTACAACCTGGTGCAGGGGATTGGCGAGGAGGTGGGGGCGGCGCTGGCAGCCAACCCGAAGTTGGCGCGGATCACCTTCACCGGTTCACCGGAGACGGCTCGCCACGTTGGTCAGGCGGCCGCAATCAACATCGTGCCGTTCACCGCAGAGCTGGGCGGAAAGGGACCGCTGATCGTCTTTGGCGATGCGGACCTTGACGCGGCGGCGCATCGGGCCGCGTGGCAGTTTGACGATTCTGGTCAGGTCTGTCTGGCGGGAACGCGGTTGTTGGTTGAAGAGTCGATTCGGGAGGAGTTCCTGATCAAATTCAACGAGCATGCCGATGCGTTGGTGCTGGGTGACAGCCGGGACGACGCAACCGATATCGGTCCAATGGTGCACCCCGAGCATCGGGATCGGGTGCACGGATTTGTGGACCGGGCCCGGGAGGCCGGCGACGTTGTTCTGCGCGGTGGCGCCCCGGCCGAAGCCAGCCTGCACTATTTGCCCACGCTCATCGAACCGGCGTCCAACGAGAGTGAGGTGGTGCAGCGCGAGATCTTCGGTCCGGTGTTGACGCTGCAAACCTTTGCCGATGAGGCGGAGGCGATTCGGTTGGCCAACAGCACCGACTATGGACTGTCAGCGGTGGTGTGGACCGGGTCCAGTGAACGGGCGGACCGAGTTGGTCGGGCACTACGAATGGGCCTGGTGTGGGTCAACACATTCCTGGTGCGAGACCTGACCGCGCCGTTTGGGGGCTGTGGTTTGAGCGGGATCGGTCGGGAAGGCGGCGACTGGGCTTTGGACTTCCACAGCGACATCAAGACCCTGATGGTGAAAGACGGAACGACTGCACCCGCAGAGTGATTTTCGTCGCAGCTCATGGCAGGAACAGTCTTGGCCCGGGACGCCCGCCGGTCCCTCAGCGGGCAATGGCGTTGATCACGTCCCGCATGGCGATCAGTGAATGGCCGCTGAGGAATTCATCAAGGTAGGGGCCGGCGGCCGCCATGCCGCCGGTGGTCGGCGAGAACCCCGCAGCCGCGGACCGGGGGTTGACCCAGATCACCCGGTAAGCCATGCGATTGAGCCGGGCCATCGACTTGGCGAGATCGGCCGGGTGATCGGTGTCCCAACCATCCGACGCAATCACCACCGTGGCCCCTCGCACCGAATGGGACCACACCGGACTGGAGGCGAGGGCCGCAACGCTGGTGCCAATCCGGGTTCCGCTGAAGCGATCTTCGACCTCTTCGCACAATCGGTCGATGGCCTGATGCGTATTGTCATCTCGCAACGGCACCGTCACCCGGCGCAGTGAGGTCGTGAACGTGAACACGTCGGCTTCCCGCCGCCGCACCAGTACCCGCATCAGGTGCAGGTAGACCCGGGCAAACGACTCCATCGACCCGCTGACGTCGGCCAACATGACCACCCGTCGCGGCTTGGGGCGCCGCGCCCGGGTCTGCAACCGGATCGGTTCCGCGGCGGTCCCCAACGCCGAACGAATGGTGCGTCGCATGTCGATCGCGGAGGCCCGATCCTGCCGCTTCCATCGCCGACCGGTGCGCTCGGGGAACCGGTTGATCGCCTCCTCCATCCATGCGCCAATCTGATCCAGGTCAGCCGCATTCAGCTCGTCAAACGGCGTGTCAGCCAGTTGGGCCAGGTGCGCAGGAACCAGTTCGGGCAGCACCGTTTCCACGTCATCGGTTTCCGAATCGGACGCCTCATGTTCGCCCTCCACTTCGGGGCGCTGCATCAGCTGCATCCGCTCGGTGGCAAGCGCAAAGCCATCGGTGGGGGCGGAGTTGCGCACCATCGTGCCGCCCATCTTCACCATGGCCCGCGGCGCGTCGCGCTCCCAGGGAGCGATCGGCAAACCGGCGGCGTCAAACACAGCGGCGAAGACCTGGTCGAACACGGCAATGTCTTCGTGTCGGTGCACAAGGCATGGACGGGTGACCCAGTACATGGAGGTCACATTCGACGGGCGGCAAGCCTGGAGCGCCCGCGCCCACGAGGCTTCGGCTGAGATACCGACCGTCACCCCGGCATCCCGCAATTTCTGGGCAAACGATGAGACGAAGACCGCCCGGTCGACGCCCCGAAAAAGTGAGGCGCCCGTCATTGTCAGGAGAGCGCCCCGCGGATCATGGCCTCGGTCACGGTCTGCTGGTCGTCGGGTGTCTTGATGATGGAGCCAAGCGAGGCGGTGATGTCTGCCTGCGTCAGATGCGTCACCCCCAACGCGTGCAACGCTCCAACCCAATCGATGATCTCGGCCACGCCCGGGGCCTTGTCAAGATCGAGCGCACGCGAGTGATGGACGAACGCAGTGGCCGCAGTCACCAGTGGCTCCGAAGCCGCCGGCGCGTTCCGGCGGACGATGGCGGCTGCCTGCTCAACGGTGGGAAACGGAATCCAGTGATAGAGGCATCGCCGTTTGAGCGCGTCATGCAGCTCCCGGCTTCGATTGGACGTGAGGATGACCACCGGGTTCACCACCGAATGGAAGGTGCCAAGCTCGGGCACCGTCACCGAGCGCTCGCCCAGGAACTCAAACAGCAATGCCTCGAACTCATCATCGGCACGATCGATCTCGTCAATCAACAGGACAACAGGGGAGGGGCCGGGGTGGCGGACCGCTTGTAGCAACGGCCGGTTGAGCAGGAAGTCCTCACTGAACAGATCGGCTTCGGCCACCGCAGTTTCCGATGCTTCGGCCAGCCGAATGGACAGCAGCTGCCGGGAGTAGTTCCACTCGTAGAGCGCTTCGGCCGCGCTGATTCCTTCGTAACACTGCAGGCGAATGAGTGGCGCCTCCATGGCCTGCGCCAGCGCCTTGGCTGCCTGGGTCTTCCCGACCCCGGGTTCACCTTCAAGGAGCAGCGGCTGACCAATTGCCTGGGTCAGATACAAGGCGGTCGCCAGCCCCTCACCCACCAGATAGTCGACCGCATCCAGCGACCGAACCAGTTGGTTCTGATCAGCAAACACCGGCTCGTTCACGGGCTCGCACCCAGGAGTTCCTGATAGTCGTCCCAGGTGTCGACATCGAGCGGGATCAGGCCGGGTCGAACAACTTCGGCCACGGTGAAACGGCCCGAGTGCACAAGCTTCCACACGGCTTTGTCCCCCTGCAGTTGCGCAAGCTCGCCAAAGATCGAAGGGTTGAACCAGAACGGGTGTCCCAGCCCATCGTCGTAACGGCAGACACCGATGGCGGCATCGCTGGATGAGGCTTCGGCGATCAGCGCGTCCACGCTGGCCAGCGTCACTCCCGGCTGGTCCCCAAGCAAAAGCACCAGACCATCGGTGTCACCATCGACCTGATCCAACGCCGCCACAATCGACGACGAGCAGCCGGTGGTGAAGGCCACGTTCTCCACTGCGCGGGCCCGACCGAAACGAACGGCGGTCTTCACCTCGGGCGCCGCGCCGCCGATGGCCACAAGCACGTCCGCAAAGGGCCCGGCGGTGGCCAGGTCCACAACGGTTTGAAGCAACGGCTGGCCCCGATACTCCAGCAGTTGTTTCGGCTGACCAAGACGAGACGAACTCCCGGCGCCCAGCACAATGGCCGCTACCTTCACGCGACGCCAAGTTCTTCGGCGTGGCGGGTGCGGCAACCGGGATTGCAGTACCAGTGGTCCGCGCCCTGTGCATGCAGGTGCGGCGTGGTTGGGGTCACGGTGACGGTCATGCCGCAGATGGGATCGATGGTTGACTCCGGCAACGCCGGCGCGTAGACCACGGGAGCGGTGAGCCCTTCGCGCCGGATGGCCCGCACCACCTCGGCCAGAATCGACAACGCCACCTCTTCGGCGGTCCGCGCTCCAATGTCGATGCCGACCGGCGTGTGGACCCGTCTCCGCTCGTCAGGAGTGAGGTCGAGCCCGGCCACCACTGCGTCGCCGCGGGCGTGGCTGGCAACCAGACCAATGAAGCCCACGTCTGCGGCAAGACCGGCCTCAATTGCTTCGGACTCGCCCCGACCGTGGCTCGAGATGATGGTGGCGGTGCAGCCCGCCATGTTCGGTTCCTCGTCGCCGATCTGGGTGATACCAAATCCCAGTTGGGCACCAAGCTCGGCCAGGGCGTGAGCAATGGGCGTGGACCCAACAATCACCAACCGAGCGGCCGGCAACTTTGGTTCCAGAAAGACTTCAATCGCCCCGCCGGACAGACACGGGTTCACGACGGTCATGGCGCCGTCACCGACCGCGTCGTTGGCATCAGATTCGGCGTCGGGAAGGACCCGCAGCAACAACGCTTCGCCGGACGCCAACACGGTCATGGCCGCGATCCGAACCGAGCCTTCGGCGCACTGGCCGCCGATGAAACCCTCGATGGTCCCATCGGCCAACACGACGGCCGCGTCGCCCGGACGCGCCGAGGTGGGGCACTGGGCCCGCACCACGGTCGCTTCCACGAACGGGACGTCCTGGGCAATCAACTCGGCCACCCGAGTGCTGTGTCTGGACCGAGCTGACATGCGGCTGCTCCTGAATCGGTTGGGTTTAGATGGGCGGCGTGTGATTGCCCTGCATGGTCTCCCACACCCGCGACGGTGTGAGCGGCATATCAGCATGCCGAACGCCAAACGGCTTGAGGGCATCCACAATGGCGTTGACCACCGCTGGCGGAGAACCCACCGTGGCGGATTCGCCAACGCCTTTGGCTCCGATCGGATGATGCGGCGACGGCGTCACCGTGTGACCGGTCTCCCAGTCCGGAGTCTCAAGCGCCGTGGGTATCAGGTAGTCCATGAGCGAACCTCCCAGGCAGTTGCCGTCCTCGTCGAAGGAGATCATCTCCATCATCGCCATACCGACACCGTCGGCCAGGCCGCCATGGATCTGTCCTTCAATGATCATCGGGTTGATCTGCGTGCCGCAGTCGTCCACGGCAATGAAGCGTCGTACTTTGACCACGGCGGTGCCAGGGTCGATGTCCACGACGCAGATGTATGCGCCGAAGGGGTAGGTCAGGCTGTCCGGGTTGTAGCAGATCTGGGCTTCCAGGCCGCCTTCAATTCCCTCCGGCAAATCGCCGGCGCCGTGCGCCTTCATGGCGATGTCCTGAATGGTGACCGACTTCTCCGGGTCGCCTTTCACATGGAATGAGCCCTTGTTCCACTCCAGGTCCGCCGTTGAAACTTCGAGCATCCCGGACGCAATGATCTGGGCTTTGTCCCGAACTTTCCGAGCCACCAACGCAGCCGCGGCGCCCGACACCGGTGTGGACCGGCTGCCATAGGTGCCGAGACCAAACGGGGTGTTGTCGGTGTCGCCGTGAATGACCTCAATGTCCTCGGGCGGGATACCCGTCTCTTCGGCCACGATCTGGGCGAAGGTGGTCTCGTGGCCCTGACCTTGGGTCTTCACCGAGAGCCGGACGACGGCTTTGCCGGTGGGGTGGATGCGAAGCTCGCAACCGTCAGCCATCCCCAGGCCGAGGATGTCCATGTCCTTGCGGGGACCGGCGCCAACGGCCTCGGTGAAGAACGAAATGCCAATGCCCATCAGGCTTGCGGTTCCATCCTTGGCAAACTGCTCGCGCTTGTCGGCCTGTTCCCGGCGAAGCTCTTCGTAACCGGCCATGTCCATGGCTTTGCGCATGGCGGGTTCGTAGTTGCCCGAGTCATAGACCCAGCCGGTCCTGGTCTCGTACGGGAACTGGTCCGGTTGGATGAAATTCTTGAGCCGAAGTTCGGCCGGATCCATCTCCAACTCGTAAGCCAGGCAGTCCACGATTCGCTCCACGAGGTACACGGCTTCGGTGATCCGGAAGGAACACGCATACGCCACGCCGCCGGGGGCCTTGTTGGTGTAGATGGCTGACATCTTGCAGAAGGCCGCCTCCAGGTCGTAGCTCCCGGTGAACACACCGAAGAATCCTGCCGGGTACTTGGTCGGTGCTGCCACGCCGTTGAACGCGCCATGGTCCGCGATCACGTTGGTGCGAATCGCCTGGATGGTGCCGTCGCTGGTGGCGGCAATCTCGGCCTCCATGATGTAGTCCCGGGCAAAGCCGGTACTCACCAGATTTTCGGTCCGGTCTTCCATCCACTTGACCGGCTTGCCGATGACCAGCGACGCCACGATGGCGCACACGTAGCCGGGGTAGATGGGCACCTTGTTGCCGAAGCCGCCGCCGATGTCGGGTGCGATCACCCGGATCTTGTGTTCGGGCAATCCCGCCACCAGTGCGTACACCGTGCGGTGGGCGTGGGGGGCCTGGGTGGTGCACCACAAGGTGAGCTGGCCGGACACGCGTTCCACGTCGGCGACCGCGCCGCAGGTCTCCATGGGTGCCGGGTGGACACGGGGATAGACGATCTCTTCTTTGACCACGACATCCGCGTTGTCGAAGACCGCCTTGGTTGCAGCTTCGTCGCCGGTCTCCCAGTCGAAGATGTGGTTGTCGGTCTTGCCTTCCAGGTCATCACGGATAACGGGCGTGCCCGCATCCATGGCCGTGCGCACATCGACCACCGGGTCGATCCACTCGTAGTCAACTTCAATCAGCTCCAGCGCGTCCCGCGCCGAATACCGATCTTCGGCAACCACGAACGCCACTTCCTGATGTTGGAAGCGAACCTTGTCGGTGGCCAGCACGGCCTGGACGTCGTTGGACAGCGTGGGCATCCACGCCAGTCCCTGCGCGGCCAGGTCCTCGCCGGTGATGACCGCCACCACCTTGGGGTGAGCTTCAGCTGCGGACTTGTCAATGCTCACGATCCTGGCGTGGGCCATTGGCGAGCGAAGGATGGCGAGGTGCAACATGCCGGGCAGCTGCACATCGTCCACGAAGTTGCCCATGCCGCGAATCAGGCGGGGGTCTTCTTTGCGTCGAAGGTTGCCGAAACCGACGGGGCGGTCCTCGTCAGAGGCGGCGCCGTCAGATCCGACGGCGGGTGGTGCGGGTTCGGTCGTTGTCGGTTCAGTAGTAGTCATTGCGAGGCTCCTATCGTCACCGCAGATTCATGGTTGGCCGCCCACTGGATGGAGCGAACGATGGTCGAGTAACCGGTGCATCGGCAGATCTGGCCGGAGATTGCTTCGCGGATCACTCCTTCTGAAGGATTGGGATTGTTGTTGAGCAGGGCGCGAGCGGTGAGCATCATGCCGGGCGTGCAGAAGCCGCACTGCAGGCCGTGGCACTGCATGAAACCCTCCTGCACCGGATCAAGTTCGCCGTCGACTTCAAGGCCTTCAACGGTCGTGATGTCGTGTCCGCTGGCCATGGCGGCCAGATGAGTGCAGGACTTGACGGGCTCGCCGTCGATCAACACCACGCAGGTGCCGCAGTTGCTGGTGTCGCAGCCCCAATGGGTGCCGGTCAGGCCCAGCTGATCCCGAAGGAAGTGCACCAACAGATGCCGGGGCTCGATCTCCTCGCTGACCTCGGTTCCGTTCACGGTCAGATCTACTTGCATCTCAGGCCTCCTGACCATTGGCACGGGCAACCGAACGTCGCAGTGCGCGTCTTGTGAGTTCCATGGCGAGATGGCGCTTGTACGCCTCTGTTCCTCGCTGATCGCTGTCCGGGGAGCAGTTGGCGGCCGCAAGATCGCCCGCCTGTTGGAAGAGTTCCTCAGACGGAGTTGCGCCTCGCAAGGCATCGGCCACCGGCCCGATGGACGTGGTGTTGGCGCCGACCGCTGCCAGGCCCACGCGGCCTTCGGTGATGGTCCCGCCATCGAGCCAGACGGCGGCGCCCGCGGAAACAACCGCCCAGTCGCCCGCGCGCCGCTCGACCTTTTCATAGGCACTTCCGCCGTTTGGTCGAAGCGGCAGGCGAATCTCGGTCAGCATCTCGGCGTCACCGACCGCAGTCTCGTAGGGGCCGACGTGGAACTCTTCCATGGTCACCACCCGCTCGCTGCTGGTACTGCGGATGACACATGTGGCATCGAGCGTGTTGCACACCGCTGACAGGTCTTCGGCCGGGTCGGCCTGGCAGAGTGACCCGCCGATCGTTCCGCGGTTGCGCACGACCGGATCGGCAATGACCTCTTCGGCGTCTCGAAAGATGGGGAAGTGGGTTTTGAGCAGTTCGGAGTTGAGGAGATCACGATGGCGGGTCATCGCCCCGATACGTACTTCGCCTTCGACTTCGTTGATATAGAAAAGCTCTTCGCAGTCGTTGATGTCGATCAGATACTCGGGGTTGGCGAGCCGCAGTTTCATCATGGGCAACAGACTGTGTCCGCCGGCGATGAATCGGGCCTCCTCCCCAAGGCGTTCTCGAAGCGCTATCGCATGCTCGACGCTGGTTGCGCGCTCGTATTCGAATGGTGCAGGTACCTGCATTGGACCCCCCGGCCTCAGTGGTGACTCTTGTAATAGGCCGAATCTGACGCACCGTCAAACTGCACTTAAGTGATGACTTAAGTTGGTCCGGGTGACTCCCAGCCAGCTCAAGGCCTATGCCGCAATCGTTCGTTTGGGATCGGCCAAGGCCGCCGCGCAGGAGCTGGGGGTTTCCGAAGCCGCCATCTCGTCCCACGCGTCAGCGCTGCGCAAAGAGTTTGACGATGTTCTGTATCGCCGTCAGGGAAAGCGACTGGCGTTCACTCCCGGTGGACTTCGGTTGGCGACGCGAGCTGTCGAGTTGTTGGGCCTGCAGGACCAGACCTTGCGAGAGGTTTCTGCGGCCGCCAGCGGTCAGCGTCTGCTGCGGCTGGCGGTCACCAGTCTGTTTGCCGAGTACGCCGCGCCCGGATTGTTGGAGCTGTTCAAGACGCGCGCTGACGACTTGGCCGTGGAGATGAGTGTGCACGGCGGGGATCGCCTGGCTGGTCTCTTGACGTCTCGGCAGGCCGACGTGGTGGTTGGTCCGCAGGGGTTGGCTGCCGCCCCGGGGGCGCGAACCAAGGAGTTTCTTCGATACGAAATGTTGGCGGTGGTAGGTCCTCGTCATCGATTGGCGGGTCGGCGATGCAAGCCGGCGCAAGCCAGCTCGGAGCCCTGGTTGTTGGGGCCGTCGGCCATTGAGCCGCACGGGGCGACCGGTGCCCTGTTGCGACGGTTTCGGATACCAGAAGATCAGCAGCGGATTTTCCAGAGTCACGCGGCTGCGCTGGCGGAAGTGGAGGCCGGTGCCGGGGTGGGATTGGTGCCGAAGTTCCGAGTCAAGGCCGCACTTGATGATGGGCGGCTGCACGAGTTGTCGACCGCAGGCGCGGCGGCCAGCGGATTGTGGAGTGCGAGCACCCTGCCTGCGCTGCAGAGTCCGGCGGTCGCATCAGAGCTGCTGCGCTTCATCACCACACCGCGCGCCACCCAGGCAATGCTGACCGGTTCGGGAGCCAACATTGGCCACTTCCGGCCGAGCGTCCACGTCACTCTCTGGAGTTGACAAGCGTTCTCATGATGGTCCCCCTCGGGGTTGGTTGGGTGGGAGCTCATTGGGCGTTGCGGGTCGAGTTGTCCAGATCCGATCAATCGGATCCCAGATCACGGTCAATTTTTCGAGGTGCACGTGCCGATGACAGTTTTCGCAAACCAGGACCAGTTCATCAATGTTGGTTTCGCCTTTCCCGGGCGCGCGCCAGGGCATGCGGTGATGCGCGTGGCATCGGGTGGCGTTCGCACCGCAGAGCACACATCCCTTGTCCCGGACGACCAACGCCAGATATTGCGCCATTGACGCATGTCGTCGTTTCCGGCCAAGCCACAACGGCTGGCCCCGGGTGTCGAACAGCAAACCGACCAGCTCACCATGAGCCAGATACTGCGCCAGAACCCGGTCCGCAATCGGTCCGGTCCCGATCTGTTCGGCGCTTTGGTCAGGCGCTCCACCGATGAGCTTGTCCAACGTCACCGTGACCACAACGGTGGGTCGGCCGGTCTTCGTGCCGGTATCGCCGGTTGATGACCAGTGACTGACCGCAGCATCGAAGAGTCTTTGAGAACTGGTTCGAGGGTGCGCACCGGCCGGAGTTTCGCGTCCACCATCGCTCCTGTAGAGCCGGTCTGCGTTTGTGGTGATGTCATTCCAGATTCGATCAATGGTGGCGTCGTCGCCTTCCATGACGATCGCGGCGAGACCATCAGCAGTGTCGAATCGACGGGCTGAACGTAGCTGTCGTTGACGGTCATGGCGGTCCTGCACTGACCGAGCGTTGTCTCGATCCTGGAGCCAGTCTTTGACGATCCGCCGGCCCTGATCGGGCCCGGCCGCACCCACTCGACACACCAGGTCCTCATCGAACAAGGCGTCATCATCGGACTTCGTGGCAGTGGCAGCCAACAGGTCAAGTTCATCGCCGGACAACGAACCATCAGCCAGCTTGTTGCCCAACGCCGGGTTGGTGGCCAGCGCTTTCCCGCGACGAGTGCGCTTGCGAGTCTCCCGCTTCGATGAACCGCGACGCCGAGCCATGCGACCAGCTCGCCGATCATCACCGTCATCAGCAGCAATCACCTGCGCCAACAACGCGGCCTCAACCGCATCAAAGCGCTCTCGGATCTCTGCACACACCGCCAACCCCGCAGCGGGGGCCATCGCCCCCACGCCCACTTCCAACGCCTCAATCAGCACCCGATGATCAGCACCGGCCGCGCGATCTTTTGACGAACCGGGCTTCGCCGCGGCGCGCTGATTGGACAGCGCGCTCCCGCCATCCGGGAACTCAAACACCTCCGCAATCGACATGCACCAAACGTACCGAGAGGGTCTGACAGTCTCGATTTTCGGAGTCGCGGTCAAACTGATTTGCTCGGCTCCAGACTCGACTGCGTCGATAGCTTTCCGCCCGAAACTCCGACCAGGCTCAGTGCATAGACCGCGGCGTCGGCGCCATATCGAGCCCGTCGGCCACAAGACCCACCGATCGGCTCACGAGCCCGGCGGTCAGCTCGCCGACGAAGAAGCACGCGTTTATGGCCAACGCGAGCGCCAGCGCAGAACGCTCGGGGCAATCCATTGCGTCGACGCGGAATCGGCTGGCGGTCATTTCGATGGTTGTTGCGTTGGGCCGGCGCCGAGCATAGCCACGTGGTCCGTCGGCACCGTGCTCACTTCGCCTCCGGCTCGGCTCTACTCAACAATGCGGCGAGATCGGCTCGAAGCGGCGACGGTTCGAACGCTGAGACGTTGGCGCGCCCGCTGTTGCCAACCGGGAAGCGACCGGTCATCGAACCGGGTCCGGCGACGAGCAGGCGCGCAAGCTGGCCAACGACCTCTCGAACGGCGTGGGTTCTCCACCCGAGTCCCAGCATCCACGCGTGTACCCGAATGTGCGGTCGAGTCCAAGCCTGAGACAAAACGTGGGCATCACCAAGACACAGCCACGCTCGCTCGATGTCGCCCGCCTGCTCCAGCTTGCGGGCCTCGGTGCCCAGATCGGTAATCTTGTCCGCAACGGGCGCCGGTACGTTTTTGCTCATCACCGCTCGTCTCGTTGATGGGCAACGTGCTCTCTGGAGAGATCGAGTACCATGCGAACGTGGGCATCATCGAGCCGATAGAACACGTTTCGACCGGCCCGCCGGTTGCGCACCACGCCCGACCCCCGGAGTAGGCGCATCGCCTGTGAGACTTTGGTTTCCGACGCCTCGACAACCGCCGCAACATCGCAAACGCACAGTTCGCCCGCCTCCAAAAGAGCAAACAGAATCCGCACCCGTGTTGGATCACCCAGCAAACGGAACATCTCGGCAAGCCCAGCAGCCTCATCGACGTCAAGAAGGCTCGCCGAAACACTCTCGACTTTCGCGGCGTCGACTGCTGGCGCCGGGCACTGATCCGATGCCACTACTGATTCCTTCACATATGTGAAGGTATAGGTAGTCGAACACGATGGCAAGCTTCGTTTCCCCTCGAACCTCGTAACGCTCGAATTGCGAGTACGAGCTGGCGAAATCGAGGTGCCGACCGACGTCCGATCGACGGGCCCCATCCGTACAGACGAAGGTGCGATTGGCGCTTGTATGCGGCGCTGGCAGTCGTGGTCTTCGTTGGTGAAGTTGCTGAGCGTTGGACTGCGGATCGCCAGAAGGAATACCCGCCGTGATCAGCTGGGGATGACGCCACGAATGTCGGTGGGGTTTACCAGAACGGCGACGCGGGCGTCTTCCACCATCGCCCGGTCGTACTCGTCGTAGTCGTCGTGCTCGCCGCCCGCGGCCTGGTAGATCTCGCGAAGCAGTACCCGATAGGCGTCGGCGTCCATGCCATCCGGCAGTCCATCGGGACCGCGGTCCGGGCCAATCAGCTCTGCCGGGCCGGTGGCCGCCACCCAACTCCAACCCCGGCGGATGGCCACCGTCATCGATGAACCGCGACGTACGTGGGTCAGTCGGGCGGCATTGCCTCGCGAGACCAGCGCCACGCACGGCTTGCCGCTCAAGGGATGATCGATGATGCCGCAGTTGACCACACTCGAAAGGACCCGGCCGTCGGCCTGGGTGGTGCTGACCACGGCCAGCCCCGTCTCTTCTGCGAGGAACGATCGGACGTCGTCAAGATCAGCCATGTCCGGGACCCTAGGCGTATTCGGGTTTGGGAAGGGCGGTTTCGCCTTCGATGTCAATGGTGGGTAGCAGCCGACCCAACCACCCCGGCATCCACCAGTTGGCGTCGCCCATCAACTTCATGGTCGCGGGCACCAGAATCACCCGCACGATGGTGGCGTCCACAAAGATCGCCACCGCCAACCCCAGCCCGAACATCTTGGTGGTGGGATCGCTCCCCGCCACGAATCCGGCAAACACACAGATCATGATCAGCGCCGCCGAGGTGATCACCCGAGCGGTGCTGGCGATGCCGTGAATGACCGAACTGTCGTTGTCGCCGGTGACCAAATACTGTTCCCGGACTCTCGAAAGCAGGAACACCTCGTAGTCCATGGACAAGCCAAAGAGGATGGCGAACATGAACATCGGAATGAACGAGACGATCGGCACCGTGGACTCCAGGCCAATCAGTTCCTTGCCCCAGCCCCACTGAAACACCATGACGAGCACTCCGTAGGCGGCGCCGATACTCAGCAGATTCAACAAGGCCGCTTTGAGGGGTACCAGAACCGACCGGAACACCACCATCAAGAGCAGAAAGGACAACCCGATGACCGCGGCCACAAAGATCGGGAGCCGATCTTTCACCCGCTGGGCAACATCGGTGACCGTTGCGGTCTGCCCGCCAATATGGGCAGTGGCTTCGCTCGATGACAGGACCTCCGGCATCACCGTGTTGCGAAGTCGATTGAGGGTATCGACGGTCGCCGAGTCCTGCGGTGAGGTGTTGGGGAAGGCAACGATGGTTGCCACTCCGGTCTGCGTGTTGATGTCCGCCGGCGCAACCGCCGCGACCCCTGGATCCTGATCGATGGCAGCCGCCAGCGGCTCCACCACCGCCAGGTCTTCGTTGAGATCAACCGCGATCAACAGTGGTCCGTTGAAGCCGGGACCAAACCCATCCGCCGCCAGGTCATAGGCCCGGCGCTGGGTGACCGAGACCGGCTGAGTCCCGTCATCGGGGAACCCCAACTCCAAATCCAGAATGGGCAGCGTCAACGCCACGAGCACCGCGGTGACACCAAACGCATAGGGCCAGGCGTGGGAAGCCACATGGCGACCCCAGCGCTCCCATCGGGGGCTTACGGTCGAATCCTTGGCCGAAACACCTCGCCGGTGGATGCCAAGCCGGTTGATCCAGTGGCCGGCGAGCCCCAGGAACGCGGGGAGAAGCGTGATCGACGCAGCCACCATGATCAGGACCACCAGCGAGATGGCGATACCGGCGGCGGTCATGAACGGCACGCCGGCCACCGCCAGGCCGAGGATGGCAATCACCACCGTGCCGCCCGCAAACACGACGGCCTGGCCCGAGGTCGCAACCGCCCGGCCGGCGGACTCCACCACCGTCATGCCTTGCGCCAGAAACTCCCGATGTCGGGTAACCAGAAAGAGGGCGTAGTCAATGCCAACTCCCAAACCGACCATGCCCGCAATCTGGGGTGCCCAGGCGGGTACCTCCACCAGCCACGCCACCAGTGCCATGGAGCTGACGCCAAGTGCCAGTCCGAACAGTGCCATGCCGATGGGCAGCCCCATGGCAATCACTGACCCAAACGCCAACAACAAGATGATGACTGCGGCCGCGATCCCGATCATTTCGGCGGTCCCGGTCCCGGCTTCTTCGAAGGTGAAGAACAGGTCGCCACCAGCCTCAACCTGCAGCGGTGAGTTGGTGGCGGCGGCGATGGTCACCGCTTTGAGATCTTCAAGGCTGGCCGCGGTCAGGTCTTCCACCACCGGGTACTGCACCTGAATGAGGGCGATACGTCCGTCGGGTGAGATTGCCGCCGGCTCGACGGCAACCACATCAGGCAGCGCGGCGAGCTGGGCGCCGAGTTCATCGAGCGCCGCCGCAGCCTCCGACTCATCCAAGGCGATGGCGGCGTCGGTTGGGGTGGCCAGAACCCGAGCGGTAAGTCCGGCCTGGTCAGACTGTGCAGCGCTGAGCAGTTCCACCGCCAGTTGCGAGTCCAGACCCGGCACCGCGAAGGTGTCCTCCAGATCCCTGCCAAACAGGCTGGAGGAGGTGGCCACCAGCACCGCAATGAGCAGCCAGGTGCCGACTACCACCCAGGGGCGACGGGCACAGAAACGTCCGAGTTGATAAAGCGCATGTGACATGGTTCAACTCTGATGAGCCTGGCCGGGAGGCGCCCCAGTGATCCGGCCAATGTTGACCTGACCAAAAGGACGGCACGGTTCTGGACGATCGGCGGGGTTGGCGCGTCACCGAGTTGCGTACTGTTGAGTGGGTGAACAGCACCACAACCGCACCGGGTCATGCGGCATCGACCGCACCGACCCTTCTGCCCGCCGCCATGTTCGGGTCGTTGTGGTCCGAGCCTCAGATCACGGAGGCCCCGCGACGAGTGGTCCGCGACTGGTGGTTCTGGGGTGTGATTGTGATCGCCGCCGTGCTCGAAGGCGTGTTCCGCACGGACATGGTGTGGCGCGAATTTGCGGTCCCCATGGTGCTGCTTCTGTCGGTTGCCATTCTGTTTCGCCGAACCCATCCGTTCCCGGCATTCGCCATCACCTTTGGAACCATCATCGTTGCGGACGTGTTTGCCCGCGTTGTGCATGGCGGGCCGACCGAGGTCTACGCCAGCGTCTTCGTCCTGGTGCTGGTGTACGCGCTGTTCCGCTGGGGCTCCGGGCGCCACATGCTGGCCGGCATCACGATTCTGCTGATCATCAGCCTGCAAAATGCCATTTTGGCCTGGGAAGGAATCGGCGCCGTGGTCGGCGGACTGATCGTAATCTTCATTCCGGCCTTTGTTGGGGTGATCGTCCGGTTTGTCGTGCGGAACCATCGACATCAGTTGACCCAGGCCAAATCTGAAGAGCGCGAGCAGTTGGCGCGCGAACTTCACGACACAGTTGCGCACCACGTGTCGGCCATAGCCATTCAGGCGCAGGCCGGCCGGTTTCTGGCAAGTACGGGCTCGCTCGATGGCGCGGTGGACGCGCTGGCCGTAATAGAAGAAGAAGCGTCACGAACTCTGACCGAAATGCGATTGATGGTTGGAATTCTTCGCCACGAGGAGACCCGACCGGAAATGGCGCCGCAACCGGGGCTGGCCGACATTGCGGATTTTGCGAGGCTGACCGAAGTTGGCGCGGCCGGTGCCGCAACCGGCGGCGTGGCGGTCCCCGTCATAACCGTCTCGCTGACGGGTGACCTGGACAACGTCCGGCCGACGCTCGCGGCCGGCGTCCACCGCATGGCCGAGGAGGCGGTGACCAACGCCTTGAAACACGCTCGTGACGCCACCTCAATAAGGGTCGAGATCGAGGGAGATGCAGATCGCATCCATCTCTCGGTGACCGACAACGGCTCGGGGCGTCCCAGCGTTGGCAGCGCGCCGGGATATGGGTTGGTTGGAATGCAGGAGCGAGCGTCGCTCCTGGGCGGAACGTTGACGGCTGGACCGGGAGCCGGAACCGGCTGGCGGGTGGCCGCCACGTTGCCTCGGTCGGGTGCCGCCATCGGGACGGCCCGCTCATGACCGGGGACCTTCTGCGCATCGTGGTTGCCGACGATCAGGAGATCGTCCGGGCGGGCCTGGTTCTCATCCTGGATGGCCACCACGACATGACCGTGGTCGGCCAGGCGGCCGATGGTCGCGAAGCCGTGGAGATCTGTCAACGCCTTCGCCCCGACGTCTGCCTTCTGGATATTCGGATGCCTCACCTTGACGGTGTCGAAGCCACGCGCCAGTTGGCCGGACCCGACGTCGACGATCCTCTGGCGGTGGTGGTCATCACCACCTTCGACACTGACGACTATGTTCACGGCGCCCTCAAAGCCGGCGCCCGCGGATTCCTGCTCAAGGACGCCGGTCCCGACCTTCTCGCCCAGGCGGTCCGAGCCGCCGCGTTGGGCGATGCATTGATTGCGCCGAGTATCACCGCCCGGCTGCTGGAGAACTTTGCGGAGGCGGGACCGGGCAGTTCGCCCGCTCAGCCGATCTCGCCGCTGACCGAGCGAGAGGAAGAGGTCCTGGTGACGGTGGCCCGGGGCCGAACAAATGCCGAGATCGCCGACGAACTCCACATCAGCCTCAGCACGGTCAAATTTCATCTGGCCAGCCTCATGTCCAAGCTGCACGCTCGCAATCGGGTCGAGATTGCCATGTGGGCATATGAGACCAAACGGGTCCGGCCCGAATAGTCCAACCTGTCCGGGGGCGGTGGTTGCAGTCGATACCGTAGGAGCCTTCGCCACGGCCAGCAGGCTGGAGGCACCGGAAGGGCGGCATGGCCGAAACATTCCTTGGCGACGCAGCCGCCGGGAGATCCAGCACATCCAACGATTCTGAGGCTGAAGGGGCCGCTGGCGACCATGGGTCGGATGGGCTGAGCCGCCGTGAACTGCTGACCCTGGTGTCGGCGATCATGGCGATGATGGCGGTGGGCATCGACCTGATGCTGCCGGCGTTCGACGACATTGAGCTGGCGTACAACCTGGAAGGCTCCGGTCAAATTGGCCAGACCATCACCGTGTTCTTCTTCGGCCTGGCGGTTGCGCAGTTGGTGCATGGTCCACTGGCCGATGCGCTGGGCCGCAAGGCGGTGCTCTACCTGAGCACGGCCATATTCACCGCGGGCGCCGTGGCCTCCGCGCTGGCGCCAACATTCGCGCTGTTGTTGGTTGCCCGATTTGTCTGGGGGCTGGGGGCAGCCGGGGGTCGGGTGGTGGCCATTGCCATTCTCCGAGATCGTTTCGAAGGGGTGACCATGGCCAAAGCGATGTCCCAGGTCATGGCGGTGTTCGTTCTGGTTCCGATCTTTGCACCAACCTTGGGCGCCGGGATCATCCTGGTGCTGCCGTGGCGGGCGGTGTTCTGGACCTGCGCCGGGTTTGCCGGAGTCATCGCGTTGTGGAGCTTGCGGCTGGAGGAGACGCTCAAACCATCGGACCGTCGTCCCCTGGATGTCCGGACCACCATGCGGGGTTACGCCGAAGTGGCCCGCACGCCGGTGACCTTCGGCTACACCATGGCCGGACTGTTCTTGCAGGCGGTCTTCACCGCGTATCTGGCGGCCAGCGAGTCCATTGTCGACGAAGTCTTCGACCTCGGATCCAGGTTTCCCATGATCTTTGGTGCGGTGGCGATGTTGTTTGGTATTGCGGCGTTGGTGAACGGTCGGGTGGTGGAGCGACAAGGAATTGACCGGGTGGTCCGCCGGGCCTTGCAGGTGATGCTGTCCCTTTCGGTCGTGTTGATCGTCGTTGCGGTGTCCAGCGACGGCGTACCGAGCATCTGGCTGTACATGCCGATTCTTGGTCTCATCCTCTCCATGTCCATGTTTCTGATGCCCAACCTGGGGTCGGCGTCCATGGTCCCGGTGGGCCACATTGCCGGAAGCGCCTCGGCCTACACCGGGGCCCTTCGGATTGCAGGCGGCGCGCTCATGGCCACCATGGCCGCAGGGTGGTTGCACGCATCAACAGTCCGGTTTGCGGTCTGGGTTCTCGGGTGTTGCACCGCGGCGGCGGTCTGCGTCGTGCTCGTTCGTCGTGGCCAACAGGCGCGAGCTGAGATATCGACGGTCAATTGAAGCTGGCCTGTGCGGGGTAGGAGGGACCGGGTGGCGTGCAACACTCATGTCATGACTTCAGCGATGACTCCATACGAAGCACTGATTTCCAAGCGCGATCTGCGCGTGTATACCGGGGACCCCATTGCCGAGGAGGTCATGGGTCGAATTCTCCAAGCCGGCCGGATGGCCGGGAGCGCCAAGAACAAGGAAGCCAATCGGCTCATTGTCATTACCGATGTTGACGTGATGCAGCAGGTGGCGGACGCGGGCGACTTCGCCAGCTGGATCCCCACCTCCGCAGCGCTGGTTGGTTTCGCCGCCCCGGCCGAAGAACTGCGGCTTTTTGACGTTGGCCGGCAGGCGCAGAACATGATGATCGCCGCGCACGCCGACGGCGTGGGCAGCTGCCCGGTAACGCTGCACCATCCCGACAAGGCGCGGGCAGCGGTTGGCCTGCCCGATGACTGGGAGATGCCAATGGTTATCACGCTGGGCATCCCGGTTGATGATCACCCGGACAGTCCTTTGAAGCGCATCCGCGTGCCGCTGGACGAGCTGGTGCTCAACAACACCTATCACGAGTAGGTGGGCGTGACGGACCTGGACCCCGTCCAGATCGCCGGGTGCATCGACAGGGGTTGGTGCCGCGTTCAGCCTGGAGACAAAGGTGTCAGAGTTTGGATTCCACCGGCTCGAAGGGCGGCGGGGCGTGCTGCTGGGTGCGTGGTGGCCAGAGCCACTGCAACAGCGCAATACCGCCGGCCCCGGCCATCAGTTGCGCGGCGATGAAACCGGGAGCGTTGGCGGGGTGGATGCCGGCGAAGCTGTCCGAAAGCGTCCGGGCGATGGTGACTGCGGGATTGGCGAAGCTGGTGGAAGACGTGAACCAATACGCCCCGCCGATGTAGCACGCAACAGTGGCCGCCGCGAGGGTTGGTTTTCCGGCGTGGACAACGCCATAGATCACCAGGAGCAGCCCCAGGGTCGCTATCCCTTCAGACAGAATCAGGTTGAACCCGGACCGGTCCTTCTGGCTGATCTCAACGATGTTGAGACCGAAGATCACGTTGGCGGCCATGGTGCCCACAATGCCACCGGTGATCTGGACGATCACATAGGCGCCGGCATCGGTGATCGACAGGCCGCCGCGAACCACTTCGGCGGCGGTGACCACCGGATTGAAATGTGCGCCTGACACCGGACCAAAGGCCAGGATCAAGGCAGCGAGGGCCCCCGCGGTGGCGATGGCATTCTCCAGCAGTTGGAGGCCCACATCCTCGCTCAGGGTTTGGGCCATGATGCCTGACCCCACCACCGCCAGGACGAGGAAGGCAGTGCCCAGGAACTCGGCGGTCAGGCGTCGGGAAAGAGAGATTGGCACGACTATCGGCCAGCCTGCACTCCAGCCAGCGGCTGAGAAAACAGTGAGCCGAGATGTCCGAGTTCGGTTGTGACATCGGCCAGCCGCAGCAGGTGCCAGAGGATGGCGAGATTGCTGGAGACGACGGGGCGTCCCAGCTCCTGCTCCAGCTGCGGCACGATGCCGAAGGTTCGCAGGCTGGTGCAGGACACAAACACGGCGTCCACCTCGGTTGTGCCGGTGACCTGACGAACTCCCTGAGCGATGGACTGCTCGGTGATGCGGGCGACCACCAGGTCGTTGCCCTCGAGGAACGAGCCGACGGCGGCGACCTCGATGTCGGCGGAGGTGAAGTGCTCAACGATCGGACGAGTGACTTCGGCCGTGTACGGCGTGACAACGGCGATTCGGTTGGCGTCCAACGCGTGGAATGCCGCAACTGCCGCGACGATCGGGTTGGTGCAGGGGACTCCGGGGTGCACTCCCTGAATGCCGCGGGTGATGCCCTCGGTTCCGATCAGCGTTGCGGCCGAGGTGCAGGCATAACCGATGGCGTCAAACCCAAACTCGGGCGGAAGAAGCCGCGCCGCAACCGGGAGGCGGGCCTCCATGTCGGTCAGCGTGGTTGGCGTGACCTCCATCTCCATGGGGATGCGCGAGTGATAGAAGTCCACGCCGTCCAGATCGATCTGTCGGGCTTCGGCTTCGATGGTCTGATCGCTTTCCAGCACGATCAACCCCAGCCGTGCGGTTGCCCCAAACCCGTCGTCGGTGCTGAACTCCAATGGCTGAATGGGGAGGTGGTTCATGAACCCGCCTTGGCCTGCTGCGAGAAGAAGGAGGCGGCCGTCGGTACCTCGGGGAATTCCATCTCATAGGACGAACAACGCACCCGATTGGTTCGTTCGCCGCGAACGACTTCGCCATCAAATTTGCTGGGGATGTGATTGACCTGAAGGGGCTTGGCATCCTCGGCCCGGTACTCGCTGACGAAAAGCGTCCGGGGTTGGTTGGTGGTGTTGGCCGCCGACCCGTGCAGCAATCGCGTGTGCATGAGGCACGCCGAGCCTGCCGGGCCGAAGATCGGCCGGGCTGCGGGTGCGTGTTGCGCGGCGACTTCGGGGCTGACCGCACCGGTGAAGACGCCGTCGTGCCAATGGTCAAACATGGGTCCGCGATGACTTCCGGGCACCACTTCCAGCGGGCCGTTGTCCAAGGTGACGTCGTCCAGAAAGAACAGGACGGCAATCAGGTCTTCATTGGAGTGCGGCTGAAACAGAAAGTCCTGATGGAACTTGACGTGGGTGGCTGATCCCGGTTGTTTGGCATTGATCTTGGCGTTGTTGAACTCGATGTTGGGACCAATCAGCTGAGCCACCGCATCCAGCGCCCTATTGTTGCGCATGACCGTCAGATAGGCGGGGGAGACTTCCACCGGCGATGCCACCCGCCGCAGAGCCGGCTTGTCCTGACGGTGGTCGGCTTCCAGGTCAAAGCGGGGACGGTCATCCGCGGTCTGACCCCAGGGCTCGGTGTGGTCCCGGCTCTCGTGGACCCAGCCGTCAAAGTCCGCGATGAGGGCGGCCAGCTGTTGGGCGGTGAGGGCGTCTTCCAGAAAGAGATATCCGCCGTCCCAGTACGCATCTATCTGCTCGGGACTGAGGACGGTGGTCACCGGCGCAGCGTAGCAACGGCCGCCTGCGGGATTCAATGAGCAGCGAGCTCTCGGTTGCGTCGTCGAGGGTGACCAGGTGGTCGAGGTTGACCCCGCGACCGCCAGGGCGTCCGTGAACCCCAGCAAACCCAACCATCGTGCGATGGCGATCGTCGGGGTGCAGATGGTTGACCGTGTTGGCTTCCATCATCTCTTTGCGGCCAGGTTCGTCCCTTGGAGATACCGCGATACTGCCCCCAGTACGCTCGCAGAATGCAGAACGACGAAGCGTTGGAGCAGGTTCGCCAGCGATATGCCGCCGAGCGGGAGAAACGGCTGCGGACCGACGGCCTGGCCCAGTTCAAAGAACTGAAGGGCGACTACGCGGAGTTTGACAAGGACCCGTGGGTCGAGCCGGGCTTTACCCGGGATCCGATTGTCGAAGACACCACGGTGGTCATAGTCGGCGCGGGTTTCGCCGGAATGCTGGCCGCGGTGAATCTCACCCGCCAGGGAATTTGGGACTTCCGCATTGTGGAGAAGGCTGGCGACTTTGGCGGCACCTGGTATTGGAACCGGTACCCGGGCTGCATGTGTGACGTGGAGTCGTTCACCTACATGCCGCTGCTGGAAGAGACCGGCTACATGCCGACCATGAAGTACGCCAGCGCCACCGAGATCTTTGAGCACTGTCAGCGGATTGGCCGCCACTTCGACCTGTATGACCGGGCGCTCTTTCAAACCAACATGGCGACCGCGGACTGGGACAACAACGCCAAGCGGTGGCAGATCACCACCAGCCGGGGAGACAAGCTGGCCGCCCGCTTCATGATTTCGGCCAGCGGCCTGCTGCACAAAGCCAAGCTGCCGGGCATCCCCGGCATTGAGGACTACGAAGGTCGCACGTTCCACACCAGCCGCTGGGACTACGCGTTCACCGGCGGCAGCGCCACCGAGCCCATGACCAACCTGGCGGACAAGCGGGTGGGCATCGTCGGCACCGGCGCCACCGCGGTGCAGGCGGTTCCGCAGTTGGCGCGCGACGCCAAAGACGTTTTCGTGTTCCAACGCACGCCAAGCGCGGTGGGGGTACGGAACAACGGCCCCACCGATCCCGAGTGGTTTGCCAGCCTGGAGCCGGGGTGGCAGGCAGAACGAGTTCGCAACTTCACCGAGAACGTGTCCGGCGAACTGCCCGAGGTGGACCTGGTGAACGACGGCTGGACCCGGGCCATGCGCTACGACACCCGGATGCCCGGCGACACCCCCGAAGAGACCGCGGAGCTGGAACGCATTGACTTTGAGGTGATGCAGGAACTGCGCCAACGAGTGGACGATGTCATCGAAGATCCCGAGCTGGCCGAGAAGCTCAAGCCCTGGTACGGCAAGCAGTGCAAGCGCATCTGCTTCCATGACGAGTACCTGCCAGCGTTCAACAAGCCCAATGTCCATCTGGTGGACACCGATGGCAAAGGGGTTCAACAGATCACTGCGGCCGGGGTAATGGTGGACGGAACCGAGTATCCGGTGGACCTGCTGATCTTTGCGTCTGGCTTTGAAGTCACCACCGGCTTTGTGCAACGGCTGGGATTCGATCCCCGCGGTCGCAACGGACAGGCGCTCAGCGAACGATGGGCCAATGGTGGGCACACGCTTCACGGCATCCTGGCAGCCGAGTTCCCCAACATGTTTGTGGTGAGCACCATGCAGGCCGCGTACGGCACCAACTTTGTTCACTTTCTGGGCGAATCGACCCGGCACATCTCCTGGTTGATTGCGACCTGTGAAGCCGAAAGCATTGCCGCAATCGAAGCCACACCCGAGGCCGAGGACGAGTGGCTCATGACGTTGTTTGGGGTGGCGATGGGCATGGCTGACTACAGCGGGAGCTGCACGCCCGGCTACTACAACAGTGAGGGCATCGTGACCGAAGAAGGGGCGCGCAACGTCACCTACCCCGGCAACCTGATGCACTACGTGGGCTTCCTGGATGAGTGGCGCGAAACCGGTGAATTCCCTGGCACTCGAATCGAGCGTTTCGCCGAGTGATTATCTACGTCGACATGGACCGGCATGACCCTCCGAGCGAACAGATTGGGGCGGCGCGGACTCGGATCACCTATCGGCTGGAGGATCTGGCTCAACAGACCTGCCTGTTGATCAGGTACTCGCGGGTCTCTCCGGAGTTGATTGCCAACGTCAACGCGAGCGCAATTTTCCTCAGTGGAAACCGGGGCTCGCCTGCGGACTACGACCCGGCAGAGCTGATCGGGTTCAACAAGGTTGTCCAATCAACCGAGGTCCCGATCTTTGCTTTCTGTGGTGGCATGCAGGCCGTCGCGGTGGCCCTCGATGCGCCGGTGGAGGAGCTGACGGGTGAGGGGCGCATGGCCGAGTTCGGATACTGGCCAGTCACGGTGACGTCACCGCATCCGGTCTTCGACGGTCTGACGGAGCCGGTGATGCGGCACGCCCACCGCTACCACGTTCCCGCGGTGCCGGCCGGATTCACCGTCCACGCCTCCACGCCGATGACGCCGGTGCAGACAATGATCAACGATGAGCGCCGCATCGTGGCAACGCAGTTCCATCCGGAGTACTGGACCGAGGAATTCCCGGCCGGTCGCCGCATGATCGAGAACTTCCTGGGCTGGATCTCCCTGGGTCCTTGATCCGGTCAGCCGGCGTGTGAATCTGGGCGACAATGGAGAAATGAGCACGATCACCGAAGCTGACATTCAATCCCGCACCCGAGCCGCCATTGACTCAGTTGGCATCGATGCCACTGAGGTGGACTTCCGTGGCGCACTCTGGGACGCCGGTCTGGCCATGGTGCAGTTTCCCGAAGGCAAAGGTGGACTGGGCGTGTCTCCGAAGTTGCAAGGGACCGTTGAACAGACCATTCGCGAAGCCGGGCGCAACTATCACCCGCTGTCGGTCAACGTCATTGGGATTGGCATGGGGCTACCCACGGTGCTGACCTACGGCTCCGAAGACCATCACGCCGCCCACCTGCGTCGCATATTCACTGGCGAGGACGTGTGGTGCCAGATGTTCTCTGAGCCCAGTCACGGATCTGATGTTGCCGGTCTGGCCAGTCGGGCGGTGCGCGACGGTGACGAATGGATCATCAACGGACAGAAGGTGTGGACCAGCGGCGCTCACATGTCCTCGTTTGGGATGCTGTTGGTACGCACCGACCCCGACGTGCCGAAGCACCGCGGTCTGTCGTACTTCATCCTCGATATGAAGTCTCCCGGCGTGGAGATCCGACCGCTGTACCAGATCACTGGCGACGCGGAATTCAACGAGGTCTTCTTCTCAGACGTCCGCGTGCCGCACGCCAACCTGTTGGGCGACGTCGGAGACGGGTGGAGAGTGGCCACCACCACCTTGATGAACGAGCGCGTTGCGCTGGGGGGCAGCACCGCTCCCAAAGGGTCCGGCAACATCGCGTTCCTGGTTGACCTGTGGAACAAGCGAGGTCCCGAGCTGGAGCCCACGGAACGGGCCATCATGGGCAACCGCGTCACCAACCTGTGGATTGAAGCCGAAGTCGGACGGCTCACAACGCTGCGGGCCCGCGCCAACTCCACCGTTGGCAATCCCGGTCCAGAAGGATCGGTTGGCAAGCTGGCGTCGGCCGAACTCAATCAGCGAATCTGGAACACGGTGATGGACCTGCAGGGCAACGACGGGTTGCTGCACGAGCCGGGGTATCCGCTGGCACCGCGCAGTGAAGAGGGTGGCAGTCACGGCCGATCTGATTACACGCTGTCCAAGTGGTTTCTACGTTCGCAGGCCAACACCATCGAAGGTGGCACGTCCGACATCATGCGAAACATCCTGGGCGAACGGGTGCTGGGGTTGCCCGGCGAACCCCGCGTGGACAAGACCGTTCCCTGGAAAGATATCCCTACCTGATCTCCACGGGCCAACGCTGAGCTGGCTGCTCACTACTCCGGGCCGAAGGTCACGCTGGCTTTCATGGCCAGTCCGCCGGCCGGCGTGGCCGCCCACATCTGGGCGGCATCCCCGTCACCGTCACCCGGCTGACCATGAATGGAGAATGGGGCCGTGTCAAAGAGCGGTGACATGGCTCGGAAACTGAAGGTGGTGAGCGGTCGTCCACTCTCGGCTTCGGCCAGGTCCGCCAGCAGCGTTGCGGTCAACGGGCCATGAAAGACCAGCCCTTCGTACCCTTCCACGTTCTGCGCATAGTCACGGTCGTAGTGGATGCGGTGAGCATTGAACGTGAGCGCTGAGTAGCGGAACAACATCACCTCCGAAGGGGTGATGGTCCGTGACCACGCCGCGTTGGTTGGTGCGGGTTTCGGCTCGGGGCCGGGGGCGTCAGGCGCGGGGTCATCGCGATAGACCAGGTCCTGTTCTTCGGTGACCTTGATGTCGCCGTCGACGCTCAGTTCATGCCGCACGGTGACAAAGCACAGCAGACCGCTGCGGCCGTCCTTCATGACGATGTCGTCGATGGTGGAGGTCCTGGTGACCGATTGGCCAATCATGATGGGCGCATGGAAGATGAATCGACCGCCCGCCCACATGCGCCGGGGGAGCGCCACCGGCGGGAGAAAGCCACCGCGTAGCGGATGGCCATCGCGGCTGAGGCCGTTCAACGGTGCCGAAGGCAGGTGGGTGATGAAGTGCCACAGCGGCGGAAGTCGGTCCCCGGCGGCGAGGTCGGCATCCCGGTTGAGAGTGTTCTGCAGTTTCTGGCACCATTGCGCCGAGACCGCCTCAGTGGTGGCTTCGCTTCGTCCCCGCCAGGTGAGCAGCGTCTCCAGGTCGTTGGTTGCCTCGATGCTTGTCATGGGGAGCCCTCGATGCTTGTCATGGGAAACCTCGTCATGGAAGGCACAGTACTGCGAAGACTTCGGCGCAATCAGACGAGGGCGGCGAACGCGGCCATGACCTCGTTCCGCGTGCGGCGAGCGCCCGTTTGGAGATACTCCATGGCGTTGAGGGACGCGTCATGGGCGGCGGTACTTGAGCCGGCGACACAGTCCTCGACCACCCGGCAGAAGTAGTCGTGTTGGTGGGCGTCCACGAAGGTGTAGTGGATGCAGACGTCGGTGTGTCCACCGATGAGAATGAGCGTGTCCGCGTTGAGGCCTTTGAGCAGGATTTCCAGTTCGGTGCCGAAGAAGCATGAGTACCGACGCTTGCGAATGAAGTAGTCGTCGGGTCGCATGCCGAGCGCAGGTGACACGGCGGTGCCGGGGTCGCCCTCCAGGAGATGAATCCCTTCGGCGCCATCGAGTTCGCGGCCGAAGTCCACCAGATCACGCCGATGGGCTTCCTGGAAGAAGACGATGGGAACACCGCAGTCCCGGGCCTGCTGGATGAGTTCGGGGGCGCGATCCATGGCGTCGTTGTACCCGGGCATGAAGGGTATGGCCGACGGTTCTGCCGGGGCGTCAGGGAGCGATGCTCCGCCTTGAATGTCCACCACGACAAGTACCGGCTGGCCTTCGATCAGTTCTCGTTTGGGTTGCTCCACGGTGGGAACCTAATGGGGTCGCTGGGCTTGTGAAAGTCTGGTTCTGAGCTGCTGGCTGGTGAGCACTGTTGTGACCGGAAGCC